>Ga0265327_10000017_pt1 | contig 445264 bp, 460 predicted proteins | sample 41621metaG_FD_202089 | JGI IMG/M metagenome (GOLD analysis project Ga0265327, IMG submission 202089) | Rhizosphere microbial communities from Carex aquatilis grown in University of Washington, Seatle, WA, United States - 4-16-21 metaG | ecosystem: Host-associated > Plants > Roots >...
CCAGATTACCGCCAGTTACAGCCACATTAGATGAACTAGTAGATACATTGTTCATACTGCCACCATTGAACCAACTAGATGCCCACTTAGTACTGTCTAGGCTGCTGCCGCTGAATTCGTCGTCGAACACGGGACTGCCCCAGCCGCTGGCAGGTGTCGATACTCCACCTATACATGGTGCAGCAATGCTGCTCAACATACAGCCACCATTGGGGTTTGCACCGCTAGTAGTGCCCCCTGAACCACCGCCACTCGATCCACCAGATGAGCCGCCACTAGATCCACCTGAAGATCCACCAGTGGAGCCTCCACTAGAACTGGAACCTCCTGTGCCAGTACTAGATGATCCACTAGAGCTACTCTTTGAAGAGGTTGATGTGCTTGTTTTTGAAGTTGATTTTGATGATGAAGTCGAAGGTGTGTTGGTCTTTGTGGTTGAGCTCGAAGAAGTTGTTGAATTTTGGCTAGTAGAGCTTGGCGTAGTGCTTTCTTTGGTGCCAGGCGTATTACTAGTGTTATTACTACCAGAACTCGATGTATTTAGGCCAGTGGATGTAACATTTGATGCGGTTTTGTTGCTATGGGTGATCTTAACGTAGGCATAAGTAGATCCAGATATAGCCAAAACTGCAAATATTGCTCCCACTAACACCAGGGGCTTGCTGCCAATTTTTTGCAAAAGCGACCGAGAGGGGGGAGTCGCAGGATATTCAGGAACTGGTGGCGGACTTGGTGGAATCGGTGGGCTTGGCGGCAAGACCACTTGAGGCGCGTTAGGCTGTACAACATAGTTAGAGTTATTCGGGTACATTTTTATTTTCTATTTACTAAGATAATTTTAGCACAGATGCAACAAGTTTATAATCTAGTCAAACGCAGCGTAAGTACTGAAAGTATAAATATAGCCCAATCTGGTTATAAGTTATACAATGGTATCCGTTATGAGTCGATATATTCCTAAAGACATTGAGCCCAAATGGCAGGCCGAGTGGGAAGCTAGCAAAATTTACGAGGCTTCTAATAACTCATCTAAACCAAAGCGCTACGTTTTGGAGTATTTTCCATATCCTAGTGGAGCAGCTATGCATGTTGGTCATGTTCGTAACTACACCATAGGCGATGCCATAGCTCGATTTAACCGTATGAAGGGCTTCAACGTGCTTCATCCTATGGGTTGGGATGCCTTTGGACTTCCGGCGGAGAATTATGCAATTAAGAACAAGATAAGCCCACGTAAGGCAATCGACGAAAACACCGAGCGGTTTAAGCAACAGCTAATTCAAATGGGCTTTAGCTATGATTGGTCGCGCGAAATCGACAGCACAGATCCCAACTATTACAAATGGACGCAATGGTTCTTCTTGTTATTACTAAAAAAAGGTTTGGCATACCAAAAAGAAAGCTTGCAGTGGTGGTGTCCGCACGATAAAACTGTGCTGGCAAATGAGCAGGTTGAAAACGGCCTTTGTTGGCGTTGTGGCAACGAAGTTGAGAAGAAGCTACTCAAGCAGTGGTTCTTTAAGATTACAGATTATGCCGACCGACTTCTCGACGACCTAGACGACCTTAATTGGAGCGAATCCATCAAGACTATGCAGCGAAACTGGATAGGTCGAAGTAAAGGCGCCGAGATTGATTTTAAAATTGACGGACACCAGGACGATATAAAAGTTTTTACCACAAGACCAGACACTCTGTTTGGTGCAACCTTTATGGTATTGGCTCCGGAACACCCGTTAGTAAAAGGCATAACTACAAATGACCAGTCAGAAGCAGTTATTAATTACATAAAGGCCGCTCAAGCCAAGAGCGATGTGGAACGTCAAGATACCGACCGTGAAAAATCAGGTGTGTTTACCGGTGCGTATGCGATTAATCCAGTTAATAACCTAAAAATACCAGTCTGGATAGCCGACTACGTTTTGATTGGCTACGGCACTGGTGCGATCATGGCTGTGCCGGCTCACGACGAGCGTGACTGGGCTTTTGCAGAGAAGTTTGATCTGCCAATTGTTCGGGTTATTAAAAATGATGCACAGGATGAAGATTGCACTCACGACGAAGGAGAGATAATCAACTCCGATAATTACAATGGCCGCCCAAGCCAAGAAGTGCGCGAAAGTATTGTGGCCGATCTTGAGAAATCTGGTCAGGCCGAGGAAGTCGTAAACTATAAAATGCGCGACTGGCTAATTAGCCGCCAGCGTTACTGGGGCGCACCAATTCCGGTAATACATTGCCCTAACGACGGTGCAGTCCCAGTTCCAGAAGATCAACTGCCAGTACTTTTGCCGGAGATAGAAACGTATGAACCAAGCGGTGATGGCCGTAGTCCTTTGGCTAATGTTCCGGAATTCGTTAATGTTACCTGTCCAAAGTGTGGTGGTCCGGCGGAGCGCGAAACCGATACTATGGACGGCTTTGCCTGTTCGAGCTGGTACTTTTTAAGATTTGCCGATCCTCACAATAACAATGAGCCATTTAGTAGAGAAAAGGCTAAAGAATGGCTGCCTGTAGACGATTACATTGGTGGTGCAGAGCACGCCGTTATGCATCTGTTGTATGCCCGTTTTTGGACGAAAGTTATGCACGACGACGGTTTGATAGACTTCGACGAGCCATTTACCACGCTAAGGAATCAAGGCATGATCCTAGCACCGGACGGTCTTAAAATGAGCAAGAGTAAAGGCAATACCATTGAGCCCGACGGACTTATTGAACAGGGATACGGTGCTGATTCAATAAGAATCCTAGAACTGTTTATTGGTCCGTGGAACCAGATGGCGAACTGGAGCGTGGAAGGCTTGGGTGGCTCACACCGATTCTTGCAGCGGGTTTGGAACTTGGTGCAAGAGTTTAATGAATCCGACGGCGGCACAAACGAATCGGTGGAACTCAAAAAAGTCATGCACAAGACAATAAAAAAAGTCAGCCAAGATATGCAAGATCTGAGCTTCAACACCGCCATTGCGGCGCTCATGGAATGTATAAACGAACTTTATAAGATTAAAGTTGAAGACAAATATTCATCGGTGGAATGGCAGTGGGCACTCGAAACACTAAACCAACTCTTGGCACCTTTCGCCCCTCATATTAGCGAGGAACTCTGGCATCAATTAGGCCAAGAGGATTCGATTCACACTAGTGCTTGGCCGGCCTTCGACGAGTCATTACTTCAAGAATCTCAGGTAACAGTAGTAGTTCAAATTAATGGCAAACTAAGAGCTGAAATCAGCCTAGATAACGGCAGCACCGAAGAAGTGGCTGTAGCTTCCGCCAAGCAAAACCCCAAAGTCGCTACTTACTTAGACGGTCATACAATTAGAAAAACTATTTACGTTCCAAACAAATTGGTTAACTTCGTAGTAAATTAATATTTATTGATCATGGTTTGGAAGTTCAGGCAGGCGAATCTCGTGCCACGGTAGTACGTGACGGTCTATCTTGCCGATCATGTAATTGATGTCGGCCCATTTTGGTATAGGCGGCAGCTCAGTATTATTGTCACCGAGATCAGGTATTGGATTGGGAACATCAGAAGGATTATCGAAGTTTTTATAAATTTTTCTGGTGGCTGCCTGTGGATCATTTGAAATTGCTTGACCGTTTAAGTAGGAAATTAGCTCGTTATCACTAAACTTTCTACCAGTTGATTCAACACCTCTTACCCATCCGGCAGGAACAAACAATGAGCTAGATGATCTTATATAAGTTGATTCTAACTCCTTGTCTTCTAGGTCGACTGTGTCTAAATATTCACTCTCCAAAATACTCGCGTCTAGTTCTACTTGATGGGCAAGTAACAGAGTTCTTACTTTGAGCAATTGAATGTACTTTCTAGCTTGTTCGGAACTTACTACTAATTTTTCTAGATCACGTTTTTGAGGAATATCGCCCTTATTTTGCCAACCTGGTACCAAAGATATGCCCTGGTTAGTTATTTGTGGTTTCAAAGCCTCATATATTTTAGCCGAATACACAGATCCAATTCTTGACACTTCACCTACACCTGCGATAGTGGTTCTTCTCCCGGTATGGAAATCACTCCTAGTGTCTACTCCATTGGCAACAGCGTAGTGGCTTAATGTGTCGATATTTATGGAATGCATGCTAACACTATATCTATCGACTGGTAGTTCACCGTCAAGTACAAGCTCATGGTTATCGGACATAACAATATAATACAACTAAAATAAAATAATGCAATATTAAGATGCTATTTCAATTTTTTCAGCTAGCCTTGAGATAAATCTATATTTACGCTAGAATATAGCTAAGATTTGAAGTAAAAGTAAAGGAAGAGTTTCTATGGGTAAGCCCAAAAAGCGAACCAGCCCACGCAAGACCGGCACGCGCCGTAGCCACCTGGTAATTAAGTTGGCTCGAAAAGTTAACGCAAAATCACCTGTCAAGGTGCGCACTACCAAGCGCGAATCTGCCAAAGTCGCTTAATTAGACTTTAGCCCCCGAAAGGAATTAACAACATGGCATCTAACCGTCACCTCGGTCGCATAATCGCCCTGCAGACTCTTTATGAACAAGAGATGCGTAGGGACGCTGGCGATAAAGACTTTGATCTCGATGCCGTGCTAACTCGAAACATTGACCGTTACAGGAGCATGCTCGATGATATTAAGTTCATCGAGAAGCTAGTTGATGGCGTTTCCAAGCAGGCAGCTCAACTTGATGCCGAAATTCAACCGGTGGCTCCGGAGTGGCCAATAGACCAAATTGCTCGTATGGATAGACTTGTACTAAGAATGGGTTTGTATGAACTTAAAAACGAAGCTGATGTACCGCCCAAAGTTGTTATAAACGAAGCTGTTGAACTGGCTAAAGCTTTTGGTGGTGAGAATTCTTCCAAATTTGTAAACGGTGTACTTGGAACCTTGCTTAGAAATAGTGAGGCTGAAGCACCTAAAACTGAAGTTAAGGTAAAAGCCAAAGCTCCAGTAGTAAAAACAGTAAAGAAACCTTCCGCGAAGTCGGCCGCTAAAAAGCCAGTCAAAGCTACAACTGCTAAAGCCGCCAAGCCGTCGAAAGGCGGCGCTAAATGAAGCGGCCTAAGCCAATAAACGGAATCCGAAAACTTGTCACCCGTCGGCCAACAATAGACGAGGTAGTTCGCGAGACAACCTCTGGGGGCATAGTTTTTCGTCACAACAAGAAAGACAATGCAGTTCAGATATTGTTAATGCAAGATGCTAAGAACCGCTGGACAATTCCTAAGGGTCACGTTGAACCTGGCGAAGAACCGCGCGATACCGCTGAGCGCGAAATCCGCGAAGAAACTGGCCTAAAAGACATGAAAGTTCACAGCTGGCTTGGCAAGGTTAACTTTAGATATCGCCGTAGCCACACGTTAGTCTTAATGACCATGCACATATACTTAGTAGAGGGAATAGGCGATACCGACAAACTTCACCCCGAGGACTGGCTAAACGATATTAAGTGGTTGCCAGCTGTTGATGCAGTCGATAAAATTGCCTACGATGACATTGGCAAGCTCATACTATTGGGTATGAAAAAGATTAGAGAAGGGAAATACTAGTTAATACTTAACAAGTTAAGCATCATGGACGTATCTTCGTATCAGACATTTGCCAAAGATCAGCTAGGTGTAACGTTTAACAACATAGATCTGTTAGTTATGGCCTTTACCCACCGGTCGTATCTTAACGAGCACAAGAAAACTGTTAAAGAGCATAACGAACGTCTAGAGTTCTTAGGCGACGCCGTACTTGAACTAGTAGTAACTGAGTACCTGTACAACACCTACCAAGAACCCGAAGGCATTCTAACTAACTGGCGCAGTAGCTTGGTAAGAACCGAAAGTATCGGTGCGGCAGCTAGCAAATTTGGATTTGAGCCATTCTTGAGGCTAAGCCGAGGCGAGAAGCGCGGTAGCGATAGAGCCCGGGCCCAGATAATGGCCAATAGCTTCGAGGCAGTAATTGGGGCCTTGTATCTTGATCAAGGCTACGAGGCTGCGAAAGCCTTTATTACCAAGAGCATTCTTAGTACTTTGGATGAAATCCTAGCAAGTGGATCATGGATGGACCCCAAGTCGTATCTTCAGGAACTGGCACAGAGCCAGGAAGCTGCCACCCCTGTTTATAAGGTGATGAGCGAAGAAGGTCCGGATCACGATAAAACCTTTCTGGTAGGGGTTTATGTGGGCTCAAACTTAAGGGGTCAGGGCACTGGACCAAGCAAACAAGCCGCTCAACAAAAGGCCGCCGAGGCAGCTTTGGTCTACTACAATAACATCAAAAGCCAGTAAGGGGTTTGACAACAGGGACGCTTATCTGTAAAATACTGCAGATATATGTTAGTTATTCGTATGCAACGTACTGGTCGAAAAGGTCACGCTATGTTTCGAGTTGTGGTTCAAGATTCACGCCGAACACCTACCAGCGGCAAAGTTGTCGCATATTTGGGTAGCTACGATCCTCACTCAAAAGTCGTAATTTTGGATAAAGATAAGGCAAAGACTTACCTAGACAATGGCGCACAGCCATCCGACCGAGTTGTTCGTATGCTTAAAACTGAAGGTGTAAAACTTCCAGATTGGGTAAAAGAACCTACTAGCCGAGAGCGCACTGTGCGTAACGCCGAAAAGCGACGCAGCACCAGCCCGGATGAGCCTGTAGTAGAAGCTCCTGCAGAAGCAGAGCCAGCTTCCGAGGCTCCCGTTGATTCTACCGAGGTTCCAACCGAGGCAAACGAAACTCCTGAAGCACCAGTAGCAGAAGAGCCAGAGGCGTCTGCCGAGGTTGAGCCCGTTAGCGAAGCATCTGACGAAGCACCAGCTGAAGCTCCTGCAGAAGCAGAGCCAGCTACCAAAGAAGCCAAAGCAGAATAAAATTAGCACCCAACGCGGGATTTTTTACAGTTAACTTAAAGCGCTTTTTGCTATAATTAAACACAGTAAGTAACCAGGGGAGACTGTCACATGAGTGAAATTGACCAGCAATTCATAGAATACGTAGTAAAGTCATTGGTCGGCAATCCGGATGCCGTACACATTGATCGCAGAATAGACGAAAAGGGCGTTTTGCTCGAGCTTACTGTTGACCCGGAAGACCTAGGTCGCGTAATCGGCAAGCGTGGAGCTACCGCTCAATCAATGCGAACCTTGTTGCGAGCCCTTGGAACTAAGAACGATGCTCGATACAACCTTAAAATTGTCGACAACGGCATTGGTGGTGGTAACAGAGATGGCGACGACAGTTCAAGTTCTGCAAAGCCTTCCAAGCCAGCCGATGATCAAGACGACACCTCTAAATCTTCAAGCGACGAGCCAAACGATTCAGATGAAGATACTAAGACTGAAAAGGCACCAGAAGCTAAACCTGCAAAAGAGGAACCGGCCAAAGAAGAACCCGTACAAGAAGATGGTACTAGCGACCGCTTAGCTCAGGCGCGTGCTGAGCTGGCAGACCTCGACGACCTAGACGTTTAAAACAGCCAATCGTTGTAATTGATACAGTTTAGCTTGAAACTGGCAGTTAACCTCTGTTATAGTAATTTTAGTCGATAAGACTGAACTAGTTAGTTAAAAACAAAAAAAGCTCTTTGCGAGCCATCGAAAGATGGGAGCTTTATGTGACCGACGCAACCCCTAACGGGGTTGTTTTGGTATTTAAGTGCTTATAAGGGGTGGTTTAAGGTACAATGAACAGATGAAAATACAGATTATCACCCTGTTTCCGGAGATGTTTGAGGGTGTACTAAATACCAGTATGCTCTGGAAGGCACAAGATAAGGGAATAGTTAGCTACGAATACATTAACTTGCGTGATTTTGGACTTGGACCAAGGCGGCAGGTAGACGACACACCTTACGGCGGAGGCGACGGCATGCTTCTAAAGATTGAGCCACTTGCGGCGGCAATCGAGAAGGCTAAACAGGCTGATCCAGAGGCGTGCGTAATCTTGCCAACCCCGCGTGGAGTAGTTTATAAACAGTCAAATGCCAAGCAATTGGCTGCCGATAATAGAGGGTTAATACTTATTTGTCCGCGCTACGAAGGTTATGACGAGCGGGTTACCAACTGGGTAGACGAAAGTTTTTGCATAGGTAACTACGTACTAACCGGTGGCGAGCTGCCAGCCATGGTGATTATAGACTCGGTTGTTAGGCTTTTACCGGGTGTTCTAGGGGGTGAGTCGTCTACTGAGATTGAGTCTTTCCAGGCAGATGATCAAACTATTGAGTTTCCGCAGTACACTCGCCCAGAGGAGTTCCAAGGCTTAAAGGTGCCAGACGTTCTACTGAGCGGAGACCATGGCCAAATAGAGGCCTGGCGTCAGTCCAACAGCCGCCGCGAATAAAGAGTGAAAAATTGAACTTTGTTTTCTCCTTCTTTTTTGGGTAGGGAAGTGGACGCTAAAAACCGTGCCGTATTGTTTCCCGCTGCTAACTTTTACGGATCCGTTAAAGTCGCTAGTAACGTATTCGTGAACAATAGAAAGGCCCAAGCCTAAACCATTACTTAGTTCGCGTTTAGTGCTATAAAAGGAATCAAAGATTATTTCGCGCTTATTCTTAGGTATGCCTTGGCCATTATCAACTACATCTATAAACAATTTGTTATTAACCAGACTAAATTCTATTTTTATAAATCTATGAGGATCACTTAACGGCTTTGTTACGTCTATGGCATTCTTTATAAGATTAGCTAGAACTTGCTGAAACTTTACAGGATCTCCATAAAGGCTACAATTTGGAATTTGATCAACATTTAAGATAATTCTTGCTGACCTCGCAATAGGTTCCATTACACACAGAACTTCTTCAACTTGACTACGAATATTAAATTTTTGTTTTATTCCACTAGCTGCAACTTGCTTTCTGGCTGCTTCAACGTATCGACGTAAAATATTTAGACTTTGTTTAGCGTTAGTAACATCTAATTTGTTTCGCTCGAAATGCTCCAACTCAAGCAGAGCAGCGGTTAGAGGGTTGCTTATTTCATGAAGTAAATTTGCGCTTATTCTACCAATTTCGGCAAAGTGCCTGATCTCGTTAAATAATGTTTCATCTTTTGTTAGTGATTTATTTTTAAGGTCGTTAGTCGTATAAGGCATAGATATTGCTCCTATATATTACTAAATGGGGTTATTCATAATGAGATCCACGGATAGTTTGTAACCTCTACCGTGAACAGTTCTAATTAACTGTTCTTCGAAAGGTCTATCGATCTTATCCCTGAGGTGTTTTATGTGGACATCTACCGTATTAGTCCAAATATCATCGTTACCTTGCCATGCATATCTTATGAGGGCATCTCGCGTAACTACGCTACCGGCATTCTCCATTAAACACACAAGAAGGTCGAACTCCTTGGGGCGCAGGCTTATATTCACACCATCTCGACTAACTTCGAGAGTATCTCGATTGAGCCATAGCCCACTGGTACTAAGTGCATCTGAACGACGGTTAAGTGATCTGTAATTGTATCGGACCAAAGCCCTCATTCTGGCTTTTAGCTCACCCAAGCTGAAAGGTTTTGTCATGTAGTCGTTTGCTCCGGCATCTAGAAGGTTAATCTTGGTTAAAACTTTTGATTCACCACTTAATATTAAAATCGGGGCATCTAGGCCCCGATCTCGCAGTTGTTGGCACACCTTAATGCCCGATATATCTGGAAGGTTTAAATCTAGTAGGGTTAATTCATAATCACCAGATGAAAATTTATTAAGAGCCGACTCTCCCGTGTTAGCAATTTCAATATCGTAACTGCTATTAAGCGCAAACGAGATAGCGTTAGCAATACTCTTATCATCCTCAACCAGCAAAACTCTGGGAAGCTGTGTCATCACAATTATTGTTACAAATAATTATTAAAAATATATTAAAAACGTAACTTTTGTGATATTACCACAATGTTTTATAAAAAGTCTATAATATGCTTAACAGCGATACTTATTCGCTAAACCGTCGCTTAACCTCGGACCAGTTCACCACATTCCACCAGGCTTGCACGTAGTCAGCTCGTTTGTAGGTGTAGTCCAGGTAGTAGGCATGTTCCCATACATCGAGGCCTAAAATTGGCGCCGGCCCACCACTGTTAAGCGGTGAATCTTGGTTTGGCGTGGTAACTATACTTAAATCTGGTTGCAGCCATACCCAGCCACTGCCAAAAACACTTAGGGCCTTTTCGCCAAAGGCGTTAATAAAGCCTTGAAAGTCGCCATATTTAGCTTTTAGTCCGTCTTGCAAGTTACCTGTTGGCTCACTGCCACCTTCCGGCGACATAAACTGCCAGAACAAACTGTGGTTGTAGTGGCCACCGCCGTGGTTTCTAACAGCCGTACGCACATTATCTGGTGCAGCGTCTAAATTGCTTATAAGTTCTTCTATGGTCTTGCCTTGGAGCTCTGGAGCTTGCTCAAGGGCAGCGTTGAGCTTATCTACATATGTTTGATGGTGCTTGCTGTGGTGAAGCTCCATAATGTCTTTGCTTATGTATTTGCCAAACGCGTCGTAGCCATACGGCAGTTCCGGTAGTGTGAACATATTGCCCTCCTGAATTACTTGCTACATTGTAGTCCTTGTTAGGCCAAACAGTCGATAAAAATATTACAGAAAGTGGCTAAAGCTAAGGTAGAGTGCCGAGGCGGTGGCGATTTCTAAAACTACACCAACAATGCCAATCAGCATTCCGGCTAGAACTGGGAGAATATCTTCCAATATTAGTCCTAGGGCAATAACTACTACACCTAGAGAGGGCAGTGTGTCTAAGCCAGTAAAGGGTGGTGCTACAAAGGCCGAAATGGTAAGAAGTAGAACAATAAGGCCGATTATAGATATACTCATGCGATTATTTATTTGACCGGCCATTCGCTGCTTAGACCATTTTTCGAACCAGCGAATAATACTCAATAATTTGGATCCAGCTTTGCCAGATAAGTATTTGCCTGCGTTAATCTTCCCCCATCCCTTGGTTAGCCAAACTGTTTTTCGGCCAATAATCATCTGCAAACTCACTAGCATTACGATAACTTCGGCAACGTGAGTTATTCCGCCAGTTGGTAAGGGAAGCGCTGGCAGCGCCATTAGGATCAAGAATATAATCGCGAATGATTTCTCGGCAAATAAATTTACTAATCCACTTAGGCTTTTATCTTTGCCGTGCTTAATCCAGTTATCCAGTTCGACGCTAAAAGGTAGAGGTTTAGCCTGATTAGTCATGAGACTATCATATACTAGTAATATGTTTATTAAGTTACCGGGCTTTAAAAAGGCCGATGGTCCGATAATTTCGGGCGATACTTTTATGGCTGATTTTACTGCCGCCGTAACCAATCTTACTACCGCCGCTACCGCTCAATCTATGGCTGATCAATCTGAGCAGGATGCCCTGAACACGATTAACTACGTTGGCGCTCAACAAGCTGGATCAAGCCTAGCTCTTAACGCGATCGCTCCAGAACTTCAGCGAGCAATTGTTCGTTCTAGTCTCGACGCGCATGTTCAGAAGGCGCAGTCGGAGAAAATAAATAGCTTTGCCGCCGAAGAAATGATGCGCATGGAAGCCGAAATGAAGAAGAATTACATTGGCAAAAAAGTTAGAATCTCGATAGTCGACAAGGCTTTTAATCCACTAGAGAGCTACTGGTGGAATCCGAACACAGGCGAGTTCGATAAGGGCAATGTTAAATTCGGCAACGTGAAGGGAATTATTGAAGATATATCCTTAGAAAAAGACCTAATTGTTATTAAACCCAGTCTCGGGGATAAAATATTAATGCCAAAGCGAAAGTTCATTGTGGCCTACGTGATTAAACCCGATACGCTACTGCCCGCAATTAATCTTAGCCTGAATTAATAATGTCTAGAACTTCATCTGCTTCTGAATTTACTGTTCACACTACGCAAGATTATTTTGAAACTCTTACAAAACAGATTAGCGAAGCCCGGTCTGGCAGCCGGGTAATAGTTATGAGCATGAACTTTAGCCCTACCGAACTGCCCGTTGCGGAACTTGTAGCTCAACTTAAAATTGCCGCTAAAAAAGGTGCAAACGTAAAGCTCATAATTGATGCCCACGACTTTATAGTTGGCGAAAAGTTAAGCTTAGGGCCATTATTTTGGCGCAACAAGCTAAGTTCAAATTTAAAAGGCGAGTTCGGCTATAAAATGACGATCCTAGATGAGCTTAAGAAAGTAGGCGTGGAATGCGCTGTTATAAACTTGCCGCTGCAGCGTTTTAGTCTGCCGGTAGCCAATCGTTCACACATAAAAATTGGCCTTGTAAATGACCAGGTGTTTATTGGCGGCTGCAACTTATCTAGAACCGACTCAACAGACATAATGGTAGGTATAAACGATTCGGCTTTTGCCACTCAAATTTATGAATTAGTTAATGAAATTACCTCTTCTGGCAATTGTTTGTTAGCTATGGATAGCAAAGATAAAAAGTTGAGTATAAATGCCGACACTGAGCTGATGATTAACGCCGGCATAAAAAATGAATCTTTAATTATGGACAACGCGCTGCGCCTCATTGATGAAGCTGAAAAGAGTATATTTATTACATGCCAGTATTATCCATACGGAGTTACTGCTAAGCACCTAAAAGCGGCCTACAAGCGAGGCGTAGATGTGTCTGTGGTGTATAACAACCCGCTTAATCACGGTTTTCCAAGGTACTTACTACAGTGGCCTGTGGCGTTATTGCAAAGTTTAACTATGCCCAGGAGTTTTTATAAGGGAAAAACCTTAAAAGGCACAAACTTTGTACACGCCAAGCTGCTAGTAACCGAAAAAGCTTCCATAATTGGCAGCCATAATTTTGTAGAGGTCGGCGTAAAGCTCGGTACTGCCGAAATCGCTTTACTATCCACAAATCTAGAATTCGGTAAACAATTAATCGAGACTCTGTCCGGTCAACTTACTAATAATTAAATTACCAACCGTGGCAGCCAACACCCTGATCGGGAATAAATCTTGGCACGGGCAAATGTTTAGGAAGTAGCTTGTAGTTAGTTGTACCAAGCTCAATTCGAATACCTACAGCTACTTGCTCATAGGGTGTGGCTTTTGACTCATTGCCGTAATAGTACTGCCCTTTAAATATTCGCCAATTCTTTCTTGATATACCAAGTCCACCACCATATGTACTTCCATTATTACCCCAATTTACAACTTTTATTGTTTCTTTCTTTAATGAGTAATGCTTTGGATCGGTGTAGGTTTTAATATTTTTAGTTATGAATTTGGGCTCCTCGCAAAGTCCTACTTTTAGCCATCTTTTAAATTGTGTTGGAGTAACTTCTATAACAGCCAATTGATTCTTAGTAAGGTGCTTTTTGGGTACCTTAATAGGTGCGCTATAAGCAAGTGCCGTATTGCCAATTAGCTGAGTCGGGGTGACGTTTGGATTAGCAGTTGTTTGCCCTATCAACGTTTGGGCTTCGTTGGAGGCTTCTACCTGGGGCACGGCCTCATGCGAAATTACTGATGAGCCAACCATAGTCTCCACGGCTAGAGCGGCAATTACTGTCCCAGTCGCCCATTTATTGCCCGCAATACGACTTATTAGATTCATATTTTCTGTTTGTGGTTCGAGATTTGGCTTGCCTTGAATAAGCACCTCCCGTCGGCGCGCAGACATAAGCCAACGCCAACAATTAAATTAATAGATTGTTTTTAAAATAGCGGCTGTTTTTAAGTGTTTGCCATCGGGATTATAAGGAGCAGCTTTGGTAAGCTACTTGTCAATCAGGTCGGTAAGCACTACTGATAGCAGTCGCTATACAAATTATAGCAAAGCTACGATAATGTTACAAATTTGCCGACACGCTAAGTATTTGAGAAGATAAGAATAGAAAAGGCGGGGATTATGGCTAACGATATCGCTCTTAGTATTAAAGGTTTAAGCAAAAGCTATGGCTCATTTGTTGCCTTAGCTCCACTAAATTTGGATGTAAAAAAAGGCGAGATTCTTGGTTGTTTGGGTCCGAACGGCGCCGGCAAAACCACTATTATTCGATCAGTTCTAGGTCTAATCAGACCAACTTCAGGCTATTCCGAAATTTTCGGCATTAATTCTCAAGCAAACAAAGTAGAAGCTCACAAGCGAATCGCGTATGTTCCGGGTGAGTCGATATTTTGGCCATCGCTAACAGGTGCCGAAACTCTCCATTTGCTTGCTAATATTCATGGCCAAGTCGACATTGCTTACCAGAAAGAGTTAATTAAAAGATTTAAGTTTGATAGTGATAAAAAGGTTCGAACTTACTCCAAGGGGAATCGCCAGAAAATAAATTTAATCGCTGCCTTGTCCACTCGGGCTGATCTGTTGATTATGGATGAACCAACCACAGGTCTAGACCCAATAATGGAGCAGGCATTCAAACAAAGCGTATTAGAGGCCAAGGCCAATGGCCAGACGGTGTTTTTGTCGTCGCATATATTGGAAGAAGTTGAGTCGTTGTGCGATCGTGTAGCCATTTTGAATGCTGGTAAGTTGGTAGAGCTTGGAACTTTGGCCGAAATGCGTCACTTGTCGGCGGTAACTGTACAGGCTACTTTCGATAAGACGCCGCCAAACGTTAAAAATATTAAGGGTGTTAGCGATGTGGATGTGACTGGTCATCAACTTACCTGCCAAGTTAGAGGTGATATTGAGCCGTTATTTAAGATTATTGTCGATGCTAAGCCAAAGACTCTACTTAGTCGCGAGCCAACTCTAGAAGAGTTATTCTTGTCTATTTACGGTCAGGACGAAGTAAGAAATAAAGTATCTAAAAAATGAGCGCCAGTACCGCGGCAGTTAGCTTAAAAAAATTCAAATCACCTGAGTCGATAGTTGGCAGGTTTTTTACTAAACGGGCATTGCGCAGTTCGGCAATACTGGGTTTGGTAGTCGCTATTTTTATGATCACCAAGGCAGCATCTTATTTAAGCAGCTACCCAAGCGAAGCCGCTCGAGCCAAAATAGCTGCCTCGCTAGGTAACAACATCGGTATTGAAGCTTTGCTTGGAACGGCTAAACACACGGAGACGATGGCAGGGTTTGTTACCTGGAGCTTTTTGAGTTTAACGGCCGCTGCCGGCGCTATTTGGGCACTCCTAATGGCAACAAAGTATTTACGCGGCGAAGAGGATTCTGGTCGTTGGGAACTGTTTTTATCTGGCCTTGTTAACGCCAGAACGGCAACCAGTCGGACAATTGTGGCAATGACGACCGGTTTGGGACTAGCTTTTATATTGTTCGGGCTAGGAGTTTTATATATCGGACATATGCACGATGTGAGTTTTACAGCCTCAGCCATTTGGTTTATGGCGCTAGCACTAACGGCGGGTGCAGCCGAATTTATGGCTATAGGATCTTTAACTAGCCAACTTATGTCGACCAGAGCCAAAGCAAATGCCATTGCTGTGGCTGTATTTGGACTTTTCTATGCCCTCAGGCTAATAGCCGATACCACCAGCGCTACCTGGCTGCTTAATATATCGCCCTTAGGTTGGGTAGAAAAGCTGCAACCACTTTATGACAGTCAGGCAATTTGGCTAATTCCAATCATTTTATTTACCGTTATTACGTTTGCTGTAGCCATTTTCCTATCTGGGCGACGTGATCTGGGCGAAAGTATAATTAAAGCCCGCGATTACTCAAAACCACATTACTATTTGCTAGGATCGAGCTTAGGTTTTGCAGTTCGAATTACCAAAAATGTTAATTTGGGTTGGTTGGGCGCAGTAGCTTTGGCAGCGCTAGTCTATGGCCAATTGGCTAACAAAACCATAGTTAACAGCTTAAGTAGTTCCGGAACGGCGGGAAAAGAAATCAACCGACTGTCGCAAACCACTCAGTCTAGGGCTTTAACTACGGCAACTTTCTTAGGCATTACTTTCTTTATTATTATGATGATCACCATGTTCTATGCTGCCAGCTCAGTGGGCAGGGTACGAGAAGATGAGGCCGAGGGGTTTTTGGATAACTTAATAGTTAGACCGGTAAGCCGCCTACGCTGGTTGGCTGGCCGGGTTGGTTTAATCTTGGTAATTATTGGGCTAGCTGGTTTGGTGAGCAGTATAGCTATGTGGTTTGGTCAGGCCAGCCAACCAGGCGGCGCTTCGTTCCATAGTTTATTCACAGCCGGCATGAATGCTATCATTCCAGCCATTTTTGTGCTCGGTGTAAGTATTTTTGCGTTTGGATTACTGCCAAGGTACACCATAATCATCAGTTACACAGTTATTGCCTGGTCTTTCCTTATAACTATGCTAAGTTCCGGAATTAACTTAAACCATTGGTTGCTAGACACCTCTTTATTCAGGCATGTATTGCTGGCGCCGGCAGTTAACCCGAACTGGCACACCAACCTAATAATTGCCTTATTTAGTTTGGTGTTAATTATCGTTGGATTTTTGGCATTTAATAACCGAGACATTCAAACAGCGTGACGTCGTCTATTTGTAGGTCGTTTCTTAGCTGTTTGTCGATACTCGAGTAATCTTGTAATTTCTTGTCGTTCACCAAGCCAGAAACTGACCATCATAAGTGTTACGATAATAAACGATGGCCAGGCCACCAAAAGCCATACTTTAGTTCCGCCAACTAGTGACTGAATTCCACCGGTACTGAGCGCTCCACCAGAACTTGCTGAACCACTTGTACTACCTCCGTTGGATCCACTGCTTTGAGTGCCTGGCGAGTAAAGTCCTGGCGATCCAGGTTGTTTAATCAATGCCGCTAACTGAAGTACTTGATTTTTATTTACGGCATCAGTAACGAAAACTTTAATTGAATAATAACCTTGAGTGTCATATTTATGGCTAATTTGGAAGGTAACATCTTTGCCAAAACTTAGATCGGAGGTTTGTCCATCGCCCCACAAAATATGAACTTTATAAGGAAGCGTACCGCCAACAATATTCATAGTCCAATTGTAATAATTACCTACAGCAAATGTTTGATAATTAAAATCACTCTGTATAACCAGTGGGTTTGAAGTGCTAGTAGTACTTGGCCCAGAGGGTCCAGTATATTTTGTACTACCCCCAACATTATTTACATATGAGTGCAGAGAATAATGCACAGTCACATTGGGGCTAGCGGGTCCGGCTACGTTGACAGGATTGTAGTCTTGGGCAATTAACAAATTACCACTCAAATATAAGTAGGTTAGTATGCTGAATGTGCCACTAGAAGAGCACCAAGCAACCCCGCTGAATATGTGGTCGTTATATAGTTTTACATAAGAATTTTTTGGGCATGTGCCAGTAACATTGATTGGTTCGGAAGTTACATGGTCGCCATCGTGAGGCCAAGTTATTACAGCCCCCTCTGTAAGAGTAGGCCAGGGCACAACAGCATGAACGCTGTAGCTTGCAGCAAAGGTGCGGTAGGTTAATCCAACTATAAAAACTCCGACGCAGAGCATTAGAAGTACGGACACAGGGTGAAGTAACACTTTTTTGTGAACTGGTCGTTGGCTTCGAAGTTTGCGTTTAACTTTAGCCTTTGGTGTATTCTTGTGCACGGCTTTTAACTTGCCCAAACGGTGTTTTGGTGTCGACGATTTAGCTACGCGCTTAGACTGAGACTTTTTGGATTTTATCGAGCTTTTAGTTTTCATTTTTGATTTTTAGTATCTAAGCTAAATCATACCATAAGAATCATCTTAAATAACGTTAAAGCATGACATAATAGTTTTAGTTTATGACTAAAAAACGGGTGATATATATAGTAATTGGTGTGGTTCTATTAGCTGGTAGCTTTGCAGTTAACAGAGTGGTAACCGCTATTAACCAACCAACAAAAGGCGTAATAACATCTACTTCAAAGGTGAGCGAAACGCAGAATACAGATAATGTAGACATGACTCCAGTAGTTCAATCTAGCAAATATGCTAGCTTTAATTATCCCGAGGCTCTAACTAAAGAGGCTCAGCAGTCCTTTAATCTACCGTTTGTAGCCGTTTACAACTACACAAAACATGACGTATCAAGTTGGGAGTTAGCGATATCAATTATGAATGTTTCCTCTGGCTCACTAAACGATAACGGTTCTTATCATTATAGAAAAGTTAATCCCGATAAATACATAGAAAGTAACAAAACTATTAATGATAAGAATGTAGTTATTATGACAGACCAGACTGCGTCGGGATTTGCAAAAGTTGCCTTTTTGGTAAACGGTCAATATCAGGCTACTATTTCTCTCACAGGTGATCACCTTGGTAGCTCTTCTAGCCTAGACGAGACTTTTAACATGGTTATATCTAGCTGGCGCTGGCTGATACAATAGAAACACATGGGGTTTAAGTTTGCATCTTTAGGACTGGGGTTTGTGAGTTTAATGTTTGCTTCTTTTTCTAGCAGCCCTAGTTATCAGTTAAATAGTTATGGTGTTGGTCCCGGTGGTACCAGTAACTCGTCTTCGAGTACATATAAATTACAGGGAAGCGTTGGGGAACAGGCTAATGGTTCTTCTAGTAGTGCAACTAAAACCTTAGGTAGTGGATCTATTCAAACCGAGCAGTTAAACTTACCTCCTGCTCCAACTCTGAGTAATGGGTCTGGTACGTATTACAACAAACTGAATGTAGTTGTTAACACCGGTGGTAATCCAACTGATACAACCTACGCCATTGCAGTTTCAACCAACAGCTTTGTTACTACCAATTATGTTCAAGCTACCGGTGCTTTGGGCTCAACACCGGTGTATCAAACATATTCTGCTTGGCTTGGTTCTAGCGGAACCTTTATCGTCGGCCTTAGCCTGAGCACAACTTATCAAGTTAAAGTCGCTGCTGAGCAGGGACTATTTACCAATACTGCATACGGTGCAGTTGCCACCGCCTCAACCGTTGGAACGTCTACTACTTTAGGTATTTCACCAAATACTATAAATATGGGCACGATTTTGCCCGGTACAGTTACAACCAGCAGTAACGTGGCGATAAACTTTGCTACCAATGGTAATGCGGGCGGTTCAGTTTATGTATCGGGCGTCTCCACAGGGCTAAACAGCCCCACCCAAAGTCATACCATTGCAGCTTACAGCGGCAATCTAGCTTCAGCATCTGAAGGTTTTGGCATACAAATTACAAGTCCAACGCAAACGTCTGGAGGCCCACTAACAGCGGTGAGTCCATTTAATGGCACATCTAATGTAGTCGGCGCAGAATCAACTTCGCCCGTCACAATACTCACTAGTACAGCAGCTTTAGTCGGTGGAACGGCTAATGCGAATTTTCAGGCTAAACCTGCCGGAAGTGCTCCCGCTGCAACTGATTATACCGAAACTCTTACCTTTGTAGCGGCAGGTTCATTTTAATAAGTGATAAAAAGTACTTTACATGGCTATACTATTTGTATTATGCTCATGGTAATGCGTAAAACGTTATTAATAATCTAAAGGTAATAAATATGATAAAACAAATGATTACTAAAGTACGGTTCTGGATAGCACTTGTTGTTCTAATTGGAGCTAACATTGTGTTCCTTCCTCAGGCTTTCGCCACTACCTACCTATCGCAGCCGATGGTTATTCTAAGTAACATGAATGCAAGTGGTACGTCTGCAGTTGTATTTGAGTTCAAAACATCAGCCAGTAACACCGGTACTACTTTGAGTATTAACTTTAGTACTTACACTGGTGGTTCTAATGGTTCTGTAGCTGCATCACCTAGCTATGCAACTTCTCTTGGTACTTCGGACTGTAAAACATTAACAGGTGCAACAGCATATGTTCCTGGATCACCAGTCGCCACAGGCAGTAGTGGTCTGATAACATTTTCAGGCGTAACAGCTTACACCGCTAGCACTGCATACTGTGGTGTACTAACTGGCGCAGCAGTTACAAACCCTACTGCTACCGGCATTGTCCCAGTTACAATTACAGCCGGAGTTGACGCTGCTTCACAAGTGGAAACCGATATAATTACAAACGATCAAGTTGTCGTTAGCGCTATAGTGCCATATTCTTACACTCTGACTTTGGGTGGCAACACTGATAGCTTTACGGGCAACTTAGCTTCAGGCTCTGTAGGGCTTACTACTGGTGTCACTGCAAGTGTGACTACTAATGCCCAGCATGGTTGGTCGCTTTACGCTCTAGATAGTAACACTGGATTAACATCAGGCACTGCAGGGCATACAATTGCTTCAACATCCGTTGGCTCAAATACATCCTTGTCAGCAGGTACTGAGGGTTACTTAACTGGTCTTCCAGCTGCTGGTATTACCCAAGGAACAGGCGGTGGAACTACTTCCGCAACCGCTGCCTACGCATCAAACGGTACAAATAGTGGTGCTGGTTTGAACACCAACTATAACAAGATTGCCAGTTCTACCGGTACTGCCATAAACGCTTCGGTTACGGTTAAAGAGTTTGCTGCGATATCTGGTACTACACAGCCTGGTAGTGACTATACGGACACTATTACGCTAGTTGGCGCTGGAACTTTCTAGTATACTAACTGGTAAATGCTGGGAGTAAAAAAAAGAACTCTACTGATTGGAGTGGTGCTGCAAGTAGTAGCTCTGACTTTAATATCTTCAACAGCATCTGCAGCCCCTCTTCCAAATGCTAGTTCATCCACCAACTCCGGCTCAAACATAACCACTTCGCCTGTTTCGACTACTCTGTCTGCTAATCCCGGATCAACAGTCTCTACTACTCTTCAGCTCCAGAACAACGGAGCTAAACCAGTTAATATTAGCGTCAAACTCCAAGAGTTTAAGGCTAATGGTACAGATGGTTCAGCCCAGATATACATTCCACCTCCAGGCGATGTAACTACCTCTTGGGTGCACTTTTCGCAAACTTCCTTTGTAGCCCAGCCTGGTGTCTGGAATCAGGTAACTATGACCATAAATGTGCCGCCAACGGCCGGTCTTGGTTACTACTACGCTGTACTGTTCATGCCTGGTTCATCCGGTAGTAACGCCTCTACTACCCCCATAGAGAAGGTAAAAGGTGCTAATGCTATTCTAGTCCTTCTTAATGTGCACTCTGGAAAAGAGCAGAATTCTCTTAGTGTAGTGAGTTTTACTTCTAGTAAGTCCTTCTACCAATACTTACCAGCCAGCTTTAGTATTAACATTCGCAATAACGGTAATATATTTACCTCTCCAAGAGGTGACGTGTTTATTAGCCGCAGCCCTAACGGCTCAACCATCGATACCTTAGATATTAATCCTGGAGGAGGCAACATACTACCGCAGACTAACAGAGTCTTTAAGGTGCAATGGACTAACGGCTTTCCGGTCTACCAGTACAAGCGCATTAATGGTCAAATAGTATCGGACAAAAAGGCTGTGCCGATTCAACAGCTACAATGGGACTTTACTAAGGTACCCAAGCTTAGATATGGCAAGTACTACGCCAAGTTAGTAGTTGTCTACAACAACGGCATCAGAGATGTAACGGTTAACAGTGTAGTTAGCTTCTGGGTAGTGCCGTGGCTTTTGATATTCATTTTTATAGCTGTAGCTGCTTTTGTTATTCTTGGCGTTTGGACTCTTGTTAGGAGTATTATTAAAAAGACAAAAAAGCTTGGAAGGCCAAAAAAGAGTGAGAATTAAATTAGTAATATCACTATTATTATTTTCAGTTGTTTTTCTAATTGGTACGGGAAAGACTCATGCGGCAACAACTGCCATAAAAGGCATTACTGTTGCTCCGGCAGTTCAGCAAATTACACTTCAGCCGAATCAAACAACCGCAGATTTTAGCGTTTCAGTCACTAATAACACTACCTCATCTGTAATTCTAGCGGTAGGCGCTCAAGACTTCACCTCGCTTGGTTTAAACGGAAGTTTGAGTTTTTATAAAAGTAACCCAATCAACACAAATAACAAGCATGGCTTAACCAATTATTTGAGTATTGGTTTGCCGCAAGTTGCACTTGCACCTAAGCAAAGCCAGGTAGTACCTATATCTGTAATAAATGCTGATCAAATGGCTCCTGGTGGACATTACACGGCAATTACCTTTAAGATTACCGGCACTTCTAGCGGCAAGGGAAGTAAGGTCTTAATTAATCAAACTGTTTCGAGCTTAGTTTTCTTGACGACTGCCGGTCAGGGAACTCAAACAACCATTCTACACACACCGTTAATCGGCGCTTTTTACCCATCGTTGCCGAATAATATTAGTGCGGTATTTAGTAACAATGGCAACACACAAACAACCTTAAGAGGCTATGCGCAGATACTAAATTCGTCAAAAGAAGTGGTTAGTCAGGGTCAGATTAATATTGATTCTAACCTTATACTGCCTTCGTCATCGCGCCTATTTACGCTTCAACTCACAAAAGTTAAAAACCACGTTTGGCCAGGCTTTTATACCCTTAAAGTCTTCTACTTACACGACGGTCAAACTAAATATTCAATCTATACGCAGAAATTCTTCTTCTTAAGCTGGTGGTTCATAATTGTGATATTAATCATAGTTATGCTAATAATTGGCATAATCGCTTTCTTTAAAATGACCGAGCCAGCCACTCCTGTTAAAAAATAAGCATAACACCGTTGAGCAAACCGGTTATGTCTGCTATAGTTTAACCTGTAAACATGTGGAGAAAAAAAACAGCGATATTAGCTATAGCCTTGGCTGTCCTGGGCATATCTTTAGTCTGGCTTTTTCCCGCTCATTCTTACGCCACGACCGGTATAAATCAAGAGATTAGCTTTGAAGGCAAGATTGTTACAGCCGCAGGTTTGAATATTCCAGACGGCACCTACAATATGGAGTTCAAAATCTATACAGGTTGCACCAACAACACCGGTACGGGTTGTAGCACGGCCTGGACAGAGGACTATATTGTCGGCACCAACCCCGTTACTTTCACGAGCGGAACTTTCCAGGTCAATCTTGGTTCGACTACAGCTTTTGGAGGCAGCGTACCATGGAATACTTATCCGCTTTATCTTTCGATGGAAATTGGTAATACAAGTAGCTGTACGCTAGCAGGAAACTTCCATGCAAACTGTGGTGGCGATAACGTTATGAGTCCGTATATTTTGCTTACATCTACCCCTTACGCCTTGAATGCCAACGCTGTAGGCGGGTTGACTGCTTCTCAGTTGGGACAACTAGCCACTAGCCAAACTTTTACTGGTACGAATATATTCCAACCAACAACCAATATTGCCAGCGTACAAATTTACCAAACATCGGTTGGCTCGCCGACTGCCGACATACTCGATGTGGCGACTGCGAATACGACCAATATGGCAATACAAGTAACTGGGCCTTCAGCTAATACAGCGGCGGTGAATATAAGTTCGTTTGGAGCCAATAATATAACTTTGGCAACCAACAACTCGGCGGCCGGAACAATTGTGAAATCGGCCACTAATTCCACCACGGCTTTTGCGGTGCAAGACAGCAGCAATAAAGTTTACATCCAGGCCGATACTAGTGGCGGCAACTTGTATGTTGGCAATACTGGGCTGGGAACGACCGTTCAAATTGGCAACTCAGCCACGGCTTCGGTCACCCAAAGCATCAATGTTGGCACCAATAGTTCTTCGGGCAGTATTAGTAACGTTAACATCGGTCAATCAACCAGCGGCACGGCTAACACCAACATTGGCTCAAGTAATGCTGGCACGGTTGCTATAACCGGTAATACTACCATTACAAACCGCACAACTACGCCAGCCTTCCCATCTACACCAGTTTTAGATAATTTTAACGTTGGATCACTTGGCAGTAGCTGGGCCACGCCGGCCTTCGGTACTCAGGATCTAAGCTCGATGGTAACAATTGGATCTACTCAAGCCGGCGAGACAGTAGCAGGAACGGCCGGGGCAGCCTGGAAGGCCAGCGTATACGGACCGGATACAGAAGTATATGCGGACGTGCCCACTTTGCCGACAGCCGGCAACCCGGTTTATTTGGATTACAGGGATGATAGTGCCTCATACACCGGCTTTGCGAATGGCTATTACCTGAGGGTCCAGCCGAATATTACGACTTGGAGCCTTTATAAAATCGTTAATGGGGGAGCTGGGGCTCTAGTTGGTAATTTCAGTACTGGCACGGCACTCACAGCTGGTGATTCGTTTGGTATTTCGGCAGTCGGTAGTACGCATACAGCTTGGAGAAAAACCGCAGGAACGTGGGCTCAAGTAGGTAGCCCAATCAGCGACTCCACATTTACAAACAGTGGTTATGTTGGTTTCCAGGTGGCCGATACTACGACGCGAATCGACAACTTTGGCGCAGGCTCGGTCAGCAACACTTTGACTATTAGCAACTCGACTTCTAGCAGTAATATTGCCGTGTTCAACAGCAACACATCGGCAGTGGCAACAATTAGCAACAGTGGCCAAGTGCTACTTCAGAACACAACAAATTCAACTGCCGCGTTCTCTGTACAAACTGCAGCTGGCGGTAATGTTTTGAATGTAGATACTACTAACCAGAACATTAATACCAATGGTGGAAACCTGTCTATTAACGGTTTAGCAAACCCTGCAACGCCTACGGCCGTAACTACGTCAATAGGTTCTACAAACAGCTACCTTTATAGAGTAGCCGCTTATAACACTGCTACAACTAGAACTACTGTGGCTATTCAGGCCAATCCATTCCCATTAACATCAGCTACTGCTCCGGCGTCACTTAACGGTACTAACTACAACACCGTAACGTGGCAGACGGTGCCAAATGCTACGGGGTACATTGTTTACAGGTCTATAGATGGTGGTACAACTTGGTTTGCAAATACTGTGCCTGCTACTACAGTCTCGCTAGTAGATAATGGTGGCTACACCTGGGCAACTAGCGGAACGCCAAATGCTAACTTTAATAGTGTAGCTGGTTTGCAATTACAGTCTGGATCACAGCTATTCTTAGATGGCGCTGCCCAAAGTGCCTACTTAGCTTATCTGCCTAATTACAATTATCTAACAGTTACCAACGCTAATGTTGGTGGTGCCGTTTATTTGCAAAGTGACTCATTGCAATTCCGCGACACTACCGGATTCAATACTGATTTCTCGATTAACAACAGCGGTCAAACTACTTTCCAGAACCGCACCAACTCCACAGCCGCGTTTAATATAAAAAACACCACTGGCCAGAATGTGATATCTGTTAATACCGCCGGAAACACCGATGTATCAACGACTAACTTAGCAAATAATCCAAGTGTAGAAACTGCGCCTGCATCTACGGACTGGGTATTGAAGGGAACAGCAACAATCGCCCAGGACAACTCAGTGGCAGACTTCGGTTCTAACTCTATAAAAATAACTGGTGCCGCAACTAACGATGGAGCTTTCGATAAACTAAATACCACTCTTACCGCCAGCACTTCTTACAACTTGCTGTTTTACGCCAAGTCTAATAACACCACAAATGCCACGGTTCAGGCCGGATACTCTATAAACGCTTCGGCAGAAAGTGTAGTCTGCACAAATACTATAACCGTCACAATTAGCGGCTGGACAAGGTATTCGTGTACTTTCACGACACCAGCCAGTGGCATAACGTCTTCTAACGCTATATTTATTAAAACTACCGATGCAACTGCTAGAACTATTAATGTCGATGGATCCTACGTTCAGCTTACCAGTAGTGCAGCCAATGATTACACAGAAGGCCAGATATCTTTGCAGGCAAGTGTAAGTTCTTCGCTAGTAGTACAGAATGCCACTAACTCCAATAATGCTTTTTCTGTTCAGAACTCAGCTGGTGGAATCGTTTTCAACATAGATACAACCGACAGCAATAACCTTATCAACAATCCAGCCAACCCCGGCTTCGAAGTTAATACCACGGGGTGGAGTTCTCGTCACTCTGGAGGACTTGCTACGGTTACCATAGCTCGCTATACGAGTCAGCAAGCTTTTGGAGTAGCATCGCTGCTTATTAACTCAGCTGCCCAAGCTGGTGACGGTGCCCGCTATACTCTTGCAACTGGCAACTGGGCTGCGGGTTCATATACCGTATCATTTTCATTGCTTAATACTGGTACCGCCTTCACGGCTGTTCCAACGGTCTTCTTTGGAAATGGTTCAGATAATGCCTGTGCGGCTGTAACACCCAATACAGTGCCTTCTACAAGTGGTTGGACAAGGTACTCATCATTGTGTACTTTCAGCGGAACCACTACCTCTATTGTTATAGCCGAAAACGATACAACACCCGCCGTAGCTCATACGTTTTATTTGGACTCAGTCCAGATTGACAGCGGATCGATTGCAACTGCATATGGCCTTGGATCACTTCAGTTCTCAGGACAGATAACTTCTCCGGTACAATTACAGAATCAATCTAATAGTACAACTGCACTTCAATTAAAAAACTCCGTAGGTAACACGATCTTTGCTGTCGATACGCTTAACAATGCGATCGTGCTTGGTAACACAACTAATACTAATACCGTAGGATTGAAAGCTGGAACTACATCAGCCAGTTATACTTGGACTTTACCAACGGCCGATACGGCGGGCTGTTTACAGTCAAATGGTACCGCTGGAGGAGATATTCTATCGATATCACCTTGTGGCGATACACACGTGGATGATTTGACGGCAACGTCTTCAACCTGGAACAAACAAACAAATGCCTTAATGTTAATAGTTGAGCTTATTGGCGGTGGCGGCGGTGGCGGCGGTGGCGGCAGTGTCGCCACGCTTACAGCCAGTACCGGTGGCGGTGCTGGTGGCGGCGGTGCTTATGTGACCAAAACTTTCTTAAACGCCGATGTACCAGCCGGGAACCAAACAGTAACAGTCGGTGCTGCAACGGGTAATGCCGGAGGTGGCTCCAACGCAGCTGGTACGGCTGGAAGCGTAGGCAATAATAGCTCGTTCCTCACTTTGCTAACCGCCTATGGAGGCGGTGGCGGTAAGGGCGGAACCAACAGTGCTACTCTTGCCGGCGGTGGCGGCGGTGGCGGATCAAGCGGCGCAGGCGTGACAGCAGCCTCGGCTACTGGCGGTGTCGGTGGTCTTCCGGGCCTTACTGCTGCAGCTACCGGTGCAGCCGCCGGAGCACCAGGAACACAAAACCCTGGTAATGGCGGTGCCGGTGGTGGCAACGGTGCAGCCGCTGGAGCGGGCGGGTTAAGTAACCTCGGCGGTGCCGGAGGTGGTGGCTCAAATGCGGGTGGTACAGCCGGAAACCTTGGTGGCAGTTCTGCTTACGGTGGAGCGGGCGGCGGTGCTGGAGGAAGTTGTGCAGCAACCTGCGCAGCAACAGCTGGTGGAGCCGGCGGCAAGACACCATCAGGAACCCCGGGTGGCGGCGGTGCCGGAGGTGCAGTAGCTACTTGTGCTACAACAGGAGCTGGTGGAGCTGGCTCTACTCCTAGTGGATTCTATGGCGGAAGTGGCGGCGGTGGCGGTGCAAGTATAGCGACATCAGCTGGTACAGGGTGTGCAGGTGGTGCCGGAGGTGCTCCAGGCGGCGGTGGCGGTGGTGGCGGTGCAACTGTCTTTAACGTTACGGGTACTGGTGGAGCTGGTGGAGCTGGCGCACGTGGTGAAGTACGCATAACTACTTTACGAGGTACCGGTGCTGACCTTGCTGAAATTTATTGTACTAATGACGTAAGCATAGTATCTGGTGATGTAGTCTCTATAGATGGCACGCTAAGGGCTGGTGTTAAAAAATCCCAGCAAGCCTATGACTCAAGCGCCGTTGGTATAATCTCTACCGCCCCTGGCCTCGTAACAGGAAGTTTAGAGGATCAGTGTGCTAAACCTGTTCTAGTAGCGTTATCAGGCCGCGTGCCACTAAAAGTCTCGCTCGAGAATGGCCCTATTAAGACTGGTGATTATCTGACTGCATCATCTACACCAGGAGTAGCCATGAGAGCAACCAAAGCCGGTCAAATAATCGGTCAGGCTTTGACGTCTTACACTGATTCCTCGCAACCCGATGCGATAGTTGCTTTTGTGGAGCACGGTACCTACAATGGCGCATCACTTTCACAAGTTTTGCCGACTCCTACGGACCCCACTCAATCAATCGAGCAACAAGCATTGGCCTACTTCATGAGCCAGCCTGCGGCTGCAACTACACCACAGACTAATCTTTCTGAAATCCTTGCTGATCGAGTAAGTGCAAGCATGGAAGTCATAACTCCTTCGGTAGTAGCCGACAAAGTTGCCACTAACACCATAACCCCATCGACTACCGGCAATGTTACATTCTTGCTTGGTGACAAAAACAGCGTGATTGTTAAGAATAAGGACGGCCTAAATAGCTTTACTATCGACGGTACAACTGGCAATGCCGAGTTCGGCTTAAGCCTGAGCGTTCTAGGCGACATGCTATCCCAAGGCAAGCTTACCGTTAATGGCGACTCACAATTCAATGGCAACGCCACCTTCGCCAAGATGGCACAATTCATAGGCGATACAACCTTCGCAGGCAATATAGATGCCCAAGGCAGAGTCACCTTTAATAGCGATACCGGTGGCCTCGCTATTATTAAGCAAGGCGATAAACAGGTGAATGTCAGTTTCACCAAACCATACACCGACAACCCAATTGTTTCTGCTACTTTGTCGGCAGAGCAAGTCTTGCCAAATGGCACAAGCGTAGATATAAATGCCGAGGCTCAAGCTCTGTTCGATGCCGGCTATTCGTACTTGATTAGCAATGTAAGCACCAAAGGCTTTACAATATTACTAAACAAAACTGCAGCTCAGGATATAGAGTTTAGCTGGACATCGATATCGGTTAAGAACGCTGGTACTACAACTTCGGGAGTCGGTTCCACCGGCAGCACTTCCACCAATACATCAGCCAGTACGAGCGTACCAGCTACGGGCACAACTACACCCACAACTACAACTAGCACAACTAATCAAACTACAACCTCAGGACCATAATGCCTAAAGCCAATAAAAGCCAAACCAAGAAGTCTAATAACTCTAGTACTAAGATAGAGGTTAAAGACACGCCAGTGAATGAGCCTAAATCAAATCGAAGAGATTTAAAATTATCAGGCCAACGAAGGAATATTATTATTGTACTGGCAGTCATCTTTATAGTCGTTGGTGGGTTGGTGTACTATGAGCGTCACAAGTCTTCGACTAACACTAAGAATGCTGGACAAAGTCAGATTAATGATACGGTCAACAAAGTTGGTAAGCTTTTCTTGCTTCCTACTGGCGAACAGCCAACTTTAGCAATAGTTAACGATGCCAGCAAGTACAGCAACGTGTCGTTTTTTAAGAACGCCGCTAATGGCGACAGAGTGTTAATTTACGCCCAAGCAAGAGAAGCAATTTTATATAGACCCAGCATCAACAAGATTATCGCTGTGGCGCCATTGAACCCAAGTTCTCAATAGCAAGTAGTTAAATAAGCTTTTAGCTAGAGCTTTTATAACACTTATGCTAAGATGTTACATATCGCCAAAAACGATTCGCTCTTAAAAACTGCCTCACATGAACATTCACAAAAACAAAAATACCAGTTTAGGCCGTCGCTCCCGATTAGATCCCGAACGCGAAACTAAAGTAAAAATGGGCAAGAAGCCCTTGTTTGCTATGGGCTTAATAGTTGTTGGCCTGAGTATTTGGTTAGTTTTTGGATTGTCGTCGCATAAAGCTTCGGCCGACACCGAAATAATTAAATCGGGCATTGATGGCTATTGCTTGGATGTTTATCGCAATAACACCGCTCCCGGCGCTCAAGTTTATAGTTGGACATGCAACGGCAGCGAATCTCAAAAATGGTTAGTTAACACTACCTCCATTACTCATAACGGTAATAACTGCTTATCTGTTAACAATGACGATCAAATAGTTAGCAGCAGTGTAGTTTTAGATAAATGCGACGGGTCTCCTGGTCAAGTTTGGCTACGAGACCGAGGAGGCTATTTTAACCCTAACAGCAGACTTTGTTTAGCAGTGCCAAATAGCCAAACATCTACTCAAGTGGTGATTGGATCTTGTAACTATGTTAAATATTCTTATGGCCAGTGGACACCTATAGCCGACGACGGAAAGGGTCAAGAGGTGGCTAGTCAAGACTGTGAACAGCTTAGTGGTGGCCAGAGAATAGCATGTAACGCAGTTAAAGAATGGACAGCATGGCAGTCAGGCAAACCGGATCATAATGCTCTCCTTACTTCCTACACAAATAACGCCCCGTACGAACAGTGGTGTGCCGACTTTATAAGCTATGTTTTTAAAGAGTCCGGCTACCCGTTTAAAGGTGGGGAATCGAACGGTTGGGACGAAAATAACGCCAACAATATTCAAAACATGGGCTTTACTCTTCATAAAGCAGATTCAAATTATGTTCCAAAGGCTGGTGACGTCGCTTACTTTAACTATAACGGCGGTCACGTGGAGATTGTTATTTCTGGAGGAGCTCACCCAAGCTTTGTGTACGGTGATTCAGCCATAAAAGACCCTGCAACAGGTAACGGCCAGATGATGTCTAACACCATCATTAAAGATGGCGACGAAGGTCAGTTAGCCTACTACCTTTCTCACAATATATATAATTAATTTACAAAATAATAATCAGAGCATAATATGTAGATAAATATAATACTAAATAACATAGGAGGACACTAAATTTGAAAAAGCCTAAGAAGTCACAAAGCTCAAGTAAATCAAGGGTTGTAGTATCTCCGCAGTCAAAGAAATATTCCAGTAAAAATAAATTTTTAAGAGCACTAAGCCCTGCGCAATTTAAGATCTTAGCCGTAGTCGCTTTCGCTTTTATTGGCGGTACAATTGTGTTTGCTAAAGCTGCCACTCCTAGCCCCTCACCGCTAACTACTGTGGGCGGCGGCAACAAGATGATTGTAGGAATTGCCGAAGGCGTACCTAACGGTAATGGCTCAGATATTTCCAAGGCTGTTAACTATGTGCGTATAGATCTTAACAACGATAAAGAACCTGCAAGTTATTTTAGTAACTACGGAGTGAAGGTGGATTACTTACTTCAGGGACCATATAATAGTGGTGGAGTAGCAGCTTTGGGCAATCCAACAACCTGGGCCAAGAACGCTCTTGGATGGTATAAGTCATCCGGATGTAACCCAACCATATGTCCGATAATAGAAGTTTTGAACGAACCTGGTGGTAGCTGGTTTTGGGGATCTGATGCCTTAAGCAGCGCTAATTCTGCAGCATATGGAGCTTTGGTAAAAGCAACTTACACTACTTTTAGCAATTACTTTGGCTCAAGTAGGCCAGTAGTTTTAGCCTCATATGACGGTGGCTATAGTGGTAATACTACGTGGGGCCAAGAAGTAGGGGCAGCTTTTCCTTCGATTGGTAATTACGTAGACGGTATTACAGTTCACCCATACGGTGGCGTTACAGACGCTGCGTTGTCTGCACAAGGCAACAGAGCAAACGTACAAGCCGCGTATTCACAAACAGGTAAACCGGTGTACATAACAGAAGTTGGTTGGCCTACGGCTGTTGGACAGCCCGCCACTGGAGATAGTCTACAATGGACTCAAGCACAGCAATGTAATAATATATATAACTTTATTGCCTGGGCACGTAACACAAATTACGTCAACGAAGTAGCCATTTTCAATTATGAAGATTTTGGCACTAATGATTTCTATGGTATAGCCACTTCTTCGGGCGTGCATAAACCATCGTTCTTAGGCATAAAAGCCGCTGCGTTGAAACAGCCAAACACCTGTCCAGCATCATAGGGATCAGTTTAAGTTTTGGCTTGAGGGTTAAAACAGAGACTAGCCGAGTTAATGCAGAAACGTTGACCAGTGGTATCGGAAGGGCCGTCATCAAAAACATGGCCCAGGTGTCCACCGCAATTTGAGCAAACAACTTCAGTTCGAACCATACCATGACTTGTATCGGTAACTTCTTTAACTGCACCTTGAATTGCCGAGTCGAAGCTAGGCCAGCCAGTGCCGGAATCGAACTTGGCAGTAGAGTCAAACAACCTTGATCCGCACGCGGCGCAGGTATAGTCGCCGTTATCTTTGTTGTGAAGAAGCGCCCCGCTAAACGGTGCTTCGGTAGCTTTGTCTCTTAAAACTGCTATCTGCTCATCTGTTAAGTCATCCATGTTAACTGCTTTTGATTCATCCATAATCTCTCCTAACTACTAAATTAAACTTTTGTCTGTGCGAATATAATGACAGGTGTAGCCACCGGGATGTTTACGAAGGTAGTCTTGGTGAAAATCTTCGGCACTTATAAATCTTTCGAACTTTTCTAGTGAAGTCACGACAGGTGATTTATAGATTCCGGAGCTGTTAACTTTGGCAATCATAGCTTTTGCGGACTCAAGTTCCTCATTGTTCTGATAAAAGATTGCTGATCTGTAATACGAGCCAACATCGTTACCCTGACGATTAAGTGTTGTAGGATCGTGAATTCTAAAAAAGAAGTCTAGCAAGTTGTCGTAAGTAGTCTGATTAATGTCATAAGTTATCGCCAGTGTTTCGGCGTGTCCACCGGTATCGTAATAATCTGGGTGATCATTCGTACCACCACTGTATCCTACCTCTGTATCTATCACACCCGGCTGCTCTCTGAATAACTCCTCAAGCCCCCAGAAACAGCCGCCTGCCAGGTAAGCTATCCGTCCAGTCACTAGTTCAAGCGCGAGTTAACATTTTTAGTAGAATTTTGTTTATGTATTTCATGTCACTATTATACTCCTGCATGCAAGGGGGTGCTTATGTTTATCTTAAAATTTCATTAAAATTGACTCGTTAAGTACAAAATGCGACGATGTAGGTAATTATGAGCGAAGACAGTGGGGCAATATCTGGTATTAGGCTTAGGTTAGGAGTTTTTTTAATACTACTGTTCTGGTTGCCTATATGGCTCCTAGCTCCAGCCATAGCAGATTTATTGGGTTATCCACCGAATTCAACCGGCGCTCACAATGTTTTTATTACGATTGCACTAATTCAAACAGCACTTGGCGTTATAGGTGCCTTAATTACGGGTAAAACCATATTTTTATTGCTCAAAAAAGTACCACGCAAACAGGTGCCAAAAGTTTTCTGGCAAGCACTTAAAACAGGCAAAACTGACGGCTTTGATAACTAGTTAGTTTTGGATTTATCTTTCTTAGCGCGACGTTCTGAAAACTTATCGGCTCGTCGACGCATTGTCGTGGTTATGAAGGTGGTAATAATACCAACACCTACAAAAATATAAAAGGTGGTGAAAATTTTTCCGGCATCTGTGTGCGGTACGATATCTCCATAACCAACCGTAGATAGAGTAACTACGCTAAAGTAATAAGCATTCAGCCAACTAAGCTTCTCTACAATATGATAAAAAACCATACCGGTACATAGGGTAATTACTACCAGAGTTACTAAGAGTCGATAGATGTTTTTGTCTAATACGTTATATATTTAATACTTCCTTTTTAAGCTAATTTTTCGTCCGGAATATACTTTGAAAAAAACAAAGATAGTAATGCAATAACAACCAAGCCAAATAGCGCAGTTTTGAGGCCTTGAATTTGTGAGTCGCTGTATATTTTCGTTACGGTGCTGGCTTCCTCACTGGATAAACCTTTTGATTGTGCCAAAGTGTTCACCTCGCTTAATGGAACTATAGCCACACCTTTTTTACTGGCAGTATCAACACTAGTTTTAATGTCATTCGACAAATTACTGGACTGAATGTTTGTGTTGAATGTGGTAGAGAGCGAAGCAATAAGAATTGAACCTATAAGCGCTGTGCCAAGAGAGGAGCCAAGGTTTTGAAAAACCCCTTGAAGTCCACCGACTTCACTAGATTGTTTCTTTTCGACAGCCGACATATTTACGTTACCAATTTGAGAGGCTAATAATCCTAAAGCTGCACCTGTAATAAACATTCCAGCAGCAAAAAGGAAACTATTAATAGTTAATGAAACCGAGGTATACAAAACTATTGAACTGAGTACGAGCATGAGTTGTCCTGTGCGGATTATCTTCTTAGGCGACCATCTGTTAACCAGTTTAGTACCGATAATCGAGAACAGAATTAAAGCAACTGAAAGTGGAAAGATTTTTATTCCTGTTTTTAAGGCATCGTAGCCCAAAGTCATTTGCAAGTAGACAGGAACTACAAAAAAGATTGCAGCGGTAATCATATATTGCGACAGTAGTACCGACAAGCCGCTTCTTAATTGACGAATTGTTAACAGCGTAGGATCTAATAAAGTTGGTCTGCCTTGGCTTTGCAGCTTTTGCTGGCGGTTAAAGAATAGCTTGAGAATAATTACACCTAATATAATCAAGTATGTAACCAATGAAATGCCTAATGGTGTTATAGCGTGACCGTTGATTTCAGGTGCACTGAGAGGCCTAAACCATCCCCAAGTTTTACTCTGGAGCATACCAAAGACCAGAGATATTAGCCCGACTGCCGACAATATAACGCTAGGAATATCTATATGAGTCTTAATAACTTTAGCCGTATCCGTTAAGTGGCTTCGGAAAAGAAGAATAACGGCCATAATTATAACTTCTGCAAAAAAGACATAGCGCCAAGATAAGTACGTAGTTACGAAGCCGCCAATTAGGGGCCCAGCTGCAGCGGCCGCTCCAGACACACCCCCGATTATCGCGAAGGCCGTAACGCGGTCTTTGCCTGTGTAGTTGTTAGCAACAAGTGCTGCAATTGCCGGAATCACCAAGACTGCGCCCAAACCTTCAATTACCGACCAACCCAAAAATAATGTTTGAATATTAGGGCTTAGAGCAGTAATTAACGACCCGGTGGCATAAACAATTGAACCGATTATAAAGGCTTTACGCCTTCCCCAAATGTCGCCAAGTTTTGCGCCGAGCAGCATTAGAGCGGCCATAGTTAATGTATAGAACGTTATGGCCATCTGCATAGCTGCAACAGTGGTGTGCAGGTCTTTTACGACCGTTGAGATTGAAACGTTCATGACCGTGCTGTCTAGTACCATTACAAACTGAGCACAAGCCAATATGAACACAATTGTCCATTTCTTCATGCATATATATAAACACTAAATCAATGCTATGAGAAGTTTTTTTGTATCAAAAAGATTGAATTAAAATGCTTATTCTAATAAGGTTGTAGGAGATGACTTATATTCTTAACCATCCGCTGGCTCAGATTATTCTAATAATTATCGGCGCATTTGTGGCTCAGTTCATAGCTCACAACACAATAACTAGGTTAATTCGTCGTTCAATCAAAAGAGCAAAGGGTGAGACTAAAATAGACGAACGCAAGCGTGAAGACACAATTATTAATGTTGTGAGTTCAACTTTTACGGCTCTATTATGGCTTCTAGTTGTCTGTTTAATTCTTTACTCCCTAGGAGTAAATGTGGCTGCGTTGCTAACAGGTGCCGGACTAATCGGAGTGTTTGTGGGATTGAGCGCTCAGGCTACCATAAGGGACTTACTAGCCGGCATATTCATTCTAGCCGAAGAACAATACAGAGTTGGCGACATTATTCAGTTATCGGGCGGTACGACAGGTGTTAATGGAGCAAGCGGTAAGGTCGAAGAAATTACTCTTCGCATTACTAAATTACGCGACGACGAGGGTCGGTTGGTGACGGTTCGAAACGGTGATCCATCGGTAGTTATAAATAAGACTTTTTCATACTCCAGTGTGGTTATTGATGTAGATGTTACCTACGATTCAAATATTGATGAGATGCAAAAGATTATGAACGACATTGGCCAACAGATAGCAACCGAAGAAGAATGGAAAGATCGTTGCACTGATCCGATTAAGTTTCTTCGTGTCGATAACTTCACAGATAATGGTGTAACCGTTAAGGCTGTGGGATCTGTTAAACCGGCTAGTCAATGGGATGTAGAAGGCGAGTACAGGCGACGACTTCTCGAAGCTATAACTAAAAGTACGAAAGTACACTTAGCTCACTCAAAATAAACCCCTGTTTTGTCTTCTTAGCCGTAAGCTGAGAAAAAGCTGAAAAATCTACTTGCATTAACAGTTTATATGTTATATATTTCGAGTATTATTAAAGGAGGTCATAATATTATGGCAAGAGACGTTGAAGTAGTAGACAAGAGCTACTTCTACTGGCGCGGTGGTCTATCCGTGCTAGTGGGTGTATTTATTTTGGTTTGGCCAAAATTAACTGTTCTTACACTGGTAACTTTGCTAGCCATTTGGCTGCTTTTGATTGGCGTTATGTCGATCGTAGAGGGAATCTCCCACATTAAGGACGGCGGCTTTGGCTGGCTCGTTCCTGTACTAGTAGGTTTGGTTGAGTTGGGCGTAGGTGCATACCTTGTTCAGCGACCTCAGCTTACAACCCTAACAATCATCACACTTATTGGTGCTGTATTTATTGTTCAGGGCTTTGGTTACCTAATCAAGACCTTTATGGAGCCTGGTGCTTCTAGCGGTCACAGAATGCTTTCATTGCTTTTCGCAATCCTATCATTCATTGCCGGCGTTTGGATTTGGCGCTACCCACTTCACGGTACGCTAGCCTTCGTATGGCTGCTTGGTCTTTACACCATTGCCTCAGGTGCAATCCTGATTGCTATGGGTGCTAGTACCAGCAAAGAGTAAGCTCACTCTGTAGCTTTAAAAAACTAGTAGATCTCCGCCATAGACCGCGGAGATCTATTTTTTTGTGGCGGGTTTGTTGTCGGCACCGATTATCTCGACTGCCAGAATGTAGATTACAAGTATGATTGCGTATAGGATTACCGACTTAGGTGTAAGGCGGGCTAGCAGCATAACTATAGCGATCACTGCAACACCGATCCACTCTATGAGTCTTTTACGCTTCTGGACGGTCATAACGAATTTATTGGTACTGTTACCCAACATTGATTGGTGAATCTTACCGCTCATTAAGTAAACGGTTTGTTTCTTGAGCTTTGTGGCTCCCTTGGAATTACCACTTATCCAAGCAATTATTCCTACCAGAGCCGCAACAAACATAATTGTTACCGTTTGCACCACAAATGAGTGAGTAAAGATTTCAATTGCGCTTCTAACACCGTCTGCATATTGTGGATCCACTTTTCCAACAATGTCTTCACGGATAGCCCTAAGGGCGACCAAGCTAACTAGCATACCGACAATTGTCGAAACGCTGAACATGTAAAGCACTTGACGACGAGTCTTACTCAGCCAAACCGCCAATGCTAGCAGTGCCACGGCAAGCAAAATGGCCATGTCTCGCCAAACATCAATCTTAGTAACAATTCTGTGGGCGGTTGGTAGCCAGGTAGCATTCATAACTGTAATGGAGCCAATCTTAGGTGGTAAAGTTTTATTTGCTAAGAATGAAAGTTTAGTTGAGCTTAAACTTGAACTTAACTTTTGATAAAAGTCGTTTAGTGTAAGCTTGCCATTACCCTGGTAGTTTGTGATGAAGGTAATTACTCGCTGGTGCTGTTTAGCTTGAATCTGGTTCCATTTATCTTGTATTTGCGGGTTGGCTAGGCCTTTTTGTAAAAGACTCTGAGTTTGACTCTTAACCTGGGCCGAAAGGGTAGGAGCCAGGAACTGAGCTCGTGGCGGAAGTACTTGCTCGGTGAACTTCTCGACATCGAAATTATTAAATATTTGATTAGTCGTATAGAGCGCAACGGCATGTTGCACGTTGGTATTCTTGATAATTGGCGTGGTTGCGGCCACGTATCGATCTTGTTTAATTACAGTGTTGCCCGCCCAGAAGAACATGTTACCTGCCACCACAAGCAGGACAGCGATAATAGTACTTAGCCAAATTACTGGCTGCTTCCAGCCAAATCGATAATTTTTAGATTGCATGGAACCGCCTTTTTTGGATTGAGACTTTAAAGCCGCAACCTGGGCTTGCAAGTCTTTAACCTGCTGATCTAGTTCAGCCTTGGTCTTAGATTTACGAGCTTTGGTTGCGGCCATTTGTTTATCCAGTACTTAAGTTACAAGCGCTTTATATAGCGCTGATATTATTTTTCTGCTAGCTCACCACCGTGAACTGTTAGTGCGTAGATTACCAATACGTCGATAGTCAGAACTACTACAGACCAGATTGGGTAAGCACTAATCGATGCTAGAGCAGCGACTGCACTTAATGCAGCTATAACTACACCAACCACACGTGCCCACATTGAGCCGTGCATGACTGAGAAACCAGCCAATAGGATGATTAAGCCTAAGGCTAGATCAATCCAACCCCAAGCATTGTAGTTAAATACTAATAGGTGAGTAGAAGTAACAACGTACCAAGTTGGCCTTAGTAGTGCTGTTAATCCTGCTATTACATCGAAGAACCCCGAAAGGATCATCATTATACCCGCAAAGAACACCCAACCTGTCCAATTGCTCATTTGTTTGTCGTTAGACGCCATAACTTGCCTCCTAGCAATTAGTTTATACCCATACTATTACCCTATAATATAGTTTTGTCAACACAAAAATAGGCTTTTAAAAAATTAAGGCTATAAGAAGTTAATATAACTATATCTGACTAGAATCGTAGGCCCAATGCAAAAGCGCCTGTCTTTGACGTGGCCGACAGGTTAAATCACCGGGATAGCAGCTTTTTTGGAGTTGTGAAATATGCCGTCGCATATTCTTCCACCTTTTAATTTGGCGGCTATCTTCATCGTTTATACGACGCCCCATATAATAACGGCAGTACCATAAAAACCAACCTTTTGGATCCTCTGGGTTTATCCAGCCTTTTCTTTGCCATTCTGCTAGAGGCTGGCTAGCATTAACTCCAAAAAAGTTTAAATTCTTGTCGGCGGTAGCATTTTCGGTGAACTTTACGCCTTCAAACCATTCTTTTGGGAACTCAGATGGCGCGTTTGTAAAGTAGTTCCCACCAAAAACACCCATATGAAGCATTTGGGAGGGCGTAAGATCGGGTTTGAAGCTTAGATCGAAGTTTTTCCCGGGTTGTTCACTCAGTGTGTACTGATAGCCGCTCTGATAGTCTTCGTCGACTTTTACTATTGAGATATTCATTACAAATTAAATTTTACTTAACATTGGTGCTTTTCGCACGAAACTAGACTCTTCGACTATTTGTAGCACTGCTAACGCTACTTCACGACGACCTACTAAAGTTTTAGTAGGACCACTTTCGGTTAGCTTAAAGGTTTTTGGTTTTATATTCTGAAGCTTAAGTACTCTTAAAATTGTCCAATCTAGGCTACTATTTTTTAGAATTTCAACATGTTTTTTACCGTCGTTGATTCTTTTTGGGTCAACAATACTAATTCCAAAGTTTAAAAACCTATCTATAAGGGTAATCTTGTCGCCAGGAAAGCGCACTCCTGTACCAGTCAGACTTATTACGCGTTGGATGTTAAGGTTCTTCATTACATCTATAATATTTTGGATTGCTCTGGATTGAACATCTGCCTCAGAACCTCTTACGTGACCTATAAAGCTAATTACTACATCGCTGCCTTTTATTAACTCATTTACTTCTTGGGGATTGGTGGCATCACACTTTAAAACTTCCAAATTGGGGTGATCTGCGAGATTAGAATGCCGTCTTACCCCAGCCCTCACCTTGTGTCCTGCTTTTAGAGCAGCCTCCACGAAAGCGCTTCCGGACCTACCGTTGGCAGCAATTACTGCGATTGTCATTTGGTTTTGATTGATGCGACCTTTTGCTCGCTTACTAAATTATTGTTATGAAACTCCAGATAGACCTGAAGAGTTGTGACTATAGCGATCATAATTACCGGACCAATTACGATACCCAGAAAGCCGAACATAGCTATGCCTGCAAAGACCGAGATAATTAGTAAAGCCGCATCAAGTCTGGCAGATTTTGGTACAAGTCTTGGACGGAGTACATTATCTAGGTTTGTAACTATTACAAGGTGTCCAATTATTAGAGTTAAACCTTGCCATATATGACCAGTGAGTAGCATTACAACCCCAACCGGTAATACAATTATGCCGCCGCCTAGAGGGATAATCGATAGAAAAGTTATTAGTACGAGCCAGAAGAAAAAGAAATCTATTCCCACTAACCAGAATAATGAAGCATCTACTACTCCCTGCAAGAAGGCAATTATGAATTGGCCTCTAACCATGGCGTGGGTCATAGCCTTGATTCGTGAGAAATACAGGCTAGAAGCTTCGTCACCAAGCGGGTTAAGCTGCTTTAGTGTCTCTACAATCTTTTTCTGGTTTCTTAGTAAGGATATAAAAACAAATATAAATATAACTATCTTGGTAATAAATGTGCCTATACCACCGGCAAAGCTAATCACGTACTTAAATCCGTTTTTGGCTACTGAAGATAAATTGCTAGACAGCCAGGATACAATCGAGTCATAGCTTATATTCACATTTCCCTCACTAGGAACATGATGTATAGCGTGATTAAGCGGACTAGTTAAATTATTAACCATTAACCTAAGAGATACGCTGTTAACGTTAGATTGCTTAATGTGGTTTACGAACTCCAAGGCTTGTCTAAAGGTGAGCCCTAGAATAATAACAACCGGAATGAAGATAGTGAAAAAGGCAAAAAACAGAGTGAGGGTTACAGCTAAATTTGTATTCTTGTTAGTTTTCTTTAGAAACCAGTGATAAGTGGGGTTATACATGAATGCCAATATTGCCGCTAAGGCGACTAGTGTAAAGTAGTGACGCAAAAAATAAGCGCCAAAAATTAGTGCCACAATAACCGCTATGCGCAAGTAGTGTATCTGTGATTTAGTCATAACAAGCTAAAGCTTATTATATGTTAAATACAGCTTATATTTAAACTAACTAATCAAGTATTGATCTATAGACCGAGAATTTGTTGCTTTTTAGCGTTGAATTCTTCGTCGGTTAGAATACCTTGGTCGTGCAATTGGCCAAGCTTTTCTAATTGAACGTAAACGTCATCCCCCTGTGGAGCTTGCTGTTCCACTTGCTGAGCTTGCTGCCCTTGAGCATCTTGTTCGGCCCACTTTTGGCTCTGTCGTCTACTAACATTGTTTGACACGTGCGTAGCAGTTCCGGCTATTACAGCCGTTCTGGCTACTCCTCTTAATAGTCCTGGCATAAATCCTCCTTAATTACTTTCTAGTTCTTCGGCGGCCTCGGGGTGAATTCTACCTTCAGCCAATAATACACCGTTAGAGTCAATCAAAGCTTTCTTTAAGGGCTTGGCCCAAACTTGCTCTACAACTAACAGTCCTGCAGTACAATTCTTTTCTATAAGATCAGCAATTTCATTTAGGTCTTCGTCGTCAATACTAGCCTGTTCGGGCTTGTACTTTTGGACAAAGTCGCCAATTAACTGATCGCCAACTTGCGTAATGTCGAGAATCGATACAGTATCGTTCTCGTCACGACTAACTGCCGACAGAGCTATTAAGTTAATCACGCCGTTTTCTAGGGGTTCAACGAGCGAATTCAGAACACTTCCGTCAAACTTTTTACCTTCGAAACCTACTACAATATAGTCAATTGGTCCTCTCATTAAGCCTCCTTAAATTATTTTACGTATTGAATATTATGACGATGATTCAAGCTCAAGGCAATACAATAAATTACTTTAAATTTGTCGTTTTAATTCCTGAATCGATAGCTCAAACCGATAATCTTTTACAAATTCTCCTTCGTCGTTTTTTAGCCAATCGTTAAGCCACATCGAAACCGGTGTAGCTTTATACAAAGTTTGTGATCCGTTTTGAAAACTATTTAAATCAAATTTCTTTTTGCGTCTTTCACCTAACACTTCCAAACCTTTTGATATTTCGGTTTTGGAAACAAGCTTACTTGCGGTAGCACTAATGTATAGACCTATTCCTTCGGGTGATGCAGAATTATAAATTACCAAAAATACTTTATTATTTAGGGCAATATTTTGTGAGTGTTGAGCTCCTCCAAAAGAGGACCAATAAAAATTAAGTTCATGATCGTATGCAGTAAAAACCGGAGTGTTCCATGGCTGATCTGAATCAGTAGTTGCGATGGTGGCATATTTAATTTGGTTTAACAGCTTGAGAGCTATCTGTAAATTGCGTTCAGGCTTCAATTCTTGACCTCGATATAGCTTGCGGGATTGATTCCAAAGAAGTTGCGCGCCAGAAATAATCAGGCTTGTCGTTTAGTGTAATGATTTTGGCAACTGTATTTGTTGCATCGGCTTCATCAAGAACATTGACATTTAAATGCATCGATAAATCATATATTTTTCGATTTGAAATTCTACGCTGCGATATTTCAACGGCACCAATCCAGGCAACAAGTTGATCTTCTGGCTTAGATGGAATCTCAAAATCATAACCACACAAATCTTCGCGTCGTCGCACTTTACCCTGTGCTACTTCATAAAGTTCCATCATCTCAACATCCGACAATCTAACTAGATATTTACCTAAATTATGCAGAATTAAATTGACGCCAGTATCTGGCGTCTTAGTAGTTTCGTCCCACCTTTGTATTGATCCTATCCGTTCGCTCATTGATTTAAATTATAAAACTATATGCGATTAATACAAACCAATACGTCACTAAATAATTATAAAATTGCTATATGCAACAAATCATGGTTTATAATATTAATTAAGGATTATATTATGAAGTGGCCAAATACCCTAACCGTTGTACGTCATGGTGAGTCGGACTACAACAGGTTAAAATTACTAAAAGAGCAAGATCCCAAATATAAAGAGTTTAAATCTGCTTTTAATGGACACCGCAAAAGTCCAGATAGAGCAAAGCATGCAGCTGAACTTGCTAATGCTTTATTGGAGGACGGCACTTATACAGTAGGCGTTAGCGATTTTAATACACCACTAACTAGCACTGGTGAGCAACAATCCGAAACTACCGGCCGGGCTCTAAAAGGACTAATAGATAAACCAGACGTAATTTTGGTATCACCTTATTTGCGCACAGTTGAAACTTTACGCTTTATGGCTATTGGTTGGCCGGCTCTAAAAGATGTAAAAACAGTTCAAGACGACCGTTTGCGAGAGCAAGAACATGGTTTGGCAAATTTATATAACGATTGGAGAATATTTACCATTTTGCATCCCGAGCAAGAGAGGCTTCGAGACCAAGAAGGCCCCTACTGGTACAGGTATCCGCAGGGTGAAAACGTGCCAGACATTCGTGAACGTAACCGTTCGTTACTTGGAACCATAACTCGTGATTACAGGGAACAAAATGTGCTAGTTGTAACTCATCATCTATCCATACTAGCCCTAAGAGCTAATCTTGAAAGACTAGACGACAAAGAGTATCTAATGCTTGATACCGATCAGAAACCCATTAACTGCGGAGCGACAATCTATAAAGGCCAGCCTGATCAGGGAAAAAATGGTAAGTTGGTACTCGACGTATACAACCAAAAACTGTACTAAGTTAGAAAAATTAATCTGCCTGGTCTGGTAAAAAATAGTTGGCATCCAAATAGTGATTTTTAACTATTACTAGGCGTCGCGCCACATGAACTGGCAACGGCACTAATATTTTGGTCTACGAAGTCGACCTGCCAAGAATGACCTTTTGGAACTACAGCGATTGTTAGTGCATCGGTGCTGGTAACACAGCCCGATCCGCCTACTATTGCGGCGTTAACACTCTGCTTTACAGTGTAAATAGTTTCGCTGCCTTTCGTGCCGTTTAGGGCCACGTAAGATCTGGTAGTTATGCTAGCTTTAGATAAGAATGAAGACTGAAAACTGCTCGTACAGATCGTACCGGCTTTATAACAAACTTTGTAATAACTCGTAGTCCCGGCATTTTTATAGTAATAAGTTCTAGCCGCAGGACTTTCAAGATTATCGGCTGCTAATTGGTCTTTATTATTCATAGCTTTAACGAAACTGTTTACAACAGATTGTGGGCTAGGTCTTCGCACAAAGGCTAAATAACTCACTCCAATTACGAGAAAAATCAAAAGCAGAATGGAAGTTACAAGTACCAACGAGTTTTTGTGGGATTTAACCTGTGGTAAAGCTAGGTTGGTGGCTATCGGTTGTGGTGCTAGAAGGGGACTTTGTGGATATGTACTTCCTGGGTTCAGAGCTTCGTAAATGTTCTGAGTTGGCCAGCCAGCAGTAATTAAAGCCTGGGCTATTTGGGCGTCGTTGATACCTTGCTGACGGGCAAGCGCTATATATGATTGAAGTGGGTCCATTTTGATGTTACGTTATCTATTAATAGGATATCACGTAAGCTTCATAAACTCCTTAAGTTCGTAACTAAAATTAGTAATTTTTAGTTCGATAATTTACTATCATTGTTATGGTTGAGCTAAAAGTTGATCCCAATAAAGAGCTTATATTTTATGTAAACAAAAACGGTGTACCTACCGGTGAAACTGCACCTAAGCTTGACGCTCACAACGGTAATACCAAACTACACGCTGCATTTTCGTGCTTTATATTTAATGAAAATGGTGAGATATTGGTTACCAGAAGAGCTAACGTGAAAAAAGTTTGGCCGGGAGTGTGGACCAATAGTGTTTGTGGACATATATTGCCTGGAGAAACATACGAGCATGCCATATTGCGCCGAGCGGAATATGAGCTTGGAATGAAAATTAAAGATCTCGAGCTAATATTGCCAAATTTTATCTATAAAACACCACCATACAAAGGAGTAATCGAGCATGAATACTGCCCGGTATACTTAGCACGAGCCGCAAGCCCACCACTGCCCAACCCTGAAGAAGTCGATTCATTTGAATGGCTTAAATGGGATGATTTTGTTATGGAGCTCCAGTCAGATAAAACCGATGAATGGTCCTACTGGGTTAAGGAAGAAGTTAAGCTCTTCGATCCAAAAATATTGGCTCCATTCATATACTCAAAAGAATAGAGATTTGGAACTAACTAATTCAGGTTAATATGAATGAACTTTGGTGAAGTTTTGCCAACCCACTGTTAATTGACATAATTTGGTCCGTGAAATCCTCCGCGCCCGACACTCTAATTATTTCTCGCTCAATTTTAAGTGGTCGTTCAAAGTTTGAAACAGCTATTTTGAATATATGGGGCGGCGTAATACGAACAAAATTGACCATACCTTCGCTATTTCGAGCCTGGCTAGCTCTTGATAGGGCGATTTTAATAGGTGTGTTTAGCCATAATCCAATAGCCAACGCACCGTTGTTTTTTGCTAATTCAACTAGTTTTCGCCGGAGTATAAAATTATTTACCGAGGCATCATAAACCAGGCTTTGACCATTAGATAAATAATCAATCGCCCTGTCTTGCATAACACCGTGGACTAAATTAACTTCTTCTTTCGAATATTTTGGAAACGTTAATAATTCAAAAGCTAATTTATCGGCGTGTACATGTATAAAACCGTAGCTTAACTCTAGTGATTTGGCTAGAGTAGTTTTGCCGGCACCGGGATAGCCCATTGTATAGAACAATATTGGCTTACTGCGCAACATAAATTGTAACTTCGATTCTTTTTGTTTTTGTGTATCCAAAATGAGTGTACCACACTCTCTAACCATAATTGCAATAGGTATTTGTAGAATTACTTGCAACTCATCACTAAACTATTGCAAAAAAGTATAATCTGTTGCATAATGTTGACTTACCTTATGAAAGAAATTTTGGAAATAAATTCTGCCGCTGAGACTATTGCTTTAGATGAGGCTTCTGCTCAGGTGTTAAATAATTCAGCTATTCGTGAATTGGGTAGGGCTGCCACAAAAGGTGGCATTAGGACCAAAAAAGTTACTAAATCAGATCGAAAATCCGAGATACCTAAAACAGAAAAAGAATCAGCTTTAAACGACGCAGCAATGAAAGACATGATTTCTCTGTACGGCCAACATCCAAGAGTTTCGGATGCTATATTTGCACGACTCATACCTAACGAAAGTGAAGAAGTTCAAGAAGAGGCTGTAAGTTTTTATATTACAGAGGCAGCTAAATATAGACTTTTTAACGACGATGAAGCCTTCACTGCTTTTAGAAAGATTAAGAATGGAATTGGGCTATTTCGATCTTTTATTGAAACTCCTCCAGAGCAGATAACAGACGATCAGCAAGATCAATTAATTGACACAGTGGTAGCTTATCAAGAGGCTTATCACTCTAATCTTCGTTTAGTGGTTAACATTGCTAAGAAATACAGCAGCAGAGATGGTTTACCTCTCGAAGACTTAATTCAAGAAGGTAATTTAGGGTTAGCTAACTCATTAACTCGTTTTGATATCGACAAAGGCTTTAAATTTTCAACCTATGCAACTTGGTGGATTAGGCAAAACATTACAAGAGCAATCGCCAATACTTCTAGAACGATTAGATATCCTGTTCATATATACGAACACTTTGTAATGTACGAGACTTGCATACCCGTCTTAGAAACAGAACTTAGGCGCCCACCTACAGATCAGGAAATGGCTGATTTCACAGGTATAGCACTTCAAGAAATAGAAAACTTCAAAGTAAATGGCCAAGGGCCAATTTCGCTAGAACAGACTCATTCTGATCCTAAAAATACTATTACTCTCAAAGACCTAATATCAGACCCCGATAGTTTTACGAGTACCGAAGAAATGAACAACAAAATATACAGAGAAGCTTTTATGGAGGACGCGTTTAAAGTCGAAACGTTAGATAACCGAGAAAAGATTATTCTATGTTTAAGGTATGGCTATGCCCCAGACTGGCTACCGGAGATTATGCAGATGGAAGGCTTGGAATATCCGGACATTGTAAATACTAGGGATTTGACGCTAGACGAAACTGGTATGACTTTTGGAATTAGTAGAGAGAGGGCTCGCCAAATTCAAGAAAATTCATTGAAAAAAGTTAAAAAAGCCATTGGTGATATATACGATTTGACCGATGAACTGAAAGAACAAAACCCTGAAGTTCCCGACGAAGAAGCTGTAACTGAAAACTAACGTTTAATTACCAGCCACCGCCACCGCCGCCACCGCCACCTCCACCAGAAAAGCCTCCACCACCACTGCCGCCTGAAGATGAGCTAGACGAGCTGGCATAAGATGCAGATTGGCTAAAGTTGTTCATTGCGCTACTAAAAACTGCGGCGTTGAACACAGCATTGTTATAACCGCTGTACCATACCGGAGATGAACTGGTAGTTTCGTAGTATTGCCCTAGCTGATTATTCCAGTTTTTCTCCTGGCCAAAGATAATAGCGTAGGGTAACAAGCGTTCGTATAGCTTTATTAACTGACGTTTATCATTAATGTCTATTGTTTCACCAAGCTTCTCGGCGCCTTCCGGACTTTGCAGCATTCGAATGCGATCGGCTTCGGCAACACCAATGTACATTTCTAAACCTTTAAGATAGCGCTCCAACTCCAGGCCGCTATCCGTAAGAGGCTTAAGCGTAATAGCAACAATTAAACAGATTAATGAAACAATTAATAAAGCTGGTGACAGAGTGAGAATGGCAATGATTAGAACTATAAGTGAGATTCTTTTGAAAAATTTAGTTTGCTGATCACTTCGGGCTTTAAGTCCATAGCCAACCATATCTTTGTCGACTTTCTTTTGGTTGTCGCTTAGCTTAATAGTTACGCTGGTGTTTCTTTTAAGGGTCGACATGTCTAATTTCGCACCAATTTCGGTAGAATCAAAAATATCTTTTAGAACTTCTTGCTCTTCAAGCTTTAGTGTACTTATATCTTTGGTAATTTCTAGTTGATACTGAGCCGATCTAAATAAAGATTTTTCCCCCGTTTGATAGATTTTTAAGTAACCCCTAACCGCTAGATCTATAAGTTGAGCGGTAAATACTTTAGCAGGTTTATGCGCTACGGTGGCCGCAACCGACACGCTTACGTCTTTTGGGGGTGAATATTCAGGGACAATTGTGTGAATTTCTGATAACCGATAGTTTTTGCGATATCGAATAACTAATAGAGATATTATTATGATTATCGATAACGGTATTGTTATCAATAGAACCAAAGCCCAATACCGAAGAAGTTTTTGTGATGTAGTTTCTTTGTATGCAGCAAAGGTATTTGGTTTGAAGCCAACGGCAATTGAAATGTTCTGATATGGGCTTAGATTGGTCGCACCGGCGCTAAACTGATTAGATGTCAAAGTAATTGGGCAGGTATTTGTGGAACCAGAAGCGCCTACGTAACAGCTCCGCTTACCGTTTAAGCTGCCAGCTAGCTGGTCGCTTACATTAAGCTGTACACTGAGATTATTAATTGGAACTGCCCACTCTGTTCCATTAGTATCCCAATAAAATTCATCATCATTGGTGTTAGCAAAGTATTTGGTTACATTTTGCTGAGAGTAGGTGATTTTATACGTTTGAGCACCATGAACGTACGTGTTGGGATCACCAATTCGAAGCACAGTATTATAACCCGAGCTTAGTATGGTATATGGAAGGCTGTTATTGTTAGCGTCAGTAACAGAATTGATGACTAGACTTGTCGAATGACCATCGTAGGTGTTCGGTATAGCTCGCTCAAGACCATGGTTCTGATCTGTTATTGGAAAATCGGCGGTTATGTTTTCAATGGTTTTTAATTTGGATACGTTCTGACTATCTTTAGATAGGTAGTAGGTGATTTTGTAATCGGGAATTGTAAAATCGTTTACACTACCGGCTGCCAGTGCAGGCGACCCACTACCTAGAATAATAGATAATGCTAGCACACCAACAAGACCAAATATAGCCCTTCGCATGACATTACTATAACAAATAATATATATCGTTAAGGCTTCATATTTGACTCGGATTATTTCTGTGTTGGTATCATAAAGCTATGTTGAGGACTAGATCTATTAAAGCCCTGGCTGAGCTATCCGACGGAACCAGGATTTCGGTAATGAGTAGACATACCTTAAATGATGGCACTGAAACCGAACCAGTCAATTGCCACAGACGCATATCAGCCGAAGAAGCTCGGGTACTATTACCTGAACTTGTACTTTACATTCGTTAATCCAAACAAACGAACCCGGGGGGTCATTTATTTGTATGTAAAAATACCAAAGTTTACATAGGCAGCGCTTCGTAAACGCAAACTGCTCCATCTTTAGAACTGGCCAGCGGAGAGCCCTTGGCCATCGTTACAGCCTCATCAAGAGATTCGGCACTAACGATGCTGTAGCCAGTTACTGGTTTTTCGTTTACAGGCATAACCCCGCCTTCGTAGACAGCCTGTCCACCATCGCTAAAAGGATTGCCCGGATCAATTAGTTTATCGCCGAGTTCAGCAAACCACTTGCCCCAAGCTTCGTTATCACCTGCGTCGGTGTCTTTACCTGCGTAATATATGTACACGTATTTGCCCATTTTAACCTCCGTTAATAATTTAAAATATTAGTAATTCCAGAAACTATTCGTTCATTCTGGAAATGTAGTTTTCTAAAGTTGCGTTTGGGCTACCCCATTCTGTTTTATATTGATTTAGCCATTGCTGTATTAATTTAAGAGCTTCATGGTTAAGTGCAACGAAGTTTGTACGACCCAGTTTTCTACGCACAATTAAATCTGCTGATTCAAGACTAAGAATGTGTTTGTGTATAGCTGGCAGGGAAAGGTCTTGGTCAAGTGCTAACTGCTTAATGGTCGCGGGCTTATACGCTAAATAATTGATAATACCTCGTCGTTTGCTGTTCGCTAACGAATCGAGTATTAAATCTAGCTTAGGATCGTCGGAGGGTATAGTCATAATAGTTAACCAATAAGTTAACTATATAGCTTCAATTGTTGGGAGTCAATAAGTATCTAAGTTTAGAACATAGATGTTGTGGCTTTTTTCTTTTTGCTATTTATATTGATTTCCTTGGGCTTTTTTAATTTTGCTTTCATATTTGGCACATCAAGCTTAATGCTGTAACTTAAACCAACAATTTTATCCTTCCAGTTCTTTTCTGTACGAATGGCGTTAATATTGTTTTCGCGGTGTAATGATTCCGCTGCTTGCGAAAGAGTAATGGGCAATTCAATCATGCCGTCTGGACTGCGATAATCAAATACTACATGTTCTTCAGTAAGCAATTTACCTAAAGTTTCTATTGTGTGTCGCGACGAGGAATGACCGTATATTTTTTCCATTTTATGGACTTTTGCTAGAGCCACAGCCCCAGAGAGTAATGATAAGTCTTTGTTGTTTTTTATTTGATTAGGCGAAAGTACTGTTTCGAACAAATACATTTGAGTTCGTCTATTTGTTACTACCGATTCTATTACTGCTTCATAAGATGCGTTTACACTATTTCGAAAATTATTTTGCGGAAGTGACAGGGTTATATTTGCGGGTGTTGTAGGGAATTGATTATGCCAGTCAACTACTACTGCCGGAAGCTTGATAGGCGCATTATTTGCAGGCTCGAGTTCAAAATTACTTTTAGACATCATATTATAATAACATAAAACACTAAATACAGCAATACTATATTAACGTTTTAACCCCACTACTTAATTACTTAACTATTTAACATTTATATACGTAAATTTAGCTGTAATAATTCCAATATTATTGTTGCCTAGGGTCCGTAATCATTTAAGCCGTAGCCAACTTCTTTTTTGTGAGAAGAGGAATCTTCGGTAAGCATTCCCATGATAGTCGAGAATCCAAATATTGAAAGGAACATTACGCCTAGAGTGGCAAGAAATTGCTTGCGAGTCATTTCCTTTTTTAACAAGTGTTCAAACTTCGACATAACGTCCTTTTTGTCTCTTTACCCTATATGCTTATGTTATGGCAACTTCTTACGACTGTCAATTTTAAAATATTGCGAAAGTTGATAACTAATTTGCAACCGCTGTGTATACAACCTGCGTAGTGTATGTTCCACTTGGTACAGAAGTATCGGCGCATGCACCATACCAGACTGTGGTATTAATGGCTGGATCCGCGGCACCCGAGTAACTAACGATCGTATCGGCCGTCAGGTTACTTGGTTTTATTGCAGCGAAAGTCGTTGAACTTGGGCTTACGTTAGTTTGAGCGGTGGTTGGTCCACTTCCAAATGAACCTAGCCCGTCAATACGATAACCCCAACTTGTGGAGGTTAGGGCTGCAGGTGTTGCCAAGCTACCAGTTGTGGCGCTGATTGACGAAGCACCATTTACAAGAGAGGTGTTGGTTGTGTTATCGGCGAGGGTTAACGTGTAGCCGTTAGTGTCGTCTGTGAGCACAGAAGCGGTGTCGCTTTGAATTGTGCATTTACCACCTCCCGATGGAGTTACATTGAGGCTAACTGTGCCGTTACTTGTAAGGCTAATACTGCAGCTCACTCCGTAATTACATGTTCCGTAGCTGCCAGATCCGTAGGTACCAGTTGCGTATGCAGCTGCCACACCTCCGGATAGAGCCAAGAATATTAAGACCGCTTCAGCAATAATTAGGTACCGACTAATGAGTAATCTAATCATCGATTAACCTAAATTATTTACCCTTACGTTTGTCGTATAAAGCACGGGAAACCAAGAGAATAATTACAAGAACTACAACAGCTGCAATTATTTGTCTTACAGTTTTAGACATTACTAGCACCCACTTAGTGCTTAGTTGATGGTTTTGATTAAGCATTTTAACGTTGCCAGAGACTTTGAATAAGCCGATTGAAGGAGTCTTTGGCCAAGGAATAGTAACTTTTCTTATAGTTTGTGGCAGAAGCTCTTTTTGGGTAGAAAGGCTATATTTAGTCTGGCCTATTACGTCGGTGATCTTATAAGTTATATTTGCAGCGTAGTGAATACTGCCATCGTTTTGGAGCCTAATGATAGATGTTAATGGTGGATCTTGGAAAATATTTGATGTCCAAGTTAGCAGTTCAGCTTTTTTAACTACTGGACCGGTTACTTGAATGTAGAACAGCTCACCAACACGCTCGTTTAAGGTAATACTATTGGCGGCTTTAGGAAACTGAGTTTCGGCAAAGACTGCTGCATAGTAGCCACCTGCCTGAGTATTCTCAGGCACAGTAATCGTGTAATTAATACTATCTGTTTGGCCGGGAGCTATAGTGCCACCGGGTGATGAAAAATTAAACCAGCTAGTTATGTTGGGTGCGGTTGGCAGAACTGTAAAGTCCGGTGTATAGTCTTCGCCTTTAACGCTGTAGGGTGCGGCATAAACAATATACTTATAGCTTGATTTGCCTTGATTTATTACGCTAAATGAACTTTTAAACTCTGAGCCGGGGTCTATTACCGGACTAACGGAAGTAGGCGTCATAGTGATTACTTGAGCTGCAGCACTGGCTGCCCCTGTGCTTAGCCCAGTAATCGACAAAACTAATGCTAAAAAGACTAACTTTTGGGATGAGTTTCTTATTTTTGAACTAATACGTGACATAAACTAATTGGCGGTAGCGGTGTAAGTTACGCTGTTAGTGTATGTGCCGGAAGGCTGCGTGGTGTCGGCTGCAACACCGTACCAAACTTTGGTGGTATCACTAGTGGCAGTGCCAGAAGTAGACTTAATGGTGTTTGGTGAGCCTGTAGCAGGTACGGCCGCAAACTTGATTGTGCCACTAATGGCGCTACTACTCTGAGCAGATGTTGGACCAGCACCGAAGCCACCAATACTATCGACCCTATAACCCCAGGTGTTAACCGCCATTACCGCAGGAGTGCCTTGAGTGCCGCTAGAGGCAGGAATGTTATTAGCACCAGATACCAGGTTAGAACTGCCGCTAGTTTCGGCAACTTGAAGGGTATAACCAGACGAATCGTTAGTACTAACTGTAACGGTGTCGTTTGCAATTGTCTGAGCGCCTGAACCAGTCGGTACTACGTTTACATTGACCGTTCCATCGGAGGTCAATAAGCTAATAACCGCACTAATATTTGAGCTTATAGTTGATGAAGCTGTGAGTGCAGATACAACAGCGGTGCTACCAATCACTAATAGGAGTAATACAGACGCCAATGTGGCTAACCACACATTTCTCAAATCAAATCCTCCACTTCCGTTGATACATCCATAATAGCATAAAGCCTAGGCTTAAAAGATTGGTGTTCGGAGTTAATTAATTGGCTGTAGCAGTGTAGGTAACGCTATTAGTATATGTTCCAGATGCTTGAGAAGTGTTAGCTGCAACACCGTACCAAACCTTAGTCGTGTCGTTACTAGCAGTTCCGGAGGTTGTCTTGATAGTATTAGGTGAACCACTGGCTGGTACGGCCGCAAACTTTATACTGCCGCTAATGGCGCTACTACTCTGAGCAGATGTTGGACCAGCACCGAAGCCACCAATACTATCCACTCTGTAACCCCAAGTGTTGACGGCCATTGCAACTGGAGTGCCCTGACTACCACCAGAAGCGGGTATAGTATTTGAACCTGATACTAAACTAGTGCTCCCAGATGTTTCGGCAAGAGTTAAGGTGTAACCGGCTGTATCGCTAGTACTAACCGTTACGGTATCGCTACCTATGGTTTGTGCGCCTGAACCGCTAGGGGTAACGTCGACATTAACAGTGCCGTTAGTGGTAAGTAGGCTTATGACCGAGCTAATATTGGAGCTAACGGTCGTAGAGGCGGTAAGTGCAGATACAACGGCCGTCCCACCGATCGTTAGCACTACCAACAATAAGGCCGTAATTACAGAGGGTAAGTATTTAATACGCGTTTTATTTGTCATCTTGTTTTTATCAGTAGTTCCTACGTGTAATTATATTATCAAAACGCATAAATGTAAAAACTAGCATTAGCGCTGTTGATGGCTCAACCTCTGCGTGATATCATCTAAGGCATGTAGCACGCATATAAGCGGGCTTTCTGAGGAGGGTTAATGTCGTCGCGTTTACCAACTCCGGGAGGAGACGCAAACAGTTGGGGTACTGTTCTTAATGATTATCTTCAGCAGGCTTTGGCCTCTGATGGAACTTTAGTCACCGCAAGTACAAATCCATATACTAGCTCTGCAAATACTAATCTAGCGACCGGTTCTAGGCCGGGGCTGGTACAGTTGACCGGTGATCTTGGAGGTACGGCAGTATCACCTACGGTAGGCGCTTTGCAGGGAAGAACCGTGGCCTCTGGTTCACCTAGCGATGGCAATGTTCTAACTTGGAGCTCTACTAGTGGACAGTGGCAGCCTCAGACTCCCACCGGCAGTGCTTTTTTAGGTAATATGGACGGTGGCAATTCAACATCTGTATACGGTGGTGTTTCGATTATTGATGGAGGCAACGCCTAGATGTCGACAACCATACAATTTAGGCGCGATACCTCAGCCAACTGGACAAGTAATAACCCTGTTTTAGCTTCTGGCGAAGTTGGCCTCGAAACCGATACAAGTGCCTATAAAATTGGTGATGGTTCCACAACTTGGAATAGCTTAGCTTATAACCAATTGGCTCCAGAAATTACGACGCTTTTACTAGATGGTGTTGGAAGTGATCCAACGGTGCCGTCTTCTGGCGATTTAGTGGTATACAGCAAAGCAATCGCTGGGCGAATGATGTTGAAGCAGCTCGGACCGAGTGGAGTCTCTACCGCTTTACAACCATTATTAGCACGCAACAAGGTTTGCTATTGGGATCCTCCCGGAAACGCCACAACAGTACCTGGAGTGTTTGGCTACACAGCAATTACTGCAACGGGAACCGCAACAGCCAGGAACGTTGCCACTACCAACCTTTTTTCTAGAATGCGTAGGCTAGGTTTTGTGTCTTCAGCGGTTGCAGGTAACTTAGCAGGCCCTAGAGTGGCAGTGGCTCAGGTAACTATTGGAGATGGCTCCGGCAACGGTGGCTTTTATAAAATTTGCCGTTTTGGCTGCAGCGACGCCGCCACCGTTGCCGGAGCCCGACAGTTCGTAGGTGTAAGCTCCAACACAGGTGCACCAACCAATGTTGAACCCTCCACGCTTACTAACTCAATTGGAGTTGGTCATGGTGCAGCCGATACAAACTTAATGATGTACTGTGGGGGGTCGTCGGCTCAAACGCCTGTTAATCTTGGTGTTAACTTTCCAGCCAACACTTTAAACACAGATGTATACGAACTTGCTCTTTACTCGCCATCCAACGACAGCACTCATGTTTATTGGGAAGTTACCAGAGTTAATACTGGCAATGTTGCAACCGGTACATTCACCGGTACGGCCGGAACAGCAATTCCGGCATCTTCAACCCTGCTTACATATCAGCAAGCATGGCGATCGAATAATGCTACCGCTAAGGCAGTTGGATTAGACATTATGAGCGATTACGTCGAAACGGATACTTAAATGGCGGTTCTGATTAAATGGAGGCGAGATACCAGCGCTAACTGGACGAGTACGAATTCAGTATTACACCAGGGTGAACCGGGTTTCGAGACCGACACCGGAGCATTCAAAATAGGAGATGGTACTACGGCTTGGAATAGTCTGGCTTACGCTACCTTCTCGCATAATCCGTTTACGACAATGTTCGGAGATCAGGTAAGTGGTGATCCATCTAGTGCAGCTGCTACTAAGTTAAAAGTTTATGGTAAGAATATTGCTGGGCGAATGTTCTTAAAGCAAATCGGCCCTAATGGCTTGTCGACTGCTATACAACCATTTCTCGCACGCAATAAAGTAGGTTCATGGATACCTCAAGGAAACTCTGTCACTGTTCCGGGTGTTTTTGGCTATACAGCTCCAACGGCAATAGGTACTGCCACCGCTGTTAACGTTGCTACAACTAATATGTTTACAAGAATGCGCCGTTTAAGTTATGTTTCGGCAACGACTGCCAGCTCTTATGCCGGCCAGCGTGTGGCAATTGCACAAATTAACCTGGACGCTGGGTTTTATAAGATCGTAAGATTTGGAATAAGCGATGCTAGCATAGCCTCGCCGGCAAACATGTTTATAGGTGTGAGCTCAACTGTTGCGGCCCCTGCGGGAGGTACCGAGCCGTCAGCATTACTTAACTCGATTGGTGTCGGTCACACTTCATCAGATACAAACTTGAAAATATTCTATGCGGGATCGGTTGCGCAGACACCTATCGATTTGGGGTCAAACTTTCCAATAAATACCGTCAACACTGATGTCTATGAACTAGCACTTTTTGCTCCACCTTTTAAAGACAACGTGGTCTACTACGAAGTAACTCGAGTTAATACGGGCAATGTTGCCACTGGGGTAATAACAGCAGACACATCTGGCTCAGCATTACCGGCTCCACAATTACTTCTAACTTATGGTTATCACTGGCGTTGTAACTTGGCTACTGGTTTAGCGGTGAGCCTCGATATTATGAGCGACTATATAGAAACCGATTACTAAAGTTAGTCTCAATCAATTTCTTTAATATGCTGTGGTTAATCACGGTTGGTGAAGTAAATCGTGGATTATAACTGTAAATAATTCCAGTTTTTCGAGTATTTACTCGATTAATAATTGCTTTATATTGCTTGTTTATTGATGGAGTTAAACTAACCTGTTTTGACGTATACGTACCTTTATAAACAGAGGGGGTAACGTTTAGGGGTGTATTGCTCTCAATCTGTATTATCCGCAAATTATTATCAACCAGTATAGTTCTAACCGGCGCAACCACAGCAGTTATTGTTACGCTATTTCCAGATTGAGCATGGGCAACTGGGTAATAAATAAATTGCAAAGCTAACATACTACAAATAAGTAAGAGTGATAACCGAAAACTAAATAAACTAAGTTTGCTAAAACGCCACATAAGTAGCGCTATACTAAACTAATATTTACGAATAGTAAACAATATAGTAAACATAAGCTAAATCACAACTTGATTGAACTGTAGTCAAAAGTATATACTTACAGTAATACTTATGCCCAGCAAGGATTTATTACTATTCAGCGGCAACGCTCATCCCCAACTCTCGCGTGACATAGCCGAGGAGCTAGACATGAGGCTGCTCGACGCTACCGTAGATAGGTTTCCAGATAAGGAAACAAGAGTAAAAATAAATGCTAATGTTCGGGAAAAAGATGTATTTGTCTTGCAGCCTACCGGTCCATCGGCAAACCAGAACATAATGGAAACGTTAATAATGGTCGATGCTCTAAGAAGGGCTTCTGCTAAAAGAATTACAGCTGTTACTCCTTACTTTGGTTACGCCAGGCAAGATCGTAAAGAGCAGTCCAGAGTACCAATTACGGCCAAACTTGTAGCTAATCTATTTGTTGCTTCAGGAGTTGACCGTATAGTCGCTGTAGATTTACACTCACACCAAATCCAAGGCTTTACAGACATTCCACTTGATCACCTTTATGCGAGAAAGACCATTACTGATCATTTACGCGGTATAGTTGATAAACCTGTTATGGTCGCACCCGATGTTGGGGCCGGTAAAATGGTTAGAGGTTACGCAGAAGAATTAAATGCGCATTTTGCAATTGTAGATAAGAATCGAATTGACTCTAAACACACCGAAATTGTTGCAATGTTAGGCAAGCGTGTTAAGAAACGCGATGTAGTGATTGTTGACGACATGACTTCAACCGGGGGTTCACTTATAAGTGCTGCAAATGCGTTGAAAGACAAAGGAGCTAATAGCGTAATAGCTGTTGTTACTCACGGCGTGCTAAATAAAAAAGCCATATCGCGCATTGAAGATAGTCCAGCACTAGATATGCTTTATACTACCGATACATTACCACGGGTTCGCAAAAGTCATAAAATAGAACGAATAACTATTGCACCCTTGTTGGCGAGGGCAATACTTAATATTCACAGAGGTGAATCAGTTACTGAATTATTCTAAGCTAGTAGATTTGAAGAATCTACATTTTGGCTTGCAAGATCGAGATACGATTACCCTCGGTATCCATGGCAGAAATCCATAAACCTACTCCGGGTATCATCTGTGGTTCTAGAACACTCTTACCATTTTCGTCCATGGAGCCTAGAATCTTTCCACCGGCTGCTTTAACAGCTTTTATAGCTTCGTGTATATCTTCTACGGAAACAACTACGGACGGAGCATGACTTAGCGGATTATCGGTTTTTTTATAGAAACCGCCATTGATTGCTCCTTTTCGTTCAACCATGCCGTCTTTATCTGTCTCGGCTGTTTGAGCTACGACATAGTTGCCCATATCTTCGCCTAGTTGTTGAGTTTTCCATCCAAACGCCGTTTGGTAAAACTTTACCATGCGTTCACGGTCATTGTAGCCCATTTCAAAATGTACCACTGGGTTATAGTCGCTCATATATTACTCCTTATACACTAATGCGCCACGTAACCTGTTGCGTAAAGCGAACCTATAGATAATTTAGTTGAGCTTGGTGTGCATGCCCCAAAAGGAGTTCTAGAACTCAAAGTCATAGAAGCAGGGTGTGTTGGTGCGACGTTCTGGAAGTACTGAAGTGCAAGAGTAACTGAGTATTTTTGGCCATGCTTTAGTGCCGGTACATTATGAGTTACAACATCTGTACCAGCACCAACTCCAATAATATTTACGCTACCAGTGTTTCTAAATGAAACGTAAGTAGGCTGAGTTGATCCGGTACCACTGTTAGTTAGATTTTCTGTAGCATATACAGTAAATTCGCCATTTAGTCTTGCGTCACTAGATCGAACGTAGTGTTGGGCGCTAACGGTACAGACCAAGTTCGATATTGAATCGGCATGACTTGCAACTAAGGTATATGTGCCAACAGCAGAAACACCGACCACAACAACTAGTGGAACTATAAGATGCGACACACCGGAGGCGTTTAACTTACTTAATTTTATTCTCTTTAGTAATTTCATTATATTCGTCCATTTTTATATTTATGCTTATTTAATAACCTTATTTTATCACAACAGAGCAGTCAAGGTGATAGAAGCTGATATGCTTGCGTAGCTTTCATGCTCATGCTAGGATGGTTACATTAACAATTTAAAAGTATAAAGAGTGCAGCGAGAGAACTAGCTCGTCGACCTGCCGGCAACCTGCTTGTAACAAAGTGTTGGTGCTCCATCTAGCCCGCCGTAAGCGCGGGGAAGATATGCAAAACATGTGTATCCTTTCCGGCCTGATGCGGCAGAAAGGATATTTTTATGTCTAGCGATAATAACCAGGGTCTCGGAACTACTTTAGTTCACGGAGGTGAGAGCCCTGATCCATTAACGGGTGCAGTGGCACCTATATTAGTGCGAAGTAAAACTTTTCGGCAGCCAACTTTTGGCGTGGAAGCCCGGTGGCAGTATTCACGTGGCAAAAATCCAACTCGAAGCATTCTTGAGCATAAACTCGAAGCGTTGACAGGTGGAGGAACCGCGGCTGTATTCAGCTCGGGGGATGCTGCTACAACCATGTTTTTACTTACTCTCAAGCCTGGCGATCATTTAATTTGTTGCCGCGAACTTTATGGCGGCACGATTCGTTTGCTTGATCAGCTTTTTGCAGATTTTGGCATTAAAACATCGTACGTTGATGTTGAAAATTTGGAAGCTATCAAGGCAGTTCAAACCGACAAATCTGTGGCTATTTGGGTGGAGAGTCCTACTAACCCAAAGCTTGGAGTTATTGATCTTAAAAAGGTTGGCGACAATGCTCGAAGTACTAGTTTGCGCTTTATCGCTGATTTAACATTTGCGCCACCTTGTACAACCAAGCCGTTTGATTACGGAATTGAAACGGTTATTTATAGCCTAAGTAAGTACTTCGCAGGCCACAACGACGTAATTGGCGGAGCGGTTATAACACAGAACCAGGAGCTAGCCGATAGGCTAGTTTGGCTTCAGTGGTCAGTGGGAGCACTTTTGTCACCAGACGAATGCTACCGAGTTATACAAGAACTTAAAACTCTAGAACTTCGTTGGGCTAGGATAAGTCAGTCTGCCCAAATAATTGCCGAGTATCTAGAAGATCATCAAAACATAAACCAGGTTTATTATCCTGGACTTTCAAATCATCCTGGTCACGAAATTATTAGTAATCAAATGAAAAATGGGTTTGGCGGCACGTTATCGTTTGATTTGTGCTCCCAAGATCTAAGCTTAATTCGTCGGTTTGTGGACTGTTTGCAGGATAGTCAATTAATTGTTTATGGCGAAAGTTTGGCTAGCCCAGAAACTATACTAGCTCACCCAGCTAGTATGAGTCACCGTAGCTTAACTCCAGAGCAACGGCAGAATCTTGGTATTGACGACGGCTTTTTCAGAATAAGCATCGGTTTTGAGGACCCCAAAGATATTATTGGTGCTCTCGACGCGGCTCTTAAAGTATTTGACAACACGGAATCTAAGAGTTCTGCTACAAATCAGGCTAAACCAGATTACTTAAAGGTTAGCTAAACTAAGCTGTATATACTGATCAGGAGATTCGCAAATGTTAGTTGCCGCCGGTTGAGAATCCAACTGCAGTACCGTTGGCATCAACTAGGTTGGTATTCTTATCCACGTGTGCAGGTGACAATGCTGGGTTATTAACCGTTGCTTTCACTAATGCAAAGCTAGCAGCTAATTGAGCCGGAGTGTACTTGTCGAAGTTAGGCGCTGTCCCTTGGTTGTATGCAAAGTACGTAACGCCATTGAAGGTGAACACCAGAGGTTGACCAGTGGCATCGGTCTTAGGACCAGGGATAGTAACTGCACTGGCGGTAACGTTAGCCGTTCCACCTTTAATTAGTGTTTGAAGTAGATCAGTTAAAGTGCTCAACGCGGTAACTGTTGTAGGCGTAGGAGTAGGACTTGGGGTTGTCTTCGAAGGAGGTACAGCTACCACTGCAGCGTTAATTGAAAGAGTAGTTGCAGCAGGAGTACAAACCCCAACCGGTGTTCTAGAGCTAACTACAATCGAAGCAGAGTGGGTTTGTGAAGTATTTCTGTAGTACTGCAAAGCTAAGACGGCAGAATACTTTTGACCACCTTTAAGTGCTGGAACCGAGTGAGTTGTTACATCTGTATTAGGCCCAGCTATAGAAGTTAAATTGATAGTCGAAACTTTTCTAAGAGATACATATGTAGCAGCGGTTGCGCTTTTAGCAGGACCAGTGTTAGTGAAGTTTTCGGTTACATAAGCTGTTAAGTCGCCCTTACCATCTGTGTTATATACAATGTGTGAGGCTGAAGTTGAACAAACTAGGTTAGATAGTGAATCAGCATGACTGGCTACATAGGTATAAGTTCCTATGGCAGCTATTCCAACTACGACTACAACTGGCACAACTAGATGGCTTACACCGGCGGTATTCAGTTTTTTAATTTTGTTTAAGGGTATGAGGTTCATTGTGAGTTTTTACCTTATTTATTTTTATACTTATGGTTGAATCATATGGCACTTTAAAGCGTAAATCAAACTAAAATGTTTATGGTTGTGGATAACGGTTATATCTTCGAGTCACAACTATGTTTTTTAACTTAGTTTAAAGACTAATGCTAGATGCGCCAGAAGCTCCGCCAAGGTGGCTAAGGCCGTACCAGTCTTCTAGAGTTCGAAGCATAGAGTAGTGGTCGTAGTTAGTGCTAACAGTCTTGCCGGCAGTAATTTTGGCGCCTACGAACAGCGCGAATGCGTTGTTGCCATTCTCGCCAGGCTGGTTGGCGTTGTAGTTAGGGTCTGAATCGTTCTCGTCGCCCAAGTAAATTGTAAGGCTGTTGTTGCTCTTTGCCCACTGGGTGTAGCCGTCTATTTTAGACTGAGCCCATGCAGATGCAGTGGCAATACTACCATCGTGCATATCGTTGTTTAGATTTGGTGAGACAATTGAAATGTTTGGAAGTGCAGCGTAACCTGAGGCAGATGTTGGGAAATTGGACATATCAGTTACATATGACTTGGCGTCGTTAAATTGAGTAAATGGTACGTGTCGACAAGCGTATGAAGATCCTCCGGAAGAGTAATTTTCTGCAAAGTTCTTAACGCTGTGACCAGCCGCAACCATTTGACCGGCTAAAGTAGTAGCTCCAGATGAAATACAGTTATCGCTGCCATCTTGACCCTGAGTCGATCCGCTTACTAAAGCTAGGTAGTTAGGCTCAGATGGGTGACTAACTCCGTGGTATCCGGATAGTACTTCCCCTTGCGTAGAAAGGCTCTTAAAGTAGCTACCGCCGTTAATTATCTGTGAGCCTATGTAGCTTTCTTCCATAACAATTACTACATGGTTGTAAGCGCCACTAGTTGGAGTAACACTGCCGCCAGCACTACCCGTTGATCCTGTCGAACCAGTCGAACCGGTTGAGCCTGTTGATCCAGTGGTTTTACCACCGGTTGATTTACTAGTAGTTGGTGCAACTTGAGGTGCTTTAACGGATAGAGTAGTTGCTGGAGGTGTACATTGAATTGCGCCAGAACGTGAACTAACAGTTATAGATCCGGGATGAGTTGGCGCAGTGTTGTAGTAGTACTGAATTGCCAATGTGATTGAGTAAGTTCCACCTTTTTTAGCAATAGCGGGAACTGTGTGAGTGGTTATTTTGGTGTTAGGTCCTGGAACCGCTGTTAAGTTAACGCTGCTTTCATACCTTAGTGACACCACAGTCGGCTTACTTGCTACATTGCCATTGTTCTTAAAATTCTCGGTTACGTAAGCAGCCATTGTGCCACGACTGTCGTTGCTGTAAACAACGTGTGCTGCAGATGTAGTACATACGAAGGTATTATTAGCAGCGTGACTAGCTACTAGGGCATATGTGCCAATTACACCAAATCCGACTATTACCACCATTGGGACGATAATATGCGAGGCGCCTACAATATTCAGGCGCTTGATCCTAAACTTAGATAAGAATTTCATTTTGTTCCCTTGTTTAATTTATATATTTATTTTTATGCTATGTCTTGAGCATAATATCTGAAGTAACAACTGTCAATACTTCGCCAGATTATAAATATTTCAACAAAGCGGTACTTATATGATTTAGAAAACTTAAAATGATTTAATATAGAGTGATGGCTAAAAAGAAAGGCAGACCGCTACTAGCAGTATTCACGACTATCTTTATAGATATGCTCGGCGTAGGCATTTTAATCCCTGTTTTTCCTTTATTGGTATTACCACATAGCCCTTATCGTATAGTTCCTGCCAGTTGGAGTGTGGCGGAAGGCTTTATTCTTCTTGGATGGTTGAGTGCTTGTTATCCACTTGCTCAATTTTTTGCCGCACCAATTCTAGGGCAACTATCCGACAGATACGGCCGAAAAATAATTCTAACCATTTCTATCATCGGCACATCATTTGCTTATGTGCTTTTTGCAATCGGTATTTCTACAAAGAATGTGCCTTTAATGTTCGCGAGCAGAATCGTGGACGGTTTAACTGGTGGAAATATCTCAGTTGCCCAGGCGGTTATTTCAGATATTAGTACTCCAAAAAATCGAGCCAGGAACTTTGGTTTAATTGGCGCTGCCTTTGGGTTGGGATTCATCTTTGGTCCTTATATTGGGGGCAAACTGGCGGATCCTAGTGTTGTGAGTTGGTTTAATGCTTCAACGGCATTTTGGTTCACAGCCATTCTTTCCGCTTTGAACGCAGTGATTGTGATTGCCTTTCTGCCAGAAACTATTAAGCATAAGACAAATGAGCTTAAATTAAAGACACTCCAAGCATTCACTAATGTCGCCAAAGCTTTTACTAATACGGGTCTTAAAAACATTACTCCTACAACATTCTTATTTAATGCAGGCTTTACCTTCTTTACTACGTTCTTTGCAGTCTACCTGGCAGTTAATTTTGGATTTTCTCAAGGCAATACCGGAGATTATTTTGCCTATTTTGGTATTTGGATAGCCATTGTTCAAGGCGGTTTGATCGGCGTGGTTTCTAAACGGCTTAAAGATTACCAGGTACTTAGGTATAGTTTTTTTGGTGCAGCCATTACCCTATTAGCATATTTACTTATTCCGAACGGACATCATAAATGGCTATTTATAATCCCGCCTGTCCTAGCCCTTTTTATAGGTATGAGCCAGGCTTTTCTGCCAACAATTGTCAGCCGAGTTACACCTAAAGAGATACAAGGCGAATCTTTGGGAATTAATACTAGCGTAAGTGCACTAGCCCAAGCTATTCCTGCCATTATTGCGGGTTATGTTGCAACAATTAACACTTCTGCAACCGTAATAACTGCTAGTTTATTGATTGGACTTGCCGGACTAATATTCTGGATATTGTTTAAACCAAGTAAATTTTTGTCAAACTCGTAAAGTACCGTAACCATCTAAGAAAGTACATTGAGTTGCGAATTAAAAGATTCCATTTGCTCATTGAACGGTTTGGTGCCATCTATTAATATAACTTTTTCGTTAGCTTCTGGTATTTCTATGCTGTTAACAAGTTCATCGAAACGCTTTTCGCTTATGCTTGGTTGATCTACACTCCTTTCTCTGTTGAAAGCACGATCTTTTGCAATTTCTAGTGGAACTTTCAGCCATATTATTACTGGAGTTATACCGAAAGGCGAGGCAAGATTCTGAGCACTTAGGCGGTCGACTTTGCGATTATGGCTGGCGTCGTATATAACACTATATCCGGACTTTAGAACTTCACTTGATGAATAATCCATTGCACCAAAAACCATACTGTTGTTGCCGGGATCGCGTCGTTTTTCTTCCTCATCGAACATCCCGTGTCGCATACTATCACCATTAAATCTTACGGCTTTTATCTCTTCGGCGAGATGCCGGGCAAAATTGCTTTTTCCTGCTCCAGGATATCCAAGCATTATAAATAGGTTTACAGGCATGCTCTAATTCTAACAAAAAGAGGTCTAGGTAGAAGACCGGACAATATTTAGAGGCCGAGATTTATTGCAGATGAGGCATCTCTGAGCCCAGTTTGAACAGTAATACGAAATGCATTATTTTGTCTCTCATCAGGCATAGTGTGATGCCCGAGAGTGACATTTATATCATCATAAACAACCATGACTGGCACAATTTTTCTCTCGGGACGACTAGGCTTTCTGTACTCTACTTTATCTAAAAAATCAGGCATTGGACCTTCATAAATGGGAAGCCCGCCTCCACCAAAGGTATCTGCCACTGGCACAGATAAAACTTGTGTACCATCAATCAAACTTTCATCGCTGAGCATTTCACCAAAAACTTTATTAAATCCGATTACATTTAGTTTAAACTGCCACTTATCTAGTGCATGGGCTATATAACGATCATCCATTACTTCATTTTCTCCTTTAGTAATATATGGGATTCCAAACTCATCTCTTGAGCTTTGGCTAAGAGCAGTATAATCAGAATCGTTTTCACTTATGAGTCTTAAATATAGGAGTTTGTTAATAAAAGCAAACTTCATTGCATTATCTGACAGAATTCGTTCCTGTGAGTAACGCGGGTCTGTAAATTCAGGAATAACAAAAGGATTAGTGTTTTCGGGTGATTGGGTCATAATAAATATATTCTACAATACAATAGAATAATTACAAAAACAGGCTTATAATATGCTTATGGCTAAAAAATATCCTTATTGGGTTTACGTTGTGGGTGTTATTGTAGCCTGGGCAATCGTGCTACCGATAGCTTGGTGGTTAATCAGCCCGAGCAGGTTTCACAATGTAGTCATATTTGGCAGTGGATTTATATTGGGCGTTTTAGGAGCTAGCCTAGCTCGTCAGATTTATAAGTAATTTACTTCTTATTTAAAAATTATTTAAGTAATTTTTCTATTTGGTCGACAGTACTATGGATTGATCCGGAGTTATTGATAATAGTAAAGCCAGCATATTCGAATTTTTTCATGTGCATAGAATACTTTTCTAATCTACGCTTTATATTTTGATCGTCATCGCCAACTTTACGTTTTGGTCGACTTCGTAACCGTCGTTCATGTTCCTCTTGGTCTATATCTAGAGCAATTAACATATCAAAATAATGGTATAACTCTTCTTGATTACCTAAAAATCCACCAACTATCACAGTTTCGGCGCTGGCAAGAAGCTCTTTTAGCCTGTCTTCGTTAGCATTCCACGAATAATAATGCCAATCAACATAGCCATTTGGCCATTCTGCTGGCTCGCCGGTATCTTTAACCTCCAGTCTAGTTAAATGTAGCTGCCTGTCGTCGGCGTCATAGGCTTTGTAGCCACGTTTTACTAGCTCTTTAATTACAGCCGTTTTACCAACTCCAGAACTAGCTGTTATGAAAAGTTTCATAGAACCATACTAACAAAAACTCTTTCAAACTTTATATTTTGGGTATCTAAATATTGAACCGCTATATTAAATTTTCTACTAATAAATGCTATTTTTTAGTTTTTGTACGCCACCGATCCCTAGTAAAGGCCACGATAGCGAATGCTAGAAATACAAAGCCGATAATAGATATATAAGATCCGGACGCGAGGGAAATTATAGAGTCATGTAAATTCTCTATTATTTGACCTATCAAAAGAATTATCAGTGAAATTGCAAGCAGAAATACCCACGAGCGTAAATTTATATATTTTTTGTATTTATTTATCATTAGGTTCCCAGCTAAGTATACCCCTGGCTATTCTTATGGCATCCGATTTACTAAACTCAACAACCCTAATAAGTTCAGGATCAACTCCCGTAGACTGGCTTAATTCATTTCGCCTATTTTCTATGATCGTAATTCTCTCATATTCCGTTTCAGTTGAAAAATTAAAATAGAATACAGTTTCTCGTCGCATAAATGGAATATTGCGAGTAGATATTTCCTCATCGTTAATAACAACTAGCTTAGGCTCGCCAAAATCTGGAGGGTCAATATTGAATGCATACATACATTCATCACCTGGAACAAATTCGCTATGCACAAAAACGTTAGGAGCTACGGCAATTCGAGCATTTTGGTCTAAATCCTCAGACAGGTCTTTGTTTGTCTCGTGCCTACTCATATTACCAAGTATACAATTATTTATTATTAGTATCTTAAATAATTCTCTAACCAGGTATTCTCGGGCAATCTTACTTTTGGATGAGTTGTAAAATGATTATGTAGAGTTTTTCTAATCTTCGTACAAATATGCAAATCTATCCACGAATTCAGCCGTAGGCATATGTATTGCTACTGGCTTTCCACGGCCACTAGAGTTTGTCTGTATATTTGCCGTACTTTAATAATATCATTTTGTGAAAGATTGGCTGAGCACACTGGCTAGAAATCCTTTCATAATATTTTCTACTTCGTTCTAAGAATATAATTAGTGCATGGGTAAAAACGTTATTATCGTAATTTATGTTATAGCAATGGTGTCTACGGTTATTGCAGCGGACTTACTCTTTTTTAGACACAAATTCTGGGAGCGACTAATAGCAAATATTGTTATTATTCTAATTTTTGTAATTGTTTATATAAGGTTACTTAGTTAAGAAACTCGACTCTCACTATAGGCTGACTTTTATGGTCGATAATTCTAGCAAGCGTAATTCGATCAGCACCATGTTCTAGGCTGCCATTTTTATGATCAATTTCTAAGATGTGATAACTATTGCTTACTCCTAAAATAGTACCTTCAATCACGTCTGTCGGGTTCGTAACGGTGCCAAATGGCTTAGATCCTTCTACAAGTGTCTCTATACGAAGGGGTGTTTTAAGCAAATGATTTTCAATCGTGTCAGAAAGTAGAGCGTGCATCAGGGTAGCTTTCCAATCTGCTTTATTGGCATCGTCGTTGGCAATTATGTTTTCAAGACTAAGCTTGCCTAGATGTTCTAGTTGATAACTTGGGGGTAAGGCAACTCTGCTAAACCGAATTTCGCCATTCTGGGGATTTCTAGTAAATGCCTTGATTGCATCCTCGGTATTTTGTACTTTGTAATGCAGACGTCTGGCTTCAAATTTGGCCGAGTCTATTTTAGCTATAGAATCGACAAGAAGTTGACCACGTTCTATACCGCTAAGCGAAGGGTCTATGAGTCCTTGAATATGGGTTTGATAATCAGAATCAATCTCAATTTCACCAGATCTGTCCATTGCTAAATATTATAATTAATTGCATAGTATTGCAAGCATAAGTACTTCGCAGCAAGAATACGCTAACTCAAAGATAATTACCTTTTTGATGGCTTACAGGATAATCGTCATGCTCACAAGCAAGCATTAATTATATTGACCCCTAATTACGAAATATGATCCGCGGATAGTACCGGCAAGCTTAGATTTTTGCCTGGCAAATTTAAAATTATCGGCTAACTCTTTTGGTACAGGCATGCCTTCCGAAAGTTTAAATCCTACGGCTCGTTTACCGTTATCTTCGAGGCTGTAAAGAACATTCAAGCCTAGGCCGTCTTCGTAAAATATGTGTGTCCATCTAATACCCTCAACTTCAAAATCAGAAGTTTCTAGAGGCTTAGACGAGAATACAATACCACGCTCTTCTTTTAGAATGTTCTCAACGTATTTAATTGTGTCTTGGCTTTCACTGGCTGGTACAGTTGTGAAGTTGTGGTTATATTTATTTTTAAAATAACGGGCTTCGTTGGCGCGCAAGCCGGCTAGCGCACTGGCAACAGGTGAGGTTTCCAGTCCGATTAATGAAACTTCGTTAAAATCTACAATATAAGACATGTCTTTCTCCTGCTTATATTATGGCATAAACGGTAGTACTATATTTTTGGCATGAATAATCAAACACAATCATCAAAAATGAAGGTTATATCACTTTTGTTATTTATATTTGGGGTAGTCTTATTTACAGCCGGCTTAATATTCCTTATTACTGCCGGTTATTATTTGTTCACGTCAATATCTGACACCTCAGGGTTATCGCTAGTGGGAGGAGTAGTGGCTTTAATAATAAGTATCGGGCTGATTGTGCCCGGATGGATAATAAGCGCTCGCTCGTATCGAAAATTATCAAATGCAAAAAATGCTCTTGGAAGTGCACAATCACACGATCCGACACAGACATCACAAAAGAAAAATCTATTCATAGATTAATACCAAGCTAAAATTAAAATGACCTGACTCTTAAGACATAATAATATTAAACTAGGCATCGAGCGATTAGATCTATCTTAGAATGATCTTTGTTATGGCTTGGCTGGGACTGTCGGTCTGGTATCATTTTATAAACAGTGTTTATTGTCCAATGAGTAAATTTTCAAGTTTATGATTGTTTTTCCATAAATCTATATATATTATTAAGGCAAGTTCAGCTTTTTGGGAGTAGAACAGGGCTATAGGTGTAACTTAAAAGTCAGTAAGGGGTAAATGATGTTTACGAAGTTATTCAGTAAGACCAAACTAAAAACTACCCTAAACAAAACACTTAGTATCGCTGCCATTGCTGTTTTACTCGTGCCGCTGCTTTCGGTGTTACCGAAGGCTGCGTCTGCTGATCCAAATATAAGTGAATATTCACTCCCTTCTAACTTATCTTCGCCAATGAATATTGTATCGGCATCTGACGGTGCAGTTTGGTTTAAGAATCGAGTATCGTTAAACTCACTCGGGCGCATTACGACTAGTGGATCAATAAGTTCCTTTTCTATTCCAAGCAACGACATAATTGAAGGTCTGACACCCGGCATAGACGGTGCATTGTGGTTTGCCGTTGTACATCAAGACAATAATGTAGGTGGCATTGGTAGAATGACAACATCCGGACAATATACTGAATATCCCTTACCGCCAAATAGCCAAAATTATATTTCTATAACGTCAGCACCAGATGGATCAATCTGGTTTACTCAATACTCAGGATATGCCTGGGTAGGCCATTTGCTGCCCGACGGCACTGTTCATGAATATACTGTTGGAGGTACCAACGATGGTATAACAGGAATCACAGTTGGACCAGACGGAAATGTATGGTTCACGTATTATGGTTCTGGTACGGGTAAGATCGGAGAGTTGCTTCCTAATGGTTCTTCAATAACTTACAATATGCCGTCCAATAGCAGTGCCTTTCTAATGAATATAACTGACGGCCCAGATGGTGCTATGTGGTTTACGGACGAAGAAGGTAGCAATATAGGGAGAATAACTACTAGTGGATCAGTCACAATTTACCCTTTACCTACCGCTCAAGCGCAACCTGAGGACATAACCCGCGGCCCAGATGGTGCTTTGTGGTTCACAGAGATTGGGGCGAATAAAATTGGTCGCATAGATACCGCAGGCAATATTAGTGAGTATTCGACAGCGGCTGGGAGTGAGCCCTACTATATAACTAGCGGATCAGATGGTGCTATATGGTTTACCGAAACGGGTACAAATAAAATTGGCCGCCTGTCATTGGGCCCTTCTGTTGGCATGGTTTCCGGCACCGTAACTGTTAATTCGATACCAATATATAATGCTCTAGTAGAGTTTGGGCCTTACACTACTAGGACTGACGTGAATGGCCATTACTCAATTGCTTCTGTACAACCATACGATGGTTATACTGCATTTGTTAGCTATGATCCCTCCTCTACACCTATTACACCGGGAATTCCCTATAGTTTTACCGCATCGTCTCAGCCCGGCTACGTAAACGTTAACGGTAACACATCTCGTGATCTTGCTTTTACCACCTCCAATCAAACTATCCATGTAGTTGACGCCAATGGACAACCTATTACTGGTAGTTTAGTTTCTATGGCCGGTGGTGCTGGTTCAGGGCAGAATTCTGCAACCTACAATTTCTCAGACGGTACGGACGGCGAGAGCTATTATGCAAGTGGCATATATTCGCAATCTACGACTGATGCAAACGGCAATGTATCAATACCTGTTTTTGCTGGAATAACCTATTTGGCATGTGCAAACACCGATACCTCGGTTTGCAAGGCAGTAACAGCCGACCCCAACACGCCAGCAACGATAACTTTGCCCGCAAAGACACCTGCTGCGCCTACAAATCTCGCGGCTAGCTCACCAACATTGACCCCATCCTTGAGTTGGGGTGCTGTTAGCGGCGCAACTTCCTATAATGTCTACCGCGACGGCAGTTTACTTTACAGTTCCAACAGCAACACCTACACAGACATGTCGGCCACCAGCGGCGTTCACTCCTACTACGTGACTGCTGTAAACAGTGCAGGCGAAAGCTCTCCAAGTAATACAATTCAGGTATCGGTTGGTGTAGCTCCTGCAATAACTTCAGCTAACTCTGCTACAACTGGCCAGCGGACACCGTTTAGCTTCACGGTAACGACTACTGGCGACCCAACTGCCAGCGTTGTTGAATCCGGCAACTTACCAAGCGGAATTAGCTTTACAGATAATGGTGACGGTACTGCAACCATTGCAGGTGAGGCAGCAGCCGGCACAAATGGCTCATACCCGATAACCTTTACGGCCGATAATGGCCTGGCCAGCCCAGCCACTCAGAACTTTACCCTGACTGTTGATTCATCAACCTCATCTCCCATCTTCACTAGCGACAACAACGACACCGAAAGCTTCGGAGTACCGTTTAGCTTCAATATAACTACCGAGGGATTCCCGGCTCCGGCAATAACTAAATCTTCCGGTACATTACCTGCAGGGGTTACCTTTGTCGATAATGGCGACGGTACAGCAACATTGTCTGGTACTCCGACCAATGCCGCACTAGGAGTCTATAACCTTAAATTCAAGGCTAAGAGTAGCGCAGGTACCGTTTACCAAACATTCACATTAACTATTACCAAAGCCCCGGTACTGCCAAAGGTTTCTACTCAAACCCTGCATGTCGGTACGGCCTACACCAAGACCTTCAAAGCCAAAGGCTACAATACACCAAGTTTGAGTGAGTCAGGTACGCTCCCAGCCGGTCTAACATTCGTAGATAACGGCGACGGTAGTGGAACTCTGGCCGGCACACCACAAACAGGCAGCGGCGGATCATACTCGGTAACTATTACAGCTACCAATCCATTTGGTTCATCCAGCCAGACATTCACCGTTAAAGTTAACGAGGGACCGGCCATAACCAGTGCTAATAGTGCCACAGCTACACGCGGTCAGGCATTCAGCTTCCAGCTAACTTCTACTGGCTTTCCGTCACCAACCTACAGCAAGATTGGTACATTGCCAGCAGGCTTAACCTTCCACGGTTCAACTGGCATCATATCTGGTACACCAAACGCTAACTCAGCCGGTACTTACAACCTGACAATTACGGCCAAGAACAGTACTGGCAGTGTGACGCAGACGTTTACGCTAGTAGTGAATTAGATTCTCTGACAACAGATTAAATGAGGGTATCGCACTCACTTTCGTTCGCACTCCTCCTTCGCTGCTCGGTAAAATCATATAAATACGATTTTACCTGCGCGGCTCATTCACCGAACCCTTCGGGTTTGTATCCCTTCATCAAAAAAGGTTTGCCAACAAGCATGAAGCTTGCTGCCAAACCTTGGCTGAGCGTACTGGTCTAGAACCATAAAGCTCTTTTTGAAGACTTTTGGGGATTGGTCTACACGCACATTGCTTTTGATGCTCTAAGTGTCATCTCAATCTTTCTTCTTCAGAGGCGTTCTTCGGAAGTTTGTGCTGTTCGTATCATTGGATGGGCATGAGTCCCATGGCTGGAACACCTTTCTGTCTGATTTTATTCTACTCATAGTGAAATTAGATGATGTAGACATAATTGGATGTCGTATTTAAGTAAAATATATTTAGCTGTGGGTAGAAAACGGAGTAAATCTATCTACGAAAAACTTTTGCATAATTAAATTATTGCGTGCTTGTCTTTTTAACCTAGGAGTTTTGAGCCTAAAGTCAATTGATTCTTTTGCCAATTCTAAAGGCACTTAAACCAAAAAATATTATTGCTATTACAACTAAATAAATAACCATTTCAGTTATTTTTAGTGAGCGCGCGCCAAACTCTATATTATTGCCATAAGTTGTATTTAGGGTATTTTGGATAGCTATATTACCATGACTTAAATTAGCTACATATTTAGTAGTGTATGGCTGTCGCATAAGTGCTGCAGTTTGCGCAAACGGTAAGTAGTTTAAAAAACTAGCTACACCACTAGGTAAACGTCCAATAGGTACATATATTGCTGCAAAAAAACCAATTAGAGTCCCTATAATAGTGCTTAGGGACGAGAATGCACCCGAAGTTTTTATAAACGATATGAAAAAACTTGAGATAGATGAAAAAACAGCAGAAAATAAAATTATTAAACCAAGTACTTCAAGTAGTTGAGTTCTATCCAATGTATTGTAACCAGATAATTTGAGATATATCTGACCAACAATTAGAACTAATACTGACATAATTACTGCCACACTAAAGCTGGACAATAAATATCCCAGTACTAATTGCCATCTTCGTATTGGCGAAACTAAAAAATCTTTGAACCTGCCAGTGCCGCTATCTTCCACAAAAACTGTCAAAGCTCCAAGACCTGCAGTAAAAGTAGTTACCATAGTAATGCCTCCGAATACCCAACTTTGTACATATCCATGGACATAAGCTTGATTTAAATTATGATAATTACTATTAATAATATCTACTTGCATTTTACCAAGGAACATCGCAAACAAAACAAATAGTATTAATGAAGATAATAACGCAAAGAAAATATTCATTCTATCCCTAAAGAATATTCTAATATTTCGTCTAAATAATAGGTAAATTGTCATCATTTGGATACTCCAGTATTAGTTAGATTCAAGAAAACATCATCCATAGTGCCGTGCCTAAATTCAAAATCCTTAATTATACTTCGTTCTTTTTGTAATAAATTAAACGCATCATTGGAACTGTCTAGTAAGATAGTTACCGTATCGTTTAAATGGCTGAAATTATAGCCCTTTTTTTGACATTCGTTTATAAACTCATTCAGAGAGTGTGGTTTTATGGTTAGAATATTTTTGCTATACCTAGTTTTTAGTTCAATAGGGGTACCCTCGGCAATCTTTTTACCTTTTTCAATAACCAGAACCATATTTGCTTCTTCAGTTTCTTCCATATAATGTGTCGTTAGAAAAACAGTTAAACCATGATTAATACGTAATGAATGTATAGTGTCCCAAACCTGTCTTCGACTCTTAGGGTCTAGGCCTGCTGTAGGCTCATCTAAGAATAGTATGGAAGGGGAATGTAATAAGCTGCGGGCAATGTCAACTCGTCTTCGTTGTCCACCAGAAAGTACGCCATATTTTTGATTATAGAATGACTCAAGTCCAATAAGATCTACTAAATTACTTATTGATTTATCTCTTTGTTTTTTATCCATTGAATAAAAACTAGAACGAGAAATAAGATTCTCCTTAACCGTTAGCATTGGATCTAGCAATGAGGATTGAAATACTACGCCGATATCTCTTCTTATGAGTTGGTTATCTTTACCGACAATACCATCATTAACTTTTATTTCTCCTGCGTTGTAATCTAAGATCGTCGTAATACAGCCGATAGAAGTACTTTTTCCTGCGCCATTAGTTCCTAAAAATGCAAAAACGGAGCCTTGATCTACACTAAATGACAAATTATCTACAGCTGTGATATCGTCATATTTTTTAACTAGGCCGGTAACAGTTAACGCATTGGCTGTTTGCTTATCTGTTTTTATATGAGTCATAGGTTACTCCACTTATTGATTCAGAAATTTTATCTGTAAGCTTTTCATACGTTTCTATATTAATATTTGAAGCTTTAATAAATTCAGAAAACTCTGCGTCCAGATTTTCATTAGCCCGCATTACCAAATCGCGACCTTCATTGGTTAAAGAAAGTATATTAATTCTTTTGTGATTTGGGTCAATCGAACTTGATATATATCCGCGCTCAATAAGTTTAGGTAATAATCGGCTTATTGCGGGCTCTGTATGGCCCATAAACTTAGCTAGTTGACGCTGGTTAATAGGCTCATTTTGTAGTAAAACAATCAATAAATGAAACCAACTATAGGTTATGTCATATTGATCTTTTAATAGGGCATCGGCGTATCGATCCATCCAGATGATAATCTCATGCATTTTACTAGTGAGCGGTTGATCCATGTTTTCTATATTAACAAGTTAATATTAACATGTAAAGACAGATTTATAATTATGTATATTATTTAGATTTAAGGTAACGATCGTTGTTCATTATGGCTGGAGATGCCAGTCTAGAACCTTTTCGGAGTTTGTTCAGCGATCTAATAAGCGTAAATTTGGCAATTTGTCGACATTAATGCCTGATTCAACACATCTTAGGTACGCAACTCCTCTATGAATACCTTCCTCGATTAATCCAGAGTATTTATTGAGCTCAAGATCTATAGTACCAGTCCACTTGCCATCAGCCATCTTTTTCTGAAGCTTTAAAATCCTAAGGTCGTTAGACTTGTCATTTTCGGGGGTAAGGCGACCTAGGCATTTCTCAAAAATTATCTTTAACTCACCGAAAGTTTTTTCATTTTTGGACTTATCAAAGATGAAGTCGGTTATCCAAGTTTTATGGCTAGCCAAAGCTTTATAGGTTATTACTTGCATAACTAGACCTTTTCTTGTGGTTCTAGCATTCCCATAGCCCAAACCTTATAGGGCGGATCTTGTCCACGAGTTATAGCTATAAGATTCGGATAAAACATATTTATAGCAATGTTGTATAGGACAATTATCTTGCCGTCATCAAATTGTTCATTATCTGATTGAAAGTACTTCCTTAGTACTGACCCTGAATGTACCTCAGGCGTTCTGAGGTGATCGTCGAACCATTCCAGAGTTTTCCAGTAGTCTTTTAAGAATATCCATGGTGTATCTTCAATTAGCTTTGAGAATTGTTTTTTCTTTGATTTTCTGTGACTTGCCTCTAATTCATCGCCTGAGATGAATATGCTAACAAAGTTAATCATCCTTTCCCAAAGTATTCTCGTTTTAACTATCACATTTTGATCAAGTGACATTTTCTTAAGGCTTTCAAGTGGGCTAGGGTTCTTGGGATCATAACCGTTAAGGTATAACAGATTGTTGTATAAACCCATATCAAATTCGCCAATGAAAAATAACTCAAGCTTAATATCAAATAGCGCGTGCACTAATTTACTAATTCGATCTTTTGGAAAATTAGATGATAAATATTCTTTTACAAAAGTAGAAATATCAAAGTTTAGTACACTGTTTGAACGCAAAAATATATCTTGATGCTCTTGTGGAAAGTCTGAATTCTGTCTCGAATACTTTTCTCTAACGGCAGAAGTTAGTTTTTCCTCAAATTCATCAACTAGATTTTGAATGTCATCCATTATGGTCACCTTTGGTGTGCAAATTGGCTGGGGATGAGGGATTCGAACCCCCGATCCTGGGACCAGAACCCAGTGCCTTACCACTTGGCCAATCCCCAACACTAGGGGTAGAGTATACTAAAAATTGACGCCTATAGCCAGTCTGGTACAATTACAATCATTAACAATTTAAATATAAAGAGCGCAGTGAGAGATCTAGCTCGTTGAACTGCCAGCAACCTGTTCCACCCTGGAATAAGGTGCTCCATCTAGGCCCGGGATCTGGGAAAGATATTTGAGAGACTATCCTTTCCGCTGAATCTTAAGGGCAGAAGGGATATTTTTTATGGCTAAAAATTTAACTTACTTTACGAGCGAATCAGTTTGCGCCGGGCATCCCGACAAGATCTGTGACGGCATAAGCGACGCCATTATAGACGCAGCACTTAAGCAGGATCCTTATAGTCGCACAGGTATTGAAACGGTTGCCGGAGCCAATAAGATTGCGCTGTTTGGTGAGATTAAAACCAAGGCCGAGCTTAACTTCGAAAAAATTGCACGCGACAAGATAGCTGAGCTAGGTTACACCAACCAAGCTTGGGGTTTTGGGCCGGAATCGGAGTTCAGTAACGATGTTCACCAGCAGTCACCAGAGATTGCCATGGGCGTAGACCAAGATGGTGCCGGTGATCAGGGAATGATGTTTGGCTTCGCCATAAACGAAACCCCGGAACTTATGCCTTTGCCTGTTGCTATGGCGCACGCGCTGGTTCGCAGGATCGACGAAGCCCGTGAGAGTGGCGAGATTAAGTGGCTCAGGCCAGATGGCAAGGCTCAGGTTACTATTGCTTATGACGGCGACAAGCCGGTTCATGCCGAGAAGGTAGTAATTGCCGTCGCTCACAGCGAAGACGTAACCGCCGAGCAAGTTCACAAAGAGGTTGAAGAGAAAATTATAAGGCCGGTACTAGACTACTATAAATTTGATGTTCCCAGCGAAGACAATATAACAATTAATGGTACGGGCTTGTGGCACATTCCTGGCCCAGAGAGCGATGCCGGTTTGACTGGTCGAAAAATTGTTGTTGATACCTATGGTGGCTACGCCCGCGTTGGCGGCGGTGCCTTCAGCGGCAAAGACCCAAGCAAAGTTGACCGCTCGGGAGCATACGCTGCCCGCTATATTGCCAAGAACATTGTGGCTCACGGCTTGGCTACCAAGTGTGAAGTTGGCTTGGCTTATGTTATTGGTCAACCAAAACCCCTCATGCAAACAATCGACACTTTTGGCACGGCGACAGTTAGCGAAGAAGAGCTCTATGCCTTTAAAGACAAACTCATAGACACATCTGTGAAGGGCATTATTGAAAGGCTTGATCTGCGGCGACCAATATACTCTCAAACTTCCGCCTATGGCCATTTTGGTAAGGCTGATCTTCCTTGGGAACAGATTGTAGACTAAGCCTTCTGCCAGCCAATAATGGCACAAGCGCTATAATATATTCAAATGAGTAAATCTAGCGACTTGGCCGGATGGCGGTCGATAACAATCTTAGGCATTGCCTCTGGTATTTTATACAGTTCGTGGCCTCTTGGTTATTGGCTGAATCCGGCGGTATCTAAGGGAGCGCTAGCTAGCGGCCTCGAAGCCGTTGGCGAACCATACAACTGGGTATTTATTATGGGCGACTGCCTAAGTGCTGCATTGATGCTTATTTTGTGTTGGGTTTTATGGCGAAGATACAGCCACGAAAAGAACAAACCGTTACTCGGCACTATTCTGCTTATGGTAGTAATCTTTGCATTAGGTACAATGCTCGATGCCGCTTTACCTGAAAAGTGCATTCCAGTTTACCAAGTTTGTCCAAACTTTAGGCAAGACCATTTGTTGTTAGTTCACGGCCTACTTAGTATTGGAGCATCTGTTGGGCTTTTTGTAAGTTTATGTTTGCTTTGGTGGCAGGAACGTTGGAGCAAATTACTGAATACCTTAATGGTGGCCTATATATTATTTGGGCTAATATCTTTAATTGAAGCAGTATTACCAGGTGATGAAGGTAACTGGTCTCAGCACTACTACATTACGCTTTGTTCAATCTGGCTGGCCACTCTGCCTTTTGCTATCCATAACTACTTGAGTACACCGCCAGATAGACTAGATAAGTCTAAAAAAAGTCTAGGTCCGAAAGTTCCGGTGGCAAAAACCCCTTCGGATGCTTAAAATCGGCTTCCCACTTGGTGCCTTTGCCGTAGCCCAGGTCCTTCATAAGTTTGGTCGGCGCGTTTCTTAGTTGAAGTGGCACACCGAGGTCTGGGTATTGTTGTGCGGTTTGCTGAGCCTTATGCATTGCCTCGGTAACTTGGCGCGACTTTGGGGCTTTGGCTAGCACGGCCGCGCAGTGGAACAGATTGTATTGTGCCTCGGGCATACCAATTCGCTCAACGGCAAGAAAGGTAGATACGGCTAGGTTTAGCGCGGCCGGCGCGGCTAGGCCAATATCTTCGGAGGCGAACACCACCATACGGCGAGCCACAAACTTAGGATCCTCGCCAGCTTGCAGCATTCGGGCCAGGTAGTACAGCGCCGCCGAAGGTTGGCTGCCGCGCATCGACTTAATAAAAGCACTTATAACGTTATAGTGATTTTCACCCTTCTTGTCGTAGCCTGGAACCTTAGACTGAGCCGCCATCTCAACGATCTGAGAAGTAATTGGTTTATTGCCCGCAAGCTGTAGCGCTAATTCAAGGTTACCCAAGGCTACACGGGCATCACCTCCAGATAGTTCAGCCAGTAGATCAATACTTTTAGTCGGCAGCTTTTTGACAGTAATTTTCTCGGTTTTGGCGGCTTTTTTAATAATGCTGATCATTTCTTGTTTGGTCAGCGGTTCAAGTACCAGTACCCGTGAACGAGATAACAGAGGATTAATAACTTCAAAACTCGGGTTCTCGGTGGTTGCTCCAATAAGTATAATCGTGCCATCTTCCACGTGCGGTAAAAAGGCATCTTGCTGAGCCTTGTTAAAGCGGTGAATCTCGTCTACAAACAATATGGTTTGTTGGCCAAGGCGCCGGTTTTGCTTGGCTCGTTCAATCACTTTAACCACATCGGCTTTACCAGATGTAACAGCGCTCAGCTCCACATATTCGGCACCGGTTTCGCGGGCGATAATTCGTGCTAAAGTAGTCTTGCCGCTGCCTGGCGGACCCCACAAAATAAGCGACGTTGGTTGTTTTTGCTCAATAATCTCACTAATTATCTTGCCGCTGCCGACCAAATGCTCCTGGCCTATAATATCGCTTAAGTTTTCTGGCCTGAGCCGCTCCGCCATCGGTCTGTTGTTCATAACTTAAGTATACAGCCCTGCCTAAATAAGGGGTGAGATAATTGACACAGAACTCAAATAATGCTAATATAATGTTTTGTCGTTATGCGCAAATAAAGATCGATATATATTTATGAATGAAGCCCAAGACCCCAGTAAAATTCGAAACATTGCCATAATTGCTCACGTTGACCATGGCAAAACTACTCTTGTGGACGGGTTACTAAAACAATCCCAGACTTTTCGCGATAACCAGGCAGAGATGAGCCAAGATCTAATTATGGATAGTGGCGATCAAGAAAAAGAACGCGGCATTACCATTACTGCCAAAATTACGGCTGTTCAACACGGCGATTACCGAATCAACATCATCGACACCCCAGGCCACGCCGACTTTTCCGGTGAAGTAGAGCGAACTCTAAACATGGCCGACGGATGCCTGCTAATAGTGGATGCCCAAGAAGGTCCAATGCCACAGACCAAATTCGTGCTTGGCAAAGCCTTGGCTGCTGAGCTCAAACCGATCGTTATTATCAACAAAATTGACAAGAATAGCTCACGAATTAAAGAAGTCGAGAATGAACTAGACGACCTGTTTTTGGAGCTAGCGGTTCACGAAGACCAGCTGCATTATCCTGTTTACTACGCAATTGGTAGGGAAGGCAAAGCGTGGCAAGATATTCCCGCCGACGTTAATGCTCCAGCAGACCTGGAACCAATTTTCGAGGCGGTTATAGACAAAATTCCGGCACCAGTAATTGAGCGCAACAAGCCTTTTCAAATGCTTGTTACGGCGCTGGCTTACGACAGTTTTAAGGGTAAATATGTGATTGGTCGAATTACTCGTGGAGAGGTTAAAGCCAGTACTCCAGTATCGCTATGTAAAAAGGACGGCACCATTACTAAAGCCAAAGTTGACACGGTTTACATGAGCTACGGCTTAACCAAGTTCGAAGTTCCTGGTGGCATTGCCGGTGACATTGTGCAGCTAACTGGCATAAATGAAGCCCAGATTGGTGAAACCATAGCCGACGCCGATCAGCCTGAAGCCCTGCCGGTTATTGAAGTAGAGGCTCCAACTCTAAGAATATACTTGGGTCCAAACACATCACCATTCAAGGGACAAGAAGGTGAATTCAATACCTCACGCCAGATTGCCGAGCGGCTCAACAAGGAACTCGAGACCAACGTTGGTCTTAAAGTTACCGAAGACGGCATTGGTTTTACGGTCGCCGGTCGTGGCGAACTGCATTTAGGCGTTTTGATCGAGACTATGCGACGCGAGGGCTACGAGTTTGAAGTTGGCCGGCCACAAGTGGTTACGCACGAAGAAAACGGCCAAACCGTCGAACCTTTAGAGGAAGTTATTATTGAAGTTCCTGCCGATCATGTGGGCACAGTTCAAATGGAGCTTGGCCAAAGGCGCGCTACTCTTAAAGAGCAATTCGCCAGCCCTAAGGGCGTAACTAAGCTTATTTACGAAATGCCCACCCGAGCACTGCTAGGTATGCGCAACAACCTGCTTACTGCTACCAAAGGTACGATTGTAATGAATAGCCTGGTAATTGGCTTTAAGCCGCTGGCTCCGGCGTTAGATCAACTTAGAAACGGTGTGCTTATAAGCTTCGAAACGGGTGTTTCTACACCGTACTCACTGCAAAACGCCGAAGCCCGCGGCACCACCTTTATTGGGCCGGCCGAAAAGGTCTATGCCGGTCAGATAATCGGATTAAACAACCGCCAGGAAGACATGGAAATAAACGTATGTAAGGCTAAACACCTTACTAACATGCGTAGCACATCTTCTGACGGAACAGTTCAGCTTACACCTCCAACCATTTTTAGTCTTGAACAGTGCCTAGACTTTATTGAGAACGACGAACTTCTCGAGGTCACACCTAAAAACCTGCGCCTTCGCAAAAAAGAACTCGACCCCACCAAACGCAAACGCAAAAAGTAGGGTTACACCAGTATTTCTTGAGCGATTTTACTTTGTCTGATCGCGGCGTGCTTGCCAACTAAATCTATAAAAGTGACAAAATTATTACGGTTTTGAATTTCTACGTTCTGGCTGGCAACAATCCATATGCTCCATAGGTCTCGATTTTGATGCATAAAATACTCATCATCATTAGAAGGATGAATTATTCTGCATGCTTCCCGGCCAATCATTTGCAGAGTTAACTCTGGTATAGGTTCAACAAATACTTTTTCGACAGGTTTTGTGTGAATAACAGAAACATCAGGAAATGAATCCCAGCTAGGTGCTTCAGCCTGGAGCAGTTCACGATCTAAACGCCGAATGTTAACAAAATCTTCATGGCGTGAAACTTTGAGTAACGCTTCGCTATTTATAACACCGGTGTCCATTTGAATCACATCCAATAATTCTGGGTACAAACTGTAAGTTGGCACAAAAATTTCAACCGAGCCATCTCTAAAGTTATGCATGCTATTAGAGCACACACCAATTGGCCTTGTTTCACTCATTAACTAAACTCTGCTTGCTTGCCTTGAATCGCGGTATCGATTTTGCTGCATCAATGCGTAAGCCCCAATGGTTTGGCCTAATCTGTTTACGCCATTTTGATCAATTATTTCTAAGTTTAGACCTAGCGCACGCCAATTATTTTCATCATTGCCTATCTGCACAAAGACGAGTTTTTCAGGCGGAGTTTCAAAAATTAAGTGCCTTACAAATTTATAGCGATTAGGATGCCTTTCGCTAAGTACCGGATTGACTACCTCAATAAGCATAGGCTTGCCATCTGTACGTTCAGCACTTACATATCCATCGTTGCTTCCACCCTTAGTAATAATAAGTTTTGTTTGGCTAGTTGACTCAAAACCACCCACTTGAATAGCCTCAGGCGAAGCTGGACCTTCGCTGAAAGTCATTGCATTGACTTCCAATATACCCCTATTAAGTAGTGTTAGCTCGGGCGATCTGAATACTGAGCCCTCCTTTTTCTGCATAGTTCTATAATTACACATTAGTCACAATATTCAAATGTTTCTTGAAATAAATGGTATACCGTTAATGGTATTATTTTAAGAGTATGACTGGCCGCACCCACGATCTTGCAGCAATCACCGCGCTTGGCGTGATTGTTATTTATCAACCAGTTAGAACGGTTACCTTAGCAACGGCTATCGTGGTTGTTCTAGCAAATTTGATTGGTGGGATAACGCCAGATATTGATCAGCCTACGGCACCACTTTGGAAAAACCTGCCAGTCGGCAAATATTTTGGTGAATTATTCGATAAGTTTCTGGGGGGCCACAGATTCTTGACTCATTCTCTGGTTGGGCTAGCTCTGTTTGGTTTTGCGTTTCACTGGCTGCTAATTACTCTTCACCCGATTATGCCGCGAGTTAATATTGGCTTCGTTTGGTGGGCCTTTATGATCGGCATGCTCAGCCACCTGGTTATGGATACCATTACTAAAGAAGGTGTTCCTTGGCTGTTACCTCTGCCTTTTAGAATTGGCTTTCCACCGTTCAAAGACTTGCGTATTACTACTGGGCATTTTGCAGAGAAGTTTGTGGTGTTTCCTCTGCTCATAGTGTTTAACATAGTTATGTATTTTATGAACTACGACAAAATGCTTAGCGTGCTACACCACATCATATAGAAGGTTAGAGTTATCCACAGGCCTTGCACATCTTAACCACAGTTTTGACTATTTGTCATTGACAGTATATTGGCCTAAGCCTATATTGGTAATCAGTCACTGTGAGGTGACTAGCATCTGAAACTAGCAATAGCGTAAGATGCGGGCATAACGAGACCCCTCAAAAGGTCTCGTTTTGTTTTTTATGAAGTTTCCTCGCCGTGCAAAGCAGGTTCAGGCTCAGCGTTAGCGGCTTCAATCTTATTCTTTTGTTCTAAATTGGCTCGTTCTTCGGCTTTAAGTTTGTTAAGCGAACGCTTACGGTCGGTTTCGTCTTCAATCTCGTGGCCTAGTATCTCTTCTAATAGATCTTCGATTGTAACTATGCCAATTATAATATCGTGGTTTTCTATGGGCATTAGGTGTGTACCGGAAGTGATGAATTTGCGGAACATGGTATCGAGCGCTGTTTTACCACCAACAAGCTGAACTGGGTGAAGCGGCATGTCGTAAATTTTGTACGAATTGCCGTCGAAGTCGACGTCTACCAGGTCTTTCATGAGCATTAGGCCGTAACAGCGACTCAGGGCATGGTCGAAGATGGGTATACGACTGTAGCCTTGCGCCTTAATTTCATCTATTTTCTCGCCGTTAAGCACCGTATCTGGGGTTAGCCAGTAGGTGTGGCGAATATCGGTCATAATCTCGCGTACTTTCTTTTCGCTTAGCTTAAGAGCTCCACGCATAATCTCGATTTCGTCTTCGTCGAGCTCGCTCGAGGAGTCCGATAAATGCTCGGTTATCATTAATCCTAGTTCACGTCGACTCTGAAGCTTGGCCCTTTGGTGAGGGAAAAGCTTATCTAGTAAGAGCTGTAAAGGTTTGCTGAAAACGAAGGTAACGGCAATCATGGCTTTGAGAAGTGGGGCAAAAAGACTAGACCAACCGAGCGGATTTTTGGCAAACAGAGCTTGGGGCAAGATCTCGCCAAAAACCACAATTAACAAGGTGCTGATTAGTCCGGCCTGCCAGCCAGTTAATACCTGGTCCAAGACTAGCGAGCTAGCCGATACGGCCGCCACATTAGTTAGCAATATAGCGGCAAGTACCAGGTGGGTACGCTTTCGGAGGGGCAGAACTCGTTTAGCCTGTTTGTTGCCAAGTTTGGCCTTGCGCCGCAGGTCGCCAAGGTCGAGTGACATAACGGCAATGTTTAAGCCTGAGCAGATGGCCGAGGCTAGCACCAAAAGCAGTACCTCGACCGAAATTATCCAAACGTTACCGCTATGCATTATCAGTACTTATTATAGCAAGCTTAAAATGTGACGGATATCACATTGCAATAGCTTTTTTCCAAGCATAAGCTATATATGGAAGTGTGAGGCTTCCAACAGACCCGGACGATTTTCGCTCCGGGTCTTTATGATATGCTGAGAAAGATGGCTCCTATCCTACTTTCGTTTGCCACATTCATTTCCACCCTTACCGGCGGCCTTATCGGACTCAAGAATAAAGATCGAATGCACCGTTTTTTGGGCTTCACGGCTGGGGTCTTGCTCGGCGTGGTGGCATTTGACCTACTTCCAGAGATTTTCAAGTTACTGAATTCGCAACATATAGCCGCTACATGGGCCATGGTTGCCCTAGTGGCTGGCTTTTTGGTTTTCCATATTATTGAGAAGAGCATATTGATCCATCATACTAACGAAGAAGAGTATGTGGTTCACAAACACCCCCAGGTGGGCGTGGCGTCGGCTTTAGCTCTGATTGGCCACAGCTTTTTAGACGGTGTTGGCATTGGGCTTGGGTTTCAGGTTAGTAACACCGTTGGCGTGGCCGTCGCGATCGCAGTGATTGCCCACGATTTTACCGATGGTTTAAACACTGTCAATCTTATGCTAATTAACCAGAATAAGTCTCGCAAAGCTTTTATGTATCTGCTACTTGATGCTATTGCACCGGTGTTGGGAGTTCTGAGTACCATGCTATTTACCATCTCAGACAAGGGTTTGATCATATATTTGGGCTTTTTTGCCGGTTTCCTCCTTTACATTGGTGCCAGTGAGATTTTACCCGAGGCGCACAGCAAGCATTCATCTTATAAGACAATTGGCTTAACTATTTTAGGTGCTCTATTCATGTTCGTGGTTACCCGGTTTGCCTGAAGCTGATATACTTAAAGTTGCCAATACAAAAATAAATACAGTCATAAATCAATATTAAGTGCTAATCTATAAGCCTTGCCGTTTGGGGCAAAAATAGCCATGAAGAACTCATCTATTGCTGGTAAAACCGTCCGTCCGGGTAGCTTGAACACCTACTCCTACTATTACTCTGGTAATAAAAAGTCGGCTAAGGCAAAAAAGAATTCTCCTAAACAAGTTGCACAATCAAGGATTATTAGACGTCGTGTAATTGGAATGGCAATCGTTATCCTACTAATCGCGGCCGTTGCCGGATATGGTTTTATGACTCGTAACACCTCTACTGATCAAAAAGTTCAAAAATCTGTCACTACTAAATCTACGCCTACAACAGGAACGCCGACCAGTAATAAACCGGCAATTTCCGCCCCGGCAGCTGTGGCGCAACCTGTACCTGCCAGTGCGTGTTCTGGTCATACCCTGAATAAACTTTTGCTAGTTAGCCTTAGCCAGCGCCACATTTGGGCCTGCGAGGGCAGTAAATCGGTTTATGATTCACCTGTGATCACCGGCATGTCGGCATATGCCTCAACTGTTACGCCAACGGGCACTTATCATATATATTCCATGCAAACTAACACGGTTTTGCGTGGATCAGACATAACTGGTAGCTGGGTCGACCCAGTAAATTACTGGATGCCATTCTTGAGTAATAAATACGGCATTTACGGCTTGCACGATGCCCCATGGCGAAATAGCAGCGTCTTTGGCAATATTGACCCTAGTTCCTCAGACGCATCGCATGGCTGCGTTGAATTGCCAACCCCAACAGCTGCCTGGATATACAACTGGGCTAATGTTGGCACCACGCTGGAAATTGAAAGCTGATAGAATATAAGCATGATATTGGCGGTGATAGTTCTGGGGGTTTTGGTTTTGGCGCTCGTTGCTGTCGTGGCAGTGCTGTTGTGGCGTAGCCGATCGGTTGACCAAGCTGATGATTCCAAGAGCACTTTAATGCTAAAAGCCGATATAACCGACCTCACCAAATCTGTTACCGAGCTCAAAGATGGATTACAGAAGCAGCTGAGTGACCAGCTAGGGGCTAGTAATAAACAGTTGGCCTCACAATCAGCTGCCAGCATTAAGATTCTTCAAGAAGTTACCGAGAAGCTCACAAAACTCGAAGGTACCAATAAGAATGTTGGTGATATTGCTTCGGAGCTAAAGAGCCTTCAGAACGTACTCCAAAACCCTAAGCAGCGTGGTGTACTAGGTGAGTACTACTTGGAGCAGATTCTCAAGAACGTGCTACCGCCGGGAGCTTACGAGTTGCAGTACAAGCTGAGTGAAGGTCTAATTGTAGATGCGGCAATAATTTTGGACGATAAAGTACTGCCTGTTGATAGCAAATTCTCTCTAGAGAACTACAATCGCTTGCTAGAGGCCAAAGACGGCGAAAAAGAAGCTTTGAATAACGCTTTTAAGACTGATATTAAGAAGAGGATCGACGAAACGTCCAAGTATATTCTGCCCGGCAAGGGCACTCTCGACCAAGCTTTAATGTTTATACCAAGCGAAGCTATTTATTATGATTTGCTAGCAAACAAAGTTGGCCTGGGCGGCGTGAACGGTCGCAATCTAATGCAGTATGCTTCCGAGAAAAAGGTAACGATTGTGGGTCCAAGTACGCTTTCGGCCATGCTCCAGACAATAGTACAAGGTTTAAGATCGATAGAAATCCACAAGGACACCGAGAAGATCCGTAAGAACATCGAACAGCTCAGCAAGCACTTAATCGCCCACAACACATACATGCAAAAACTTGGCAACAGCCTAGGTACGACCGTTGGTCATTTCAACACGACATATAAAGAGCTTGGTAAGATAGACCGTGACATTGTTAAAATTGCCGATACAGAATCACAGATTGAACCAATATTACTAGACAGGCCAAACATCAGCGACGATTAGTCTTAGCTATGATTAGTCTTTATTGAAGTTTAATCTTTAACGTTCAACAGATCGATTGCCAGGGCGGCGGTCCAAGAGAAGTTGTCGGCGCCGGCCGCTTCGCCGCTCAAGGGGTCGAAGTACTCACTGTAGCCGCTGCGGGTGATCATCTCTAGAGTAGTCTCGGCGAGCGCGGCCGCGTGGTCGTTATAACCATAGCGCTTGAGCCCGTCGATAATCAGCCAGTTAATGTTAACCCAGGATGGTCCTTGCCAGTAGAGCTTCGGCTTAAACCAGTCCGTGTTGGCCGGCACACTTGGTAGCGGGTAAGCGGTTCCGAATTGCTTGGAATTCTCGATCATCCGCACCAAGTGTGCCGCCCGCTCTTTACTAACTGAACCGGCATAAAGCGGCAGCAGAGTCGCAATACTAGGAGTTTTAAGCAGCCGATGGGTTATAAAGTCGCGCGAGTAATACTGGCCGGTTTCCTCATCCCAGAGTTCTTCCAAAGCCTTTTTAGTCTTAGAAATGTTATGTTTTAAGTCTTCTGGTAGATCTTGGCCGATTGCTTTGGCAATCTTACCTAACTGATGATTAGCGCGAATTAAAATACAGTTAAAGTTAAGATCTTCTATTGAGAACATAGAGTGGTCCAGAATCTTGTTAATATCATAACTTTTGCGTCTTAGGCGGCGCTGAACATCATAAAGAGCCAAAGCCTCGATTGTAGAGAACCGCTCATCTATGGGTAATGACTTAGTGTCGCGCCTAAACAGATTGATCACTCTGTCTAGATGAGTCTTTTTAATAACCCGTATCCACAACGGTAGCAGATGTTCATGAAGTTCTGCGATCCACGGTGGTGTGTTATCTAGACCAGTTTCCCAGGGGTGAATTTGAAGAATCAGACCTTCCTCGTGTGGATCTCGTTCTGCATACAACCATTCATGATACCTAAGGAGTGCCGGATACATCTTTTTGTACCACAGCCGCCTCTCCGGCCCCTTCATATTGGCACCAACGCGCACAATGGCCTCAGCCAACATTGGTGGCTGGGTAATACCGGTGGTATCAACGTCATCAGGAGCCAAAGGACTTAGCCATGAACGCCACAGATTGCGGTCTGTTCTATAGGCAAAATCATCCCTAAAAATTATGTTAGGAAGCATACCATTTTGCCATTGACCCCTTAACAAGCTCTCTAACTCCGTCTCGGCGCGTTTTGAATCAATCCAACGCAGACCAATGGCTATAAAACAACTGTCCCATAACCACTGGTGCGGATATAGTCCATGAGCCGGCTGAGTATACTCACCGCGGTCGTTCATGTTTAATACGGCTTCGGCCGACTCCAATAGTTCAGGCGATTCCTGCATATGCTTACTAGTATAGCGTTTAGCGGAAGTTATTAAAGTTTAGTGGGAAATCAAAGTCTTGGCTGCGTAATAGCTGCATAATGGCCTGGAGCTCGTCTTTACTATTACTGGTAACTCGCACGGCGTCACCTTGAATTTGGCTTTTAACCTTGGGGTGAGAGTCTCTTATAAGGGCGGTTATTTTCTTGGCCTTTTCTTGGCCCAACCCCTGCTTAAAAGGTATTTCTTGTGTAGCTTTAAGGTTGCTCTCGGTAACTTCTTTGGATGTATCTAATACTTTTTGGCTCTGGTTACGAGCTGCCAGCTTTTTACGAGTGATGTCTAGAATGGCTTCGATTTGCCACTCGCCATTGCCTGTAATCTTAAAACCGGCTTTGTCATTATTCAGCCATTCAATCGCCGCCGGCGTGCCCTTAAAATCGTAGCGGTTAGCGATCTCGCGCTGAACTTGGTCGAGAACATTGTTCATCTCGGCCTTGTCGTACTCGCTAACCACATCAAAAGAAAAATTTGCCATGTCTATATAGTACAATAACAGGTAGATATGATTGACCAGAAACTAGTTGAAACGCTTAAGGCGCGAGCCGAGAAGGGTGACTCCACTGTTTTGCGTAGCCCTGAGCTAAAATCGCTGTTCGATGAACTCAAGACTCTACCTGCCGATAAACGGGCGGAGTTCGGTAAAACCGTAAACGAATTACGGCTAGAACTAACCGCGCTAATAGATAAGGCACAAGACGATAACCTTAATGACCTACCGCCAATTGATATAACTGCACCCTTTGATGCCAATTTAAAACCCAGTGAAAGACCCACACTTTTACCTACCGAACAGGGAAGCGTACACCCGCTTATGACAGAGCTCAGTTCAATCCTAGATATCTTTTACCGGATGGGTTTTACGGCAGTCGAGTCGCGCGAAATCGACGACGATTTTCATATGTTCGGCTCGCTCAATTTTCCAGCTGATCATCCGGCTAGAGACGAATACGACACATTCGTGACTGTCCAGACAGATAAAGAGGGCCGGCCCTTCGTGGCGCCGGCGCACACTAGCATAATGCAGCACCGGGTGCTCGAAGCTAACAAGGCGCAGCTCGAAGAGGGCCGGCCGATTGCTGTGGTTATACCAGGACGAGTATTCCGTAACGAAGATCTTGATGCCCGCCACGAGCACACTTTCTACCAATTAGAAGGTATTTACGTTGGCAAAGGTGTTAATGCCGGAAATTTAATTGCTACACTTAAAACCTTCCTGCAGGCCTATTACAAAAAAGAGCTAGAGGTTAAAACTCAACCATTCTACTTCCCGTTCACTGAGCCGTCTTTTGAATTTGCTCTGAGCTGCCCGTTCTGCGATAAAAAAGGCTGTCATGTATGTTCCCAAACTGGCTGGATAGAGCTACTGGGCTGCGGACTAATTCATCCTAATGTTTTGAGGCAAGCCGGTATAGACCCCGAGGTTTATACAGGCTTTGCTTGGGGCGGCGGTATAGACCGCTTAGTTATGATGAAATACGGTATTGAAGACGTGCGTCACTTTGAGGCGGCTCGCTTAGACTTTTTGAGGCAATTCTCATGAAAATTAGTCTAAACACCATCAGATTAATGAATAAGGACTATGGTTGCGTAGGCGAGATTGCTCCTAATGGTGTTGATGAGCTAGTAAACAAGATTGGTTCGCAGCTAGGCGCTGTTGAAGATATTGAATACCTGGGTGACAAATACACCGGAGCTGTAATAGTTAAGGTAGTGACCTGCGACAAGCATCCCGATGCCGACAAATTAACACTTTGTACCATCGATGACGGCGGCAAAGTTAAGGATGTTGAGAGAAACAAAGACGGCCTTATACAAATTGTGTGTGGCGCACCTAACGTTAAAGCCGGCCTGACCGTAGTTTGGCTGCCACCGGGCTCGACCGTACCCGAAACATTTGGCAAGGATCCGTTTATGCTCGAAGCTCGAGAAATCCGTGGCTTAAAGAGTAATGGCATGCTAGTCAGCCCTAAAGAATTAGACTTAGGGGACAACCACGACGGCCTTTTGATATTAAGCGATGATCTGGAGGCCGGTGCTGACTTTGCTTCAACTTATGGTCTTAAAGATGATGTAATTCTGGATATAGAGAACAAAATGTTCACACACCGCCCGGACTGTTTCGGCTTTATTGGTGTGTCGCGAGAGCTTGCCGGCATTCAAGGTATGGCATTCAAGAGCCCGGATTGGTATGTTACTAACCCGGAATTTCCGGCAATTGAGGCAAGCGAGCTTAAACTCGCCGTAAAGAACGAATTGCCTGAGCTAGTACCGCGGTTTACGGCTATAACAATGTCAGATATTCAAGTTGGTCCTAGCTCGACATGGCTTCAAACTACACTAGCCAGAATTGGTCAAAAACCTATTAATAACATTGTTGATTTCACTAATTTCTTTATGCTTGCTACTGGTCAACCGCTTCACGCCTATGACTACGACAAAGTTAAAGCTTTGAGCGGTCCCGAAGGCGCGACTTTGGTAATACGACCACCTCACCAGGATGAGAAAATCGCGCTATTAAACGGCAAGACTGTTGATCCACGCGACGAAGCTATTCTAATTGCTACTGATCAGAAGGCAATAGGCATTGGTGGTGTAATGGGTGGCAGCGAAACTGAGGTAGATGCTAATACCACGAATATTATTCTGGAGTGCGCCAATTTTGACCCGTACTCTATCCGCCGCACTAGCATGGCCAACGGTCTGTTTACAGATGCAGTAACACGATTTAATAAGGGTCAGAGCCCACTGCAGAATCTGGCAGTTCTAGCCAAAATTGTTGATGAAATTCGTAATTCAGCCGGTGGTAAAGTTGCAAGTCAGGTGATCGATAATAATAACTTATACGAAGCCGTAACCCAGAGGTCATCGCTTCATCCATCGGTTAGGTTGTCGGCTAACTTCATAAATGAACGTTTGGGCTTTGAACAACCTGTTAAGGATATTGCCAAGCTGCTAGAAAACGTGGAGTGCAAGGTTGAAATATCTAACAACGACCTTATTGTAACTGCGCCTTTCTGGCGGACAGACATTGAGCTAAGAGAAGATATAGTCGAAGAAGTCGGCCGATTATACGGCTACGACCGACTACCACTATCTTTACCCGCTAGGCAAACCACACCAGCTTATAAAGATCCGCTTTTAGAGCAAAAAGATCAAATTCGCCAAAGGCTTAGTCGTTTGGGCGCCAACGAGGTTCTTACCTACAGTTTTGTGCACGGTGATCTGTTGGCCAAAACCGGTCAGGATCCTGCTAAAGCATTTCAGATCTCTAACGCCCTGAGCCCCGATCTACAGTATTACCGTCTTAGCCTAATGCCGAGTTTGCTCGACAAAGTTCACCCTAATATTAAGGCTGGTTATAACGAATTCGCCTTGTTTGAACTTGGCAAAACCCACAACACGGATCACTTAGACGAAAATGGACTGCCTGGCGAGTTCGAATTCACGGCTCTAGTGATCGCTGCCGCCGACAAACTAAAGAAGCCCGGATCAGCCTTTTATTTAGCTCGAAAATACTTAACAGACTTGAGTCGCGCCGAGCTGGAGTTCAAACCTGTCGGCGAAAACATGCAGCAATACCCCGTAGTTCAGCCATACAACCTAAACCGCTCGGCGCTCGTTAGCGTAAAGGGCGGGGACTTTTTAGGTATAATTGGCGAGTTCAAGCCAAGTGTCTCTAAAGCACTTAAGTTGCCAAAATTCAGCGCCGGTTTTGAGCTAGATACAACAGTATTAGGGACTGCTATCTCGGCAGGACCAAGCTATAAACCTTTATCTAGATTCCCGGGTATTAGCCAGGATATTACACTAAAAGTACCAGTGGAACACAACTTTAGTGAAGTCCAGAACTTTGTAAGCAATGAACTGAGCAAGAATGCACCGGATAATACAACTATAGGAATTGATCCGGTAGATATTTATCAGAAAGAAGACTCATTTAAGCAGTTAACTTTTAGGTTGAGTATCACCGGCACCGATAGAACGCTTACAGATAAACAGGTTGCAGAAGTGCTAGATGTTATAGCAAACTCTGCTCAAAAACAGCTCCAGGCTCAGCACATTTAGCTATCTGAGCGTTTTGACAAAGCCTAATCTTCCGGCTTAGAATAGATTATGAAAATAAGTATTACCCCCTCGTTAACTTTTGATGACGTACTTTTAAAACCCGGCTACGCCGGGTTTTCTCGTTCTGAGATTACTCTCGACACCAAACTTACCCGTAACATTTCGTTGAGGGCACCGCTCGTGTCGTCGCCTATGGACACAGTTACCGAGAGCCGCATGGCCATTGCCTTGGGTGAATTTGGCGGCATTGGCATAATTCATCGCAACTTAACTGTAAAAGACCAGGCTAAAGAAGTAGCCAAGGTTAAAAAAGCTGGCCAGCTTGTTGGAGCGGCCGTTGGTACTAGCCCGGGCTACGAAGCTCGCGTAGAGGCGCTAGTGGACGCAGGGGTAGATGTGATTGTAATCGACACTGCCCACGGCTATTCAAAATATGTAATAGCCGCAGTCAAATATATAAAGAAAACCCATAAAGTTGACGTGATTGCCGGTAGTATTGCTACCGCCGAGGGAGCCGAGGCACTTATAAAAGCCGGTGCCGATGGCTTAAGAGTTGGTATGGGCCCAGGCGCCATTTGCACTACCAGAATTGTCTCAGGCATGGGAGTGCCCCAAATGACAGCCATTATCGGTACCGTATCCGTTGCACGCAAATATAAGATACCGGTAATTGCCGATGGCGGCATTAATTACTCTGGCGACATAACCAAGGCTCTTGCCGCTGGCGCATCTACCGTTATGATCGGTCGCCTATTTGCCGCTACATTGGAATCACCAGGTGATGTTGTAGAGTTTTCGAAGGATCAGGTGCCATCTCGCTTTCGAAGCATTATCAATGGTGCTAAAACCTATACTTTTAAGCACTACAGAGGAATGGGCTCGGTCGGAGCAATGGAGCGTGGCAAAAAAATTCGTTCCGAAGACGAGTTCCATGGCAAAGATTTTGGCTCCAAGGGCCTGTTAGTTGCCGAGGGTGTAGAGGGATTAGTGCCTTGCACCGGAAAGCTCGCGGCCGTAGCCGAAGCCATGTTAGAAGGAGTAAAATCTGGTTTTTACTATGTAGGTGCCAAAAACATGAAGCAGCTCTGGAGCAAAGCCACCCTGAGCCGAATAACTAGTGCATCTTTAACAGAGAGTCACCCTCATGACTTATTTGTGACCAACCCTGGCAATAGTTACCCATCCTAGGCTATAATAGGATCAAACAACGGAGGGATCGATGGCTCGAAAATCTGAACGTACCTTTGCGGCCTTTGGCGCAATACTATTCTTAATTACATCTTCGGCTTTAACTATCGTCGTTATCTATACTCTAGTTCAGCAGAACAGTAGTAATAACGCCGCTAATTCAGCAACATCAAACGTAACGAAAGGAAATACAACCGTGGATAACACTAATAAGCTTCAAGGTACGAAACTGGCTAGCTTTACACCTACTACTAGCATTCCTAAGCTTCAGACTATAGACACTACACAAGGCACCGGCGCCGAAGTGAAAGCTGGCGACACGGTAACAGTGGACTACACTGGTGCAGTTGCAGCTACCGGAGTTATCTTCCAAAGCTCTAAGGATTCGGGCCAACCTGTTAGCTTCTCGTTAAGTCAGGTAATTCCTGGTTGGACACAAGGGGTACCAGGTATGAAAGTTGGTGGCACCAGAAGACTACTCATTCCTGCTAGTCTTGCTTACGGCGCAAATCCGCCTGCTGGATCGGGAATTCCGGCTAACGCTGATTTAGTATTCGACGTTACACTGCACAAAATCGGCCAATAAGCTTTAAGTAGTTTCACTTGGTGACGCTTTGCTCACTTCTTAGTTTCACTAAGGACACTTCGCTCGTCTCCTTAGTTTCACTAACGACGCTTCGCTCGTCTCGACATTTCATGCCATCTGGCATGAAATGGGGTAAAAAGCACAATATATAGTGTATTGAGTTTTTACTAAGCGCTATATATAATACTTGTTACCAGTCAGAATTGTTCTGAACTAGAGCATTAAACAAAATAAAAAACGTGCCAGCAAACGACTGTAGCCGTACCTGAGAGACACGGCGAGGTGCCTGACACGCTTAAAGAGGGGGACCAAATGGTCAAAAACATCACAATATTTACTACTAACACCTGCGGCTACTGCCAGATGGTCAAAAAATACCTTGGCGCAAAGGGCGTAACTTACGAGGAAGTAAACCTCGACGAGAATCCTCAACGTCAGGCCGAGGCCATGAATCTTAGCGGTGTTATGACAGTTCCCGTCACTGTTGTTACCAAGGTTGATGACTCACAGGAAGTGATTGTTGGCTATAACTTGGCCCGATTGGCACCAGCCGTCGCTTAGTAATGGCACAAACTCAAGACACACCAAAGCACGATGTTATAGTGGTCGGTGCTGGACCGGCGGCGTTAACTGCGGCCATCTACACGACTAGAGAAGATATAGATACTCTACTGTTCGAGAGAGGCGTTGTTGGCGGCCTGGCGGCTGTAACAGACGAGATTGATAACTATCCGGGCTTTCCTCAGGGAGTTTCAGGGCTTAAGCTAGCCGACGACCTACGCGCTCAAGCTGAGCGGTTTGGCGCAGTGATTGAATTGGGTGAAGTGACATCGATTAAGGACGAGGGTGATTATAAGCGGCTCGAAACAACTAGCGGTGATATGCTTGCCAAAGCTGTATTAATCGCCACCGGATCAGACTATAAAAAGATCGGTGTACCCGGCGAACAAGAATTCTACGCTCGCGGTGTTCACTACTGCGCGACTTGCGATGGCGCCTTTTACCGCGATAAGCGACTGGTTATTATAGGCGGCGGCAACTCGGCAATACAGGAAACTATCTTTTTAACTCGCTTTGCTAGTCATATAGATCTGTTGGTACGATCATCTATTAAAGCTAGCGATGTACTCCAACACGAATTGGATGAATACGTTAAAAGTGGCAAGGTTACAGTGCACCTTGGAACCAAAACTGACGAAATTGTTGGGGAGAACAATTCAGTTGTTAAGGTTGTGGGCACTAAGGATGGCGAAAAAGTCGATTTTCCTACCGATGGCGTGTTTGTGTTTGTAGGCCTAATGCCAAATTCGCAATTTGTGGCTAATCATTTAGATTTAGACGAAGTTGGATTTATTAAAACCGATCAAGACCTAATGACAAGCTTAAAGGGTGTTTTTGCGGCCGGTGATATTCGCTCCGGTGCTACCATGCAAATAGCTTCGGCCGCAGGTGAAGGCGCCACCGCAGCTCTAAAAATACGTGAATACCTCGAGGGTCGCACTCACGCACCCCAAAACTAAATAGCGGAGTAATTCGGGAAGAAATCGCCTACAAACTGGGATTTTTTTAGTCCCTTATTGAGCAGGTCTTTTTCTAAAGCTTCAACCATCTGTTCCGGTCCGGACACATACACAAGTGTGTCTTCCGACGGTTTCTCGAGTCCTAAAATGAGCTCTGCGCTAATAAAGCCTCTTTCACCACCCCAAGCGGCATCTGGTTCGTTCACAACAAGGGTAACGTGCTGTTTAGCTTGGTCAAAAGTATCCTGAAATATAATTTCGTCTTCGGTGTTTACGCCATAAATCATTCTTATTGGGCGCTCCTCTTTTGTATCGGCGAGCCACTTTAACATGCTATGAAATGGGGTTATACCTATTCCTCCGGCCACGAATATAAGAGGCGTTTGAATGAGCTTAGGCAGCACAAAATCACCCATTGGATCGCTCATTAATAGTTCGCTGCCTGGTTTTAAATCAAATAGTGCTTTTTTAAATGTACTGCTGTTATCACCAGCGAATCTTGTAGTTATGCTCAAAAATTCATCTGTTGGCGAGGACGAGAGTGTGAACCACCGTTTAACGCCGCGCTTATCGGGCTTATCGTGCTTTATTGTTAACTCAATAAACTGTCCAGACGTATACTGAACCGGTTTTTCCGGCCTAAAGTAAAAAGTCTTAATGTTGGCCGCTTCGGATTGCGACTTAACTAACGTCACCTTCATTAACTACAGTATAACTTATTTTTGGTATCTGTCCGGGTAGTCGGTAATTACACCTGCAAGACCATACTTCGCCCATTTAGCAGATTTCTTTGGGTTATTCGTAACATCGCTGTTAAGACCGAACTTTGCCATGAAGGTAGCCTTTTTGGGTGATTGTGATGGGAAACAGTAAAGCTCATAGCCTCTTCGGCTAACTGCACTTACGTAGCCAAACCATAGCCAAGTATCCAGCATACTAACTCTTTTAGTATTTAATTTTCTAGCACGACGACTGGCACGCACACCCGACCATTTTTCGTTAACTATCTTGCCGATCTCCGGCAAATCTCTCTCAAATTCTGACAAGACTTTCCAACTATATGACGCAAGATAAAAGTCGCTATTCTGCCAACCCTTTGCCAAATACTCATTGATGATTTTGGTTATAGGTTCAGTTTCTACCCCCGGTTTGATCTCAACATACATAGGGACTTTACGGTTTATGGTATCCAAAGCTTGAGTAAAAGTAATAATATCTGGTTTGTGTTCAAGTAGATCCTTAAAAGTGGTATCGGAAATCTTGTGTTCGCTACCGTTTGTATCGAATATGGTTGGGTTGTGATGAAGTATTACTACATCATCCTTGGTAATTCTAAGATCAAATTCAACTTCAGAAATATTATAGGATAGACCTTTTTGCAGACCTTCTATTGTATTTTCCGGTGCAAGGCCTCGAGCGCCGCGGTGGCCGATTATCTTCATGGCTTTAGTGTACAATATTTATAAGCTAATTAAGAGGAGAGACATGGCTGACTTTAATCAGGTTTTAGAGCCCGGCGATTATCAGAACGGAATTGTTAACACTGTTGTGGAGATTCCACAGGGCAGTTTTCTAAAAATTGAGTGGGACCGTGGCCGGGCCGCTTTTGTGCTCGACCGTGTTGAACCGGCTGTATACGCTAAACCTGTTAACTACGGTTTTATTCCGCAAACTCTGGATGAAGATGGCGATGAACTGGATACTCTAGTAGTATGCGCCGAACCAATCCCCACGGGAGTTTGGCTAGAAGCCAAGATTATCGGAGTAATGAATTTTGAAGATGACGGCGAAATGGATCACAAGATTGTGGTAGTTCCAGCCGATGATCGCAATACTGGCGATTCAATAAATAGCCTAGATGACCTAGGTGAGCGCTGGAAGCAACAAGTGACTGAGCACTTTACCCACTACAAAGATCTTAAAAAGCCAGGTACAACCAACGTACTTGGTTGGGGCGATATTGAAGCAGCAAAGCAGATTATTACCGAGTCGATTGAGCGCTATAAGGCTAAATAATGGCGTTAACCACTGAATTCTTAGCTCAGGCACAATCTGAGATTGAGAGTGTATGTAGGCATTACCAACCTATATTGATCGAGGCGGCCGGTAAAATTGAGCACGAGATTAAGGGCGACGATACGCCAGTTACAGCTTTGGATTTAGAAATAGAACACGCCTTAAAAGACACCTTGTATAAGCTAGATCCGGGTATTGGATTTGAAGGTGAGGAACACGGCAAAGAAGGCAACGAAAACACCTTTTGGCTTATTGACCCCATAGATGGTACGGAAAGTTTTATTCGCGGACTGCCAGCTTATAGGAACATGGTGACGCTAATTGACAATGACGAGGCAGTTTTCGCCTTGGTTTTTAATGTGGCGACAAATGAGAAGTTTTTGGCTACCAAAGGACTCGGAGCTTATTGTAATGACCAGAAATTACAAGTTAGTTCTAGACCTTTAAAACGCTCATGGATAGAGCTAGCAGGTTATACAGCTTTACCAGATGTCACAAAACTTATGACCGCGGTCCGAAAAGAAGTTCGAGGTGTTAGGGTTACAGGTGATTTTCGATATACCCCAATGGGTCAATTCGACGGACACCTGTCTTTCGCACCATCTGGCCACGCCTGGGATTTTGCTCCCTGGACTCTACTAATTGCTGAGGCTGGGGGCAAAGTGATGAATATAGGTTCAGACACTTACAATTATAGAAACGGAAATTTCTTAGCATCAAATCCAGTAATATTTGATGACCTATTGAAAATTATTAACGAGACTGTTGATAAACATTAGAATTTGAATTACTCGTTCATGTTGCATAGCTAACCTTAAGCTTTTACAATAAGACCATAAGCACGAACAACATTTAATTAGGGGTGACATGATGAAGACACGAATTGCTATTAATGGGTTTGGCAGAATCGGACGCAACGCGTTTAAAATTGCCTTCGAACGCAGTGACCTAGAAGTTGTCGCTATTAACGACATTACCGATACAAAGACTTTAGCTCATCTGTTAAAACATGATAGTAACTATGGAACATACGGTAAAGAAGTTGGATTTGACGATAAAGGCATTATTGTTGACGGCAAACATATTGCGGTTTTGGCGGAGCTAGATCCGGCCAAATTACCCTGGGCAGACAACAAGATAGATGTAGTAATAGAGTCAACCGGCTTTTTTGTCGATCCCGCCAAAGCTAAAGCTCATATTGATGCCGGTGCCAAGAAAGTTGTTTTGAGCGCACCAGCCAAAGGCGACGGCGCCACAACTATCGTAATAGGTGTAAACGAAGATAAGCTTGAGGCCGACGAAACCGGCGACATTATAAGTAATGCCTCTTGCACGACTAACTGTATAACCCCTGTTGCAGCTGTAATAGAATCGAATTTTGGTATTGAAAAAGCCATGATGACCACCGTTCACAGCTACACAGCTAGCCAGAAACTTCAAGATGCACCGGCGAAAGACTTGCGCGAGGCCCGCAACGCCGCCGAAAACATTGTGCCTACAACTACCGGAGCAAGTAAGGCGGCGGCGTTGGCGCTGCCCGCGCTGCAGGGTATATTTGGCGGCCTGAGTGTGCGTGTACCAACCCCAGTAGTATCTCTTAGCGACTTCGTGATCATTACTAAGCGAGCTGTATCTGTGGAAGAGGTAAACAAAGCCTTTAAAGACGCCGCCGCCGAACCATATTTTCAAGGTGTACTAGACGTAACTGAGGAAGAGTTAGTAAGTAGCGACTACATTGGTAATAGTCACAGCGCCATCGTTGACCTTAAGCTCACGGCCGTTGTCGGCGGAAATATGCTCAAGGTGGTCGCCTGGTACGATAACGAGTGGGGCTACTCCAACCGGTTAGTCGAAGTTGTTGCCGACACCGGCCGGATCTTGCACAAAAAGGGTGAAGGTCACCATCACGACTAGTATGAGGATCGCCCTGTCGACTGATCACGGAGGCTATGAGGCACTTAGAGCGCTCAAGCCATATATTGAGTCATTAGGGCATGAGTGCGTGTATTTAGGCCCGAAAATACTTAACATGGATGATGATTACCCAGATCTGATCGCTCCGGCGGCCAAGGCTGTCGCTAGCGGGGATTGCCAAAGGGGCATTATCCTTGGCGTGAGTGGCCAGGGCGAGGCCATGGCCGCCAATCGTTTTAAGGGTGTGCGTTGTGCAGTCTTTTATAGCCAGGCTGTTTCTAAGACTAATGCTGGCGCCGACCAGTCAGATCACAATCCTTTTGAGGTAATTGAGCTTTCCAGGAAGCATAATGACGCCAATATGCTGAGCTTATCCGGCCGATTTCTAGATTCGGAAGACATGAAAACAGCTGTAAAAATTTGGCTAGAAACTCCTTTCAGCGGCGAAGAACGTCACGCTCGCCGCAATCATAAACTCGATGAGCTGAACTAATATGGCAATCATTGCTCCAACCGTAACTGCGTTCGACACGCACGAATACAGGACGCAAATGACAAAAGTGGAGGCATTTGCCGACAGGGTGCACATTGATCTTATGGACGGTGATCTTGCGCCAACCAAATCGCCGAGCTTGCAACATATTTGGTGGTCGCCAAAAATAACCGCCGATATTCATTTAATGTACCGTCATCCTATGAATTACATTGATCAACTTATAAAACTTAAGCCGCACATGGTGGTAATACACAACGAGGCAACAGTTCATCATATGGAATTTGCCGCTCGACTGCACGATGCCGGCATTGAAGCCGGGCTGGCAATTCTGCAAGATACACCGGTTGATTATGCCGCCCAGATTATGCATAGCTTTGATCAGTTGTTAATTTTTAGTGGCGATCTGGGTCATCATGGCGGTGTTGCCGATCTTAACCTGCTAGCCAAAGTTAAAGAGGTGCGCGAGCATCATCCAGAGGTTGAAATTGCCTGGGATGGCGGAATTAATGACCAAAATGCGGCCAAACTTATCGAGGCTGGAGTAGACGTTCTGAACGTTGGCGGCTATATAATGAACGCCGAAGACCCGGCTGCCGCTTATGCTAAACTTACAAGTATAAGTGACTGATATGCAAAAATTATCTATTGAGCAACTAGACTTAATCGCGAATGAGATTCGCGAAGACATTATTACAATGCTAGAGCACGCCGGCAGCGGCCATAGCGCCGGTCCATTGGGCTTGGCTGATATATTTACGGCCCTTTACTTTGACGTTGTAAAACACGATCCCAAAAACCCTGACTGGGAAGACAGAGATATCCTGTTGCTAAGCAATGGCCACTGTGTGCCGGTGCGCTACGCTGCTATGGCTAAGGCCGGATATTTTCCTAAAAAAGAGCTTATGACACTCCGCAAACTGGGATCACGCTTGCAGGGTCACCCTGAGAGGCTAAGATTACCTGGGCTTGAGAGCACAAGCGGTCCGCTAGGTTCCGGCCTTAGCCAGGCCTGTGGTGTTGCACTGGCACTTAGAATTGATAATCAGCCACACCGCTGGGTTTACGTGGTTATGGGTGACGGCGAGCTCGACGAGGGCAACGTTTGGGAAGCCGCCATGCTAGCCGGAAAAGAGAAACTCCACAATGTTATTGCCATTATCGACCGTAATAATATTCAAATCGATGGACCAACTGAGAGTGTTATGCCGCTCGAAAACCTAAAAGATAAGTGGGAAGCTTTTGGCTGGCACGTTATTGAAATCAACGGCAATGACATCGAAGCCGTTATAGATGCCTGCAACATGGGTCATGCTATTCAAGAAAAACCGGTTATGATAATTGCTCACACCATTCCAGGCAAAGGCGTTGATTTTATGGAAAATGATTTTCATTGGCACGGTAATCCGCCTAATCACGAACAAGCCATAAAAGCCATTAATGAACTGCGCACTCTGGGTGGCAAGATTCGGAGCGAACATGAGTGATGTTCATGTAGTCGATGTTACCGCAGAGCTTGAGAAGGAACCGATTAGGAAAGGCTTCGGCCGCGGTTTACTCGAGGCTGGAAAACGAGATGAAAATGTTGTAGCTGCCTGCGCCGACCTAACCGATTCCACTCAAATGAGCTTGTTTAAGGCTGAGTTTCCGGCACGATTTGTGGAGATTGGTGTTGCTGAACAGAATCTTGTAACAGTTGGCTCGGGATTGAGTGCAATGGGCAAAATACCTTTCGTAAGCTCATACGCAGCCTTTAGCCCGGGACGAAACTGGGAACAAATTCGCACCACTATCTGCCTGAACGACCGCCCAGTTAAGATTGTCGGTAGCCACGCCGGACTTTACACTGGCGCCGATGGCGCTACTCACCAAATGCTTGAGGATATAGCCTTAATGCGAGTTCTCCCAAACATGGTTGTAATCGCACCATGCGACTCTATAGAGGCCGAAAAAGCGACTCTTGCTATGGCCAAAGATAAACGGCCTAACTACCTACGTTTAGCAAGGGAAGCGACTCCAATTATTACCACTGCAGAAACGCCGTTTGAAATAGGCAAAGCCCTAGTGTTTGCCAAGGGTGCCGACATTACCCTCATCGCCACCGGCACCATGACCTACCACGCATTGAAAGCGGCCGAAGAATTGTATAAAGACGGGATCGAAGCTGAAGTTATTCATGTAGCCACTATTAAACCTCTCGACGCTGAAACTATACTTAAGAGCGTACGTAAAACCGGAGCAGTCGTTACGGCCGAAGAAGGACAAGCTGCTGGTGGGCTAGGCGGTGCGATTGCTGAGCTAGTTGCCGAACACTGCCCTGTACCTATTAAGCGCATTGGCATGAAAGATGAATTTGGTGAGTCTGGCACACCAGACGAGTTACTTGAGAAATTTGGGCTGGATTCCAAGCATATTCGATTAGCCGCACACGCAGTGGTAGATCTTAAAAAATGATCTTATTTGCCTCATAACCATAAGCAGCTATACTTAAGCTATGCCACTGACTTTGAACGAAATTCGACGCAACTGTGCCCGAGCTCGTGAGCGTATGGGCCAAGCTCGTGCTGAGCATTGGGCTTTCGGGGCCTTTAATCTCGATGATGAGGCTACCCTTAAAGCTGTCGCCCAGGCCGCGGCCAAACTTCAGGCGCCAGTTCTTGTTGAAGTTAGCCAGGGTGAAGTCGACGATATCGGCTTATACAACGTTCGCGACATGGTCGACAACTTTAAGCATCAATATGGTGTAGAGATGTACGTGAATTTAGATCACAGTCCGAGTGTGGAAGCGGCCAAGGCTGGCATTGAAGCCGGATTTGAATTTATACATATAGACGTAAGCCAGGCAAATCATGAGGCGTCCGACCAAGATATTATTGATGCTACAAAACAGGTAGTCGAATATGCAAAGCTAACAGGGGCACTAGTAGAAAGTGAACCGCATTACTTTGGTGGTGGGTCAAATGTTTTTAAAGACAACATTGATTACGAAGAAGTTAAGAAGACTTTCAGTACCCCCGAGGGCGCCAAGACCTTTGTTGAAGCTACAGGTATAGACACTTTTGCGGCGGCCATAGGCAACTTGCATGGCAAATACCCGGTACCAAAAATACTAGATTTAGAGCTACTTCAGAGGCTGAGAGATGCCATAGATTGCAATATAAGTCTTCACGGCGGCAGCGACACGCCAGGCCACTACTTTAGAGACGCCGTTAAGATTGGCGTGACCAAGATTAACATTAACAGTGATATGCGCTACGCATACCGAACCACTCTCGATAAATTACTTAAGGATCACCCAGATGAATACTCCGTCTCTAAGCTTATAAGTAAGGAAGTCGTGCCAGCCGTGCAAGCGGTTGTGGAAAGTAAAATAAATGATTTTAACTCAGCTGGCAAAGCCGTGGTAAACTAGGCATAAGCGTAATTATGAAGAGAGGTGGGAGAAGTGGCTGAGAGACCTGACGTAATCAGTATTGGCGACATTGTAACTGATGCTTTTATTAAATTACTCGATGATGAAGCTGTGACCTACGAAAACGAAGAAGGTAAGTGGATAGCCATGAAATTTGGCACAAAGTTGCCTTTTGATCATTCAGAAATAATCGAGGCGGTTGGTAATGCTTCGAATGCTGCGGTTGCATTTGCAAGACTAGGCTTAGAGAGTGCTTTCGTAACCAATGTAGGAGCTGACTCGCATGGTCGCGACATGATCAAGGCGCTAGACGTTAACGACGTTGATACTCGATTTGTACGCATTAACCATGGTAAAAAGAGTAACTACCATTATGTTCTCTGGTACAAAGAGGAGAGAACAATCCTTATTAAGCACGAGGAATATGACTACCATTGGCCACATCTAACCCCGTCTGAGACACCTAAATGGGTCTATTTTAGCTCTATTAGTGAACATGCTATTGAGTACCACGATCAAGTAGCCGACTGGCTAGACAGAAATCCAGACGTTAAAATGGCATTTCAGCCTGGTACTTTCCAAATGGAAGCCGGAACTGAACGACTTAAGCGTATCTATGCTCGCAGCGAAGTGTTGATCTTGAACAGAGAAGAAGCGGTTCTGGTAGGTGGCGGTGATTACGACAACATTAATGATCTGTTCGATCACCTGCACGCTCTAGGACCAAAGATTGTGGTTATAACGGATGGTCCTGCCGGCGCCTATGCGTCCGACGGCCAACAAAGACTCCAAATGCCACTATATCCTGACCCTGCGCCTCCGGTGGACCGCACCGGCGCCGGCGACGCTTTTGCCTCAACCTTTGTGGCTGCACTTATCAAGGGCAATACCATAGAGGGTGCACTACAATGGGGACCAATTAGCTCCATGAGTGTCGTTCAAAAGGTTGGCGCTCAGGCAGGACTCCTTACAGAGAAGCAACTGGAAGAATTTCTAAGAAATTCACCAGATAACTATAAGCCTACTCCACTAAATTAGCGCTAGCTTTGAATAGTTGCTTATGCTAATCTGATAGCAAAGGATTTTGAATGTTCTTGCAATATAAAAAATCAAGCGGTGGGCAAGCGTGACACGTTTCTTATCTGAGTCGCTCCAAGCGCCAGAACCCTATTTTCGATTAGGGCTGAAGGGTCTTGAGTCGTCCAATGGCAACCCAAACCACGATATTCGATTAACTACAGATATTATTCACTTAACTAAGAAGAAGCTAAATCAGCTTGGTCTTGATCCCAACGATACCAAGCCTGCAGAACTTTACAGAGCTTTACAAGAGAAACTTACTGAAGATGATAAGCGATTAGTAAAGCTGTTAAGGACTAAAGCCGCCACACATGTTTCTGCAGATGGTGATTTGTTGGCGGGTATGACCCACGTATTGAGTGAGATGTCTTCTAACCAGAAGTGCTATGCCTTAAAAAGCAGTGTATTAAGGAGTCTTTTAAAAAAAGTTCAACCCAAAAAGACTTTGAAAAAACTTGGTTACAGGTCGTTTGACTCTATGCTAAAGCACGAATCGCCGGTAATTGTGACTGCGGCAGCTTGGTTGAGCGAGAGCGAAAGCTGGCGCCACAAACTACTTGAACAGTACAAGCATCTTAAGCCCAGTGATTTTGAAATTCGTAACGTTCAAGTATTGAAGCCAGATACCAAGAAGTGGCAAGAAATAGCCGAACGGGCAGTCGACCAACATAGGCGCAACGTATTATGTTTTAAGGAGCTCGGCAGCCTAATTTTGTTACCTCTTCCTAAAGAATTGCCTAGCGGAGTTACCACAGCAAGTTTTGGCTTAGCCTTACATGAACTTAACGAGATTCGCGCGAGTAGTAGTTTTCTTAAGATGTCTCAGGTAAGAGCCGACTTTGGTAACATGGTAAAAATTGTAGCCAGCGACGAGCCGAAACTAAAGTCGCAGATACTTGATCAACAGGTGCCATGGGACCTTATACAACGTTATTATGGTCGTTTGGGTGATAAAGCTAATATATTTGAGCCGCACCTTGATCAAACAGATATGATTTGGCAATCAATTGAGCAGAAGTTAGCGTCACTCGATTCTAGCTTTAAATTCTGGCTTAACACATCACATTTGGGAGTGCTAGATGATCACAAGCCCGTATCGTTTAATCTATTAGATACTGCAATTAATCTCTGTAACGAACTGCCATTTGAGCAACGTATTTCGCATTACTTTCAAAAATCATTATGGAACGAGCTGGTTCTTCGATATTTAAGACATCAACCTGTCGAAGAGGCGGTACTATCTGAACTTCAGCCCCAATTAGCTCCCGAGTATTCCTTAACCGAGGTTGGTTAGGGCTATTATGACTGCTTCTACAAACAACGGTGATAGCCCAAAACTTAAATACTCAATATGTGTCTCTGGAGCGGCAGCTGGCGAAACCGTTACTCACTCAGCAAAATTGGCTGAAGAACTTGGTAGAGCAATCGGCAAATCGGGGCATATTCTTACGACCGGTGCCACAGTGGGTCTGCCATACTACGCGGCTCTAGGCACTAAAGCCGAAAACGGCATGAGTATTGGGTTTAGCCCGGCTGTTAGTTTGCGTGAGCATATACGTAAATACCGCTTGCCATATGGCTGTTTTGACTTCATTAACTTCACCGGGCTTAACTATGTAGGCCGTGACTTATATCTAGTCCAATCAAGTGATGCTGTAATTACAGTGGGCGGCCGTTTCGGTTCTTTACATGAGTTTACCAGTGCACTGGAAGCCCGCAAACCTTGTGGCGTTCTACTTGGTAGTGGTGGCACAGCCGATCTAATACCATCACTTATGGAAAAACTCGACCCACCAGATGGAGATTTGGTCATTTACGACACCGACCCCGCTAAACTTATCGAGCGAGTAGTCGAGATACTGGACAAAAAATATGCTGACATTGCCCGCGATCTGCACCGCCATGCCGCCGACTGGTTCTTGAGAAACGACTCGCACTCACCGCACGCTGGTTAAACTGATCACTACAGTCTTGTTACAATAAAAGGATGGACAAGTTTAAGCTGAAGGCAGAGTTTGCCCCAACCGGCGATCAACCTACGGCAATAAAACAGTTATATAGCGGGCTAGAAGCTGGTTTACAGAACCAGACTCTCCTTGGTGTTACCGGCTCGGGAAAAACTTTCACCATGGCCAATGTTATTGAGAAAGTTCAAAAACCAACTCTCATATTGAGTCATAACAAGACCTTGGCAGCGCAGCTATACAGTGAGTTCAAACATTTTTTTCCCGATAACGCCGTGCATTATTTTGTAAGTTATTTCGATTATTACCAACCGGAAGCATATATACCCCGCAGTGATACATATATAGAGAAAGATTCACAAATAAATGAAGAAATTGATCGGCTCAGACACGCCGCGACTGATTCGTTGCTCAGTCGAAAAGACGTCATCATCGTAGCCAGTGTGAGCTGTATCTACGGTATTGGATCTGTAGAGGATTACAACGGCCTTTCGATTAACGTAAAACGTGGTGAGCGCAAAGTTCGCGACAAATTTTTACGACAATTAACAGATATACAATACCAACGAAACGATATCGATTTTCATAGAAGTACTTTCCGGGTGCGTGGTGATGTTGTTGACGTCTTCCCAGCCAGCGAAGAGTTCGCCTATAGAATTGAGTTTTTTGGCGACGAAGTCGAAAAAATAACCAAACTCGATCCTCTGACCGGCGAAGTAATGAAGGACCTCGAAAGCTATAAGATATTCCCTGGTAGTCACTATGTAACTCCTCAGGATAAACTAAAAATTGCTTTGGGCCAGATTGAAAATGAACTAGCCGACAGATTATTCAGATTTAAGAGCGAGGGCAAACTGCTCGAGGCCCAAAGGCTAGAGCAGAGAACTCGCTTCGACATCGAAATGCTGCAAGAAACAGGTTTCGTTAAGGGAATCGAGAACTATTCGCGCTACTTAACTAACCGTGAACCTGGCGAGCAACCTGCAACTCTTTTAGATTACTTCCCGGACGACTATTTAATGTTCATAGACGAATCACATATGACAATTCCTCAGGTAAGAGGCATGTATAACGGAGATCGCGCTCGCAAAGAAGTGCTTGTAGAACATGGCTTTCGGCTACCCAGTGCATTGGACAATCGACCACTAACTTTTACAGAATTCGAGAGACACATTAACAAAGCCATCTATGTAAGCGCGACACCTGCCGAGTATGAGTTGAGCCGCAGCCCAGCGCCCGCCCAACAAGTTATTCGACCAACCGGCCTACTCGACCCACCAATAGAAGTTAGACCGATTGAAGGTCAAATAGATGATTTAATTGCCGAAATCCGTGAAAGTGTTAAAAATCATCATCGAGTACTAATTACGACGTTAACAAAGCGGATGAGTGAAGACTTAGCTGATTATCTCAAAGACATAAATATAAAAGTAGCTTATTTACACAGTGACGTAGATACGCTTGACCGAACCGACATTCTGCGAGATTTACGATTAGGCGTATACGATGTTCTGGTAGGCATAAACCTACTTCGAGAAGGCCTAGACTTGCCCGAGGTATCGTTAGTAGCAATACTCGATGCCGATAAGGAAGGATTTTTACGTAGTGAGCAGGCGCTTATTCAAACTGTTGGCCGAGCTGCTCGCCACGAATCTGGCCGGGTGATAATGTATGCCGATCACATTACAGGCAGTATGCAGAGAACTATCGACGAGACTACTCGCCGCCGAAAAATACAAAAAGCCTATAACGAGGAACACGGCATAACGCCAACCGGTATTAAACGGGCAGTCGAAAGTGGTATGCGACCGGATCTACCCGAAGAAGCCAAGCGCGCTAAGCTTGATCTTAAAAAAATACCAAAAGACGAGTACGGTTCATTAATAAAAGATTTAACATCGCAAATGGATTTAGCATCTGCCAATTTACAGTTTGAGACAGCAGCTGAGTTACGCGATATTATTCAAGATATTAAAAGTAAAATATAGATTTAAAAGATAATTTTTTATAGTTTGAGCGCCACAAATTAAAAATTTATAAAATAACAGATGAAAATTGCGTCACAAATCATAAATCGTCTGTTATAATTATTGATAATTATGACTAAGCTTTCTCGTGAGGATATCTTAAAATTGGCTCATTTAGCTCGTATCGAACTAACCGAACCAGAAATCGAAGAGTACCAGCAGGAGCTAAGCGAGATTCTTCAATACGTGGAGCAACTTCAGCCCGTCGATGTGACTGGGCTAAAACCAACAAACCAAGTAAGCGGACTAACTAACGTTATGCGCGAAGACGAAATCCGTGATTACGGCTATAAAACTTCCGATTTACTTAAAAATGTTCCAGCTAAACAAGATGACCTAATTATTGCCAAGCGGATGATTGGTTAATATGGCGGATACCTGGCTTCCTATTGCTGAATTGGTTAAAGATGTTCAAGACGGTAAGGTGAAGGCTTCAGATTTAGTCGAAAAATCGCTAGCTGCAATTAAGGCAAATTCGGACTACAACGCCATTATTGCCATAACCGAGGATAGAGCGCGCGAGCGCGCTAAGCAAATCGACGAGCGCGTTAGTAAAGGTGATAAGGTTGGTCGATTAGCCGGTGTGCCATTTATTGCTAAAGATAACTTTTTAGTTTTTGGTGCTGAATCTACTGCCGCCAGCAATATACTCAAAGGCTTCACTGCGCCGTATCAGGCAACAGCCATAAATCGGCTCGAGGCTGAGGGTGCAATCTGCGTTGCCAAAGCTAACCTAGACGCCTTTGCTCACGGATCTTCTACCGAAAACAGCGATTTCTTTACAACCAAAAATGCCCACGATAAATCACGAGTACCCGGTGGTTCATCTGGCGGGTCAGCCACCTCTATAGCTTTGAATTTGGCGCCGTTTGCTCTCGGCACGGACACCGGCGGGTCAATTCGCCAGCCGGCGAGCTTTTCTGGTTGCGTAGGATACAAACCAACTTACGGACTAGTCTCCAGAAGTGGTGTTGTTGCCATGTCGAGCAGCTCAGATGTTATTGGACCTATGACGTCAAACGTTAAAGACACTGCTTTGGTGTTAGATATTATGGCAGGTAGAGATGATCTAGACGGAACAACAATTGAGCGACAGCCGGATTACACAGAACTTAGCGGAGACTTAAAAGGCCGCCGTATTGGCATCGTTAAGGAATATATGGCTGATGGCTTAAGCGACGGCGTAAGATCCACAATTGAATCTGCAATTGGTAAGCTTCGTTCTGCCGGCGCTGAGGTAAAAGAAATCAGTTTACCATCTATTGGACTAGCTTTGGCTGTCTACTACATATTATGCCCAGCTGAAGTAAGTAGTAACCTGAGTCGCTATGATGGCCAGCGCTACGGCTTTAGCGTTCCGGACGCACATGACCTAGAAGCCAGTTACATGAAATCGCGCGGACTTGGGTTTGGTAAGGAGGCCAAGCGAAGGATCATTATTGGCACCCACGTACTTAGTAGTGGTTATTACGATGCCTACTACAAGCAGGCTCAAACTGTTCGAACTAAGCTTATAAATGAGTTTGCAGCGGCATTCAAAGATGTAGAATTTTTGGTTGGACCGGTCACTCCCACGACAGCTTTTAAAATGGGCGAGAACACCGACGATCCCTTAAAAATGTATCTAAGCGACGTTATGACCGTTGCGGCCAATATGGTCGGCGTACCAGCTATAAGCATACCGGCTGGGGACTCCGAAGGCATGCCGGTTGGTCTCCAAATTATGGCTCCACAGAGGGCCGATAAGGAGCTACTAGCTATTGCCAATAACGCTGAAGAGGTGCTGTCATGAGGCTAAAACTCCGACGATCCAAGCCTTTAGACAAGGAAAAATACAAAAAACGCTGGCAGGATTTACAAAAACTCTGTGCCGTCCGTAAAACCTGGCCGCAAGCACTTTATGAAGCCGATCAACTACTAGATGATGCCTTAAAAAATCGACATTATAAGGGCAATACAACTGGGGCACGACTAGTTTCAGCTCAACATGAACTTACCAGTAACGATGCCGTTTGGTTTAGTCACAAGTATTGCAGCCGCGTTTCTGAGATAGATGTTAGAAAGCTAAAGAAGAAGGAAGTGGCGGTGGCACTGGCAGGTTTTAGACAGGCTCTGCGCGATTTGGGGGCATTAGAACCATGATCGACCCTAAAGTACGAGCTCAGTACCAGTCAACAATTGGCATTGAATGCCATGTGCAGCTCAAGACCAAGACTAAGCTCTTTGCCGCCGTAGGTAACGATGCACGCGAAGCGCCGCCCAACACCCTCGTTAGTCATATATGCTTCGGTTTACCAGGAGCTTTGCCGGTTCTAAATAAAGAAGCCATACACTTAGCTAGTCGGGCGGCGTTTGCGTTAAATTCCAGACCGCAAAAATTTAGTAAATTCGACCGCAAGCACTACTTTTATCCAGATCTGCCAATGGGCTATCAGATAACTCAATACGACGAACCAATCATAGTCGGCGGCGAAATTGATATTTATGTAGATGGACAAACGAAGAAGATTGGCATAACCAGGGCACATCTAGAGGCCGATGCCGGTAAAAGCACGCACCCTGCAGGCTACGACAATTCGCTTGTTGATCTTAATCGTGCGGGCACACCGCTTTTAGAAATAGTTTCCGAGCCAGACATTAAAACTAGCGCCGAAGCTAAAGCCTATGCCCACGAGCTATATCTTCGTGTTCGTTATGCCGATGTTTCGGATGCAAATCTGTATTACGGTAATATGCGTTTTGACGTTAATGTAAGTGTAAGCAAAACCAACGAACTAGGCACCCGCTCCGAAACTAAAAACCTTAATAGTTTTAGGAGTGTTGAAAAAGCAGTTGATTACGAAATAGAGCGCCAAATTGAAAGATTAGAAAAGGGTGAAAAGATAGTTCAGGAAACCCGTGGATGGGACGATGCCAAGCAACGTACTTTTAGTCAAAGAAGCAAAGAGGACGCCGAGGACTATCGCTATATGCCCGATCCAGACATACCGCCGGTAATTTTAGAAGACGACTACATTTCAAAAATAGAATCTGAAATGCCCAGAATGCCTGATGAATGGCGGGATTTACTAAGTCGAGCTGGCATTGATAGACTACAGTCAGAAATACTTCTAGATGTGCAAATTGAATTCAATGAAGATTATTTAAACCTGGTAGCAAGCGAACCTGAGAACCATAAAAAAGCTAAAACATTTGCTAATTGGATTATCAATCTTGAAGTACCTCTAAGACGTTCAAAGTTAGAACAAGGTAAAAATATAGGTATAAATGCTAAAGTTCGTGCGGATGCTTTCGCGTATGTATATGATTTAACTGAATCAAAAGAAGTTAACTCGAATCAGGCCACGGCATTAATTACCGACTTATTACTACTTAATGACATCCCTAAAGATATAAAAGCTTACGCCGAAGAGAAAGGTTACATTCAAGTATCTGACGAAGGCGAAATTGCCGCAATTGTCGACAAAGTAATTAGCCAGAATGCTAAAGCGGCGGAAGATGTAAAGAACGGCGAGACCAAAGCTATTGGCTTCTTGGTTGGCCAAGTCATGAAGCTCAGTCAAGGCAAAGCTAATCCGTCTATGGCTCAGGATCTTATTAAAAAGAAACTTGAAGGCTAATAGTGAGCAATCCTAAAGTTACAAAAGCTGTGATTGCCGCAGCCGGATTCGGGACACGTTTTTTGCCCCAAACAAAGGCCATGCCTAAGGAGATGCTGCCGTTGGCTGACAAGCCGATTATCCAGCATATTGTTGAGGAGCTGAGCCAGGCCGGAATAACGGATATTGTAATAGTTACCGGTTATCACAAGCGGACTATAGAGGATCATTTTGACGATATAAGTGCCGATCTGCGCGATAATCTAGAACAATCTGGCAAAATATCGCTACTAAAAACTACACGCGGCATATCGACGCTTGCTAACTTTGCTTACATAAGGCAAAAGGGTTATTACGGCAACGGCACGCCCATCATTAACGCCGCCCACCTTATTGGTAATGAGCCATTCATTTACACCTTTGCCGATGACTTTGTTCAGAGTAGTCCAATTCGTTTTAAGCAATTAATTGATGCCAGAGCAAAACATGGTGGGTCAGTAATTACGTGTGTCGAGCGTTCCGGCGACGACGATTACAAACGATATGCCTACGTTCGGGGCAATAAAGTTGACGGTAATCTAGTAGATATTGAACAAATCATAGAAAAGCCCGGAAGTCGCCAAAAATCGCCGTCTAATTTGGCCTCAGTGGGGGGCTATCTTTTTGATCCAGCCTTTCTTGGCTATTTGCAGGCTCAATACGATAAACACACCGAAAAAGATGGTGAATTCCTTATTCAAAACGCAATGCAGAAAATGATCAACGACGGCCACCACATTTACGGTTGCGATATTAAAAATGGCACCTGGTACGATACCGGCAATCCGTTAGAGTATCTTAAAACAGTATTTCACTTTGCGATTAATCGCGACGACATCGGTGATGAACTCAGAGAATACTTAAACCGAGAACTTCAATAACTTGCCGAATAGTTATATAATAGATTTATGACAACAACTGACTACGTACTACTTATTACATTGACCGTGTTGCTGAGCATACAGGTCATTATGTGGATTGTATTAATAGCAATTCTTATTAAAATAGCTAACAGAGTAAAAGTGATAGTTGATAAGGCTGATCACGTTGTAGACTCCGTGGAGAATGCCGCCGAAATGTTCAAGGAAACTCAGGGCAAATTGGCTATTGTAAGGCTAATTAAGAATATTATTAATACGTCGCAAAGGAGCTCCAAGAAATGAGTAAAGACAACAAATCAGGTGGTTTCAGAAAAATGGCTATTGGCAGCGCAATAATGCTTGGCGTGGGTTACATTGCCGGAATACTAACTGCTCCTAAGAGCGGTAAAGACACGCGCAAAGACATTAAAGATGCGGCTGAGCGAACTATGTTGCAGGCTGAAAAAGAACTTAAGCGACTAAGCAGCGAACTAGATAAAATTATTGCCGAGGCCAAGGTTCGAGCTAACAAGCTGGGCGCAAAGGCTCAGAGCGAGCTGACCGACTTAATTGAAAAAGCCAAAGACACCAAAGAAAAAGTTCGTGAGATGCTAAGCGCCATTCACGAAGGCGATGCCGAGGATCAAGACTTAAAGAAGGCTATTCAGAACGCTAACAACGCACTCGAACACCTTCGCGAATATTTGCAAAAATAAATCACGCTCTAGATTAATTTTAGCTGCTATAATTTAATCAGATAACTAAGAGTTTATTTGAGGGTATTTTGGCGGATAAAAAAGCTAGTGCAACGTCATTAAAATCAAGCGATTATGTACATCTTCATAATCATACCCAGTATAGTTTGCTGGATGGGTTAACGAAGGTACCGGACCTTATTAAGCATGTTCAAGACACCGGCATGGAGGCAGTGGCTGTAACTGATCACGGTACCTTGAGCGGCTCAATTGAGTTTTATAAAGCTGCTAAAGAAGCCGGCGTTAAACCTATTATCGGCATGGAAGCCTATGTAGCTGCCAGGACTTTATACGATAAAGAACCCGGCAAAGACAAGCAGAACTACCATGTAATATTGCTTGCCATGGACCAAGCCGGATACCAGAACTTGATGGCACTTAGCACTATTGCCAATCTTGAAGGGTTTTACTATAAACCGCGAATTGACCGCCAACTTTTAGAATCGCACAACGAAGGTCTAATATGCTTAAGCGGTTGTGCTAGCAGCGAGATTGGTGAAGCACTTAGGTCTGGCCAATACGCTCAGGCCAAAGATATTGCTAGCTGGTATAAACAAGCATTTGGAGATCGATACTATCTTGAAATCCAAGATCACGGCCATCCGAAGCACACCAGTATGTGGGAAGAGCAGCAAACAATTAACGATGGCTTGTTCAAAATAAGTAAGGAACTTGATATTCCTTGTGTGGTAACGTGCGATGCCCACTACCTAAAACACGAAGATCAAGAGGCTCACGAGATTTTACTCTGCGTTCAAACCGGATCATTTTTGAGCGACGACAAGCGTATGAGTCTTAAAGACTTTGAACTTCACGTAACCGATCCCAAAGAGATAATTAGCCGCTGGGGTAAATCACATCCGGAGTTAATTACTAATACGCGTAAAATTGCCGATCGCTGTGATATACAGATAGAACTCGGCAAGATACTTATTCCTAAGTTCCCAGTTCCTACAGGCGATACCGAGAAGTCATACCTTAGAAAGCTTGTGTTTAGGGGCTTAGCTTGGCGGTATGGTGGAGTTCCCGAGCAAAAAGCCATTAAGTTGAGCGTGGATCAGGCACTTAAATCTCTCTCCAAAGATGTAGTCGAAAGAGCCGAGTATGAACTCAGCGTAATTGGCGATATGAATTTTAACGGTTATTTCTTAATTATTGCCGACTTTGTGAACTGGGGGAAGGACCAAGGTATTGTGTTTGGCCCGGGAAGAGGCAGTGCAGCCGGGTCGATTATCGCTTATTCTCTTAAAATCACTGAGCTAGACCCACTTAAGTATGATCTAATGTTTGAGCGATTCTTAAACCCTGATCGAATAAGCATGCCCGATATCGACATCGACATTCAAGATAACCGCCGCGAAGAGGTAATCCAGTACTGTGTAGAAAAATACGGCAAGGATAGAGTAGCCAATATTGTTACTTTTGGTCGCATGGCGGCCCGGAACGCCGTTCGCGACGTGGCAAGGGTTCTGCAAGTGCCCTATGCTGAGGCAGACAGGCTAGCTAAGATGATCCCGCCACCCGTTCAGGGCCGACATATACCGCTGGCAAAATCACTAAAAGAGAATAGCGACCTAAAGCACGAGTACAACTCTAGCAATAGCTCAAAAGAGGTGTTTGATTTAGCAATGCAGTTGGAAGGAACAATTCGGTCGCATGGTGTACACGCGGCGGGTGTAGTGATTGCGCCGGAAGATATAGTCTGTTTTACTCCACTTGAACTGGCACAAAAGGGAGTGGTTGCAACCCAATACTCAATGGGTCCTATCGAAGAGCTTGGACTACTAAAAATGGACTTTTTGGGCTTAAGCAACCTTACTATACTTAACAACACCCTTAGAATAGTGCGCAAAGTTTATGGTACCGAGCTCGATTTAAACGACATTCCTATAGAAGATAAGGAAACCTTCGACCTTCTTCAGAAAGCCGATACTACCGGTGTATTTCAGCTAGAATCGGCTGGCATGAAGCGCTATTTAAAAGAGCTTAAGCCAACGCTCTTTGAAGACATAATAGCTATTGGAGCACTTTATCGACCAGGTCCAATGTCTGAAATCCCACGATTTATTAAAGGCAAAAATAATCCTGCCTCGATTACTTATCTACATGGTTCACTTAAACCCATACTTCAAGACACTTACGGCGTTATGGTCTATCAGGAACAGATTATTAAGCTCCTGCAACTTGTGGCCGGCTATACGCCTGGCGAAGCTGACCTTGTGCGCAAGGCTATTGGTAAAAAGAAACGCGACATTATGGAAGCCGAAGAGCCTAAGTTTATTGAAGGTTGTATAAAACAGGGTCTTTCTAGAAGCGATGCCCAAAAGCTGTGGGCCCAGATTCAACCATTTGCTGATTACTCGTTTAATAAGGCTCATGCCACGTGCTATGCCCAAATATCTTACTGGACAGCCTACCTAAAGGCTCATTATCCGGCGGCGTTCATGGCTGCGCTCATGACCAGTGATTACGACGATAAGGATCGCTTGGCAATCGAGATTACAGAGTGCAAACACATGGGTATTAAAGTGTTGCCCCCTGATGTAAATGAGTCATTTTTAGAGTTCGCAGTCGTTCCTGGAGAGCAAACAGTTAGATTTGGCATGGGGGCAATTAAAAATGTTGGTTCAGGTCCGGTAGAAGAAATTCTACGCGCCCGAGCAGCCGGTGCGTTTACCAGTTTGGAAGATTTCCTGACTCGAGTAAGTAATCGTTTGGTGAATCGTAAAACGCTGGAGAGTTTGATTAAATCAGGAGCATTTGATCGCTTTGGAGAGCGAAGTGAGCTTCTATACAACCTCGATTTGATTATCGCTTTTGCATCGCGTTTGCAAAAACAGGCTGACAGCGGTCAAACAGATATCTTTGGTAATAGCTCAGAAGTTGTTATGGAGCAGCCAAAGCTTGAGCTGCAACCTGTGATCGACCCAACCGATGACCGAGAACAGCTTGTTTGGGAGAGGGAGTTACTAGGGCTATATTTGAGTCAACATCCTCTTGAGCTTTTCGAAACTATCCTTGCCGAGAAGTCGATTCCTATAAAAAGCATAACTACTGATCACGATGGCAAAAAAGCTAGTTTGGGCGGAACTATAATAGATTCTCGAGTTATTACCACTAAGAATGGTCAGAAAATGGCCTTTGTTAAAATTGAAGACCTAACTGGCGAGATAGAGGCTATAGTATTCCCGTCTAAGTTCCAAGATAGTGTCGATTTGTGGCAGCTCGACAAAGTGGTCATTGTAACTGGCAAGCTAAATTCTCGAGGCAGAGATGGTCAGTCTGATGGCGATATTAAGATAATGGTGGATGAAGTTAAAGAGATAACTACCGATGAGGCTAAGAACTATAAGCCTACAGGAGTTAACGCTAAACCACTCAAGGCACCGAAAGCGGTTAAAAACTCCAAAGTTAATTCAACCGAAGAAGTTAATGAAGATAATGTTGATCAACAAAAAATTGAGAGGCTATACATAAGGCTTAAATCGACCAGTGACGAAAAAACATTGCTCTCACTTAAGAACACAATAGACAACAACAGAGGCGACACAGAGGTAGTGTTAGTTCTCGGTCAAGACGCCAGCAAACAAGCTATAAAACTGCCTGGCGGTATTAACAGTTCAGGAACAGGCGTTAACGAACTTAAGGAACTAGTTGGTGCCGACAATCTTGTTATACGTTAAATCTTAGCGAATAAAGCCAGATGTTCTTGTTACCACGTAGCCGGCCATAAAGATAAAGACTATAGCGATATCTAGATACGGATGGTGAGCTACAAAGGCCTCGCCGCGACTTAGCGCGCGCCTAACCCTATAACCATGCCTGGCTATAAATATGCCCAATGCTGCTAACATCACAATGGTTGCAGCTAATCCAATCCACTGGGCATGACCGCCCGTTAAGACTTGTATTCTTGAAACATTCTGAGGCGCAATTTCGGTACTGGCACCTTTAACATCGGCCGGCGCAGTATTAGTAGATGAATTTGGTACGCTGAAGCTAATACTTATACCTCCACCTACGGGTTGGGCATATTCTGCCACTACAATAGTCTCTGGACCATGACCCTGGAAGTTGGGTGACTGAGCAACTCCAAAGCCCACATTTTGGTAAGTATTATTGAGTATGTTAGCTCTGTGTTCGCTACTGTTCATCCAGCCTTTTACGGTGTCTGAGGCATTATTAAAGCCGTATGCCAGGTTTTCACCGGCGGTTTGATACTGGTAACCGGCGTTAGTTATGAAGGCCCACGGTGTTTTACCATCTGGTGTGTTGTGCGACCAGTAGTTGTGACTGGCCATATCGTTTGCTTTGGCTTGGCTGGCGGCCATAAGTCGACTGTCGATAGTTAGGGCAGATTCATTGTGTTGAGCTCTAGCTTGATTAGTCGCCGATAAAAGCACGTTAGTACTGTAATCCGAAGTTGCGCCTAATACGGAGGGTTTAGGCCAATTGGAATTAATAAATAGACCACCAGCAATAATTAGGGCAATCGGTAAATAGGGCCAATAGGCCTTTAAGTAAGGCTTGCCCTGGCGGTGATGCTGGGCTTTGCGTTTTTTATGATTAACAGAAGGTTTTGGTCTGGTAGCTAGCGCCATTTTTTGTTTTTAGTTAACACCTAATATTATAACATAATCACTTTCGGAAACGGCAATGATAAAGTGCCATGGCCGCCGCTTGAACCACGTTGTAGGACTCTTTTTGCCCAAACATGGGAATCTCTAATAGAACATCGCACTGATTAATTATTTCCTGCTCTATTCCTTCCACCTCTCGCCCCACTATGAGCGCAATTTTATCTGGCGGTTCATAATCCGGTAGTTTGATTGAGTTTTTAGCCTGTTCAACACCGGCAATGATATATCCTTCGGCCTTAAGTTGGGCTAACGTTTGCTCAATATTACCTTCATGAGACCAATTTTGAGTTTTCTCAGCTCCTAGGGCAGTTTTAGTGATCATTTTGTCTACTTTATTGGCAATATGTGGGAGACGGTCGTCGTTACTCGATACAGGATAAGGGGTATAACCGGTTAAAAAGACTGTTTCTACACCCATCCCTTCAGCAGTTCGCAAGAGAGAGCCTACGTTGTGGCTACTTCTTAAGTTGTGTGCAATTAAGATTACTTTTCTCATCTGCCCACTATACCGCATATCTACGCTTATGCTTTATACTATTTTCATATGAGTCAAGATGCTAGATTCGACGAAGAACAGTCTACCCAAAGACGTGCCAGAGTGCTGGGGATTGATTACGTCGACACCTCGCAAATGCCAGATAAATCGCTATTTAAGGAGTTACTGACTAATCAGGAGCTATATGACTACAAGGTAATTCCATTACAGGTATTCGAGGGAAACTTACTCTTTGGCATAACTACCACGACTTCACAGCAGACAATGACCGATCTTACTCAGCGCTTTACGGATTATCGGGTTAAGTATGCGATTATCTCCGATACCGGTTACAGAGAGTACATGCGACTCTACGATCCACCAAAAGAAGTTGTTTACCAAGATATATCTGTTCAACAGACTAGTAATAATCAAATTGATCAGGTTTCGGCCATGCTTGATCAAGTTCAAGCCGACGACATGTTGGCCTACCTAGTAACTCAGGCTCACAACCTGAATGCCTCTGATATTCATATCGAAACTCAAACAGATGACGTGCGCATTCGCTACAGAATTGATGGTGTATTACACCCGGTAGCTAGGTTGCAAGAGGACAAATACAGGGTGCTTATTTCGGCAATTGCGAGTGCCGGTAATGTATCAACCAATTCAGATGAAGCCCAGCAGGGACACATTGGTCAGAAGGTTACGATGGCCGACGGTAGAGAAGTTGATGTTAATGTTCGTCTCGAGACCGTTCCAACTATAAATGGCATGGACGTTGTGATGCGACTATTTAATATGGACTCGTCTATGTATACCCTAGATAGATTGGGCCTATCTGATAAGGAAAGAAAAGTTGTCGACGATATCATTGCTAAGCCCAGCGGTCTGGTAATGGTGGTAGGACCAACCGGTTCAGGAAAGACTACAACCCTTTACTCCATGCTTAATTCACTTAATAACGAGAGTCGTAAGATTATAACCATTGAGGATCCAGTAGAGTATCAATTTACAGGGGTGAGCCAGATCTCTGTTAAGTCATCGGAAGGTGGTAACGACGACAGCTTTGCAGATAAACTCCGGGCTGTACTTAGGCTAGATCCAGACATAATAATGATTGGTGAGATACGAGACATGGATACCGCCAAAACCGCTCTTCAGGCAGCCTTAACCGGGCACTTGGTACTGGCGACTTTTCACGCTGGAAGCGCCGGAGCAGCACTCACAAGAATTGCCGACATAATTGGTCAGAACCCCCTCTATATATCGGCCATAAGGCTTGTAATGGCCCAGAGGCTAATTCGCAGACTCGATGACAGTACTAAACAGGCATATTCTCCTAGCGACACAGATTGGCAAAAGATAAATGAGGTATTCTCGACATTGCCAGATGGTTTTGAACATCCCAATCTCGATGGACTTCAGCTTTACAAACCTGGCAAATCTGAACAAAATCCGTTTGGTTATACCGATCAAATAGCCATACGCGAGCAGTTTACTATGAGCGAACCTATGCAAAAACTTCTTAGCAATTCAAATAACGCAATAACCACCCAAGCTGTGGACGAGGCCGCCCGCCAGTCCGGCATGCTAACCATGCTCCAGGACGGGATGTTAAAAGTTGTTGCCGGCCAGACAACTCTTGATGAGTTGTACCGCGTTGTAGGTTAAGACTTGCAACAGAGGCAGAAATGGTGTAGAATCTACCAGATATGCAAAGTGTGATTCAGAAAATTAATGACAAGTACAAGAAGTCGGCGGTTGTTGACGTTCGCAGTGGCGATACTGTAAAAGTTCACCAGAAGATCCGTGAAGGCAACAAGGAAAGAATTCAGATTTTTCAGGGCCTAGTTATTCGAACCGATCTTAAGGGCAGCCACACAAGCCGTATTACTGTTAGGCGAATTGCCAGTGGTGTTGGTGTAGAAAAAAGTTTCTTACTCCACAGCCCACTAGTTGTTCAGGTTGAGGTAACTAAGCGAAGCAAAGTTCGTCGTAACTACCTTAGCTACATGCGTGACCGAACTGGTAAGTCAGCCCGAATGACAGGCGTAGACTTTGACCGTGATGCCGTAAACTCCGTACACGATGAAGCCGCAGAGGCCGAAGAAGCTAAAATTCGCGAAGAAAAAGCTATAGAAGCTAAAGCTAAGGCCGATGCCAAGGCAGCCGAAGAAGCTGAGTTAGCTGCTAAAGCCGCAGCCGTGGAAGCAGCTCACAAACAAGCCGAAAACCAGTAATTCTTGAGCTGCTACAATTAGCTGATGATAGTTGTTGGTATAGATGAGGTTGGCCGCGGATGTTGGGCCGGGCCTTTGGTGGCCGGTGCAGTAATACTTAATGTACCCATTGAAGGGCTCAAAGACTCTAAACTTCTTACCAGGAATAAGAGAGAGTATCTCGATAAGATTATCCGACAAAAAGCTTTGAGTTTCGGACTCGGCTGGGTGGAAGCTCAGGAAATCGATAATATAGGTTTGTCGGCGGCTGTAGCATTAGCCATGAATAGAGCTCTGCTACAAATTAGTATTGACTACGATAAGGTGATTATCGACGGGAATTATAATTTTATGCCAAACAATACTAAAGCCGAGGCAATAATTAAGGCTGATTCTAAGGTGCCAGCGGTGAGTGCGGCAAGCGTTATTGCTAAAGTAGCTAGAGATAACTATATGTTCGAGATGGCCAAAGAATATCCAAAATACGGTTTTGAAAAGCACGTAGGCTATGGCACGGCACTACACTCCAAAATGTTAAACGAACTTGGTTTGACGCCTCTTCACAGGAGAACTTTTAAACCCGTCAGTTTAGCCATATTGTCGAATCATAATTAAATAAAAATTATTAAAGCTAAAAATATCAATAATTTTTGATAGAATAATCTGATGTCAAAGAAATCAAAGAAGAAACGCCAACCTGGAATCGGTGCAGCAATATTTGTACTAATAGTTTTTATATTTATATCTATCTTGGCCTTGCAGCAAATAAGGATAATACAAAAAAATGACATTGGCCAAGAAGCCAATTCGTCTAGTTTGCTAAAAACGGCTATTCCAAATTACAAACACATATTCGTGATACTAGAAGAGAACGATAGCTTTAAGCACATATACGGTAATCCTAAAGCTTCATTCCTGAACAGTTTTATGTCTCAGAATTCATTGGCGGCAAATTATCATGCAGTTGCACACCCCAGTCTGCCCAACTATCTTGCACTAATCGGCGGCACTACAGGCGGAATAAGTACTGATTGTTTGCCTGATTACATAAACCATACTTGTGTACTTAATCACAATAATCTTACCGACGAAATTGAGAAAAGTGGCCGAACTTGGAAGGCTTATTACGAAAGCATGCCTGCGGCTTGCAGTACTGTACCAATTGACAATGTATATTCCGTTAACATGAATCCGTTTGTATATTTTAATGACATATACAACACACCGGGTAGGTGCAATCAGCACGATGTACCATTCAGTCAACTCTCATCGGATATAGCGGGAGCTAAGAATGGCGATCTTCCTAATTTTGTTTTTATAGTTCCTAACATGTGCAACGATATGCATTCCTGTCCGATAAATGTAGGTGATGCATGGATTGCAGGCGAGTCAACAAAGCTACTAGATTCTCAACCATTCACAAAGCAGAATTCACTTCTTGCCATAACATGGGACGAAGACGACCATAGTCAAGATAACCTAGTTCCCTTAATTCTTGCAGGTTCACAGGTCCGTAAAAATTATGTTTCGTACAATCATTACAATCATTACTCTTTACTTCACACTATAGAGAAGGCTTGGAATCTCCAACCGCTTACATCAAATGACAAAAATGCCCCAACTCTTAACGAGTTCTTTATTCTAACGCAACAGTAAGTTTGGTTGCCTCATGAGTGCTACCGGCAGTGTATAATCTGAACGATGAACCCTACCCAAATTGGTCATAAGGCCGAAAAAGCCGCATCGGTTTATTTGGAGATGAGAGGTTTTAAGATTATTGAACGCAATTGGAGCAGGACTAAATACGAGATAGACATAATCGCGCTAAAAGATGATGTGATCCATTTTGTTGAAGTTAAGCACCGTATTAACGATAACCAAGGCGGTGGTTTAGAGGCTATCACTGCATCAAAGTTGAAGCATATGCAGCGTGCCGCACAAGGTTGGGTGTCTGAAACTAAGTGGCCAGGCGAATATGTGTTATCGGCTGTCGAAACGTCCGGTTCAAGCTATGCAGTAATTAGCTTTATTGAGAACGTTTTTTAAGAATTATTTAATACTAGCAAAAAAAGTTTTTAGTGTTGGCTCTTCTCGTTTACGCCATTCAACCCGAGCTTCAATCTCTTTGAGGGCGATTTGAATATTGCGCTTAGAAGCCGGAATAGTAAGTTTGGGCTCAAAGAATTTATTAAATCGTTTTTGCCACTCAGGAGTTGATAGCGGACCAGAAGAATACCATATAAAGTATTCCATTTGTTTAATGCCTATCGTGGCTACCAGGTGGTCCCAGCTGTCTTCTAGCCACTGCCAAGCTAAGTCACGCGTATAGTAATTACGCATAAAGTAGGCAAACCAGTGGTCAATGTCTTGCGGTCTGACTACGCCGTCTTTAGATAAGCCCCACTCAATAAGTCGCTTGGCAACCTTTTTATCGCGGGTTAAACACAGTGCCGCGTTTATGGATTGCTGAACATCCGGATTTGAGGTAGATACGTATTCTTCCATAAGCTGGTCAATATATTCTGGTTTACCAAAGCGTACAGCAACACCGGCTATCATGGCACGTTGCTCTGCAGGTAAATTCTGAACATTCCCAGCTTTGTTGAACATCTCAAGTGCTTTTTTAATAGCGTCTGGGTTCTCGCCGGATATACTAAGTGCAATAGCTGTGCTTCTAAGGTGTTTGGTGTTTGGGTCGTCGTTGTCGGTATCTGTCCAATCCAATTTGTCGTACCATTTTTTAGCCAGATTACGCCTATAGATTTTCGTCTGCGCGTCTACTTCCTCGTTGCCATCAGTAAGTGCCTGGGCTTGGCCAATCGTTCGTGCAAACATGGACCATACGGCATCTCGTGGTTCATCGTCGCATTTTTGGATCAATTCCAACATGTCAACCAGGCTAAATTCACCTAATCGAGATAGTAGTAACATGTCATTAATTAAGTTTATGCGACTAGTCGATTCGACGGTTCTGTCAATAATATGCTTGGCAACTGCTGCTTGGTCTTTTTTAGCTTCATAACTCACCACATAATGACCACTGCCAGCAACATTGAAAATTGGGATTTCGGGGTTGTTGTAGGCGATGGATAGATTCCTGGTTTTAAGAATGTTGGGCTCTAAATCAACGTCGGTAAGTAAAGGTATTGGCCATAATGATTCGTTGTCTTCACCATCTAGCAAGAACCTTTTCTGGCTAAGTTTAATCTGGTCATTGTCTCTCTTTATTCTTAAGAGTGGCATGCCAGATTTTTCTATCCAAGGCGTCATTAGGCTTTCAATGTCGAGGCCGCTTGATTTGCTTAACGCCTTCCAAAGATCATCACGGTTGGTATTGCCATAAGCATGATCCTTAAAGTATTGTTTGAGGCCCTGCCTGAATGCATCCTCGCCAATATAATCCAGCAGCATGCTTATTAGACGTCCGCCTTTGGCGTAGACAATAGCTGGGTCGAATAACGATGATATTTCATCGGGGTGTTTAACTTGAACGCCTACAGACTGAACTTCTTTGTAAATGTCGCGATGGGAGCAGCTGAGAACACGGCCTGTAGCGAATTCTTCCCACTGGTGCCAGTCCGGGTGTAGCCTGTCCGGTGCAACGTTCTCCATAATAGAAGCAAAGCTTTCGTTGAGCCAGAGGTCGTCCCACCATCGCATTGTAACTAAGTTGCCGAACCACTGGTGCGACATTTCGTGCGATATTACTAGCGTAGTGAGCTGCTCACCAGATATGGAACGATTAATAGGGTCAGCAAGCAGACCAACCTCACGAAATGTCACGAGTCCCCAGTTTTCCATTGCCAAGGACTCAAAATCGGGCAGTGCAACTTGGTCAAACTTAGGAAGCGGAAAAGGCGTTTCAAAATAGTCGCTAAAAAACTCTAAGATTTTGATAGCTTCAGAGTTGGCGTAATAAAGGTGATCAATGGGCTGAGCAACGGTTGCCCAACTTCGTACTTCTATATTATCTTTGGTTTTTCCCTTAACACCGTGAAGTTCACCAAATACAAATGCCAGAAGGTACGTAGACATAATTGGCGTAGTTTGGAAACTCGTGGCAGTTTTTTTAGCAGCTGCTTCTTCCGCCTTAATTGGAGTGTTTGATAGTACGGTGTCGCCCTTGGGTGCAATTACAGTTAGATCAAAGGTAGCCTTAGCTTCGGGCTCGTCTATGCAAGGAAAAGCCTCTCGGGCGTGATGACTCTCGAACTGAGTTGCAATGAGTCGCTTGTCTTTACCTTCATGCTTGTAGTAGCAGGGGTAAATGCCTAGCATTATGTCGCTGATTGAGCCTTCAAAGGCCATAGTTACCGTGTACGTACCGGCATGTACTAACTCGTCGAAATGCAGACGTACTTCGTCGAAGCTACGCTGATGCCCAATTCTGGCAACTTTAATTTCTATATCGCCTTTTTTGTCTTTTTTAATAACTTTTGCCGATGAAATCTTTAAACCTTTTTGGTGAAAAGTGATTCTCTGTGAAGGCCTACCAACCTTTTTACCGCTCACAATCACAGTGCCTGTGAAAGTTAATCCATCACGGTCAACATCTAGTGTTAGGTTATAATTCTCAGGACGAAACTGTTCGAACAGCCGTTTAACTTTTTTAGCCATATTTATATAGTCTATCACGCTAAATTGACTTTTAAGACAGATAAGAATATAGTGTTTAATGTTGTCCGGCCGAAGTGGTCGGATTTTTTAATACCTTTAAGACTTACATAAGTAATATAGAGTTAAATACATTTAAGAAAGGAAATTTTATGGACTTAGACATGAAACAATTGGCCGTAGCTATTAGGGCTATCGCCGAGGAAAAGAACCTACCAGAGGATTCTGTAAAGGAAGTTGTGGAGCAAGCACTCGCTGCCGCTTATCGACGCGACTACGGTGATAGAGAGCAAGAAATACGAGTAAGCATGAACTTAAATACCGGCGATGTAGATGTTTATGTAACAAAAGAAATTGTTGAAAAAGTGGAACACGACGCTTTCGAAATTAGCCTAACCGAAGCCCAAGCGCATCGCAAGAATGCTAAGATCGGCGAAACCATTGAATTGCACGAGAAGCCAGAGAACTTTGGTCGTGTGGCGGCTCAAACGGCTAAGCAGGTTATTTTGCAACGTTTGCGCGAAGCTGAGCGCGAAATCGTTATGTCTGAGTATGAAGACAAAATAGGAACTGTCATAAATGCTACCGTTGCTCGTGTAGAAGGCAACATTTGCCGTATAGACCTCGGTAAAGCCCAGGGAATTATGCCTCGTAGTGAGCAAATTCAAGGCGAGCGATACTACCCAGGTCAGAGGCTAAAAGTTTACCTTAAAGATGTTGAACGCGGCTTCAGAGGCCCTCAACTGGTTGTTTCCCGTGGCAATAAAGAGTTTATAGAATGGCTATTTAGGGGCGAAGTTCCCGAGATGGAGAGTGGCGCTGTAGAGATTAAGGGCATAGCTCGTGAGGCAGGTGTTAGGTCTAAGATTGCTGTAGACAGCAATGTTCCCGGAGTAGATCCCGTAGGAACCTTCGTAGGTGGTCACGGCACACGTGTTAACGCTGTAGTTTCTGAAGTTGGCGAGCAAGAGAAGATCGACATTATTGTATGGGCCGACAATCCCGTCGAGTACATCACCCAAGCTTTGAGCCCAACCAAAGTTTCCAGAGTTGAAGTTGATGAAAAGAACAAGAAGGCTCGTGTATTTGTGCCGGAAGATCAGCTGAGTATTGCCATTGGTAAGTCGGGACAAAACGTGCGACTTGCTAGTAAACTGACTGGCTACGAATTAGATATTGAAGCCGAACATGCAAAAGCAGTAGCTGCTGAAACTGAAAACGATGAGACAACAGGTAAGGTTCAGACCACTGAGCTACCAAAGCAACCAAAGCTTAAAAAGAAAAATGAACTAGAAAGTTCTTTGCTCGAGGCCATCGAAGAACACGGTGAATAGTTCTAAATTCAAGGTGTAATATTAATTACAATTAGCACTCTTGACCTTAGAGTGCTAAATGGTATCATGGATGTAGGAGAAATAAGCAATGATGCCAAATTCACCAGATTTTCAAGAATTTTTAGATCACCTTACTACAGATGCTCTGCAGAGCCTGAAACACGCAGATGCAATTGCCCGTAATTTTGGAAGCGCCTATGTGGGCACCGAACATCTTCTGCTGGGTGTTTTAGCCCAGAACGGCAGCATGGGAGCAAAGATACTTGACGGAGTTGGAGTTACGCTAGATAGAGCTCGATTAGCGCTTAATTTAACACCAAAAACTTTAGTTATAAATGTTGGCGCAAAGGGTTTGAGCGAAACCGCAAAGTTAACCCTGCGAATGGCATATGATTTAGCTCAGGATTACAGCCAAGAGTACTGTGGTACGGAGCATGTTTTGTATAGTATTCTGACCCAAAAGAACGCGCGTGCAACTATTCTACTTAGAGACATGAATGTTAACATCGACGCTCTTACATCAGAAATCGAGCAATTCTTAAATCACCAACAATATGAATCTCAAAGTGTTGGCGGCAAAGGTACTGGAAGAGGTAAGAAAAACGCTAAGAAGACCGCACTAGATTTTTTCGGTACGGACATGACCGCACTTGCTAGGCAGGGCAAGCTCGACCCAGTTGTGGGTCGCGAGAACCAAATTAGGCGCGTTATTACTATTCTTAATCGACGTACCAAGAACAACCCTGTTCTTATTGGTGAGCCGGGCGTAGGTAAAACTGCCATAGTAGAGGGCTTGGCGCAACGCATCATATCGGAAGATGTACCTGACAGCCTTATAGACAAACGCATTGTAACGATCGATCTAGCCGGTATGATAGCCGGAACAAAGTATCGAGGTGAGTTTGAAGAGCGACTTAAGCAGGTAATGTCTGAGCTAGAAAAAGATAATCGTACAATTGTATTTATAGACGAGCTGCACCTAATTGTTGGCGCCGGTGCCGCTGAAGGCGCGATGGACGCGGGCAACATTCTCAAGCCGGCTTTGGCTCGGGGTAAGATACAGTTAATCGGCGCAACAACTACTGCCGAATATACCAAACACATAGAGAAAGACGCTGCCCTGGAGCGACGTTTCCAGCCGATTCAAGTTCCAGAAACGACAAATGCCGAGACATTGGCTATTCTTAAGGGTCTTAGAAAGCATTATGAGAGCTTTCACGGAGTTAACATTAGCGATGAAGTACTTGAAGACGCTGTTAACCTAGCCGATAGATATATTAACGACCGGTTCATGCCCGACAAAGCCATCGACTTAATCGATGAGACCTCGGCCTACTTAAGAGTCGACAAGGGCAAAACTAGCCCAGAGGTAAGAGCCCTTCAGAAGGAACTTAAACTGGTTAACGCTCAAATTGAAGAAGCCGTAGATAGTGAAGACTATGAACGTGCCGCCAGGTCTAAAACACGAGCATCACAGATTAGTAACCAGCTAAAAGAGCTACATGCTTCAAACAAAACCTCCAAGCGCTTGACGGTTAGTAGCGAAGACTTAGCAGATGTTGTGTCACGAATGACAGGTGTGCCTGTAAAGAAAGTTATACGCAGCGAGGCGCATTACTTACTAAAACTCGAGAAAACCCTAGGCCGCTTTGTAATTGGCCAGCACGAAGCCGTAGAAGCTGTTAGTAAGGCTATTCGCCGTAACAGGAGTGGCATAGGTAGTGATAAGCGACCAATTGGTTCATTCATTTTTCTTGGTCCTACCGGTGTAGGCAAGACTGAACTAGCAAGAGTATTGGCACGCGAATTCTTTGGCAGCGAAAATTCACTTGTAAAAATAGACATGAGTGAATTTGGTGAGCATCACAATGTTTCTAGACTTGTCGGTGCACCGGCTGGTTATGTCGGATACGATGACGGCGGGCAGCTAACCGACAAAATTCGTCGACAGCCATATAGCTTAGTACTCTTCGACGAGATCGAAAAAGCACACCCCGATGTCTTTAATATGCTGCTTCAAATGCTCGAAGACGGTTATCTTACAGACGCCAAAGGTCGAAAGATAGACTTCACCAACACTATTGTAATCATGACCAGTAATATCGGTGCCGAAAAGCTCCAGAAGGAGGCCAACCTGGGCTTCCACGCGCGCGGCACTAGTGACCTTAAAGATTTAGAAGAGATGCACGAAGCTAACGAGTCCAGAGTACGCGAGGAGCTTAAAAAGCTATTACGACCCGAGTTGCTAAATCGTATTGATAAAACTATAGTTTTCCGAGCCTTAACCAGGAAAGATATTTACAAGATTATTGATCTACAGATTAATGAACTTAAAGCACGATTGCAGCGTAAGGGCTTGAGCTTAAATCTGAAGCCTGGTGCCAAGCAGTACCTATTAGAGCATGGTTACGACGCAAAAAATGGTGTACGGCCATTGCGCAGACTAATCCAAGATACAATCGAAGATCACCTTTCGCACGAAATGTTAGATGAGAAATACGTAAAAGGCGATATAATCCAAGTTGCTACTAAAGATAGTCAACTTACGTATGTCACAACTTCCGAATCTAGCCTTCAGAACTAAACCGAAGCAATTAAACAATTCCGGCTCGGGTAGGGTTAATTTACTTGTTCTGCTACTTATATTTTTAGCTGTCTTTTCGCTAATTGCTTTTAATAGACAAAATATATTCGATTGGTGGAAGTTACGCGGTTATCAACCATCAACAGCGGTGGCAGGTATAGCTGATCAGGACACTATGACCCCTTATGCACGGAAAATATTTTACGTAAATCACCCAATAATAAACGACAAGACTACTTTTGTTAAAGTTTGTCCGAATAACGGCGGCGAGCAGACAATAGTGCTTGGCTGTTATCATAGTAATCAGGCTGGGATTAATCTTCTAAACGTAACAGATACTCGACTAAACGGCGTAGAGCAGGTTACTGCCGCACACGAGATGCTGCACGCCGCCTATGACAGGCTGAGTTCGAGCGAAAAAAAGAATGTCGATAACTTGCTAACAAACTATTACGAGAATGGCCTTAAAGATCCGAGGATACTCGCTACGATTGCAGCGTATAAAAAATCGGAGCCTAAGGATGTAGTAAACGAAATGCACTCAGTATTTGGTACGGAAGTTGCTAATTTACCGCCAACTCTTGAACAGTACTATGCTAAATACTTCACTAACAGGCAGGCTGTAATTGCTCTTGCAGGTGCCTATGAGTCGGAGTTTACGTCTCGCCAGGCGACCGTATCAGCAGACGACACCAAGCTGGTCTCTCTAAAGAGTCAGATTGATGCTTTAGAAGAGGACCTTAAAAATCGCCAATCTGTAATTAGCTCCAAGCAACAGGATCTGAATAACCTAAGAAATAGTGGTGATTTTGCTGCCTATAACGCTGCAGTTAACCCTTATAATGCACTTATAGATGCATACAACTACGAAATAACGCGAGTTCAGGGGTTGGTAGATCAATATAACAGTTTGCTTGAAGCACGAAATGCTGTTGCTTTAGAGGAGAACCAGCTAGTTAACGACCTTAATGCCTCCAATCTATCGCCGATTAATAAATAATTAATCGCCAGATGTTAAACTGAGTTAAAGGGGAAATTTGTGGCTAAAAAAACTTCTAGTCGGTTTGTTTGTAATAATTGTGGGGCAGTTTATTCGAGCTGGACGGGGCGATGTTCGCAGTGTGGTGAGTGGAATAGTATTCAAGAAGAATTAACTGCCGGTGGGCTGGGTGCAGCGACAAAGAGCGGCCATATTTTGAATACCGCATCGGTACCAAAAGCCGCAAAATCAAACGCAATTCGCTTAGAATCGGGCATTAACGAAATAGATAACGTGCTTGGGGGTGGGATTGTGAGAGGCAGCGTAAATCTAATTGCCGGCCAACCAGGAATTGGAAAGAGCACGCTTCTACTTCAATTAGCTTACTCCGTAGCCGCAAACTCAAAAGTTTTATATGTCAGCGGCGAGGAATCCGAGCAACAGATAGGCATGAGGGCCGAACGCCTCGGCACAATTAAAAAAGAGCTCCAGATCGCAACTAGTAACTCTGCAGATGATATTGCCGCCACCATAGCCTCGGACGCCTACGACTTAGTTATAGTCGATTCCGTGCAAACAATTAGCTGTCAGTCCATTGCCTCGGCGGCCGGCAGTATGGCTCAAATTACTAACAGTACTCAACTACTAACTTTAGCTGCTAAAAAAACTAACACCGCACTTATTCTAGTCGGCCACGTAACTAAAGAAGGTTCGATTGCCGGTCCAAAAGTGCTTGAACACCTCGTAGACGTAGTATTGCAGCTAGAAGGTGATCGCTACGGTGGTTTTAAACTGCTTAGGCCTGTTAAGAATCGATTTGGATCTACTAACGAGGCAGGCATCTTCGAAATGGTCGAAAACGGCATGCAACCGGTCAGTAATCCCTCAGCTGCGCTACTAGAGGAGAGACAGGTAAGCGACGGATCAATCGTTTTAGCAACACTGGAAGGAAGTCGGCCGTTATTAGTAGAAGTGCAGGCTTTGGTCAATAAGACAAGTTATGGCTATCCAAAACGAGCGGCTAGTGGTTTTGACCTAAATAGATTGAATCTACTAGTTGCCATGCTTGAACGTCGTACTAAGTTAAAACTCGCCGAGTACGATATCTACATAAACATAGTTGGTGGAATAAAAATAACCGAGCCAGCTGCCGATCTAGCAGTCTGCTTGGCGATAGGCTCAGCCGCCAAAGGCCTGCAACTTAAAAAGAATGCGGTTGTATTTGGTGAAGTTGGGCTGAGCGGTGAAGTTAGGCACGTGCCGTTTGCCGAAAAACGTTTAGGCGAAGCAGTAAAACTAGGTTTCGATGGCGCCATTGGCCCTAAAGTTCGAGGTAGTTCGGGTGTGGGCAAAGATAAAAAGTATTATCCTGTATCTGACGTTCGGAGTGCGCTCAATCAATTTCTCGAAAAAGACTAATACTTCTATGGATGGGTAACTGAATTGGACTTAGTGCCAGTGCTGTCCTCTATGACTATTGTATCGCCGGTATTCGTTCCACCAACAGTACAACTTGTTCCGTTAACTGACTGACAACTCGAAGCATTGGAGCCATTTACAAGTGCGTTAAATGGTCCAGTTCCACCGGTCCATGTAATGAAGGCACTACCAGGCGTTGATCCATTAATGAACAAGGTGATCGGGCTTGGGGCAGTGTAAGTTATTGGCGAACTTGCGCTTCCCGAATACAAGACACTATCGGTTACTGTTGCCGTAACGGTACCACTACCAGACGATGATGGATTATAGGTAAACGAAACTGTACTAGGTGAATCTGTAACTGTAGAAGTATGGATAGTTTGGCCGCCAAGAGTAAATGTCACGGTTCCAGGGAACTGGGCATACTGTGGATCACTTAAGGGGTGAGTACCTTGCGTAACTGTAGCCGTAATCACACAGCTGGTATCACAATTGGGTGGTGCGGTAAGTGTGATTTGCGGCGGGCTATCGTTACAGTTGTGAACATCGTCAGTTGGGTTGCTGGCCGATGACGAGCTACCCGTAGAGGAGCTGCCGACACTCTGTTTGCCACCCATGAAGATGTCTATGTTCCAAGAGGCCGCATTACCGTTATAAACCGTTTGCTTGGCGGCAGCCGGAGTACAGCTAGTTGCGGCCTTGTTAGACACTCGGTCAATCGAGCTGGCTGTGTTTTTGCCTGACGATCCGCCACCTGCGTACCAACTTGGGTAAAGGTCGTTAGTTGGACTTGGTTCGATGTCGCCGTAGTGAATGTGATTTCGAACTACAAAGGCGGGTGCGACCTTAATGTCTTTTGGCTGAACCCAATTTTGTGGTTTTAAGTTGGCGTGAGCAGCTTCCATCATGCCCCTGGTAAGTGGTTCAGTCAATTGCTCCATGCTCGTGCCGGTTCGAGAGCTTATATCGACATTACGTGTGTGGTTACCGACCCAGGAAACTACTGCGTAGCGCGAAGACCAGCTAGTCATAAGACCATCGAAGCCATTGTTGGTGGTACCGGTTTTGACTGCAAAGTCCCAACCGTTGTCTCTTTGGAACTTATAACCACCGCTAGAAAGCTTTGTACACGTTGTTGCGCTACAGCTGCCTGGTAAATAGCTGGCATTAGGATCAGATGCCATGTTATCTACAATGTAAGCTGCGTCGGCTTTAACAACTTGTTTGGCGGCAGGTTGCTTCCACTGATAAAGCGTGTGCTGAGAGGCGTCTACTATTTTGAGAATGTAAGTTCGGGGTATTGCGGCGCCAAGCCTACCAAGAGTAGCTAAACCATTTACGTGGTCATCTAAGTGCAGGAAGGCACCGTCACCGATGGCGGCTGCTCCATAACACTGGGTAATGTCTTTGGTGGTCGCATTATTAACGTCTACGCCGGGTTGGTAACAGTTGTAAGTGCTCTGTTTTTGAGCCTGCAAGTATGGATTGTCCATCATGGCCGAGGCGGTGCTAATAACCTTGTTTACAGATGCTGATAAGCCAGGACTTTTATCGTTCGGAACGGCTTCGTACATGGCTTTTACGGCTGGTACGTTTCTAGAACCGCCAAGCGCGTAGCGTAGCGTTAATGGCCCAGGATATTGAAAGTCGTAATCTTCCAAACAGTTACCACCTTGTTTGGGCAGGGCTTTATTGGTACACGGATAACCAGGCAAAACACCTTGAGAGTCGTATAGAACAGATCCGGCGCCCACGTTGTTATTATTGTTGATCAAAGTTGTGTAGTCGTACGGCTTGAAACTCGATCCTGGCGGGATCAGGGAAGAAGCAGCGTAGTTGATTGCTCCGTGATCCGCGTTGTTAAAGTCTGTGCCACCAACCAGGGCCACTATCTGTCCGGTTTGAACATCTTCGGTAACGGTCGCCTCCTCGTCGGCAAGACCGGCCGTGCGCCTCGATACATTATTCAAGTTGCTGGCCACGAGACTTTCCGCGGTATTTTGAAGATTACTATCCATGGTGGTGATAATCTTCCAGCCACCCCGCTGAACTGTTGTAGAGCCGTATTTATCCTCTAACTCTTGTTTTGCAGCAAGTACGAAGTATGGCGCTTTTATGTCTTGATACTTAGGCGACTGAGGGTGTATTTGACCGAGCACGTCTACAGCCTTGGCTTCGTCCGCTTGCTGCTTGGTTATGTAGCCCTGCTGGACCATTAAATCGAGAATGTAGTGTTGTCTATTTAATAAAGCTGTTTCGTCGAAACTATCGACAGTTACAGCCGGATTGTATTTTGCACTAGAGTACGGCGAATAATATGCTGGGGACTGCGGAATGGCGGCGAGCATAGCCGACTGCGCCAATGTGAGATCTTTTGCACTTGTCTGGAAATAATCTCTTGCGGCCGTTTCTACTCCATAGTCTACCCCTCCGTAAGGAGCAATATTTAGGTAACCAGTTAGAATATCGTTTTTGGAATATTCACGTTCCAGTTCAGTCGCTAGTATTAGCTCCTTTACCTTTCTGGTAATAGTACGATTGCTTGTCCACTGCTCGTTCAGCTTCACGAGCTGTTGGGTAATGGTCGATCCACCTTGAACACCACCGCTGCCAACGGCATCATGCAAACCGGCCCTTAAAATACCTCTAACATCGAAAGCACCTTCTTTGTAGAAGTTCTTATCTTCAATAGAAACCGTGGCCTCTTTAACGTATGGCGATATTTGATCACTAGGTACGGCAACACGCTTAATGGCGTTATAGTCCTGCCAGAGAACTACCTGGCCAGTTCGGTCATAGTATGTGTTACTTCCACCTAAATCGGTGCCACCAATGTCTTTAATTTGAGGTAAATCTTTACGGAAGTAGGCAAAAAGCCCAATTGTCAGTAAGAAGACCAATACAATAGATACCCCAATTATTTTAAGAGCCATAATGCCGCCGTCGCGACTAAACCAGTAACCGGCTACGCGCTTGGGGTGCATTCTGTAAAGAATACGTTTCCAGCGATCCTTGGGAAGAGTAGACAAATAAGCGGCTTTTGCAGCAGTGCGGGCAGACTTTCTAGCCTTAGACTGATCACTCAACGAACGATTGATCTTTAAGGTGTTACCGCTCTTGGTTGTAATAGTATTTTTAGTACGACGGTTGCGGCCGGCTGGCTTGCTCATAAGCTGTTACGTATCTCCATCATCTGTGCATTGATTATATCAAAGCGCTCTAATAAAACGTATACGTTTTTACAGTTGGCTCTCAGCTTAGACTTGCCTGCGCTATAATACTTATGATGACACTTTCCGAAGAACTCAACTGGCGCGGCATGGTTAATCAGACCACCTTCACAGACTTAAAGTCCCTCGACGGTGATCCGATTAAGTTTTACATGGGTGTTGATCCAAGTGCCGATTCAATGCAAATAGGTAATTTAGCGGCTGCAATGCTCGTAAAAAACTTTATTAAACACGGTCACGAGGCAGTTCTATTAATTGGCGGCGCTACAGGTTTAATTGGCGACCCAGACGGAAAAGCTCAAGAACGTCAGCTTATAACTAAGGAGGAAGTAGACCAAAATAAAGTCGCCATAGTTGAACAGTACCGCCGATTGTTCGGTGATCAAGTTCGTGTTGTTGATAATATCGACTGGTTCAAGGACATTAATTACTTAGATTTTCTACGCGACGTTGGTAAACACGTGCCAATGCGCCAGATGCTTGGTCGTGATTTTGTGCAAACTCGCTTGAGCGATGAGGGCGGCGGCATTAGCTATGCAGAATTTAGTTACGTACTCATTCAGGCTTACGACTTTCTAAAACTGTATCAGGATGAACAGGTGACGCTTCAAGTATGTGGATCAGACCAGTGGGGCAACTCCATTGCTGGCATTGATTTAATTAGGCGTAAAACTGGCGGCGAAGCACATGTTTACTCCACACCCCTAATTGTTAACCCAAATACAGGTCAAAAATTTGGCAAGTCTGAGGATGGCGCAATATGGCTCGACGCCGCAAAAACCTCTCCAACTAAGTTCTATCAGTTCTGGATTAATGTAGGCGATGCTGAAGTAGAGAGTTTGCTGAAAGTGTTTACCGAACTTCCTAAGGAAAGAATTGATCAAATAATGTCCGAGCATTCCGGAGACCCGAAACAGCGTATAGCTCAGACAGAACTGGCTCGAGAAGTTACAAAACTGGTTCATGGCGATCAAGATACACAATCTGCAGATGTAGTAACTATGTATCTAACCGGTAAAAAGCCAATAGGTGAAGCTGATTCGGCGCTGGAAACTTTAAGGCAGGAAATTGCCTCAGTACACACCAGCGATCAAGGCTCTATAGTCGATGCTCTGGTTCAGTCCGGTTTAGCATCTTCTAATACCGAAGCTAGGCGATTGCTTTCAGACAACGCAGTTAGCATAAATGGCAATAAGATTGATCGCGAGAATTTTGAGCAAGATGATTTCAACAATGGTCGGTTGCTACTTAGGCGGGGTAAGGCATTTAAAGACACGGCTCTTGTCGAGCTTTAACAAACATTTGGTATACTAGCTATCTATATGAGCAAAACAACTTCTAAACCACACAATACAAAAACAAGCAGCAAGTCGGCTACTCACAAAAAACGGCAAGCTGATCAGTATAACGATCCCAAGCATAACTATTTGCACTACTGGGACGGTAGACAATACGAGCACCAGGCCGAAGAAATCGCTATTAACAAGCTTCTAAAAGGACGTCATTTTAAGAATGCGGTCGATGTTGGCGGCGGCTATGGACGTCTTTGCGTTTACTTAGAAAAATTTTGCGACAAAGTTACTTTAGCTGAACCAAGCCAACAACAGCTAGACATAGCGGCTGAGTTTTTAAAAGATCATCCCGAAATTAATAGGCAACTGGTTCAAGCCGACGACATGCCTTTTAAAGCCGGTGAAGTTGACCTTCTTACCATGATAAGAGTTATGCACCACTTACCAGACCCAAGCCCGGAGTTTAAGGAGATTTCTAGAGTTCTAAGCAGCGACGGTTATGCAATTATCGAAGTTGCCAACTATGCTCACATGCGCAATCGATTGAAACACATGGCTAAGTTACAGAAGCTACCTAAGAAGCCTGTCGATATTCGTTCCGTTGCCAATAAACGTGAAGAAGAGATTCCATTTGTAAATCACAACCCTAAAACCGTAATATCTCAACTAGCTGTTGCCGGACTCAAAGTGGAAGCTACGCTGTCTGTTTCTAACCTGCGAAGCGTTCGCCTCAAGAAAATAGTTCCTCGCGAGATCATGCTTGGTGCCGAAAAAGTCGTACAAGGCCCATTAGCAAAAGTTTACTTTGGTCCAAGCATATTTTTCTTAGTAAAACACGGTTAGAAATTATTTAGTTTTAGACTAGTGAACCTAGAGACTCGTATACTTAGTTGTATGACTGGGAGCACGTTACTTACGGAAATAAGTGGAGTCGGCGAAGCTCTAGCTAAAAAATTTGCGGTTTTAGGAATAAATAACGTAACTGATTTAATTAATTACTACCCAAGACGTTATGAAGATTTTTCATCGTTGAACAAGATAAGCCAGCTCAAGCCCGGTAACGTAACTATAGAAGCCGAGATTAAACAGGCTAATGGACGGTATGTTCGCCGCGGTTTACATATTACGGAGGCTATCGCAAGTGACGACACTGGCAGCGTAAGACTGGTTTGGTTTAACCAACCTTATAGAGCTAAAGCCCTTCAAAGTGGCAAAAAGTATTTTATTTCTGGGCAATACGAACTCAGCCGGCAACGGTTTGTAATTCTAAATGCTAGCGTAGAACTGGCTAGCGATTTTCCACTCAACACCGCTCGAATACTGGCAGTCTATAAAGAAACAAAAGGCTTAACTTCAAGGCAAATTAGGGCAGCGATCTTTAAGATAAGTGACTACATCTCTAAACTTCCGGAAAGTTTGCCGGATCACTTAGTTAAGAGCCACAATCTTATGAGCCGATCTGCAGCGTTAAAAGCCCTTCATATGCCACAAAACTCTTCAGAGCTGGAAATTGCTAGGTATAGGATGGGCTTCGAAGAAGTTTTTAATTTAAGTCTGGCCAGTCTTCTGAATAAGCTCGAAAACCAGAACGAGAACGCTTTAAGTGTTGAGTTTAATGAGCAGCTAGTGCGCCATTTTGTTAAAGAATTACCGTTTAAACTAACAGACGCACAGCGTAAAACATGTTGGCAGGTTTTTCGTGATATGCAGCGATCATATCCAATGAACCGTCTAGTTGAAGGCGATGTTGGATCGGGAAAGACGGTTGTAGCCACTATGGCCGCTCTGGAAGTAATGGAAGAAGGCTATCAGGTGGCATTTATGGCACCTACTGAAATATTAGCTCGCCAACATGCCGAGACAATATTTAAGCTGTTAAAACCTCTAAACAAGCAAGATGAGCTAGTGTTGTTAGTTGGTAGTATGAAAGAAAAAGATAAAGCCGAAATTCGTAATCAGGTTAAATCAGGTCAGAAAAAACTCATAATTGGTACACACTCATTGATTCAGGACAAGCTGGACATGCACAAATTGGCTTTAGTGATAATAGATGAACAACACCGTTTTGGCGTTGAGCAACGCAAAACCTTAATGTCTAAAGCTGGCCACATGCCACACGTGCTCAGCCTAACTGCTACTCCAATTCCGCGTAGTTTGGCGCTTACGTTGTACGGTGAACTGGATATTTCTGTGTTAGACGAGAAGCCGGCCGGCCGCCAGCACATAATTACAGAAATAATCTCTCCGAATTCTCGGGCACAGCTTTATAAAAAGATAGACAACGAGATCGAAGCCGGTCGTCAGGTATTTGTGGTTTGCCCGATAATTACAGACTCCGATGTTCTTGATGTTAATTCAGTCGAAAAAGTATTCGAAGAATTATCTAAGAAACACTTTAAACACCGTAAAGTTGCACTTCTCCATGGCAAGATGAAGACAGACGAGAAACAGGTAGTTATGGAGGACTTTATATCTAGGAAAATAGATATATTGGTGTCCACAACCGTAATAGAAGTAGGTGTTGACGTACCGAATGCATCTGTAATGATGATCGAAAGTGCCGAACGTTTTGGGCTCGCGCAACTGCATCAATTAAGAGGCCGAGTAGGTCGCGGTGCTCACCAGGCTTACTGCTTTTTGCTGCTAAGTGATTCGGCGGCTCCAAGTAGACGATTACGAGCGTTAACCAGTTCCAACGATGGATTTAAACTTGCTGAATTAGACTTGGAACTTCGTGGTCCGGGTGCCATATACGGTGTTTCGCAGCACGGAGCGCTAGACCTACGCATTGCCCAGCTAACAGACGTAAAACTTATTGCTGCGGCGCGGTCCAGTGCCCAAGAATTTATAGATGCCGGCGATAGTTTGCTAAAGTATAAAGAGTTAGCAAGTCGGATTAACCGTTTGCGCACGGTCACAAACCTAAACTAATAATTTATTTATATAATGTATTCTGTATTTTTTCATGCTCATCAAAAGTTAGACAAGGTTGCCAGGCGGCACCTTGGAGAATTACTCAAGCAAGATAACGCTACGTTCCCCTCCAAGCGCCAGATTCTTAAGTTTGAAGGCATTCATGGCCCAGATGGTACAAAGCTTAAAAAACTAACTGGCAATAAAGAACCTTGGCAATTTTTAGATCCAGACGACTTAAATGATACAGACCTTCGGGAACAAATTAAATTTCATTACGACGAACTCGTAAAACACCTGCGTCTAGGAGACAAAATTCGAGCCGGTTTCGATGCTGCTTGGCTAGCCCACGCATTAATTGATGGGCTAACACCTGCCCACCATTACCCTTACGAGCAAGAACTTGCCGAGATTCGTGGCGATAAGAATCGACACTCTCGCAAAACTTGGTATAGCCGTTTGTACGTGGAAGCAGACACAGTCTTCGAATCCGTTCAGCGAAGTCTTAAATTAGTTGGTCCTACGGGGCTGTTAACGAACCACACACTTTTTGAAGCCGGTGCTTTCGTGATTATATTGCCGTTACGGTTAAATCGAGCTAGACCATCTAGAAAAGATTTAAAAACAGTACTCGATAAAGGCGTAATTGAAGTTTTCGATAAAATGGTTCAGGAAATATCCTCACTTAAGCTGTACGACAGGTACGTCGATAGAGGTTGGATATACTCCGTAGCTCGTGATGCGCGAGTCCAAATGGCGCCAAGAATGGTTCTTATGATTACATTGGCCTGGTATGCAGCGTATAAAGAAGCTGCTAAGGTTGCTTCATGAGAATTGTTTCAGGCTATTTGGGTGGTCGAACTTTTCAGAGCCCGCCGGGGCATCGCACTCACCCCATGAGTGAGAGATTAAGGGGTGCCCTGTTTAGCGCATTAGGAGATATTGAAGGGCTTACTGTTTTAGATGCCTTTTCTGGTACGGGTGCTTTGGCTTTTGAGGCCATCAGCCGCGGCGCCGCGAGCGTTCTGGCTATAGAGATCGACAGACGCGCCCAAGATACTATTAAGGCTAATATTAAGTCTCTTGGGCTACACAATAAGATTAGGTTGATAAGTGCTAACTGTTCTAGTTGGAGCAGCAATAACGAAGATGCCAGGTTCGATTTAGTCTTTGCAGCCCCGCCATACGACGACTTACAACTGGAAGTAGTAAACAAAATTACTAAGCACGTTGCTGATGATTCTATTCTTGTTTTAGACTGGCCAGGCAAAATAGCTGAACCGTCGTTCGATGGCTTTAAAGTTGTCAGCCAAAAGAATTACGGCGACGCGCAGCTGGTTTTTTACCAAAAAGTTAGTTAAAATACACCGGTACTAACTTCCGCGGGGATGTGGTGGAATGGTAGACACGCTAGTTTTAGGAACTAGTGCCGAAAGGCGTGAAGGTTCAAGTCCTTTCATCCCCACCAATAAACTTAGAATATATGTTATAGTTGGCTTATGTTTGGACGTGGTGAATCTTTAGATAAAGAGATAAAGCGCCTTAGGTCGGAGCTTGCCGAGATAGAAGCATCTGATCCAGTTCTCGGTCCGCTTACAAACGCACACAGCAGGAGGATGTATGATCTTATCTGTGCCGAACAAGATCGGAAGGATGGAATTGATCACGCTTTACAAGAAGAGTACTGCGGACCGTCTCAGCTTTGGCCAACCGAAAGTTGGTCGCAGGAAACAGTCGAGGCATTGGCACGAGCAGCAATGCAAATGAATATGCACGAAACCGAGGGAAACGTTTAATGCCTGAGACAAATCTTTTTAGGGATGAATCATGGAAACCACCAGTCGAGGGCGTTCTAGCATTTATGAGGGAAAGTGCACTAGCAGCAAAAGAGGCTGAAAGAGCTGCAGCACAGGCGGACAGGGAAGCTTGTACGTTTACAGACGAATTTGGTAACACTGTATTCGACTCTCACAAACACTTCTATATGACCGCTGCTAGAAAATATGGTTCATGGGTAAATATTGAGCCACCAATACACAGTAGATTTATAATATTATCATCTTCACCGCCACCATCAGATGGTGCCATACAAGCTCTTGCTGCCGCTATGCAACAGCAACAGGCGGATAGATTATCGGCAATCGAAAATCAGCCATCAGATATTAATAATTATTAGAGTTCACAGGTTAATTATTATCAATTTGAACTATAATGTAGCTTAATCATGGCATTATCTATACAACCATATAAAGGTGCGCGCGATTTCTACCCAGAAGATAAGGCACTTCAGAAATACCTTTTTGCTACGTGGCGCGAGGTTTGTGAGAGCTACGGGTACGAAGAATACGATGCTCCAATACTTGAGCCTCTAGACATATATCTAGCTAAAACTGGCGACGAGATTGTGAACGAGCAAACCTACGTATTCGAAGACCGCTCTGGCCGCAAAGTTGTGATTAGACCAGAAATGACGCCTACGGTTAGTCGCATGGTGGCCGGAAAGCGCCAGCAGTTAGCCTACCCTCTAAGGTGGTACAGTATTCCAAATTTGTGGCGTTACGAGCGCCCTCAGCGTGGACGACTCCGAGAACACTGGCAGCTGAATGTAGACGTTTTTGGGATCGATAATCAATCTGCAGAGATTGAAATAATCAGCGTTGTAAGCGATATATTTAAGGCTTTTGGGGCCCGCGATGAGATGTATAAGATTAAACTTAATCACCGAGGGCTAATAAATTACATTCTTAGCACGCACCTTGGGCTCAAAAGCGAAGCTCAGCACAAAGTCAGTAAGCTAATTGATCGCATGAGTAAGATGCCACAGGCAAAGTTCATAAGTGATTTAGACGAAGTATTAACTGCCAAGCAGAAACAAGACGGCTTAACTGAGAAGGTTCTAAATATTCTGGCAGCAAAAAAACCACAAGATTTACCAAGCGAGGTCCAAAAACATCCAGATTTTATGGAGCTTAAAGAGGTATTAACCAAACTTCAAACTGCTGGTATCAAAAACGCCATCTTTGACATAACTTTAATGAGAGGTTTTGACTACTACACGGGCATTGTTTTTGAAGCTGACGACACAGATCCTGAGAATAACCGTTCAATGATGGGTGGAGGTCGCTACGATGGACTCGTAGGACTTTTCGGGGTTGATCCGGTTCCAACTGTTGGTTTTGGTTGGGGTGACGTAGCATTAATTAATTTCTTGGAATCCCACCATCTTATGCCAAACCTAAAACCGACTACCAATATTAGTGTGGTACTAGCCGGAGATGTAAGTCAGCAAGCAGGCAAAATTCTAAGTGAACTTCGAAACAGCGGGCTAAACGTAGCTGTCGATTCTTCGGGTCGCAAGCTAGGCGATCAGCTAAAAAATGCTAGCAAACGCAACGTAAATCACGTGATAATTATCGGCGACAAAGAGATTAAATCTGGAAAGGTTACGCTACGCAATCTATCGACAAGCAAAGAGCAGACACTATCCGTTGCTCAAGTAATTAAGCAGCTATCTGTCGACTAGTCAAAACCAATTATATCTGTTAACATGAATCCCCATGCATATTAAACGGGAACAAATTTCAGCTACTAAAACTAAATTAACGATCTCGCCGAACCAATCTGAGATCAACGCTATTAAGGATCGAGTGCTTGTTCACTTGAGCGATAGTGTTAAAGTGCCAGGTTTTCGCGAAGGCAAAGCGCCGGCCGCTTTAGTTGAAAAACAAATCGACCCTAATCGCCTGCAGTCTGAATTTATGGAGCACTCAGTTAACGACATATACGTAGCAGCCGTAGAGGAACAAAGACTCAGGCCGGTGGCGCAGCCAGAAATTAGTATTGTGAAGTTCGTGCCATATACAGACTTAGAATTCACTGCCGAAGTTGAGGTTGTGGGCGATATTGAGCTTGCCGACTATAAAAAGATCAGACTAGATCTTAAAAAAGTTGAGATTACCGCTAAGGACGTTAATGAAGTTCTGGAAAACTTATTAGTCCGAGCCGCCGAAAAGGTGCCTGTTGAACGTGCCGCCAAGAAAGGTGATGAATTAGTTATTGATTTCTCTGGAAGCGACGCTGAGAGCAAAGAGCCGATTGCCGGTGGCGATGGTAAGGATTACCCATTAGTTCTGGGTAGCAACACATTCATTCCAGGTTTTGAGGATGAACTAATCGGTGCCAAAACCACTAAGCCGGTATCTTTCGATATTACTTTTCCGGCTAATTACTCCGTAAAAGATCTTCAAAACCGTAAAGTTACCTTCGACGTAATTGTAAAAACTGTAAATGAGTTGCAAAAACCTAAACTCGACGATGTCTTTGCAGCAACAGTCGGCCCCTTCAAAACATTGGCCGAATTAAAAGCCGACATTAAGAAACAGCTTAAAGCCGAAAAAGAGCTAGAAGCTCGCACCGAATTCGATAACAAACTTGTCCAACAAATTGCCGAAGAAAGCGTTGTGCCTGTTCCAGAAGCTTTGGTTAACGAAGAAATTGATCGAATGGAGGAAGAGGAAAAGCGTAACATTACATATCGTGGTCAAACGTGGCAGGAACACCTCGATGCCGAGGGTGTTTCAGCAGACGAGCACCGTGAGCGCCAAAGACCTAACGCCGAGCTCCGAGTAAAATCCGGTCTGGTTCTAGGAGAAATCGCCGCTGCCGAAAAAATCCAAGTAACTCCTGAAGAACTTGAAATACGATTAATGTTACTTCGCAACCAATACACCGACCCAGCCATGCAAGCCGAGCTAGATAAGCCAGAGAATCGCAACGACATTAACTCGAGGTTAATGACCGAGAAAACGCTTGATTTTCTGCATAAATCCGCCAGTCAAAAAACTGCAAATTAGCACTCTTGACTAGCGAGTGCTAATTTCATATACTTGAAGGTATGAGTGTATTAATTCCAACCGTTATCGAAAGTGAAGGCCGATACGAGCGAGCCTACGATATTTATTCCCGTTTACTTAAAGACCGAATTATCTTTTTAGGCAGCGATGTAAACGAAGCTAGCGCCAATATAGTAGTGGCTCAGCTGTTGTTTTTACAGGCCGAAGACCCAAAAAAAGACATTTATTTTTACATTAATAGTCCTGGCGGTAGCGTTTACGACGCGCTAGCTATTTACGACACAATGCAATATGTTTCAAACGATATTCAAACTGTAGGTATTGGTGTTCAGGCATCAGCTGCGGCCTTCTTGCTAAGCTCTGGCACCAAGGGCAAACGGTTCTTGCTGCCAAACTCAACGGTCATGATCCACCAACCATCTTCGGGTACCCGAGGAAAGGTTACAGATCAAGAGATTGAACTAAAGGAATCACTTAGGATCAAGAAGCTTCTAGAGCAAATTATGGCCAAAAACACTGGCCAAAAACCGGAAACCATCCATATAGACATGGAGCGTGATAAGTGGCTCGATGCAGCAGACGCTAAAAAATACGGCATTGTCGATGCCGTCATCAACGCACCACCAAAAACTGTCAAAGTTTAACTTGTTGACAATTAATCCCGCATACTTCACAATACTAGCCTAAGAAGTAGTGTAAGTTGGGCAGCTTATGATTTTGTTAAGCAAAAACTCCCCCATACTTAGGATCTTCGGCCGAATCAAATAAAAATACACATCAATAATTATCACGATGATGCGGGTAGTACCGCCTTTGTGCTTAAAAAACATCATTTTTAATGGGGGATTGCATTGCTTATGGCAAAAGCTACTACTAATAAAGGCCATCGAGTATTTTTTACTAGTACCGATGACATCTTAGATCTACCAAGTTTGGTCGATCACCAGAATAAATCGTTTCAATGGTTCGTGGAAGAAGGTTTAGGCGAACTTTTGGCCGAAATTAGTCCTATCGACGACTACACGGGCGGCAAATTATCATTAAGATTCAAAGATTATCACTTTGATGCTCCAAAGTTGACCGAGGCAGTTGCTCGCGAGAATAACGTTAGTTATGAAGCACCGCTTTTAGCAAATGTAGAGCTTACCAATAAAGTTACAGGCGAAGTTAAAGAACAGGAGATTTACTTGGGTGACTACCCTTGGATGACATCTCGAGGTACTTTCGTAATAAATGGTGCGGAGCGAGTCGTTGTAAGTCAGTTAATACGTTCGGCCGGCGTATTCTTTACATCTGATTTGCACGGCACAAGCTATATATATGGGGCAAAGGTTATACCTGGAAGAGGTGCTTGGCTTGAATTCGAGACCGCTGCCAATGGTGCTCTCTATGTAAAAATTGACCGTAAGAGAAAAATGGCAGTTACAACTCTATTACGAGCGCTTGGTGTAACCGAGAGCCGTATGCGTGAAGCTTTTAAACACGTAGATAGCGGTGCGAAGAGCTATCTCGACGCTACCCTAGAAAAAGACCCGACCAAGGGTCAAAACGATGCACTAATTGAGGTTTACCGTCGTTTGCGTCCAGGCGATCTCGCAACAGTCGATAACGCCAAGTCTTTAATTGAAAATATGTTCTACAACTATAAGCGCTTCGACTTTAGCCGCGTTGGTCGTTATAAGATCAACAAGAGATTGGACCTTAAGGTTCCAAACACTCTTGAGAACCGAGTTATGCGACTTGAAGATATCGAAGCCATTGTGGCCGAGATTATTCGCCTTAATAACACTCAAGAACCAGCTGACGACATCGATTCCTTGGCTAATCGCCGAGTTAAATTGGTTGGTGAACTAGTTCAGCGCCAGTTTAGAATCGGACTACTGCGCATGGAGCGCAACACCAAAGACCGCATGAGCATGAGCGAAATCGAAACCGTTTCCCCAGGACAGCTCATAAATGCTCGTCCAATCGTGGCTGCAGTTCGAGAATTCTTTGCTAGCTCACAGCTTAGTCAGTTCATGGATCAGATTAACCCTCTAAGTGAACTTGCTCACAAGCGTCGCTTGAGCTCTATGGGCCCTGGTGGACTTAGCCGAGAACGTGCTGGATTTGAAGTTCGAGATGCCCACGCAACTCACTATGGAAGAATCTGTGCCGTTGAGACTCCAGAAGGAGCCAACATTGGTCTGGTACTAAACCTGGCCAACTTTGCTCGTGTGAACGAGTACGGCTTTATAGAGACTCCTTATCGTAAGGTTTTGAATGCTGCCACTGCGAAGAACGCTATTGGTCATATTGCTAACGGCGATTTAACGGACGATAAGGGCAAAGTTTTGGTTAAACACGGTGCAAAAATCACCGCAGCCGACTCTGCCAAGTTAGCAAAAGTTACCGGAAAAGCAACTTGGCCAATTAAAGCTAAGCTAACAGACGAAATTGTTTACTTAGACGCATACGAAGAAGAATCAGCCATTATTGGTGGTGGTAACGAGACTAATCCCGAGGGCTATTTTGTAAATGAGCGTGTTTCGGCGCGTTACCAGCTTAAGTCTGGTGAAGTCGATGCCAATGATCTTACTCACGTTGATGCCTCAAACAACCAGATTATCGGCAGTAGCGCCGGTCTAATTCCGTTTATTGAAAAGAACTACGTGTACCGAAGTCTTATGGGCAGTAACCAACAACGTCAAGCTGTTCCACTAATTCAACCAAAAGCCCCAATTGTTGGTACTGGTCTTGAGTCTGTGGCAGCGCGCAACACTGGTCAGGTTATTTTGGCCGAAGACAGTGGTGAAGTTATCAAGGCTAGCGCACACGGCGTAGTTGTTAAGTACAAAGACGGCAATGTTACCTACGAGCCACAGTTGTTTGTGCGCAGTAACGAAGGCACCTCGATTAACCAAAAAGTCGTAGTTAACACTGGCGATAAGGTTAAAAAAGGCGATGTACTTATTGAAGGTATGTCGATTGACGATGGCGAGTTAGCTCTAGGTAAAGACCTAGTAACAGCCTTTATGCCTTGGGGTGGTTACAACTTCGAGGATGCCATTATTGTTAGTCGCAAGTTAGTCGAAGATGACACCTTAACTTCGGTTCACATTGTAGATTTCATGATCGAAGTTCGCGAAACCAAGCTTGGCCCAGAAATTGTAACTTCAGACATTCCTAATGTTTCTGAGGAGACTCTGCGCCACCTCGACGAAAATGGAATTGTTCGAATCGGTGCTGAAGTTCACCCAGGCGACATACTTGTAGGCAAGATTACTCCTAAGGGTGAGCAGGAACTAAGTTCCGAAGAGCGACTGTTGCGTGCCATCTTTGGTGAAAAAGCCAAGGAAGTTCGCGACACTTCGCAGCGAATGAGCAACGGTAAGCACGGTAAAGTCGTTGGCGTTAAGGTCTTCAGCCGCGAAAACGGCCACGAGCTTAAAGCCGGTGTAATCATGCAGATTCAGGTCTTTGTTGCTCAAATGCGAAAGATTGCAGTCGGTGACAAACTTGGTGGACGCCACGGTAACAAGGGTGTGATAGCCCGAATTCTTCCCGAGGAAGATATGCCATTCATGGAAGACGGTACTCCGATCGAGATCGTATTGAACCCGCTTGGTGTGCCTTCTAGAATGAACGTTGGACAGCTGTTCGAAACTCACCTTGGAATGGCCGCACATGCACTTGGCATGAAAGTTGCCAGTCCATCTTTTAACGGTGTACCTGTTTCGAAAATTCACGAGTTACTTAAAGAAGCTGGACTGCCAGAAGACGGTAAGCAGCAGTTATATGACGGTCGTACCGGTGAGGCCTTTAAGGAGCGCACCACAGTCGGTGTAATGTACATGATTAAGCTAAATCACATGGTAGCCGACAAGATCCACGCCCGTTCGACTGGTCCTTACACAATGGTCACCCAGCAACCTTTGGGCGGAAAAGCTCAGAACGGTGGACAGCGATTTGGCGAGATGGAAGTATGGGCGCTTGAAGCATATGGTGCTGCCAATACACTTCAGGAAATGTTGACTATTAAGTCAGACGACGTTTACGGTCGAAGCAAGGCTTACGAGTCAATAATTAAGAAGACCCAAATTGTAGGACCTAAGGTTCCAGAGAGCTTTAACGTATTGGTTAAGGAGCTACAAGGCTTAAGTCTTAAAGTTGACCTTATTCACTCCGACACCGTTGTTGATGCCGAAGAAGTTTTGGCTACTAACATTCAGGACGAAGCAATTCACCCATCTGAAGTGGAAGTACCACAGGCAGCCATATCTGAGATCGACATGAGCGAAGAAACCATCGGCGACGAAGACTTTAGCGTTGTCGATGTCGATGACGACGGAAGTGCAGACAAAGTTGCAAACGCAGAGGATCTAGCTATGATCTCGGCCGATGCCAATGAAGATACAGAAGTGGCAGATACTACCGCAAATGACAACGAAGAGGAGGAGGCGTAATATGACACCACAACGATACAACCCAAGCGGTACTGATATTGCTGATTTTGACGCCGTCCGACTGGCCGTTGCCAGCCCGGAAGACATTCTAGATTGGAGCTATGGCGAGGTAACCAAGCCAGAAACCATAAACTACCGTACTCAAAAACCAGAACGAGATGGTCTTTTCTGTGAAAGAATCTTCGGTCCTGTAAAAGATATCAACCCGCATGATGCCAAATATAAAGGTGTCCGTAGCCGAGAAGCGGCAGTTGGCAAGAATGGCGAGCTCGTAACTAAGAGCATCGTTCGTCGTGAGCGCATGGGCCACATTACTTTGGCTGTGCCTGTTTCACACATTTGGTTCCTTAGAGGAACTCCTAGTGCAATTGGCTTATTGCTTGGTATGACAGTAAAGAACCTTGAGCGTGTAGCTTACTTTGCAAGCTATATCATAATGAATGTTGATACCGATAAGCGCGACCAGTTGCTAGCAGCTAAGGAAGCCGAATTGGCTGCTGCTAAAGAAGCAATTAAGATACGATACGAAAAAGAAGCCGAGGCAGCCGAAGCTAACGTTAAGGCTTTGGCCGAGATGCAAACTAAGGAACTCGAAGAAATCAATGCTGATTTTGATCTATACCGCGATCAAGTAGGCTTGCTTAACAAGTTAAGCTTAATCAATGAGACTGATTACCGTAACTTGCCAGACGACTTACGTAAGCTCGTAAAAGTCGGCATGGGCGGCGCATCTCTAAGAGACTTACTAGAAGAGATAGATCTAAAGCAATTAATCGAGGAACTCGACGCCGAAGTCCAAGAGGCTAAGGGTCAGCGCAAGAAGAAGCTTATGAAGCGCTTGCGTCTTCTAGAAAGCATGCACCGAGCCGGCATTAAGCCATCGAGCATGTGCATTAGCGTTCTATCGGTGATTCCTCCCGACCTAAGGCCGATGGTTCAGCTCACAGGTGGACGATTTGCCACTAGCGACCTTAACGACCTGTACAGGCGCGTGATTAACCGAAACAACCGTCTTAAGAAACTGATCGACCTCAACGCTCCCGAAGTCATTCGTCGAAACGAGCAGCGTATGTTGCAAGAAGCGGTCGATGCTCTAATAGACAACAATAGTACTAGGTCAGGCCGCGCAGTCGCTGCTACGGGTCAGCGCCGACGACTGAAGTCGCTTAGCGATATGCTTAAGGGTAAGCAGGGTCGTTTCCGTCAGAACCTATTAGGAAAGCGTGTTGACTACTCTGGACGTTCAGTTATTGTCGCTGGTCCAGAACTTAAGCTTAATCAATGTGGACTGCCAAAGATGATGGCTCTTGAACTTTTCAAACCATTTGTTATTGGTGAGTTAATTGAGCGAGAACAGGCTCACAACATTCGAAGCGCTAGTCGTCTTATCGAAGTTGGCGAGACTGTAGTTTGGGACGCTTTAGACGAAGTAATAAAAGGCAAGTATGTACTTTTGAACCGCGCACCTAGTTTGCACCGTTTGAGTATTCAAGCTTTCCAGCCGGTTCTAATCGAAGGTCGAGCAATTCAATTACACCCATTAGTATGTAAGGGCTTCAACGCCGACTTTGATGGTGACCAAATGGCCGTTCACTTGCCACTTAGCGACAAAGCCCAAGCGGAGGCTCGCGATATCATGGCTGCCAACCGCAACTTACTAAAACCAGCTGATGGATCACCGATTCTTCACATTGAACAGGATATAGTTCTTGGTTGTTACTACCTAACCTACCAGAAGCCCGGCGAAGAGAACACTGCACCAGTTAGTTACTCTAGTATCGACGAAGCCCAGATGGCTTACGAAGCTGGCAAGATTACTTTGCAGAGTCCGGTTCGAATACCGTTCCGCGGCGAAATACGCATGACAACCCTTGGTCGACTACTGTTTAACGAAATATTCCCTGACGATTTCCCACTTCAAGATGAAGTAATGACTAAGAAGCGATTACAGAAAGTAATGTCTCAAGTTTATGCTCAATACGGTCAGGACCAAACTGCTGAGGTGGCCGATGATCTTAAGGATCTAGGCTTCCACTACGCGACTATTTCCGGACTAAGTATGGGTATGGGCGACTTCCGACCAATTGTTGGTATGAACGATCTACTTGATGAGGGTGAAGAAAAGGCTGCTGCCGTATCTGAACAATACGACGAGGGCTTCATTACGGAAAGCGAGCGTCACCGTTTGACTGTCGACAACTGGACTAAGGTTCAAACCAGGGTTCAGGATATGCTTTCAGAGCAGATGGTTGGCCAGGATTCGTCTATGGCTATAGCGATTAACTCCGGTGCTAGAGGAAACATTTCACAGCTTAACAACGCCGTTGGTATGCTGGGAGTTCTTCAGGATGCCGGTGGTAACGTTATTGAACTTCCAATTAAGTCTGGTTACATTGCCGGTCTAAACCCACTAGAGTACTTCACCGGAACTCGTGGTACCAGAAAAGCTCTAATCGACATTGCCTTAAAGACTGCCGACGCTGGTTACTTAACTCGACGTCTGGTCGACGTTTCTCAGGATGTGTTTACTCTTGAAGAAAACCTAACTGATCCTGGCTTTGCAATGCTAAGGTCCGACGCGGCATTCATAGGCGTTTCATACGCTTCACGATTGGTTGGTCGTTACTCGGCAGCTCCTATAAAGGGAATTGTTAAGAAGGGCGAACTGATAACTGAAGAGATCGCTGAAAAGATTGACGCCGACGAGAGTCTCGATGGAGTAAAGATCATGAGCGCACTAAGCTGTACTAGCGTAAGAGGTGTTTCTAGCAAGTCTTACGGATTAGACCCAGCTACAGGTAACATTGTTGCCGAAAACCACCCGGTAGGTGTTATCGCTGCTCAAAGTATTGGTGAGCTTGGTACTCAGCTAAGTCTTGACTCCAAGCACCGATCAGGTAGTGTTGTGGCCGACGACGCCGCCCAAGGTTTGAGTCGTGTAGAGGAACTTTTCGAAGCTCGTGTACCAAAGGGTCAAGCTTACCTAACGACTATTGCCGGTGTTGCCAACACCTGGGAAGAGGGTGACCACTACATTGTTCAAGTAACTGCAGACACCGAAGAGAAAGTTGAACTTAAGCTTGGTGAGCGTAAGGCAACCGTTGCATCTGGTACCGACGTAGTAGCCGGCGACGTTGTTGCTGCCCTAGAAGATGCCTCAGAGCCAATAATCGCCCCAATGGCTGGCAAGGTACAGATTACAAATAAAGCCGTAATCATAACCCCAACCAAGCAAAGTGTTGTTCGCTACGAGATTCCAGGCTTCAAGCAGATTCTAATCGAGGATGGCGCCAAGGTTGTTGGTGGCCAGAGAATCACCAATGGTTCGATTAACCTTCACGACCTAATGGCGCTTCAAGGTGTTGAATCGACTCAGCGTTACATGATGAACGAAATCTTAAAGATTTTCGCAGCTCAGGGACAAAACGTTGCCGACAAGCACTTAGAGATCATAATCCGCCAAATGTTTAGCCGTGTTCAGATTGAAGAAGCTGGCGACAGCGAGTTCGTAACAGGCGATATTGTAAGCAAGCTATCCGTAGTTGAAGCCAACGAGGCACTAGTTGCCGACGGTAAAGCACCTGCCAGGTACAACCAGTTACTGCTTGGTATTACCAAGTCGTCACTGAGCACAGATTCATTCTTGAGTGCAGCTTCTTTCCAGGACACCACCAGAGTACTGATTGCTGCTGCTACCAGTGGTAAGGTAGACAAACTTTATGGCCTTAAAGAGAACGTTATTCTCGGCCGAAAGATCCCTGTTGGCACTGGCGTAAAGACCGATGAAGATGACTTAGAAGACGACTTACAGACCGAAGCAGATACAATTATAGGCCAGTCCGAGCCACAAACACTTGGAACAGAGGCATAAATCTGTTAAAATAGGAGAATTCATGCCCACAATTAACCAATTAGTAAGAAAACCGCGCACCAAAGTGACTAGCAATAGCAAGTCACCCGCTATGCAGCGCGTTACCAATAACCTAAAGACTCGTAACTACGAAAAACCGGCTCCTTTTAAGAGAGGAGTTTGCATTAAGGTGACTACCAAAACACCTAAAAAGCCAAACTCGGCTTTGCGTAAAGTTGCGCGTGTACGACTTAGCAATGGCTACGAAGTATGGGCCTACATTGGCGGCGAAGGCCACAACCTGCAAGAGCACGCCGTTGTTCTCGTTCGTGGTGGCCGAGTAAAAGACCTGCCAGGTGTTCGCTATCACATTGTTCGAGGAAGTTTAGACTTACAAGGTGTTAACGATCGTAAACAAGGTCGAAGCAAGTATGGCACCAAGAAGGCGAGTAAATAGACATGCCACGTAAGAAGACTAAATCTTTAATTCGCGACATTCAACCAGACCGAATTTACAATAATGTTCAAATTCAACGAGTAATTAACCGTGTTATGCTCGACGGCAAAAAGCAAATTGCCGAGAGATTAGTTTATGGTGGTATGGAAAAGGCCGCCAAGAAACTCAAAGTGGATAATCCTTTAGAAGTATTTGAGCAAGCCTTTAAGAACATACAGCCACATGTTGAAACTCGCTCTAGGCGAGTTGGCGGTGCTAACTATCAGATTCCATTTGAAGTTAAAGGACAGCGCCAGCAACACCTTACCACTATGTGGTTTGTGGCTGCTGCCCGAGCCAGGCATGGCATGAGCATGCAAGACCGTATCGCAGCTGAACTAATGGATGCCTACAATGGCCAGGGCGCTGCTGTTAAGAAGCGAGAAGATGTTCACAAGATGGCCGACGCTAACCGTGCTTTTGCTCACTTCGCTAGGGTCTAGATATGGCACGAGTTATTAGAGATTCAGGCCAAGAAAAAAATTCTAGGGGTGTTTTTACCGAGTCTGCAATTTGGGCAGGTGCTGTAGCTCTTGGAGCTTTGGCCGGTACTTTCGAGCTTGTTTCAAGAACACCTGATGTTCTAATAGAAATTACAGAATCAATTGGTTCACATATTAACGAATTCGTTAAAAGAATATAACGAAATAACAGTAAAAGGACTTCAATCTAATGGCAGAAAAGAAAACCCCTATGGAAAAAATTCGTAACTTAGGCATTATTGCGCATATTGATGCCGGTAAAACTACGACCACAGAGGGAATTCTCTATCGCACCGGGTTGAAGCACAAGATTGGAGCGGTTCACGAGGGCGAAACTACCACCGACTGGATGGCTCAAGAACGTGAACGTGGCATTACCATCGTCGCTGCATCTGTTACCTGTTTCTGGAAAGATCATCAGATCAACATAATCGACACCCCCGGTCACATCGACTTTACCGTTGAGGTTGAACGTTCACTAAGGGTTCTAGATGGAGCCTGTGTTGTTTTCGACGGCAAAATGGGTGTTGAATCGCAGTCTGAGACTGTTTGGCGTCAGGCCGACAAGTACGGCGTGCCTCGTATCTGTTTTATTAACAAGATAAATCAGACCGGTGGAGATTTTTACAAGTCACTTGATACCATTCACGCTCGGCTTAGTAAGCGTGCCTTTCCAGTACACCTTCCAATAGGATTTGAGCAATCTATTAATGGAATTGTCGATCTCGTCGAGATGAAAGCCTACACATACAAAGAATTTACCGACAAAGCACTTGTTGAGTCCGAGATTCCTGCCGATATGGCTGATCAGGTTAAAAAGTACCGATCACTACTTATAGAAAACGCTGTTGCCGAAGACGAAGCGATGCTCGAAAAATACTTCGAAGTTGGAGAAGACGGTTTAACTACAGACGAGATTAAGCAAGCTATTCGCAGCGCCGTGTTATCTGGCAAGTTCTTTGCCGTAACTGGTGGTGATGGTCGGGGCGTTATCGTTGAAAAAGTACTGGACATGGTTAACGAATACTTGCCAAGCCCACTGGACCGAAGTTCAACCTGGGGCACTCACCCGAAGACTGGTGAAGAAGTCGAGCGCAAACCATCAGAGAAAGAACCATTCTCGGCCTTGGCATTTAAGATCACAACAGACCCATTTGTAGGTAAGTTAGCTTACTTCCGGGTCTATTCTGGCAATCTAGAGGCCGGATCTTATGTATTGAACAGTTCTACCGGTGAGAAAGAACGAGTTGGCCGTATTGTTAGGCTTCAGGCCGACAAGCGGGCCGACGTTACAGAAGTTGGTGCCGGAGACATTGCAGCCATAGTTGGGCTTAAGGGTACCACTACTGGAAATACTCTTTGCGACCCTACCAACCCAATTATTCTAGAAAGTATTAACTTCCCAGAGCCACCGGTTTCGATTGCTATCGAGCCTAAGACCAAGGCCGACCAAGAAAAGATGAGTATTGCTATGCAGCGATTAGCCGAAGAAGATCCAACCTTCCGAGTTCGAGTCGACGACGAAACCGGCCAGACCATTATTAGCGGTATGGGCGAACTTCATCTCGAAATCATTGTTGATCGAATGAAGCGTGAGTTTAACGTTGAAGCTAACGTTGGTGAGCCACAAGTAGCTTACCGAGAATCTATCCGTAAATCCGGTGTTGAGGTTCAGGGCAAATTTGTTCGCCAGTCTGGTGGCCGCGGTCAATACGGAGACGTATGGTTACGACTTAGTCAGAACGAACAAGGTGCCGGCTTTGAATTTGTGAACTCAATCAAGGGTGGAGTAGTTCCAGGAGAGTACATTAAACCTGTTCAGCAAGGGATTGAAGAAGCCATGAGTAACGGTGTTATTGCCGGTTATCCAGTGGTCGACGTTAAGGCTGAACTTTATGATGGTTCATACCATGAGGTTGACTCCAGCGAAATGGCCTTTAAGATTGCCGGCAGCATGGCATTGCAGGCGGGTGTAAAAATGGCTGGTCCTGTGCTTTTAGAGCCCATCATGAAAGTTGTAGTCGTAACTCCAGAGAGCTTCATGGGCGACGTTATTGGCGACCTTAACAGTAAACGTGGCCGCATTGAAAGCATGGAAGATCTGTCGGCCGGCATTAAGGAAATCACAGCCTTTGTACCTCTTGGAGAGATGTTTGGTTACACTACTAATCTTCGAAGTACCACTCAGGGACGCGCAAGTTCAAGCATGGAATTAGATCACTACGCAGACGTGCCTAATAACGTAGCCGAAGCTATCATCGCCAAAAACAGTAAATAGAAGTTGGCTTATGCCTGTAACTTTAGAGAGAGCCAGAGGAAACTTAGTCGAGGGCCCGACTCTTGGTGTGTTTGATCCCCAAGGCGAGCACAAACCTGGAATGGGCCTGCAGACACTAACGGATCACCCTTTCCTAAAAAAATTAGTGTACGATCCAGCTTCCGAAGCAGCGGGATTCAATATTCCTAGAGTTTGTTTTGGCACTAACGCCAAAGAAGAGCAAAACAACCCTTTAAAAATTCAAGCTGCCACGATAGCTGTGAACCTGGCATCGGCATTTGTTTGGGTTCGCAATCACGGAGTTTTAAGAGATTTAACTGGCGTGAGCTTAGGACTGTACGCGGCTGTAGGCTTTTCTGGAGCAGTTGATGGCGATGCATCCGAGATAGTCTACAAAACCGTTAGTATTGCCCAACGTAGGTCGGAAATTATTGATAAAGTACGCAAAGATATGGGGCAAGATTATGCCATGGCAGCAATACTGGGTAAAAACGATGACTATATAGATGATCTTACATTAAATACGAATACTCATAAGGCCGTTGACTGGGGCCCATTTGAGAATAGGCATGGCTATACTATAAGCGGCGTTAAAGAAAATATAGATTATGCACTTGAATATGCCAAAGGAAATCGTCTCATCGCTAAAGATCTTGGTGTAAACATGGCAGGACATTCACCTTATCAAGAAGAAACTGTTGAGCAAATTCGCGAGGAGTTGAAGCTTTACGTTACGCGCGACCCATCTATACGGATTTACACTAACGCACCCCTTGCTGATGGCAGTTGGGTAATGAAAACAAAGGAAGACATTATTGAACATGTGCCAGAGCAGATGAAAAATACAGTCCAATTCAGGGGTTTAATGGAACATATAGCTACGCTTGGCATAGAAAATGTCGTTCAGTTTGGCCCTGATTTAAGTTATCGACTGGCGCGCCGGTTTAGTGAAAATATTGGTACCAACGTGCTGCAAGTTGCAGCTTCATCGTAAACACTTTACAACCTTAATAAGTTTATCTATAATAAGTGCCATACTCGCTTGGGTGTATTTTATTTATGCTCAGCTTTTATAATTAAGTTAGTAATAGGAGAAACTAAATGGCAGATACATTTGACCGAAGCAAACCGCATGTAAACGTAGGCACAATGGGTCATGTTGACCACGGTAAGACCACATTAACTGCGGCTATAACAACCGTTCTATCAAAGCGCTTACCAAGTGCTGTAAACAAGCCAATTGCTTACGATCAGATAGACAACGCTCCAGAAGAAAAGGCTCGTGGTATAACCATCGCTACTTCCCACCAAGAGTACGAGAGCGAAAAGCGTCACTACGCTCACGTTGATATGCCTGGTCACGCTGACTATGTTAAGAACATGATTACCGGTGCAGCTCAGATTGACGGCGCGATTCTCGTTGTTGGTGCTAACGACGGTCCGTTGCCTCAAACTCGCGAGCATGTATTGCTTGCTCGTCAGGTTGGTGTACCTTCAATTTTAGTATTCCTTAACAAGATGGACCTTGCAGACCCAGAGTTAGTAGACCTAGTCGAGGAAGAAATTCGTGAACTTCTAGAAAAGAATGGCTACGACAAAGATGCACCGATTATTCGTGGCTCTGCTACTAAAGCTATCGAAGGCGACACTGCCAACGAAGATGCCATTATGGAACTGGTTAAGGCTATGGACGACTTTATTCCTGAGCCAAAGCGTGAGCTCGATAAGCCTTTCATTATGCCTATCGAAGACGTCTTCTCAATCAAAGGTCGTGGCACCGTTGCCACCGGCCGTATTGAAGCTGGTATCGTTAAGATTAACGACGAAGTTGAGATTGTTGGTATTCGCGACACACAAAAGAGTGTTGTAACTGGAATTGAAGCTTTCAAGAAGAGCCTCGACCAAGGACAAGCTGGCGACAACGCCGGTATCTTGCTCCGTGGTATTGAGCGCGACGACATTGAGCGTGGTCAAGTTTTGGCTAAGCCAGGTTCGATCACTCCTCACACTGAGTTCGATTCAGAGGTTTATATTCTTACTAAGGAAGAAGGCGGTCGACACACTCCTTTCTTCAAGGGTTACAAGCCTCAGTTCTACTTCCGAACAACGGACGTTACTGGTGAAGTTGAACTTCCTGCCGACAAAGAAATGGTTATGCCAGGCGACACCGTAACCTTTAAGGTTAAGTTGCTTGCACCTATCGCGATGGAACAAGGTCTACGCTTCGCTATTCGCGAAGGTGGCCGTACCGTTGGTGCTGGTGTTGTTACAAAGATCGTTAAATAGAATTTAACTCCCGGTAAACAACTAAAAGACTAATCTCTTGATAATTGCGCCCGGCCGCATGTAAATGAACACACTACCACAAGAGATTAATCCCCATTTAGTAGAACTGTCCATTCCAGAGAGAAGGACAGTTTTGGGGTTCCAGAATTGGGGTAAGAATCATAAAGAACGTGTGGAATGCACTGCTACAGGCGTGCTTGAATTTAATCCCGATCTATATCCTGGCCAAGGCTTAGAAGATAACTACATTGAAACGGAAGTGCCTAATTTCGATGACCATGGGGTAATTAGAGCCATTGGCTTGAAGGTAATTCAGCGCAAGCTCGGAAACGAGCTAGGTTCTCAAGCAACCGCCAAATCGTTACTACGTGATTTGCGCCATCGACCAAGCTCGCCAGAAAACAATCAATCTCTAACAAAAGTGATTCCTGAGATGCTAGCCGAAGGCAAAAGTGTCGCCTTTGTAGTGCCTCACTTTTTAATGAATGATCTTGGCCTTGTGATGGTAGCTTACACCACTGCATCTGGCAACTTTGAAACGGCCAAGACTAACCAAATGGTTACCAACAAGACTGTATCGTTCGAGTCAAAAGAGGTTGGCAAAAAAACTAAGCCCGTGCCAAGCATATTGAGACCTTTTGGGAATCAACTACTCATCGTCCCCGCAACAGACAGCACGAAAGGATACGATATAGATGCTGATGTTGCAACCAGCATAAACAGAGGATCTATGCAGAAGCTGACACGTTTTATACGCGACGGTAGCACTATATTTATTGCTCCGTCTGGCAGTTTGGGTAAAACTGAAATGGATGCAGAAGGCAACATAATCAAAATGATTTTTCCAAAGTTTCCGAGCCAATCTCTCAGCATGTTGAGTAGGGTGGATGCAATCGCATCGGTAACATTATTTAAGAATTATAAAACTGGAGTAACCACGCACGATGTCGGTGACCTTAAACTTGTTAAAGAAATAGTAACCTCAAAGCAGCAAAGTCCTGGCGAAATTCAAGATTATCTCAAATCCATTTTTACCATAAACTTGCAAAAACTTGTAGGCGAAGTACCAATCGAATTCTTGTAAAAGATGCTCATTATGCTATGCTTATAAAATAATGGCCGAAAATTTTAATCCCCCGCAGTTACGACATCGACCTTCTCAGAATATTGAGCTTAAACATCCTGATGATTCCACCGAAGATCTAGGTGTAGAGTTAGAATCAATGTCGGTTTTTGAACAAGGCGCACGAATTGTAGTTCGTGAACAGGTAATTTACGTATTGCCTGGCCGCACGCCTGAGTTCGGATATCCAGCAAATCATTTAGATATGAACGAAGACGGCCCCGCGGCCGCCTAGTAACCGCTTATTCTTGGTCAATCTAAACGTTTGTGTTATAAATAGCTACGATATTAAATATTTTATCGCTGACTAAAAGTTAATTTTGAAAAACAAATTAATGTTACAGCGAGCTGAGACTGACTCAGAGAGGAACAACACCTATGGCAGATGCCAAACCACCAGCAGAGCTTAAGCAACGAATTAGAATTCGTCTTAAAGCTTACGACCACAAAGTAATTGATCAGGCCGCAAAGCAGATCATCGACACCGCGCTTCGCACCGGAGCCAGTCTAGCCGGGCCAATACCACTGCCCACTAGGCGAAGTACTTACACTGTCGTAAAGAGCCCACATGTTTACAAAAAGGGCCGTGAACAGTTCGAAATGCGCGTTCACAAACGACTAATAGATGTGTTTGAACCAACTCCAAAGACTATCGACTCGCTCATGAACCTGTCTTTACCGGCCGGTTGCGACGTTGAAATCAAAATGTAACCATAACCGGTTCTAAGATAAAGTCTTGTAAAATAGTCAACAGGTTGACAGGGGTAAGTTAAGCGTGTTACTCTAGTACGGTATCTCGTTAGAAATTGTGCTTGGTGTGCGCCAGCAGGTCTGCCGATAACAGAGGTAGAAACCACTCGTCACCAGGACTTTTTATATAATGCCCGATGCAAAAAATAAGGTATAAATTCAATGAAAGCACTAATTACTCGAAAAGTTGGCATGACAAGCACCATCGCTGAAGACGGTGTTGTTACTGCTATTACCTTGCTTTCATTCAATGAACACACAGTTTTGCAGCACAAAACGACTGATAAAGACGGTTATGTGGCAATTCAGGTAGGCACTGAGACTTCTAAGAAACTTGGCAAGAGTATGTCTGGACATGTGAAGAAGTCAAAGGTGATGCCCAAGATTATTCGAGAGTTCCGCCTAAACGACCAAGATATTCCAGAGGAACTAAGCGTCGGCAGCAAAATAAGCGCCGACGTTTTTAGTGTTGGAGATGATGTTCAGGCTACAGGCCTAACTAAAGGCAAGGGCTGGGCAGGCACAATTAGGCGCCACAACTTCCACCGTGGTCGAAAGACGCATGGTGGTGGTAGCTATCGCCGTCCTGGATCAATCGGTTCAATGTATCCACAGCACATATTTAAAGGAACAAAAATGGCTGGCCGACTTGGCCATGATCAGATTACAGTTAGGGGTCTTAAAGTTGCTCTAATAGATAACGACCTACAGGTAATTGGTGTTACCGGATCTGTTCCAGGCCCTAATAAAGGCATTATTGTGCTTAAAGGAGCCAAGTAATGGCTGCACCTGCTACCTACACTAAGGCCGGTACTAAGGCCACTACTAATGCCAAACTAGATAAGGCCGTGTTTAGTGTCGACGTAAAGAGCCATGAACTACTCAAGGATGCTTATACCGGATATTTGGCTAACGGCCGATCAAACCTAGCAGTTACTAAAACTCGCGGTCTAGTTCGAGGTGGTGGTAAGAAACCTTGGAAACAAAAGGGTACTGGACGTGCTCGTTTTGGCTCATCTAGAGTGCCTATATGGCGTGGTGGCGGTATTACTTTTGGTCCTACTGGCAACGAGAACTACTCCAAGCAGCTGAACACTAAGTCTAAGAATCTAGCTGTTCGACAAGCGCTAACTCTTGCGGCCGAAGCAAATAAGGTTACGGTTGTTGAAGATTTAGTTTCCAAAGAAGGTAAGACAGCCGAATTATCGAAGTTCCTTAAGAAAATCGATGCCGATCGCAATGTTTTGATTGTAGTAGATAACAAGCAACCTGAATTGTTGCGCGCTGCTGCAAATCTCTCTGGCGTTATTGTTGTTGGCGCTCACTACGTTAATGTTTACGATGTTCTAAATGCCGACACAATAGTCTTTACTCAAGCAGCCTTAAAGAATACAACCGAATGGCTGTCTAAATCTGCAAAGACTGCGCCTAAAACTAAGGTTACCGAGGAGGCTAAATAATGAGTAAAACCATTACTTTGCGCCCTCGATTGAGCGAGAAAACATACGCCTTAAGCGAAAGCCGCGTATATGTTGTTGAAGTTCCCAAAGATGTTAACAAGCACACTGTAGCGCGGGCTATCGAAGCCCAGTTCGAGGTTAAGGTTGTTAAGGTTAATATCACTAACGTTAATGGTAAGGCCAAGCGAATTGTTAGTATCTCTGGCAAGCGTTCGGTAAATGCTGAAGGCCGACGCAACGACATTAAGAAGGCTTACGTTACTCTTGCAAAAGGCCAAAGTTTACCATTCTTTAATGCAATTGAAGAAGAAGCTGAACAAGAGCAAGAAGCCCAAGCTAAGTTTGATAAAGCCGCCGCCAAGCAAGCCAGTAAAGAAGAAAAGAAGTCTAGCGAAACCCGTCGCGGTTGGCGTTTGCCCAAGAAGTCCTCTAAACCCTCAGATGAGGAGTCTAAGTAATGGCTATTAAATCCTACAACCCAACTACTCCCGGCCGACGTGGCATGACAAGTCAGGATTTTGACGGTATTACTACGCGAAAACCACTTAAATCACTGCTTGTTCCTAAACGTCGTGGCAATGGTCGAAACAACCAAGGCCGAATCACTACCAGGCACAAAGGTGGCGGAGCTCGCAAGTTCTACAGAATTATAAATTTCAAACTAGCCGAAGGTGTTACCGTAACTGTTGAACACATCGAGTACGACCCCAACAGAAGTGCACGAATTGCCCGAGTTAAAGAATCAAACGGTACATACCACTACATCTTAGCCTCTCAGGGTATGAAAGTTGGCCAAACAATCGTGAGTGGTGAAGAGGCAGCCATTGAGTCCGGTAACCGCTTAGCTTTGAAGAATATTCCAGTAGGTAGCACAATTCATGCCATTGAACTCAAAGTTGGTGGCGGTGCTCAGTTAGTTCGTTCCGCCGGTAACAGCGCTCAACTAATGGGTCGCGACAACGGGTACGCTCAAGTTCGTTTGCCTAGTGGCGAGGTTCGTCTTATTAACGAGAATTGCATGGCCTCAATTGGTGTTATTGGCAATGAACAGCACCAAAACGTCAAAATCGGTAAAGCCGGGCGTAATCGTAATAAGGGCAAGCGCCCATCGGTTCGTGGTGTTGTTATGAATGCCGCTGATCACCCGCACGGTGGTGGTGATGGTGGACGACACGGTATTGGCGGTGGCAAGAACCATGGTTCAGCACCAAAGACACCTTGGGGTCAGAAGACACTTGGCTACAAGACTCGTCGACGTAAGAATACTAGTCAGTTTATTGTTAGGAGCCGTCATGCGGCTAAGAGGAGATAAGGTATGAGTCGTTCACTTAAAAAAGGTCCGTACATAGACTTCAAACTTACCAAGAAGGTAAATGCTTTGGGCGACAACGATCGTACCATTATTAAGACATGGGCACGAGCAAGCACTATTTCACCAGACTTTGTTGGCAAGACCATAGCTGTGCACAACGGCAAGGTTCATGTGCCAATTTTCATTACCGAGAACATGGTTGGTCACAAGTTGGGCGAATTTGCTCCAACTCGTAAGTTCCGAAGCCACGGCGGCAAACTAGCTAAGGGAGGCAAATAATGCCAGTTCAAGCTATTGCCAAAGGCGTTAAGATTAGCCCCCGCAAAGTAGCGGTGGTAGCTTCACTCGTAAGAGGTCGAAGCGTGGAAGATGCATTAACTATTCTTGAGCACACTCCAAGACACAGCGCTATAGCTGTTCGCAAAGTTATTCAGAGTGCTAAGGCTAACGCCGATCATAATCATGGCTATAAGCCAGCCACTCTTCAGATTACTGAGATTAGTGTTACACCCGGACCTCGCCTTAAGCGCTATCGACCAGCTGCTCATGGACGTGCTTTGCCTTTCCAACGCAAGTCAGCCCATATACGCGTAGTTGTAGATGGCGAAAAGCGCGAGATCAAGAAACCGGCAGCCAAGACTAAACCGGCCACTACAGATGCCGCTAAGGAGACAAAGTAATGGGTCAAAAAGTAAATCCAATTAGTATGCGGCTTCAGGTTAATAAGGACTGGCGCAGCAAATGGTTCGCCGACAAGCGCGACTATGCTAAGTTCCTTCAAGACGACCTTCAGGTAAGACGACTTATTTCGAACAAATTGGGAAGCCGAGCTGCTATTAACAAAGTAGAAATAGCACGTACGCCGAATCTAGTTACTGTATCTATCGCAACTGCTAAAGCCGGTGTAGTAATCGGTCGCGGTGGAACTGGCGCAGCTGATCTAAAAGCCGCCATCGAAAAGATCTATGGTATTCCAGTTCGGGTTAACATCGACGAAGTTAAAAAGCCAGACATGTACGCTAAACTTGTAGCCGAGAATATTGCCCATCAGTTAGAGCGACGAATGAGCTTTAGGCGAGCTATCAAGTCTACAGCAGCTGCAACAATGCGAGCTGGTGCCAAAGGTATTCGAGTTGAAGTTTCTGGTCGTTTGAATGGTGCTGAGATGTCACGACGCGAAAAAGAGGTTTTGGGATCAGTTCCACTACACACGATTCGTGCAGACATTGACTACGCGCAAGTTAACGCTAAAACTGTAGCCGGTATCATCGGTGTTAAAGTTTGGATTTACAAGGGCGAGGTTCAGTAATGTTAATGCCAAAACGTCAAAAGCACCGCAAGGTGCGTAAGGGAAAGATTCGCGGCACTGCGACTGCCGGCAATTATATTGCTTTTGGTGAATATGCGCTTCAGGCTCAGGGGCAAGAACGAATTACTTCCCGACAGATCGAGGCCGCTCGTCAAGCCATGACCCGCTATATTAAGCGTGGTGGCAAAATTTGGATCCGTATTTTCCCACACACTCCAGTTACCCGCAAACCTCAAGACGTAAAAATGGGCAGTGGCAAAGGTAGCCCAGAATTCTACGTTGCCAAAGTTCGTCCTGGCACAATTATGTTTGAAATGCAGGGAGTGTCCGAAGAAGTTGCCCGCGAAGCTATGCGTTTAGCTGCTCATAAGATTCCTGTTAAGACCAAGTTTCTTGTTAGGGAGGATGGCTAGTCATGAAAATTGCTGAAATCCGAAAGATGAGCACAAGCGAGCTGGCGACTGGTAGCACTAAGTTGCGTGAAGAAATCAGCGAGCTCAAGCGACGAGTGCATTTGGGTGAGATTCAGAATGTTAGAGCTATTAGGAGCAAGCGTAAAGACCTGGCTCGACTGTTAACGGTGCTCAGTGAAGCACTCGAAAAGGAGGCCAAGTAATGGCTAAAACAATTCAAGGAGTGGTCAGTTCAAATAAGACCGATAAGACTATTGTCGTAACTGTTCATACTCGCAAGACACATCCGCTATATCGTAAGCAATACACTGTTACGACTAAGTTCATGGCGCACGACGAAAAGAATGAAGCCCAGCCTGGCGATAAGGTTATTATTACCGAGACCAAGCCAATCAGCCGACGCAAGCGCTTTATATTGACTGAAATTGTTGAAAAACCGGTACTTCGTGCCGACACATTGGCTGCTGCAAGCAGCGAAGACACAGGCAAGAAGCCTGTTAAGGCAAAAGAAGCTGAAGATGAGGAGTCTGAGGAATGATTCAGCAAGAAACTAGATTAATCGTGTGTGACAACAGTGGTGCAAAAGAAATTTTGTGCATCCGTGTTCTTGGTGGCACTGGACGTCGTTACGCAAAAGTTGGCGACACAATCGTGGCAACTGTTAAGCAGGCCGCACCTAACGGTCAAGTTAAGAAAAAGTCAGTTGTTAAGGCTGTAATTGTACGCACACGTAACCAGATTCGTCGCAAAGACGGTTCAACCATTAAGTTCGACGACAACGCCGCTGTTATTATCGACGAGAACAAGCAACCGCGAGCGACCCGTATTTTTGGTCCAGTTCCGCGCGAACTTCGCGACCAAGGGTATTTTAAGATTGTTAGTTTAGCACCGGAGGTACTGTAATGAGTACTCAAACACCAGTTAAGAAATTCAAGATTAAGCTTAAAAAAGGTGATCTTGTGGTGGTTCGTTCTGGCAAGTACAAGGGCCAGACCGGCAAAGTTACAGCTACTCACCCTAAGGAAAATAAGGTGACCGTAGCCGGTATTAATATAGTTAAGAAGCATGTTAAACCAAACCAGCAGTACCCGCAGGGGGCTATCGTTGAGCTGACTAAGCCAATTTGGGTTAGTAAGGTTAGCATTGTTGAACCTACCACTAAGAAACCTAGCCGAATTGGTTATTCGTTCGATAAAGATGGCGCCAAGACTCGTGTGTATAAGTCTTCAGGAAAGGAGATTAAGTAATGGCAACTACAACTCCAGCCGTGAAGCCGAAAGCCACTAAGTCTACCAACACCGGTGCGCGCTTGCGTATTCAGTACAATGACACTCTAGCCAAAGAACTTATTTCTGAACTTGGCCTTAAGAACCCTCACCAAGCACCAAAGCTCGAAAAAGTTGTTGTAAACGTTGGACTTGGAAAAGCTAAGGACGACAAGAAACTTATTGAGGTTGCAACCAACACACTTAGAAAGATTACCGGTCAGCAACCAGTCGAGACTGTTGCTAAGAATTCTATTGCTGGATTCAAACTTCGTGAAGGCAACAAAATTGGTCTAAAGGTTACTCTTCGTGGCGATAAAATGTACGAGTTTACTGACCGCTTAATTACTGTCGTACTACCTCGCCTACGAGACTTTCATGGTGTTAGCGCTCGCGCTTTTGACCGCCAGGGTAACTACTCAATTGGTCTGACCGACCAGTCAGTATTCCCAGAACTTACTTTTGAAGAAACTACTACAGCACATGGTATGCAAGTGGTATTCGTAATTAATTGCCTGGAGCCATCACACGCCCGGGCCTTACTAGAGAAATTTGGTTTGCCGTTCGAGAAGGAGGACAAATAGTATGGCTAAAAAATCCATAGTCGCTCGCGACTTAAAGCGCATTAAGATGATCGATCAGTACGCCGCCAAGCGTAAGGAACTAAAAGAGCTTGGTGACTTAGAAGGACTAGCTAAATTGCCTCGTAATTCAAGCCCGACTCGTCGTACTAACAGATGTCTAGAAACTGGTCGACCACGTGCCTTTATGCGTCAGTTTGGCCTAAGTCGTATTAATTTTCGGGAACACGCTAGTAAAGGCGAAATACCCGGTGTAACGAAGTCGAGCTGGTAGGAGTATATATGAGTACAAGTACAGATCCCATCGCAGATATGCTCACAAGAATACGTAATGCTATTGCCGTACGTAAGTCTGAGGTTAGTTTGCCACACTCTAAACTTAAAGAATCTGTTGCCCGATTATTGTCAGAAAGCAACTTTATAGATGGTGTTAGCGTTTCCGATGCTCCTGTTGGTAAGATTCTGACGATAAGGATCAACGACGAGAACAGTAACGCTCGTATTAGCGAAATTGTTCGATTGAGCAAGCCTGGCCGACGCTTTTATGTTGCATCTCAAGAGATCCCTGTAGTTAAGAGGGGCCGAGGTGTTGTGATCGTTTCTACCAGCAAGGGTGTGATGACAGGCGAGACCGCACGTCACCAAAAAGTTGGCGGCGAATTAATTTGTAAGGTTTATTAGGAAGAGATTAAGGATATATAGATGAGCCGAGTAGGAAAACTGCCAATCGCGATACCGAGTGGTGTGACAATCACTATCGATTCAGATGAAATTACCGTTGCTGGCAGCAAAGGTACACTGAAACAATTCACTATGCCTGGCGTAACCGTCAAGCAAGAAGGTGATCAAATAGTCGTGACTCGAATAAACGATGAACCTAAGAATAGGGCCAAGCATGGACTAATGAGGGCGCTAATTAATAACATGGTTGTTGGTGTAACCGAAGGTTTCTCTAAGAAGCTAGAAATAAACGGTGTTGGCTATAGAGTTGCCCAGCAAGGTACTGATCTTAAGCTTAACTTAGGTTTTTCGCACGACGTTATTTATCACGTACCAGCCGGTATTACTACAGCTATTGAACAAAATACCATCACCGTTAGCGGAATTGATCGCCAACAGGTTGGACAAGTAGCAGCCGAGATTCGTTCACTTAAGAAGCCAGAGCCATACAAGGGTAAGGGCATTAAGTACGAAGGTGAACGCATAATACGTAAAAGCGGCAAGAGCGGTAAGGACAAAGCATGAGCAAGCAATTAATTCACAAGTTAAAAAATAAGCAGATTCGCCGCGGCAGGATTCGTTCTGTGGTCAGCGGAACTGCTGATCGACCACGTCTGAGTGTTTACATAAGTAACTCTAACGTTACTGCTCAACTTGTCGACGACACCAAACATAAGACAATTGCATATGCTACAAGTGTTGGTAGCAAGTCTGCAAAAGGCACAATGACCGAAAAAGCAGTTGCAGTTGGTGAAGATATTGCCACTAAAGCAAAAGCCGTTAAGATCAAGAAAGTTGTATTTGATAGAGGCGGTAAGCTATACCATGGTCGTGTTGCCGCACTTGCCGATGCAGCTCGTAAATCAGGATTGGAGTTCTAATATGGCAGACGCAGTTACTACTGAGCCAGACAAACAAGTTAAAGCAGAACAGCCAGTTGCTCGAGACGCTTCTCAGCAAAGACGAGGACGCCGACAAAACGATGTTCAACCAGAAGAAAAACAGTTCGATGAACGAACGCTGCACATTGACCGTGTTGCTCGCGTAGTTAAAGGCGGCCGCCGATTCCGTTTTAGGGCCTTGGTTGTAGTAGGCGATAGAAAAAATGGCGTAGGTATTGGTACTGCTAAAGGCGCCGACGTAACTGCTGCTGTTACTAAGGCTACAGAAGTTGCCAAGAAGCAGCTAATTAAAGTTTCGTTATACAAGGGAACTTTGCCTCACGAAGTCGAATACAAGGTTTCTGGCGCACACATATTGTTAAAGCCGGCTAGTGCCGGTACCGGACTTATTGCCGGTGGTGTTGTGCGTACAATTCTTGAAGTGGCCGGTGTAAAGAATGCCTTAAGTAAGTCGCTCGGATCCAGTAATAAGACCAACACTGCCTATGCTACAATTGCTGCTCTCGACAGCCTAGTACCTGCTAACAAGTGGGTTACTAATGTTGGTAAGTCAAAGAAGTCCACCGCTAAAAAGGTTGATGAAGTGACAGAAGCAAAAAAACCCGCTAAGAAAGTTAAGGCGTAAAGAATATGAAATACAATCAACTTGAAATCGTTACCCACAAAACGTCCAAAAGAGTTGGTCGAGGTATAGCTTCGGGTCGTGGAAAGACGGCTGGTCGTGGAACTAAGGGTCAAGGGGCGCGCACAGGCTCAAAGGCTAAGCCAGGCTTTGCTGGCGGTTCAAACCCATTAATGCAGAAATTACCTAAACTCCCAGGTTTTAAGAGCCACAAAACCGCTCCTGAAGCCGTGTATACGGGTCAATTAGAGCAGTTCGCAGGAAAAACTGTAGATGCTCAAGTACTCGCCGATGCCAGGCTCATAAGTAACCCATATGTTTCCGTTAAACTGATCGTAAAAGGTGAATTAACTAAAAAGGTTACAGTTAAATTACCTAAAGCTAGCGCTAGTGCAATAGCAGCTGTTGAAGCCGCAGGTGGTAGCTATGAAGCTGCACCACGATTAAGCCGACCAAAGACTTCAACTAAGAAGTCTAAAGAAGACTAGTTTTAAAATAACATCTAGAGCAGTGCACATTTTAGAAAAACGCTTAGTTGTCGAAGCTTAAAAGTTGTCTGCCCCTTAGCTAATGTGTTTAAATAGTACCAACCGATGAGAGAGACAAACGTTATATGAATTGGAAAATAATTGCCAAGTCGCTAACGCATAAGGATATGCGCGGGCGAATTATTGCCGTACTTGGAATACTATTAGTCTTTCGTATCCTAGCTCACATTCCGGTGCCCTTGAGTAACCCCGCAACCTTGCATCAGGTACTTCAGAACCTTTTTAATTCAAACAATACGCCTCAGTTACTTAACTTTATTAACGTTTTATCTGGTGGAGCGCTCGCTAACTTCTCAATAATGATTGCCGGGCTCGGACCATACATTAACGCTTCAATTATTATGCAGCTGCTAACAAAAGCGATCCCGCAGCTAGAGGCGTTACACAAAGAAGGTGAATTTGGACAAAAGAAGATTAACCAGTACACCCGTATACTAACTTTCCCACTTGCGATCATACAGTCCATTGGATCAATCTATCTTATTAGACAAGCTGCGCAGTCAATTGGAGGTATTGGAGACATTACAGCCCATACGTCGCTTATGCAGTGGGTTTTGATGGTTTCCGCGTTAACCGGCGGCTCAATGCTACTTATGTGGCTCGGGGAGCTAATTACGGAGCAGAGCATTGGTAACGGTATATCTTTGATTATTACCGTGGGCATTGTGAGCAGGCTACCTTCAACTATTTCATCATTAATATCACCAGTGCTTAAAGAGGGTCACCACTTTGTTCTGTTTCATCATAAACTGCCCTTCAACAAAACCGCACTATTGGTAAGTGTACTAATTCTGTTAGCCGTGCTCGTTCTAACTTGGCTAGTAGTTATGCTAAACGAAGCCGCGCGTAACTTGACCGTCAACTACGCCAAAAGGGTTCAAGGTAATCGCACATATGGAGGCATTACCACAACTTTACCGGTAAAACTTATAACTGCTGGGGTTGTACCCATAATTTTCGCGGTGGCCTTTTTGAGCGTGCCAAGCTTTGCCGGTCAATTGCTGTCGAGCAGCCATAGTACTCGTTTGGCGCATCTGGGCACCAATTTAGTCACATGGTTTAACCAACCATCATCGAGCACTTTTGCAACGGAAGGCTTAAAAGCCTATATATATCCGATCACATACTTTGTTTTAGTGTTTACATTCACCTTCTTTTACACGAGCATTACCTTTAACTCTAAAGAGATTGCCGAGAATCTACATAAACAAGGTGGATTCATTGAAGGCGTGCGTGGTGGTGAACAGACCGAGAAGTATCTAAGCAAGATTGTAAATCGACTTACATTCTTTGGCGCCATAAGCCTCGGATTATTAGCTGTACTACCCATTGGAGCCCAAGCCTTTATTAACTCTAATATTACCGTTGGTGGAACCAGTGTGCTTATTTTGGTATCAGTAGCGCTACAAACTCTTCGTGCCGTTGAATCTCGAGCCCTGATGGTTACGTACGACCAGTATGAGCAGCCAGACTTCTTTTACGACGAAACAACAGGTCTGGGAGAAGTGGGCGGACGCCGCTTAAAATTCGGACCGAGGCTACTAAATAGGGCTAAATCTAGCAAAAAGTAAGTTAACGTGCTATATTGTTATTAGTTTTAACCGTGCAATAGGTAGCACGGCGCTCTAGGTTTTTATAAAAGTCTTTACAAACTACCAGGGTAACTGATATAATCAATCCCTAGTTATATTTATGGCAGCCAACAAGGAAGTTATCGAACTCACAGGAACAATCGTTGAGACCCTTCCGGGCACTCAGTTTCGTGTAGAACTCGAAAATGGCCATCAAATTATAGCTCATGTTGCAGGCAAGATGAGGAAACATTTTATCCGCATCGTGCCAGGTGACAGCGTTACGGTCGAGTTGACCCCTTACGATCTTACGAAGGGCAGAATCACCTACCGCCAGGGTTAAATATTAAGAGCAGTGAGTCATCGCTAGCTAAAGGAGCAATGATCCGCATGAAAGTGCGTGCCAGTGTCAAGAAAATCAGTCCCGACGATAAAATAGTCCGCCGCAAAGGTAGGCTATATGTTATTAACAAGAATAAACCTAAGCACAAGCAAAGGCAGGGTTAACTAGTGGCAGTTCGAATTTCAGGTGTTACTATTCCAGCTGAGAAGCAAGTTTGGGTTGCACTCACTTATGTTTACGGAATAGGCCCTAAGACATCACACGATATTCTAGCTAAAGCTAAAGTTGAACCTACTGCCAGAGTTAAAAACCTTACTGACGGCGAAGTTTCAAGAATTCAAGACTCTATAAACGCCGACCATCTAGTGGAAGGTGAATTGCAGAGAATCGTTAGTGGCAACATTAAGCGACTCAAAGACATTAAGTCTTATAGGGGTTCCAGGCACGCTAACAACTTACCGTCCAGAGGACAACGTACTAAAACTAACGCTAGAACTAGACGAGGTCGCAAGGTTACAGTTAGCGGTACCGCCAAGAAGGTGGCAGCAAAGACCTAAACAGGTAATTAGATTATGGCAGACAACACTCAACCAACTACTGAAGTTAAAGAACCAGTTTTAGAAGACACTAAAGCTACTGTTTCAGATGATACTACCGCAGCTCCGGCCGATAAGACTGCTGTAAAGCGCAAGAAGTCTAAACGAGCAGTACCAAGCGGACAGGTTCACGTAATGGCCGGTTATAACAACACGATTATTACTTTTACAGACAACTCAGGCAATGTTATTTCCAGCTGCAGCGCTGGAGCTTGCGGTTTCCGTGGTTCTAAGAAGGGCACCGCTTACGCGGCTCAAGTTGCTGCTGAACGTGCTACTCAAACCGCTAAGCAACAGTACGGTTTTTCTAAGGCAGAAGTGTTCATTAAGGGCATTGGTCTTGGTCGTGACGCAGCTGTACGAGTATTAGCTTCAATGGATGTTTCAGTTGAGAGCATTAAAGACGTTACCGGTGTTGCCCATGGTGGCACAAGGCCCAAGAAGGCGAGGAGAATCTAGATGGCTCGTGATCGACAATCAATTGTAAAGATGAGCCGTCGTGAGGGCTATGCGCTGCACCCTAAGGCCCACAAGGCATTAGTTAAGCGAACTACCAAGCCTGGTCAGGCTCAGAATTCCCGTGGTGGTCGCGGTGCTAAGTTTAGCCAGTACTCACTGCAATTACGTGAAAAGCAAAAGGTTAAGCGTTTATACGGTCTGCTTGAAAGACAATTTAGCAATCTTATGAAAGAAGCTTCCAGGCGCCAGGGACAATCTGGCCAGGTTTTGCTTCAACTTTTAGAACAAAGAGCTGACAACGCTGTTTACAGGGCCGGTTTTGCACCGAGCCGTCGCGCATCTAGACAACTTATTACTCACGGACACTTTATGCTTAATGGCGTTCGAGTCGACATTCCTTCAATAAGACTACGACCAGGCGATGAGCTTACCGCTCGTCCACACAGTCTTAAGACTGAATACTTCAAGAATTTAGATGATGTAAGTCCCGCTCCAGGTGAAATACCTGCCTGGTTAAAAGCTGACCGTAAAAAATTCACTGTGACGGTAACCGGCGTACCTTCACGAGATGATGCAGAGCCGGATATAAATGAACAGTTAATTGTTGAGTACTACTCACGCTAAGCCTTAAAGGAGCTCTAAATAATGTCAAACAACATTCACACCCCGGGCCTCGTTAAAGTAGACGAGCACGGAAACAACAGTGCATCGTTTACTATCGAGCCGTTGCACAGCGGTTATGGGATGACCCTAGGAAACTCAATACGAAGGGTTCTGCTCTCCAGTATATCTGGTGCAGCAGTAACGGCCTTTAAAATCGAAGGTATAACTCACGAATTTACTGCCGTACCTGGCGTAAAAGAAGATATTGTCGACATGATGATAAATCTTAAGGGCGTACGTTTTCGTGTTTATGGTAACGAACCACAGATTATTCGTATCAACAAATCCGGAAAAGGCTTAGTTACAGCTAAAGATATCGAGACTAACGCTGATGTTGAAGTTGTTAACCCAGACCACGTAATTTGTACTATTGACGATCCTAAGACCAAGTTAGTTGCCGACTTAACTGTAGAAGTTGGTCGCGGTTACCGTACTATCGAAGAAGGTGCTCTTAAAAAAGCCAGCGACACTATTGCCCTCGATGCTATATTTAGCCCAGTACTGCGTGTTCGTTATAAGGTTGAGAATACCCGTGTTGGACAAGCTACAGACCTAGACCGTTTGCTAATTACCGTCGACACCGATGGCTCTATAACTCCGCGCGAGGCTTTCGAAGAGGCTAATGCTATTCTTGTTAATCAGTACACAGCTTTGGCCGGTAAAACTCTTATACCAGTTAATGATCCAGTTAGTGACGCTGCAGGATCTTCAGAAGGTGAATTTGGCGACGACCTAATTGGCGATGAATCATCTGCCCTGGGAACTTCAATCGAAGATCTTAATCTGTCCGCTCGCACCACAAACGCACTCATTAACAACGATATCCACACCATTCGCGACCTGTTTGCACTAAACGACGCCGAGCTTCGGGACCTTAAGGGTTTTGGTAGCAAGGCTTTAGACGAAGTTAAAGATAAGCTAGCGGAGTTGGAGCTCTAAATGCATCGACACGGCTACAAAGGCAGAAAGTTTCACCGCGAACGCGACCAGCGTAACGCGCTGATTAAGTCTTTGGCTGAATCGCTTATTAAGTATGAGTCTATTGAGACTACGCTACCTAAAGCAAAAGAAGTCGTTCCGTATGTTGAAAAACTAATCACTAAAGCCAAAAAAGGTGATCTACATAATCGTCGTCAGGTTCTAAGCAGTCTGCAAACGGTTGAAAGCGCCCACAAGCTATTCGACGAAATCGCACCTAAGCTCACTTCCCGTTCTAGCGGACACCTAAGAATCGAAAAAACCATAGCCAGACGCGGTGATAGCGCACAGCTCGCCCGAGTTAGCTTCGTAGACGACCTAAGCGCTGCACCCGTTGCCAAAGCTGCCGCTGTTGAAGCAGCTAAGCCGTCAGAACCTAAAGAAGTAAAAGCCGAAAAGCCTGCTTCTAAACCCGCTGCCGCAAAGCCCAAGGCCGCCGCAAAGCCCAAAAAGGCTGTTGCTAAGGAGACTAAGTAATGAAAACTTACAGCGCTAAACCTACCGACGTTACCCGTTCTTGGTACATAGTCGATGCCAGCGAAGCTCCTCTTGGTAGAGTTGCCACCAAAATTGCAACGATTCTAATGGGCAAAGAAAAGCCTCAGTTCACCAAGCACATAGACTGCGGTGATTTCGTAGTAGTAATTAACGCTGAACAAACTGTATCCACTGGCGACAAGGTTAACAAGAAAATTTACTACAGCCACAGCGATTACCCTGGTGGCCTTAAAGAAACCTCACTTAAGGATAAACTCGAAAAAGATCCAGCTTTCCCAATAACCAAAGCTGTCAGAGGCATGCTACCTGTTAATAAGCTGCGCGATGAGCGCCTAAAGCGACTTAAAGTATACGCAGGGTCTGAGCACCAACACCAAGCCCAAAAACCGGTATTAATTTCAGTTAAGGACATCAAGTAATGGCAACAAAAGCATCATATTTCTACGGATTAGGTCGACGCAAGAGCGCCACTGCCCGAGTTAGATTAAGCCCAGGTAAAGGAGCCGTAACAATCAACGGCTCAAGCTCAGAAGATTATCTGAATTCCAGCAAATATCTACTCAACAAGCTGCAACAGCCGTTTGTAGTTCTAGATAACGTAGGTAAGTTCGATGTTAGCGCTGTGGTATCCGGTGGTGGCCACGAGGGACAGACTGAAGCGATCAGGCTTGGCATAAGCAAGGCTCTAGTTGCCATGAACGAAGATTTTAAAAGCACGCTTAAGCGCGCCGACCTTCTCAGCCGCGACTCCCGCGAAAAAGAACGCAAGAAGTTTGGTCTTAAGGGTGCTCGTAAACAGCGTCAGTTCACCAAACGTTAACCTCTCTATCCAATACTCATTGACAGGCGGGTATAAATACACCCGTTGTCAATACCCGTTTCTAAGGAGTGTTATTTAGTAATCATGGTCTATAATAAATACATATGAGTAAACCTGTGATTTTGACTGGCCTAAGGGCCAATAATGATCTTCATATTGGTAATTACCTTGGAGCCTTGTTGCCATTAATAGATATGGCAAAATCTAGAGCTGATGAATACCAAGTCAATCTATTTGTCCCGGATTTGCATAGTTTTACTACACCAATAGATCACAATAATCTTCAAGAATCTATATTATCGAATGTTAAGTTATTTGTTGCAGCGGGCTTACCGCTAGGTCACGCCGATGTTAACATTTATCGTCAAAGTTATATTCCGGCCCATAGTGAATTAACTTGGATCCTCGATTGCTTCACAGGTATGGGCGAAATGCAGCGCATGACCCAGTTTAAAGATAAATCGTCGGATCAGAGTGCTGATCGAGTTAGCGTTGGTTTGTTTAACTACCCGGTTCTCATGGCGGCCGACATTCTACTCTATGACGCCACTTACGTCCCAGTTGGCGACGATCAGAGCCAGCACCTAGAGTTTACGCGCGACATTGCCGAACGAATGAATAGTCGATTTAATTCTGATTTATTCACAATACCTAAGCCAGTAAAAGAACAGCATGAGTTTTTTGGCAAGGATCAAGGGCTGCGTATTAAAGATCTTATGAATCCCGACAAAAAGATGAGCAAATCCGACGATACCGGCAACGGAGTAATATTTATGACCGACTCGCCAGAATTAGCTCGTAAGAAAATCATGTCGGCTACCACCGATAGCTTAAACAACGTAACCTATTCGCCCGATCAACCCGGTATTGCTAATTTGCTAGACCTTTTAAAGTTATTTGGCGGATCAACTGAAGAATTTATAGGTCAGAATCAATACGGTCCTTTAAAAACTGCAGTGGCGGATGTTATAGTCAAGTTTTTGGAAGATTTTCAGTCAACACTTAACAATGTGAATGATGATCAAATCTTAGCAAAACTTGTTGAATCTGAAACCAAAATGAATGTAATTGCCAACGATAAACTTAGCAGGGTGCAAAAAGCTGTCGGGTTGAGGTAAATTAGGTGAGCAATCTAGATATATCAAGGGCTGAAAGGCTTGATCAGTACGTTGTAGGCCAGCTACACGGCCTTAGCAGAGGTTTAGTTGGCAAGCTTATAGAGCAGGGCAAAGTAAGCGTAAACGGCTCACCGCAGATTAAAGCTGGTTATAAACTACGTGCAAACGACAATATTGTTATTGATTACGACGAAAATGCCGAACCCGAAATTCCAGATATAGAAATACCGGTACTTTACGAAGATGACGACTGTGTGGTTATAAATAAACCAATTGGTGTTCTATCGCACAGTAAGGGCGCATTTAATCCTGAAGCAACAGTGGCGACTTGGTTGCGCAGTCGCTTAAAAATGCAAGGCGGTGAACGAGCCGGCATTGTACACCGTCTGGATCGCTCTACAAGTGGAGTTATGATTTGCGCTAAAACGCCGGAAGCAGTAAGTTGGCTTCAAAAGCAGTTTTCGCAGCGCAGAGTTAAAAAAGCCTACGTTACTTTAGTAGAAGGTGAGCTCAAGAACGAGCAAGCCATTATAGATATGCCTATAGAAAGAAATCCCAAACGTCCACAGTTTTTTAGAGTTGGCAGCAATGGTAAATCGGCAGTAACAGCTTACGAAGTTATTAAAGCCAATGAACATTATAGTCTTGTAAAGCTTGAACCAACCACCGGCAGAACTCATCAACTTAGGGTTCACTTGCAGCATTTAGGACACCCAATAGTTGGCGATACATTTTACGGCGGCAAAGCGGCTGAAAGACTGTACTTACATGCCCAAAAGCTGGAGTTAACATTGCCGAACAGAACTCGAAAGGTTTTTTCAGTTGAAATGCCAGAAGAATTTAACGATAAGTTTAAATCGTGATCAACTTAATAATTAATCCAGATACAAAAAAACACCTTGATAATTACTTCGTAGCTCCGGCCCAATCTCTTATTTTAGTTGGTCCTACGGGTTCGGGTAAGGCTAGCTTAGCAAGAAGTATAGCCGAACAAGTAATTGGTCTGGAAAGTGGTCAAATCGATAGTTATCCATACGTTTTACTACTTGCTCCGGAAGACGGTAAATCAATAGGAATAGAAGCAGCTCGATCTTTAGAACAATTTTTGAGCCTCAAAGTACCCGGAAACAAAGACTTTGACCGCGCAGTTATTGTAGATGAAGCCCACAAACTTACTATTGAGGCACAAAATGCTTTATTAAAAACGCTTGAGGAACCGCCAAAAGGTACAATAATCATCTTGAATACTACTCATGAACAAGCTTTGCTGCCAACCATTCGATCCCGTGCTCAGTCGATTACAATTGGCAGGCCTGATTCGGCCGACTTAAAAGCCCATTTCACTTCTTTAGGAACGGACTTTGAAAAGTTTTACAGTCTTAGCGGTGGTTTGCCGGGCCTTATTTCGGATTTAAGCACAGACTCTGAGCATCCACTGCTAGTAGCCTCCGATACTGCCAAGCAAATACTATCCCGAAACTTATATGAAAGACTAATAATGGTAGATGAACTGTCTAGAAATAAAGCACTAGCTACCGACACAATGAAGATTTTGCAACGAATGGCTCGCCTAATGCTAGCTAACGATAAAATTAAAAACTCGCAACAGTGGCAAAAGGTGCTTTCGGCGAGTTATACATGCTTAGAAAATTTAAATTCCAATGCTCAGCCAAAACTTTCTTTAACCAATTTTATGCTCAGTCTGTAAGACCTGTCATCGTGGTATAATCAAAGGGAAATATGTATGGCTTACTGATCATCGCCATTTTTGGCATTCTGGCCTACCATAACACCAGAATTCACGACGACGAATTTGCTAACGCTTCACGCAAGGTTGGTGATCGTTTGGGTAAATTATGGGATATTGCCCATCAAGGAATGCGCGAAAACCGCTTTTTGCGAGCCGAAAAAGCTCTACTTACTATTCTCAAAATAGATGAAAAGAACGCCGCTGCTTATAACAGACTTGGCATACTATATGCCAAGCAAAAAGAATACCGCGACGCTATAGATTGTTTTGAGATTGCATCATCTATAGAAGCTACACCATCCAGTTTGCACAACCTAGGCTTAATTTATTACGAAACTGAAAACTATGACAAGGCAGCAGTAGCTTTTGAACAAGCACTTAAACTTGAGGATAATATGGCGGCTAGACACGTAGCTTATGCCAAAGTGCAAGAAAAATTAGGCAATAATAAATTAATGTTCCAGGAACTTGAAAAAGCAGCAGAACTAGAGCCCAATAGAGAAACCTACATGCTTCTTCTTAAAGCATACACATCTAATGGTATGGCCGAAGAGGCAGATCTTATTGCCGACAAGCTCAAGAAACTCAAGGTTCCGTCTGGCCGAGCTAAGAGAATCCTACGACCCCGCCGAGTTGTTGTTTAAGCATTCTTCAGAATATTTAAAAGTTCGGGGAATTCATCGGTCTGCATATTATGACCAATTCTAAAGTGGCCAAATCCGTTTAATTCTATATGTTCAGCGCTTGGAAAAGCTGTAATTAGTTCACGCGTCCGTCTTAAAATTGGTTCGTCGTCGTCCAGGGAATACATAATTGTTAATCTATCAGTCCGCTTTACAATATCTTTATCTAGTTTATATTGCGAAAAATCGCCATATTTATTTTCATAGTCACGATAAGGAGCTATTATAACAACTTGTTCTACCTCAGCTATTTGATTTTCGGACAACCAGCGTAAGATGAATTCGGCTCCGGCACTGTGACCTATCAGCGCGGTTTCTTGATCTACTTTATTAGAGTCAAAAACACCTTTCCAATCTTTATATACTGGATAATATGGCTTAGGCAAGGGCGGTATCGATACCTCTACCCCTCGCTCAATTAGTTGTTGACCAAGCCATGGGAACCAGTTAGCTTCGTGGGGCTTAGGCTCATTAGGATTATCGTAACGTTCTCTTGGCGGTTTACCGTGGAGTATTACAGCGTTATTCATAGACTAATAATAGTTCAGGTTTATAGTTGAGGTTGTAATTTTAGTGATGTCTCCCAAGTCTAAGACAACTTAGTCGGATCCTGGGATCGTAACTCTGCTAATTCAGTTTCTAATTCTCGGATTCTATTTTGCCTAATTGCTTCGGGGGCATTAAAATCTGGATGCTCTTCGGCGTTATCGTATAGCACACCTTCAACAATAGGTAGAGTATTTCTTGTACCATAGACTCCAGGAATTTCAGCACTAAACCTTTCAGCCTCCAGTCTAGTTGTGAACCATCCCACAATTTTTGCGCCACCTCGCCCCTCGGTTTTGTCTATATGCTCCTGTGCACCAAATATTTCTTGGGGTGCCATTGTGGTATCTCCCTTTATATTAAAACACTTTATACTTATCGATAATCGATGACAAGCATAAGCAAAACAAAAAACACTCTCTCGAAGTGCTTTTTAATTTGGTGCAGGGTGATAAACGATAGTATTACTATTTTAGTGCATCAAGGACAGTTAGTAGCTCTTTAATGATGTAATCTGCGCTACTAGAATCAATTTAATTATCTGGAACCACTTGAACAACTACCTTGCCTGATTTTGCTTTTCCTTGCTCGACGTAATTGATTGCATCAAGAGTCTTATCAAAAGGAAATATTCGGTCAATAACAGGCTGCAGCTCACCTTTTTCATAAAGCAGTCTTAGCTTTTCCAGTTGGGAACCACTTGATTTCATAAACATGAACTCATACCGCACGTTAAGTGCTTTAGCTTGCTTGCGAATTTTGTGGCTTAGTAGGTGCATATAAAAACCTATTGGTGCCGGCGCGCCAAGTTGCTTGGCAAAGTCGACATCGGGTGGGCCGACTACACTTATGGCTAGCCCGCCGGGCTTGAGTATTGTAAGTGATTTTTCTAGGTTACTTCCGCCTACTGAATCTAGTACAAAGTCATAATCTGATAACTTAGTCGAAAAGTCCTCTTTTGTATAGTCGATGACTATATTAGCACCAAGTTTTTTAACTAACTCTATGTTGTGGGTACTAACAGTCGTTGCAACTTTTGCTCCCAGATGATGAGCTAACTGCACTGCTGTTGAGCCAAGCCCGCCACCACCACCATGTATTAATATTTTATCGCCTGGCTTTATGTGCGCTCGTTCAACCAAGGCCTGCCATGAGGCTAATGCAACCAATGGCACCGCCGCTGCATCGGAAAAAGTTAGGTTGCTTGGCTTTAGTGCAATATCCGCTTCATTTATAGCAATGTACTCTGCGAAACTGCCGATACGTAAATCTCTCGGTCGAGAAAAGACTGAATCGCCAACTTTGAATTTTTGCACACTCGAGCCGATCTCGGTGATAACACCAACGACATCGTGGCCGAGGGTAAATGGCTTTTTGTATTTGAGTAGCTGCTTAAATTCGCCGTTACGAACCATTTTATCTAACGGGTTAATACTTGTGGCGATAACTTTAACTAGGACATCGTCTGTACCAATTGTTGGTTTTGGTATATCCGCGGCATGTAAACCGTCTTTGCCGTATTTTGTAACAGTGAATGCTTTCATACACCTATGGTAACAAATAGTATGCCAGATGGATAAGTTCTGAGTTCTAACGTTCCTAATGCTATAGCTAAATTAACAGGAACAAAATTCGTGGTGCAGGGAGAGGGATTCGAACCCCCGAAGGCTGAGCCAGATGATTTACAGTCACCCGTGTTTGACCGCTTCACTATCCCTGCACATGTTACTGCTTTTGGTAAGCTCTGGAGCCATCTCCGGGATTTGAACCCGAATTATGCCAGTGGCATAATTTGTAGACTCGAGCGGAGTGTCCTAGGCAGGTCCTGGAGCCATCTCCGGGATTTGAACCCGGGACCCCTTCCTTACCATGGAAGTGCTCTACCCCTGAGCTAAGATGGCTTGGTAACCCAACAATAGTAGCAAATTCTCTCTGTTTTTGCTACACTTTATCACTGTTAGTGCGTTTATAGCATATGCCGGCGTAGCTCAGTGGCCAGAGCAGCTGTTTTGTAAACAGCGGGTCGTGGGTTCGACTCCCTCCGCCGGCTCCAATAATTTGACTCTATTAAACTTTATTGAATATGTTAGATTATTAGTGTATAAGTACTATTATTAATTACTTTTCGGAGCTTTATTACAAGCTATTTTAGGAGAAAGAATGCCTGCTGCTTTATCTGAGCGTGATCCAATGACACGGGTATATGATGAGTTTCGTTATTCTGAGAGACGTATGCCTAAAGAATTGGATATACGTAGAGCTGCACGCCAATTATTATTATCGTTTCAGCAGGCGGAGCGTCTCGGCCATGTAGAAACTCTAGAGAGTGATAATACATATCGTTTCATAGCTGCGGTAAGAGAAGAACGTAGCCATAGCCCAAACGAACCTGCTATTGATAGTCTGCTAGAAGTTTCAAGACGAGTAGATGGTAAAACTAACCACCTAGAAGTTACCAAGTATTTTTCTAAACCATGGGATGATGGTTATCTTTCTCCTATGTTAATTTCGCGCTCAATAGGGATGTCTGTAGGAATTCATAGAGCTACTTCAGCTATTGTTAGGGAAGTTGCAGCTATTAGTTTTATAGAAGCGGCTCGGAATGGCCTTAATGGCAACAATGAACCGTACTCCGTGCATCAAACACTTGATGCGCTAAATATTAAACATGATTTTGGGTTAATTGTAAGTAGTGAGTCTCCCAAAAAATTATCTATCGTGGATGCAGAGAAAGCGGCTCGTATGCAGCGTAAACTAAGTCTGCCCATGTACAGTTTAGAAATGATAAGACTTGAGAGTAAGTTTTCTCCTTCATTACATCCAGACGATGAGAGAATAGCAGAATTTAAAGAGGCAGCGAAGGCAATTCCTGGCGCGCATGTTCAAATCTTTCCACTAGACATTCCAGAGACGCTAGCAAGAGATTAGATAGCGTATTTACAATCTGTTACCAATCTGTTAGTATAGACATAACTTTAATCAAGGTATTTTATGGGCAAAAAAGGCGATAAGCGCAAGATAATCGGTATGGTAAGTGAAGAGACTAACGAAAGGCTCTATTACACTACCAAGAACACTATGAACACTCCAGAGAAGCTGACTCTAAAGAAGTACAGTCCTAAACTCAGGCGCCACGTAGTTTTTACTGAGACCAAAAAGAACCTCGGTCGCAACGAAGCCCCAAAGCGTTAATACGCTTTAAATCTTAACTTAGATCTAAAAGTGTGTTAAGTAGTTCGGCATGACTCCATACCAATGGAGTTACACTTAATGGCTGGCCAGTTTCTGGGTCGTACTGTTCGCTCAGGGCGCCACTAGTTAGTTCATGATGAACCGCCCAGTCAAGCATTTGCTGAACTTTATCGTTTTGATTAGTTGCACTGTAATACTGAGCCATCCACATGGTGCAGACTATCCATGGATTGCCTTTATAGTTTCGTTTAGATAAAAAGTAGTTATCGAATTCATATCGAATTACTCCACCACTTGGTGATGAGTTAAGTAGTCTTGCCTCAACGTGTTTGGCGGTACTGATAATGCGATCATCATCATTTGGCAATCCAGCGTACATGAAAGGTCCATATAGGCTAGAAGCATCCAGGGTATTGTCGTATTGAATTTCGCCACTAGGTTGTAGCAGGAAACCTTTTCTAAAATAGCCGTCTGGGTGATACAAAGTGTTTAAATTGGATCGAATGCTCTCGGCGGTTCGGCTCCATCGTACAGCTTCGTCGTTATGTTCAAATACGCTAGCCATTTTGGAGGCTGCCATTAATGCGGCAATAACTACGCTAACCGTGTAAGTTGTAGTCAAGAATTTCTCTTCCCATAAGTCGTAACTGGCGTGTGGAAGACCTGTTTGCTCGTCTATATAATGAGTCATCCAATTTGCGCAGGGCACAATGAAGGTCTGATACATATGTTCAATAAACACCTTATCTTCTGGATTAGCGTCAAAATACTCGCCGATCATGAACATAACACTAGCTGTTTCGTCTTCTTGTATGGCAAGCTCGCGCTGACGGCCATGTACAAGTGGGTGCCACGTGCTACCAATGGCTCTATCGGGTTGGTATTTGTGCATTAAATATCCGTCTTTATGCATGGTGTCTCTAGCGAACTCAAAGAAATTCTTGGCTTCTTCAAAATGCCCGAGTCTAATTAAAGGCCAAATGGCGTACGAGGCATCTCTAGGCCAGCAGTAACAGTAATAATCACGCCCGTAATTAAAGATACTTGAATCGCCACTAGCAAGTATTGAACCGCGTTCATCGCAGTGGGCTTTGATTATCATCATGCTATGTTTGAGGCTTCTGTCGTGAAATTTAGGTATTTCAATTTTGCCACTACCCAACCAGGTTTGCCAGTGTTGGCGAACATGCCTAATTCGGTCTTCAAAAGGTTGTTTCTTAAAATCAAGGTGAGTCGTTAGACCGTCACTCTGGCTACTAGCCGCGATTATCCAATAATCCAGTACTGTTTGCTGTCCACCGTCCATGTGACGACGAAATCTAAGTACACTATCTACGCCTCCATGCTCTACAGGGTTGTTCGATAATTCGCCGTCTTCAGCATCTAAAAACGTACCAGCTTTGCCTTCTATAGCAAAATTACCAATGGCATATTGATCAAACTCTTCTCCATCTGTAAATCGACCAGCTATTAATAAACAATAGCGCCCCTTATAATCCAAGATATAGTTGTCGTCTGGTACATACAGAGCGGTGTCGCCACGGCCTAGTTTGGAGATTTCAAATACTTGATGCATAAACAATCGTACATCACGGTTCTTATCTGATTCATTTGTGATAGTTATATGTCTAACAAGGGCATTTGTTTCGTTATCTATAAAGTCTTGAAAATGAAGGCTTATAGCTAGGTTATTGGAGTGCATTTTAATCGAACTAATTAGTGCGTCGTTTTCGAAGTCTAAATTAATAGCCCATGTACCGTCGTTAGTCCAGCTGAAGTTACCATCTACCCATACACCAATCTTATGTTGTACAGCCCTGGAATTTGTGAGGTTCTCTAGCCCCACATAAGGGTAATAGAAGTCGTAAACAAGCCCGTACTCGTCTAGGCCTACAAATAACTGCCCGTTACTAAGAACTACCGGCCGACCCACCTCAGCGCCTCCTCATTACAAAGGTATGCCTTTTTCGAGCAACCTAAACTGTATATCCCTAAATACATTCATAAAGTTCATATACGCCTCATACGGAGTCTCGTAAGGGCTAAAGTAGGCGTGAATATCGCCGTCGCTGAACCATTTGGTGCACATGTAATAGAAATGGTCAGACGTTTGAAGTCGCCGCCAGTCATCGATTAAGGCCAAATCATTGGTAGCGATAATCTTATCCTGTAACTCGTATAGCTCATGTATAGATTCAGATTGCATTGGGTTGCCAAGCCAGGCCGACAGATCTCGCTCGGTATCAGCCCAGGTGACTGTTTCGGGCATGTCTATCTGATCAACCGGCTCGAATGAATCAATTACCTCACTAACAGTCATAAAGGTGTGATTTTCGTTTTTTAGCCATTGCTTTGGTAAATGTTCTAAGAAATCGAACACACCCGATTCTTCCCATTGGTGCTCACCAAATGTTTCATAGTCCATAAATAGGTTGAAGTTGGTGGCATCCGGGTCTTCACTTAGCCAATGTGCAAACTTATCAGCTGTGAGCGGCCATTCAGCCCACTCCCTGTTGCCAAACCTAAAGGCAATGTCGTCACTTAGCTTGTAATTTTTTAGTAAAAGTTTAATTTGGTTCGTATATGTTGGTCTATACACAAAGTTAGGGCTTTTCCACCCTAGTACTGCGTCCCAGCCCTCGGCTAGTATGCCTTTATAGCCGGCTCTGTCGGCCCATGATGCTAAATCGTTGTTATAGGCTAGCTCGGTGTTTCTAAAAACCTGGGGTGTTTGGCCAAAAATTTCTTGAATTTTTCGCTTATGCATATCTACCTGCATCTCAAACTCGGCTCTAGAGTAGAAGAAGGCTAGACTGTGGTGATAGGTTTCGGCAACTATTTCAACTCTTCCAGATGCACACAGATCCTTAAAGGATTGAAGCGATTCCGGTGACCATTTTTCGAGCTGCTCAATCACCGTACCAGTAATAGATAAACTAACTTTAAACTCAGGATTTTCATTCAATAGTTTAAGAAGTCGCTTGTTTGTTGGCAAATATGATTTTTCGGCAACTTTTTTAAGGACTTTTTCGTTGCTTTCAGATGATTCGTAGGGTGCATTAAAGTAGTCGTGTTTAGCCCCGGTGTCAAAAACGGTGTAGTGACGAATACGGTAGGGTTGGTGAACGTGCAAGTAAAGCACTATCGCCTTTTTCATACCGGCAATCCTGATAACTGTTGCTGATACAACTCATGTACATCTTGGCTAGCATTATCCCAGGACATGTTCTGGTACTCATGGTATGCGTTAGCAATTAGTTCGTCTCTGAGTTGGTCACTGAGCATAACTGAACTGATCTTATTGGCCATCTCATCGATATCCCAATAATCAACCTTTAAGCAGTTCTTGAGAACCTCGCTAATGCCCGATTGTTTGCTAACCAACGCCGGCGTGCCATAACCAATAGCCTCTAGTGGTGTTAAACCAAACGGCTCAGATAGGGAAGGCATTACGAATAAATCGCCGACAGCGTAAGCGTCACGCCAGGCTTTACCTCTCTGAAAATCAGCGAATAACACATTTGCTCCAATGCCTAGGCCTGCAGCCATCTCAATGAGTTCGTTGTACTGTTCACCGTTACCGACTATCAAAAAGAGCGTTTTGGGTGCTTTAGAGATTACCTTTTGAGCGGCAAATAATAGGTTTGGAAGGCCTTTTTGAACCGTTAGCCTGCCAATATTTACAACCACTCTGTAGCCAAAAGTTTTCATCAATGTTAGATATTTATAAACGTTATCGCCATCTAGTGGGACTAAATCATTAGCCTCTATGCTGTTTCTTACAACCTCAATTTTGTCGGCCGGAATACCGTAATCGCGAATTATGGCTTTTTTGGTGTGCTCACTTACGGCTATTACACGATCAGCCATGTGTAAACCAACAGATTCAATCTCATGTACTAGCGGATTGCCTTGCTTATTACCGGCTCTATCAGATTCCACGGAATGTACGTGCAGAATAATTGGGCAGCCCTTAATTTCTTTTACTCTTAGTGCGGCACGGAAAGTTAGCCAGTCATGGGCGTGTACGATGTCGAATTCTCGTGCTTCAGCTAACTGACCAACTGAGTGTTCATAAAGCGCTTGCTGGTCGTGTATGTTAAGCCATTTCTCTGTTCCGTCACTCATTATGTATTTATAACTGTCATAGGCAATGCCTGACTTGTGTACAGATGAAACTTTTTGAGGTTTGGCAGCGGTTACATCCATAAAATCAATGCCATGTTCAGCCTCATATGGAACCACGAATTCAATGTCGAGATCTCTTTTTGAGAGGGCTTTACATAGCTGGTAACACGCAATTCCCAGTCCACCGCTGTTGTGGGGAGGTAACTCCCACCCTAGCATAAGTATTTTCATCACCCTCTTTTTTAAAGTTTTATTGATTTTTCACACACCTATATTTTAGATGTTTGACCTGCTTAGCACAAGCACGATTCACAACAATTTTATCAGGGCTAACCAGTTAGATCAAGCACATTATTTTTTATGTGATAAAAATTACATATACAGATAAAGATTTGGCAGGGGCACGTGGAATCGAACCACGATCTAGGGTTTTGGAGACCCTTATACTAACCGTTGTACTATGCCCCTATGGTCAATTTTGAATGTACAAGGTTCAATGATAAGCCAAAAAGAGAGGTTTGTCATCTTAAAAATCTTTCCAAAACTGATTAAATCTGCTATATATTAAAAGATCTATGTCGAAGATTTACCCCATTAAGCCATTTTTGATTATGATGTATGGCTACCCCGGAGCCGGCAAAACGTATTTTGCGAGGCAGTTTTGTGAGAATGTTCAGGCCGCTCATATTCAGGCTGACAGAGTAAGGAGCGAACTTTTCGAAGAACCTCGATACGATAAACAAGAAAACGATATTGTTAACCAGTTAATGAACTATATGACCGAAGAATTTTTGTCGGCCGGACTAAGTGTAGTTTACGATGTTAATGCATTAAGGGGTAAGCAACGTAAAGTTCTACACGATTTGGCTTTTAGGTGTCACGCAATACCTCTAGTTATTTGGTTTCAAATGGATGCCGATACCGCCTTCTCCCGCAACATTAAGCGAGACCGACGCCGAGCCGACGACAAGTACGCAGCTGCATGGGACAGAACTAGCTTTGAGAGCATAATTAATGGCATGCAAAACCCAATTCCGAGTGAAAATTACGTAGTTGTTAGCGGTCGCCACCTTTATGGCACTCAACAGGGTGCTGTTATTAATAAACTTCGAAGCCTTGGCTCATTAGCGCACGACGATGCCAGTTCACGCATTATCAAGCCAGGTATGGTTAACCTTATTCCTAACAACTCCAGGTTTAACAACACACGTCGCAATATTTCGATTCGATAAATAATTTAGGCTAATCTGTGGCAAGTAAATCGTTTCAGATAGACAGCAATCTAACGGTAACTGTTTTTAAACGGCGGGGAAACAAGAATCTCAAACTTAGCCTTGGTCATAACGGTCAGGTGAGGGTAAGCATTCCCGTTTGGGCGCCCTATAGGGCGGGCGTTGATTTTGCCAAGTCTCGCAGGCAATGGATTATAGATCAACAAATTAATCCTATCGTACTAAAAGACGGCCAAGCTATTGGCAAGGCGCACCATCTTAAATTAGTGGTTTCGCCTAATATAAATAAGCTTTCGAGTCGTACTTCATCAACAGAGATTAAGATAAATATTCCGGCAGGTATGAATACCGACGATCCAGAGGTTCAAAAAGCAGCTGCCAGAGCTTGCATAAGAGCCTTAAGAAATCAGTCTGAACAGTTATTACCTAAGCGATTGTTATATTTAGCTGAAAAATATCAATTTGAATATAAATCAGTAAGTGTTAAGCAGCTAAAGAGCCGTTGGGGGAGCTGTGATAGTCAAAAGAATATTGTTCTTAATCTTTTTCTTATGCAACTACCGTGGCACTTGATCGACTATGTTTTGCTCCATGAGTTAACACACACAAAAGTTTTGAAGCATGATTCAAAGTTTTGGTCTCAAATGGAAAGAGTTTGTCCAAATTCTAAATTACTTAAAAAAGAACTTGGCTCGTATAAACCCGCGTTGACTAGCCTGGCTTAAGCAATTTATGGCATACTGTGCACATGCCTCCGCAGATTACTGATAATAACGACGAGAGTTTAGCACTAGAGCACCAACGACTTAGGAGCCTTGTTAACAGCATGGCCGACGCCGTAATAGCGGTTGATACTGATTTTAAAATAGTTTTATACAACGCTGCAGCTCTAGAGATTCTCGATGTTAACAACATAGAAACTGGCAGCCCAATATCTAGTATATTTAGGCCGATCGACAACAATAATCAACCTTTATCAGTTGAGGATCTAATTCGTGGTGCATCTAGGCCTACTACTACAAGAGATCTCAAGCTTAAATACGACGATGAAAGCGTCATTAATCTCTATGTGAGCATAGCACCGGTTAGACTGAGCTACGGTGAGCAAGGTCACGGCGGCTACGTACTACTTCTGCGTGATATTACCCGGGAGAAATCTTTGGAAGAAGAGAGAGACGAGTTTATTAGTGTTGTTAGCCATGAGCTTAGAACGCCAATTACGATATCTGAAGGCAACATTAGCAATGCTCAACTAATGTTGAAATCTAACGATATGGAATCAATTAAAAAGGCTTTAGATGAGTCTCATAATCAAATGATCTTTTTGGCCGACATGATAAATGACTTATCAACTTTAAGTCGTGCCGAAAGAGGCCGCTTAGAAGTTGACGTTGAAGTTATCGAAATCCCAGCTTTTGTGAGTGAGCTCGTAGATAATTACCGACCTCAGGCCGAATCTAAAGGATTGCAACTAGCTGTCGAGCTCGATCCTTCAGCTCAAACGCTAAAATCTAGTCGCTTATATACTCGAGAAATACTACAAAATTTTATTACAAATGCGATCAAGTACAGCGAACGCGGCCAGGTAACTATTAAGGTGCATGGTGACAATAGAGGCATTACGTTTAACGTAATCGATACAGGAATCGGCATAAGTAAAGCCGATCAAGAGAGGGTATTTGATAAATTCTTTAGAAGCCAAGATTACCGCACAAGTCAGGCTAAAGGTACCGGGCTAGGACTTTATGTGACAATGAAGCTCGCCAGGCTTATACATGCCGAAATCGACCTACAGAGCGAGCTAAACCTAGGTTCTACATTTAGTATTTTTATACCTAATTTAGAATAACTATTTATTTTTAGACGTTTCGTAATGCATAACAGGCAGGCAAATATTCCTGTCTTTCCAAATGACTTGCTTAAATTCATAGCGCCACATTGAATAATTTAGCACTGCTATATCGTATGTGATGGCAAAAATTTGTAGAACTAGTCCTAAAATTGATCGTTTTCTGTATGCCAGTGAGTATACGGTTGAGTACGCAAGCATGTTTAATAGCCAACTAGCTGCTGCCACAACGGTTATTAGCGTATTTAATGATGCAATACCATATATGATCAGAAAAACGGGCGATATCAGCTGAATAAACTCTAGGATGCTTATTAAAAAAACATTTTCCGGACGCTTATGAAGTTGTGGATACCGAACTCGCACAGAAGTTGCTAATTGGTCAGAAAAACTTTTTTTACTTAATAACCCCATGTCGTCATTACTAGTAATAAAATCATATTTTTTTTCTAGAAAACTGCTTATAGCAAAATATCGCTCAGGTATAACTTTTCGCCTTACAGATTCAAAACCGCCATTTTTAATTAACTCTGCTTTATTGATTAACCAGCAGGTACTTAACACCGGCGGTCGCAACATTAACCACCTTGGCAAACACAACTCCCAAGCATATCTATTGGATTGAGTTATTTTAGAAAGGATTGAATTTGATCCGCTTATTTCGTTACGAGGTAATATGCTGACCATTGATTTATTGGAGTTCATTATTACAGTTACAATTTTTTGAAGACTATCAGGACTAAACCTGGTGTCTACACCGCAGAATAACAAAAGATCACCGTTAGCTTCATCGGCCAGTTTATCGTATGCAAAGTTCTTAGCGAGCCAGTTTTTTGGTGGCTCATTGCCGGCTACAAATCGAACTCCTTCTTGGGCGTAACGTTTAATGATTTGTGGCGTTTGTTTACTCTGTGAGCAGTCGTCTAAAACAATAATTTCGAGTTTTGGATAATTACTTGCAATTAAACTTTCTAGACACTCCTCTAGATCAATAGTTTCGTTTCTTGCGGGTATAGCCACTGTTAAACTCGGCAGGTTTTTATTGGCAATTGCTGAATCTGATCTCTTAATTTTCGATATGCGAATATTTTCTCGAGTTATTATTAGCAAAATTATGGCTGAAACCATCTCAACTAGAGCCAAAATTAGCCATACATTGCTTTGATTTATTGAAAACTTATGTATGAAACCATAGATTATAATTAGTAGAAATTGGCTAAATATTAAACTGAAAGATGTTCTTTCTACCGATACGTGAAGATACTCAATTTGTATCCTTGCAACTATTACTTTTAGAAAATTTAGCATTCTATAAATGCTAGCTATACCTAAAAAGACTGTCCAAACGCTTGGGTATCTGAATATTAAATAAGCTGTGGAAAGTGGAACAAGCACTAATAGTGCCGAAGCCAGATATTTTCTTAGTTGCCAAAAAACATTTTGCCATGCCAGTAATTCAATAACACACAATAATCCAAATATTGAAATTGCATTAATCATGTACATAAATATATCAAACTAATGCTTGACCTGTTAACCTCTTCTTGATAAACTTGACAAAGATGGCCTACAAATATTGTAGGCTTTTTTAGTGAATTAACGCGGAGTGACTAATAAATGCCGGACCAGCCAGATCGATCAGGCAAAAAGCGTGTAGTTAAAAACCCTGAAACTTTTCGCGAACGAGCTGTAAAAGCTGCGGAGAGTGAAGACAAGCCATCCAAACGGTCAAAAGTTGGCGGCGGCATAGGTCGTGTAATAAAACCAATTTTTAGGCCATTTACACGGTTTTTCAAGTGGCTGTTTAACACTCTTCCTTTTAGGATTATTCGACGAATCTTTAGAAGACCAATGCGAATATTAGGCAAAATCCTTTACCCATCGTTTATTAGAAGTAGTTGGCACGAATTAAAACTCGTTACTTGGCCCAATTGGAAAGAGAGTCGCCGATTAACCTACGCTGTACTTGCATTCGCCATTGTTTTTGGTGCGGTGATTGCAGCAGTAGACCTTGGTCTGGATAAAATCTTTAGAAACATATTATTAAAGTAGGAATAAGAGGATAACTAAATTATGAGTACTACCAAACGATATGACACCACTAAACAGTGGTATGCCATACACACTTATAGTGGCTATGAGGAAAAAGTTGCTGAAAGTATTAGGCAGAGAGTCGAAAGTCTAGACATGAAGGATAAGATTTTCGAGGTTCTCGTGCCCAAAGAAAAGATGATCGAAATTAAGAACGGTAAAAGACGAGTTGTTGAAAAAAGAATATTCCAGGGCTATGTGCTTGTACATATGAAATTATCTGAAGATGCCTGGTATATAGTTCGAAACACACCTTCGGTCACCGGATTTGTTGGTAGCGGTACCGATCCGACACCGATAGAGCAAGACGAAATCGAAAAAATTCAAAAGCGAATGGGTCTTGAGCAGCCTAAGCACAAAATTGACTTTAACATTGGTGAAGTGGTCAATATTATTGATGGACCATTCAAAGGTTTCGACGGAACAATTAGCGAGATTGACCCTGCCAAGGGCAAGCTAAAAGTGTTGGTTAATATGTTCGGTCGCGAAACACCCGTTGAGCTCGACGGGCTCCAAGCTAAAAGAGTCTAAGCCATACTTGCTTAAATAGGCTAGACAACAGATAAGAATTGTAGTATATTTATATACAAGTTACGCACTTCTATCTTAATCGCTTCAATTAATTAAGAAAGGGAAGGAGAGGCTTGAGCAGTTGCTCGCCTCGAAATATAAGATGGCAAAAGTACAAGCTAATTTAAAGTTAAAGATCAAAGCCGGGCAAGCTAGCGCTGCGCCTCCGGTTGGTAGTACGCTAGGTCAATATGGCGTAAATATGATGGACTTCATACAGCCATTCAACGAAGCAACAAAAGAAATGAGCGGAATTGTTACAGCTCACATAACTATTTACGATAATCGCACTATGGATTTTAGGGTTGTAAGTGCTCCAACGGATGACCTTATCCGTTCAGAACTTGGTATAGACAAGGGTTCCGGTCGACCAAATAGTGAAAAGATAAGCAAGAAGCTAACAGATGCTCAGCTTACTAAAATCGCCGAAATTAAGGCAAAGGACATGAATACCAATGATATTGACGCTGTTAAGAAGATGGTTGCCGGAACAGCTCGCAGCATGGGCGTGGAGGTAGCTTAATATGGCCAAGACGAAGCAGGAATTATTAGATCAAGCTATAGCTCTTGGTATTGACGGATTAACAGATAAAAGTACCGTAAAAACAATTCAAGCTGCAATTGATGGTGCTAACAGCAGTGATGTTAAAACTGAAGACACGAAAATCGAAGATTCAGGTGCGGAAGTTAAACTAGCTAAAGCCGGTAAGCGAAGTGCTAAAGGCCTTGAAGAACAATCTGAGAAGCAAGCTAAAATTGAGCGCCAACATACTGAAGAAAAAGATGAAGCTTCAACTAAACCAGCAGTCGTTGTTAAACCGCCACGCTCACGTTTAGAGCGCCGCGGTAAACACTACAAAAAGAGTCACGAACTTATAGACAGCACTAAAGCCTACACTATCGACGAAGCCATTGCGCTAGCTCAAAAAACCAGCCATGTTAAGTTCGACGCAACTGTTGAACTGCACGTAAATCTAGGTGTTGACCCTCGTCAAGCCGACCAGAACATACGCGATAACGTAATTCTTCCTGCCGGAACTGGTAAAAAAGTACGTGTAGCGGTGTTTACAGATGATCCAGCGGCTGCCAAAAGTGCCGGTGCCGACATTGCTGGAAATGAAGATTTGCTCAGCCAGCTAGATAAAGGCAAGATCGATTTTGATGTACTTATATCTTCACCTGTCTTAATGTCTAAATTAGGTAAATACGCACGTTTGCTCGGGCCTAGGGGTCTAATGCCTAATCCAAAAAGCGGAACAGTTACTAACGACATTAATAAAGCAGTTGCCGAGTCTAAAGCTGGTCGAGTTGAATATAGAGTCGACAGCACGGGTATTGTCCACATTGGTGTAGGTAAAGTAAGCTTTGAGACCAAACAATTAAGCGAAAACGTTCAGGCAGTAATGACAAGTATTAAGTCAAATAAGCCAACTTCGGTAAAGTCTAGCTACATAAAAGCCGTGCATGTTACTACTAGTATGGGTCCATCCGTTACTGTTGACGTAGCAAGTGTAGCTTAACTTAGAATTTTTACTGTTTAACTACTTTCCGCATTGTTCTAGTTAGCGCAGTCAAACTTCGCGACGAACCACGTACGCCTCTCTGGTATGCCAGGTATCTATCGTGCCATTCTGGTTCGTATTTAGCTTTAAACTTGTGCAGACCACTAAAAGAATAGAATCTATCGCCGTTGGCATAGGCAAATTTAAGTACGCTATCTAAGAGATTTTTATCGTCATCATTAGATTCGTCGAGTCCAGCTAGCGGACAAAGTCCCAGATTAAGCCTGGTGTAGCCTTCTTCAGACAGATAATCTATTAGGCGCATTAGAACGAAGTCGTTAATATTGCCTAAACTTCCGTCCGCATGCCGCAGTAAATCATAAGTAGCTTCTTTCTTATCGAAATCAGCTGGTACGAGATTCACAAAACCCTGAATCGTCCCTGCTGCATCTCGGGCAACTAATATTGGACATTGCTGAGCGTATTCTTCAGTGTAATAGCCCATAACAAAACCTCTTTCTGCTCGACTGCCTCTTTTAAGCCAGTCGCTCGAGACTACGCTTAAACGATCTAACACAGCCTTGTGATGCGGAGGAAAAAGTACTTCAGAACTGTAGCCTTGCTTAGTAAATTTATTATTTATCTGCCTAAAGTATTTTGTGCCTTTAACGTTTTGATCAAAATGTAACAAATTCAAAATTGCTTCTTGTCCCAATTTTTGTAGGTTATAGCCGTGTTTTTCGTAAAGCTTTTTATGAGTATCGGCTACATGAATAAAGGCCGGTAACCAGTCATTACTAAAACAAAGTTCATCAAAACTGGTCATTAAACTTTCATACTTTTTCTTATCTCCAACTGGATCGCTTAAAACTAAGGCCACCCCTCGGTATACATGAAAAGCAATTCCTGCCTGTTCGCTATCATCGAAAAAGTATTGTTTATCGTGCGGCCAAATTTTAAAATATTCCTCACTCTGGGCGCCGTAACGCATCATTATCTCAAGCATTTTCTCTCTATCTACTCTTTGGTCAGAAAACCGCAGCTTAATAGGCTGAAAAAGGGATATAAGCGCATAAATGACTGCCGCCGCACTCACAAAAGTTAAAGAGTCTAGAAAGAGCTGAGCTCTCTTAGAGTAAGCTTTGACAGGTTTTATGGTGGTTATATTAAACTGGTCAACCGTATAATGGGCGGCACTAATAGGTCCGATTTCTTGGTGAAAATCGCGTTTGTCCATTAAGGTGAAGCCGACTATGCCGTATATAAGCGCAACTAAGATAATTACTATCGAGAATACGACTGACGATCTAAAAGCCCGTATATCACTTTTAACTACAAATTGTTTACGTAAAAGTATAAGGAGCGTCACCATAAGTAGCGGCATAATAATTGTTCTAAAAATTTCGTGCCAGGTAGCTGAACGGCCAAAACTTTTGTCTATAAGTTGTTCAATGCCAACACCAAAGTAGAAGCCGTAGGCAACTATGGTTACAACCCAGGCTGTTCGTTTGCGTCGCCTTAATAATGTACTTAGGTAAATTAGACTCAAACCGATAAGTAGCGGTAAATCCACCTGAATATCAGTTAACCTGGATCCACGGTGCGTTGTAACTTGAAGGAACAGGGTAGTTAATAAAATATAGAGACCGTTTGCAGCCACCGCAATGCTCAATAATTGAACGGGAAAATGGCGTTTATCATAAATTGGCCTCTGTAAAAGTCTGCTGAATGCCATCCTTACATTGTACTAAAAATTCAGGCTAACGCTTAATTAATAGTTATAAACACCTATTTGCGTAAAAATCACATTATTATTATGCTTGCTCTTCAACTGACTGGTGCACTAGAATATAGACATCAAGGGAGTAAAAGGTGTCTGTATACAGTAATGTTCAAATAAGGAACGCGATTAACGACGGGCATATAGTTTGCCACCCGTATGATCCAAAGCATGTAAGTCATGCAAGCTTAGATGTTACACTCGGCTTTTACTTCTACAGAATTGAACGAATGAATGAGCGAACAATATACAATCCTTTCGATCGGGAGGATGTTGAGCGCTATTTTGATGGACCTTACAAGGCAATGCCTCATGAGGAGTGGTGTAAGCTTAACGGCTTTAAACCTTTCAATAATATACCTCTAGACCACCCAGTAATTAGTTTAAAACCCAGAGAAAGAATTCTGGCTCATACTCACGAATTTTTCGGTATAAAGCCACCTGGTGCATACGAAGTTAAATCACGCTCAAGTTGGGGAAGAAACGGCGTAGCAGTATGTTTTGATGCCGGCTGGGTTGATCCAGGCTATATTAACCGTCTTACTCTCGAAATCTACAATCTAAACGAACGCGAAACCATGCTACTGCCTGTCGGCGAAAGAATTGCCCAGGCAATATTTGTAGAAACTGGTGAGGTTGATGGCACTTACGGCAAAGGTCGAGACGACGATTTTAGCGGTAAATATCAACAGGGTGACGATTTAGATACAATTATAAAAACTTGGTCTCCAGATATGATGCTACCAAAAGCCTATAAAGACATTCGCTCAATGCCACCTAAAATTGAGGGACTTCAATATGATTAGAGGTAAATACATAGTTCTTGAAGGGCCTGAAGGCGTTGGCAAAACAACCCAACTGCAAGAACTCGAGAGGCGCTTACGTGCGGCCGGTATTGCAGTGAGAACTATGAGAGAGCCGGATAGTCAGAGCGACCTCACAGCCCGGGCTATTAGAGGTCTGACTCAAGATCCTCGATACCCTATGAACACTCGCACTGAAGTACTTTTGTATAATGCTGCCCGCTCGCAGAGTCTACAGGTGATTAAGGAAAGCATCGAAAACGGAGTAACTTGTTTGGTAGATAGAAACTACCTGACAACTTTAGCAAATCAATACTACGGCCGCGGAGATGTGCCTGATTACAATACTATAAACGATATTATTAAATTCGCAGTTGGTGGTTTTGAACCAGATTTATGTGTAATTCTTGATGCACCTGTAAATATTCTTAAAGACAGACTTAAAGACCGCTACAGTGCTGAGCGCTTTGATAATCTAGATGAAGAATTTTTAGAACGAGTAAGAGCTGGTTATCTGTGGGAAGCTAAACAACGTGATTTACCGGTAGTTTTTGCAACCGATAATGCGGAGACTGTCGCAGATAATGTTTGGAAATTAGTAACGGGTGAGTTATCGGTTAGGGATAAATCACAGCCATCTCCAATTGCTCCGCCTGTATCGATCAAAGAAGTAATTGAACAGAAAAATATAAGAGCGCTTGCAAATTCTAGCGCAAAGTCAAAAGATACGTTAGAATCAGAACCTTACTTAACCCAAGACAATAAAGGCATTTTCACCATTACTGAGGCTGGTAAGGAATTTCTAAAAGACGCAGTAACAGATACCGAGGGGAATGTATATGCGTTTACTGAAAAACTTAGCCCAGTTACGATTGCTGCTGCTATGGCACGACTAAGTCGCCGTGGTGACGACATGCGAGTCACAATTTTAGATGAGTTTGCCGGTAAAGCTGATCAAGATTCAGAACTACTTAAGAGAATAATAACTGCCTATGGCGATGATTCCGTACAACAACTTGGTGGTATTCATGTGGTAGTCGAAAATGCGTCTAATCTACTCACTAAAAAACTGGAATGGGGTCGTTTAGCAGCTTACTTGGAACAGTCGACGCGCTATATATATTTCGATCAAAAAGACGCGGCTGACCAGTACAGATACTACACATATACGCCAGATGCACTTAAGCCAACGGTAAAAAAGCAGTATACAGAGGCCTTGGACAAGATTTTCGAATTGTACTCTAGTATGGTTAGGAATCTAACGGACTATGTTCGCGCTAACGATAAAACACCCGAAAATGAGCGCGATGGCGCTTGGAAAGCGGCTACTAGAGCTCAAGCCTGTGATGCAATAAGAGCAGTGCTACCGGTAGCTACAAGGTCGACTGTTGGTATTTACGCATCCGGTCAGGCGCTGGAAAGCTTAATAATGCATTTGATGAGCGATGAACTTAGCGAAGCGCGCGAAACCGGTAAAAAAATACTTGAACAAGCACGTAAGATTATTCCTATGTTCCTTGAACGAGCCGATAAACCTGAGCGTGGCGGTGCAACAATTGCTTACAGAGTTAATACTACTAATCAGGTTAAAAAACTTGCCGGTGAATATTTACCAGAAAATTATACCGGCCTAGGAAATGATCCAGTTACACTAGTAGATTACTGGCCAAAAAATGAATTATTGCTAGTGCCAGACATGCTGTATGAACATAGCAACTTGTCGCTAGATCAACTTCAAACCGAGATTGGCAACTGGCCCTACTCTCAAAAAGCCGACGTTCTAAAAGCTTACATGGGCGAAAGATTAAATCGCCGCCATCGTCCAGGGCGAGCTTTGGAAAAGGCACATTATAGTTGGGATATAGTTTGCGATTACGGAATCTTTAGAGATCTACAAAGACACCGCATGGTTGATGACATGAATTGGCAGTTATTAACACCACGGTACGGATACGAAGTTCCAAAATTGGTAGAAGATGCGGGTTTAACAGATCAGTTCGAAGCCTGTTTCGATATTAGCTTGCAGCTATATAGTGTGATGCAAAAAGCTGGATACACATATGAAGCCCAGTACGCTACTTTGCTCGGGCATAGAATGAGATGGAAAGTGACATACAATGCCCGCGAAGCATTTCACCTGCACGAGCTAAGAACTAGTCCTCAGGGGCATCCTGGATATCGCAAACTCGTTAATGAAATGCACACCAAACTAGCAGAAGTACACCCGCTCATTGCCGAATCGATGATTTTTGTTAATCAAGACGAAGATCCTGAGCTTACAAGACTAGCTGCTGAGCGCTACACGCAAATGAAATTAGAAAAACTCTAGTCACTATATCTGATCATCGGGAATTTGTTGTTGGACACTTCTAGTTATTTTAAGAAGGGGTACATCTAAATCTGGCATTTTCCCCAAAAATTCTACTTTTCGTTTTTCGTGATCTGTTTTAGTAAAACCAACTTCATAGTCCGCAGCTACAATTAGCAAGCCGATCTGCCCTATTTTCTTTAAATGACTTAATTCGCTGTAGGTTAGATCTAGAATATCTTTAGTTTCATCTGGTTTAGGTAATATCACTCCGGGGTTACCGGGGTTTGTTTTCCAAATTATACCGCTAGCATTTTTACTGTAGCGTGGTCTTTCTATTGCATCATTTAGGTTAACTCTAACAGGAGTACCACCGTACATGGCAGTAAAAGCTAATCCTGTGGCAAGTATAGCGTCGACAAATTGGTTGTACTCATGGCCAGTTTCAACGTTTAAAAAACTAGGAAATCGAGTTGTCTCACTATTAGTAGTATTATTGTAATGCGTAACAGCTGCTGCTGCCAAATGCTGGTGAGATTTTGTGCCAAAAGCGCGTTGGTCTTTTGTGAGTTTTTTTTCGTAATATCGCTGATCCATAACCTGAACTGCAGATTTTGGCACTGCTTTTGCTCTTAAAATTCTACTCTGAAGTGATCTCTCTCTAGTAGGGCTCATTTATATCATTTGTCCTTAGTATTTATCAAAAAATAAAACGGGATCATGCCCGTTAATGCAGTTGCTACTTTATCTTATTAATGTGCTAATGTCAATAGGTAAATTATTGATACTTTATCAACAATTTTTACAAAAAGTTAACGCAAAAGAGTTATTGATAATACTTAGCAAATGTAGTATTATAGACACAGGTTGCCAAAGACAGCGACGGGCCAAGTGCCTTGATAATGTCGCCAAGGTAAAACATCTCGAACAATTCATATGCAATAGTTTGAATGTCTTTGGTTAACAAAACCAAAGGCGTTTTTGTTTGGCAACAAAGTGAAATTTAAGGTCGATAATTTCACAAGAACTAATCCTTAATGGAGAAATTACATGGCTCTAACTAAAAATAAGAAAGATGAAGTAGTTAGCGAAGTAACGAACTTACTTCAATCGTCAAAAATGACGGTTGTTGCAAAGTATGAAGGTACTACGGTTAAAGCCCTACAGCAACTTAGGCGTGACGCTCGGGATAACGGCACAAAAGTTAAAGTAGTTAAAAATCGTCTCGTCATTCAAGCTTTAAAGTCTAGCGATACACTAAAAGGTGTCGATACTAGTGCTCTAAACGGCATGTTACTGTACGCATTTAACGGTGAGGATGAGGTTGCTGCAGCTCAAGTATTAAATACTTTTGCCAAAGAGAACCCAACTCTAGAGTTCGTAGGAGCTATTAGCTCAGACGGTGAGTTTGTTGATGCTGCCGGAGTAAAGTCGCTAGCTGGTTTACCAGGTAAGAATCAGTTACTTGCTGGAATTATAAGCTTGTTGAACTCGCCAGTTCGAAACGTTATTGGTGGTCTCGACGCTAACCTTCATGGAATTCTGCAAGGCTTAGAAGCCAAAGCAGTCAATTAATTAATAATTAAGGAGATATATTATGGCAACAGATCTAAAGAAAATTGCAGAACAGCTAGTTGGACTAACTGTTTTAGAAGTAAATGAACTTGGAACGATTTTAAAAGATGAGTACGGTATTGAGCCAGCCGCAGCCGCAGTTGCAGTAGCAGCAGGCCCAGCAGCCGGTGAAGCAGCTCCTGCCGCCGAAGAAAAGAGCGAATACGACGTAATACTCAAAGACGCCGGTGCTCAAAAGGTAGCAGTCATTAAGGCTGTTAAAGACATAACTGGTCTAGGACTTGGTGAAGCTAAAGCAGTAGTTGATGGTGCTCCAAAGCCAGTTCTTGAAAAAGCTAAGAAAGAAGACGCAGAAAACGCTAAAAAAGTTCTAGAAGAAGCTGGTGCTACGGTAGAGTTGGCTTAAAAGCCACCTCTACGTTACGTAGTTGTCCACAGGTAGAAGCAAGTTTTTGACTTGATTCACGCTTCGTGTTACTTTTAGTTACGAGAGTGTAGTTATAAACACTTTACAAGAGAGACAGAGACAAATGCCAGAATTACCAGACAAACAGGTCAAAAGACTGCGTGCCTTGATACAAGAGGCCGAAACTAGTTTGGCAGCAGCAACAGAGCTGCTGATCAGTTTAGTTGGAGATGACGATAAAGTTGCACCGATAGTACGTGAAGATACACTTGGAAAAGTAGTTGAGGGTGTGTTTGATGGCCAGAACATGGTTGGAGCTGAAGGCCGTACCTACCCTGTGCCGGCTAATTATGCTAGCAAGTCAAAGCTTGTCCAAGGAGACATTCTAAAGCTTACAATTGCTGAAGATGGTGCATTTCTATACAAGCAAATAGGGCCTATACCTAGAAAACAGGTTGTGGGTACTCTAATTCTTGATAACGGCCATTATTTTGTTGATGTAAACAGCAAGAAGTTCAGAGTATTGTTAGCAAGCGTAACATACTTTAAGGCTAAACCTGGTGATCAGGTTAGCGTAAACGTACCAGAAGATGATTCGGCAGCAGAGTGGGCCGCACTCGAAGCTGCACTTTAGACCTCATATTTTTGACAACGCACCAATATACAATTTAACGGTATAATGTATTGTATATGGGGCAAGCTTTATATAGAAAGTATCGATCGAAGTCTTTGAGTGAGGTTGTGGGTCAGGATCACATAACTCAGAGTCTTAGTAACGCATTAAAGTCAGGTAAAATTAGCCACGCTTATTTGTTTACAGGACCGCGTGGAGTCGGGAAGACCTCCGTAGCGAGAATACTAGCTCACGAGATAAACGGTATACCCTATACGGACGACTCTGGTCATATAGACATTATCGAAATTGATGCTGCTAGCAACAGGCGAATCGACGAAATCAGAGAACTTCGCGAAACAGTGTATGTAGCGCCTTCTAGTGCTAAATATAAAGTTTATATAATAGATGAGGTTCATATGCTCACGCGTGAGGCATTTAACGCCTTATTGAAGACATTAGAAGAGCCACCAGCTCACGTTGTATTCATTTTAGCCACGACTGATGCCCATAAACTTCCAGATACAATTGTAAGCCGGACCCAACGCTACAATTTTAAACCGGTCGATCGCGCCGCGGTCGCTAAACATTTAAAGGTTATAGCTAAGAACGAAAACATTAAGATTAGCGACGATGCCCTGGATTTATTAGCCGAACACGGAGAAGGCAGCTTTCGAGACAGTATTAGTTTGCTTGATCAAGCGAGTAATCAAACTTCAGATATATCGTCCGACAACATTAGGCAATTGCTAGGTTTGCCGCCTAGCAATATACTTGAAGAACTTATTCAGGCAAGTCAGGGCTCAAATGCTGTAAATCTAATAGATGTTCTGCAGTCTTTATACGACCAAGGTTATCAAGCTTCAACGATAGCTAAGCAAATAGGTAAATTATTACGTTCTAATTATTTAGAATTCGGTGACGAGAATGATCTTATTTTAATGTCAGACTTATTGGCAGTACCTTCAGCTAATGATCCTGAACGATATCTGGAAATTGTATTGTTAAAGCATCAACCAAAAACAACAGTAAACGCTTCTAGCGATAATAAGCAACTTCGCGAGGATCTAGCTGATCCTAAGTTATCGTCACAAAATATTCATGACATTACAGAATCAACCAAAGAAAAGCCTGCTTCTAAGGTTTCCGGCACGAAAGGTGTAAAGGTCAATGAAATAAAGACAGCTCTTATAACCAACGACGATGAACTTTGGCCTAGTTTACTGCAATCGTTAAAAGGTAAGCACAACACTCTTTACGGAGTGGTTAGAATGGCGGAACCCAAATACGAGGACGGAACGCTAAATTTGGCATTTGCTTTTCCGTTTCATCAAAAAAAACTTAATGAAGCTGGCAACAAGAAGCTACTATCCGATGCACTTCATGAATTAACAGGAAAAAATGTTGAGATAATCTGCGTAGTTGACTCCAACGCTCAACCTCCCAAGATTGAAGTAGTATCTGAACACGTTAATGAACCACAGCCAAAAAAAGAAGATGATTTATCAGCCATAAGCAATATTTTTGGCGGAGTAGAACTGTTAGAATCATGAGTAAGGCTAAGTTTAGAATAAGAGGGAACATTGAATGGAACCAACTTTAACAGGTTCAACTAATTTACCACCCCAGAACGCAGAGGCGGAAGCCAGTTTATTGGGCGCGCTACTAATTGATAGTGACGCTGTAGTAAAAATAGCTGACTCAATAAACCCCGAAGATTTTTATGATAAACGACACCAACGTATATTTGAAGCCATTACGGAACTTTATGAGCAGCGATCAGATATAGATGTTTTAACTTTAGCTGACAAACTCAAAAATAATGGTTATTTAGATCAAATTGGAGGACCGGCTTATTTAACGGAACTTACTAATTTTGTACCTACTGCGGCACATGTGGAACAGTACGCCGATATAGTGGCTCAGAAGGCCCTCAGGCGACGTTTAATTTCTGCCTCAAAAGATATAGTTGGTCTGGGCTATGACGAGTCTAAACAACTAAGAGAACTAATAGAAGAAGCTGAAACAAAGCTATTTGAAGTCAGCCAAAAACATGTTGGTCAAAACGTAGTTAGCCTGGAAGCAATTTTGGCCGAAAGTTTTGATAGACTTGATAATTTGCATAAAGATAAACAAAAAATTAGGGGTATTCCAACCGGTTTTAAAGATATAGACGAAAAACTGGCTGGTTTTCAAAGGTCTGATTTAATTATCTTGGCTGCTAGACCATCTATGGGTAAAACAGCCCTTGCGTTAAACTTTGCGCATAATGTAGCTGTTCAGGCAGGTGAACCGGTGCTTATATTTAGTTTGGAAATGAGCAAGGAACAATTAGTAGATAGATTATTATCTATGGAATCAGGTGTTGACGCCTGGGCTTTAAGAACAGGTAATCTAACAGATGCTGATTTCGAAAAAATCGGTCAGGCTATGGGTACACTAAGTGAAGCCCAGATATTCATAGATGATAGCCCGAACATTACTATTAGTGACTTAAGGACTAAAGCCCGCAGGGAAGCTCACCAACATCCTCTTGGACTTATAATTGTTGACTATCTCCAGCTTATGAGTGGCGGAAGCCGATACGGTGGTGATGCAAACAGAGTCCAAGAAATTTCTGAAATATCGCGTGGGCTAAAAGGTGTTGCCAGAGAGTTAAATGTACCAATTTTAGCGCTTAGCCAATTAAGTCGTTCCGTAGAGAGTAGAAGTCCACAAATACCTCAACTGGCAGATTTGCGTGAATCTGGCTCAATCGAACAAGATGCCGACGTTGTGGCCTTCATTTATCGTGAAGATTACTATAATCCAGACACCGACCGTAAACGTTTAACCGATATATTTATAAAGAAACATCGAAACGGACCGACTGGCGGTGTTGAGCTTTACTTCGAGAACGAAAAGCAACGATTTCGATCTGTTGATACAAAGCATAACGAACCTTTCTCCGACTAGGGAAGTTAGTTAAAACCATATATAATAATCCCTGATAATGAAAAAGTTTAGTTTCTGGGGTGAAAACAGACGTATCTTTATTTTGTTTCTTATTTTTGCTCTCGCAATAATTGCAGTTTATTTATATAGATTAGGCACTTTAACTAGAGGCATTAGCGCTGCAGAAGCACAAACCTCTATAAGAGTAGTGGGCGTCCACGGCATATACCATTCACCTTTGTATTTACCAATTAATATATTTCGATCCATTATTTTTAAATTATCAATAACTCATGGTGCGCTTCTAACCAGACTACCAAACGTATTATTCGGGCTAGCAACAATTGCTAGTTTTTCTTGGCTAATTTGGTTGTGGCACGGCCGAAGAATTGCAATATTTTCAACTATTCTTTTTGCAACAAGTGCCTGGACTTTGCACGTGAGCAGAATTGCCACCTACGACATACTCTATCTGTGGGGTATAACAACCTTATTACTTGTAAACGCATTATTACAGCAGAAAACAATAAAATCTTACGTATGGTACTCGATATTTCTGCTTGCCGGGTTATTACTTTATATCCCAGGGCTTATTTGGTTTTTGTTGATAACAGTGGTTTTTCAGAGACAGACAATAAAAAAAATCTGGATCAACGATTTTGGTTTATGGTGGCAGAGAACAATTGCAATAGTGTTATTTGTTATTTGGTTACCGCTTTTAGGATTAAATTTTATAAGATCAGGCCAAATAGTAACATGGCTTGGCTTACCTACTAAATATAGCTCGTTAACACATATGTCTAAGGAGTTTATTGCCGTATTTGTTCACTTGTTCGTGCGTGGGCCTATGTATCCCGATTTATGGTTAGCTAAAGCCCCGATATTAGATATTTTCACTCTACTAGTGTGCCTAGTTGGCATATATTTTTATATTAAAAATTGGCAATCAAGACGAAGTAGGCTACTTGCTGCATTTTTTGCGGTTGGGGTTGTGCTAGTTAGTCTGGGCGGTCCTGTTGTTCTAAGTGTGTTAGTACCAATTTGCTACGTGTTTGCAGCTACTGGTTTAACATATGTATTACGAGAATGGTTATTGGTGTTTCCTAGGAACCCATTTGCTAGGAGTCTTGGAATTACATTAGTCACAATAGCAGTTCTAATAAGTGGCGTTTATAACTTAAGAGCATATTATGTGGCTTGGCCACACAATAATAATACATACTCAGTATTTATATACCATCGCCCCTGATTTGCTATAATAAGAACAAATACTTTCAGGAGGTATAAATGGGTAAGTTTGATCAGGCTAAGATGTTAATGAAAGTTAAAAAGATTCAGAGTGAACTTCAAAAAATGATAATTGAAGTTGAAAAAGGAGATGGTGCTGTAAGAGTAGAAATTAGTGGTGATCAAAAAATTAAGAAAATTCACATAGACCCCGAGTATGTTGACATCGATGACATTGAATTATTAGAACGCTGGCTTGAAGATGCAGTTAAAGACGCTATAAATCAAAGCCAAAAAGTTGCTGCCGAAAAAATGCAGCCAATGATGGGCGCTTTGGGCAGCCTTGGCATATAAATAGAACATGCAAGTATTGCCGCCAGCCCTGTCTGATTTAATTGATGCTTTTGGTTCTTTACCAGGTGTTGGTCCGCGTACCGCAGAAAGGTATGCTTATTATTTATTACGGCATGACTCAAGCGCATCAGATCATTTAGCTGCATCATTATTGGCTTTAAAAAACGGTATAGGATATTGCAAAAAAACTTTTGCGCTAATTCCTGCAGATCAGAAGCTGTCCGAGCTATACACTTCTCACGATAGGGATAAAACACTGGTTGCCGTAGTTGCGGAGCCGTTTGATCTTATGGCGATAGAGAAAACCGGCATGTATAAAGGTACTTATCACGTATTAGGCGGCTTAGTTTCACCGATTGACGGTATAGAACCTGATCAGCTTCATATTAAGGAATTAATTGCTCGTATTAAGGATGATAAAGTAAAAGAAGTTATATTAGCTACTAGCGCCAGTGTTGAGGGTGAGTCAACTGCCTTATATATACAGCAGCAAATAGATAATGACGTTAAAGTTACTAGGTTAGCCCGGGGATTAGCCGTAGGTGTAGATCTTGAATATGCTGATCAAATTACATTAGGAAGAGCACTAGAAAACCGTCAAACTGTTAGTTAATTGAGAGGTTCCTATTTTTCAGGTTACAATTAGTAAATATGACTGAAGATATTGATAAAATTAAAACTATTATTGATCAGGCCGAAAGTTTAGTGATACTTCAGGCCGATAACCCAGATGGAGACTCTTTGGGTAGTGCATTAGCGTTAGAAAGCCTTCTTGGTGATCAAGGAAAAAAAGTTTCACTTTATTGTGCAGTCGATATGCCAAGCTACCTGAGATACATGAGCGGATGGGACAGAGTTCAAAAAGAATTACCAAATAAGTTTGATGCGAGTATTATTGTTGACGCTTCAACCATGACTCTATTTGAGAGGTTAGAGAATTCCGGCGAGATTTCATGGCTAAAAAGTAAACCTTGCATAGTTCTTGACCACCACCAGACCGTCGAAAACCCAATATATTTTTCTAGCATTACAATAAATGATCCTACCAAATCGTCTACGGGAGAATTAATATACTTATTGAGCAAGCAGTTGGAGTGGAATATTAGTGTACAAGCTCAAGAGTTCATGATGACTTCGATACTTGGAGATACTCAAGGACTTTCTAATCAATTAACTACTGCCGAGACTTACAGAGTTATGGCCGAAATGGTAGATAGTGGTGTAGATAGACCAATGCTGGAGGAGCTTCGTAGGCAGTACAATAAAATGCCCGAAGAGATTTTCAGATATAAAGCCGACCTAATTAATAGAACATCATTTACAGCTAATGGCAGAGTCGCACACGTAATAATAGAGCAGTCAGAGATTAATCAGTACAGTCCACTTTATAATCCCGCGCCACTTATTCAAAATGATATGCTTCAAACCGAAGGTGTAAAAGTAGCGATAGTTTTTAAGCATTATAGCGACGGACGAATAACGGGAGCCATTAGGTGCAATCCAGACGCACCCGTAGGAGGTAAAATCGCCGATCACCTAGGTGGCGGCGGGCATGATTTTGCTAGTGGCTTTAAAGACGTTAGCGGTAAAGATATATCAGTTCTAGTTAGTGATTGTCTACAATATAGCGAAGAACTCCTGAATAATATAGGTAATAATGCATAATGAAACTTTACAATACACTTTCAAGACAAATTGAAGAAGTAGTTCCCATCAATCCCCCCGAAATATCCGTTTATACTTGCGGACCAACTGTTTATGACTATTCTCACATAGGTCACTGGTTTAATTACATACGGATGGACATGCTTATTCGTACCTTAAAATCGGAAGGACTTCAACCAAAATGGGTAATGAATATTACTGATGTTGGTCACTTGGTTAGTGATGCTGATGATGGAGAAGATAAACTTGTTAAAGGTGCTCTAAGAGAAGGCAAAACTGCTTGGGATATTGCCAAGTTCTATGAAAACGATTTTATAGAATGCATGAAAATATTAAATATTCTAGAACCTAACTTCATGCCAAGAGCAACTGAACATGTTAATGAACAGATTGAACTTATTAAGACATTAGAATCTAAAAATTACACCTATGTTATTGACGATGGTGTTTACTACGATACTTCAAAGTTTCCAGGTTATAGTTCTTTTGCGCTGTTAGACCTAGATGAGCAGCAAGCCGGTGCCAGAGTAAATGTAAATTCACAAAAACGAAGTAATCAGGACTTTGCTTTGTGGAAGTTTAGTCCTAACGACCAAAAAAGAGATATGGAGTGGGATAGCCCTTGGGGCAAAGGTTTTCCGGGCTGGCATATTGAATGTTCTGCCATGAGCATGAAGTATTTGGGAGAAACACTCGATATTCATACTGGTGGCATTGATCATGTTCCGGTTCATCATACAAACGAAATTGCTCAGAGCGAGGCTGCTACAGGCAAACGATTTGCAAACTATTGGATGCACAGCAATCATTTACTAGTTGATGGTGAAAAAATCTCTAAGTCTTTAAATAATGGTATTAGACTTCAGGAAATTATTGAAAAAGGAATTCCTGCTGAAGCTGTCAGACTGCATGTACTAGAATCACACTATAGGAGCCAGTCAAAATTTAGCTGGGAAAGTTTAGAGGCTGCAAATAATCGTTTGAATGATCTTAAAGCTGTTTCGGCCCTACGCTGGCAAGCTAGGCAAACTGTTGATGATTCAGCTACCTTTGCACTAGAAGATGTGCCAAACCAGGTTGCCGAGATGTTAAAAAACGATTTAAATACACCGGCAGCTTTAACTTATTTAAGTAGTGTTACCACGCAAATACTAGCCGTTTTAATCGAGGAAGATATGCTCGATCATTTTACAAAAATGCTAAAAGGCTTGGATGAATTGCTTGGTCTTAAACTTATGGATATAAAAGATATTTCTTTAGATCAAAAACAGATTATAAAAGAAAGAGAAGTAGCTAGATTAAACAAAGATTGGGTATTGGCCGATAAATTAAGAGACCAGCTAAGTTCGCAAGGTGTTGGCTTACGCGATACATCTAGCGGAGTTGTTTGGTTTCCTTTGTAGTTATCTTCTCAAAATTGGCATTATCTATAATACCCTTGGTTCGCATGTATTCTAATATAACAATACGAATACACCCTGCAACTGGTATTGCAACGATACCCCCGAAAAGCCCGCCGAAGCTAACCCCTATGATTAATGACATAAATACTAAAAGAGGTGACATATTTGTAGTGTTAGCTTGAATTCTAGGCTGAATAAAGTAATTCTCTATTTGCTGGTACAAAATATAATAGGCCAGAATAATTACAGCCGAGCTTGTTGAGTGGAATAATGCAACAAGAGTAACAATTATGGCACCAATAGTATGTCCCACCATGGGAATAAGTCCGCAAACGAATATTACTATAACAAGCGCAGCAGGTGAGCTTATATGAAGAAGTAGCACCGCAGGCATTATTAAAACCGCAGCTATAGCGGCCAGTACTACTTGACCGTTAACATACCCTTTTATTACTTTATACATGTCTTCGGCCATTCTTTGAGCCATCGGGTGGTGCTTGTCTGGCAGTAGCTGTTTTGAATATTCAATCCACCTGGGGCCCTCAACTAGCATCATGAAAGTTAAAACTAATATAGTCAATAACGAGAAAAAGCTACTGCCGACTTTTTTAACAGTTACAAACACCGTGCCGCCGGCGTTTTTAAGCCGATCCGATAACTGTGTTGATACTACATTAACCTGTTTTTGCAAATGATACTGGCGAATAATTTTACCAACAGGACTGTTTTGGCTTCTAAACTCCTGCACCAAATGCGGAGAATTCGTTACGAGGGAATCGGTCTGCCTTATTAAAGGTGGGACAACACTGGCTATGAATGCTCCGATTAGAATCACAACAATTAAATATGAAATAGTAGTAGCTAATACTCTGTTACCCCGCACTTTGCCGGGGATTTGTTTACCAATCCAATGAACTGGGTTATTAAGGGCAAGGGCTAGAAAAGCAGCTGCAGATATTAGCAATAGGGCGTGTGATGCCTTTTTTAGCGCAGTGAGCAAGATTATAGTGCCTACAACCATCACAGTAAGCCTTAAAAAAGTTTCAAACTTTATAGTTAGAGCAACCTCTGTTAATTCTGGTTGTTCTTTACGTTTGCTCCTTGCCATGTTCCTATTATCTATTTATGCGTTCGATTAAGCAATGTATCACGATAAATATTTAACAGTTCTAAACCTACCTTTGCTACATCAAAGTTCTTAGTATATTCTGCTCCCCAACGAGCAAAAGAATGTCTCAGATCGGCGTCTAAAATAAAGCCTTTTATTATTTTAGCCAAATTCTCTGGGTTATTTGGATCAAAAATTAGGGACTCTTTATCTTTCATTACACTTCTATATCCTGGGTTATCGCCAGCTAGTATTACGGTTCTGCCATTTGCCATCGCCTCTATTAGAACAATTCCGAAGCTTTCACCGCCGGTACTAGGAAATACTGCAATATCCGCCGATGCATACAAATCTGGTTTTTCATACTCGTCTACGAAACCCACAAATTTAACAATTTTTTGTAGTTTATTCGCATTAACGTAGTCATTTAGTTCTTTTTGTAGTGGACCTTTGCCCGCAATAATAACCTTATAATTATCAAGACCTTGCTCTTTATTTAGAATTTTAATGGCTTTTAACAAGGTGTCGCAGCCTTTTCGTTTTACTAGTCTACCCAAAAACAGTATGGTTAGCTTGCCATCCTCATATTTCTTTAAGGGCTTTGCCGTACTGTATTTTGCATAGTCTAAGACATTGGGTATAACTTCTGTCTTTATCTTGAATGTTTTTAAAGCGAATTCTGCCGCTGCAGGTGAAACGCTAACTATTTTATCAAAGCGCTTTAATGATCGTTTTAACCATAAACCCAGCACTTTATTGGCAATCGTAACCAGGGAACTGTAAGGAGCAATGTGAAAAGTGCCAATTATGGCTGTGTGTGGGCTGGCGGCCAGTATTAACCTTTGACTCATAAATGGGCTGTGAGGAATTTGAACATGTAAAACGTCGAAGTTTTCTTTTTCTAAAAACTCTTTTAACTTTTTCTTTGATGTTGGCAGGGGAATGCTAGTTCTATTGCCGTTAAATCTAACGTTTATATTGCGAGCTAAGCTATGAATATTTAGCAATTGCCGGTGATCCGTTTGACCGACTAAATAATGCACGTCATTTCCTTGGCTAGACATCCATTCACCAAGAGTAATTACAAACTGCTGAACACCATCATTAGGATCTAACGATGAATCGAGAACAAAACCTATTTTAAGCTTAGTTTTTGGCATGTCCGTGCGTTTTTAGCGCGTATTTGTAAAGATCCTCATATTGATCAACAATTTTAGGGTAATCATACTGCTGAACGTATGATTTTGCCCACTTTTTCCAAAGATTCCTAATATCGGTTTCATTAATCATAAGATTTAATCGTCGCGCAAACTCTACACTGTCGTCTGGATCTATTATTGATATGGCTCCGACTCCACTCATTAAATCAGCGTAACCTGAGTTGTTACCCGCAACAGCGACAGTGCCGGTCGCCATAGATTCGAGCAAAACAATACCAAAACTTTCACCATATGGGGCAGGAGAACAGAACAAATCAGCCTCTGCAAGAAGCTCTAGTTTGAGATCGTCGCTTATATAACCTAGAAATTCTATGTTTTTAATCTTTAGGTCTTCAGCTAATAGCTCTAGTTTTTGTCGTTCTGGACCATCACCAGCAATAATAAGTTTTACATCTGGATTTTCAATAGAAAAAGCTTTAAAAGCTTTAAGTAAGTATTTAACACCTTTTCGTTTTTCTAGTCGGCCTACGTATAGGATAGTTCTTTGGTCTGGTTTGTCTTTGCTAATATTTTTAATTTTATATTTTCTAAGATCAATTCCGTTTGGAATTAAAGTTATCGGTTTAGCCGTCATGCCTAAGGCATATTCTGCAGCCGAATCTGATACTGCCGTTAATACGTCTAGATACTTAATAACCGATTTCATGTAAGGGTTAACGGCCTTAATCATAGTACGTGTCATTAAAGCTTCTGGTATTTTGGCATGAAAAGTGGCTATGTTTACAGAGTTACTCCGCTGTAATAATTGTCTACTTAAAAAGGGCACCCATGGCTCGTGAAAATGTAATATATCGAAATTTTCAGCCTTTAATATTTCATCGATTTTATCGTTATCGGCTGTAGTAGAAACCTGGGCAGTTGTTTTGGCTGGAGAGTATATATCGGTCGAAGTACCGACAAAAATCACGTCTGGGTGATCGGGGATACTGTTATTGCGAAGTTGAGGAGTCAGAATTTTGATCTCGTGGCCACGTTTTTGTAGTTCGTCTTTTAGTGCCAGAACAACCTCTAACACACCACCGTGTTTATTTATGTTGTACGGGCACACTAAACCAATTTTCATCTTAAATAATTATATCACCTATCCTTGACCAGTAATCGTTTTAGCCCGGGTGGTAGAAGTACGCCCATAGCCTTTTTATCTGCCATAACATGCGGCGTGTGTGCTTTAGACGTTGTAGTAAAGCTTTTATAATCTGTAAATACTATTCTCATATGTTGTTCCACAACGTGAGGATTGAAGTAAAAATCTCCTGCCGACACAACATGATATACAGGTAGGTTTACTCTCACACCACAGTTATCGACTTCAAAGAACTGTTTAGTTGTGTACCAATGCGTTCTAACATCGTTAACTTGCCATAATTTGACTTCAAAATTGGCAATATCGCTAAATTCTTCTGGAGTGACTTCAACCATGCGTCTTTTAGTATTAGGCATTCGGGCATGAATAAATTTGAGCATAAAGCTATTTAAAAAAGCGTATCTAATAAATAGTGCCATTGGCCTCATTGAAAATAAAGCCGATGACCACCTAAAGAAAACTCGGGTAGCCGGCTTATATATAAAATCTTCTTTGTGAACAAAACCAACCTCACTAACCAGCAAATCGACTTTTTTAGTTAGCTCAGGATACTTTTGTAACATTCTTGTTACTACTACAAATCCAAAAGAAAGCGCGAATATTGTAACTCGTTTTCTGCGGTACCTTAACTTAATAAAGGCCGCTAAATAATCGGCAAAGTTGTCTATTGTTGGTTTTTTACCTATTTTGTAAAAACTATCCATACCACCAAAACCCGGCAAATCGGGAACAGTTACATTCCCATACTCAGCTAAGTTCTCTACAAAGCCCCACCAACGCTCAAGCATAGCGTGATGACCGTATATGTATAGTATTTCTCGCTGCCGTTTGACGGGACCGCTTAAACGCATCATACGACCCTCTAGGCCGTTGATGTTCAGGGGCACAATATAATCCGCCGGATTTTTTGCTAATTTGTTGCGAGGCATTATTTACCTTAAATATTTAATCCTTATTTTAGCAGAATTTTACTGTTTAGTCGAGGTTCGATATCTTAAAAAAGTTGTTTGATTAACCCTTTTAAGCTAAAATCAAGCTGTTCGATGGGGCGTGGCCAAGTGGTAAGGCACCAGTTTTTGGTACTGGCATTCGGGGGTTCGAATCCCTCCGCCCCAGCCACAAGCATTTTGGGTAACTTACTCACCAAAAGCTACTTGTAACAGTCTTGAAATAATTATATAATACCACTAATGAGTGCTGTCCCCGTGGTGACCGTAGAAAGAAATTTAGTAGATGTAATTGCTGATATAGATTTCGACCAGCAAACAATAGCTGATTTACTAGCGAACGAAGGTGTGTCCTTTGATACGATTTATAATTTGCAAATTAATGCTGTTAGCGATATACCGTATCCCAAATTTTCCGTCATGAATATTGTTGCTCGTCGTATTTTCGAATCAGGTATCTATGGCCGTTACAACCCTAAGGAAAACAAAATAGATTTAAACATTGGCCTATCCTTGGAAGATGACATTGATACTAATGAAGTTCTTTTGCACGAACTTGGCCACTTGATTGGCAATAGTAGACTTCCCTCTAATCGTTACATGCTTATGCAGTCCGCAGGAGAAGCAGCTCTGCTCCTTGCTATTATGAACTCAGCATCTATGACTCAGGGGGCAACAGGTAGCTTTGTAGCAGCGATTTCAGCTGGAATTGCAACGTTCATACCAGGTAGATATGCACTATCTAGTATGGATAAACCATTTGATCAAAAAAGATTGTTAAGTGAAAAATATGCTATTGAATTTGCTGATTTACACAAAAACTCATTTAAAGGTCTAGTTACTGTGCGTTCTTAGATTTACTGCTAACCTTTTCCTACTTCAAGGTATGCTAAAAATATATCTGTACTTAAAAAGCTCTAAGTACATCCACTAGCCCCAGCCAAGGTTTGTATTAATATACTAATTATGGTATATTATCGCCATGAATTATGATTTGAGAGATCGTGAACACCCTCGCAGCCAAGATATTATGCTCACTGAAGAGAACAGTAAATTAATGCTAGAACTCCTTAGTGGTTTAGAACAAGCAATTACAGGAGACGAAGCAATAACTGTTGAAATATCAGATACACGAAATGAAAGTGGTTGGTTTAAGTTACCTCAAGCAAAATACTTATCTCGTGTAGCTTTCTTGAGTATTAATGGTTTACCAGCATCTGGCCACGAAGACGTTGTTGCGGCACCATATTTATTAGCAATTGAGCTCAGTGGTCATTTATTAGACGAAAATGGTGCAGAAACAAAAAAACCGGAAGAGATCGACGAAGTTGGTTTTGATTGGCCAGATGGCTTAAGTATGACTTTGTTAACACCCGTTTTTAGTAATGTTGAGACATGGTCTTGGACATTCCAACCACGTGGCAATTATGGATTTGATTTTACTGGTCGCAAAAGTGGGTACAAATTAAGTAATACACCAAGTACCGACACTATTGGTACTGCCTATTCACTGGAGCGAGGCATAAATAGTGATGTAGGTATAACTGAAGACAACCTGGACAGGCTAGCACCTTTTCGTATTATTAATACCATTCTTAAACACGGCAAAACCGACGTCTCTACAACCGAGGCGTTCATGGGCGATATAGCTAAAAATGGCAATATTAAAGTTGTGCCTTCCAATACTAATGCTGCAGAGAAAAGCGTTCCATATTTTAACCGCATCTTAGAAGGTGTGTTAAACAGCCCACATTTTCGAGACATGCTAGCATGGCAACAATATTGGTTAGGTAGAGATCAAATGGCAGGCTATAACCACTCCCGAGGAGATATTGTGCCTGCACCAGAGGAGCTAACTGAAACACAACGAAATCTTTCTGATTACCTTCTAAGCCGCGTGTTAGAAGCATACTTAAATAGCAACACAGATTATTTCAATTATGCGTCTTCTGCTTACGATGAGTTAGTCGGAAAAAAACCTAAATATTAACAACGCAGCGTCATCTCTAACTTTTCAAATAAGCAGGTTTTTTCGTCGTATTTATTAGTGTAAAGCTTCGAAGCTCAGTTTTTAAGGAACTACCTAGCAATTTTTACTCTCGAAAAAGCTTATTATATGGTTTCAGATAGTAAGCATAATTGTTATACTTTGAAGTAAATATTCGAGGACAAATAACTTTATGCAGCCCAGGGGTAATCGACAGGTAATTATCAGTTTTAGGCTGGAACATCTTTTGGGGTGGGGAATTAGTATTGCACTTTGTATTGTTCCAATTGTTATGTGGGTGCAGATTCACCCTCTTGGAACCATACACGGGTTTGCGCCGACCATGCTGGCTATAGGGCGTGTTACGGGCCTAGTGGGTATGATCATGTACTCTTTAAACCTTATATATTCTACTAGGCTAAGATTTTTGGAAAGGTTCTTTGGAGGTCTTAACCGCGTATATATTGCTCACCATACTCTCGGTGGCTTGGCACTAGTTATGATTGCTCTTCACCCTCTGGCGTTATCTTTAAGGTACATAAATACCAGTCTTAAGCAGGCCGCACTTATTCTTGTACCTAATGGCCTAGCGCCTGTTTCGGCATTGTTTCAAAGAACTTCTTTTTACCACCCCATAGTCGTTGAACAATGGGCCATATTTTTCGGATTTTTAGCCTTTTGGGCAATGGTTATACTTTTACTCGTAACCTTTTTTATTAGACTGCCATATAGAGTATGGCTTTTTAGCCATAAATTTCTTGGCTTAGCGTTTTTTATAGCTAGTTTGCACGTACTTTTTATTGCTAGCGATACATCAACGCATAATGGCATTAAATACTACATACTATTTATCTCATTCTTAGGTTTAGCTGCCTTTGTTTACAGAACACTTCTTGGAAATATCTTTATACGGCACTATGACTACTCCGTAGATGAAGTTAAAATAGTTGCCGGCAACGTTACTCAACTCAATATGAGCCCTGTAAAAGATAGAATTTCATTTAAACCAGGGCAGTTTGTATTTATAAAGTTTTCCAATAGTGGAACAATACTTAGTAAAGAATGGCACCCGTTTTCTGTTTCGTCTGGCGATAAAGACGGCAGATTACAGCTTAGCGTTAAAGGTTTAGGCGATTACACGAATATGTTAGCTAACATAAAGCCTGGTGCCAAAGCGGAAATCGAAGGTGCTTATGGCCGCTTCAGTTATAATAATTTTAATAATCGTAATCAAATTTGGGTTGCTGGGGGTATTGGAGTTACACCTTTTATTTCTATGGCTAAAAGCTTACCGGATGTAAGTGATTATAAAATTGATTTATATTACTCAGTAAAAACTACTAGTGAATTAATTGACTGGGATAGTCTAGCTGGTATTAGCGTTGCTCAGCGAAATAATTTTAGAGTTATGCCATACGTTGGTGACCAAACCAAAGAGCATTTAAGTGCCGATTTTATTGAGAGAAACAGCGGTGATTTACATGGTAAAGATATCTTTATATGTGGCCCACCTCCAATGATGACTGCTTTACGAAAGCAATTTAAAGCTAAAGGTGTACCAGGTGCTAGAATACACAGTGAAGAATTTGGAATGTCGTAACATGATTAGGAAGACATATGTGGCTTAGAAGATTAGTTGGCATAACAATGATAGTTGTATGCGTAGGTATGAATGCAGTTGTTTTGGTGGGTTTTTTTGCACCAAGCAAAACTGCACAATTGGCTACAGTTGTGCAGCAAACAATTACTCCGGCACCAGTGGTAACGATTTCAGCTAAACCTGACTCTGTTGCATCTGGAAGTTTCAGCGCCCTTAGTTGGACAAGTACTGGTAGTCCGACTTCCTGTACTGCTAGCGATAATTGGTCTGGTACAAAAACACCATTTGGCGCAGCCAGTACTGGTAGAATTACTACCCAAGGAAACTTAAAATATACATTGAGCTGTAAAAATAGCGGTGGAACAGGCACTGCAACAGTTACGATTGCAGTGGGTCCTCCAGATGCGCCACCTCCGGCGTCACCCCCGAGTAACAGCGGCGGATCATCTACAAGCTCAGCAGCTACTACTTTTTGTGGTGGTGCCACTCCATGTTACGGACCGAATGATGTATCTAAACATGCTTCTTCAGGCAATTGCTGGGGATGGCTAGGTGATAGAGTAATAAATGTTTCAAGTTTTGATTCCGGTTTTCACGCCGCCCGTAGCGGTGTTAGCAATATTCAAGTGGGTGCTGTTTGTGGCAAAGACCTAACGCCGGCAGTAAACGGTAGCGTAGGAACAAGTGAATATCCAGGTGGTCACAACCACCAACTAGGTGCTAAAAGCAGTACAGATTCCAACTATGCCGGATACTATGTTGGTTATTTTGATGCCAGCAAACCTTAAGGAGGATATATGCCAAAGAAAAATAAATCAAAAAAAACTAATTTAAGCAGTACATCACTTTTAAGTAATTTATCTAAAAACCGACCAATTACGCTGTTTTGGATTAGTATTACCTTGTTTGGAATTTCGATAGTTTTACTTGGTTTCTCGGTCATTTCTCAAAACTCAACTAAAGGACCGTTTCCATTTGCGGGCTATCCGGCCGGTACTTCAATTGCAATGGGCAGTTCAATAACTGAAGTTCAAAATGTCACCGACACTAACGGTACTGGAATATTTATCGCTCCCAAAGGTAAACATTACATAGTAGTAACACTTAAAGTTAAAAACGTATCCGAAAAACCCATTAATGTTTTTCCTAGCAGTGATACCTACGTTAAAAACAATGCAGGAAATGTTAGCTTCTTAACTCCTTTAAACCTAACTTTGCCCTTTAGAGCTGGATCATTATTGCCAGGAGAAAACATAGTTGGAGAATTAAGCTATCTGGTAAACAACAACGAAACAAATAAATTCTACGTTGACTCAATATGGAGCGGGGGTGTAATTGTATTTGCTGTTAGTTAATTGACAGGTTAAAATTAAAGATATTCATAAGAGTTTTTAAGCGGGCAACAACTTGCACAATCACAATAAAAAATTAGGCTTGATTGCAATCGGAATTGTTATTTTAGCTGGTTTAGCCATTAACGGTCCTCATATATTTGATTCTAGACCGAAAAGTTCAAATGATACTGCGGTATTAGGTGCAAGTATAAGTAATAAAAACGTAGATTTTAAAGTTAATTCTTTTAATATTTATCCGACTACTGAAACTACCCAAGTTAAGAGAGTCAGCATTAATGTAACCATCACTAATAAAAGCACTGAAGACCTACAAATATCACCCGGATTACAAATGGAATTAATTGATAGTACAGGCACTGTTCATCCCTATACTGCCGATTACTTACCTACCGGATACATAGCTGGTGGACCATTGCGCAGCGGAGAAACTTGGGTTCAAAGCGTTGATTTCAATCTTTCGGCAGATCAGAAACCAACTACGTTTGTTTACCAACCCGATGCTTCATCGGGTGTTATAAAGGTAGGGCTATAGAATGGATCAAGATCCAGTAGTTATTAAGATGAATGTGCCGGACGCTCCGGGACCAATTAAACGATTATTGAACGCAGGAATTATTAAATCGCTATTTGGTACTAAGTCTACAAAGTTAATTACTGCCGGAGCGGCGCTGGTTATTAGTTTGACTATGGTTAGTGTGGTTGTGTTTACCGTTCTGGCAAACAACACATCTTTCCAAAATAAACATAGCTTGGACACTCTGCCTAAGCCACCACCGGCTGCCAGTAAAAGTACGGCAGCATTACCCGGTGGGGGTACTGCTACAGGTGTCGGCTCATGCTCTGGAACTAACTGCCCAGCAGTTACACTAAATGCAACTCCTGCGACTGTTAACATCGGTGCCAAATCAAAACTTACATGGTCAGTTGTAAATAATCCTAAATCTTGTACTGCCAGTGATGACTGGAGCGGCTCAAAACCTTCCACTGGTACCGAAATGACTCCTAGCTTAACAAAACTTCAAACTTACCTATTTACGATAACGTGTACTAATGATACCGGCACCGGCTTTTCAACGGTACCAGTAGGTACAATTAGCCAATCTGGTGGATCAGGCTCTGTTCTAACACGTCCTATGGTTACTTTCGCCGCCTATCCAACTTCTGTTTATACGGGTGAAAGTACTCAATTAAAATGGATTGCTACAAACAACCCTACATCGTGCACTGCAGGTGGTGGATGGAGTGGAATAAAATCCGGATCTGGGACAGAAACAACCTCGGTATTTAATAGTCCAGGCCAGTACTCTTACAGTATTCAATGTAAAAACAACGCCGGTACTAGCCCTCTTGCCACAATATCTGTTACAGCCTCGACACCTCCTGCAGGTTACCCTGTAGTTACGCTAACTTCTAATCCTCTTGGATCAACTACTCCTGGTAGTTCTGTAAACATAAACTGGAGTGTATCCAATAACCCATCTTCTTGCGTAGCTAGCGGCGATTGGTCTGGCAGTAAATCTAGTTCTGGTAGCTATAACACAGGGGCCTTGAATACTATAAAAACCTATTCATATACATTAACTTGTAGCAATTCTACTGGGTCACTTAACTCAACTATCAATATTAATGTTCTACCGAATCCCCCGGCTGTATCTTTAACTGTTAACCCGAGCTCTATTCTTGTTGGCAATAGCGCTACAATTTCATGGAATGTTGCCAATAACACTTCCGGAACAACCTGTACTGCAAGTGGTGATTGGCCGGGTAGTTTGAATATAACACCAACATCTAGCGGAACACGTAGCACAGGGACCCTAAACACTGCCAAAACATACACTTATAACCTAAGCTGTAAGAATGAGGGTGGCACAAGCGCATTAGCCACCGCAACCTTAGGTGTAAACCTTCCGGCCCCACCGGTAGTATCTATCGCTGTAAGTCCGATTTCCATAAATACAGGTCAGTCAGCAACTATCACTTGGTCTGCAACGAACAATCCAACCTCTTGTACGCCATCTGGAAGCCTTACAGGTACAATTAGCCCAACTTCGGGTGGAAGCAAGAGCACAGGTACTATGAACACCGCAGGAACATTTACTTACAGCCTAAAATGTACTAATGCAGGAGGAACTAGTAACACTGCGACTACTTCCTTATCTGTTGGTTCAGGAGGAGCTGCTGCTGCACCCGTTGTAACTATATCCGTATCACCAAGCACTATTAGTACGGGCAGTTCAGCAACTGTTAGCTGGTCAGCCTCAAATACTCCGACATCCTGTTCTGCAGGTGGTACTACGAGTAACTGGGTTTCTACTCCTGGCGCAAGCGGTAGTGCAAGTTCCGGCAATATTGGATCAGCAGGTACAAAAACTTATTCTATTACGTGTACTAATTCCAAAGGTTCGGGCACAGGTAGCACATCCTTAACGGTCATAGCGCTACCAACGGTTTCTGTTTCTTTGGGTTCAAGTAGTATTAACACGGGAACAAGTACAACATACTCATGGAGCTCAACCGGTGCTTCAAGTTGTACTGGTGGCGGGGTATTAAGCGGGTCAAAGGCAACTTCCGGTGGCCCAGTATCTACCGGTAATATGGCTAGTGCAGGAACGTATAACTATACAATCACTTGCGTTAATTCTATTGGTGGCTCAGCCTCATCTACGGCCGTTCTAACGGTTTCTAATGTAGCAACAGTGTATTGTTCGGGGAATACTCCTTGTTACGGGCCTAACGACCTGAGTACACATAATACTGCTGGTAGCTGTTGGGGATATAACGTAAATCGTGTTGTAGATGTAACCAATCTTAATGGTGGATTTCATAAAAGTCAGGATGGGAACCTTCTACCGAGCGGTTATACAGGAGTATGCGGAAACGTTAACTTGGGAACTTTCTTAAGCGGTGGCGCATCGATACCGAGTTTAGGCTCTCACAACCATGGCTCAGCTCCGAAGAATAATACTGGGACAATATCAAGTTATTTAGTCGGTTATTACGATTCGAGTAAACCGTAGGGGGTGGGTAATATGGCGATAAAATCTAAATCCAAAAAGAGTGCCACAAATGATCCATTAGACAATGGCGTCAAAGAAGTTAAAGCTGAATGGCATCACTTTATTAAATTTAGCGACGAGAATCGTATTTTGTTTTCAGCTTTTATTATCCTGCTTTGCGGAATTGCTGTTGTTAACACCATTTACATTGTGAGCCGGTATAATAAATCTAATTTCAATCAAACTGTTGTTCTACAACCTACATCACCTACGGTAGTTACATCGCTACAAACTGCTTCTACAGGTGCGTTAAGAGCTAAAATTAGCAATGTTACCGAAAACTCTAAACCTGATTATGCTTTTACTATCAGCCCCGACGATACAATGCTAACTATGGACATAAGCATTACAAATACTTCTCAAAATACTCAGAAATTACTTCCATCAAACCAGCTATATGTAAGAAGTGACGAAGGTGATTACTCAGCACTTCATCCTTCAATGTATGTTACTAATGTACTAAGCTCTGCCGACATAAAGCCTGGCCAGACAGCATCAGGGACAATTTCGTTCGATCTACCTAAAAGAGTCGCAAGACCACTTTTATATATTGATACCGGTTGGGGAGGCTACACGCCACCTGTAATTGATGTACTTCACTAAAAAGTACCCTTTAAAAAGTCTAGCCGCTGTTTGTCGGGAAATCGTTCTATGGCATATCTTAATGTAGTTCTGGGCATTCTTGCGTAGTTATTTATAATAAATTCTTGCTCAATACTTAATGAGCATTTTTTACCGACTTCGCGCAACATCCATCCGACCGCTTTTTGAATTAGGTCATGACTATCTTCAAGAAGGATACTAGCAATTTTTAGTGCCCACACACTATCACCCTCAGATATGTAATATAAAGTTGACAACATGGCTATTCTTCGTCTCCACAGCACTTTAGAATTAGCGAGATCAATAAGAATTGACTTGTCTTTATCTGCTAGCCATCCACCAACAATATAACTTGCTGACGAGTCTACTAAATCCCAGTTATTTATATTGTCTAAATGACTAATATAGAAGTTGTATATGAGTTTTTTATTATTTTGATCCGCTTTTTTGAAATTATTTACTAGTATGAAAAGGGCAGTCAACCGTTCTTCGTGTACGTTACTAGTTATTAGTTCGTGTAGTTCAACTAAACCGAGGTTTGAGTATTTTGCGGCGACTTTTCTTTGATCTGGTACTCTAACTCCAATAAAAACATCGCCTTCGCCATATTCACCAGGATTGGTTTTAAAAAACCTTTGAGATCCAGCTGCAATTTTGGAAGACGCGAGCTTATTTAGATCGTTCCTTACATCTTTGTAACTATTTGCCATAACGACGCTGCAAAGAGGAGTACTTATTTAAAAGTAATGATAAGTCCTTAACGCTAAAATCTGGCCAGTTTTTGTCTTCGAACATTAGTTCGCTGTAAACAGATTGCCAAGTTAAGAAGTTACTAAGCCTTTGCTCGCCGGAAGTGCGAATTATTAAATCGGGAGGTGGCACGTCCGGTGCATATAAATTGGCCGAGATTAATTCAGCAGTAATATCTTTGGAATCAATATTGCTATCATTTATCTTTTTAACAGCGTCAACAATCTCTTGCTGGCCACCATAGTCTAAACATAGCAGTATCGTTGAATTTGTATTGTTCTTGGTGGCTTGTTCAGCAGCCTCGATTGCTTTTAATAATTTAGGGCTTAGTTTATGTCTAGCGGTGAGGACTCTTAATCTCGTACCGGCTTTATTGATTGCTTTTACTTCATTACGAAAGGCCCAATAAGATAAACTCATAATGTCTTTAACTTCTTGAGGATCTCGCCGCCAGTTTTCTGTAGAAAACACATACGCACTAACATACTTAACACCCATATCGAAAGCTGCCTTAGAAATGACTTTTAAATTTTCGTAACCTTGCCTGTGTCCTTCGTCGACAGAGACACCGTTTGCTTTTGACCATCGCCTATTACCGTCGAGAATTAGACCCAAATGTTCTGGAACAATAAGTTTATCTTCTTTGCTAACTGCCATATTTGAATGAATTGACAAAATTATTAAAGTCGCTCTGCTTTGCCGCTACGGATATGATAGCGTACTCCTTATTACCTACAAAGAAAACTTTTATGTAACCAGTGGAATTAGTCTTTGCAAAAGTTGGAACACTAAATTCTGCATCTTCAGATGGTTTTCCGGAGTAGGTTGAAGCTTTATCATTAACAATAGTGCCTTTTAATCCTTGGACAATGCTTGTTAGTGAACTATGTATTGTGGATGACATTTGAGCAGGTGTTTCGGCGTTGTAGTTGAAGTACTGACTTGGCCAATCGTAGGCGTATACATCAAAATCCTGTGAACCATTCTTTGAATAACTAACATATGTCGTATAAGGAACTGTGTGGCCGTTAATCTGTTGAGTGAAATCAGTAGGAGAAGGTGTACTTGGAAAAGTAATAGTAAAATTGTACTTTGATAAATGGGCAACAGATGGCTGGTTTTTATTTACAGAAGTGTTATTTTTTGAACCTGTCTTTGATACTTCATATTCTTTTATGCCAAATGAAACCAACGCTATTAATATAAAAACGCCAAGAATAACAAGATCGTTTTTCTTAATCTTAAATCCTTTACGCTCTTTATACAGAGCTTGAATTTTTTCAGGAAAATCTTTAAAGCGACTATGATTATTCACAGATTGAATGCAAATATATATGGGTATAATGGCCATACATAAAAAGAAAGATATAAATCCGTTTAGTATCAGAAAGAATTTAACTTTTCGCCCCCAGCCATCTTTTATGTATGTACCTGTATAAAAGAAAAATATTCCTAGAAGCGCAAAAACACTAAAGCGAATAATTGCGGATGTAAAAGATGAAGAAAACCATACAAAAATACCAGCGAAAATAATAAGTAGAAAACCTAAAAGTTCAGTGTTAAAACCACCTCTTTTTATTTTTTTTATATCTTTCTTAATTGATTCTAATTTTGCATTGCTGGGTTGAGTACTAGCCTGTTGTGCAGGCGGGTTCGTACTAATAGTTTGAGCTTGTTGTACAGCTCCAATAGGAGGTTGCGGATCTTCGTTCATATACTTCAATAATTGTAACAATATTTAATCTTAAGCGGTAATATTCATTTGCATTATTTATTATCAGATACAATGTATATCAGTATCGTACAAAATATCAGCGAATTATCAGCGTAAAAACATATATTGGTTAACGATGAAACATTATAGAGTTGAATCTATTAATTTAAGCAGTCACAACGTCTTACATTTGGTTGTTAAACCTAAACATAAACGTGACTTGATTGACTATACACCTGGTCAATATGCTGCTCTAGGATTTAAAAAGAATGGTAAACCATCTCCAATGAGATGTTTTTCTATTGTAAGTTCACCAAATAACATCGGATTTTTAGAGTTTGCAATTAAAGTTGAGGGTGATTTTACAAAATCACTCACCAAATTAGAGATTAATGACTCTGTGTTTATTCACGGACCCTTCGGTGATTTTGTAATTGATGAGCAGTTCGATAGGAACATAATTCTACTGGCGGCTGGAATTGGCGTTACACCCTTTGTAAGCATGCTCAGGTATGCTAACGAATCTAAGCAGCCCAATAATTTTACCCTGTTATATAGCAGCCAGTACCAGTCAGGTATTGCGCTACATAACGAAATTAGATCATTAGAAGCTGCTAATCCAAAATTTAAAGCCGCTTATTTTATAACTAAGGGTGAAATCGATGAATTGCATGATCATCATGCATTAAAAGGCAGGATAACAGAAGAACGCCTTAATAAAATTACCGACGGCCAATATAATCGATACAGTTTCTTTATATGTGGTCCAGGACGATTCATAGAAGAAATGCGCTCTATATTAGAAAGAAATGGTACAGATGACCACAGAATTGTTACTGAGGATTTTGTACCAACCAATAAAATTAACGAAATCTTAGCACCCAAAGATAAGGCGACCAAAATTACTTACGGATTAAGTGCCGCGACTCTACTTTTTGGAATAGCGTTCATTATGGCACTAGATCTTTCAAGAGCAGTTCCTAAGTTAACAGCTGCAACGTCTAATAATGCTACTACGACCTCACAAAGCCAAACTGTGAGCCCAAGTACATCTACTACTAACCAAAGTAGCACCTCTAACAGTAACGACACAACTTCCAGCACGAATAGCTCATCTACAAGCGGGACTAGTAGTGCAACTTCGCAATCAAGCCCATCAACACAATCAACCCAAACGTATTACCAGGCTCCGGTAACATCTGTTTCATAAATGGCCCGATATCAACAACACTATAAAGCACTTGGGTCAGAAGTATTCATTACTCTCGTACTAACTAAAGAAAACGAAGAACAAGCTAATAAGCTATTTTTAAACATATCCAATAAAATTAATAATTTCGAAAATCGTTTTAGCAGGTTTAAAACAGACAGCGAACTAACATTTTTTAATAACAATGCTGGTAAAAAAACTGTTGTTAGTAAGCAGTTTTTAGATCTAATTAGTACTTCATATAAACTATCGCAAGAAACAGCCGGATTTTACAATCCATTAATTCTTCCAGGCTTACAAAAAGCAGGCTATAAAGGATCGTGGCCGAATCCGGATAAAGATTATGATGGAATAGACTACTCAAGTAGGAAAATTGACACTTATGAACAGATTAAAATAGATAAAACCTGGGTTCAAATACCAAAAAACACCGCACTTGATTTTGGCGGCATTGGTAAGGGCTATCTTCTTGATTTACTATCAGATTATCTGGCTAATAAAAAACTAGCAGGCTATTGGTTGTCTATAGGAGGCGATATTGTTTGTAATGGTTATGATTTAGAATCAAAACCTTGGCAAATTGGTGTTCAAAGCGCAGACAAGGTTGATAAAGTTGTAAGTTCAATTACAAATATGAATGGCAATAAATTAGGTATTGCAACTTCTGGAGTTACTAAAAGAAAAGGAGTGAGTAACGGTCAAAATTGGCATCATATAATTGATCCCAGAACCGGTAAATCTGTTGAAACCACTATCTTAACGGTAACCGTAACATCAAAACAAGCTGTAAATGCAGATGTATTTGCAAAATCTATTATTATTGGCGGTAAAATTTTCGCCGATATATACAAAAATTCAGGTATGATAGATTCGTATTACATTCAAACAATTAAAGATTCTGTTGTTGAGGGATTAAACATTTAAAAATCATGCACGCATTAATATATTCGACTAGTCATATTATTGCTTCTAGTACCGTGACGGTTGCAGCTCACAGAGTTTCTAACTCATGGCCTTGGTACATAATTCGCGCTGCAGGCTTTGTTGCAGCCTTACTGCTATTTCTTCTCATGATTTCTGGCATAGGACAAGTAACTGGGTACACTTACAGATTTATTGAGCCAATTAAGGCCTGGACCCTACATAAAGCTCTTGCAATAGCACTTTGTGCCGCAATTGCCATACATATTGGATTCTTGTTGATTGACCATTTTGTAAGCTTCTCACTAATCCAACTCTTTTTACCTTTTGCTAATCATTATTCTAATGGCACGAAAGTATTAGGACTGCCTCTGGCTGGAATTGCTGTAACATTAGGCATCTTAGCTATGTATGGCGTAATAATTGTTGTTCTAAGCTCATTGGGCTGGATTAATACTAAAAAAGATAAATGGCGCCTACTACACTATTTAAGTTATCTAATTGTTTTCTTTGTGTTTTTACACGCTCTCTACGCTGGATCAGACCTAAAGTATGGCACGTTTAGATCCGGCTGGGTGTTCTTTGGAATACTCCTTGGTCTAGCAATAGTATCTAGACTGCGACGTATTGGCACTACTAAAAATGACGATTAATATATTAGATCTGTACCAAGACGTGTTCGGAACAAATAAAGCCTTATTAAAACTAAAAATACATGAAGTAAAACGGCCCATATAACCACGGCAATAATAATGTTAAAAACTGCCGTAAATTTTAAATGCCCAGCAAATAGATGGTTGTCTATATTAAACAGAAATTTAAATATTGGCCTAGCTGCAGCTATAAGTAGAACGAATACAATACCTATCCCTACACGCCATAAAGCTCTTAGCAGGTGAGTTTTTTGAAGTGGGTGCTGAATTGCTACACCACGAACAATTTGAACATTTTTTTCGGTTTCGCGCCAGTTAGAATAATTTTTATGGAAGTAAGCAATAATATAGTAGATTACTAACCCAGTTAGGCCCCATATAAATACGTTTATAAAATTGCTTAATACAGGGTTATTGATAGCCTTTTCTATTGGATGAATGAATTTATTTGTATAGTTTGTTGCCCATTGACCGCTAAGAACTGACGGAATAACGGTTCCATAATTAAGGCCAAGAGCTACTAAGTGTAAAGTGATGATAGCCACAGCCCCAATTAAGCAGCCCACAAGACTAGTAAACGAGGGCTCGAGACTCCTCATAAGTAGATAACGGTTAGATTTTTCTTGGACTTCCATATTTTTTAGCTTAACTGCAGATCATTTTAACATAATCAGTATAAACATTTTTCAGCTATATATGATTACGCTAGCCTAAATATAACAATAAGCGATATAATCTATAGGTAATATAAAACTCATCTACAGTTAATTTATTAGAGAGACGGCCTCAACTTGAAACGACTTTCACTTAGAATAAGATTTGCACTTGTGCTATTGATTTTAATGTTGGTTGTTTTCTTTGCTATAACTGCAACAATTGTTAACAGAGACAGTAAAACGCTTAAAGCAAGTTTAGTAAATTCAACTAAATCTTTTGCCGCACTCGCTACACAACCGATAGGTGACTCTTTTAGCCTCTATCAAAACTCGGGCACTGTTAAGATTCAACAACAAGTTAATAGTTTTACAGATCTAGATCCGAATATTAATCAAGTACAGATAGTTAGTACATTGGGTAAAACTGTTTTTATCCAAAATCCTTCCAACCCAATAAAAGTCAGTCAAAAATCACTCACAAGCCTGAACCCTTCATACATGTATAACCTTAATGGTGATTTAACCGCAGTGGTTCAGCCGTATATTGAATCTTACGGCATTCATAGTTATGCGATTGTTTACGGTGTTTCTTATCAGAGCGTAAACCAAGCCATACAATCCATTGTCTTAAATATAATTATTGTTAGTTTAATAATACTGTTAATTTCACTAGTACTTTGGTATCTATTAATTAATAAGCTCTTCCTAAGTCCGGTTGCAGATATTAGTAAACGAGCCCTTAAAATAAGCACTGGGGACCTAAGTCAAAAAATTGAGTCCAAGCGTAAAGATGAAATAGGTGATTTAGCATTAGCAGTGGATACCATGGCAAATTCACTAAAAGATGACATTGCCAAACTTCAGCAATTAGACAAATTGAAAAGTGAATTTATGATGATTACTTCGCACAATTTAAGAACACCGGTATCTATTATTAAAGGCTATATAGATAATATGCGAAACATGGATCCTCCGGAGAATATTCTGGCAATGTTAGAACCGATTAGCGTTAATGCGAACAGGCTTGGTGAATACGCAGAAGATGCCTTAACGGTTTCTAGTATAGAAAACGGTAAGGATATACTCGGTCTCACATTGGTGGATATTGCTCCATTACTACGAACGGTTTCGGATGAATTCTCGAAACTTGCAGAACAAAAGAAATTGAGTTTTGATTCACTCATTGAAACTTCCAGTAAAGTAAATATTAATGTACCTGGTTTTCGTAGCGCCCTTTGGAATTTGTTGGATAACGCCTATAAATTTACTAAGGAAGGGCAATCCGTTAGCTTGATGGCTGTAGATAACAATGGAAATCTTGAAGTTAGTGTTAAAGACACTGGTGTTGGTATTTCAAGCGATGAACTTCCAAAGCTGTTTACGAAGTTTCATAGAGCTACAGATACACTAAAATTTGATTATGAGGGTGTAGGTATAGGACTCTATGTTTCAAAACTAGTTATTGAGCAACAAGGTGGTACGATCAAAGCTGAAAGCAAGTTAGGAGAGGGAAGTGTTTTCACAATATTTATTCCCATTAGTATTTCTGAACCAATTATCAATCAGGCTGTTTAATACTACCTGGCTTGGGCTATTGCTGGTAGATCTTCCAAAAATATACGCTACTGTCTAGTCCGGGAAGATCCGGTTTAACGACATATGATGAGTTCTGTAATGCATAAACGCGACTGATCGTGTAAAGAGGAATGATTGGCTTGTCTGTATTAACTATTGTAGCGACTTGCTGCATATCGGTAATGCGACCGGAAGCATTCAAACTTGAACCCGCCGATTGTATTAGTGTGTCTATCTTCGGGTTCAGGTAAAATTGCTCGTTTTGGAGGAGATCATTGAGAATATCTAATCCATCAACTGTTGCACTTGTGTCGCTCGCCATAAACATATCGTATTTTCCACCAAAAGCATCGGTAAAGAAAGTACTGTCATCATTATTTGATGTTGGCTTAATGTTAAAGCCGACACTATTTAACTCTTTAGCAATCTCTGACGCCGCCGCATTTGTATTGCCTCCACCGTAATAAAAGTTAACTAGTTGTGAAGCATTCTTAACGGTAGCAAGTAGAGCCTTAGCCTTTATCGGGTCGTATGTACTGTTTGCTATTTGGGGATTGTGTCCAGGCAAGAAAACAGGCACTATTTGGCTGGCTTGTTGACCAACATAACCTTGTGCTTTCAAAACTTTGGTGTTGTCTATCGCGTACGACATGGCTTGCCTATATGCAAGCGAACTTACTGGAGAGCTAGAATTCTGAACATTTAGGGCAATGTAGCTAAGACCCTGATCATCAATTTTAATTGGTGTATACTTTTTGATCTTTGATAATTGACTAGAGCTGTAGCTGCCCGACAAGTCTAACTTGCCGCTGGATGCATCGGCAGCTTGCTTATCTGTATCGGTGTAGGATTTAATTTTAACTTCTCTGGTGTACACATGACCACCCCAATAATTATTGTTAGCAACAAGGTCTAATAGGCTAGTTGTGGGTGTTGTTCCAGTCTTTACAATATACGGCCCTGTTCCGGCTGTATATGAACCCAGCTTGGCTTTCGAATCGATAATACCTAAATATGCCAACCTATTAAGCAAAACTGGGTCTGGTGAAGTTGTGGTTATTGTAACTTGATTTGTACCGGTCACTTTAACATCAGAAATTGTAGAAGCTTCAATCCAGGCGTCACCGCCTTGGTCGTCATTCTGATGGGCTACGGCGTAGTCAAGACTGTACTTAACATCATTAGCTGTCATTGTTCGACCATCATTAAACTTAACGCCTTGACGTAGATTAAACACCCATGTTGTGTCATTAGGGTTAGACCAGTCAGTAGCAAGTAGTGGAACGACTTTAGTCTGATCTTTGTAACCCACGAGCCCCTCAAACATTTGCTCGACTATAAATATATCGTTGTTAGTATATGGATACGTTAAAGGGTACTGCGGCACGTCGCTACTCGAAATAGCATAGTTTATTACAGGGATATCCTTTTTAACTGCCACAACTTTAGGCTTTGAAACATGGCGCCTTTGGTATGTAATATAAGCCGTTGCGCCCACAGCAACAACAAGTAGCAAAATCCAAACTATCATAAAGCTCTTATGTGTTTTACTAGGTCCGTTAGAAACGTTTGTTAAGGGTGGTTGACTTGTGGTCTCTACTTCAGGTTGTTGTAATACAGGTGTGCTTTGGTCAACGGGCTGAATAGGTTGGGTCTGTGCACCATCATTTCTGTTAAGTGGCTCAACTATGTTTTCACTTGGAACATTATTTGCAGCCGTACCTTCAACAACATCAGGTTCACTAGTATCCGGTTTTATAACATTATTTGTTTCTTGATTAGGTTGTTCATCCATAGCAATCAGCTTATGTTTTAAAGTGTGACTTATTGTACAACGAAAGTCAATAAGGTAATAGTTCAGGTATACTACCGTTTTGTGATATTGCTTACGTAAGTCTTAAAACCCATAGATTTACGTTGATACTTATGCTAATACTGGAGTTAACGCTTATCTAAATATATAAAGAAGGAAAAAATGGACCAAAACATTAGTTTAAAACAAATCTTCTCAAAGTTAATGATCGAAAAAGTGCCATCTTACGCAAACAAGCTTTATTACTCATTAGGTTTTCTGTCTATGACCTGTTTTGCAATTCTGGTTGCAACAGGTGCAGTTATGACAGCCTACGGACCCAATTGGTGGTTAACAGACTCAACTGGAAAGTACCTTCGAAGCGTGCATTTGTGGGCCACCCAAGGTTTTGTATTATTCGTACTTTTACACCTAATAGTAGTATTCCTAACTTCAGGCTATAAAAAACCTAGGCGTCTAACGTGGGTGTTGGGAGCCCTAATGTTTGGTTTTCTACTTATGGAAGCTGAATTTGGCTATGTCTTAAGAGGCGATTTTTCTTCACAATATAGAGGACTTCAAGGTGCTGATTTTTTCAACGGCAGTGGACTGGGTGGATTTTTAAATGAAATAAATGTTAGACAAATATTCGGTATACACGTAGTTGTAGTCCCACTTATTATTGTTGCTTTGCTATTCATGCACTACGTGCTGATTCGATTTAGAGGTATTGCAAAGCCCTACAGGCAAGACATGGCCGCAAAGACTAAAACTGTTAAGGCCAATCATAATGTGCTTTTTGTTAGAGGTTTTGTGCTTATTCTAATTATCCTAGGTTTAGCCGTAGTATTTCCTTCACCATACTTAAAACCTACGACGATTAAAGAAGTTGCTCAACAAGACCCTAGTTTAATCAGTAAAACGCTTCTTAGCGAATTCATTAATACATCCGACACTGCTACGTATTCCGATAATCTCGATCCATACACTTACAACCTCCGAAATGTCTACGTTATACAACCTTACGAAAAGACTGTTGTCACTAAACATTCAACCGATCAAGCGGCTGTATTCGCCAACGAACCTGCCAAGATCAAAGCTTTCCAGATTAACCAAGCTCAGGACTACTACGACGGTAAGATTTCAAAGCCTCAAAATAATCCAGTAGTTAGTATGATCGATGCAGTTACAACTATGTCCCAGTCAGGTCTATATGAATCCTATTTAGTTAATGCCAATCCATCGGGTGATCAAACTATGTATACTCTACGTTTCCTCGCGGATACAGGAGTAATGGATGATACTGCTCAACAATTAGGTATTACAACTGATCAATACGGAATGCTACACGAAGAATCTAGTAAGTATCCAGTTGGTGCTTGGTGGCTAGCTCCACTAGGTGTTCTTGACCACACTGTGCTTGCGCATGATGATAACGGTGATCGTGATGGAGCAATAATTCTAGGTTTGGCAATAATGCTGTTGGTACTATTTCCATTCATACCAATCCTCAACAGTATTCCCGACAAGATCAAAGCTTACAAAATAATTTGGCGCTAAAAGATCTAAATTATATTAGAGTTCGCCAGTAGCTCCAAAATTGAATAAGAATAATTGTAATAACAATTAAATACATTCCGATAAGAAAATCTAAATGATGTTCGTATACGAACTTTGCGTAGCGATTATTCTTTGATAATTTTGGAAAATTACCAGACTCTAAGTTATGAACCGTTATATATAAAAACATTGGAATAGTAACTGCCCAAACTGACATGCAGAAAGGACATAAACTGTGTATTCTGTAAACGCTTTGGAAAATTAACCAACATACAAAAGCTAAACCGGCAATTGCTCCAAGCTCAATCAACATCCAGAACCACTTTTGAAACTTCCCGCCTGCAGTAATTGCTAATCCTAAAAGTACAGCCCCGGCAAAACCTGCTATGCCCAAAAGTGAATTAGCGAAGCCAAAAATCGATGCCTGAGATGTTTTCATTACCGAACCACAACTTATAATTGGGTTTACGTTACAAAAGGGAACATAAGTTGGGTCTTGAAGAATCTTTATTTTATCTATAGTTAGTATAAAAGATGCAATAAAGCCTACCACTCCACCAATAATGAGTAATAGTGCTAATTTATCTAATTTTTTTACTTTTTCCCAAACCATTACACAAATTTTAACATAATTTTAGCCATTAGCTTAAATTAGACTATACTAAAAACTATGAATGAAACCAATCAAGATCCGGCCGATATTGGTGTTATCGGCTTAGCCGTAATGGGCCAAAACCTAATACTAAATATGAATGACCACGGCTACAAAGTTGTAGCCTATAACAGGACAACGAGCAAAGTAGATGAGTTTCTAAACGGTCTAGCAGCGAATACTAGCATTCTGCCGGCACATACTGTTGAAGAACTTATATCCAAGCTAAAAGTTCCACGCAGGGTAATGTTAATGGTCAAAGCAGGCGATCCTGTAGACCAAACTATTGAAGCTCTTTTACCCCATTTAGAGCAGGGTGACATTATTATTGATGGTGGGAATTCACTATACACGGATACGGAAAGGCGCGTTAAGTACCTCGAACCTAAGGGGTTATTATATATTGGAACTGGGATATCGGGGGGAGAAGAAGGTGCAAGACACGGACCGTCTATAATGCCCGGTGGTTCAGAAGCCGCTTGGCCACATGTTAAAGAAATATTTCAGTCTATAGCAGCAAAACTTGACGATGGCACACCTTGTTGCGAATGGATCGGTCCTGGGGGCTCAGGACACTACGTAAAAATGGTTCACAACGGCATTGAATACGGTGATGAACAATTGATATGTGAAGCATATTTTTTACTTAAAAGGTTGCTCGAAAAGAGTAATCCAGAAATGGCCCAAATATTTAGCGACTGGAACAATGGCGAGCTAAATAGTTACCTTATAGAAATAACCGCTCAAATTTTAGGATATAAAGATGAAGATGGTAGCGAACTAGTCGATAAAATCCTAGATGTTGCAGGGCAAAAAGGTACAGGTAAATGGACGGTCATAAGTTCTGCTGAATTAGGCCAACCACTAACCCTCATTAGTGAGGCTCTTTTCTCTCGATTCTTATCCTCTCTTAAAGATGAAAGAGTTAAAGCAGCTAGTGTCCTTACGGGTCCACAAGGAAGCCCGCAATTTGATCGTGATGAGTTCGTTCACAGCATTAGGCAAGCACTATACTCTGCAAAGATAATAAGTTATACGCAAGGATATATGCTGCTTAGAGCTGCTGCTTCAGAGAACAACTGGCAATTAAATTATGGTGGCGTAGCTTTAATGTGGCGTGGCGGATGCATAATTAGAAGTAAATTCCTTGGGGACATAAACAACGCTTACCGGGCCAACCCCGAGTTAGATAATCTGCTAATTGATCCATTCTTTGCAAATGCGCTAAGCGAAAATCAGAATGGGCTTAGAAATGTTGTAGCAACTGCAGCCACCTATGGTATTCCGGTACCTGCCATGAGCTCAGCACTAGCATTTTATGATGGATATCGAAGTTCAACACTACCTGCAAATCTACTACAAGCACAAAGAGATTATTTTGGCGCTCACACCTATGAAAGACTAGATAAAAACAGGGGAGAGTTCTTCCACACCAACTGGACAGGTTCAGGCGGGGATACAAGCTCTACTTCTTATAACGCTTGAGTTAATATACAAAATATAGTAATGTGATCTATATTACATATGGCTGAAGCAATTATATCTGCGAACGATGTTCGTAAACAATTTGGAGATGTAAAAGCCGTTAAAGGTATATCTTTTGATGTTATGCCTGGCGAAATATTTGCTTTCTTAGGGCCAAACGGAGCCGGCAAGAGCACTACGATTAAAATGCTGACGACTATGCTTTCACCGACTTCAGGAAAGTTAATGATGGCGGGACATGATGTTACGAAGGAGCGCGACGACGCTCGCAAAGCCTTTGGAATTGTTTTTCAAGATCCCAGCCTAGACGAGGAGCTTACAGCCTACGAAAACATGGAGCTTCATGCAGTTCTATACAATATTCCAAAATTGATAAGAAAAGATAAAATAGAAGATTTAATGAATCTGGTTGAACTCTGGGACCGTAAAGATTCCTTAGTCAAAACTTATTCTGGCGGTATGCGTCGGCGTCTTGAAATTGCCAGAGGCTTACTTCACGAACCTAAGATTCTGTTTCTCGACGAACCTACTCTTGGTCTAGATACTCAAACACGAAATCTCATGTGGGACTATGTTAAAAAACTTAGCGACGAAAAGGGCATGACTATTTTTTTTACTACTCATTATTTGGATGAAGCCGAGGCAGTTGCTGAACGCATAGCAATTATAGACAATGGTTTAATTGTTGCTCATGGCACGACCAAGCAACTTTGTAAGCAAACTAACACAAAAACTCTCGAGCAAGCATACCTAAAATTAACTGGGGCAACTCCTCGAGATGAATCAAGTTCTAGCAATGACGGCTTGAATTTTAAAAGCGCCAGACGTAACAAAATGTTGAGGTAACTAGTGGAAGTCTTATATGTACTTTGGTTAAGGCAGATACGTCGTTACTTTAGGAGCGGCTCACGAATTCTTGGAACCATGGGCCAGCCAATACTGTTATTGTTGGCTCTCGGATATGGGATTGGAGCAATATATAGACGTGCGGGTGAGGGCAATTATTTACAGTTCCTAGTCCCAGGTATTGTTACGCAAACCGTTTTACTTTCAGCGATATTCTGGGGAATAATTATTTTGCAAGATAAACGATTTGGATTTTTATCTGAAATGTTGGTTGCTCCAGTACAAAGAATTCGCATTTTGTTAGGTAGCGCGGCAGGTGGCGCAACAATATCAATCATGCAAGGTATTATTGTTTTCGTAGTTGCAGGTTTATTTGGTTTTAGGCCATATAACTGGGCTCTGGTTCCTCTCGCATTTCTCGTGCTTATAGTTATGAGCCTAGCATTAACATCTTTAGGTGCTGGTATTGCGTCTATGGTCGATGACTTCCAAGGTTTTCAAGGTATAAATAATCTTATAGTTCTTCCACTTTTCTTTTTATCCAGTGCGTTGTACCCACTTAATGATGTGCCGACGCCACTTAGAGTGATAAGCACTCTAAATCCCGTTTCGTATATGGTAGATGCATTGCGTTGTCTGCTAAGTAATCAAACACATTTTGGATTACAAAAAGATCTTATTGTTATGGCCATAACTTTCGCTGCGTCGTTATATTTTGCAGTCACGCGCTTTCACAAAATACAAATGTAACTAGTTAAATTTATATTAAAGACTGTTGAAAATCTTACGGAAGCATTTTTAATTTGTGGTTAAATGTATATCGACTGATTAATTCGGAGGTTGATGAGGTGGCAAAGTTCATGGATATTAACATTGTTAGCAAAATTCAACATTATTCTTTGGAAACCTATATAATAAAGACTTAAAAATAATTTATTAATCAAAACGGAGTTATATTTTTTATGTTCAAAACGGGGATTCAACAAATTGAACTCTAAATCACCTTCAATCTACGAGCAGGTACTAAAAATTACCCACAAATACCTTGGCGCCGGAGCCGATAACTTTATAGACAAACAGGTAGAAAATCATCTCAATAAATCACCCGCAGACTTATCGATAACTGATTTATCTAGTCTAATAGATTGGATTAAAGTTACTGTTTCGCTAATTACAGAAGATAACACTGTAATAGATAACTACACTGGCGAACTACAGAAACTTGTAAGTCACGCGAAGCTAAGAGCAGGGCACTAGGTTAAAGACTATGACAGCAAGTCGAGACGGAACAATTCCAAAACGACGAGCAGCTGATCAAGCACAAGCTGAAGCTATTTTTACAAGTGTGGGTGATGGTTTCATCTCAACAGACGAGTTTGGTCATATTACACGCATCAATCCAGTTGCTTTAAAACTATTAGGTTATAAAAGACAAGAACTGTTAAACGCTTGGTTTCCGGAAAAAATTATTGCGGTTTACGCTGATAACATGCCTGTTAGTTTAATCGATAGGCCAATAACTAAGGCTCTTCTTACCGGTAAGCCCATATCAGAGAAAACATTCTTGAGGCGAAAAAATGGCGAAATAATACCCGTCGCAGTTACTGCCTCGCCAATACTTATGAACGGAAAACCAATCGGTGCGACTCAGATTTTTCGTGATATCACACTTGAACAAGAAGTAGACAGAATGAAAAGTGAATTTATTTCACTCGCATCGCACCAACTTAGAACACCTTTATCGGCGATAAAGACTTACAGCCACATGTTGTCTGACGGCTTAATGGGACCTCTGCATAAAGACCAGCTAAAGGCACTAGAGACCATTATATCGGCTTCAAATCGTATGAACGAGCTTATTAGCACATTGCTTAATATAACGCGCATTGAGACCGGTACGATCGCAGTAACTTTTAAAACCGTGAATGTGTGTGAATTAGTTAGCGAGCTGATGCCCGAACTAACTTTAATGGCTCATAACAAATCAATCACGCTTAAGATTAAGCAACCGCCTAAAATAGAGCGCTCTAGATTGCGTATCATAAGCGATAGCCTAATAATTAAAGAAGTCGTAACTAACTTAGCATCAAATGCTATCAAATACACGCCCGATAATGGCAAAGTTGAAATAATTATTAGACCAGGCACTAAAGATGTGAGAGTTTCTGTTAAAGATAGTGGTTGGGGAATACCGCTTCACTCACAGGATCAAGTTTTTAGTAAATTTTTCAGAGCCCATAATATAGTTAAGAAAGAAACCACTGGGACTGGCTTAGGACTTTACCTTGTAAAAGGCCTGCTAGACGCCGTAGGCGGTACCATTTGGTTCAACAGTAAAGAAGGCAAAGGAACCAATTTTACTTTTACGTTACCTAGGAAACCATCTAAAAACCTAATTCAAATATGATAGGTGTAAAATATTAGACATTGCACAAATAATAGATATGGTATAAATTGAGCAAGTATCCAATATGTGGAGGTGTCTGTGGCTAAAATATTGGTAGTTGAAGACGACAAAGACCTAAACAACGCCTATAAAATCATTCTAAAGCACGAAGGCCATGAAGTGGTTGGTGTTTTTGATGGAAAAGAAGCCTTAGATAAGATTAAAGACTTTTCACCAGATTTAATTCTATTAGATTTGCTAATGCCGGTAATGGGTGGTCTTGAGTTTTTGCAAAATTGGCAAAAAACGGGAACGAAGAATAAAGATGTTAAGGTTCTAATCTTTACTAATATGGAAAATTCTCCTGAAGTCAGCGAGGCTTACAAGCTCGGAGCAAATCGCTGCATAATAAAATCATGGACTGCGCCACATAATTTAGCACACGTAGTTAGCGACACTTTAAAAAACGGCGATTATCAGGAAAACACAAAAGCTAAAAAATAATTAACTAGTAATATCCTTGCTTATGTCTGCTATGAACTGATCATTAAGTAAAGTGTTTAACTTATTCATATATAGTTTATATTTCTGGTGCTTGCCATAATCAATAACTTTCTTTTTCTTAAGCTTACTAAGTTCAGTAGCGGCTGTTTCTCGTGTTAGCCCAGTTAAATTAGCAAAATCTTGGTGTGTTAGATCAAGTTCTATTTCTACTTCTGATTTATCGATATTTTTACCGTGTACTAAAGCAAGATAGTGGAGTGTATACAGTAATTTATCGCTAGCTCTAGAATGTTGAAGCGCATTGAGCCTTAAGGAACCACCAAATTGGTCGGCTAAAAGCATCTCAAGCTCATAATAAAGTAACTCAGGTCGTTTTTTTATAAATTCTAGAAACTCAGTCTTATCAATTGCGTAAAGCTCAACCTCCGGAGTAAATGCTTCATAATAATAAACAGCACTAGAGGATTGGCCATAAACCCAAGAGGCGGGAAAAACATTGTCTTTATCGTAAAAAGCTACGGGTTTCTCGTCACCGTCTACACTTAAATTGTACGCTTTCACTATTCCCGATTTGATAATAAACGCGTTTCGTGGTGCTTCACCCTGAAATATAATAATTTCACCTTTTTTAAAGTTCCTTACCTGATGACGATCCAAAAAAAGGTGCAGGTAATTGATTGCTACCTGGTTACTCATATCTTGAGCATAGCACTTTAGCCCAATATATGAATAGATATAAAGATATTACTGACTTGCGCTAGTTGTTTTATCGCTACCTAAAACTACAATGAAATCGCCATTATATACGCCAGTATATGGATTCTGAGTTGTTACGTTATTTCCAAATAATTTTACTAATTCAGCTTTCGTGGCTGGCATTTTACCATTACTATTATCAATAATCAGTGTTTTAGCTTGATTCGTTGTTCCAGCATCCGATATAGATGTTACTGTAATATTCTGCTCGGTAAGCTTTGTTTTATACGTTGTGGCAAGTCCGTTTACGTTGGTGCCGTTCAGAACGACGACTTTAGCGCCTTCTTGAACGACCGGATTACTAGAAGTAATCTGATTTATGAATGTTTGTATGTCGCTAAAGTCGTCTACGCCAGCGGCCGGCACCAAAGCCGATTGGCCGTTTGGAGTTGTGTAGCTCATCAATAGATTTTTACCGTTCGCACTATTCAGGCCAATAGATTTAAGATTACCGCCATTTATATTCTTAACCAAGTCATACATTCGGTGGACTTCGCTAATACTTATATCAGTTTTGATATTATTTCCAATTGCATCAAACAAATTACTCAGTTTTGCAGGGTTAGATAGCACTCCAAGTGTTTCGGCTTTATTCTTAATAGCAACAATCAGAAGCCGCTGATTTGCTGTACGTTCAAAATCGCTGGCTGCAAAACCATAGGAACCATATGCATCGCCCCTGGCTCTTGCCAAGTCCAGGGCTTGCTCGCCGTTAAGAGTGTGGGTGCCGTTAGTAAGTTTAACTAGAGGGCCATGTGTGGCGTAGTCGATACTGGGATCATAAAGACCCCGAGGATCCGTACTGTTAATGTTTACACTAACTCCACCTAATGCATTTACGGTGTCTTTTAGAGCTGAATAGTCAACTAGCGCGTAATAATCAATAGGGATACCCAAGTCCTGGCTAACAACGTACTCGAGTTCACCCATACCCCCACTTGGATATCCGGGCTGGCTAAAGTGTTCACTTTGACCAGCTACATATGCAGCGTTAATCTTTTGATGTCCATCACCGTTTGGTAGCTGAACATAAAGATCCCTGGGTATACTCATCATAAAGGCCGTATTGTGAACGGTATCTATGCTAATAATCATAATTGAATCGGTTAGGTTGGCGCCGTCGTGCCCCGGATCATCGGCTGAGTTACCGGCTAAAAGTATATTGACTCGCCCAGTATCTTCACCTTTAAGCTTTGTGGTTTTAAGAATTCCAAAGACATTGCCGCCAAATAGCTTGTGAGCATTGTATATAAATTTTCCACCGACCCAGCCAATCATAATTAGGACAAGTACTGTGAAGACTAGAACAGTTCGTTTTAGCGTAATGCTGCGTTTAAATCGCTGCCATCTGCTGGCCTTGATCACCGTGGATTGACCCATGCGATTGTTCTTATCTTTAGAATCGTAATTATAGCTACGCAGAGTTACACCTACTCCAGGAAACTGAGCAGCTTGAGCGCTCATACTTTTGGTACTTTGAACCGAATTCAAGCCAGATGCTTGCCGAGGTTTGCGATTTGGTCGTGGCGGGGGTGTTTGTGACATTTAGATTAAACATTATTATAACCATTAATTCAGTAATTGGCGACAGTAAATACCATGAAGTCTTAATACTAAACATAGATACTGATAACAAACTGAATGCCAAGCAAAACTTAGACTTAAGAGAATGTTTAAGTTATTACTCAGCAAAAAGGAATGTAATCAGAGCAAGCAATTAAATAATTCGAGAGGAATCTCATGAACTTTATAAGTCGGGGCATTAGAAACGCCTTCAGAAATACAATTAGGACAATCTCAATCGTAATAATACTTGGGCTAAGTATTGGCTTGAGCTTAACTATGCTTATAGCTCACCAAGCGGTAGGAGATAAGATTACATCTGTTAAAGCTTCTGTTGGGAACACTGTTTCGGTTTCTCCTGCTGGTGTTAGAGGTTTTGAGGGAGGCGGTAACCCATTAACTCAAACTCAAATTACACCTATAGAAAAATTACCAAATGTGGTATCAGTTACTCAGACACTCAGTGATCGTTTAACAAGCAGCGACACTAATCTGCAATCCTCGATTACCGCAGGATCGCTAGGTCAGCGATTTGCACAAAATAGTGGTAATTCTTTTACTCCTCCGGCTGGAATAGACTCGAACCGACAATCAACTGGGGGTACGTTTAACTTTACACCTCCAGTAACAGTCACAGGTACAACAAATCCTTCCAATTTAAGCTCGAACAGTAGCTTGGGAGGTGGTACTTTTACAATAACTAGTGGTACCACCATAGATGGTAACAGTAGCGATAATGTTGCGATTGTGGGTAAAGATCTTGCATCTAAAAATAATCTTAAAGTAGGCTCAACATTTACAGCTTACGGAACCACAGTCACAGTTAAGGGTATATACGACGCAGGTAATACATTTGCTAACAGCCAGCTAGTAATGCCGCTTGCAACTATACAAAAATTGTCTAATCAGCCAGGCGCACTAACAAGCGTTTCTGTTCAAATTGATTCAATTAGTAATGTTAGTAGCGCTACAACAGCTATACAGAAGCAACTTGGTAGTGCGGCCGACGTAACAAACGCCGCCCAAACTGCGCAGAATACAATTGCACCGCTACAAAATATCCAAAGTATTTCCTTATACAGCCTGATCGGCGCGGTAATTGCCGGATCAGTAATAATTCTTCTAACAATGATAATGATTGTTAGGGAGAGGCGACGCGAAATAGGTGTTCTAAAAGCAATTGGTGCCAGTAACTTAAAGGTAATGGGTCAATTTATGGCTGAAGCTATAACATTTACAGCCTTAGCAGCAGTCATTGGCATAGTTCTTGGTTTCATTGCCGGTAACCCAATTACAAGACTACTGGTAACGAATAGTACCAGTTCAACGCGTCCAGGCGGCTTCGGATCAGGCGGAGGTGTGAGTAGGGGCTTTGGCTTTGTACGAAATAATTTTTCAACAATTCATGCTTCTATAGGCTGGAGCATAATCTTGTACGGCTTAGTGGCCGCGCTACTAATAGCTATTATCGGCAGTAGTTTAGCATCGTTTTTCATCGCAAAGATTCGACCAGCCGAAGTAATGAGATCGGAATAAGGAGTATATATGTTACAAGTTCAGAACATCAAGAGAGTCTTCCCCAGTGGTGACGTTAAAGTTTTAGCAGTTAACGACGTATCCTTTAAAGTTCCAGATGGACAGTTCGCAAGCATAATTGGTAGAAGTGGGAGCGGTAAGAGTACATTACTTAGTTTACTTGGGGCATTAGACAAGCCGTCAGAGGGTAATATACTTCTCGATGACATAGATATTACAAAGCTTAGTGATCATTCTCTAATACACTACAGATGCTTAGCAATTGGTTTTGTATTTCAAAGTTACAACCTCGTACCCAACTTAACAGCTATAGAAAACGTAATGTTACCTATGGAATTTGCCGGTAAACCCAAAACAGAACGTAAAAACAGAGCCGTAAAGCTATTAGACCAGGTAGGCCTTACCGCCGACCAGATGAACAGGAAACCTGGAAAACTTAGCGGTGGTCAGCAGCAACGGGTTGCGATTGCCAGGGCACTCGCTAATCAGCCAAAGTTAATTTTGGCCGATGAACCTACCGGTAACTTAGACAGCGAAACCGGTAAAATGATTTTTGATTTATTGCATAGCTTGGCTAAAAGCGAGAATACGACAGTTTTAGTCGTTACTCACGACGAAGCTATAGCCGGTAAAACCGATAAAACATTCCGTATGAAAGACGGTAAATTGGAGGGTAAATAATATGGCAGAAGAAAAATATGTTAGCGGCGAGGAACACCAGTCAATGAGTAAGCGTGAGAAATCTTCAAAAAAACAAGTTACGATTCCAATCGGTATGGTAGGTGTAGTTATAGTGGTGATTGCTCTCTGTCTAATTAGTTTTATTGGAGGTGTTAGCTACCAAAAAAATCATCAACCAAAGGTTACAGTTTCAACAACAACTGGAGGAGGCTTTGGTGGTGGATTTGGCGGCGCAGGAGCCAGGCGATCGGGTGGAATAGGCCAGGTTACGGCTGTTAGCTCTACTAGCATAACTATTACAAACGCAAGAAGTGGAGCAAGTCAAACCTTCACGATAGACTCCAACACTGTAATTACTGATAACGGCCAGACGGTTGCAGCCAGCGACATTACTAGCGGTGACACAGTATTAATAGCAACAAGCAGTAGCACGAGTACTACGGCAGTTAGAATTAATGTTAATCCAAGTTTTGGGGGCGGTTTTAGCGGCGGCTCAAGCTCAAGCGGGTCAAGCGCTCAAACCAACTAGTTCTTTGAATAGTCACCCCTGTAAGATATACTGTTGATAGTTGAGACTATGAAGTTAGTTGTTCAAATTCCATGCTTAAACGAAGAGGCCACCTTAGGGCTGGTTATTGATAGCATACCTAAGAAAATTGAAGGTATTGATCAAATAGTAACTCTGGTTATTGATGATGGTTCTACTGACAAAACAGTTGAGGTTGCAAAAGAACATGGCGTAGAGCACTTTGTTCATCATGTTAGGAATCAAGGACTAGGGAGATCTTTCCACGACGGAGTACTCAAAGCACTTGAACTAGGTGCAGATATTCTAGTAAATGTTGACGGCGACAACCAGCATCCGCAAAAAATGATAGGTGAACTTGTGCAGCCAATTCTTAACGGACAAGCCGACATAGTTATCGGCGACCGTCAAACTCAAACTATTGAACATTTTTCGGCAACTAAAAAATTCTTGCAAAGAGTAGGGAGTGGGGCAGTAAATATTGCGGCTGGAACAAAACTGCCAGATGCCGCTAGTGGGTTTAGAGCTTATAGCCGAGATTCCCTAATGAGATTAAACACTGTTACTAGATTCAGTTATTGCACCGAAACAATAATACAAGCCGGTAACAAAGGGTTGCACATAGAAAGCATAAAAGTTACTTCGAATCCCCCGACACGAAAATCTCGGCTATTTAATTCTAATTTTGAACATGTTGCTAAGTCGGCAGTAACCATAATACGTGCTTACATTATGTATAAACCACTAGTCTTATTCGGTAGCCTTGGTTTAATACTGCTTATATTAGGTCTCGTACCTTTTGCAAGATACGTAATACTTGGTTTTACAGAAAAACATTTTTCAGGCCACATTCAATCCCTAATGTTAGGTTCTATATTAATTACCTCGGCATTCATATGTTTTGCTTTAAATGTTATTGCTGATTTAATTCGAATAAATAGAATCTTAACTGAAGATAATTTGGAACAGACAAAGCGCCTTAGATTTGATAACTAGCGTAAGAATTGGTTCTGCATGTAATATCCAGGCGTGAGAGGCCCTACAACTGTTTGTATGGCATGATTAGCGTCAAACACTGGCTGGCTTTGCCAGTACCATGAATCGTTACTGCGAAGCGCGTAGGTTAACGAACCGCCGCCCCAAGCTAACGATAGTATAACTACTCCCGCCAGAAGCAACTTTAACTTATCATGGTTCTTTAGCAACTCGTTATAGGCAAGGGCTACAACGCCAATAATAGGAATTAAAACCGGTAGCAAGTAGCGCCCATTTATTGCTACTGGCTGGCCTGTATGAATATATGCTTTGTAGTTATCTGCAAATATAACTAAGACATAAGTTGCGGCAGTTATAACCAGAAGCCAAATTAAATGATGGTTATATTTTTTTAGTATTTTTCGCCAGTATATGGCCAGTACAACAATGCTAGATACAAAGAATACAATTGCACTATCGGCGGGAACAATAAAAGGACCTTTAGTCTCATAGGCTGGAGGGCCCGATACTGTGAAGAAAAGTCTAAGCCACATTCCATAAAACCAATCACCAAGGTAAACTACTGGATTGTGTTCCTCGTCTAATTTATTTATTTTGTAATTATAATCGCGTATCCATGGCCCGTACGAACTGCATTGCTTAGTAGTTAGAACCTTACTGCAATCCGGAACTGGCGAATGATAGTGTATTAAATTTAAACCAAATCTCTCAAAAAACATTCCAAAACATATTACCAATCCAACACTTAAAATTAAGGCATTAGTTTTACCCAAATTTGCAAAACCGATTTTAGTGCCTTTTAAAAGTTTTGTGTGTGTTTTAAGCGCTTGATAAGAAATTACATATATATAAACAACAACTGCAGCAAATATAGGTAAGAATGCGTACTTAACTAAAGTTGTTAAGAGACAAAGCATAGTTATTAAATAAAGCAGCTTAACGTCTATTTTTTTCTTAGTATTCAGTGTTTGCGCAAAAGAGTTAACAAGCAATAAAACAGATGGCACGGCAAGTATAAGCAAGTTATCATAGTTTATTTGTGCAGCTAAAAACGGCACCACTGGTATTAGAATAAAAACCAGTAGGCAAATGTTAGCAACTGCGCTCGAAGTGCCGAGTTTAAGAATTAGTCGCCGAAATAGTACCAAGGCTAAACTGAATATTCCAATATTAATAAACCTTAACAGTACTACCTGAATATTTTGATCATTGGTAAATAATCGAATAATTCGATACGGGAAACTCATTAGGTATTGATAAAGATACGATGGGTCCCTGGCCACGGCTCCAAAAGTATCGGCATGAGCCGGCTGGCCACTCCAAAACGGGCTTAAGTGAACTGAGTATAATTTTATAATGCCAAAATGAAAATTTTCATCAAATGCCATTGGATATTTACTGCTAAGAGCGATCCAAAGTGATTCTATTAAAAATAATATAATAATAAAGCCGAAGAATCCCCGGCTATTGACCATTGTTATCAAACGCTTCGAAATCGAGCTTTTATTATTCATAAATTGTTATCAGGAACTTAACTACTATTATAACTACAAAACTGTAGCCTAACTTAAATTTAAGTTACTATAAAACGGTGAAACACCGAAATACGCGTGCCATTTTAGCAGTACTCATACTCGCTATTACTGTAACCGCTTTTGTTTATTATTTTATTCATAACCCTAGTGTTAAACAACAGTTGAGCACTGTGTCGCCTATGGTATTGGCACTTGTGATGCTGCTGTATTTTTGCATGTTCGGTTCTTTATCTTTAATCAACGATAGCACAGTTAAATTATGTAAAGTTCGTTTAGGCAAACATCAAAACATACTTTTAACTTCTTATACGGCAGTAATAAACTTCTTTGGTCCGCTTCAGAGTGGTCCGGCTTTTCGAGCAGTTTATCTTAAGAAAAAGTATAAAATTAACCTCAAAACATACGCCTTTGCAAGCTTAATATATTATTTTTTGTTTGCAGCCTATAGCGGGGTATTCTTGCTTTCTGGATTACTTAAGTACTGGCTAATTCCATTAGCAGTACTCGGTTTACTAGTAGCTTATTTGGCTAGTCGCAATAAAATACTTAAACCCAAACTGGCGAAGCTGGATTTACCAAATATTTACTACTTAGCCGGTGCTACTTTTTTGCAGGTATGTATAACTGTACTTATTTATTTTACGGAGTTAAAGAGTGTATCGCCAAGTATTACATTTGGCCAAGCAGTAATTTATACCGGAGCAGCTAACTTTGCACTATTTGTATCAATAACCCCTGGTGCAATTGGTTTTAGAGAGGCTTTTCTTGTCTTTTCGCAGCGTCTTCACCATATAAGCAACTCCACCATCGTTGCTGCAAACGTACTGGATCGTGCAGTATATATTGTAGTTCTGCTTATGTTGGCACTATTCATACTTATTACCCATGCCAAGCAGCAGTTAATATCAGATACGAATAATTTAGATTGACTTATTACAGCTAGATTTCATGCAGCAGGCTATAATATTACAAAGATGAGAATACTCGTAGTAGAAGATGAGCCTAAAATTGCGCAAGCAGTCAAGAAGGGACTGGAACTTAAGGACTTTGCAGTGGACGCTGTTTTTGATGCCGACACGGGCCTTGCATACGCCAGCGACCAGAATTACGACGCCATAGTTCTAGATAGAATGCTTCCAGGTAGCATAGATGGTGTTGAGCTATGCAAAAAACTTCGTGCCGACGGAATTCATACTCCAATTCTTATGCTTACTGCTCGTGGCACCATTGGTGATCGCGTGGAAGGTCTTAACAGCGGAGCTGACGATTATTTGGTTAAGCCTTTTTCGTTTGATGAGTTAACAGCCAGAGTAAGGGCATTGTTGCGCCGTCCGCCAACGCAAGTTGGTACCAAATTAAAACTAGATGATCTAACCCTAGACACAAACACTTATCAGGTAAAACGGGGTAACAAGGATATTAAATTATCTCACAAAGAGTTCGCACTTCTGGAGTATATGATGCATCATCCGGGCCAGGTTATAACAAAAGACATGATTATTAGTCACGTTTGGGATGAAGATGCCGACATACTGCCAAATACTATAGAGGTATATGTAGGGTACTTAAGAAACAAAATTGATCGACCCTTCCCAGATTCTAAGCCCTTATTGCAAACACTACGTGGTTTTGGGTATAAACTAACTGATTAATAAAAATGTTTAGATCTGCCACCTTTAAACTAACACTTTGGTACTTAGCCATAGTAATGGCCATTAGTATTGTGTTCAGCGTAGTCCTTTATAATGTGGCGACTGCAGAGTTATCACGCGGACTCCATCACGAAACTGAACGTATATTTCAACAGTTTCCAGTCATCCAAGGCAGTCCTTTGCTAGCACCAGGATCAGATTACGATAGTGGTGCACACCGCATTTTACTTAGACTATTAGCCTTTAACATTATTGTTTTGTTTACAGCCGGTTTAAGCAGCTATTGGCTAGCTCGACGCACTTTGGAGCCAATAGAGGAAGCTCACGAGCAACAAAAACGCTTTACGGCCGATGTTAGCCATGAGCTAAGAACTCCATTAACTGTGCTTCGTATGGAAAGCGAAGTAGCCCTTATGAACAACAAAACTAGCTCAAGTGAATTAAGAAATATTTTAAAGAGTAATCTAGAAGAAATCGGCAAACTAGAAGCACTCATAAATAACCTATTGCGTTTAACACGTTTAGAAGCAGATGAGCTGCAGCAAGAATTCTATCCAGTTAACGCTAAAGATATTGCCGACAAAGCCATTAAACAGGTTCTACCTAATGCCAAACGACGAGATATCACTATGAAAAGCTCGTTAAAAAATTCATCCCTTAATGGTGACGAGGAAAGCTTGGTACAGTTGGTCGTAATATTGTTAGACAACGCCATAAAATATAGTCCTAACAAAGGTGAGATAGAAGTTAAAACTGATAAATTTGACGATGAAGTTAGTATTAAGGTTATTGATCACGGAGTAGGCATTAAAAGAGAAGACTTGGAACACGTATTCGAACGATTCTACAGGGCAGACAGCTCAAGAACTGGCGACGAAACTAGTGGACATGGATTGGGACTATCTATTGCTAAAATGATAGCCGACGTTCATGAAGGCAGCATTACGCTAAGCAGCCGGCCTGGGCACGGAACTACGGCTGAAGCCACATTCCCGCTTTTAGTCCCTGCAGTAGAATTAAATGCCGAACAATCTGACACTAAATAAATACTAAAAGTGATCCCTAATATGTCCGAAGGAATATTCCCACTCGGCGGTGGCCTTTTTGTGCGGGTTAAAGATATTCTGGGGATCCATAATATGTTTTACATCTTTGAACATACCGTAAATTTCAGGTCCATACATCTGCTTAAGCCAGGGGCCGCGAACCAGTCCATCGTTATGCTCACCAGATAAAGATCCATTGTATTTAAGTACCAAATTATTTACAGCCTTCATGGCAGGAAGAATCTTTTTCCTATCCGAAGGATCCTCTAGTTTCATTAGTGGAATTACATGGAAATTACCATCACCCATGTGTCCGGCAATAGTCGCAAATAACTTGTATTTCTTAATGATTTTACGAAGTTGCGGCAGGAAAGCCGTTAGGTACTGCGGTGGAACTACGAAATCATCAATAAAAGGGGCAGTGTGCTTGTCTTTAACTTTGCTCCTTAGTAATTGAAAACTATAGCGTCGCATAATCCAGAACTTCTCTGATTTTCCCTCATTTGGAGCTTCTTCAAAACCGTTAATTTCATATCTAGCGCGGTGTTTCGAAAGTTCGCCATGTAGTGCATGTACTTTTTTACGAACTCCTTCTTCGGTATCATCGTTGAATTCAACCATCATAACTAGCTTTGGAACACCATGTAAAAGCTGTAGCCCGTCTGGAATAAGCGTTATTAATAAATGAATAAAACGTTTCCACCCAAGAAGCTTAAGAAAGCTTGGCATGAACCTTATTGATAGCCAAAGTGTTGCGTCGTCAAACGATTCAAAGGTAGCAGGCTTGGCTTCGAGTACCTTTGGTATAACTTCTCCTAGATCATCAATATCTTTCATGAATAGTATTAGCAAGCCAGAGTGTGTGCGCGCAGGCACCAGTTTAAAATGTATATCTGTAACAAATCCCAAAGTGCCTTGAGCGCCAACAATTAATTTTGTAAGGTCGAAGATACCTTTTTCACGATCCCAAACATCCCATATGTTATATCCTGTGGAGTTTTTGGTTACGTGAGGTTTTGCAGCTTTAATTTGATCATAATTCTTGTCTACGAGGTCGAAAACTTTTTTATAAACTTCACCTTCAAAATCTTTTTGCCGCATTTTTTTGCCCAACTCAGATTCAGTTAATGGCTTAACAACACGTTCAACTCCGTCCGCAAAAACAAAACTTAATTCGGTTACAAAATCTTCAGTCTTACCGTACTCTAGGGATTTTTCACCGCCGGCATTGTTATTAACCATGCCGCCTACGGAAGCCATGTCTCTAGATGCAGGATAAGTAGGCATAATGGAGCCTTTTTCTAGGGTTTTTGGCTCAAAATCTCTGTATAGTACGCCAGGTTGAACCTGCGCCGTGGTCGATGTTACAGATTCTATGCTTTTAAAGTATGTTAAAAAGTCGACAATTACTGAATCATTTATAGCACCGCCAGACATATCAGTACCAGCACTTCTGGCTGTTAAGCTTAGTTTTTTATGTTTAGCTTTTTGGGCAGCGGTAAGCTTAACGAGCTTCGTTACATCACTGGCATCTTTTGGTCGTACTACGCAAGTAGGACGTAGTTCAAACATTGAAGCATCGTGGCTGTATGTATCTAAAGTAGCTGGTGAATTATCTATATCACCTTTAAAACCGGCCTCTTTAAGGCCGTCGGTAAAATCGTCCATAGTTTAATCGTAAGCGGTATGGGCCTATAAATGCAAATGACTTTTATATTTAAGCTTATTTGTTTATATGATCAAGCGATTCATAAACAGCAATATATTTGTCTGCGACTTTATCCCATCTGTAATTTTCGAGTGTATATTCGCGGCTAGATTTACCAAATTCAGCTGCGTATGAAGGGTTATCTAAGAAACGATTTATTTCCGTTACATAAGCTGATGAGTCGTTAACATTTACCAATACACCATTTTTATTATTTTGAACTGCTTCTTTTATGCCCTCAGTATTAGCCGCTACAACCGGTAGGCAGAAAGATGAGGCTTCTAAAAGTACCAGTCCAAAACCTTCCATATCTCCCGGCACGTTAATATTGGGCATCACGAATAAGTCGGCTGCGTAGTATATTGCTGATCTGTCTTCGTCGCTAATTCTGCCGAGCAATTTAACATTTTCGGTTAAATTATGCTTTTCTATTGCCGCCTCAATATTCGGGCGATCCTTACCCTCACCAACAACAGCGTAAATAATGCCCGGATGAGATTTAACTAGTTCAGGCATTACATTATCTACAAACCAAGCCACGCCTTTACGTTTCTGGAGTCTTCCGACAGATAGAATTACCTTTGTTTCTTGTGGCAAATTTAGTTGATTTCGTAATTCGGCCTTATCTTTATTTGGCTCATAAAGATCATTGACTGCAAGAGGTATTACTCGAACCTTTGATTCATCTACACCACTCTTAATAACTTCATCGGCTGTGGCTTGGCTAACACAAAAAACTATATTGGCTTTAAGTATTGCCTTGGGCACAAATAAATTAAAAATTGGATTGCTGTAAGTCATTTCGAGACCGTGAATGATAACTGTGAATGGTTTTCTGAACAGCCTTGATAATATGTAAGCGTTTGGTGCCAACACGCCGTCATGCGCATGAATAACATCAATTTTATTAGTCAGCAGGGTATAAAAAGACTTTGCAAACAAATAAGGCAAACCGAGAAGTACAGCTTTTAAGTGGCCGTTACCGCTCCATTTTACAAGCTTGAGAGATGTTTTATCTTTCAGGGCACACGTGAGCTCATATGCAAATAGCTCCATGCCACCTTTGCCAGGCGGGAAAGTGCGAGTTATATACAGTAATCTCATTAGGCTATTGTAGCAATTATATTGTTCGGTGAAATAGGTAGGCTATCTGATATAATCTTAAGCATAATGGCAGACAAACAAAATGTTTTAATAGTCGGTGGTGGTTTTGGTGGAGTAAAAACGGCATTAGAGTTGGTGGATGATCCCCGCTTTAGTGTGACACTTTTAAGTGATTCTACAGACTTACGATATTACCCAACACTTTATTTGACTGCAACAGGCGGTAAGAAAGCTAACTCCAGCATTCCGTTAGCTAATTTGTTTGAAGGTAAAAATATAAGAATAATTAAAGCTGAGGCGAGTGTCTTAGACAAAAAAGCAAAAATTCTCACCACTAAAGACGGTCAATCTGTAAACTACGATGTACTTATATTAGGTTTAGGAGTTGTTACGAATTACTTCGGTATTCAAGGGCTAGACGAATACTCCTATAGCATTAAGTCTCAGTACGAAGTACAAAGGTTTAAAGAACATCTCCACAAGCAGCTCGAAGATGAACGCAAGCCAGACATGCACTATGTAATTATTGGAGCCGGTCCTACCGGGATTGAGTTGGCTGGAGCACTTCCGGGTTATCTCAAACACATAATGAAACAGCATGGCGTGCGTGATCGACAAGTGCATATAGACCTAATCGAGGCATTGCCCAGATTACTACCTAGATTATCCAAGAGAACATCTAAATTAGTAGCCAGGCGCTTAAGAAAGCTAAAAGTAAAGTTATACATTGGTAAAGCTGTTGAAGGCGAAACTGCAAACGAATTGATTGTTGGTGGTAAACCTATAACTAGTCACACGGTCGTTTGGACAGCTGGAGTAACTAACCATCCATTTTTTAAAGACAATAATTTCGTAATTATGGGACGCGGCAAGGTGGCAGTAGATACTTATCTTCAAACCGATGAAAATATTTTCGTCATAGGCGACAATGCCAATACACCCTACAGTGGTATGGCGCAAACTGCGCTGAGAGATGGTGCCTTTGTTGCTAAGAACTTAAAGCGTAAAGCCAGTGGTAAAGAATACAAAAGCTATATCGCTAAAAAACCAGTAACCGTAATTCCTGCCGGCCCACATTGGGCTGTAGTTGTATGGGGTAAATTTACGTTCAACGGATGGCTAGGTTGGCTAATTAGGGAAGCGGCCGACATTTCCGGCTTCCACGATCTTGAACCCTGGCCAAAAGCTGCAAAGCAGTATATGAACGAATTTGCGTCATCCGATGATTGCGACGTGTGCGCGGTTTATGGAACTAACTAAACTCTCCTTATAAATACGTATACAATATAGGGATGAATGACGAGTTTAAGAGGGCGTTAGATGACCTTAACGACGAGCAGCTCTCGGCTGTTAACCAAATCGATGGGCCAGTTATGGTTGTGGCTGGGCCGGGTACTGGGAAGACTCAATTACTCAGTACTCGAGTGGCTAATATTTTAAAAATAACAGATACAAATCCGTCAAACATACTATGTCTTACTTATACAAACAAAGCAGCTATCAACATGAAAGAGAGGATTGTTAAACTAGCAGGTCCAGAGGGAAGTAAACTGCCTGTTAAAACGTTTCATAGTTTTGCCGGCGAAGTTATGAATCTGTATCCTGATTATTTTTGGAATGCGGCCCGGCTTAGCGTAGCTCCAGACTCCATACAGATCGAAGTTATTGAATCAATAATCAGCCAGCTGCCACTGGATAATCCGTTAGCACTGCGTTTCGCAGGCCAGTACACACTAATAAGTGAAATCCGTCGCTCCATAGGACTAGCCAAAGACGCCGGTCTAACACCGGCTAAATTAAAAGCTATTATCGATGTTAATCTGGCTTATATAGACGAAATAGAAGAGCCCCTGGTAGATATTTTTTCCCAAAGGCTGTCCGCCAAGCTACTTAGCCAAATACTTACTAAAGTAAATGTGCTGCCTAAACAGCCGATCGATGAGCAAGTTTATCCGCTAATATCGTTATCTACGGTCTTATTAGAAGAACTTGAGCAAGCTGTTAATCTAGACTTGGAAACAGGCAAAACCAAGCACACAAGCGCCTGGAAAAGCCGTTGGATCAAAACTGAGGACGGTCAGAAAGGCCTGCACGGCGAGAAGCGTCGAAACCAGTGGTGGCTAGAGTTATCTGAGGTTTACCAACTCTACCTAAACGAAATGCACCAAAAAGGTTTTTATGATTATGCAGATATGCTCGTTGAAGTAATTACCCAGGTTGAGCAGAACCCTGAAGTTCTAGCGGATCTTCAAGAAAAATATAACTATGTGCTTATAGATGAGTTTCAAGATACTACGCCGGCACAGCTCAGATTAGCGCACCTTGTGGCCGACCATACTAGCCTGAACGGTAATCCTAACCTTATGGTTGTAGGCGACGATGATCAAGCTATCTATAAGTTCAGCGGTGCTGAGCTTAATAACATGCTTGGCTTTAAAAGGCGCTATCCAAGCGCTAAAATAATCGTGCTTACAAAGAACTACCGTTCCACCCAATTAGTCTTGGATAGCGCCAAGCGCGTAATTGAACAGGCGGAGACAAGACTAGTAAGTCAAGATAGAAGCCTGCGTAAGGATATAGTGGCAGTCACGGAAAGTCCGTACAAAGGCAAGGTGATAGCACAAAGTTATTCTTCAAGAGAATTACAGTTCAGTTACATTGGCCGTTCAATAAGGAAAATATATAAGCCTGACTACAGTGTGGCGGTATTAGCTAGAAGTCATGACAGTTTGATTAAAATGTCTGGCATATTGCAAAGCTTGGGAGTTCCGGTTAGGTACGAGCAGCAGTCTAACATTCTAGAACATCCTATCGTTAGCCAGATTTTCATAATGTCAGAGCTATTTGAAGCGATTCAGAGAGGCGATAAAAATAATGTTAACTCTCTAATACATAGGCTACTTAGGCATCCCATGTGGGGAATTGATCCTTCAGATTTATGGCAATTGGCAGCCGACAACTTCTCAAAACCCGATTGGCTGGGTTCGCTCCTTACTAGCAAAGATCAAAACCTAAAGAACATCGGTGATTGGCTAGTATGGGTTGCCGAAAAATCCGACTCTCAACCCTTAGCTGTAACGCTAGAGTATATGATCGGTCTTAGAAGCTCCAAGAACTATACTTCGCCGGTTGAAAAATACTTTGTAGATAATCAATCAGACAATGCCAATACTTATTTTCATGGCTTATCAGCCATTCAACTCCTAAGAGCACTAGTCCATGACTTTTCCAAAGACAGCGAACCAAGTTTAAACGATCTAGCCAGATTTATAGAACTCAACTTAACTAATGGCTTAGTAGTGGCCGACGAATCGCCGTTTATTACCGGTAACAACGCCGTTCAGCTCCTAACCGTTCATAAAGCCAAAGGATTAGAATTTGATGCTGTTTATTTAATTGATGCAATTGAGGATAACTGGCAACCTAGAGCAGGCAAGCGTAAACCACCTGCCAACTTACCGCTCCAACCTGCAGGCGATGATTTTGACGATTATGTTAGATTAATGTACGTCGCCCTAACAAGAGCTAAAAGCAGCATTACAATTAGCTCATATTACCTAGATCATGCCGGTAAAGAAGTTGCTACAAGTCCAATTATTCAAAGTGCCTTTATGCTTGATAGGATTACTGAAGATAATAAAACTAAACTAATAGAAGTGCTCCAAGAAAACCTCGCCTGGCCAGACCTGGCCGGTGGCCAAAAACAGGCCATACTAAAAGCCAAGTTAGAAACTTACAGTTTAAGCGTTACTCATTTATTGAATTTTTTAAATGTTAAAAAGGGCGGCCCTAGCTACTTTGTAGAAAGAAACCTATTGCAGCTACCAGAAGCTAAATCCGTGCACTTGGCTTACGGAACCGCTATGCACAGCGCCATGGAATCGGCTCAGAAACTCGTTAATCATGACGACTTTCAGCTAGCCGAAATAATCAAAATATTTACTAAATCGCTGGCTGATCAACAACTACCAGAAAGCGAATACAGACGTTTTAGTCGACAAGGAGCTCAAGTACTTACAAGATTGTTTAGCGATTTTGACTATGAGCTTAAAAAGGGCAGTGTGCCCGAACAGGATTTTAGAGACGTTTCCCTTGGTTCAGCCCGCTTAAGAGGTAAACTCGACAGAATTGATATTAGAAATGAATCTATTACAATCGTAGACTACAAAACCGGTAAACCACTTAGCAGCTTCGAAACTAAAGATAAAACTCAAACATCTAAAGCGCTTAACCATAAACTGCAGCTAATATTTTACTCACTCTTAGTATCCGAGCACCCTAAATATTCAAAATACAGCGACATTACTGGCCAAATGGTCTACTTAGAAGCAGAGAAGCCAAGTTTACTGGTAAAAAGTTTCATACCCAGTCAGGCAGATCAGGAATGGCTTAAAAAGCTAATTGCAGCTGTGTGGACACACATAATGAATTTGGATTTCCCTGATGTAAGTGGCTACTCAAACGAAACAGAAGGCCTAATGGCCTTCTGTAACGATCTCATAGACGGTAAAGTCTAGATATTACTATTTCTTTTTCTTTGAAGTAGTTTTTCGAGTTGAAGAGCTCGTTGATTTACTGGTTGTATTGGTTGTCGAACCAAAAGGTGAAGTTAGAGCTGCTAGACCGCTAGGTGAAATCAAGCCGTCAGCCTTTTCTGCAAATAACATTCCATATAGGTTAACACCAACTACAGCACCGATGATCGGTCCTAGTACGTAAGTTCCGAGTACCCAAGCCTTAACACCCAATGCTACAGCTGGGTTTAGAAGTCCCAGAGATACAGATGACGCGGAGATAATACCGATCATTAGTCCAAGGCCAGCCGCTACAGCTACCAGACCGTTGTTGAACTTCTGTGACTTGGCAGCCATTACGCTAAAGGCGAAAATTGCAGTACCTACAGCTTCAGCAACTAGAATTCGAGTATTGTACTTGCCGCCAATGTTCTGAAGGCTGCTGTTTACATAGTATGTGTATAGATAATATGCACCCCAAGCACCCAAGAACTGAACAGCGATGAACAATATACCGTTAATAGTACTAATTTTGCGGGCAGTCCACATACCTATTACCAAAGCTGGGTTAAAGTAAGCTCCAGAAATACCGACAAAATACAAACTCATTAAAAGAACCGTAAGTCCCGCGGCCATAGCAATAAAGAACGGCACACCTATTGTTGATCTCTGAACACTAAGAACCAAGAGCGTTAGGGCTCCGGTACCAATTAACTCAGCCACTAGAGTAGCTATCTTACGTCTTCCAAACATATTTGGAACCTCCACTTATTTGATGTCACTAGAGTAACCTGTTGCAATAGTTTTGTAAAGTGTAGATTCGTAACTTCCGTAAAGAGTTCTATAAGTTTGGAGGCATTCTTAACACTAATTGTTGAGTGCCATCTGTTAGAGCCATGAGCGTAGCTACAGTCGACATAACCCTAGCCATTACGAACCTATCCCTATCTTCATCCTGATCAGGTCGTGGTAATAACTTGGTTGTCATTTGTAATGACCTCCATAAGTCATATCCAAAAGCCTGGACGCCCTTAAATGTCTCGCTTAGTCGATTAGAGGCAAGTGTGGTCCCCGGCACCATGTTAACCACCACTATACATTCTTGATGATCTCCTTTTAGCGTAGAGATGCTCTTATTATCTTTAGACTCAAGAATATCTATTATTGCTTCACGACCGCGGAAATAGTCTTCGGAACGTCCATTAACGAGTACCGCCGCGCCCATTACTCTTAAATAAAGCTCTCGATCAAATTTTGGGCCGAGTAATAACTTAACTACGCGCTTGTGATCATCTACTAGCTCCGGCGAGGTCATGGCCATTAAAATCTTATCCATTCCGTCAATTGCACCACATCCTGCTGTTTCTTTGCCCAAGCTATACTCGTCCCGATGGCCACCAGGAGCAAAACCTAGCCTAAGATAATTAGCAATCATTGCCTCAGCGTCAGTTAAAAAAGTACCTCGCGTTAGATCGTCCTCATCTACAGCCAACCTATAAGCTAGCGCCGCACCCGGTGCACCACCTGGAACTTGTGGTCCCAAATTACGCTCATCTAACTCGGGATCGTGGCGGCCATCAATACAACGTGTTTTGGCGTTTGGATTAACATCAACATAAAAATCGTTTAATTGTGAAATTACATTATCTATAGTTTTTTTAGATATGTGACCGGAATTCATTAGTCCTTTAGCGGACACCGGGCCGTTCCACTTAATATCACTGAGCAGTCCACAATCAATTATTAGAGATTGCGGTTGCTTTCGCGTCGATGTTTTGGCTTTTATTGTAGGCATATATAAATCATTGCAAAATTTATGATGATTCCTGAGTTTGTTGATTTGCCCTTAAGCTGCGGTCAACCCAACCTTCTACGTTTCTATTGAGCTCCTCTGTTGTAAATAGGCTGTCAATTTTAAATATATGTACAGTCTTTGGGGTAATAAAATCGGCAGCAGTACCTACATTACCAGTTGAAAATGTTAAGCGCGGCCCACCAAAGTTAGCTAAGGCATTGGCGGCATCAGGGTCAAGCCGGCTGCCTTTACGGCTTGCATACATTTGCCTAACAACTGCTGCAACCTCATGTGCAATTCTTTTAGCTTTTTCCTCAGCACTAGTTCTCAACGTTTCCTGCCTTTCGCCAGTTAAAGCCCCAACTATTGCAAGTCCACCGCAGTTGCGATGCATCCCAGCGGCTAATTCTGGGTTAAATATTCTCGCCGATATCCAGTCATACATTAGGCCGGTCATATCAAACCAAGCTAATCCTGCCGGTAGTTTTATGTGCTGATCGTCAGAAAAATATAACATATCAAGCTGTTTATCCTCATATGGATCAACACACTGAACAATATTCATTTTAGTAGGGTCGGCGAGTAATTCCGGCGTGACAACTCTAAATGAATCTTCAAATGCAGCTTCAATCCCATTAAAGTATGATTTTGCATCATCTGGCTCATTCTCACCCCTATTAATCCTGACTTTCATCCGTAGCCAATCACGTCTATCGTCGGGTTCCAGCAACGCAAAATCAGCACTAGTAAATTCGCCAATGGTCATTGGCATATATAATCGTAGTAATTGAGCTCCGTCGTGACTGTGGTTATGAGCGCTATGATCTTCAGCAAAAGTTTCGGGATTAAGTTCACGATTTCCTGGCTCTAAACCATCTGCAAGTTGTTGAATTTCGGCACGCCTAGAATTAATAGAACTTTCAGCCACTTCTTCTCCTAAATAATCTTCTTAGCTTATATTTTGTAGTTAAATTAAAAACAAATTCTAGCAAACTATTTATTAAAGTGCAACACCCCTCAAATCTGTTATTATTTATACTTTTGAAAGATATATCACAAAAATACAAATAATCTGATGGTAAAATAGCGATATGAAAGGGGATATGAGAATATGATTGAATCAGGAAAACGTATACCCGCGTCGGTTGTTGAAGCCCTATCCCACGACATTAACGATGACCCCAATTACCGATTAAAAAAATGGAAGCAGTTGCAGCGCGAAAATCCGGCAGTTTCAAATTTCTTGAGCGTTAGATTATTAGAAATCTTTGATGAAGAATCTGCAAGATTAGCTCTACAGGTTTTTGTTGAAGCCGAAGAAATAGGCGCAAGACTAAACTTCGCAGATACAATGGCAATAAATCATAATCTTTACCCCGATATACAGGGTCTATCTAAGATGTCAGTTCAAGAACAACAAGAAACATTGAAAATCACACCTTATAGTGAAGAGCTAGCTAGCTAAACTTTACTTCTGATATACTTACGGTGTTATCTGGACTCTAAGGAGATGCTCAATGTATAAGGAATTCAAAAAATTTATCTTACGCGGTAATGTAGTTGATCTGGCGGTTGCCGTTGTTATTGGTGCGGCTTTTAACTCCGTAGTTCAGTCATTGGTAAGAGATTTCATTAATCCACTTATTACTGGCTTTAGCCACAATGGCAAGCTTGTTCAGGGCCAGCTTACTATTGCTCATCGGTTTATATTTAACTGGGGCGATTTTATTAACTCACTAATTTCGTTCCTGATTATAGCTGTGGTTGTATTCTTCTTTGTGGTTCAGCCCATAAATAAGATGAACGCCATAGCCGCACGAAGTAAAAAAGCCGAGGAAGAAACCGAGCGAAAATGCCCTTACTGCTTGAGCGAAATACCCAAAGAAGCCACAAAGTGTGCCTTTTGTGCAAGTAAATTAAAGCCTGAAAAAGCTTAAAAATCTAGCGCCTTGTTTGGCGACGCTTAAGACTAGCAACTTGGAGTCTAACAGCCTGACGGTCTACTAAGCTTTTGGCGTGTTCCAAGCTAACCTCATCCTTGGCTTCCGCTTTCAACTTTTGAGCTCTCTCGAGAGCTTTCTGTATTTCGGCTTCGTTAAGTTCTTCGGCGTTATCTGCTTCGTCTACGAGCACCCTAAGGTTGTTTCCGGACACTTCGATAGCACCGCCACTAGCTGCAAAGTATTCTCGCTGAGCATCAGTGTCGGAAGCGTTTCGGCGAACCACAATGGCGCCGTTGGTAGCAACGCTTACAAGAGGCATGTGATCTTTAAGTACGCCAATCTGCCCATCCAAGGTTGGAAGTATTACCTCGTACACGTCATCGTCGAATTTTTTGCCACTCAAGGCTACTAGCTGGAAGTTGAACATTAGCTACTTGCCGCCTTTAACGTCCTTTATGCCGCCCTTCAGGTAGAACGCGCTCTCGGGCTTGTCGTCGTGCTTACCTTCGAGTATTTCTTTGAATCCGGCGATGGTGTCGGCTAGCTTCACGTACTGACCTGGGTTGTTGGTGAACTGTTCGGCAACGAAGAAAGGCTGACTCAAGAAACGCTGAATACGGCGTGCTCGGCCCACTAGCTGCTTGTCGTCTTCAGATAGTTCTTCCATGCCAAGTATGGCGATGATATCTTGCAGGTCTTTATAGCGCTGCAAAACTCGTTGGACTTCTCTAGCAACGTTGTAGTGTTCTTCACCAACTATTTCGGGGTCTAATATGGTTGAACTTGAGTCCAGAGGATCAACGGCTGGGTAGATACCAATCTCGGTTAAGGCGCGGTTTAGCACAATAGTACTGTCTAGGTGAGCAAAGGTTGTTGCCGGGGCAGGGTCGGTAAGGTCGTCGGCAGGCACGTAAACAGCTTGAACTGATGTTACTGAGCCTTCGCGAGTAGAAGTAATTCTTTCCTGAAGTTGACCCATCTCCTGTGCTAGGTTTGGCTGATAACCCACAGCACTTGGCAAACGACCAAGCAGGGCAGACACCTCTGCACCAGCTTGGGTAAAGCGAAATATGTTATCTATAAAGAGTAGAACATCATTACCTTTATCTCTAAAGCCTTCAGCAATCGTAAGGCCGGAAAGTCCAACCCGCAAACGAGCACCTGGTGGCTCATTCATCTGGCCAAAGACTAGGGCGGTGTTTTTGAGGACTCCAGAGTCTTCCATCTCGCCGTATAAATCGTTACCTTCACGGGTACGCTCGCCGACACCAGCAAACACAGAATAGCCAGAATGAAATTTAGCAATGTTATTAATCAATTCTTGAATTAGCACGGTTTTACCAACGCCGGCACCGCCGAAAAGGCCAACTTTACCACCTTTGGTTATTGGCGCAATAAGATCAATAACTTTAATACCAGTTTCGAGAATTTCCACCTGACCAGACTGATCAATTAGTGGTGGCGGTGTGCGGTGAATCGGAGCCCTTTGCTTAAAAGAATCCGGCTTGTTATCTATTGGCTGCCCGGTAACATTGAACATTCTTCCTAGTGTTTCATCGCCAACAGGCACGCTAATTGGTGCTCCTGTATCTGTTACTTCAGCGCCCCTTTCCAAGCCATCCGTTGAGCTGAGGGCAATTGCTCTCACGCTAGATTCACTGAGGTGCTGTGCAACTTCTAAGGTAACTGTTTGCTTATCTAGGGTTACCTGAAGAGCATTGTATATAGCCGGTAGGTTGTCGGTAGTGAAAGCAACATCTACAACCACACCCACTATTTGAGTTATCTTACCGGTCTTAGTTTTGTTAGTGGTAGCTTCTGCCATTACTGTTTCCTCCTTAGAATAATCATCCGTTTAATGCCTCGGCGCCGCCGCTGATTTCCGCCAATTCTTGTGTTATTGCTGCCTGACGAGCAGTATTCAACTCAAGAGTGTAATCATCAATTAAATCGTTGGCATTATCAGTAGCGTTTTTGGTGGCCATCATGCGCATGGCGTGCTCGCTAGCTAAGCTTTCCAAAATTGCTTGCCATATTTGAGCTTCAATAAGTCTTGTAGTGATCTGTTCGATGACTGTCTCTAGATCTGGCTCAAAATTACTGATTGGCGTTGCTTTCTCGTCGGCATCCGGGAACGGTGCAGGCAATAGTTGCAAACTTCGAGCTTCTTGGGTAATAGTTGTTTTAAACTCGGTATAAATTACTTTAACATCGTCGACTTTTTCGGTCTCATACATTTCGATAATAGTATTTAGAATAGGGCGAACATCATTGGCTGTAGGATGGTCTCCAAAAGGTTGATAAGCCGCAACCAGCTCAACTCCTTCTAGACGTCGAACATATTGAGCTCCCTTGCTACCAATTGTAACTACGTGACTCTTAATTTTATGGTCACGGTCCTCTGTTAAGCCTCTAGTTAGAAGCTTGAGCATATTTGCATTGTAGGCTCCGGCCAAACCCGTATTGCTGGTAACAACAACGTAAAGCCGGTTCTTAACCAGTCGCTTTGCAAAAAGTGGTTGGCGATCAACTTCGTTTATTGCACTAAGTCGCTTTAACAGGTCGTAGGCAAGGTTACGATAGTCTCGACTCTTTTGGGCATAATCCTGAGCTCGTCGCAATTTGCTAGCGCTAACTAACTCCATAGCTTTGGTTATCTGCCTGGTGTTACGTATGGAGGTAATCCGCCTCTTTAGTGTTATCGTGCTAGCCATTGTTCAATCTATTCCTTATCGGCTTTCTTTGATGCTTCCTTATAGGAATTTGCAACGGCTGTAGCCACTTTAAGTAAGGCTTCGTTCTGAGCCTCGGTTGGCTTATCACCGGTATTTAAAGCTTCGATCAACTTGGCGTGCTTAGACTTGAGCTCGCGGTGAAGTGATTCCTCGGCGAGCTTAATTTTTTCTACTGGAACTACATCTAAACAGCCTTCTGTAGCGGCAAAAAGGCTAGAATACATCTCCCAGATAGAATATGGTGAGAATTGAGGTTGTTTAAGTAGCTCTGTAAGTCTTTGGCCACGCTCAATAGTTTTACGAGTTTCGGGGTCTAGATCTGTAGAGAACTGACTAAACGCCGCCAACTCACGGAACTGTGCCAAACCTAGCTTAAGACCACCACCAACCGACTTAATAGCTTTAGTCTGAGCATTTCCACCCACACGAGACACCGATAGACCAACCGATATTGCCGGTCGAATACCCTGATAGAACAGGTTGTTCTCGAGGAAAATCTGACCGTCTGTGATCGAAATCACATTGGTAGGAATATAAGCTGAAATATCACCGGCTTGGGTTTCAATAATGGGCAAGGCTGTTAATGAACCCGCGCCGAGGTCGTCAGATAACTTAGCGGCGCGTTCCAGTAATCTAGAATGCAGGTAAAATACATCGCCTGGATAAGCTTCACGTCCTGGTGGGCGACGGAGTAGCAACGACATTTGCCTATAAGCTGCCGCGTGCTTGGTAAGGTCGTCGTAAATAATTAAAGCGTGCTGTTTGTTGTCGCGGAAATATTCGCCCATGGCAGCGCCAGCATATGGTGCTAGGTATAGCATTGCAGCTGGGTCGGCCGGACTAGTGGCAACAATGATTGTTTGATCCATCACACCTTCGCGCTTCAAACGAGCCTGGAGAGCAGCAACTTTAGACAGTTTTTGACCAATCGCTACATAAACGTTAATGACGCCGGATTTTTGGCGGCTTTGGTTGACCATAGTGTCTACTGCTATAGCAGTCTTACCGGTTTGGCGGTCGCCAATAATTAACTCTCGCTGACCGCGGCCGATCGGCACTATGGCGTCGATGGCGGTCAATCCAGTCATAAGAGGCTCATGAACACTTTTACGGTCCAATACGCCTGGGGCAGGCCGCTCGACGCGGCTCTTGTGCTTTGTGTTGATTGGTCCGGCGCCATCTAGCGGATTTCCGAGTGGATCTACAACACGGCCAACTAGCTCGGGTCCAACAGGTACTTCGAGCACTTGGCCACTTAAGCGAACTTTAGCTCCGGCTTTAACATCGGTATCTTCACCCAGAAGCACAGCACCAATCTCATCTTCACCAAGGTTGAAAGCAAAGGCAGTGACTTTTTTACCATTTATGCCCTCAATTTCGAGCATCTCGTTATAACCAGCTTTGCTGAGTCCATATACCCAGGCAATACCATCTCCAACACGGGTAACTACGCCAACAGTTTCGATCTCTGGGCGTTGTTTAAGTTCGGCAATTGCCGACCTTATGTCTTTCGATAAATCTTGAATTGAGAGCTCGCTCACTAGTATTAGTCCTTTCTTATCCTACGTTGGTCAATTGCTTAAAGCGGTTAAGTTTTGCCTCTACCGACAAATCCAGTTGGGTGTCGGCCAGATTCAAGCGAACTCCGCCAATAATTTCTGGGTCATGTACTTCTGTAACAATAATTTTTTTAGCATCGGGATATAGTTTCTTAATTAAAGCTGTTATCTCAGCCTTAATTTCGTTACTTATAGTATATGCGCTGCTGGCAAGAACTTCTATGTATCCAGCGGCTGCCCACTCAGACTGAATATCTCGAAGTACAGAGTCTAGGTCGTTAACACGACGTTCACTTAGCAAATACGCGGCTACCTCTAATGTGTAATCGTCAGAAACACCGGATGTCAAAGTGTGATCGGCAATTGAACGAGCAATCTTTAAACGCGATTGTTTCATGCTGAAACCCGTCCTTTAAGAGCTTTCTCAATCAGTTGGGCGTCTTTCTTGGCATCAACTTTTTCGTCGATAATTACTTCGGTGGCATCAGAAATTAGGTTGACCAGCTCTTTTTCGAGTGCCTGGCGAGCACGAGCAGTGTCGGAAACTATTCTAGATTCAGCATCGGTCAGTATCTCGGCAGCTTTATCGCGGGCTTTGTCTTCGGCTTCACGAACAGTCTGGCGACCGGTTTCTTGTGCACCGGCTATAATCTCGTCGGCAGTTTGGCGAGCTTCATGTAAGGTTTGCTCAACCTTGGCTTCAAGTTCAACCTCAGATTTCTTCATTTCTTCGCCAATTCTTACGCCACTCTCAATAAGGTCTCGGCGCTCACGAAGGATTTTAACGATTGGCTTAAAAGCGTATTTGCGCAGAACTAGCAAAGCAATCACAAAAGTGATCAGTTGAATCAAGAAAGCTTTGCCATCAAAGCCCAAAGCGCCAATGCCAGATGAGCTAGTGCCAAAAGTAGTTAATGAATTAAGCATGCCGTTTTCTAAAAAGTCTCCTATTTAACAATGAAGGTCGAGGCGAAGGCCAGAAGACCAAATAACTCAACTATAGCTACGAAGATAAGTGCCTGACCAAAGAACTTAGAAGCCTCTGGGTTGCGACCAACAGCCGACAAATAGCTGCCGCCGATTAAACCTAAACCTATAGCTGGCCCAATAAAGCCCAAGCCAATCATCAAGCCCTTGCCGATGATAACCAAACCTGTGGTGTCTGCGAATGTCATTCTGTTATTTACTCCTTAATTTAACTTATTTACTAATTAATTTAAAACCAACGCTAAAACTACCCATGTACGTTCCCAGCGGCGTTTACTCTTTCCATTGTTTCAGGAACACCACCTTCGGTCAAGTCCGGCTCGGCGGCATGTTCCTCGTTATGGTTTACCGCTATGGCTAAATACATAGTGCTAAGAATTGTAAATATATAAGCCTGAAGCCCGGCAACCAGAATCTCCAGCATAGTAAAGGGTAGTGCAGTAATCGGAGCGGCGATGTGCCCAAGGTAGGAGAACACGGCAATCACAATTTCGCCAATCGCAATATTTAAGAAAAGTCGAAGCGACAGGCTTAGAACTCTAGTTAGATCGGTTAGCATTTCTAATAATCCAATCAAAAAGTATAGCGGGTTCTTTGGGCTGCCAATAAAAAAATGCCTAAGGTATTTCATTACACCGCCAGCCTCACGTATCGATGCGTAATAGACTATTAGCATAGTTACTAGTCCAAGCCCCAATGTGCCGTTCAAGTCACCCGTGAAAGGCCTTAGGAGCGGATTCCCATTACTAGACTTAAAGCCTTCGCCAACGAAAGGTAACAAACCAAGAAGGTTGGTTAGAAAGATAAAGAAAAATATGGTCACAAAAAGCGGTACATACTTACGGCCAATTTCTTTGTTGTCGAAGGCGTTTTCAACTAAGTCGGTAATAAAGTCGACGCCAATTTCTACAATCTGCACAAAACCGCCCTTCGGTTTAACTGTGACCCTATGAGCAACCCAAACCATTAAGATGATGATAAACAGTGCTGTTATCCATCCGTACAAAATCGAGTTTGTAATCGTAAAGCCATCAACTGTGAAAACCCCAGCCGGGGCAATATGAACAGCGGGACCGCTTTCGGCAAAATGACTCATTAAGCCGGTAATCATCTCTTTGTTTCCTTGGAATCGAGTTTTGGACTATTTAGCTGTATCTGGCGACGAATCACCAAAACTGTGGCAGCTATGGCAACCATAAAACCTATTATTGTAAATATAGGTGAGGTCTTAAAATGACTATCTAAAAGAGTGCCGCCTACTATTGGCACTAGAAATACAACAGCCAGCTGCCAACCCATGTTTACAGACGCCATAATAAATTCACCTTGAAGATTCCTGCCCATGTCACTACTGGCGGTTTTGTTGCTACTTGGAGCAGGCGAAGGCGTCATACTTGGCGCGGTCGTCTTTGTCATTGCTTAAGATTATAACAGATGTAAGTCGGGGTACGCAAACGCCTTAAGCTATATGGTGCTTTACAAAGTATAGTGCTATAATTTAAACATGAGTGATTCAACTATTACCATCTATGGCGCTGAATGGTGCGCATTTTGCCACATGGCCATGCGATACCTAGACGACAAGGGTGTTAAATACAAATATATAGATGTAGACGAAGATCCGGCGGCCGGGCTTGAAGCAGTTAATAAATCGGGCCAAAGAGGCATCCCGGTGATCGACCTTGCCGGAGACATTATTATTGGTTTCGATAAGCCACGCATAGATGCAGGCTTAACAGCCCACAGCTTAGTCTAATTTTTGGCACAGCGATCTAGCGATATATACTGTATTAATGGCTTTTGAGGACTATAAAACCAAAGAATCTGTAGTTATTGTGTACACCGGTGAAGGCAAGGGTAAAACCACTGCCGGTTTAGGTTTGCTAATAAGGGCTCTCGGTAACCGCTCAAATGTAGCCTTTATTCAGTTCATCAAATACTGGGGCGTTAGCGAGCATGTATTTATTCGCGATGTTCAATCTATATATAAAGATCAACTATATTTTTATAAAGGCGGCAAGGGTTTTTATAAAGCCGGTGAACTAAGTGAGCAACATATATCGGAAGATCAGCATAAAAAGGCCGCCCTAGACACTTATAAAGAAGCTTTTAAATGCGTCAGCTCTGGTGAATATGATCTGGTTATCTGCGACGAAATCAACAATGCTTTTCACGATGGGCTAATTAGTTTTGAACAACTGCAAACCCTAATTGAGCAAAAACATCCCTCAACAAGCTTATGTCTAACTGGTCGTAATTTTCCCAAAGAACTCAACAATAAAGTCGATATTGTTACTAATATGACAAAGGTAAAGCACCACTTCGACGACAAGTATTTAGCAAATAAAGGCATAGATTTTTAAGCAAGGCGTAGTTAAACTGTAAATAATGTCGAAACCCACTCTTTACATGTTTATTGGTTACCCCGGAGCAGGTAAAACCACCGTTGCTAAGATGATTGCCGAAAAAACTGGGGCGGTTCATTTATGGGCCGACGTGGAGCGACACAAGATGTTTCCAAAACCTACCCATACTACCGAAGAAAGTCGGCAGCTCTACGACGCACTCAATAGAGCAGTTGAATACTTGCTGAGTAATAAGCGAAGTGTGATCTACGATACAAACTTTAACTTCTTGGCGGATCGTACAAAGCTTCGAAAAATCGCCAAGGATCACAAAGCGGAACCGGTAATAATATGGGTGGCAACACCGCTGCTCACCGCTAAGGAAAGAGCTGTTTCCGGTCAGGAAGTTCGAAACGGCTACGAAGTCTTGATGACACCTGCAGAGTTCGATGCCATTGCTGTAAAAATGCAAAAGCCTTCCGATCATGAAAAAGTTATTAAACTAGACGGCACGAAAATTGACCCAACCGAGCTCTACGATTTATTAAGTATATAAATGAGTCTGGTATTTAAACGCCGCCTGGCGCGGTTGATGTATATATTTGTATTACTAGCAATATTGCTCGTATCACTTATATTGAGTGGCCGCGCCAGATACCTTACAAGCACATTAAGCCAAAATAATCCGGGCGCCTACACTGTAAGTCGATTTATAGATGGCGACACCGTAAGTGTTAGCATGAACGGTCACATCGAAACAATTCGTTTTATAGGTATAGACACTCCCGAAACCCACAAGCCAAACACACCTGTGCAGTGCTACGGCCCAGAGGCCGCTGCTTACACCAAACAAATTATTGGTCATCAAAAGATCGTTTTAGTATCGGACCCCTTGACGACCGACCGTGACCGCTACGATCGACTACTCAGATACGTTTACTTAACAGATGGAACCAATATTAATCAAAAACTAGTGCGCGAAGGCTACGCTTTCTATTACCCATATTTTCCATTCACTAAAGCTGTCGATTTTAGTATGGAAGAAGAATCGGCAATTAGCCAACATAAGGGTCTCTGGCAGCATTGTAAACCAACACCAACAGATAGCGGCGGTTATATTTCTAACTCTTTAAGTAGTTAAAATTTATGCAATATTTGCGGTTGGATCTATGCGTATGCCAGATACAGCGAATAGCTGAGTAAGTGAGAATGAACCGGTTTTGTGATTATAACCCTTATAGGCAACACGGCCTGGGAAGTAGGCCAACCAACATACGGTAAGTACTGGATACATATAGCGGCTACTTTTAAGATTGTGTGAGGTGTATGTGCGAGGGCTTACAAGGGTGTAGTTTAGATAAGATCTAAAACCGGTGTTTATGCGGCGGGAAGATACAGAGGCAATCAGATTGGGGTTAAATTCAACCTTTTTGCCGTGGGCCTGCAAGTGTAATCCAAGATCGAAATCTTCATGTATATGACTTGAGCTACACAATTCATGTTTAACACTTAGCCAGTCGGATCGTCGCACTGCCATATTGGCACCCCATAAGAAGTTATCGTTGGCTAATTTTGCTGATAGCCAGCGCCTTAGGCCAAGGTCAACGTAATCTACAAGATCAGATAAAGCGATATCGTAGTAATGAGCCGATCCAGACACCGCGCTAAGCGTTTTGTCGGCAAATAACTCCTTAACTTTACCAATCCAATTTTCTGGTAAAACCGTGTCGGCGTCAATTCGGCCGATTATATCGCCCGTAGCGGCATTAAAGCCCGTTGTTCTAGCGTGAACTACACCTTGGCGCTTTTCGTTCAATAGTTTTACAAATGGGTAGCATTGGGCAATTTGCGCCGATACGTCAGTTGAATTGTTGTCAACCACAATTACTTCGTGAGGAGCAACTTTAAGAGCCGCAATCGCGTTTAGGCAATCCGCCAAGCGATCAGCCTCGTTGTATACTGGAATAACAATACTGATTTTCATTTGGAATTGAATCTTATTATATGGCAAAGCAAAAACAATTGTATAATCATCGGCTTATAAATAGCTTTAAGAATTACTGGAAGGGTGGCGCCTGGCATAAGGCATTAATCATCTTTGTTCTTTTGATTGCAGTCTGGATGTCGTTTATTTATGGGGTAGCCGAGTGGTATATTCACTCTGAGCCAAATAAACCTCAGCAGCTTGGTGTGAGCTTTATACCCGATTACGCAACTTATTTAGGAGTTGATCCACAGGCCAACATGGACGCCCTTATTGGTATTGGTGTAAAACAGTTTAGGCTTGTGAGCTACTGGAGTGATGGGGAGCCCTCCAAGGGCCAGTACGATTTCACTCAGCTGGATTGGGAATTCGCTAAAGCTGAAAAAGCCCACGCATCTGTTATTTTAACTCTTGGTCTGCGTCAACCACGCTGGCCGGAATGCCATATCCCGGATTGGGCTTCAAACGAAACCCAGAGCATTTGGCAGCCTCAGCTCGAAAACTATATGAGTGCTGTAGTTAACAGATATAAGAGCTCACCAAGTTTGCAAAGTTATCAGCTAGAAAATGAGTACTTCTTAAAGGGTTTTGGTTTATGCACCAACTACGATCCTAATCGACTAACCAGTGAATATAACCTAGTTAGATCAACCGACCCCAACCATCCAATAATTATTCCGCGCAGCGACAACGCACTCGGAGTTGGCGTTAAGCCACCTGTTCCAGATATGTACAGCATATCTATATATAGAAGGGTATGGGATGCAACATTAACACATCGTTACTTAGAATACCCATTCCCGAGTTGGTACTATGCATTCTTGGGCGGGCTACAGAAAATGGTAAATGGTAAAGATACAATCATTGGTGAACTGCAAGCCGAAGCCTGGTCGCCAAATGGCCAAACCATACTGCAAACTAACCTGAGCGAACAAAGTAAAACACTTAATGCCCATAGATTGCAGCAAACGTTCACTTTTGGTAAGAATACGGGCATGAAACAGATAGAGCTTTGGGGTGGAGAGTACTGGTACTATCGCAAAGTCGTGCTACATGATCCAAGTTTGTGGAACGTCGCTCAACAAGAATACAGTTCAAACCAGTAGCGTATAGCGCTAATTTGCTTCATACTAACACCTATGGCTAAGAAAAAATCGCCAACCACCAAACTTATTACCAACCGTCGAGCTAGGCATGACTATGTTCTTGGCGATTCTTTGGTGGTGGGTATGGAACTATCCGGTGCCGAAACTAAAAGTCTGCGGCTTGGCCATGGCCAACTTCGCGGCGCCTACGTAACTGTAAAAGGCGACGAGATATTCTTAATTAACGCCACAATTAGTTCAAGTAACGGCGTACCAATTAGTGAAGACGACCAAACTAGGGCCCGCCGACTTTTGGCCAAGCGACGCGAAATATCTTCGCTAATTGCCGCCAAACAACAGGGTAAAACCATAGTTCCCCTCGAAATCCTCACCCAGGGCCGATATATTAAATTGCGGTTAAGTGTTGGCCGCGGAAAGAAGCAGTACGACAAGCGTCAAACCTTAAAACGCCGCGATGACTCACGCCGAACCCAGGCCGAATTAAAGTCGGCACGCTAATTTGCGCCGAGGGCCGCGGTTCGTTATAATCCTATCTGTTGTAAACATATTCCGGGGTAGCTCAGTGGTAGAGCGGGGCGCTGTTAACGCTTAGGTCGCTGGTTCGAATCCAGTCCCCGGAGCCAGTTGCCATTTTCAGCACATAAAGCCATCGTATTGAATGGCTTTTTTAATTCCCATAGAAGTAAATCGCCCTTTAATTGTAAGTTCGAAATTATCAAATTTATCAAGGATCGTTTTTCCTCTGGATCAGCCTGTTCAAAGAGCTTTGGAGCCTGATTTGATAATGAAAGTATATATTTTACAGAGGTGAGTTGTTCTTCGTTGTCTAGTTCGATATTTTTTCTCTGGGTTTCTAATATTTTACGATTTTCTTTGAACTCTTCGGTCTTGCGTTCGTATAGTTCTTTAGATATAACTTCGTCTACATAATCTTCGTAGACACGCTCAATCCGTTTTTTATATTTATTTATCTCAGTGTCTAAATGGCTCAATCTCTCTTGTTTTGTGGCTTTCTCTTCGGCATATTGATCCTCAAATGCCCTAGTTAAATCTGATAATTCTTTATCGGGTATAGATACCTTCTCAAATATCGTGTTTATTTGATTTGTAAGCTCTTTTTCGTCAACGTATGAAGCTCCATGTTTACCTTTCCACTGAGTACAGTGGCCATAAACATATTTTCCTTTCTTTAGTTCGAACGTAACTCGACATCCACAGTCAGCACATTTGATTAAGCCACGATAAGGGTAAGGTAGTCCTGCCCATATTTTAGGCTCAATCTTGTAGCCCTCTCTTACCGATTTGGCTCTATCGTATAATTCCTCAGTAATAATTCTTTCGTATTTATGAGGGTAAAGCTTTCCCTTTACCAACATTTCGCCTTTATAGAATGGGTTTTTAAGAATTAAATGTAATTGGCTAGTGTTAATATCGAAACCATATTGATTAGCAATTTTTTCCTTAATAAGTTTTATCGAATAATTACCACTGGCGTACCATTCGTATGCGGATTTAATTACTGGAGCAACAGAAAGGTCAATTTCTACTGATTTTTTACCATCTGGAAGTTTTATATTTGTGTAGCCTGCAGGAGCCATGCCAATCCATTCGCCATCCCTGAGTTTTTGTTCCAAACGTCTTTTAACGTTATCGCTAATTGCATCTGAGTAATATTGAGCAAGTACTACTCCAAGACCTAGGCGCATTATGTCTGTTGCAGGTGAGTCTCTATGGATTACAAGATTGTCCGAAGGGAAGTGAAGTTCTATTAAGCCTGCACGGTAAAGGTTTTGAAGTATTCTAACTTCCTCGGCGGTAGAATCTCGTGTATAACGATCAATCTTGTCGAAGACTACTGCAACAGGTTCTTTTGAGCCTTGGATTCTTGATATAACGTCTTTAAACTCGTATCGATTACCTTTGTAGGCACTTTCCTGAAATTCAATGAGCTCGTAAGTAAAATTCTGTCTATTGGCGTAGTCTATTAGCTTATGCACTTGAGCGGGAAGGGCATCTTTTTGATCCTCAGTTGAAACTCGTGCAATTAGATATGCCTTCAAGACTTTATACACCTCTGTATTATCATCTATATTATAGCTCATTTTGAGCCATCCTTAGCCTGTAACCTTCGTTTGATTTGGTCAAGCAACTTAAAGTAAGCCATCCACATTTCTAAGTCGGTGGAAGGCGTTGCCATTTACAGCACTCAAGACCTTCCCATAACAGTTAAGTCATCTTCGTCAAGTCGGTCGAAATTAGAGGCTTTTAATATGTCTAAATCGGACATAACACCTTCAAATTCGAATAACTCGTATCTAGTAGTTTTAAGTACTTTTGCAAACCAGTATTTTGCTAGCGGATCTTGTTTTGGGTTATTAATACATAACGGTCTTTTGAGTTTGTTACTGCACCAATATCTTTGCTTGTTTCTGACAAAAGGCATATCTTTGGTTATATATTTGGTTATATAACTTGCCGCCTTAGCCTGATTATCTACTTCTACAGCACTTGAAAAGCCTGAACGATAAGACAATATATTAAATGAAGTGCGGCCATTAATTTTATGTCCGGAATCTTTTAGGACTCCTTTATAACCACCGAACAGCCCATGGAAATGCAGGGCTCCATCTTTGTGCTTTTCTGGTATGACAATGTAATTGAACTTACCGTATGTCGCTCTTTGATGGTTTAACCAATTAGACATAGTTTTCTTGGCTACTTCATCGTCATACCTATCAACTTTCTTAGGATCAAAAGTAAAGGTTGGCATTAAGTCGAAGTTATTACAAAGTGCTAAATCTAAAACTCTATTTTTTGCTCTTGAAAGTGATTTAGCTTCGTTATCTTCGACAAGTTGTTTAAGTCTTTTTTTCTTTTTGCTATTTGGTCTTGCTTCGTCATAGTCATATCTTCGCAAATACTCAGGATCGTAAAACTTATATAACCTGACTCTGTCAGGGTATATTTTTAATCTGGTATGAATGATTTGATAGACTTCAAAGCCATCAAAAATTGTCATATATTTTCTCCTTTATTAATAGATGTATGTGTATGAGTAGTGCCCCTTTATCAAGTACGGGGCACTACTCTCCAAAGGAAGCGAAAAACTGTTCTGCTGTGCGCGGCACAAGTGCTTTGCGCACAGCATTAGAACAGTTCTCTGAATACCTCCAAAACTCGTTAATTTGTTAAGATTCAAAATTCAATTATTTTTGGTATTAAAAAAGACCGCCCATTTCTGGGTGGCCTAGATTCGTTTAATGATGCCGAAACACAACAAAAAATTACTCTTATAGGTTTATACCAGATAAGGTGATTACATTTTGTTGCAAGTGGCAGTACCTGTTTTGCTACAATTTATGTTCGATGCTAGTCGAACCAGGTTATCAAAATTTCACTCAGCGATCTAAGATTTATACTATTTGATTCAATTTCAGTCGTTTTCTCTCAAGGTGTTAATCAACTATAGCTACTTACATTATATTGTTCGTATTTTTAGAAGTAAAGTGGTTATGTAAATATTCATACCTAGATTACGATTAGTAAAAGAGTATACTCATAGATAATAAATATACACCTATGGGTTTACTAGCATCAGTACCATACGCAGTAGGTAAGTCGTACGACTTTTACGATGATAGGCTTGAAGTTGAAGACAGTATTATGTACTACAACGACATATTAGGTTATGCCTATCTCTTAACCCGTGTAAGCAATAGTGTAAATTTTGTTCCAACCCACACAACTACAAAGTTTACGGTGTATTTAGACTATGGGGCTAGCAAACCTTTTAGTTTTGGGAGAAGTTCTTCCGCGCCACTGGCTAGTAAGAGCAGTAAACAAAAAACTGTGGAATTAGTATATAGCGAAGTTGTAAAGTTACTCGGTTACTTCATTGCACCATTAGTGTACGAAAAATGCATTCAAGTACTTAATGATGATGGCTATATTATGATTGGTAAACTTGAGATTAGTTACGACGGGTTATTTAAGAAAACCCTGATGTCAAAGAAATCCTTACCCAAAGATGAATACCTTGGTTCAGATGTATTGCAAGGCAAGGTAAGGGTTTTCTCGAATGATCAAAAGGTCTTTTATTCGTGTTCACTTTCAGAAATGAACGCACCACTTATTTCCCCAATACTTAATACTATTTATTCAGATTGAGTGGTTCAGAAATGGCTTATATTAATCCGGAGCTAGAAGAAAAATTTGTAGACTCAATGAATAAAAAGCAAGGTAAGAAAAGATCGAAAAAACTAGTCAAACAAACAGATAATAAATCCTCGAAAGTGAGTTATGGTAAATTCTTTATTGTAGGCACGGTGTTTCTAATCATTATTGCAGTAGTATTGACCGGACCAATTTCTGACTCACTGACTATTTCTCATGCTGACCCAACAATACTCAAGTTAGCACAAGATTCAGGTATGAGCAGAAAGGGTGAATTAATTTTTCTCCGAACCCATCCCCAGCTAGTTACTGGAGATGTTCTGAGTGAAAGTTGCCCCAACTCAAAAGATGGGTTCATCTTATACGGTTGTTTTGTCCCAAGCTCAAGCGATCCCACTACAGGCCAGATATACCTAAGACAAATGTCTTCTGATCTTTACCCATTAGAAGTTTCAACTGCGGCATACGAAATGTTGCATCCTGTTTATAACAGCCTTACGCAAGATCAAAGCACTCAGTCAAACTTAAATAAAAGTATAGAAAGCAATTTTACTGCGATTAATGATCCGACAATAAATAACAATGTCAACGAATTTGCCAAGACTGAGCCTGGCGCAAGAGATGATGAATTGTTCTCACTGCTTGCAACTCTAAAATACGATGAATTAGATCAACAACTTCAAAGTTATTTACAGCCGTATTTTGATAATCCCCAGAATGCAACAGACGACAACAACCAAATTGCTTCACTATTTCAGCAAGACGAAAACCAACTTACACAGCTCAACTCGACTATAGAAGCGGACAATAAACAGGCAAATACTGCTTATTACGATAGCGTAAGTTGGGCTAATGCCGGTAATCAATACGAAGATAACTACAACTATAATATATACGTTCAAGACCTTAACTCAGAGAATGCAGCCATTGATCAATATAATTCACTTTTAGACTCTTACAACACTTTGATAAATGAATACAATGGAAAATCATTTAATCCTATTCAGAACCAGCAGAGTCAGAGTGCTCAGTAGTACATACCACAAAAAGGTGCGCTATCACGGGCGCATAGTCACAAGCTTGAAATTTAATTACGTGACGATTAATTATCGGTCATTCTGACTTTATCTCTATTGAGTTACAATTGAGGGGTCTAGATCCACAATAGAACGCCTTTTTGGCGTGGTTGAACCATACAATGGGCAGCTACGTTAAAAAGCAATAGGTTCAACCCTGTTGTGGGTCTAGACACCAGCGTGGCTGTCCTTTTTTTGATTGCCACGTACTCAAAAGGAGTACTCGACTATGAATAAGCACTACTGGCTATATGTACTGAGACTAGAAGAAGGCAAGTATTACGTTGGCATAACTTCAAGGAATAACCCCGAAGAGAGAATAAAGCAACATATGAACCGTTATTATACCGCGCAGTGGGTCAAAAAGTATAAACTCATCGAAACAACCGAAATCATTGATATTGGAAATATCACAAAAGCTGAAGCATTTGAATTAGAGAATCACCGAACCCTGCAATATATGAAGAAGTACGGACTTCAGAATGTTAGAGGAGGCAAGTTTAACTACAGTGGCAAGTATGTGAAAATTGGTAATTTATATTGGCGCGGTGAAAACTTTGAAACAATGGTAGTTATTCTATTTATTTTGGTAGCTATGTTGGCATTATTTTTGAAAAAGGGGTAATCCATTAAAGGTATGTTTGACCACTAAGATATAATGAGACCAAATAGGGAGATGACCTAATGAGCGGCCTTTTTACATTCCTGTTCCTGATAGTCCTGGCAATACTTTTCTATGGCCTTATAAAGCCCCGTTCTTATCAAAAGGTTTTAGGAAAACATAGTAAGCGAAGTCATATAGGTATGGGCTTTGGCTTAGTGGCTTTAGCACTACTATTAATAATTGGTGCTACTACACCAAAAACAATACAAAGTACGAATACAAATTCTAAAAGTCTAGTCACCACACAGGCAAAATCAACCAAGCCTGTTATTTCTACCAAAACTATTACTAGTACTCAACCAATTGCTTTCACTACAATAACAGAACAAGACCCTTCACTCGCTAAGGGCAGTACGTCAATAAAAACTCACGGTGTGAATGGCGTAGAAACTCAAACCTATACGGTTACTTATTCAAATGGTAAAGAAACTAGTCGAAAGCTTGTATCTTCAGTTGCAACTACACCTCCAATTACAGAAGTTGTTGAACAGGGTACCTATGTAGCACCCGCCCCTAAACCGGCACCGACTCCTCAGCCACAAACAAGCTGTACACCATTAACTAATGCTGGGAATTGTTATAAAGCAGGTGAGTATTGTAGAAATTCTGATCATGGTGTAACCGGAATTGCTGGTAACGGTGAGCCGATAATTTGTGCTTACAACAATGGCTGGCGGTGGGAGCCTAACTAAAATTAAAAACGTGAAACGTTAGCTTTATACATGTATTTATGTTAGTGCTATAATCCTGAATATGGATGAGCAGGAAAGAAAAGAAGCTATAGCCCAATTATCTGGTGATCTTCAGAAAATTGCTAACGATAATAATGTTTTAGTACTAAGCTTTATAGCACCTGACAAGGGAGTACGGGTCTCACCAATAGGTAGTATAAGTGCCGCGCTAGATATTGAAGATATCTACGAAATAGAAAAGGTTGTAGAATCACTTGAGAATGATGGCCCCTTACCAAAAACACTACATCTGATAATCCAGACGCCGGGTGGCTATGTACATGTAGCGACAAAGATATCTAAGTATTTAAGAGATACTTTTGAGAATATACACGCTTTTGTCCCCTATGAAGCTTCAAGTGGCGGTACGGTTCTATGTTTAGCGGCTAATCAAATTACTATGGGTAAAATGGCAAATCTTACACCGATAGACCCACAAACGATTTATAAGGGTAACAGTGTGTCTGTAACTTCATACCAACAAGCGGTAAATGATTTTAAGAAATCATTTGGTACGATGACGCCAGAGGAAATTCCTCCACCTTACAGACAGTTAGTAGAGAAACTTGACCCAATCATTTTGCAAGAAATGAATAAGGTGTATCTAGATTCAATGCTAGTAGCTGTTGATTTGTTAGAAGCCTCATATAAACCTCAAAATGATGATGATATGGAGCAGATTATGCGAACTGCTCGTAGCCTTACATTTAGCCCTCGTAATCATAATCACTTGATTAATGCTAAAGAAGCAAGTAATCTTGGTCTAAGAATAGACGATACCGTTAAAAATAAAAACTTACTTAAAATATACAAAAATTGGGTATCATTAATACTTAGGGAGGAGAAGTCATCACATGTCATACACCACTTCAAGCCGAAAAAAAAGGCAAATAATAAAAAATCAGTTTCTAGAAAAAAAAGCTGAAAATATAGATAATCAATTATTAAATCCTGCCCTTGCTCCTCTTCCTAGTGAAGACCTGCCAAAATACTACGAAAAAATTAAAAGTTCTACGGGTGCTATATAGGCACAGAAAGGGTCGCATAGATACATTACATGGAGCTAAAAGAATTCATAAAGGTTACTCTGCGTGAACTATCTGAAGCTATCGATGAATCTGGTGTAGAACTTAAAAAAAAGGTTACTCTTACAAACGTTCAACTTAGACAAAAGCAAATGGGTAATTACGGGCTGATAGACTTTGACCTAGCTGTTGATGTCAAAAGATCTAGTAAAAAGGGTGGGGACGGTGGACTCAAAATTTCTATAGTTGAAGCTAAACTAGGTAAATCAAACGAAACGGTTTTAAGTAACACTTCTAGGATTAAATTTACTATTGAAGCCGATTTTAATGCTTACCAGGCGCAAGTAAATGCTCAAAAAGAAACGTCTTAGCCTGAAAGGAACCGTTATCTTTATAGTTGCGAAGCTCAGCCATTAGAGGGATGTGCTTATGGTTGTAAAATATTAATACTTATTGAATAATGCAGTCATGGAGATTGAACCGGAACGACCTCAACGTGTAAGTAGATATTGGGCTCGAAGTGTAGGCAGACTAGTTACGTTGCCACCTATAGTTATTGCCATGTCGGAAGTTGCTTATAATTTACCATTTCCAGCAAATTACATTGTTGGTGGACTGGGAGCAATAACATTATCACAATTAGCGGCAGAGGGTGGAGATAGGCTAGCAAGCACTATTTTAGATCGACCGAATCGTAACGCTGCTCCAGAACAATCGCCTCCAAATCAACAATAGAATCGTTCCGAAGCTCAGCCATTAGAGGGAGCCATAAGCATTTTGACCTCTGTAATTTGATGTTTATTGTGAAATTGATTTATAATAAAACTGCTTTGACTTAATTGTATGTCTGTTGTATAGTTAATTTTGTTAAAACTATGCTTAGGAGTACTTAATGAGACCAGGAAGAACTAATGAAACTTTAGTGATTGAACCACGCGAAGTTAGTGTATTAATAGATGGCATGGCTCAGGGAGTAGCGTATAGGACAGTTGCTAGGCGCGAAATAACGCGTATTAGTTATGACTTAGGCTTGGAAGAGTATCAGAGTTTCAATGGGACACCTGACATAATTGATTTCGACCATCTTGGCATAGAACCAGAGATTACCCAAACCGAAGAAACAATTGCTGTTATTGCTTTGGCCATGCAGTACCAAGCCAAAGATGCCACTAAGGCACTGGCTCAGGAAATAGTTGTTCCTGGTACTAGAAGACACGCACATTTTACCACTCAGCTAGAGATTGCTACCGTAGCATTAGCAAACCTCGCCGAAATTGTTGGCGGAGAAGAAGTTATTCAAACTCACATAGATAGTATCGAAGCTCGTTACAACACTGTAAGAGCGTAAATAATACTTTCTTCTAAACTATCAAGATTTTTAGAATAGTTGCGAATCTCGTCCATTAGAGGGAGCCAAATAGACTTTTTTACTGTTTTGTGGTATAGTTAGTTTATGCCTGAGGTTCTTATTTTACCCACAGAACGCGATGACGTGGTTTTAAGGCAATTGGCCACTCCAGCTGATGATATTGCATATTTTAACGCTGCGCAAGAAGATCCTGATCATGTCGATAATTATGGAAACAGAGTAGCTTCAGTCTACACCAGCATTGAATTGGTTAGAGATAGGCGCTTAAGCGCTGGCGAAGACATTCGTATGGGTATTTGGGCAGAAGAAGATTTTAAAGGTGCTATAAGTGCACGCTTTAAAGAAGGCAGTCCTGATACGGAAATAGGCTACTGGCTTAAAAAAAGTGCCACCGGAAACGGTTATGCAACTCTAGCACTGAAAGCCATTACTGATCATATTGTTAACACAGTGCCTAGAATATACGCTGAAGTTAATGTTGAGAATATCGCTAGCATAAATGTTCTTGAACGTGCGGGTTATAAACCCAAAATGGAAGTAGACAGATTTTGGGGTAGAGCTATAGTATTTGAACCTTCATTATAATTCCGAAGAAGTAGATACGCTATAGGGATCCAGGCATAATCTGTATTCTCATTGACTTCTTGCATATACATATCTATATTTATCGATAAGTAATGAAATCAAAATATACTGGCTAGACCTATGGACTCCGACAACAATAAAAGAGAAAAAGACATATATCATGAACTCGGAGATGATCGCAAAGCATTTATAGATAGCTTAGAAATAGGCTCTTCGGAAAATGTTGAAAATAACCGAGAAATACCGGTCAATGAGACCATTCCAGTGCTTCCGAAAGCCGAAACAGAACAGCCGCTAGCGAGTGCCGAATCAGCTCCGGTTAAACCGGAAGACGACAAACCAGTCAGTATTGATCAGCAAGCCAAACCAATGGCAAGCGATAGAGACAAAAGTACAGGTATTGCACTGTCTATTATTGGGCTTCTAGGAGTGGCCGGTGCAGGTCTAATGTTACTTAGTTTTTATACTAAACATGCAACTAGTCAGGCTCCGCCTTTTGTCTATCTAATAGTGCCATTATCATTTCTCTATAGTGGCTATTACTATTTGAGTGGCAAAAACGCGGCCAGGATTCAACGCAAACAAGGCAACGGATCAATCATAAGCAAACACTATCAGAAATTCGGTTTAGCAGAATTGTTAGTAACTATCCTTGTTCTTTTCTGTATTGTATATCCAATTTTATATTTTGTTGAACATAGCAAGGCAAGCAGTGCACCGGTTTACGGACCTCCGAAAACTAATGCCAACATAACACCCACAGCCTGGCCAGTGACATCAAAAGATAAATCAACTACTCTTTACGAAATAAGCTCACTAGCTTCAACCACTGATCAGACTGCTATAGCTAAGACATTAAATACCCAATGCGGAATCTTAGTTGGAAACAGCCCTGACAGACGAATAATCGCCGATACTATGTACAAGGATTTGTTTAATGGAAGTAATCCAGATTTTGTACAGAATGGCACATTTGCAAAAGTTCATGCTGGCTGTGCTGATAAGAATCAGTCCGCATCTCAGGCGTTCAGCGACTTCACAACTACTTTAAAACAATACATTTTATGGCAGAAATCAGGAACCTGGCAAGTCTTTAACGTTGGCAACACGATGCCAGATTGTAGTAGCTCTGATCACATAGGCATACCGCCTTCAATATTACTCGCATGTTTCGACGCAACTACGAACAAAGATCGGGTACCCATACAATAAAGATACTACCTACATAATATTTAGCTAGATTATTTCAGCATGCCCAGGCTCTTTCATAGTTAATACTGCATCAAAGTTACGAAGCACAGCCATTAGAGGGAGCCATTATTAAACACTTTATACTAGTTCTTAAGTCTTTACGTTTTGTTATAATTGAAGTATGAAGGTCGTGGACACAATAAGCATACCTGAATTATCCGTTATGGCTCAAAACATGTATGGAAATTTGGTCAAAGCTGTTGTTGATTTGGAGAAAAATTGTTTGGTAGTTGACGCAGAAATGCATGCCGATGAAGAGCAATACTTACTAGAGAATGGCTCTACGCAGAGTAGTCTATGGGGGATTAACCTCTACCCGGATAAATTTGGGACTGATGAATTTGTTGAATTTGATTCTATGATAAATATCCGTCCTAGACAGCACAATATGTCGCGTGATGTGGAGGATGAAAGCACTCGACAGCAAATCATTAATCTTGTGAAGCAGAAAGTTACGGCATGAGTAGTACATATACTGTAGATCAAGCACGATGGGCAAAGTTAGATATATTCAACCAAATGGGGAATATATATAGCGAAGTTGGACGATCATTCAAAACTCGAGGTCAAAAAGATGAAAAAGATCATGATGAAGCTATTAGGCGAGCAATCGACTTATTTGACACCACTATATACGTTTTGAGTAATGCTGAATCACCTAAGGCCAAAGAAGTTTCTCTTGCTAAAGAGCAATTTATAAAAATCATTACAAACAACAATGCGAGCCAGGATTCAATTCTGAGTTTGGATCGCTACTTCATGCAATTTGCTGTTGCAGCTCGTCTAAATAGATAACTATCAAAGTTCGTTCTTATCTATAAGTTTTCTCAATTGAATAATATCAAAATCCTTTGACTCGTCTAAGGTTATATTCCAGAAGTATTCGTCGAGCCATAAGCATTTTGTTAATCGTGAATATATTAAATAATGCTATATGAATTAGGCGACTATACCTTCAAGACAAGTAAGTGATATAATTCCTTTAATATTTAATGGTGGGCATGTGAGGGTTACATGGCGCTACCAGAAAAAGATAAAATTGAAACCATTCAAATAGTAATTGATGACCTACGCAGGCTATTCGACCATATAAGTAATAACTACAGTAGTTTGAAAAATCGTGTTTTAGGTTTGATAGCTGGAGAAGTTGCGGTTATATCTTTCATCTTTTCCGGTAAAGGCTTTAATCTTAAGATGTTTACATCTGCTGAGAAGATCTTTTTCTTTGCTGGGGTTGCGCTACTGGCAGTAGCTTTTGGACAGCTACTTTGGATTATAGGAACTGCTGATTGGCAAATTCCCCTTGATTTAAAAGAGTCAAAAAAACTCTATAAAAGATTTAACAGTAAGCTAGACTATCTAGAGGACATCAAGGAAGATTATGAATCCTGTATAGAGTTTTGTTTAGGAAAAATGTCCATTAGGGCGAGGGTATATAATCGTACATTGTTTATTCTGTCGGGTGCTATAATCATTATGCTAGTGATTAAATTTACTAGGTAAAATAAGGAGGAAAATAATTTATGGGAACACATATACCAGCAGGCTCTTAAGCCTAAAGCCCCGAAAGGGGCTTTTTAGTTTATAATGGAAACATGAGCAAAAAGCTGTTTAAGCAACTTATTAAATCCGCTTCGACGCCAGTTCCAAAAGAACAGGACAAACAGCGACACCCCGATAGTTATAACGGAAAACAAACTCGTTCAAGTAAAGCTGCAGATACTTCGGTGAAACAGCGTGATAAGTCCCGTCCATAGATCTTTTTAATTGAGACCAAAAGCCCTCAATAGTGTTTGTGTGAGCCGCACCTCGAACGTATTCCAATTTGCTGTGATTAACGGTGGTGTGTGAATAGCCAAGCTTGCTTAAACTCTTGTAAGATCGCCACTCATCGCTATAAATAGTAGCCTTGTCATCAATTCCTGTTTGTATCTCTGGTATTAAAACTCGAACGCCAGAACTTTTAACGTGTTTGACTTTAGCTTGACCGTTGCGCTCCACCATGCCAAAAACCACACTTTTATTATCAAACTTTTGTATCATTTTGCGCCGGCCGCCTATGTATGTCTCGTCAACCTCTATCTCACCTGTAAGCTTTTCAGCCTCTTGAGCCATTAGAAGCCTGATTTGCTTACACATACGCCACGCCGTCTTATAAGTTACACCTAGGTGTCGTTCTAGTTCTTTAGCACTAACGCCGTTCTTAGATACTGAGAATAGGTAGATAGCGTAGAACCAGTCCTTAAGCGGTGTGGTGGTTTTACGAAAGATTGTGTCTGCTAGTGGGTGTAATTGATAAGCGCACCATTCACAGGCATAGCATTGGCGTTTTTTAACACGATAAAACTTAGTTTCAGCGCCACACTTAGGGCAGAATACTAAATCACCAAACCTATTTTGGAATACAGCCTCAAGGCAAGCGTCATCATCTGGGTACTCAGCTTCAAACTGTTTTTTCGTGTATCTCATACCTCTAATACTAGCAAACAAATACTTGTTTGTCAAGGCATAGTATAAGTAGTTTTTATTGTACCTTTTTTGCATATTTATAGACACACCTAACCAACATCTCACAAACTTGTGGACGTTCAATAGTAACGTTGCTATAATTAAAAGCAACGGCCAGTCAGGACACCTTCACAGGTGTCCTTACGCTTTTAATAGGGTTTGTTTTGGGTTTTTGTTTGTCGCACTGGCGCCTGCGACCGGATTTGAACCGGCGACCCTCTGGTTAACGGCCAGTCGCTCTACCACTGAGCTACGCAGGCATATAAAAAGCCCGAACTTCATCACAGTTACAAGCTGTGGTTGCCGTTCGGGCTTCATGGATCTTCGATTGTTAAAGGCGAAGCCCGAAAAACTGATTGGAACTGTCCCACCCGTTTTTTAGATCTTCCCCCGCAGCCTCTCGACTGCCGCTACATTATATCACACCCCTAAAGCTTACAGGGGTGATATAATGTAGCTTATGAAGACAATAATTGAGTATGCTATTGTAAGCGAAATAAATCCATTTGATGTAGCAAAACAAGTGAACGAAAAGATAAAAGAAGGCTATCAGCCCTATGGCGATATTCAATACTGTGATGTTGGCCCCAGTGGTAACCAGAAGTGGTTCCTACAAGTCCTAGTCAAGTATCAGTAGAGATTACTTGTTGTAAGGGTATAGTCGCCATGAATTAATATTTACAAATCGTTATCATTGTTATATGATTTGCAAATGAGCGGAGAGTTTTCACCAAATGAACAATATGATTTCCCGCATATTGAAAGTAGATGGGGTGATTCAAGAATCGTAATACCTAATCTCGGTAGGATATTAATAGAAGCAGACACCCAGAGTGTTTCTATATTTGAAGAAGAAATAAGTAAAACAGGTCAATTAGAGAAAATTACTGCAACCGTAGATAGAATTGAAAGAGAAAATGAAGAACCAACCTTCAGTTGGAGCGCTAGTCTAGAATGTCGACCAGGCTTAATAAAATATGGGCAAGATTTAGCGTTAAAACGTAGTTTATTTGAATCAACTACACCAAAAGTTAATCATTATTTTCCTGATATGATAATGCACGATGCAGGATCTGGTGTTGGTGTAATAAGCCAATATGGGCACGATTTTGGAGTATTTATTGGCATAAGAACAAGAGATAATTCAGTAAATGTAAGTATAAGCAACAATATGATGCGTACTCGAAATGACATTAAAAAAGGTGCACAAATAGTAAATATCGAGCCCGATAGCGGTACAGAAGATATCGTAAACATGGCAATGGCTTTTGGAAACTCTGTAATTTTAATGGCAGCTTATATTAATGGGCTTGCTTGTTACACGAATTTTGAAAGGCGGATTAATGCGCGGCTCGAAAAAATGCCTTTCGCGCTATCGTCACCAATGTACGTTGGTAAGTACGCAATGTCTGAATATTCCGTAGGGAAAAATAATATTGTACCTGTTGATCAAGGACTAACTTTAACATTTGGATACACCGGCAAATCAAGTAAATCTCGCTCTAATGACGCTCCTGGACAATCCGTACAAAAAGTACCCAAAAAACAGCCAGCTCAAACGCAAGTACCTCCTCAAACTCAACGTACATCAGCTAATTATTCAGGAACAGAAGGATCAACTTCTGCAAGTTCCGAATTTTTCAGTAGAAAAGAAGATAGAGAGAATTTAAAGTGGAGTTCAGATAACTACATAACAGATGCGATAGTTGAAACTAAACCTAAATATACTCTTGAAGATTTTCAAGGTTCAGAATCAATAAGAAAAGCAATCCGAGATATAGCGCTTGAATTTAAAAATAAAAAAGTTTTAGAAAAATGGGGAGTACTACCTACTAAAGGATTGTTGCTATACGGTCCTCCCGGGACTGGGAAAAATATGCTTGCGCATGCACTGGCTAAAGAGATCAACGCGACTCTTTGGGAAATAGACGGTTCTAAACTGTATGATATGTACCTAGGCCTTTCTGCTAAGAATCTAAGCAGAGTATTTGAGAGGATATCTGACTATCAATGGAACCTGGTCGTGTTCATAGACGAGATAGATACCGTTTTTAGTAATGATTCGGGCCCCCAAATGCCTGCTAGTAGGGAAAGGAATACAGTTGCGGGCATATTTAAAAAGTCACTTAATGACCTTGCTCAGAATAATAAAAACGTATTATTGGTTGGAGCTACTAACTATGAAGATAGAATTGACCCTTCGTTAATTAGGAGCGGTCGATTCGACAGAAAAATTTTCGTAGATCTACCAGATGATACAAGCCGAGGTCAGATAATATCAAATATAATAGCTAAAACTTATGAAAATTCTAAAAGTGTAAGACTTTTCGCAGATGATGTAAATGTACCCGAAATAGCTAATTATATGCACGGCATGAGTGGTGCAGATATTGCAGAAATTTTCGACAGAATTTATAGAGAAAAAGCTCTACATGAAGCATCTACAGGTATAAGCACTGTAATTTCACATTCAGATATTTATAAGGCAATCGAAACATTTAGAACAGCGGGCTAGTTAAATAAGTACTATATAAGAGATGGACTAGTTCTATAGATTAGCCAAAGCAATCGGATGAAAAGTTGCAAAGTTCTTCCTTAAGGGGGAGCCATAAGCATATTGACTTCTTTTAATACCTTGCCTGATAACATTCAAATTTACTTTTCTAGTTTTAGATGTTATTTTATATTTAATTTTATTAGGAGTTAATATGATTGATCGGCACAATGCTGTCTTAGAAGCAATCGAAAGTTATGATGAAGAAGCCAAAGACTCACGACATGTAGCCTATGTAGACATGGCTCTTGGTGCAGTTTGTAGCGGTTTTGCCGTCTATAGTGGAGTACGTGGTAACGATGTTGCGGCTGGATTTAATACGTTTGTCGCTACGACACTTTTTGGTGTAATGGCATCTAACTTAGTAAACTCGAGTCGCAGCAATCATATGTCGAACGTTTTACGAGGCGCACTAGTCCAACACGAGCTGTTGAGTACTATGGGCATGAATACACCAAGCAGACTTGATGAAATATTAGAAGCTTAAAAATTTGTCTTGATGGAGCTTGAGTTTGCCAAATCCCGACTACATTGATAACTGTATTTCTACCATTTCCTCTTTAGCAGAAATGAATATTTCCGGCCATCCAATCGGTGTAGAGATTGGCAGTGGCAGTATGTCCACCATGTATGCTCTAGGTAAGTTCGGCGCTATACACTGCGGATTGAAGCTTCCTTCGGCAAATTACACTACTATTTCCAGAGCAGTAATCGAATTGCCGGCAGTAGATATGATCTATAGAAATATTCCCGAACTGAGATCTAAATTACCTAGTTTTGTGGGAGCCGTAGCGCTAGGAAACATAGGTAATATAGTTGGACTTATAACTGAAGATGTTAGCCAAGGCGGTACTTTAGTAGTAGATTCTATGCCGGCTAGCGCACTCACGCAGACACTACTTCAATCAGAATTTGGCGATCCAACAGCAGATTTAAACCCGTTCAGGGAATATATACTTAATGAGTCTTTCGCCTTTAGAGTTGCCGGTCAAGAAAGACTTTTAGATTTTACGCCTCCGCCAGTTGAGGATGTACGAGGAACCAGGGCCCGTGAAGAATATCGTGCAAGTTTGCGAAAAGCACGGGAAAAGAAGAAGGATTATACATTGGTCATCCCAGATAAAAGTGTTTTGGGCGTACAGCTGCACTCTATGGTGCCACAAACTTCGTAATCTTAATTGCGAAGCTCAGTAATTATAGGGAGCCAAGCATAAGCACTTAGGATAGGCGGGAACCAAAGCTCTTAAAGAGCTAGTCGATCAATATATGTATGTCTACCTCTTTGGAGTCAACTCCTTTACACAATCGTCCTTAAAATTAGAAATTTTCACAGACATCAGTGAACACATGCTAGATAATAATACATATGTAACAACGGAGGAGGTGAGTATGTTAGGTCCTATAGATTATGTAGCTATTAGCTTTGAAGGTAACAACTTTGACGGAAGTATACTTTCAGAGCTTTCGAAGGCAGTAGAGGGCGGCGCAATACGTGTAGTTGACATGTTGTTTGTCATAAAAAATGCTGATGGATCTATCGATGCAGCTGAGGTAGAAGATCAATCTGAAGATTTAAAATCTGTTGCTAAGGCATCAGGACACAATGGAGACATGCCGCTCCTAACCGAAGATGACATTAATAAAGTCGGAGCCATGTTGGATAATAATACCTCCGCAGGAGTACTAGTTATTGAACATCTATGGGCTAAAGGGTTAAAGAAAGCCTTAATAGACGCTAATGGAACATTATTGGCTGAGGGACGAATTCACCCGGACAAAGTGACGGCAGCTGCCGAAGAACTAGATCAAGTTAAAGTTTAATTAACAGGAGAATTACAATGATAGGAAGACCATTATCACCAGTTTCAGTCATGGGTGTTAGACGTAGGCAACGCCGTCGCGGGCTTTTGTAAAATCATAGCCGAGACTTGATTTCATACAATTTGTGAGTGTTGTTTACTGTACTAAAGGTACGTGGTGTGACCAGATGAAGAAAGATTTTTGACTATTTTGGCATCTTAAAAACCGTAACTATAGGTATTTAGTTGCGATTGTTAACAAATATCGGCAAATCTATATTATTTAACCCGTTAAATTCAATAAGCATAAACAATATTATTATTTCGATAGTTATGGTATAAATGTCGAATATGTTCTTTACACCTGAAGATACTAGACGCCGATACGCTATTATTGAATCAAGTCAGTTTGAATTGGTTGAAAACCTAGCATTGCCGCGCGTAGTCGAGGCACTAGGCCAATCAACGGTTGATGCCATTCTTGAGGGCAATGATCAGCTTTATATTCCTAATATTCACAATGGCGAACTCATTATTCCAAGAAGATATCGCAATAAGAATAAAATACCAGTTATTGCTATAGACCCCGGTGAAGAAGTGCACATGAGTGAATCAGTGTTAATTCAAACTCCAGCACAGAAGTCTCAGGTTAATGGTTACTTTCAAATCGCCTGGGAAAGAGATAATCCTTTATCGAAAGAGTTGGTAGAAGAAATTTTGCCATCAAAAAATCCAAGAATAGTTTCGGATGAAACCAGAAGAATACATTTAAATGAAAACTTATTGGGACGGGTTGCTGTACCTCAAATGTATATTGACCTATCTGATGCCGAAAGCCTGCCAGCTGGGAACCAGAAATTTGTACTTTTCGGTCGGCCTGTCATGGCGATTTGCACGGAAAACAGAGGATATAGTATGGACTCATTATTTCTTCATGAATTAATCCACGTAAATCAATTTAGATCAAAAGGCATTACTAGTTATGTTAAAAATGAATATTATAAAGATTCTATCAATCAAGAACTTGAAGCATATCACTATCATAATGCGTACGATGAATCAGTTTTTGACCCATCATTGGATTTTTGGCAAAGTCTTATAGCCAATAGGCGCAGGTTCTTAGCTAATATGATCGAGCTTGTACGTAGTTCTTGTGCAGATCCAGACAGACCTTTTGAAGTTAATAAAGAAATATATGAAGAATTAAAGTTTATGAATATTAGTTGGTTACCGGAAAACGTAGAATTCTAAAATTAATTATAAATTCTATTTTTTAACAACTTGAATTATAGAATTAGCTTGCATTTAGCGTTCTTGTAAAACGATAATGCTAATATGCTTGGATTCAATTGGATCGACTTAATCATCCTCTTAATTCTAGCTAGGGCAATATACAAGGGTACTAAAACCGGTTTTGTAACATTACTTTTTTGCTTTAGCGGCTTTTTTATAGGTTTATTTATAGCCGGTTGGCTATTTCCTCATCTTTTACCGATACAAAACAAAACTATCCTAGCACTTGTTAACGGTAACCTAGTGTTAGCCGCAGCCGCTCTGTTAGCTATAGCTGGATTTGAATATGGCGAGAGACTCCACTTGTCTTTAGGAGAGGGAAAAGCACACGTTATTGAATCTGTGGCAGGTGTAACTTTGAGCCTTAGTTCAGCTTTTATAATTGTTTGGTTAATTGCCGCTGGAATAGCTTCTTTACCATTTGCGGGATTAAGTAATAGCGCTAACGATTCGTTAATAGTTAAACGACTAGATTCTTCATTGCCGCCGGTTCCGTCTGTTCTAGAAGAATTTGCACCGCTAATTAACCCGAATACAAATCTCGCAATATATAACAAATTGACTACAAACAGCTCTGTTACGGTAGCGCCTATACCTAATTCTATCCCCGACCAAATTATTCAGAGTAGTAATTCGGTAGTTCGTATTACTAGTTTTGGATGTGGTGGTATAGTGGACGGCTCGGGCTTTGCCGTGGCCAATAATCTTATTGCAACAAACGCTCACGTTATAGCTGGCGTTAAGCGGCCTATTATTAAAGCAAATAACAGCAGCTACTCAGCGAGGCCTGTACTATTTGACCCAACCCAAGATATTGCACTTTTAAGAGTGGCCGGACTATCTTTGCATCCGCTCACCATTTCTGCAGTAAATGCCTCGGACAATAGTTTTGTCTATGCAGAAGGCTATCCTCAAAGTATTTACACGATTTCGCCTGGGATGATAATAAGTAGCGAACCAACAACTGGTACAAATATTTATGGAATCGGCTCAATTAATCGCAATACTTACACCTTAAAAATGAGCGTAAATATAGGTAGCTCAGGAGGCCCAATTTTAGCTAGTGATGGCACAGTAAAAGGTATTATTTTTGCTAAAGATGCTGATAATCCCAACATTGCATACGGACTTACTGCGCAAATACTAAAAAATGATATCGATCAGGTTAGCAATGCTTACAGACGGGTAGGTACAGGAGCTTGCTATAACGGCTAAGCAAATCATATCATTTATGATTTTTTGGTATAGTTGATTTATGAGTCAAAAAGCTATTGCAACCGGAGTCGTGCACGAAGTTCCGCCCGATTTAAGAATGGCACTCATTGCGGACGATTCTGCTCTAGAAAAATGGGAGGATCTAACTCCACTAGCTCGCAACGAATGGATTTGTTGGGTAATATCTAACAAAAGGCCCGAAACTAGAACAAATCACATTGAGCGAACTGTTACCGAATTACTCGAGGGTGTGCGACGACCCTGCTGCTGGATGGGCTGCAACCACCGCGATAAAACCCAAAAAGGTCTAGTTAACTTTCGTCGTTAATTTTTAACTTGTGTTGAAGTTCTTCGTAGGTTTTATTGACAATTTTTCTTACAGCTTCTCTGGTTAAGCCATATTTCTTTCCAATCGCAGCAAGTTCGTGCGGTTCGCTAGACTCAACAACTTGACCATTTTGATCAAGACTTAAACCGTGTCTCTCAAGGTAAATCTTTAAGTTCCTAGGCTTTAAGCTATGCGCAGCCGAAAGAATTTTAGTAGTAAGTAGATGACTATCGATTTCTTCTAAAGTACGGTCAAACTCTTCGCTAGCTTCTTCATCGGATAAGAAGAAACCTAATGTATCCGTTGTTTCGGAATGTAATGGTTCATCTAAATATTTAGGTGGTGGACCGTGAGTAATAAATATTTCTATATCTTCGGCCGATAAGCCAGAAAAGCTAGATATTTCTTCCGGTGATGGGCGCCGCATTAAGGTTTTACGGCCTTCGGCTACCGCTTTTGTAAAACGGTTATACTTTTCAAAAATATGCTCAGGGAATCTAACGATTCTTGACTGTTCTTCATACTCTCTGGTAATGCTATTCTTAATCCATCTGGAGGCAACTGTAGAGAACTTGTTTCTTCTGGCAACATCGAAGCGAGTGATTGCCTTGGATAATCCAATGTGTCCGGCCTGAATAATATCGTCTAACGGCATGCCAGATCTTTCGCCAAAGGCTCTGGCAAAGGTCAAAGATAACTTTAGATTAGTATGAAAAGCCACCTGACGACTAGCTGTAGCTAATAATATTTTATTTTTATTGTTATCGCTTAAATTATGTATTTTACCTCTAGCTGCTCTGAATATTGCCATTCCCGGCTTAATTGGTTGAAATACACCATACTCTTCACTTGGTCGTAACAATCTATACTGTTCAAACACGGTACTATACTCACCATTGCTAGATAAAGCATTGTTCTCTGGATCAGATGCAGGAATTTGATATCTCGACAGAATTCGATTTACCATTGCAGTTTGTCCAAATTGCGCAACCATAATTTTCATTGCGGCGTCGTCTAGTGCCGATTCTTCAAAACGCCTAGCATGAATCTTTTCACCCGGTGATGCATCTAGAGGCCACTCTTTTTCCATGAGTGCAGTATGGTCGCTTTCAATAGTAGTTTTTTCTAAACTCCGACTTCTTGGCATTGGATTATTATATAAGATTATTAAGGATAATACTTCAAAAACAAACATTTACTTAGTGTTTTGTTGTAAAATTAACTTATGCAAGAATTTGAAAGTGCCGAAGACCTAGCAACGCAGGCATATAACATATCTGTTATGTCGGATATTAAAGAAGGTGTGAAGCGGGTATTATTTGGACCTGATTCCCAAGCTACGGTCATTGAAGTTGAACGTGTACGTAAACACAATACAAAGGGAACCCCTTTATCTCATTTCATGGCTAAAGTAGCTCTATTAGAAGGCGAGCCCGATCTAGAAGGAAGTTCTGGGTTTAAACTGGCAGTTGTTGCCCAAGCAAACGAAATTGATAAATATGGCGCCTTTACACTCAGCGATAAACATATTAAAAAGCCAGCAATAGGCATGTATGACGGGCTTGTTTTGGAGCTGCTAGATACTGCCAACTCTGATTTGTATAGAACATTTGCAACGTACCATCCTAATACAGGTTTTTATGTAGATGGTTACTCCCAAGTGAGTTATAGATCACAGGAAATTACCAACGGTCAAAATCACATATTATCTAGAAGCTACGGAATATCAGTTCCATACGGAAATACTGCAAATGAATCATTTAACCCGCTTTATGTAGCTGCGGAAATTCTAAGAAACGGCCATACAGATGTGTTAGCAAATAAGCGAATTAGTGCATTCCCTGGAATCGAGTACTACAATATTACTAGTGCCCCAGAAGATTCGGCAGTTTCAATAAATGGATCAGCGTATTTAGAGACAATAGTTGGCCTAGCGCTGCATTCGCGCGGCTTATTATCCGCTATCGCACACTCTAGAAATTAAGCCAATAAGATCAGATGTGTTATCATAAGGACAAGCAAGTGGTTAATATTACCTCTCCGTTATCATAATTCGTTTCTAGCAGACTAACTATCATCTCGGTTAGACATTAGAAACTCGTGCGATATTAGTTAAATAAAGGATTAAATAACATGGCCAGTAAATTATACGTAGGCGGTTTAGCTTACAGCGTAACCGAACAAGAACTAGAAGAACTTTTTGCAGAGCAGGGCAAAGTAGTTAGCGCTGCAGTCATTAAAGATCGCGATAGCGGTCAATCAAAGGGCTTCGGCTTTGTTGAGATGTCTACCGAGGAAGAGGCTCAAAATGCCATCAAGAACCTCAGCGGTAAGGACTTAGGCGGTCGTTCAATTACAGTTAACCCAGCAAGGCCTCAAGAAGATCGACGTCCCAGCGGTGGCTCTTACCGCTAAACATATCGAGATTGTTCGCTCCTCCAAACCCTGGCTGAACTCAATGACTACGGTGTCTAGCAACGCCTTAATAGACGTTTTGTCTTTGCATTTCACTAGGGTTGGGGTAACAATTGTCGATGATCTTTCCTCACTTGAATCTCTAGTTGAGCTTCAGCCAGACTTGGTATTTTTAGGTATGAAGTACGTTCCGGTTGACCCTTCGTTAGGTAGGCAAAGTCCACAAATATGGCTTGCCGATTACCTAGAAGTCAATAACATTGCTTACACTGGGTCTAATCAGGCCGCACACGAACTGGAACTAGATAAATCTTTAGGTAAAAACCGTGTTATGGATTTTGGGTTAGCAACTTCGCCGTTTATTGTGGTGAAGCAGACCGTCAGACTTAATAAAAGGCAATTTAACCTAAACTTTCCACTGTTTGTTAAGCCAACCAACAGAGGTGGTGGAGTGGGAATCGATAGTAACTCGGTAGTTAATAATTTTGACGAGCTCGAAGCAAAACTTGAAGCATTATCTCAAGAAAATCAAGCAGATGCTTTAATTGAAGAATATATGCCTGGACGTGAGTTCAGCGTTGCCATACTCAAATCCGATTCTTCGGATTTTTACACAGCCATGCCCATTGAGCTTATAGCGCCAAGTGATGACCAAGGTATAAAAATGCTAAGTAAAAAAGTGAAAGCTTCAAATGTAGAAGCCGTTAAAGCAGTACCAGAAGGTATTATTAGAGATAAAGTAAACATGTTAGCTATTAAGGCCTTTAATGCTTTGGGTGCACGCGACTATGGCCGCATAGACATTCGCTTAGATAAGTACGACGAACCGCAGTTTCTAGAAGCTAATCTTATACCAAGCCTAATAGCCGGCTACGGTTCTTTCCCTAAAGCTTGTTTAGTTAACGTGGGACTAGATTATGATCAAATGATCATAAAAATTGTAAATCTGGCGTTATCACGCCAAACCAACTCTGTTATAAGTGAAGACATTCTCGAGTTCGAAAATATAGCTCCGGTCTCTGACTTAAAAGTAATCATCTAAACTTTACCAATATGCATAAAGTCGTAAATATGGTAGTTTTTTAAATATGAGTGAACTTATTATCCTATCAAAATCCATAGCCCGTCAAACTCATGCCGGGCAGCTTTACGATGAACGTGACTATTATGATGCCCACATAATTCCTGTAGTTAAAATGATAACCAAAATGGGCTACGATGAGGAGTATCAGGCTGTAGGTTATCTTCACGACGTTATAGAAGATAGTAATGGCATTGTAACGGCCAAAAGCTTAATTGAACGAGGAATACCCAAGCCCGTGGTTAGCGCTGTAGAACTTCTTACAAAAATTGGTGAGAAAGACGAAGTATATTTAGGAAAAATAGCTACAAACAACCGAGCAATCGTTGCAAAGTTCGCCGACTCTTCAGTTAACTACGCCGTAACAATGGATCGAATGAGAGAACTCGAAGATGACCAATTTAACAGATGGATCAACAGATACTCTAGAAATATCTCTTTCCTAAAGCCACTACTTCCACCTACAAGTACGAAAATTTAATATTAATTTCGAGCATTCAGATAAGTTATTACTGTTAAAATAGCTATATGCTTTCAGCCAAATTACTCTGGAATGATGTTAAATACGAGCTTAGGCGATATTTCTCAAAACCCAGAACAACACTAAATGGTCTAGTAATTAACTCTATAATTTCTGTGGTTTTCTTTTTGGTCAGTTACTGGCTTGGTGCATATAGTCAAAAACTAGTTCCCATAGCCGCAGCAACCATATTACTCTGGGCTCTGGCCGATGCCTCTCTTACTAATCAACTCCTTTTTAATCGCAAAGATACGCAAAATGCCCTAAAAAAGCAAGGTTCTTTAAAACGACTTTTACTTGTTAAAAACCTCGCAATAGCTGTATTATCCATACCTTTAACAATTGCTTTCGGGCTCATGTTGGTTCTAATTGTTGGCAAGTGGTCGGAATTACTATATGGGGCTATTATGACGTTTGCTCTAATTTGGGGCTGGCTAGGAATTAGCAATGCAATGTCTGTCTATCTGCCATTTGAGTTACTTAGCTTAAAACAATACCTTGGTAATAAACATGTTTGGATTCGGTATGGCTTCGTATACTGCTTGCCATGGATAATTTTACCAATCTACGCAGTTATAATGACTCTGCCAATACTTATGCTAGGCTGGACCAAAGCCGAAGCTGCTCAAGACCATAGGGTAATAGGAATTTTAGTTATCCTAGCGCTTAGTTTAATAATCTGGTTTGGTGGTTTATTAATTGCCGACAAATACTCAAGAAAGACGAACAGCAAAATCAAACAGCACCTAAAATGGTAAACTTTATCTAGCCATTTAAGTATAGGTTTACTATTACAGCATGAGCGAAGCAACTATAAATACACCTGAATTCGATAATCAAACTCTATTTATTGATAGAGCTACAGTTGAAGATGTTGAGCAAATTGAAAAAGTTCGCCGCGAAGGTTGGCTTTCGGCCTATCCTAACGAAGAGCTCGGTATAAGTTACGAAGACATCCGACAAGAACTTGAAGGAGTAAATGGTGAACTTATTGCTCAAACTGTTAACCGCTGGAGAAAAGGCATTGAAGCTGACGTAAATAGTAGTGTGCGAGCCAACTATGTTGCCAGATTAAATGGCAAAGTCGTTGGTTTTGTTGCTCCACGGATAGACGAAAACGGTCAGCGAAGAGTAGGGGCTCTATATGTATCTCCAGATGCTCAGGGCAAAGGAATTGGTACTAAATTATTGCAAAGATCTGTCAATTGGCATGGTCGTGAGAACGACGTTTACCTACACGTAGTGAGCTATAACCAAAAATCTATAGATTTTTACGAGCATTTTGGTTTTGTAAAAACCGGTCATCAAATAATTGATACTTACCCAATAGAACGTATGGAAATACCCGAAATCGAAATGGTATTAAAGGCTAATCATATCAATAAGGATAAAGATGACTGAATCATTAGAAGCGCCAATTCCATTCGCCGAAATTAAAGTCGACGATTCATTAAGCTTGCGCCAACTTAGGCCAGATGAAGCCAATATATTATTTGAGCTTGTAGAAAAAGATCGTGAATATCTAGGAAAATGGCTGCCCTGGGTTGATTCGACAAAGTCACTTGAAGACTCAAGGGAATTTATAAATACAACTATGCAAAAACGGCTAGAAGGATCAGAGTATGGTTACGGAATGATTCTTGATGGAAAAATTGTTGGCCACACCAGTATAATGCATGTTACGGATGGGAAAGACCCAGAAATAGGCTATTGGATTGCCAGCAATGAGTCCGGCAAAGGACTTACAACAAAGGCAGCGACGGCTTTAACCGAATTCGGGTTTAATCAACTCGGTCTACCTAAAATTGTGTTAAAAGCAAAGCCAGATAACATCCCAAGCAACGCTGTTGCTGGAAAATTAGGTTATACATTAACTGGTCAAGAGGACGACCCAATACACGGCATAGTTAACGTTTGGTCATTAGAACGATAATTAAGTATTTTAATACCAATATTTAAATCTTACATTTTGTTTTATTTACACTTTTAGTGTATAATCATTTCTACAAATTAGGAGTTATTATGCCTGCACAAAATGAAGTTGTTGTTAACAGAACCGTTATTGAATCCGGCGTTGTAGGTAAAGACATGTACCATACGGAAGGTAACATACAAACTATAGCGGTGGATGTTGGCGAAACAGTAGTTTTCGTAAACGAAGTAAAACCTAGGCTTAACGAGCAACAATTACAAACTTTGGGTAAACACGGTATAGATGGAAGAACTGTATTAAAAAGCGACCACGACGTAATTGTTATAAGCGAGAGCAAGGCGCGCGAGCTCTTACAAGGAAAGCCCGTTGTTGACAGTGTGGACGTTCTTCGGCAAATGAGGTCTATGCTTTTTCCTCATTTAATTGAATATAACCAGTAGGCTAAATAATCTTCCGGTTCAGCGTAATTTGGAAGGCCACGAAGCCCGGTAGTATAGGCAGCCAAAAAGTACTGAATCTATAGGCAAGGGCAATGCTTAAGCCTAAATCTGCGGAAATCCCAATAGAGGACAAGCCGGCAACCAGACCAGCTTCAGCACCACCGATTCCACCTGGTGTAGGCGTAACGCTAGCTGCGGCCACTCCTATTGTTAACACGATAAAAGTTTGTAACACTGAGGCCGAAGCCCCCATGGCGTGTATGGCCACATAAAGTACAGCTGCGTAGCTTAATGTGATTAACATTGAGAAAAATAAACCCAAAAGTAGACGCAGTGGCCTGGCAGCTATTTTACGAAGATCACGCTTTGTACTTAATATAAATTTTAGTACTGATTTACGTAAATGTTTATTAAATAATAAAGCTAATAGAGCAATAACAGTAAAGGTAAGCACTAATACATATACCCAGCTTGGCATACCGAGTCTTATTGCCTTATTAAGCGGAGTGTGAGAGACAAGAGCCACAACAAAAGTTAAGATCATTAAGCCTATAAAACCGAGTAAGTTGTTTACTGATAATAATGCTGTGGCTTGGTCATTTGAGTGACCTTGAGATACCAAATATTTACCAAAAGTTGCTAATCCACCGGCGCCAGCAGGAAGTAATCGATTCGTAAAACCTGTGGCAAATTGTACTAGCAATGTTTTTGAGTAAGACAGTTTTTTAACTGCAATTGCTTTGTAAACTAACGAGGCCGCAACATAGCTACTTAGAGCAAACACTATGGATAATCCAAACAGTCTTAGGTCGGAGTTTTTAATTATTTTGAGACTTTCTTTAAAGTCGTCTTGCTGAGTAAAAAGCAAAATGCCTGTCAATACGACCATCAAAAATATTACTATTCGACTGGTATTTTTATTTTTATTTGTAACCGACTTTTTAATAGCCATTAGCGTAATAGTAACAGATTAGAATAGGTGTTAAAAGTCGGTTAAAGTCACATTTCAAACTGCCAATGCTACATAACGGTATAATAAAGCTAGTGAATAATCTCAAAACTATTGGTATAGTAGCTGCGTTTTTAATACTTGGTATTACCGTTTTCTTGGGTGTAATATTATTCTCCAGCGGTTCAACTACCAACAAAACCAACGCCATTACAACTGTAAATTCCTGCAAACACACAGGTATAAATCATGTTGTTATAATTCAGAATAGCCAAGCTATGCCCGCTCAAACTAGTGCCGCTTTATGCGATAAACTCACAATCACCAACAATGACTCTGCTGATTATCTTATTGCATTTGGACCACACGAAAATCACATACCGTACGATGGCATTGCCGAGAAACTCTTAAGCAAAGGTCAAAGTCTTACAGTTACCCTTAACCAAGCTGGGGCATTTCATTTTCACGATCATCTAGCAGACGTCGTACAAGGTAACTTCACCGTAAAATAATCCCTGGTACTTTGAGTGACTTTGAAATTAAGTGGTTTTTGTGGTATTTTAAGCTTAGTTAGGTGGGCGGCAAATTCTTCGTTGAATAGCCGTCTTTTTAGTTGAAAATTGCAAACATGGAGGACATTATGCCGAGAGAAACTCAGCCACAAGGCGATAGGGATCAAATAGTTACAGCCGATCAACTAATAAGGTTTATGGATGGCACTATTATTAATGAGGCTTCCGAGTTAGTCAGTCGCGTTGAAGATGGGGTTGAATTTCAGCTTAGGTTGGCACGTGTTATAGATGGTGGCGTTAAAAAACAATTAGCTGCTGCTCTTAGAGAGGTGCTATCTAAGGAGCCAGATATAGAAAATTCACCTATTGTTAAAAAACTAGAGGCATTTTCGAGACCTCAACATAAACACACTCCGCTATTAGATGCCTGCTTAGAAGCTGATGTACCTGCTTATTTGTATGGAGAAGCAGGCAGTGGCAAATCAACTGCAGCTGAGAATGCCGCAGCTATTAGAGGAGTTAATCTGAGAGCGATTTCGTTATCACCTACAACCTCAAAAGCTGATCTGATTGGTTACAGAGATGCCAATGGACTATACAATGGAACCGGTTTTAGGGAAGTATACGAAAAAGGTGGTATCTTTCTTTTTGATGAAATAGACAATGGTAACCCATCGTCTTTAGCATTAATGAACCGAGCGCTTGCAGGGTTTGAGAATGAATTCCCAGATCAGGTAATTGAAAGAGACTGGAATACGCGCATTATGGCCGCTGCTAACACAATTGGTAAGGGAGCTACAGGTCTATACGTCGGCAGAAACGCTATTGACGCAGCTACCTTAGATAGATTTGCAATGATACCTTGGGACATTGATGAAAATCTCGAAAACGAGCTTATGAAAGTAATCACTTACGGTGAACCTGAAAAAATTCGTCTAGATGAAGACGGCATTCCAACCAGAGAACAGTGGCTCCAAGAAGTCCGAGATTTTAGGACCCAGGCTCAAGAAAAGGGATTAAGGGTTGTAATTAGTTCACGATCAGCAATTTATGGTGGAAAGCTAGCCGAGCGTGGTGTTGGTCACCGCTGGCTCACTGAACTTCTAATCTATAAAGGTATGAATGAGACTGATAGACGCAAACTCCGCTAGGCTAATCAAATGATTAGAAAACACGAGCAGAAAGATGACTCTGGTCACATAACTTACATAAGGCAAGTTGATGGTATATATGATCTAAATGATCTTGCAGATAAGCGAATTGCCAAAGGAAATGACCATTTGGGCAATTCTAGTTTATCTGGCTCATTTTCTTTCACAGGAACTGAGTCGTTGGCTGAAGCGGTTCATCTAAGTCGTTATGGATGGCCTGAAGGTACTGAAGGAGTGGCGGCAGTAGCGGATAAACTTAGTGTTGATGACAGCTTACTTAAGAGTGCTCAGAGGATAGATACTTTCTTAGATGTGGCTGGTGATGAACCTGATATTGACGCTTACCTCGAAGGTTCGCCAGACAATATGATCAATTATGTTCAAGATCAACAAAACAATGGCAAAATATTAGACCTAGTTGTAAACGTTACCCAACATGCTAGCGTTGACAAAAAAGAAATTGAAAATCGCGGCGCAGCTATTCTAGTTGCTGTAGAAGCGTTACGATCTCATGGTTATTCAATTGGCATATTTGCTGTAGAGCAGTGTAGTCCTACAGGCTATGGATCATATTACGACAAGCTAAGATACGAAATTCCAATTCTTGAGCCTGGACAAGCTATTAACGTCGATACCTTGGCGTTCAGCTTAATGCACCCCTCGTTTTTAAGACGCTTAATATTTGCTGCCCAAGAAGCAGAAACAGATGATCTAAGACAAAAATTCGGTATAACAGTTCCAGGCGGTTACGGAATGCCCATATCTATAAAAGGGTACGAGCACGTTAGGCCATCCTACATTATCGACAAGGACGACGGCCTTTATAGATCTAGAGCTGACGCCGGTGACTTTGCTCAAAAAATAGTAGAAAAAAGCTTAGAAGTATTAAGCGCTTGAGGCTTTTAATAAGTATTTTCAAGTCTAGAAAAATTAAAGCGATAGAAACTTTGAATTATCTATTTACATAATACTTGTTTATTGTATAATTATTTTATGAGACCAAGTGAGCTACATACCGGACCAGATCATCGATTTTTTTATCCATTAAACGGCGAGATTGAACACCACTCTTCATTCGACACTTCAGACAAGCCAGAGGTTATCATTATCCCAGGTGAAAATCATTTTGCTGTATATAAAGATGAAAATGATCAATTTTCTGCATCAAATATAGAAGCGCGTGCTTTTATACCCCAAGGAGTAAAAATTCAAAAAGTTGCTGAATACAACGTAGATGAAAACGAGCAATCTGCACCATTTTTCCTACAGGGTTACGAATTAGCTCAATTAAATAGATCAGGATCATACGCACCAACTCCAAACGACAAAATCATTTTAAGTGTTGATGATGCAACGTTGGATGATGACTTTACAATAGAGAATTACAGAAAGCCTAGATTCGGAGTTGGTGGAACTCTTATTATTCCGGCAAGCAGATCGCTTCCTACTAGATCTGATTTTCATCTTTCTAATTACGTACCCGCAAGCTATGAACTTTTAGGTTTTATAAACCAGAAAAATAAGCTAGTTGTGGCTAGTACTGCATCTTTAGGTATACAAAAAATAGTAGATTTATGTGTCGCAGCTAATTCTACCCAAAACGACCTAGAGCAATCTTTATTACATGACGAGTTGTGGTCAAATTCTTTAAGCGGTCTAGTTGAAGTAAAAGCTAGATTAGGACTAGTTGCTTATCTTAAGTATTTCGATGAATTAAACCAAACAAACTTTTTACCAACCAAAGAAACTGATAAAAAAATCAATGGGCCAGTAAATCTAGACAAGCATCAAATTCGACTCCGTAGGCTAGTTACGGCTATGCGCAGCAAAAGCGATGTGCCGGTGCGTAAAGAGCTCAGCTAAAAACGAATCGACTAATCTAATTCGATGAGTAAATGGCAACCCAGTCAACCAATTGGTGACCAGTACCGCCAGCAGCCGTGCCACCGGGTTCAGTTTGTAGTTGGTAGCGCTCGAGGCCAGAGAACAAAGCTCGCGTTGTAGTACCAATTAGTTGGCCATCTACATAGAACGATCTCGAAGTTGGTGTCCAGTCCTGCTCGTAGGTATGCCACTGGGTCAAGTCTACGTTCTTGCTGTAGTTCTCTTGCGAGCCACTTCCACCGTAGTGGGCAAAGGCATCAACACTACTAGAGTTTAGATCCATTTCGGGGAAATCGGTCTCGGCTGACTGCCAATCGGCATCATTTTGTGGCCATAACAAGAAGGCATCGTGGTAGCCCGAAATTGAGTCTGTTTTCATGCGTACCATGTACTTGCCATAAGTCTGATACTGACTACCGCTAGCTAATATAGGCGAGGGATTTGCGCCTTGGGCATGACCGTTTATTGGGTGCAGGTAGAAATCTAGTACACCATCGTGAACGCTAAGTACTTGTGATGGTTCGTAGCCTGGAGAACCCCCAGTATATGTAGCTGGCCATCCGTCTGGATATTCAGTCCACTTACATCCGCCGGTATAGACAACCGCATCGGCATTGCTCGTACCCCAAGACCCCATAGCTGCAGCCTTGGTGAAATCTTCACCGCAAACCTGAGTGTAGCCCGCAATTGTCCCAGGCAAGGCCACTCCAGATGGCGATGCCGTGCTAGTTGTGGTACCACCTGACCCAGAAGTGCTACCCGTGCCGCCCGTGCTTCCAGTGGTGGCGGTATTTACAGTTATAGTTACAGGTGGAGTGGCAGTTGCAGTACCACCAGTACCGCTGCAACTTAAGTTATAGGTGCTTGTAGCCGTAGGCGTAACTGTTGTGGTGCCAGATGTAGCTTTTGTGCCCGACCAAGCTCCACTTGCAGTACATGTAGTCGCATTTACTGAACTCCACGTTAGGGTGCTCGACTGACCGACTGTTAGGGTCGTTGGGCTAGCATTAAGACTAGCCGTTGGCGTAGCCACGGTCGCTGTGTAGGCTAGTTTAATACTAGTAAGTACTGGGGTAATAGTTGTATCAGTAGTACCAAGCGTAGCTTTAATTTGTATATATCTGCTACCTGGCAACGTAGCCAAGCTACTGCTTGCCGTCCAAGCCGACCAGCTAGAATTATCTGTGCTCGTTCGAACTTGATAAACAATACTTGTACCGTTCGGTGTGGTCGCCTGAGGGGTTAATGAGTTCCAAGTAACCGAACTTCCAGCATCGTAACTAAGCGTAATGCTGCCTGTTGATCCGTAAACAATTGTGGGCGGAGGAGTAGCCGTTGAACCCGTGCTTCCCGTTGAGCCCGTGCTGCCTGCAGGTGTACCAAACACGCTTATTTCCCATATAGAAAAGCCCCATTGTGTGGCTGCTTTTGTTGCGAATATGCGCACGTATCGTCCCGTACCATTAACACCTGTTAAATCATTAGTTGAACCTGATCCGGTTGTAGTTGAATAAATGGTAACCCAGTTTGTCGCATCGTTAGATACTTGAACTTGATATGCCTTGGCGTAAGCCACCTCCCAATTAATATTTACCTCGCTAACTTTGTAGCTAGCGCCTAGATCTACATATATCCATTGCGGGCTAGTGTATTGGCTTCCCCAACGAGTATTAGGTTTGCCATCAAAGGCAGAAGAGGCTGTTAGACGTCGATTGTGCGGAAAGCCTCTATTTGTTGATGAAGCTAAGGAAGGTCGATTAAGGGCTAGATTTGCTGAGGTATTAGAAGAATTCGAGCTACCTCCACTTGATCCGTTAGCAACAGAATTGCTACTACTTATCTGTTGCGTAAGACTAACTGTGTTATTCGCTACGGTTACGCCACTAAGCGTGCCGCCGTTCCAGTCTGCCGTCGTTGACCATGTTTTAGTAAGAGCAACCGTTGAAGCAAAACTACTAATAATAAAGTAGCCGCCTAGTCCAGCAAATATAAGAATAAACATCAAAGCTAATGGATTGCGCCATGGTCCTTTGTTAAACTTGAACGCGCCATTCTTAGATGCTTTACCGTTTTCTGGGCTAATTACAATGTTTGGCTCATCAGCACCTAAACCCGGCGCAATGGTTTTAGCTTGATGCGCCTGACTTGAATTGTTAGTTTTAACGTTAATTTTGGTTTCAGATGAATCACTTGGATTTTCACTATCCATGATTTATTTCCTCAATACATAAGTGTTTATGTTTTGATTTTACAACAAAATAATAATTCCACCTATTGGCCGTTAATCGTAAGCTTTTTGATATGATGAAATCATAAGTAAGATAAATTGTCTTATTTTTACTAATATATGGATAAGTTCACCTAAATAATCATGGACGACTCACAAATTCAGAACCTGATTGAACAGTCAGTTAATGTAATACTGAGTAATCAGCAAAAGTCTGGAGCTTATCCCGCTTCTCCAAATTTTAAGAATTATCAATACTGTTGGTTCCGCGATGGTAGTTTTATTGCCGATGCCATGAGTCGAGCGGGGCAAGTTGAATCAGCAGAAAAGTTTTTTGAATGGTGTGCGAAGATTATTAACGATCGTCGTGAACAAGTTCTAAACGGAGCGAAGCTAGAAGCCAGATACACTTACGATGGTAAAGAAACAACAGATGAGTGGGAGACTTTCCAGCTCGACGGCTTTGGACTTTGGCTATGGGCTATGAAGCAGCATCAAGTAAGGCATAATCGGTCTTTAGATAATTATCAAGAAGCTGCCGGACTTGTTCAACATTATTTGGTAACCCACTGGGATGAACCAAGTTACGACTGGTGGGAAGAAAGTATAGGCACACACGCTGCAAGTCTTTCTTGTGTATATGCGGGGCTAAAAGCTTACGATCATCCCGAAGCCCAAGCATTAAAACAAGTAATTAATGCTTCTAACGAGCGGGTGGATGCTAGTCTTTTGATCACAGGTATACTTGGTGAAGTCGAAGAAAATTCCTTCGCATCTGTTTTAGAAAGAATTGAAGCTGATCTTAAGTGTTCCACAGGTGGAGTTCACCGTTATAAAGATGACGTATTTTTTGGTGGTGGTGAATGGCCGGTTCTTTCTGGATTACTAGGTTGGTACTACGCAATAACTGGACGTGATGTAGCGGCACATATTCAGTTGGCTTGGATAAATAGCCAGCTAGACAGCAACGGATGGCTGCCTGAGCAATCTCAAAATCACTTACTTCACCCGGAGCACTACCAAGAATGGGTAGATAAATGGGGAAAACCAGCTCGACCACTTCTTTGGTCGCACGCCATGGCAATAACGCTAGCAAAATCTTTATAATATCACTCAACTATTTACTTATCTTCATAGTATGTTATAATCTATTTATAAGCTTTAATGGAGAATATATGCCTGTATTTTCAAGAGAAAACGGTCAGCATAACAATGTTATGAGATCTGTTTGGGTTGAAATTTTACCATTTACCGACCCTAAAGATAATAAAGACAAAACCGTTTATCAAATCTCACCTCAATTAACTGAAGATGAATATAACATTTTACTTTTAAACAATCCTGAGTTTCATACTGATTTTGGATCTGCTGTTCATTTTGCTTTGCCTAAAGGTGACAAAATGACCGAAACTCGTATTCCGGGTCGAACTGACGAATCACGACTTGCTATAGGTGAAGAACTCGGTCGGTCTGCAGCTCTGATTAAAGGTTTTGGCGGCGTTGTAGTATCAGGCTTAATCGACAGTAAAGAAGTTTTCGAAGTTATAAGTATTGATCCTATTCAGTCTTCTCGCTAAACCACTTCGCCCAATCTTCTGGATTCTCACGCTGTAACATATGTTGAATTACGAACTGCATTACAGTGTGAAAACCGTGATCTAATTCATCTAGGTTAACGTTTAGCCCCCAAGCATGAATTCGGTTTCTGGCCTCAGTTAATAAATCAAAGACCTCTTGTTCGTCGGCGTTCATCTTTGCCATATTACCTCCTATATATATGAATGTATTTTACATCTTTGTATTTCAACGAGTATAAACATAAGAAAGAACTTATGTTTTTTTAAACTTATATAATATAATCAAACCATAAACACTTATAACTGAAGAGGGTAATAAAAATTATGGATGAGGTGCATCCTGAAGAATCAACAGAAAATAATATTAAAGTTGAAATAAAAAACACAGGCATAACAGATCACAAGGTAGCTCCAAGCACACCCAACGAAACACCTGGTATTGTAGTTAGTCCAGAAAACGGGGCAGGTGGCAAAGGAAGTAGTCTAAATAAAAACATTTGGCGAAACCCAATTGCGCTTGTTTTTATAGCGATATTTGCTATCGGTGGTGGATACTTGCTTATTAACAGCTTTGCATCGACAGTTTCGTTAACAAAATCTTGGTCCACCACAGCAGACTGGAACAGCGGTGCATTGAATAAAGTGGTAGTTGCCAATAATACAGTGACTCTAGCCACAGCGACAACAACTACAACTGGAGGCAGCACTGGCTCAACGGGAAGTACCGGTGGTTCAACTGGCAGCACCGGAGGATCTACGGGATCAACGGGAAGTACCGGTGGTTCAACTGGCAGCACTGGTGGATCTACGGGCAGTACCGGAGGATCTACTGGTTCAACAGGGAGCTCTGGCGGTTCAACTGGCAATACCGGTGGCTCTACCGGCTCAACGGGAAGTACTGGTGGATATACGGGCAGTACCGGAGGATCAACGGGCAGCACTGGTGAAAGCGGTAGCAGCAATGGCTCACTAAATTCAAAAGATCTGGCACTTCACCGACCATCACGTGCCTCATCTATTAATAGGGGTAATCCGCACAATACTTTACTACCGGCTTATGCCGCTTTTGACGGTAAGGCTAATACTCGTTGGGGAAGTCGCTATAGCGACCCGCAATGGATATATGTTGATCTTGGCAAAACATACAATATAAGTGAAGTTAAGCTAACTTGGGAAGTAGCCTATGGTAAGGCATACCAGATTCAGGTCTCCAACAATACTAAGAACTGGACTACTATTTACAGCACTACGACTGGTACTGGCGGCGTAAACGATCTAACTGGTCTTAAAGGTTCGGGTCGTTACGTTCGAATGTATGGTACTGCTAGAGGCACAAAGTGGGGCTACTCTCTTTGGAGCATGAACGTATACGGCAGCAGCGCTACTGTCGCTGTTAGCAGTGCATCATCAACTAATACTGGAGTACTCGGCGCAACTACCGGGCCAACTTACGTTCCAGCCGGAGATATTACCCTCAGCTACGACGCCGGAAGTACGGTAAACTGGACAACAATTGCCTGGGGGACTAATACTCCAACTGGCACCAATATTACATACGATCTTAGAACAAGTTCAGATAATTCAACTTGGTCCACTTGGATAAGCAGCACCAACATAGCTAACCTTGCTAATAGCCGATATGTTCAAGTAAGAGCTAACTTGTCTACTACAGATACAACAGTTACTCCAAGCTTGACGGGCTTAACTCTTAACTATGATGCTACCGTTGCAACCCCAACTGCAACTCTAAGCGGCACCCCAACAACTATCACAGCCGGTCAAACGAGCACAATTAGCTGGAGTTCAGTGAACGCCACTACCTGTACTGCTAGTGGCTCATGGACCGGAGCACAAGCAACTTCAGGTTCAATCACAGTTACACCAACCGCTACTAGCACCTACAATCTTAGCTGCAATGGCTCCGGTGGAACCGTAACAGCCACACCTGTAACCATTACCGTTAATCCGGTAGTAAGTACTGGTGGAGGTGGAGGATCATCTAGCGCACACGTAATGGTAATAATGATGGAGAATCAGCCATACAGCAGCATAATTGGTAACTCCAGCGCGCCATATATGAACAGTCTGGCTAAAAGCTATCAATCGGCCACAAACTCCTATGGAGTAGGTCACTATAGTCTAGACAACTACCTAGCAATGATTTCAGGCAACTTCTATACCTGGTCAACAGGTGACTGTGCTCCAGGTTCTGGCTGTCAGACAAGTGCTACTACCTTGGCTAATCAGCTCGACACGGCAGGTGTTTCCTGGACAGGCTACTTTGGAGGAATGACATCTAACTGCAGTAAATCAGATCAGGGTGGAAGTAGTGGTTATGGCGTTCGACACAATCCATTCGTTTACTTTACAAATGTAGTTCCCGCAGATTGCGCCAAAGTTGTTCCAGACACAAACATGCTTACCGACCTAAATTCAAGTTCAGCGCCTAACTTTGTTTGGTATAGCCCAGTAATGTGTAACAACGGTGGTGGTGATGCTAGTTGTGCTACGATCGCTAATGGCGATACTTGGCTTTCCAAGGAAATACCAGCCATTCAGGCAACATCTTGGTACAAAAACGGTGGCAAGATAATCCTAACCTTCGACGAGAGTTCCGACAGCGACACATCCGGCCAAAACGGTGACGCCGGCGGTCATGTTTACACAGTCGTTATATCAGCTAATGCATCAGGTAAGGGAAGCTTTACTACCTACATCGACAGTTACGGCATACTAAGGTCAATTCAAAACTCCTACGGACTTAGCTGCTTGGGATCATCCTGCAACGCAACTTCTGGTTCAATAGGTCTTTAGACCTTAGTGTTGGTGTCCGTAAGATCTTTGTTGCTGTGGGCCAAGCGTACGCTTGATCATCACACCTGCAGCAATAGTACTAATCGCACCATTAGCAACTATTACGTAATTAGCAGCTCCAGGTACCCAGTGCTCTGCGGCTAAGCCTCCAGCGTAAGCCCAAGATGTGCCTGAATCCAAGATTCCATGAAGCTTTGCATCTAGTTGGGCGCCATGTTCCTCATGGCTATGGTCATCTTGGTGCTCAGCAGAATGTATTTTCCTTGATACTTTTGTGTTGAGTGCAGCAGCACCCGCAGCAGCCAATATTGTTACAGTGTTTGCTTCTTCATAATGACCTTCGGCTGCGTTTACACCGGCCCACACCCCAGTTGCTATACCACCGGCTGCCAGAATTAAAGCCGATGTTCTTCGCAAGTTACGACTTCTATTTGGCTTAGCATCCATTGCTGAACCAGTTACTCCGTAGCCTACAGCATCTGCTGTATTGTGTGCGCTATCAGCATAAAAACCAACATTACCTGTGAAAAAGCCAATTGCAGCCTCAGCCACCGCTATACCAAGGTTCATGTAAAAGGCATAACGCGAAGCTTGCCTTGGAGTATGACTCTCTTGATTGTGATACATGGCAAGCCTAACTAATTAAGCAGTCTCGCCAACGCCTATTGTCCGACCCATATATAAGTCTCTAGACGCAGATTCTTCAGAACTAGATTTTGTAGCTACAATTACTCCAGCTATGCCTAAACAGCCAACAATTATTTCTGTGGTTAAAATACCCGGTATTTTGTTTAGATTTTCTCCAGACGCAAGCTGATACACAAATAAAGAGTCTGGAACAAGCGATACAACAGCAGAAGCAATACCTAATCCAATGCGACTACGCCTGGTTTCAAAAATACCAGGTTGTATCTGGTCTGGAACTCTCGTCAAATGATCCGGATTTGTCATATTTTTATTATACTAGCTATAAATATATTTGTCAACGTTCTGACAGGGGTGCAGGCAATTCATTGTAATGTGGAATTCTTGGCCTAAGACTAGCCGCTAAGTCGTTTACAGATTTGCGGGCAATTATACCCACCATAGCTATTTCGGCTTTTTGCTGTGGTGTTAATTCGCGATTAGTATTAACACCTTCACTTCCGCGATCCGTCCGGGGATGAACCTCGATCGTGTAACTGCCGTCTCTTAGATGACCTAACGCTTTAATAGCCATTTTAAGCCTCGCTTATTTACAAAAAGCTCTTGGGAGAATAATTATACCACTAGCAAATACAATTAAACAATGAAGATTTGTGAGTTAAAACACAAATACGAAAACAATCGTTGTTTAACAGATGTAATTCGGTTATGCTATTAACAATGATTGGTAAAAAACTATGGGTGTGGCTTTGAACTGGGTTTTGGCAATTAATGCCGGATCGTCGAGTATTAAATCTTCTTTATTTGATGCCGATAATCTAGAGCTGCGTAGCCAAATAAATATTACTGGGGTTAACATCCATAACCAAACACTGTCTATCACAGATCAGGACGGCCATAAATCTAACGAAGAGTTTAACCTAAATAGCATCAAGGAAATCATCAATAAATATGTTGATACTTTAAAAAGTCAGATTGGCGACAACGCAATTACTGGAATCGGTCACCGAATAGTTCACGGTGGACCACATAATCTCAAAACCAGATTAATCGACGAGGATTTCGAGAACGAATTAAACAGTTTAATCGATTACGACCCGGAGCATTTACCTATGGCTATGACTGTCGTAGAAGTTATGAAGCAAAACTTTGATGGTATTAGCCAGGTGGCCTGTTTAGACACCGCTTTTTATGCAGACATGCCCACTCTTGCTAAGCTAACAACTCTACCTAGAAAGTATTACGACCAGGGAGTGAGACGCTATGGGTTTCACGGATTATCTTATACATACCTAAGCACAGAGCTTAATGCAAAATATGGTACTACCACCGCCGAAGGGCGAGTTATTTTTGCTCACTTAGGCAGCGGTGCAAGCCTAACAGCCACTTTGCACGGTCGACCAGTCGACACTACTATGGGCTTTACTCCAACATCTGGGGTTATGATGAGCACTAGAACTGGCGACATCGACCCGGGGTTGGCATGGTACCTGGAACGCAGTGAAGGCTTAAGCGCAGAGCAGTTTAATCACATGGCCAATTTTGAATCGGGATTATTGGGAGTTTCAGAAGATTCGGGGGATATGTACACGCTCATTCAAAATCGGTCAGGTAATGTTAAAGCGACTGAGGCGGTTGATCTATTTTGTTATCAGGTAAAAAAGGCTATTGGCGCACTAACAACAACATTAGGTGGACTCGATACGCTGGTATTTTCGGGTGGCATTGGCGAACCCTCAGACATAATAAGGGCCCAAGTGCTTAGTGGCTTGGAATTCCTAGGTATACAGATTGATCAGGCTAAAAATCTGGATCAACAAGAGAAAATATCGACCAATGATAGCAAAGTTGCTGTTTATGTAATTCCTACTAACGAAAACCTAGTCATTGCCAGAGAAGTTAAACAGTTATTAGAAAAGGAAATAAAATGAACTCCGACACACCGCTGAGCCAAGACGAATTAAACAAAATTAACGCTTTTTGGCGAGCGGCCAATTACTTGTCGGTCGGGCAGATATACCTTTGTGATAACCCGCTTTTAAGAGAGCCTCTAAAGCTAGAGCATGTTAAAAAACTACTTCTTGGCCACTGGGGCACTACTCCTGGCCAAAACTTTATCTACGCTCACCTTAACAGAGCTATTAAGCATAATGATTTAAACATGATCTATATCTCCGGACCTGGACACGGTGGACCGGCAATGTTTGGAAATGTGTATTTAGAAGGAACCTTTAGCGAATACTACCCAGAAGTTACGGAAGATGAAGCCGGCTTAAAGAAGCTATTCAAGATGTTTTCTTTTCCTGGCGGGCTGTCGAGCCACGCATCACCTCAGGTGCCTGGTTCCATACATGAAGGCGGTGAATTAGGCTATTCGCTGAGCCACGCTTTTGGTGCGGTTTTCGATAATCCGGATCTAATTGTTACCTGTGTCGTGGGAGATGGTGAAGCCGAAACCGGACCATTAGCAACCGCCTGGCACTCAAACAAGTTTCTTAATCCCCAAACCGATGGTGCTGTGTTGCCAATTCTTCACCTTAATGGCTTTAAGATAAGTAACCCCACAATACTCGCCAGAATTGAGCACGACGAGCTCGAACAACTCTTCCAAGGCTATGGTTGGACTCCCTACTTTGTAGAGGGTGACGAACCCGAAAAGATGCACCAACTTATGGCCGCCAAGCTACAGGAAGCGATCGATGAGATTAAGCGTGTCCAAGCCAATGCGCGCAAAAATAACGACACCACTAGGCCCCGCTGGCCAATGATCATTCTTAACTCTCCCAAAGGTTGGACTGGGCCAAAAGAGGTCGGCGGCAAAAAGGTTGAAGGTAACTTTAGATCTCACCAAGTACCGATTATTGTTGATGAATCATCGCCAGACAATCTTAAACTGCTCGAGGACTGGCTCAAGAGTTATAAACCTGAAGAGTTATTCGATTCTAACGGTCGACTTTTACCGGAGCTAGCTGAGCTAACGCCATCTGGTGATCGCCGCATGGGCGCTAATCCGCACGCCAACGGAGGCAAATTCTTAAGAGAACTTCAACTGCCTGACTTTCGCCAATACGCTGTGCCTATTATTGAACGAAGTTTATCTAATGCAGGTAATGTACACGCTATCGGACCATACTTAAGAGATATAATTAAGTTAAACGAGAAACATCATAACTTTAGGCTGTTTGGTCCCGATGAAGCCATATCTAACAGGTTAGAAGCCGTTTTCGAAGCAACCAACCGCCAATGGTCGGCCCGAATTAAGCCCGACGACGAATTCTTGGCCACTACTGGCTCGGTGCTAGATTCCATGTTGAGTGAGCACCAGGCCGAAGGTTGGCTGGAAGGTTATTTGTTAACTGGGCGCCACGGCATATTCCATAGCTATGAGGCCTTTATTAGAATTGTCGACTCCATGGTCAACCAGCACGCCAAGTGGATCAAAATGTCGTCCGAACTGCCGTGGCGCTACGACATTGCCTCGCTAAACTATCTTTTAACGTCGCACGTCTGGCGGCAGGATCACAACGGCTTCACCCACCAAGATCCGGGTTTTATAGATCACTTGCTTAACAAAAAGGCCGCCGTGGTACGCATTTACCTGCCACCAGACGCCAACTGCCTACTATCTGTTACCGACCATGTTTTAAAGAGCCGCAACTATATAAACCTGACTATTACTGGTAAACACGAGAGCCCTCAGTGGCTAAGCATCGACGAAGCTATTGAACACTGCACTAAAGGCATAAGTGTTTGGGACTGGGCTAGCAATGATCAGGGCAGTGAACCAGACGTTGTGATGGCCTGTGCCGGTGATGTTCCGACTCTTGAAACTCTAGCGGCGGTATCGATTTTAAGGCAACACATGCCCAATCTAAAGATCAGGGTAATTAACGTAGTCGACCTTATGCGACTGGAGCCAGATACCGAACACCCACACGGCTTAAGCGACGCCGAGTACGACGAGCTATTCACTCGAAACAAAGAAATAATCTTTGCCTTCCACGGCTATCCTTGGGTGGTGCACCGTATTACTTATCGCCGTGCCAACCGCAATATTCATGTTCGCGGTTACAAAGAAGAGGGCACCATTACCACCGCCTTCGATATGACTGTGATGAACGAAATGGACAGGTTTCATCTGGTTAAAGATGTAATAACGAGGTTGGGGCTAGAATCTCAGGAGGCGATCAACCTTAAAGAGCTTATGGACCAAAAGCTAATTGCTCACAAAGATTACATAAACATTAATGGCGTCGATATGCCCGAGATTCAAAACTGGAAGTGGCAAGTTTAAGCCAATAAACAAAGCTAGTTCGACGTAGTTGTTACCAATTGACTTAAGTGGTATAATAGTCTTCTCTAACAGGGATCGATTATAACAGGGAAGATTCATGCCACGACTAAGCAATGCTCAATTATCTAAATCACATCAGGGCAAATACTCCACTCTTGGTCAGCGCACTCGAGGCCGAAATAAGAACAGCGACTATTCACCTCTGAATACCCGCGTATTACATGAGCTCGTAACACCCGAGAAACCAACAGCGCCAGGTTTTGAACGCCAACTAATTTTTGGTGAGGAAAGTTCTGGTCTCTTAAGTGTCCTCGGTGTTAGATTAAACACAAATAATGGGCTAACCGTAGCTTTCACCGGTGAAAGCACTCTGCCAGAATCAGTTATTAGCCTGTCGGACAAGAGAGTGTTTCACCATGGAGAACATTTACATATTACAGGGCTCGTTAATAAGAAATACATGGGTGAAGTAGGGCTGAACGGTAGCGGTATAGCCTTAGCTAATCCGGTTGAGATTAACCACGAAAAAGCACCTGCCAAAACCCGAATATTTATTCCTCTCTCTCTTATCCCAGATGGTGTTAGTCTCGAAACCACTACTGAGCTCACCAGAATAGTAAGCGATGAAAGAATCATCTTGTCGGCGGTAATAAACCCTGATTCACAAGTATAATGCTAATGCTTGCTATTATTAGTCTTTTGTGTTAGTATAACTATATGGAAATTTACGACGGGAACGTACCTCTAACTTACGACGAGTGGGCCGTAGCAGTTCATGGCATTATTGGAGTTGATTATTATCCCGGTCGGCGAAAGCGTAGAGCGGATAGAGAATTGAGACGAATAAAAAATCTAGATACGCCGAAAGATTTAGCCGCAATTCTTGGCCCCAGAATGAATGTGAAGATAGATGGTAATTTTGACTCTGGATACAATCTGGCTTTAAGAAGTAAATTTGGTCTAAAAGGACTTTGGACTTATCTTAATCGCAAGGTCGAATACAATATCACTAACGTACCCGGAGCAGTTAAGGCCGAGATTACCAAAGACGAAGTTGTTTCAACTTATATGCCACTACCAAGTGTTGGGCCAATGGGAATTGGCACCACAGGCAAAGCAACAATAGGTCAGCACACTGCGGAGACTATAGAAAGTTATGAAGATAGAGTTCTACTCTTAGAAACAATCGAAGCAGCAGCTAAAGCTAACCAAAACCGCTACCCAGTCCAATCTAAAAACTGGAGCTAGTTCAAATTTAAAGGCATAAGCTCAACAGCTCGCTGTAACAGATAACGATGCGAGCCATGAAGTGCAAAATTGCCTAGAACTTCATTTACCGGGAAGAAGGCTACGGTCCTTGCATCGTCGCCAGCTCTTATAGAGTCTAGGTCTAACTCATCTGCATTTGGAATGAAGAGATAGGCATGATTATTGGGCCAAGCGTTAGCCGTCTGTCTTAAATCGGCCACCGGACCCTCGTAAACAGGAATATATCGGCAGCTATAAGGCAAAGTTAAGTTAGTTTCTTCTTTAAGCTCACGGATTGATGCGTGAACGGGATACTCGTTCTTATCTAAGAATCCACCTGGAAGTGAGTAATCACCAGTGTCATACCTTTCAATGAGCAACACTGAATTGCGAATTATCACTATAGCGTCGGCGGTTTCGTTTGGACCCCATTTCCAGTAGGCACCCTTGCCGGTGACAGCGCCAATTGTGGGATCTGCGATCATCCGGTGAATCCAGGGGTGCAACGGTCGTCCTCTAGAATCTAGCGACAACCCCATTTCTGTAAACTTTATCTGATCAGCCTCGGTTGGGGCATTTTCGTCATCAAAGCGACCCTTATTGGTGTTAGCCTCCCATGGACCATCAGGTAAAACTAGTCGGCCGTCGACAGTAGCCTCCGGGCTACAGGCGTCTAGTACCAGTCTATCCTTTAGGGCAGGGTAGCCAGGGTAGTTCAGGCGGGCAATATTATCTCGAAGCAAATCAATTTGGCGGCTCGAAGCCAATGGATCAGGTTTAAGCTGGGAATAGCCTTCAAGTTGTCTCATTTATTTCGTCCCTATCAATTTTAAATGGCCCGTCGGCATACATTTTTACTTTCTCTTGTGGGCCTGTAATCTTACCTGAATCGTCGCTCATCTTAACAGCTTCGGCCCACACATTCAACAAGTTGTCTAGCGCCATGGTAGCCTTCATAACAACGTTTAGAGTTTTTAGCCCAAGGTCGTTGGTAAGTGTTGTACCCCAGCCAAACACTACGTTAATGCGACCACCGAAGTGTTCCTGCAAGGCAACTATTTGATTAATATCGAGTCCATCGCTAAAAACTACTGTTTTATCTAGCGAATCTACACCGTGCGATTCATAGAATTCTATCAGTTTTTCGCCATAAGCCACCGGATCGCCCGAGTCTTGTCGAGTACCTTTCCAGTCTTTGGCCTGCTGAGGAGTAAAATCGCTAAAGAAGAAATCAGTCTTGAACGTATCTGTTAAGGCTATACTGTAATCCTCACCGTACTCTTCATACCAATCCTCCAGGAACTGATTGTGAGAGCCTCTAATATCCTCACCGCGGGCATCGGCCAGAGCGGCGTATACCATGGTCATTTCATGAGCAAAAGTACCGATTGGCTTAACGCCGTACTTGTTCGCAAGTGCAACGTTCGATGTACCAATAAAGTTATCCGGGCATTCGGCAGCGAGTCGTTCTAGAACGTGCATTTGCCAACGCAGCGAGAAGCGTCGCCTGGTGCCAAAATCAGCAAACTTTATATCTGGATTATCTTTTAGAATAGCGATTTTTTCGCTTAAGCGCTTATCGCCCTCGTTGTAAACATCAATAGGATTCAGGTTGTGCTTAATCATGTAGTTTTCAAAGTAGGCCTCATTAACCTGGCTCATAACTACCGTTTCCCAAAAAGTTGCCATTTCCCAAGGTCCCGTGGTGTCTATGGCAAGATCATCTTTGTCTTCGTCGTAACGAACCACTGCCTCGGGCATACTACTAGACTTAATGTGATCTAAGTATTCTTGGCTAAACACAGCCTCGTCATCGCTGTTTGTAATACTTCCCAAGTAGGCCAGTTCCATGTCGCTCCAGCCCTTATCGCGAATAGCATCGAACCGGGCTTGAAGATTATCGGGGTCTATGTAGTCAAGCAACCGCTGATTGCCGCGATTTTTAAAAGTAAATCTAACTTCGGCGTTAGGTTCCTTATTAAAGGCAACCTGGCTCATGGTTGGCTTGTAGTAGTCGGTGCCGGCACTTATTAGGGCTGACTCGGCTAACGGGCCAATCATAACGGGGTAGGGTTCCTGTTCTTCGGTAAGTGGTCTGGTGAGTTGTTCGGTAGTTAACATAACGGCTCCTTTTAGGCCTCAAGCTCGGCAATGATTTGATCTGTAGACTTAGTTTGTATTCCAAAATTCTTAAAATCTTCTAGCATGTGCTCGGACGCTTCGTCGGTTATGCCTTTTGTGGCATCAATTGCCACGGTTACCTCCATGTGTGGAATGCGAGTTTTAAGATCAATTGCAGTTTTGCCTACACAGTAATCCAAAGCCAAACCGCCTAATGTAACTTCCGTTATGCCTCGTCTAGAAAGAACATCAGGCAGGGTACGGTTATCTTTATCCCAAGAAAAGTAAGCGCTGTAGCTCGTGTCTTTTTGGTCCTTTAGTAGCGCATCGATACCTTTCTTAAAAGCAACCGTGTCTGGTAAAACTTTTAATCCAGGGTGAAGCTCGGCACCTGGTGAATTAGCCACGCAGTGAACCGGCCAATTATTTACAAAGTCTGGGTGCGTGCTAAAGTGTGCAGTTTGGGCAGGGTGCCAGTCTTGAGAAGTAAATGTAAGAAGACCATGACCCGCAAAAGCTGCTAATAAGCGGTTTGCAGGTGGTACCACTAGCTCTCCGTCGGGTACAGCTAATTCGCCAAATCCCAATTCGTTCAAATTCGTGCCTTCTTCAGCCGGCATAAAACCTCGCTGAACATCTATTATGCCTAGTGCTTTGCTCATAACAATCTCCTTTGCAAATTATTGTACTAACTACACTTAGTAGTGTATATATCCCTTAGTGTATTGTCAACACTAATTAATACTTTACTTACTCCCACCAGTGTTGGGGGAGTTTAATCTATGCTACGGGAGTGTGTCTGTAAGTTTTGTTGCTTAAACTTGTAGAGCTGAGCCGGTCGGTGGGCACCTTCTTGGTAATAATCTGAGGTTGGTTCAACAATATCTAACGATAAATACTTTTTTCTAAAGTTGCGCTTGTCTAGGTCGTGACCCAGAATGGCCTCATATACCGACTGAAGTTGGGTCATTGTAAATAGTTTAGGCAGTAATGCATAAGCGGCATTTGTATAGGAGATTTTAGATATAAGTCGGTCATTGGCATATTTAATAATGTCGCCGTGGTCATAAGCTAATTCCGGCAGCTTCTTAACAGGGAAGAACTGGGGTTTTTGGGCAGTCGATGATTTTTTAATCTCTATGGCTTCACCTAGACCCATGTAGGTTACACTAACGGCGTGACCGCGAGGGTCCCTAGCTACGGTGTCGAAAGTGTAAAGCTGCTCAACTAAAGATAGGCTAGTGGTTTTGAGTCCGGCCTTGGTACTAAGAATCCTGGCCATAGCAGCGTGCGTTGTCTCGCCGGCTGCGCAATAACCGCCAGGCAGTGCCCATTTGCCTTTAAATGGCTCGTCGGCACGCTCAATAAGTAGAACAGACAGCTCGTCGTTAATGATCATAAATATAACGCTATCGACTGTTAGTATTGGCGGTTGGTAAGTGTTACTCATACAAGATTAGTATAACCTATGTGGTTACTCCGCGCTCCATATGCCTTTGCTGCCGAGTTCCGGTGGCATACGCCAATCGCCGCGGGGACTAAGGCTTATTTTACCGGCTTTTGGTCCGTTCGGCATATTCTCGCGCTTAAACTGCGATTGCCTGAACCTCTTTTGGAAAACACCTAGCCACTTATCTATCTGGGATTTATCGTAAGTGCCGGCAAAAGCGTGCTCAGCCAAATAGGCAATCTTAGCTGGCTCATCACCCCAACGGATAACCTGATGCAAGAAAAAATCGTGCAGTTCATATGGGCCAATTATATCTTCGGTGGTCTGACTAATTCCATCGGTTTTGTCATTAGTTAACTCCGGTGAAATAGGAGTTTCTATAACTGCTTGAAGGGTTTGGCTAGCGGCGCTGAATTCATCTTTGTTACCTAAGTGGACAACCAGTGCACGCACCAGGGTTTTGGGTATAGTGGTGTTAACGTTGTAGTGGCTCTGTTGATCAGCGTTGTAGGTGGACCAGCCCAGTGCAATTTCGCTTAGATCGCCGGTACCAAGAACCATAGCTCTGTTCTTGTTGCCGTAGTTAAAAAGCACACTGGTACGGGCCCGAGCCTGAACATTCTCGTAAGTAATATCTTGGGTAGCACCGTCGTGACTTATGGCGGCCAGCTCGGTTTTGGCTATGACTTCTATGGGAATAACTTCGTTGGGCACGCCTAGCTGCTGAGCTAAAATTTGGGCGTTACTTTGAGTGTGTTCGCTGCTGGCCATTCCTGGCATGGTTAAAGTTCGGATCATTTCGTTTCTAGGACGACCCAAAATGTCGGCTGCCTCGCAAGCGATTAATAAAGCAAGGGTAGAATCTAGACCGCCGCTCAGACCGAGCACCAATCGTTCTTGGTGAGTAGCTCGCATTCGTTGTGCTAATCCATTGGCCTGAATCGCTACAACCGATTGCAGTCTGTGCTCGCGGTCTACCAGAGATTCATCAGGCAAGAAAGGGTTACGGTCTATATCGAACAGCAAATCGTTCTGACCGCGCTCCACCTGAGTGTTTATAACAAGCGCACCTAGACTAGTGATCATGTGTTGGTGCCGGCGGTCAAACTCTAGATGATCTACGTCTACATCGGTAATTATTAGGCGATCTTTGCCGAATGGTACTCGCTCAGCGCTAATTCGACCGTTTTGAGCGATTAACTGGTGACCGCCCATAACAATTTCGGCGGTCGACTCGCTCACATCGCTACCGGCATAAACGTAGGCGGCAATTAATCTGCCGGATTGCTGGCCGACTAGGTCGCGGCGGTATTCGGCCTTGCCAACTTGTTCGGGCGAGGCCGACGGATTAATAATAATCTGCGCGCCTAGCTCGGCCAGCTCGCCGCTTGGCGGCCTAGGCACCCACAGATCTTCGCAAATTTCTATTCCAACCATGGTATCGGCAATATCGAAGAGTAGTTTACGGCCAAATGGTACCTGTTCACCGTTTAACTTAATGGTCGTTTCGGTTTCTTGCCAGGGTTCAAACCAGCGATCTTCGTAGAACTCGCTGTATGTAGGCAAGTTAGTCTTGGGAACTACGCCCTTTACCACACCGTCGGCCAGCACAGCCGCGCAGTTATATAAACCATTGCCGTGCCTTAGCGGAGCGCCAACAACCATAGCCGGGCCACCTAAAGTCTGGGCGGCTAAATCAGCAAGTCCAGTTTCGGCATCCTTAAGTAGCTGGGTTTGCTGCACAACATCGCCTAAAGTGTAACCGGTTAAAGACAGTTCCGGGAAAGCTACTAGGCTAGCATCGCGCTCTTTGGCATCGACGTATAGTTCGGCAATGCGTTCAGTGTTGGTGCTCACATCTCCCAAGCTAACTTCGGGGCAGGCGGCTGCAACTCTTATAAACGAATCGGCTGGTGTGTAAAATTCATACTTATTCATGGTTAGTGTAATTATTACGTTTACATATTTATAATAGCGTAGTATGGTAGTAAGTGTCAATAGCACAATAAGTATTAACATTATGAGTAATCAAGTAGAGAACAAAATACTGGTTTTTGGCGGCGGATTTAATCCGCCAACAGTGGCCCATCAGGCCATAATGCAAGCATGCCTGGAGCTTCCAAGTTTCGATGAGGTTTGGGTTATGCCTTCGGGTAACAGAACAGATAAAAATATGTCCGTAAGTAATCAAAACAGGATAGATATGTTGAATCTAATTAGGAAAGACGAGTTTAATAATAACCCAAGGCTATTAATCACCAATTTTGAGCTTAGTTTGCCAGTGCCAACTCAAACTTATCGAACGGTCGGCGCCTTAGCAACGGCTTATCCGCAAACTGAATTTTGGTATGTATATGGTGCCGATGCCTATCACTCTATGCATACCTGGGACAGGGGCGATGAGCTTAAGCGAGATCTAAAACTGGTAATTACCGATCGCGACGACCTTCCGCTTCCTAACGACCCAAATCACATACACATAGAACTCGGACACTTTGCATCTTCGACCACCGTTCGCGAAGCTGTTGCTGAGGGTAGAAGCGTGGACGAGTTTGTGTGCCAGTCTGTTAAAAATTACATTATTGCAAATAAACTTTATGGACATCGTTAGGTTGAATTTACTACAGTAATGTTGTATTTTATCTTTAATGGAGATATTACTAGTAAGGCACAGCATATCAGAGGCCAATAATCGTGAGAACGTAGGCTACATGGCTTTCGCAGCCAAAGACGCGCCACTTATGCCACAAGGTGAAGTAATGGCGCATACCTTAGGTAAGACTTTTAGAGACGTATACAACGTTGTGCCAGAGATAACCGAGGTAGCAACTTCTGAGCTATTAAGAGCCAAACAAACTGCACAATTTGCCGGTTTTACTAGTCTCCACGCGTATGCACATTTAGACGAGGTAGTTCACGGCATACCTTTAAAGGATTTAAAAGAAATGCTAAAAAACGGAGAGCTACCAGATATTGCGCTAGAAGAAGCTCAAAAAACTCTCGATAATCCACCGAAAGAAGGAGTTTGGGTAACACATGGTCTTAGAATTGCCGGAATTTGCAGCTTGCTAAATGTTCATCAAGACAAACGATTGATTCCGCAATTTTGCGAAATACGACCAATTCAACTATAAATAGGGGCTTATAACAGATAATATTTAATTTAAACCGAAAATTGTTACTTCTTAATATTTATGAATGAGTTATGGAAACCAGATATTAACATTGGCGAAGAGCTTGCTGCATTACAAGCTCGGAATCTTAAACGCGATCGGACATTAGTTTTGTTCTCTGGACCATCCGGTGTTGGAAAATCTACCATCATGAATGCTCTAAATCCTAACGAATACCAACAGATTCAACCAATAATAACTCGGCCGCTTAGAGAAGGCGAAGTAGATAAGAAGCGAGTGGCCGAAAAGGATTTTGACGCTATGTTAGCCAACGGAGAACTAATTAACTCTAACGAAGTTTTTGGTGCAAAATACGGTCTAAAATTAGAGAGTGTTTTAAAACCCTTGAAAGAAGGTAAAGTACCAGTTACAGATATGTCGCTCCCAAATGTAGACTCAATTAGAAGACCAAACGACTACGATGTTCTGAGTATTTATATATATCCCGGACATCCGGATAATCTAAATTCCAGATTAGCCAAAGCTGGCAGACTCACCGAGGATCGACTTTTAGATGGATTAGTTGAGTTAGATCTATTGGCAAACAGTAGTTTTTTACACCCTAATATTGACCTGAGCATTGTTAACCAAGAGGGTCAGCTTTTCCAAACCGTGGAATTTATGGAAGATATGCTTAACTTGGTGCTTGCACACTAACCTTGCCGTATTTTTAGTTTCATGTTATAGTTGTATTAATATGTCAAATAGGCCAGGTGAGTCAAATCTTCGTTTTGTAGTTATGGAGCCTCCGCAGCCGGGGGAGGCCGCAACTATGCGGTTAGCATTTAATAAGCCACCAAACCCAGAACTTATAGCCCAGCTAGATAGATTACTAGAAAGAGTTGTTGAACCTGTCGAACCTGTTGAAGCCGTTAAAACTGATGGAATTGCTAGTGCTGAGAATGTAGTTGATTCCATTAGTAATGTTGGTAGCGAAGAAGTTCAGCAAGAACCCGATACCAAAGTCGAAGCAAAGTCAGATTATTCAAAAAGAGTTGGGCTCATTAGTGAACTAGTAGGAATATATAAAAACGACCCACGCATACAGCAAGGTCTCGACCGAGCTAACGGTAATTTTCAACGTGCACCTAGCCCACTGCAAGATGTTATACATTATCTGGAACAGATAGGACAATATCCAGTCCTTAGCAGAGGTCAGCTAGATTCTAAATATCGAGTCATCGATAGGGGACTAAGAATATATGCTGAGCACGGTCATAACGAGCAAACCGATCAAGCTATTACAGAAATGATGATAGCCAGACAGGTTGTGTATTCCAGAAACCTCAGATTAGCTGCTAAATTTGCCATTGATTACTATAAAAATAACGAAACTCACAGCATGAGTCTAACTGATGTTGTTCAAGAGGCTAACATTGGTTTGTGGGATGCAGTAGATCGATTCGACATTTCCCGAGGAAATAGCTTTGCCACTGTAGCAATACCGTGGATAAAAAGTCATGTGGACATTCAAGTTGGAATGCAATCACGTACAATGCGACTGCCGTTTTTCATGCATGAACGTACGCGAAACGTTCAAGCAATAAGTGAATCGCTTCATGTTGAATTCAATAGGCCGCCAACAAAAGAAGAAATCGCTGAACGGATGAATATAAAACCGCGGGATGTCGAGCAATTAGAAATAACCATGCACGAGCAACCAACTTCTTTGAATATTACTGTGCGAAGAAAGTCCTCTGTTTCAGAAAGTGTTGAGCTAGGAGATCTGATAGAAGACGAACGTGCCGATTTAGATTTAGAAACAACCGAACTTAATGATCAGCTCCTACTTAGCAAGCTTTGCGAGGATGGTGTTCTAAACCAAAAGCAGTTGTTTGTTCTAAGCCTTAGGTACAACATTGTATTCGAAAAACTCAAAGGTACAACTGCAATATTTAACGGTCAGCAAATAAATTACGACGATGTGGTTGGAAGTATTGAAGATCAAAATGAACCGACACACAGAGAAAAAGTTGGAGCTATACTTGGTGGGTTAAGCGAATCTACCGTAAAATACACTGACGATCGAGCTCTAGCCCTATACGCAGCCAACTATTTATAATCGCTGCGCGCTAATCGATTTCATGTTATAATTACAGATATATGTCAAGTATGTCAGGGGAAGCGGTAGCTCTGTATAGAGTTCCTCGCACACAACCAAAACCAGAGATTCAAGAAAGATTAGCCTCTAGGGTAGGCCGGTTAGTTGAGCTCGAATTAGTCCTACCAGCCGATAGTCAGACTGAGGATCAACAAGCCGAATCCGCAATCCAACACCCGGACTACTCAGAAAGAGTCGGTTTAATTGGCGAAATCGTTACTAAATTTGGTCGCGATCCGCGGGTAGAGCGAGGTTTATTCGAAGCCAATGGTGCCTCTAGGGTGCCTATAGGCCTGGGGCAAGAACTGACTGATTATCTAGACCAGATTGGGCAGTACCCAATGCTGTCGTCGGACCAAGTTCGCGAGCAGTACAAAATTATAAATAATGGAATTGATGTTTACTCAAAACAGGGTGCAAACGAACAAACCGAGGAACAACTCATAGCTATGCTAGTCGCAAGACAAGTCGTGTACTTTAGAAATCTCAAATTAGCTGCGCGTGTAGCAATCGACTATAAGAAAGCAAACAAACCTAAGAGCATGACCACAATCGATGTTATTCAAGAAGCTAATATTAGCTTGTGGGGCGCGGTAGATATATTTGATGTTAGTAAACACCGCCAATTTTCTACAATTGCTTACCCGCGACTATATAGAGACATAGACAGAGCTGTCGTTAAACACGACCCCATAATTAGACTTCCGGACAGAGAGTATAGTGTGGTCCGTAAACTTAATCCTACAAAAGCAAATCTAACTCGTGAGCTAAGAAGAGAACCGTCCACGGAAGAATTGGCCGAAGCTATTGGCACGACGCCTAAGAAAGTTGAGCGAGCTATAGCTCATCGCAGGCAAAGTCCAACATCATTAAACCTTCCTGTTAACAGATACATGGATGAAGACTTGGAGTTAATCGATACAGTAAAAGATGATACAGATCACATCGATCAATTAATTAATCAATTAAGTAGTAGCGAATTCTTAAAAAAACTTTGCAACGACGAGAACCTAACAACCAAGGAGCTCTTTGTAATTAGCTTGCGGCACGGAATTGTTATCGAGGATCTTAAAGGTAAAGAAGTGGATTTTGATGGACAAATAATACGCTACAACGATATTCTCGAAAACATTACTGCCGACGAAGATATAATTTTTAAAGACATGCAGAAAATATTTGGTATTTCAGCAAGGCGACTTTTGAAAATCAATAAAGATGCCCTTCAAAAAATTAAAACGTATTATTTAGAGCAAGAAATTACGGAAACAACTTCTCAGGAAGTAATAGAAGTTAATTAGGTATTAAAATATTTAAATGTCTAGCGAAACACTACAACGGCAATCTGCAAACCCCGAAAATCAGCGCGTCCATATGAACAGGGTTAAACAAATTGGTTCTATTGTTGGGTTATATAAAGATGATCCGGAAGTTGCCTACAGAGTATCGCAGTTAGGCAAAAATAGGCCGATAAACCTTAATGTTGAAGATCACCTAACAAGCTATGTAGATGAACTTGGAAGGTACGATTTACTTCCATCAAACCAAACCGATGAACACTTTGCTACTATCGATTACGGTGTTAACGTTTACCAAGAACATGGTATTTCTGAAGAAACAAAACAACCTCTAATAGATTTGGTAGTTTCTAGACAAACTGTATTCTTGGCAAATATGAGACTTGCATTCAAGATTGCAAGGGGTAATTCCAGTAGTCAATTGGCTAAAAATTTAAATATTATGGACTTAATACAGGTAGCCAATGTGGGGCTATATAAAGCCATAGATAGATTTGATCGATCAAAAGGATTTCAGTTTTCAACTTACGCTGATTCGTGGATACGAGAAAGCGTTCAAAAGGCAATTAGCAAACAGTCAAGAACTATTAGGGTGCCGGATGGTGTTCACAAGGATATTCGGAGTCTAAGATTAATAACTAAATCAATCGCAGGGGAGTTAGGCCGTACACCTACAAACGAGGAGCTTGCTAATGAATTGGGTATTACGGAAGAAAAAGTCGCCGATTTGATCCGCGCCGAGGAAATGCAACCATCTTCACTAAATATTCCGCTTAATAGCACCTTCAAGCAAGGTTATTCAGAAGAACTAATAGATTATGTGCCAGATGAAAATTCCGAGTTAGACAGAGTAGGCCAAGAATTAGACGACAAAATGTTTCTAGATGCACTTTATAACGACGGGGTACTATCTGTTAACGAAATGTATCTTATAAGCTTACAGCATGGTTTTGTGTTTGATGGTTTAAGGGGCACATCTGTAATTTTGGATGATCAGGAATTTGCCTATAACGATCTAATTCGACACGATTTTGGCGATATTAAAATTGGTCCGACCGCAATCGCTAAACACCTTGGCTTGGGTGCAAGTGCAGTAAACTATGCAATAAATGGTGCTTACGAAAAACTGCGAAAAAAATACGACTTCTAAGCTTAGATTTTTTTATAATATCTTACAGCCAAGTGCAGGCTAGATGTGGTTTAGTTATTAGAGGTATAAATTTGGATAAGTGGAGGGATATTTTATGGGTGACAAAGATCACAAGCACGATATGGATGCCGAAAAGTTAGCTAAGTGGACGAAAAAGATTGCTGAATTAGGCGTACCGGAAGACCAAATAGACGAACATTTAATTTGGTCATTTAAGAAGGCTGTAATGAAGCTTAGTAAACTAAGGTTGGTTCTAGACGACAAAGGTGTGGCCGAAGCCGATGCAAAGGCGATTATAGACAAAGTAGCCGCACATGCTAATCAAAAAGATCTGGCCAAAATTCATGAGTGGAAGGCAAAGCACCACGATCATCACGATCATCACCACGACGATAAGTAAGACTCTGGTGGCATCATATTTCAGTAGACGCTATTTGTCATCTTGACAACAGCTTAAGCGTAATCTACTATTAGCTTGAAAGTATAAAAACAAAAAAGTTAGCTAAATATAAAAATTAAAACGGAAAATTAAAATGAAACATTTTTTTAGGCCCAGGCTAAAGCGCCTCAACATGGCCGGCATATCACATATGATGGTGCCATTAATTATTATTGTGGGTGTTGGCGTTGGCGGTACTTATGAACTTGTAGCCAGCCACGCTCTATCTGTATCTAACGGCTTGCAGTGTACAACTTCGGCAGCGCACATTGTTTACCCAACTAGTGGTTCAAACGTGGCAGCTTATGTTACTGAAAACTTTGTTAATAACAATGCCAAAACTGCCTCGAAGGCAACGACAGTTGCACTTAAAAAAGACGGTTCTGTGAACCTAACAGCGGTGAGTGGACCAAACATCAATATAACCACGCACACCGTACCGGCCATTCCTGCTAAGGGTAAATACTCAATTACCTTGGCACTTCAGTACTACCACAACACAGTCCCAACTTCGCCAGCATCGATTACTTTCCATTCTTACTCCGGCGCACTTAAGTGTTCGCCGTCATCTACCACGCTTTACATTAAAGCCAGCGCTGTAGCTCCTGCTAAAAACTCAAGTGGTACAGGCGGCAAAACTGTTACTCCAACTCCGAGCACTTCAAAGGGTACCTCGGGATCAGGCAGCAGCGGTGGATCTGCGGTTGGCAGCACTTCATCTACCGGTGGTTGTACTAGCGGTGGTGTTAGCACACCTTGCATAGGCAACACTACAACTGGCGCTTCAGGCTGGAGCTCGTTAGCCTTCGACGACGAATTCAATGGCAGTAGCCTAGACGGTTCCAAATGGTCATCAACCTGGTTTGGTGGTGGCAGCATGAACAATGTTTCTACAAGTGCCTCAAACGTTGGGGTATCTGGCGGCAACCTACAACTCACCTTAGCTTCGTCTTCTTCGGGTGCATTAGTAAGCACTAACCCTAGCGGTGGCGCGACCTCAGGCTTTGCATTCGGCACCGGCTACTACGCAGAAGCTAGCATTTACTTCCCAGGCAGTGGCTCGAACATATACAACTGGCCAGCCTTCTGGACCGACGGCCAATCTTGGCCAACTAACGGCGAGATCGACATTGCCGAGGGCCTTGGTACGTTAACATCGAACTACCACTCGCCATCTGGTGCCAACAACAGCAACACAATTGCAGGCACATGGTCTAACGGATGGCACACCTACGGTGTAGACCGCGAGAGTGGCACCAACTACATTTACTGGGACGGAAAGCTCGTGAGGTCTTACAGCAGTAACGACGGCGGCGCTCCTCAGTACTTAATCCTAAACGTTGGCTCTGGCGAAGGTCCTGCTGCATACGGCGCATCTTCTCAGGTTAAAGTTGACTACGTTAGGGTTTGGAAGAAGTAGCACTTAATAAAGATTCCTACTAAAGTATCGATTAAGCATAGAGAAGTCTAGCTCAAAAAGCCCGGTTATTTAACTGGGCTTTTTGCTATCGTGCTTATACTTATCCTTGCGCAAATTCTTATATGTGTTATTAATATTTCATGACAACTGAAAATAGATTCCCAATTGCCGGCACAAATGCCGAAGAGCTAAACCCAAATCTTAGAAGTATTAATATTCCTGAAGGACTCGACTTTGATATACGTGATACCTACGGTGAGCATGCGCTAAGAGCAATAAATGATTGGTACGAATTTACATCTCGTGCAATGGAGACAGGCGATCAAATTCGTACAGCCCAAACCGAAGGCTTTAAACATTACTTACAGAGCGGACCAGGCAGATTCTATAGGGCATACCTAACACCCGGCGACCCTATTGTGGCGGGTTTAACGCTCACTCCAAATGTACAACGTGGCTATGAAGTCGATCACACATATAGTAATGAGCAAAGTAAAATAGCTGCAGCTGGCTATTATGCCATATTTGCAGCAAGGATCTTTGATGATTTCTCAGGCACTCCACCATTCAGAGGTCTAAGTAACATTACTATTCCTAATGAGAAAATCGTTGCAGATCAAGGTTTAGCCAGAGCTGTGATGGATTTTGGTTTAGTTAATGGTGATAATTTTGTTATTCCTATGCCTGGTTTTTCCCCTAACCCAATCAAGAGGTTTAATCACAATGACAACGAAAAAATACATGAAGCTCAAGCAATTATTGAAGAAAAACAAGCAACAGGCGTTATATCGTACTACGGTATGTTTGCAAATTATGATGGTTGGGTGGAAGACGCCACACATGAAGCATATTACCGCCACGGCGTATATGTTGGTTCAGCAACCACGCTACCAATAAAAGGTCGGCCCGGGTCAAATGAATGGCATGTTGAGGATATGGATGGTCAAACTATAGAAACCTGGAAGTACGTAGAATTCGCCAGTGATTCAATTGCTCAGGTGCAAGCGCTTAGGGCTCTGGCAGAAAATCACGAAAAAGCCGCCGAGCTTATACTTGGCTAAACATGTTTACAAATATTTTATAAATTAGAAGTATACTCGTTTTCAAATGGGGTTTTTAGGAAACGACTTTATAATTTACGATCAGATTTTTTATTTGTCAACTTAATGATGATACAATGAAATCACTAAGTTAAGTGGAGGGTCCTATGGGATATCGTCACGGCATTAACAATTCTATTAATAAAGTAAAAACAAAAACTACAATTGTTTTTACGGCTCTTGCATTAATACTTGCAGGTGGAGGTTTACCACTTGCATTCTTAGGCACTGCGAACGCACTACCGGCACCACAAGTTATATATGATGCATTGCCTAGCGTAAACCCTGCAACGAATTACCCAAGCCAACCATTTCAGGCCCAGCAGACAAATGAATTTGGTGATTACGTACATTTAGCAGGGACGGCGCGTCAGCTAAATACAATAACAGTCACTATGAGTGACTGGGCTTTGGCGTCCACTCCTGCAAATGTAGCATTCTGTAGTTCTATCTCGAACAATTGTGATTCTACAGGCTTCAATTGGCCAATAACGGTAAATGTGTATGCAAATACATTGACTAACGATGTGCCTAACCATTTACTAGGAACTAAAACTGTAACCACACATATACCTTGGAGGCCCGCAGGAGACCCTAGCTGCGCCACTACAAGCAACGGCTATGGCTGGAAAGTAGGCACTACTTGCTTTGATTACAGCGGTATCGCTGCCAATGCTACCTTTGATCTTAGTAACTTGAATCTTACTCTACCAAACGATGTAATCATTGGCTTTGTATATAACACTCAGACTTATGGTCCAAGTCCAACAGGAATAGATGGCCCTTATAATTCCCTAAATATTGCAGTGCCACCAAATGACCCTGTTACTGTCGGGACAGATGACAGTGCGGATGCAGTTTTCTGGAATACAAATACCGTTGGATATTATTCAAACCAAAATTGTACCGGTGGAACGTTCTGTTTAGACACAAGCTGGACGCCGTACGGCACTGTTGCTCTTCAGGTAACTGCAAGACCCGCATTGACAGTTCAACCTACAAACAAAGAACAGTGTAAAAAAGATGGTTGGAAAGAGTTCAACAATCCAAGTTTCAAGAATCAAGGTCAATGTATTGACTGGGTCGAAGCCGTAGGAAACGGAAGATTAACTATGAGTGGGCCTAATCAGAAAATTGAATTCAATATAGCAAACACAGATAAACATGGTGGTGATAGAGATAGAGGTGACCACGATAGAAGTGATAGAGATAACAACACTGTAGAGTACTGGAACTACGAATATAACGGAGGCGTGCTCCACTACAAGGCAGACGTTATGTGTGCCTATGTAAATCCTCAAACTAACGAAGCTCGATTTATGTTCCAGATCCCAAGTGGCCACGATGGTTTAAGCGGATTGTATGTAGTTGCATATGTAAAAGATGTTAAAGGTAAGCACACTCCAGATCTTTATGGCCACACAGCAACTTCAGACTTAGCAACTGCTACTCAATGGTGTCAAACAGGTGAAGGTTTTAGCCCAATTCTCTATACAGTTACAGGCGGCAAAGTAGAAATTAACTAGGTTGTTGTTTAGATAAACGACTGTTAGATAAATTCAAACTAGTAATTTGATCGATGCTTTCTTCTTTGAATATAATACTTTAAAGTGTTATAATATCCTTGAATCAAGGAGTTAGTTAATGGGCAGGAAACCACGCAGTTTAAAGGGCATGGGAGCAGGTGAGCGCATGGACGTTCACTCTATAGATGCCATTCTTGCTAAGCACTATCAAACTACTCCTCAAGAAGATGTATCTACTTTCGAACGTCAAATTTCTGGCTTTAGTAACCTGGCGCTTGTAACTATGGCTAGGTGGAACTTTAGTAACCTAAATGCTCGTGCCGGCATAGTAATTGTAAACTTTGTTGGTGTGCCGCCGAAGAGTATGAGCATACTTAGGTTCAATAATCCCGTGATTAGATTAACCGACGGGAAAGATCAAGTGGCGTTGTTTGGAAAAGTTGAAGGATTAAATAATGATGAAGAGGCCGAAAAAAAGGCTTTGTATGAGGTTGGTATAGGTAATCCCAATATTAAGCTGATAGACAAACCAAAAATGCCCTCAGACTATTACCGTGAAGCTAGGGAGCAGAACGTAGGAGTAGTTTTAGGTGACCGCAATCGCAAGCTCATGATTGATTATTTGGCCGAGGTAATACAAGAAGAAACAGATCTTTATATATTGTAAGTGGCAATCGCTATACTTAAATATTCGACAAACATTAAAAAAGTATTAAATACCATAGACATGTCGCCCATTAGTTATTAGTATTTAAGATATGAAAGAGCCCGCCAAAATAACCCCCAAAGACGACTCCGATTATCTTAGGGTAATGACTAAGGCTGTGTTTCAAGCCGGATTCAATTGGAAGGTGATCGATAATAAATGGTCGGGCTTCGAAGAAGCTTTCGATAAATTTAATCCGCAGACTGTTGCCAGCTATAACGAAGCTAAACTAGCAGCTCTCGGCCAAGACACCCGCATTGTTCGCAACAAAACAAAGATAGCCGCAACCGTGCACAATGCCCGCACCATGCTCGTCAAAGAAGGAGAGCATGGCAGCTTTAAGGCATACCTAGACTCTTTTAAAGACTTTGAGCTGTGTGTTAAAGACCTTCGCAAATCGTTTAAATGGCTAGGCGACTTTGGCGCGTACTACTTTTTGTGGGTTGTTAGCCAGCCAGTTCCATCTTACGAAGACTGGTGTAAATCGCGCGGCATAAAGCCCATGGAAATAGAGTAAATAGAGTTGTAATTAGTAGTTAATTTAAGCTGCGAAATTAAAGGTATCTAAAGAATCACGAAACTTAGACAATTGTTCTGAAGATACAGGCATATGAATCGCAAATTTATTATCAAAATATTCTTCACGTAAACGTTGTATTAAGCCGTTCGTAAATCCCCTGAGATTAGGATCTAAGTACTGCCTAATGTTTCTTTCGTCCGTATCTAGTGCACTTTTAACAGGCAAATTTCTAGAATTGTAATGCTCTATAGTTTCAAAATAAGTAAATGGATGTTTATCTACAGATTCAATAATAAGCTCTCTGCGACGAACAAATGTACTTGGAAAATCATTATCACAGTCCCAAGTATGGTAATCATTTTCGAATTCAACAGGTTCACGATCGTTAGGATCTAATCCGCTTTTAATATTTATTGGGAATTTCTCGAATAAACTTATTGTTTTTTCGCCTTTTTCAATAAGATAGGATAAATCGAAAATCCCATTGGTGTACGTCTTGTAAGTTAAATCAATCTCATCATCTTCAACGACCTCAAATGGTAGCCTAGCCTCTAGATTGTTAGCCATTTGCAACACTTTTCGTTTTGCAGATTTAGAAGCCTTAGTCTTACGGTTTGGGTCTCTCTCGCTCATAGCAATATTATATAAGCTTTTTGATTTTTACTCAAAATTAAAAGCCCTGGTAACCCAGAGCTTTTAAAGTTTGGCTAGTTTTACTTAAACCGAAGGTGGCGTAGCTGCCGGAGGGGTAGAACCACCTACTGGCTTGTTTTTGTCTTGTAAGAACAGAGTTACAAACAGGGTGATCCACCAAAATGGAATACTGATTAAAAAGAATAGTATAAAGCTATAGCCCTTAGCCTTAGCAATCGATGCTGGCCAAAATGCCAAAATTATAAATAGTATTAATCCTAAGATGTAAAACAAAAATCCCATATTTTCTCCTCCTTAATTATTAAGCTTGATTGTAACATGCTCACAGTAAAATATCAGCAATAAAGTTATAATTAAGAGCACGTGAAGAAACTTCTTATACTAGCAGCCGTGGTTGTGGTCGTTATTTTAGTCTTTGCGAGTATTGCTAATAATCATAAATCTAAACCAACTAATTCTGTTTCTTATAAAGGTAGCTACGTGGCCATGGGCGATTCAGTCGCCGCCGGTGTGGGCTTAGAAACCTACAGCGACTCCAGTGCCTGCGACCGCACTAATCAATCTTACCCGAACCTTGTTGCCTCGGGGTTAAATTTTAAGCTGAGCAGTTTTGCCTGCAGCGGAGCATCTGTAGAATCTGGAATTTTAGGTAAACAAGATGTTAATAACCTTATGGTGAGCCCACAACTTAATCAACTGTTTGCGTCTACTAGGCCAAAGCTAATTACATTAACTGTAGGTGCCAACGACACCCACTGGACAGACTTTTTAACCAAGTGCACCACCGGCACATGTGGCACTCCGGAAGATACGGCTGCCGTCGGTATTTTATTAACAAGCTTTAGCAGCAACCTAAATAGTGTTATGCAAAGTATTGCTAACCATTACGGTTCATCTGTCCCGCACGTGATTGTTACTGGATATTATCAGTTTTATCCAGCCAATAGTGCGTCGTGCCGTGATTTAACAGGTGTAGACCCAAGCGAGCAAGCCTGGGCTAGGCAACAGGTAGTAAATTTAAATAATGCAATTAGCTCAGTTACTGCCAATTACTCCTATGCACGCTTCGCTAGTGTTGACTTTAGTGGTCACGAGCTCTGCACGCCGCAGCCGTGGGTGCAGGGAATCGACGCCCAAGCACCATACCACCCAACCGATGCCGGCCAAGCCGACTACGCCAAACAGATAATTAATACAGACAAATTATTTAAATAACCTATAGTGAGAGCAGCATGATAACCCTCGACCACATAACCAAAACCTACGGCAAGGACGAAAGCGCCTTTAATGCCTTAAACGACATTTCATTCTCAATTGAGGAGGGTAGTACACTAGCCATAATTGGTAAGAGCGGTTCTGGCAAATCAACCTTAATGCACATTATGAGTGGTTTGGACCGGCCTACTAGGGGAAAAGTGGTTGTATCCAATATAGACGTATATAAACTCAAATCGCGCGACATAGATAATTTTCGCTCAGAACAAATAAGCTTTATATTTCAGTCATTTTTTGTCGAAGCTAATCAAACATGCTACCAAAACGTTATGCTGCCACTAGAAATCGCTAAAGTACCCATGGCAAAGCGCAAAAAACTGGTAATGGATGCTTTGACAGCCGTTGAACTCGATAACAAGGTGAATAAACTAGCCAGTACGCTCAGTGGTGGCCAAAAGCAGCGACTAGCTATAGCCAGGGCAATAGTTAACAAGCCCAAGATTCTCTTTGCCGACGAGCCAACCGGCAACCTCGACACATCCACTGGCGACAAGATAATAAAGTTAATTTTTGATCTTAATAAAAGCCTCGGCACAACTATAGTTTTGGTTACACATGATCACGACCTAGCCAGGCGCTGCCAAACCCAGATTCACCTTAAGGATGGTCGAATAGACCGCACCGTTGGTAGTAAGTCTGTTAAACCTGTAAAGTCGGGGAAGGCTAAGTAATGTTTTTGCTGGATATATTGCGGCGCTCAGCCCGAAGTTTATTAAGCGCTAAAGCTCGCACTATTCTTACTGCCATAGCCATAGCCGTGGGAGCCTTTGCGCTTACTCTAACGCTCGGAGCTAGCAATGGCGCCCGCAGTTACGGCGACAACCTAATCAAAACCAATTTTGACCCCACCGAGCTTATTGTGAGTAAAGACAAGAGCATATTCAGCAACAGCGATAACTCTCAGCCCCAGGTGTATAACCCCAGTTTTGGCAACATTACGAACGGGTCCGGAGCAGTTACGCAAGTTCAAATGCTATCCAATTCCGACCTAGCTCGTTTAAGCCAAACTAAGGGTGTTTCTACTGTGCGACCGTCTATCTCTATAGCTCTGCAGTACATAACCCGTGATGGTCAACGTAAGTACGTGGCCACCATGGAAGCTTACAGCGCCTACAAAAAGCCGGCGCTGCTAGCCGGCAACATCCCGACCGCCATACCGCAGCGTAGCATTATCTTGCCGGAAGGCTTTTTGCAGGCGCTAGGCTTTAGTAATGCTCAGTCCGCTATTGGTCAAAATGTGCGCGTGGCAGTTCAAAAGCAGGTTAACCAGTCATCAATAATTTCGTCGCTACTAAGCGGTAATCTAGACTCATTATCTAAAACTTCCACCCAGCCTACCTCAACAGAAACAGTCTTTAAAATTATTGCCGTAACTCAAAAACCATCATCATTAATTCAACCCGGCACGGCTCTTTACCTATACTCTAGCAACGCCGATGTAGTGGCTCTAAACGATTATTCCACCCAAGGCAGCGCTAACTACCACAAGTATCTAACCGCCTATGTTCAGGTAAAAGACGGTACAAACACCACAAAGCTCAAAGCCACTCAGGCCAGAATAATTGCCGAAGGCTATGCCGCTCAAAGTGTGATCGACACCGAAAAAACCCTGACTCAGGTGATAAATGTTCTGCAGGGCATTGTTACAGTCTTTGGGCTCATTGCGGTGGTAGCTTCGGTGTTTGGAGTGATCAACACCATGTATATTAGCGTTTTGCAGCGAACCCGAGAGATTGGCTTAATGAAAGCACTTGGAATGCACAAAAAGGATGTAAACAAACTATTCCTTTTCGAAGCCGCTTTGATTGGCTTTTTGGGAGGCTTTATTGGCTCTATGCTTGGGCTAATCACCGGCACATTGCTCAATCCTTGGATTTCTAACAAGCTAAGCCTGGGTGGTGCGCACCTACTGCAATTCAATATTTCGCAGCAAGTTATTCTAATACTGGCCCTTATGCTCATAGCTATAATCGCCGGACTAATGCCGGCTCGAAAAGCGGCCAAATTAGATCCTATTGAGGCGCTCCGCAGCGAATAAACATAAGCTTAATTTTTGCTTATTTGATTGGTAATAATTCTTACATTGTTCATGCTCAATTAGGCCTAATATATAAACGTGCTGACATGCCAATCGAACTGATAGCGAGCACAGAAAAACATCCCAGTAGGGATGTTTTTAAATTAGCCCAAATAAGTTTATGCTAGGAGAGTAATGGACCACGATAAAGCCAAGCGAGTTAAAGAAGAACTCAAGGCCGTTGGAGCTGGTGCTCTTGGCACCCACACACCGGAAGGTAAGGGTCTTGTTAAGCTATTACACGACGACGAGCACATTGGCGGCGTTGTATATGGTCGTAGCCTAGCAGGGCTTTCCTGGCTAGTCGCTACCGACCAGCGTGTAATCTTCTACGACCGTAAACCTTTCTTTAACACTACCGACGAAATGACCTACGATGTTGTATCTGGAGTCCAGAGCAACCGCGCCGGCGTTTTTGGATCTGTTACATTGCACACGAGACTTGGGGATTATCAGATTCGCTTCGTGCGTAAAGAGTCTGCCGACATATTTGTTAACTATATAGAAGAACGTCGTCTACAAAGTCTGCCAAACGAAGCCGCCCACGCTGAACCTGCCAAAAATGTTGAGCATACCGAAATAATAACGGAAGTTGAGCCTGTACCAACTACACCACCTAAAACCCAAAGTCAGGTTACACCTGCATCCACTTCCGGGTTGCCACCAGTTGTAATCATTAGTCAGGAAGCCCTAGATTTTGTGCGTCAGAACGACCTTTGTGTTTTGTCTACCGTTGATCGCACTGGTAATGTTCACGGCGCATTAATGTATTACAGTGTTGATTCGGAAGGCTACATATATTTGCTTACCAAATCAACTACCCAACAGGGCCGCAATATATACCTGCACACACAAGTTTCGCTAACAATTCACCAGAGTGGTACCTCTAAATCGGCTCAGGTTCAGGGCATGGCCGAGGTTGAAACAGACCAAGTTGTAATCGACAGGGTTTTCTCGCAAATGATTAAGCCCCGCCACTACATTGAAGGCGCCGAAATGCCACCAGTAACTAAGCTTCAAGAGGGTAACTACATGATTATTAAAATCACGCCAATTTCAATAAACTACAGTGACTATTCCAAAAGTAAATAAATTTTGATCGTATCTAGAGATGATTTATGTGAAAAATCAGCTTTGCCATTACTGCTAGCCAAATAAACCAAATAATTAACGTAAGAATAAACTTGCTGCGGGAATTCTTCATTAATACAGTTTATCAGCTAGCTAACTTAGGGCTGCAAAGATTTGGTAATGTTGTCGACTGCAGGAGTAGCAACTTCTTGGTCATCCCAAGGTAGGCCAAAGCCAGTGCTGTATGCGCCATTTGAGCTTAAATCGCCGCTTGAGCTGTACTTATCGGTAATACCCCAAGTTGTTACGCCAACGCAGTTTGGTTCAGCCAGACAAGCAGTAAATACATCTCCAAACACGGGATATTCCGTGTCGTTGGTTACATCTAGCTCAGAGACTCGAGCTTTTAGGCCTAAAGCATTAAGTGCTTGGAACCGACTTCTGAGCTGATTAACATCTACATGAGTATCGTTCGAGATTGTGTCGCCGCTGTCTATATGTGCCTGAAAACCAACACCGGTTAGCGGTACGCCCTCGGACTGGAGCTGCTTAACCAAATTTAGCATTTGATTAAAACGGTCGCTGTCGGACTCCATGCCAAAGTCGTTAATCCAAAGTTGTGCCGATGGGTCGGCAGCATGTGCAGTCTTTAGTGCTGTTGCAATATACGAAGGGCCTATGGCGTTATACCAAATGTTTTTGCGTAAACCGTTAACTCCCGGGGTAGTGTCGTAATCGGCTAATGGTTCATTAACAACATCCCAGCTATCAACTTTGCCCTTATAGTGACTAACTACTGAGGTAATGTGGTCGGTCATAACTTGCTGCAGCTGCGATGGAGTATTCTTGGCTACGTCTTGCACCCAAGCCGGGTTAGCCTCGCCGAAGACCAAGGCATGTCCATGAACTTTCATGCCGGCTTTCTGGGCAATGGCTACAACGGCGTCCATGTCGCTAAAGTTGTAGTCTGCCGGGTCGTTGCCGGCGAGAGGATGAATAAATTGAAACTTACCAACATTCTCAGTAGAAACGGCATTATAATTGCCGAGTAATCCTTGATATTTGGAGTCTGAAACCATAGGTCCGAGTGCAACGGCCGCACCAACTAAAAAGCCAGGTCGCTTTTGGTCCGCCAGAGCTGCGAAACCTGTAGGATTAGGTGTTATTTGTTGGGTTCGAGTGTCGTAAAGTGCTACCGTTCCGCCGTTCAGGCCCTGGGAGGTTAGGGAATCAACACTAAAGTTCTGGCCAGCCGTTAAATCATTGAAGCCTAGATATATTTTTCCGGACTTAAATATGCCATTATCCGAAACACTATTTCCAACAGCAACACCGTCCACATAAAAGTTTAATCGACCAGCGGTGTCTATAACACCTAGAGTATGCGTCGCTACATCACTTATAGTGGCAGATTGGGTAGATTGAGCTTTACCACTGCTAGTAGCGACTTTGGTAGTAATATTATTGCCATTAATGTTAACTAGCACGCTGCCCAGTTCAGCCCTATACTCGTCTTCAACAAGCGGTGGTGTACCGTACAAACCAATATGTACATTTGAGTTTGTTACGTTGGAAAGCCCTACCGTAACACCAAAACCGCCCTTAACTTGCAGGGCAGTGCCATAGAGGTTTACGGATGGGTTAATTTGATTAGGTGTGCCGTCTTGGTTAACTATGTTTAGATTTTCGGCGTTTACTTGCAGTTTATGAGTGTAAATGTTTTGAGTAACTCCGGCTTCCTGCCAATAAGTTCCGTCGGCCAAAAGATCAACCTGGCTGCTGCTTGAAGTTACTGCTGCGGCCGCTTTAGCCTTGTTGTGCCTAATGAAAGAAAAAGCGCCGGCATTGCCGCCGTTCAAAGAGGCAATTAGCATTATAAAACCGACTACAAACAGGCCTAAACCGGCCCATAAAAAATTCCGTTTGCCGTATGTTTTTAACTTCATGTTAATGATTATTATATCACCGTGTTGCAGGTTTGCGTAATTCTCATCATAAAAAGCTTATGCTTAATTTACGAGAATTGGACCGATTGATCGCCACTGCGTGAAGGTGAGATCCAGGTACTAGAAACTTGATCACGTTTAAAGATTTGCTTGAAGTTAAATATGCAGCGCAAGATGGCCGCGGTTTGAACAATATTCATTAGGTAAAACACAAAGTACATAATTGGCGTGTACATGCTCATTTTTAGTTTTTTACTGAAAGTCATGTGTTCGTCTGGCCACAGATTAAACAACAGATAAAGGGTGATTGTCATATAGGCACCGATAATCATTGAAGGGCTTAATAGAACATAGCAAACGTAAACTACATAAACGATAGCGAGTGGCTCTAACATGAGCATTAATTCGCCAAAGAAGGCCATAGGGATCCTGTAAAAGGTAAGCATGCGGCTGTATCGACCGCTGCGGTTAGCAACCAAACCACGATACTTAATGAGGTTTTGCAAACTTCCTAGCTTCCAACGGTAACGCTGACGCATAAGTTGTTTAAAAGTCTGGACACCTTCCGTCATGGCTAGAACGTTAGAGGCGTAGATAATTCGCTGGTCGCGGTTACCTTGGGCAACTACCTTAAGACTTAGACCAATATCCTCTGTTGTGGTGTCGGTGTCATAAAAACGCAACTTCTTAATAACATCGCGTCTGTAAGTTGATGCCACACCACCAATAATGAACTCGCTGTTAGTTACCGAGAAGAATTTCTTAGACCTATACCCAACCATATGCTCAAATTTTTGCAGTAGTCCAAGCACACTTGGGCTATCCAGAATTCTTACGTTAGCTGCAACACCAACCACTTTAGGGTCATCAAAGTAGGCAACAGCGTTGGTAATGCTGTTCTTGTGAAGCACAGAGTCGGCATCTAGAGTCATAACCAAATCTCCCTTAGCACCATTGCGCAGTACGTGGTTAAGAGCCTCGGCCTTACCACCGTTCTTACGCTTGAACATTAGGCGAATGTTACGGTTTGGATATTTAGTAATATATTGCCTAACAAACTTCTTAGTATTGTCGGTTGAAGCATCGTCGACCACAATAATTTCGAGTTTGCGATAAGTGTTGGTACGTACGGAGTCTAAACACCTTACAATTCCTAGTTCTTCGTTGTGAGCGGGGATTATAACGCTCACCATTGGTTTTAGTGCGTGGTGCGAGCGCGGACCGGCCTTGGCCTGGCGCCTAAATTGCCAGATGTCATAGTAGTTAGCCCCTACCAGGTACATGCCAAGGTGAATAATGTCTATTAGACTAATCGTTATAAACAGATAAAAAAGTAATTGTAAAAGCATAATTAAACCACCTGAACCAAGTTAAAGACGAAAAGACTGCGGTTCTGGTACCAAAAGCCCGAGCAAGTTTGCAAAGTAAGTATTGGCGGACCCTGGTAAGTGAACAGGGAAGTATCGTTAGGCTTGGTATCGTGCTCGTAAGCCAACTTGTAAATAAACTTGTGGTTGTTTGCTGTAGTAACTATTGCCTCGTCGCCAGGTTGAACTTTTAGAAGCTTATAGAACACAGCCCAGCGGTTGTGACCGTATATAAAGGTGTTGCCACCGCCATTGTTAGGTTCGGGCGTAACGGTGGCGTATTCGGCCTTATTTAAGCTCAAACTCCAGGCTTTTGTAGTCTTATTGTAATAACCTGGCTCAATATCGTCAGAAACGCCTACAGCAGGGATATCTATGTGTGCCGGCTGACCACTTATGGTAGCCTTCTTGATAATGCTTGATTTAGCGGCTACTGCGCTTGGAACTGCCGGTTGAGCGTTCCTCTGTTGAACGTATTGGATAATGTGGCCCGAACTTAATAATAGGCCCGCCGCTAGGAAGAAGAGGCCGATCGTTAAGCTGAATCGTATGCTCTTTGAATTCTTCATAATCTTACTCAACAAAAAAGAGGAGATGGGAGCTTAAAATAAGCGCCCGACCCCCTCTTAATTTGTTTTGGTCGTTTATTAGACCTTGTAGGCCCTTTTTGCGACCAGCCTGGCTGCAGATGAAAGCAGTATGACTCCACCGGTCACGATGCTTACAAGTGAGGCAACCAACAAAAAGTGGTTACCGCCAGTGTTTGGCAGAACTGCTACACCGGTTGCAGTTGTTGCAACTGATGCGGCTCCGCCGCCTTTGCCTCCGTACATTGTACGTCCTCCTACTTATTGAGAATTAGAGTTCAAAAAGGATATCTGTTCACGTGTGACAGATATATACCCATTCGAGCCCAACTCTCTTGTCCATGATTATACCTATTTACTGACAGATTGTAAAGTATATTATTTTAAATGCTTATGCTAAGGTGTTAATCATAAATAATACCCAGCTATTTTGGCCGGGTATTAAACTGAATTGACGGGATTTTAAGGTGTTAGTTCTGATACCAACGAACGTCGTCAACGTATGCAGTCATACCTGAGTTACCAACGACTATTATCTGTAAGCTGGCAGTTGCAACATTAGCTGAACTTGGAGTGTACAAGAATGTTACATCTCCACTTACAGCTGTGGTTACGCCAGTCTTGTACTGACCAGATATCCAGTTTCCGCTAGCGTCGTATTCGTCAACGTAGAACCCAAGCTCACCACTTGCTATCGCTTTAATATTAACGTAGGTGCTTAGTGTGTAGCTGTGAGTATTAGATACAGCAACATGAGGTGAGAACAGATGAGTGTTCGTGGTGTTAGAACTCAGTTTTATGGAGTTAACTGGGTTGTTTGGACTACCGTTGCCGGCTGTGTCCCAAACGATGTTAGCAGCGTCATTTGTTGTCCATCCACCAGTTAGACCGGCATCGAAGCTGCCGTTGGTCATTATATTGGTTGTAGAAGGTGTTACAACTGGTACCTGGCTAGCAAACCACTGAGAGTTGTCTAAGTAAGCAGTAATACCTGTGCCTTCAACAATCACTTGTAGGCGAGCCTGGGCAACAGCCGAAGAACTAGGGGTGTAGCCAAAATTCATGCTCTCCACAAAGGCGGTAGGCTCGGCCTTCTTGTACTGACCAGATATCCAGTGACCAGTAGAGTCGTACTCGTCGATGTAGAAGCCGACTGATCCGCTAGTTATGCTCTGAACATTTAAGAAGTTCTTAAGAATATACGTAGTGCCAGGAGTAACTGCAACATTAGGTGAGAATAAGTGCTCGCTGGTTGCGCCAGAAACTAACTTAACAGAGTTAGTTGGGTCTGGGTAGCTACCGTTAGAGGCGGTGTCTAATGTGATGTTAGCTGGTGAGTCTGTGCTCCAACCACCGGCAATACCGCTGTTAAAGCTGCTGTTAGGCAACAGGTTGGTGCCGCTAGTAATTAAACCTTGGTTAACATGTACCGAGGTAATTAAACCGGCGTTTTGCTTAGCCTGAACATAAGCAGCAACAGCGTCGAGTGAAGTAGTGTCCCACTGGTAGTCATCTGGGTTGGTGCTGGCGGTGCCGGCAGGCAAGATATCGTGCATTGTAAGCACTAGCCAACGGTTGTTAGCAATGGCGTCGTCGATCTTAGCTTCTACTTGAGCAACAGTGGTGGTGCCCTCTACGTGATAGTCGTTTATGATGTAGTCATTGAAGGTAGGCCAGTCGTTGTTGTTCTGATCAGCAAAGCCACGCTGAGAAGCGTAATATTTAGAAATCTGAGCCAAAACACTCATGTTGTAGTCGCCGTATGGGCTAGAAAAGTCGGTAGCGTTTATTCCGTGAGCAAGTAGTGCGTCGCGACTAGAAGTTAATTCGGTAGTTACTTGAGCAGCAGTTAAAACGTTTGGCTGGCCATCTGTTGCATCGCTAGTAGCTAAATATGGGTGAGTAGCAGTGTGCGAGCCAATCTCCCAACCATCATTTTGAAGAGTCTCAAGCTGAGTCCAGTTCATGTAAACAGCGTCGGTGTTAGCGTGGCAGGTGTTAGGTGCAGTGGTCATACCTACACAACCTGTAATAGCGTAATCTGTACCCGTTAAGCCGTACTTAGCAAGGGTAGGTTGAACATTAGTGTAAGTACTGGCCAAACTGTCGTCGAAAGTGAACGAAATCTTAGCTTTGTGATCAAGGTTAGTGTTGGTAGGAACTGCAACAGGGGAAGTAATGTTAGGAACTGGATTGTTAACAATTACTGTAACAGCGGTAGAGGTTTTGCTAGTACCGATACTGTTTTTGGCAATGGCGGTAAGCTTGTGGCTAGCGTTTGTAGCAGTGGTGGTGTCCCAGGTAATGCTGTAAGGGGCAGCAGTCACTGGAGTGCCGGCGTTAACACCATCTATTTGGAATTGAACGCTTGCAATGGGGTTTACGGTGTCTGTAGCAGTGGCCGTGATAGTTTGAGTACCAACAACAGTTGCGTTAGCGACGGGAGAAATAATGCTGACTTTTGGAGTGGATTTCTTAGTCTTAGTAGTTGTAGCGGTAGTTGTACCAGTGGTGGTGCCGGTAGTAGTGCCGGTGCCAGTAGTAGTTGCAGCTAAAGCCCCCTCTACAGGAGATAACGCCATAGCCATAACTGCTAAGAACATAAATAATATTTGTGAATATTTTAATGTTTTAAATAACTTTGTGGTGCTCATTAAGACTACTCCCTTAAAAATATCTCTGGGCAGAACACCACCATTACTGACCGTTGGTCTATAAGTATACAACTAATCCTAAAATTTGCAATACCTTTAAATGCTTACGTGGTAAACTAATAACAACATGCAGGGTGATCCTCAAAATCAAACAGATCAAAACCAAACTTCGTTATCATTAGTTTTAAATCAGCGCTTACTAGTGAGCGACGCCAGGTACCTGGAACCTAAAGGAATAAATGCTTACGAGAGCACATCTGTTAAGCCAGACCTCAACGCCGGTATAGCTGAGCATCAGGCTGCTGTTGAAGCTTACGAGAGGTTAGGAGTAAAGATAGAACGAGTAGATAGCCCAGAGAACTGCCAAGATGGAGTGTTTACAGCTAACTGGGGACTTACGTGGAATGGACGAGCACTTTTATCTAGCCTTCCAAATTTAAGGCAGGGCGAAGAGGCGTGCGCTGAACAAACCCTTAAGAATCTAGGTTACGAAACCCGCCGTTCGAGTGTGCTTTATAGCGGTCAAGGCGACTCTTTAATAATAGGAGGTGGACGGGTGCTCATAGGCGATGGGTACCGATCAAATGCCGCAGTTGCCAGCGAGATTAAAGACTGGTTGGGCTTAGAGCCAATTGTTGTACGCGCAAAACCTAAACGAAAATTCGGCATAGGACCGGCAGTTCGAAATAAAGTTACCGGCCTGTGGGATTCTTATTTTTATGATCTAGACCTTGCTGTAGGTGTGGTTGCGCCAAATGTTATTGCTGTGTGCTTCGATGCCTTAACAAAAGAGGGTAAGAAGGCAATAAACAGTTTAACGGACATCGAGATTATTCCTGTTAGTTTTAAGGAAGCCAAGTACGGTTTGGCCTGCAACCTGGTGAGTGTAAATAACACTATAATCATATCGGATGCAGCTAAAGATCTAATTGCTAGCTTAAAATCCCGTGGCTACGAAGTTATTGCGCTACCTAACCACCAGTTAGCAAAGAGTGGTGGTGGCTTCCGGTGCATAAGTTTAAGCCTGTATTAGACTTGCGGAACCTGTCGCAGCTCGGGTATGCTCTACAGGTATGCCATTTCACGCGATTATAGGCGGTCAGAGGGGAGACGAGGGTAAGGGTCGGTTTGTAGACCTGGTAGCTTCGAATTATTCTGTGGTGGCCCGCGGCAATGGTGGCTCAAATGCCGGTCATACCGTTGTGCCTGAATCTATGGATGCCATAGCGCTTCATCAAATTCCTTCCGGCATTGCATACCCCGACAAACTGAACATTATTGGCACCGGAGTCTACGTAGACCCCAGGCGACTGGCCGAAGAGATCAAAACCCTTCGCGACAGCGGCATGAAGGTAACTACTAAGAATTTAGTAGTGAGCGACACCGCCCACCTAGTTATGCCGCACCACTTGGCATTAGATGCTCTTAGAGAAGGTGGCGACAAGGCTCAAGGCAGCACTCAATCGGGTATAGCATATGTGGCCGGAGACAAATACCTGCGTGAAGGCCTAAGATTGGAATCTATAAGCGAGCCCAAACTGTTATTCGACCACTCTTTTGAGGCTCTTTTGGCAGTAAATAACACCTTGGCACCTGCAAACCGCCGCAGTAAAGACGACATTAAAAAAGAGATCGAGGCCTGGGTAAAAGCCACTCTAGAGCTAGAGCCTTACATGGCCGATACGGTAGAGATTATTAACGATAGATTAGAAGCCGGGGAATTCGTGCTCGGTGAAGGCGCTCAAGCCTTTTGGTTGGACATTAACCATGGCATGTACCCATCTGTTACATCTTCGTCTACCACTGTTAGCGGCTTATTGGACGGGCTAGGTATTTCGTCTAAGCACCTCGAGAAGGTTAGTTTGGTAGTTAAAGCTATAAAATCACACGTTGGTGGTGGACCGTTCGTAACAGAGATAACCGATGATAACTTGGCCGCCGCCATAAGGGGTGGACGTGATGCCGCGGATAGCGAGTTCGGTGCAACCACCAAGCGACCTAGGCGAATCGGTTACCCAGATCTGGTTGAGCTTAAAAACGCCATTAGAGTTAACGGCGCCGATGAGCTACTACTCACTAAGTTGGACCATGTTCCCAGATACGGTAAAACAGTTAGAATCGCCACGGCTTATGATTACAATGGCAATAATCGCGTGTCGGCACCAAGCTCTGCCAAAGCCCTTTATGACTGTCGTCCGAACTACATTGAGCTACCAACTTGGCAGGATGAGATAAGTGATATACGTAAATTCCAGGATCTTCCGGAGGCGGCTGCAAATTTTGTAAAGCTATTTGAGTCTGAACTTAAGATACCGATTACTCAAATTGGCGTTGGTGCCAGTCGGAACCAAGTTGTACAGCGATAACAAAGCTATTTTTGGTATAGTATAAGCATGCAATTCATTCTGACCGCGGGCTGGGACGACGGGGTGGCTGATTTAACTGAACGACTAGTTAGAGAGCTAGATGCCGGACGAAAGACCCTATGGTTAGTTACGGGAGGGTCAAACATTAAAGCTAGCGTTAAGATAATGGATACTATTCCAACCGAAATGAGTCGTAACTTGACCGTGCTATTGGCCGACGAGCGTTATGGCGAAGAAGGTCACGCAGACTCGAACTGGGCTCAATTAATCGAAGCCGGTTTTGATGGCAAGCAGGCCAAACTTTTGCCAATTTTAAGAGAAGGTAAAAGCTTTGAAGATACAATCGAGTATTATCAAAGTCTGTGTGAAGAAGCCTTCTCGGAAAACGATACCGTAATATCTCAGATGGGAATAGGTACAGATGGTCATATAGCGGGCATTTTACCTGGATCTGCAGCGGCGAATGAGACTGAACATTTCGTAATTGGTTACAAGAGCTCGCCCTTCGAAAGGCTAACAATGACATTTCCAGCACTTAAGGAAATCACCGCCGACTATAGTTTCGCTTTTGGGCAGCCAAAGAGAGATGCTCTTCAGATGCTGAGAGATAAAACTAATAACATATCGCATATTCCGGCTGAGATCTTAAAAGAACTGCCAGAAGCTTACATATACAATGATCAAGTGGGAGATAATTAGTGAGCGATAACCTGGGTGAGCAACTTGAACCGGCAATTATTGTTATTTTTGGCATTACAGGCGATCTAGCTCAAAGGTATCTGCTACCTTCGCTATACCACCTATTTAATGATCATTTATTACACGAAAGTACGCAGATACTCGGCGTAACCAGAAGCGATACAACCAAAGAGCAATTATTTGAAAAAGTTGATCTGTTGGTTAACGAAACCGACAAAACCGGCAACCCAGAGAGCATTGAAGCTATGCGCTCCAAAACCACAATGTTCCAGATGGATGTTGATAAGTCCGAGGATTACGATCGGCTACTTCAAAAGCTCAACGAAATTGAAGCAACTCAGGGTGTGTGTATGAACCGTTTGTATTACTTGTCTATACCGCCTCAGGCCTATCGGCCGATTGTTAAACTGCTCGGCGAGCATGGCCTAAATAAGAGCTGTGAGCACGGCAACGCCGCCACCAGATTACTGGTAGAGAAGCCCTTTGGCTACGATTTGCCTTCGGCCGAAGAACTGATTAGCGAAACCAGTAATAATTTTAGCGAAGAACAAATTTTCAGAATTGACCACTACATGGCCAAGGAAACAGTTCAGAACATTCTTACTTTTAGATTCCAGAATCCAATTTTTGAAGCCTTGTGGGATCGCGAACACGTTACTTCGATTAATATCAGTGCTCGCCAAGAAATAGGTATTGAAGGTCGAGCTAAGTTTTATGAACCTCTTGGAGCACTCAGAGACTTCATACAGAGTCATCTTTTACAGATTATGGGCATTATTCTAATGGATAAGCCAGAAGTGTTAGATTCTGAGCATATTCATGCTGCCAAGCTAGCCGCGCTCCAGACAGTTGAGCCTATTCCGGCCGATCAAGTAACAGATAGGGTGATCAGAGGCCAGTATAGAGGTTACCGTGAAGAGGTCGACAACGACAATTCCGTTACCGAAACTTATGCCCAAATAACTGTTTACTCCAATAGCGTGCGTTGGCAAGGAGTGCCAATTACGATCATGACCGGAAAGGCCTTAAATGACCGGCGTACCGAAGTAAAAGTGAGCTTTCACGGCTCAGAAGAAAACGGCGAAGGCAACGATTTAAGATTTAGGATTCAACCCAACGAGGGAATTGAACTCGATCTTATTACTAAAAAGCCTGGCTACAAATCTGAAGTCCGCACAACATCTATGAATTTCTCCTACCGTAACGACTTTGCTAACCCTGAGCATCCCAATGCCTACGAGCGTGTACTTGTCGACGCCGTAAGGGGAGATCACACACTTTTCGCGACCAGCCAGGAAGTTCTAGCCACATGGCACATAGTGCAGCCGATTTTAGACGATTGGGCCAAGGGCGCGGATGACTTACTATTTTATGACCAGGGTACAGAAGGACCAAAAACATGATTACATACTTTCAGGCAATAATTTTAGGAATCTTACAGGGTATAACCGAGCTGTTTCCAATTTCTAGCCTGGGGCACTCCGTGGTGCTGGCGTGGTTATTTAACTGGCACACTATTTTAGCTGACCAAAGCAAGGCTGAGTCGTTCTTTTTGTCTTTTCTAGTTATTCTGCACGTGGCTACGGCACTAGCGCTACTTATCTTCTACAGACACACCTGGGTACGTATTGTTAAGGGCTTCTTTAGATCTGTTAAGCTACGCAAAGTCGACACCCCGGACGGTCGATTGGCTTGGCTGTTAATTTACGCAACCATTCCCGCCGCGCTAACTGGGTTAATCTTTGAGCACGCGCTCAGAACCCAGTTTGCCAAGCCAATCTCGGCCATAATCTTACTATTCGTGAACGGCTGCATTTTATTGGTTGGTGACCGCTACATGAAGCAGCACAAACTTAAGCCGTCAGCCCAAAAAGAAGATACCGTCGACAACGTTAGTGGCACATTAACCGGAAAAAGGGCCGTTTTAATTGGCACAGCCCAGATAGCCGCTTTATTTGCAGGTATAAGCCGCTCCGGTGTGACCATAGTAAGCGGGCTATACAGTGGCTTAAATTATGAAGACGCAGCTCGCTTTTCGTTTCTTTTAGCCACTCCGATAATCCTTGGTGCAGGTTTATACAAGTTGCCAGATTTCTTCAGCAACTTAGACGCAGGCGTTCGCGGTCAGATACTTGTGGGTGGTCTGGCGGCCGGTATATCTGCTTACATAGCAGTACGCTTTCTAGATAAGTACTTTGCTAAAAAAACTCTGCGACCTTTTGCACTCTACTGTATTATCGCCAGTGTATCGATGTTAGCCTTGGGCCTAGTTCGCGGTCATTTTTAGACAACCATGTGGGTAGATGTATTTATAGTGCTAGCGGTGATTCTGGCCGTCTATCGTGGTTGGGGCAGGGGCTTAGTTAGCCAACTAGCTGGCACTATTGGTTTTATTATCGGTATTTTTATTGGGCGTTTACTAGAACCGCACACCGTTCTTTTAGTTCACAGCCCGATGGCCAGAGTAGTAGTCACCATTGCCACAATACTTGGCATGGCTCTTATCTTTATGAGTTTGGGTGAACAAATTGGCTTTAAGTTAAAACATCGGATGAATAACGAGGTCGTTAATAACGTCGATAACGGTCTTGGGTTAGTACTAACATGCGCCGCCGTACTTATTAGCATATGGCTGCTGTCGGCAATCATTACAAAACTACCTGGTCTTAATCCGTCTATTCAAGCCCAGATTCAAACCTCTAAAATTATGAGAGAGCTCAACCATGAACTACCACCGTCTAGCACTGTATTAGCAGATTTCAGCCATCTAATTAACCCCAACGGCTTCCCAGATGTATTCATAGGCGGTGAACCAATACCGCGCAGTGTCACACTGCCGTCGTTAGGTCAAATGAACTCAGCCGTACTGGCCGACAAAAATTCGGTTCTAAGAATTCAGGGGCAAGGTTGTGGTGGGATAGTATCTGGATCTGGCTTTGTGGTTGGCGACGGACTAGTTGCCACCAATGCCCACGTAGTAGCAGGCATTCAGCACCCGGTCGCCGAAGATGTAAATGGCAATCATCCGGCCACAGTAATTTGGTTTGATCCCAATCTAGACTTCGCTGTGCTAAAAGTATCTGGACTAGCCGGTCAACCCTTAACCTTTAACACTAAGACCGCTTCGAGCGGCACTGCCGCCGCTGTTCTTGGATACCCGGGCGGTGGTGGTTTTAACCCAGTAGCGGCGGCAGTGGTCTCAGAATTTACGGCCGTCGGCCACAACATATACGGGCAAGGTCAAACTAATCGCAACATCTACTCCATTAAAGCCAATGTAATACCAGGCAACTCAGGTGGTCCGCTAGTAGGCCAAGACGGTCGTGTTCTAGGTGTTGTCTTTGCCCAATCAACGTCTTATCAGAACCTGGGTTATGCTTTAACGGCAGCTTCAGCCCAAAAAGAGGTTCAGCAGGCCAGCGTTAATCAGCAGGCCGTAAGTACCGGAACCTGCGCCGAATAGCATCCTTGATGGCATAATTCTTATGTATTTCTGGTATTATTATGTTTAGCACTTTGTAATTAAAAATACCCTAAAGAAAATCAACACCCATCAACAACCATGGCTAAGAAAAATATAGTTGAGCTGACCGTAGAAAAAACTATTGAAGCGCCAGCTCATGCACTAGAGTTGGGTGTTGAAGGTGGAATTAAAATTGGCCAGGCAATTCCCGGCGCTAAATCTCAGCCCTTACAAAAGGCAAGAAATTACTGGTGGCTACTCGGACCTGGCTTAACTACTGGTGCCTCAGACGACGACCCATCTGGTATTGCAACCTACTCCCAAGCTGGCGCTCAGTACGGTTTTGGGCTTCTCTGGCTAGCTGCTTTCACTTTTCCACTCATGGCGATCATTCAAGAAATGTGCGCCCGAATTGGCCTTGTAACGGGCAGGGGACTAGCTGGTAACATTCGGGTTCACTTTGGCAGAAAAGTACTTTACATAAGTACGTTGTTTTTATTCGCTGCCAACACTTTTAACATTGGTGCCGACATTGGCGCTATGGCTAACGCAGTTCAGTTAGTAGCCCCAAGGTTCAACTTTGGTTTTCTTGTAGTTGGCTTTACGGTTGTAATCTTGCTTCTTCAGGTGTTCACACCTTACGTTAGATATGCTAAATATCTCAAATGGCTCGCTCTAGTACTCTTTGCCTACATACTATCGGCCATATTATCTAAGCCTAACTGGGGGACAGTAGTTCATTATTCGGCCATACCGCACATAACCTTCTCAAAAGAACAGATACTGTTAATCTGCGCCATATTGGGAACAACCATTACACCGTATCTGTTCTTTTGGCAGACATCCCAAGAAATTGAAGAAGAGATAGCAGTAGGCCAAACCACCATCACATCCAGGCAGGGCTCAGACAAGGAACCGATGAAAAAAATGCGCATAGACGTTTGGACCGGCATGTTTCTGTCTAACCTAGTAATGTTCTTCATTATCGCGGCTTGTGCCAGTGTTTTATACACTCACGGAATACACAATATTACTACTGCTGCACAGGCTGCCGAGGCTCTTAAGCCGTTCGCCGGTAACGCAACTTTCTGGCTGTTTGCTGCCGGTATAGTTGGCACCGGTTTGTTAGCAATTCCGGTTATGGCCGGAGCCAGCGCTTATGCAATCAGCGAAAGTATTGGCAAGCGCCAAGGTCTAAATTCCAAACTCAAGCAGGCTTCAGCCTTTTACGGAGTAATTATAATCTCGATGATATTAGGTTTAGCGCTTAATTTTATTGGTCTAAACCCCATAAAAGCGCTAATTTATTCTGCCGTACTTAACGGAATGGTTGCACCTGTAATACTAGTTTTGATTATGTTAATTGCCAGAAACAAACACGTTATGGGTGACTGGAAAAACAGTCGACTGTCGGCTGCAATTGGGTGGACATTAACCGGTTTGATGGCGATATCTGGATTAGCCGCCATTTACGCTTTAATACCCTAATATTACTGGGCACGCAGAGCGTCTATAGGATCTCGTCGCGCAGCTTTAACGGCCGGAACAGTACCGAATACTACCCCTACAAGTAACGAAACACCGCTGGCAAGTACAACAATCTGCCAGTTAATTATTGGCTGAATATCGGTTGTAAGTCGCAGCGTTATGTCTACCAATACCGCTAGCAAAATACCTACAACGCCGCCAATTACACTTAGCACTGTTGATTCCACTAGAAACTGGTTAAGAATCTGTCTGTTAGTTGCTCCTATCGCCTTACGTATGCCTATTTCGTGCATTCTTTCTGAAACAGATACTAGCATTACGTTCATAATGCCCACTCCACCAACCAACAGTGATATTGCTGCCACTCCAGCAATAAGGCGAGTTAAGAGATCCAGAATGTCGTTATTAGCACTTACATTCTGATTACCGCTAAGCACGGTTATGCCACTCTGGCCGCCGTGTGCGGCATCGAGTTTGTGCTGAATTTGACTTGCCACAACAGATGATTTGTCCGAAGTATTAGCCCTAGCAAGTATTTCGTAAGTCGGTGCTGTGTTGTTGGTTAAGTTTTCGGCAGTATCATTTGGGATAAAAATGGAGTTATTAAGGTTAATCTCCTGGCTTAAAGGTGCTGCCGAAAACTCGTTAAATATACCCTGAACAATGAATTGCTGTCCATGAAACGTAAAGCTGCGCCCTAGCGGAACATCCTCTTTAAACATCTTCTGTGCAGCATACTGGCCTAATACCGCTACGTTCTGACCGGCTTCATCGTCTGTAATGAAAACTCCGTTGGATAAAGATTGGTTCAATAGACCAGGCAGGTCACTCGTAGTGCCGATAACAAAACCGGCGCTATATTGCGGACCATCACCCTTTGAGGTACCAGTCACAATCGTTAATGGAGCTGATGCCGACAAACCGTCAACAGTTTTAACGGTAGCCAAGTCTGCCGCGGTTAATGAACCCGTAACATTAAAGCCCGATAAAACCGAAGCGCTACTGTTATTCAAACCTGTTCCGGTCCTTATTTGAGCCGGTCTAACTGTGATAATATTGGCTCCCATATGGTGAATTTGACCGCCAACCTGCGCCTTTATACCTTCTCCGATTGATACAACTGTGATCACCGAGGCAACACCTATAATTACCCCTAAACAAGTCCAAAAACTACGTAATTTAGCATTACGAACAGAATCTAGTCCGGCCTTTAGATTGCCTTTAGAAAAAGAGGCCATTATTTTTTACCTCGGGCGGTAGATTTAGATTTCTTTTTGGTTGTAGATTTAGGTTTAGCTCTTTTGACTGATTTTGATTTGGCAACAACTGAGCCGCGTTTAGGTCTAACCGTAGACTGAACCGGTAGAGCCTTCATGAGTACTGAGACTCCGGCTAGATCATCTTCTTCGCTGGTGGTTGGTAAGGTATAAAGTACCTTGCGGGCTCTGGTAGCAACTCGGCCAATAGCGGTCTGCTCATCGTGAACCACACTACCGTCGTGCATGTACACAACTCTAGTAGCGTACCTGGTAAGCTCAGGGTTGTGGGTAACAAATATGATTGTGTTACCAAGCTTGTGAATGTCTGCAAGTAGCTCCATTATGAGACGCGAACTTTGACTATCTAAGTTTCCCGTTGGTTCATCGGCAATAATTAATCGGGGACTATTTACTAGCGCTCGGGCTATAGTTACACACTGCGTTTGACCTCCGCTAAGTTGGCTAGGGTAGAAATACTCGCGAGTTTGAACTCCAACTCTCTCCAGCATCTGGGAGGCCATCTTAAGTCGTTTTGTTTGCGATACACCCTTGTAGGCAAGGGGAAGTGCAACGTTCTCGAGTGCGGTAAGCCGCGGCAGCAGGTTATAGTTCTGAAAGATAAAGCCTATCTTGTCGCGGCGAATTTTGGCAGCCTGGTTTTTACGCAAGCGTGCCGCCGGCTTACCGTCGAAGCGATACTCACCATGGCTTGGACGGTCTAGCAAGCCAATTACGTTCATGAGTGTACTCTTACCGCAACCGCTCGGACCCATCACTGCTACGAATTCGCCTTTATCAATAGTTAAGTTGACCTCGTCGAGAGCCAGGGTAGTGGCATCGCCGAAGCCGTACAGCTTGCTGACGTCTTTAAGTTCTATCAGTGCCATTGGTATCACTAGTTTACCTGCGAGTTTGCAGATAGCGCAAGGTGTTTTGTAGTAATTATTCGCACATAACTATATTTGATATACTAACTTGTGCTATTTGCTTCCCGTGGAGGGGTCGCCTAGTGGTCTATGGCGCCGCCTTGGAAAGGCGGTTTACTGGCAACGGTATCGAGGGTTCGAATCCCTCTCCCTCCGCCAATCGAGTGCGAGGCCGACTAGGCCGAGCACGATATCCCTCGAAAATCATTAAATATTTAAATTTAAATATTTTCTGATATTATTGTTGCATGCATTCATTCTACGCAATCCTAGGTATAGTTCTTTGGGTGGTGCTAGCTTTCTGGCCAGCTGTAATTGCAAAACGAAAAGGTTATAGCTTCGCGTTATTTCTAATAGTTTCACTTGTAATATCTTGGTTGATCGGCTTGATAGTCGCTCTAGTGTTAAAAGACAAGAACCAAACTGCTGCCTCAAAAGCCAACGACAAAGCCGTTGACGCCATTCTCGAAAAAGAAGAAAACAGCTAATTCTCAATCTATAAATTCAGATTAGCTGCTTATCATAAGCAATATGTTTAATTGCAAAAATATGGTATTTTCGTTGGATGAAAGAACCGATTCCGACAATCTATGATGTACTGACTCTTCCTGATGAGAAAATATTATCCGAGCAGGCGCTAAAGTACAGTCGTAGTGGATTATTACAGGGAAAATTTATAAGGCTAGGACGAACAGTACTACTAGCACCTACGATAGATATTCAAAACCCAGAAGGCAGCGGAATAACAACAGTCATGCACAAGCATATGATTCATGGTGCCGTAAATAATCCCGATGCAAATATAGCCAAATTGGCAGAAGCAGCTGTGTCGTATGAAGATGAACTAACGAATAAATTAGATCCAAGTGGTTTATACGACGCCGGTGTATACACCTCGTTTCTAATTTCATCATGTATGCATTTAGCTGAATTAAGAATATTTGACAAAAGCTTAGATTACCAAAGAGCAAGCACTGAAGGACGAGCATTTACATCTGAAATTTTACAATTAGCAATTGGACCAAGCATTGAAATAATAAACAGCGATAAAAACTAGCTTATCATTGTGCCAACGGGCTCATTGGATATAACTTTTAAGAAGTTATCAGGTTTCATAGCGTCGAAAACTACCAACGGCTTATTCTGTTCCATGGCAAGACCCATGGCAGCTTTGTCCATCACCATAATTGAGTTATCTTCTATTGCTTCTTGAAAACTGACCTTATTGAGTTTAATGGCATCCTTATTCTTGGCCGGATCTTTGTTGTAAACACCTTCAACTTTTGATGCTTTAAGCACGAGCTCGCAATCTAATTCAAGCGCAAAACTAACGGCCGCAGTATCGTGGGTGACATACGGTCGGGCAGTGCCGCCGGCAACTATTACCACACGTCCTTTTTGGAGGTGTTTCTCGGCTAGTCTGTAAGAATATGATTCGGCTACTTGAGTAGCGTAGATGTTACTCAAACAGCGAGTGGGAAGGTCGTTAGCTTCAAATATATCTGTTAGAGCCATGCAATTAATTAAGCCACTCAGCATGCCCATTTGATCGGCAGTAACTCGTCGTATGCCGTGTCCGGCAATCTTAGCGCCGCGCACCATATTGCCACCTCCAGCCACAATTACTACCTGGCAGCCCGTGTCTGTGACTTTCTTAATTTCTTTAGCCAAGAACGAGGCAATCTCGGGATCAACTCCAAATTCGTATCGACCAGCCAGCTGTTCACCAGAAAGCTTTAGCAGAACACGCTTATAGGAAGTTGTCATTAGTCCTCAGTCTAGCAAATTGCGCCCCTCGAAGCTATACTAGGCCGTAATGATCAAGATTTATTCGTGGAACGTAAACGGCATAAGAGCCGTGGTCAAAAAAGAGCTTTGGCAACCGTTTATAGATAACGAGAAGCCAGACATTTTGTGCTTGCAAGAAATTAAGGCCAAAGCCGATCAAATTGAGATTGAAATCGATGGTTACGATGCCTTTTGGTACCCGGCAGATAAACCCGGCTACAGCGGCACTGGTATCTTAACTAAGGTTAAACCTTTGCAAGTAGTCGACGGATTTCCAAAAGACATTATTGATAAGTTTAAGGTTAGTGGCGACACCTACGGCGATCCTAACATGGAGGGCAGGGTAATTGCTGCCGAGTTTGATAAATTCTGGCTTGTTACCGTTTACACACCTAATGCCAAAGACGATCTAAGTCGAGTACCACTGAGGCATAATCACTGGGATCCAGCCTTTTTGGCTTACTGCCAACAATTAGAAAAATCCAAGCCAGTAGTTTTCTGCGGTGATTTGAATGTTGCACACACCGAAGACGATCTAGCCAACCCTAAACCTAATAAGGGTAAAAAGGGCTTCACGGACGAGGAAAGGTCAGGCTTTGAGGCTTTTCTTAAGGCCGGTTTTATAGATACATTTAGACTATTTAAAAAGGGTAACGGTTATTACACTTGGTGGAGCCACTTTGCTAACGCCCGCGAACGCAACGTTGGTTGGCGCATAGACTACTTCTTAGCGAGCTCCAAACTCAAGGATAAGATAAAAGCCGCGGCTATTCACCCCGAGATTAAGGGCTCCGACCACTGTCCGGTATCTGTTACACTAGATATATAACTAGGAGTTGCCATGGCAGGGCAGAAGTTTGCGGTGTTTGACATAGACGGCACACTGATTCGTTGGCAGCTTTACCATGCCTTAACCGAAGAGCTGGCCAGGCAAGGGTATGTAGATAAAGCTGAGTTTCAGAAAGTTCGGGCGGCCAGAATGGACTGGAAGAAACGAAGCGGTACAGATTCTTACGTGGAGTACGAAAAACTGATGGTAGATATATTTGAATCTGCTCTCAAACTTATATCACCAGCGGTGTTAGTTGGCGCCTGCCACAACGTTATGGAAGAGTATCAGGACCAAGTTTATACCTACACCCGCGATCTGATCTGCGAATTGAAGACTAAAAAATATCTTATTTTTGCAATTTCGTCATCGCAAATTGAGATAGTCAAAATGATGGCCGAATATTACGGATTTGATGACTTCGGTGGCACTGTTTATAAAACTAGCGACAATCATTATACTGGCGAAAAGGAAGCACTTCGTTATCAGTCTAAAGCTGATTTTCTAGATGATCTAGTTAAAAAGCATGGAGCGGTTTGGCAAAACAGTATCGGCGTTGGTGATAGTGAAAGCGACATTGCCATGTTGTCTAAAGTCGAAAAAGCTATAGCCTTTAACCCCACCCGGAAATTATTTGATGAAGCCAAACGTAAGAATTGGAAAGTTGTAGTGGAACGCAAAAACATGGTCTATGAGCTGGAGTCAAACGATGGATCATACCTACTGGCATAAGCAATCAGCCAGCAAGCCGCTTTTTGATGATCTCTTATGGAGCCGTCCAGAAACCAAAGCCATGGCGGGGAAGCTATTAATCATAGGTGGTAATGCACATGGTTTTGCCGCAGCCGGCGAAGCTTACACCACTGCCCAAACTGCAGGTGTGGGCACTGTGAGAGTGCTACTTCCAGATAGTCTACAAAAGACTGTCGGCAGAGTGTTTGAAGCCGGTGAGTACGCCCCAAGTACTCCAAGTGGTAGCTTTAGCCAAAAAGCCCTCGATGAATGCCTAAACTTGTCTTTATGGGCAGATGGAGTCTTACTGGTCGGCGACCTTGGCAGGAATAGCGAAACTGCCATTTTATTGGAAAAATTTGTTGGCAAATACAACGGTAGACTAGCATTGACTCAAGACGCAGCTGACTACTTTACCAAGCTTCCCCAAAACCTTCTTAAACGTAAAGACACACTTTTAGTAATAACCATGGCGCAGCTTCAAAAAATAGCCGTAAATAGTAAGTTTCCTGATGTTTTTCGATTTGATATGAATTATTTAAAAATAATTGAGCAGTTGCATGAATTCACTAAAATCAACGAGGCGGCTATAGCTATGAAGCATCTAAATGCAGTCTTTGTAGCAGTCGATGGACAGGTTAGTACAACTGAGGTGACTCAAGATATGGAAATGTGGCGTGTGCAGACTGCTGCGCGGGCTGCTGTGTGGTGGCTGCAGAACCCAGCAAAACCCTTCGAGGCAATAACTACGTCAATTGTAGAATAAATTTAAGTACAAACTTGGTGGGCGAGGAGGCATAACATGCCGGTGGCATGTTATGTAGACACTAGCGAAGCGTCGTTCAAAAAAAATGTACAAACTTGGTGGGCGAGGAGGGACTTGAACCCTCACGAGCGTAAAGCTCACAAGATTTTGAGTCTAGCGTGTATACCAATTTCACCACTCGCCCTAAAAAACGTTGACAACCGATAGGCTTCAAGGGGTAATTGTACTATACTTGAGGATGGAGAGCTAGTAGACGCTCATAGTTTTTTATGCCTGAAAACACGTCAAACAACAACCCCGGAAATGATCTAAATTCCACCCCGCCTGTCGGCGACGATAAGGCCGCGGCGGACTTAATTCGTGCTAAGGTAGCGCGTATTTATAACGAAGAACCCGACGCTAAAGAAGAAATCAGCGAAGCTGATAGTACGCCGCGGCGTAGCAAGCACCAACAATTCATGTTCGACCTGAGTAGCTCCGGTAAGGATCTGGCAACTATTCAAACCGAGTGGCACAACTATTATCAATCTTTGCCGGCCAAGGGTAAGCACGAAGTTTGGCAGGAGTTCTACGACAGCCAGTCTTTGCTAACAAGTCAACCCCAACGAGCCGAAAAACCTACAACAGATGAGGCTCAGCAATTATCTAAGCACAAACACCAAGCAAGTAAGACCACCGGTCGCAACATCACAAGTACCAAACGAAAACTGACAGACGTAAGAAGCACAGCAGACATTAAGGCAACCGTAAAGAACACTGTGAGTTCAAACGGTAAGCTTCAAGCCAAACACCATGTTCAGTCGTTAATATTTGGTTTGGCAATGGGTCTTATAGTGATAATCATCTTCTTGTTTGGATTCTTTAACGAACTTGTAATTGCACCATTCATCCAGCCAGGTCGTACTGCAACTAACACACCTCTTATTATTGGCACCGGAAGCATTGCGCCAACCGCTAACCCTGAAGTAATCATCCCTAAAATCAATGTCGAAATACCCGTAGATTACAGTGTGACGACTACCGACGAGAATGTCATAGAGAACGATTTACAAAATGGGGTTGTGCATTATCCAACCACATCTTTACCTGGCCAAACTGGCAATACGGCGTTTTTCGGACATAGCAGTAACAACATATTCAATAAAGGTAAGTATAAGTTTGCATTTGTGCTGCTTCACACTCTGGTTCCTGGTGATACGTTTTATTTGACCTATCAGGGTAAAGTTTACGTGTACAAAGTAATCAGCAGGCAAATTGTGGACCCAAGTGATGTATCTGTTCTGAACCCAGTTCCTGGCCAAACAGCAACAGCCACACTTATCACCTGCGACCCGCCGGGAACAAGCTTGCACCGTTTAGTTGTTGTTGGTCAGCAGATTAGTCCTGACCCAGCAGGCAATAGTGCTTCAACTTCGACTCAAACTAACCAAGTAGCAACAACACTCCCGGGTAATGGTCAAACTCTGTGGGGACACTTCATACAAAGCGGAACAGGTAAGACTGTAGCGATTGTAGTTGTGCTAGGAGCAGGCTTTGTAGTACTAAGGCGTTTCTACAAAAAGATTTAGGCCTTACTGAGCAAGCAGCGAGGATTGGTTTAAATTGAACTGATTGGCAGAGTTACTTGCTGCAATATTGTAAACGAATTTGAAATCTGGTGAAAAAGCCGGAAGATAATGGGGGTCAGAGGACATTAGTATCTGAGGATTTGCATTGTCGTAATCAGCAACATAGAGCTTGCCGCCACTTACGTAAGTTAATCTGTCTCCATCCATCCAGGTTGCAATCGTTTGCGGAGAATCCATAGTGGCCATGGATTGATAGTTATAAGTTAGCTTGTTCTGAATATCATAAACCCCAAAGCGCGTACCGTTTTCGGCCATTATAAACTGTGCGTTAGCGGAAAATGTCAGATTGTTTGGTTGATTTAAATGTAGAACCTGAATCGGTACTATGGCGTGCTTAGGTTGATTGGTTATTTGAGATACCGGATCTCTGTATATATAAACTTTGCCTGAATTTGCAGCTGATAGAGCCACGTACATAGTGTGCTGATACTGAGTCAGATCAACCAGATAATTGTCGCCCGCTGGCAAGGTTCTTAGGTCTGTTGAGTTTGTACCCGTAACCTGTTTAACAAGCACCTTGCCAGCGGGTGCGTTCTCGCTAGTGGCGTACAGAATTGTATCGTTTCCATAGGATTTGTATGCTAGAACGTTATTTAATTTTGGTGTAACTGTGGCTGGATTTAAAGTTGCAGTTTGAAGTGTTTTAGCACCGGCATCGTAAAGATAATACTGATCATACTTTTTATTGTTAAGAGTTATAGCCGACGGATTATTGCTCAGGGTAGTATTCAAATTAACAGATTGAGTAGGATTATTTGTATCAACCAAAATAAACTCCGACTTATCATCATAAGTATGCTTGAGTAATAAGTGCTGGTTATCGTCTGCCCACTCCAAGTAATGCCAGCTTTCGCTAGAAGTTGCCTTGGTTAGAATATTAGCTGGAAGACTAATACTCACAGGCGCTTTTGTGATATCTGTTAAGTCATACATAAGAAAGTCCGTCATGCTACCTGGCTGTTCAACCACTAGCCATCGTCGGCTAGGACTTTGAGCGGTTATGCCTGGAGCAGAGCTCATCGATTTAATTTGTTTGTTTGCCAACTTAACGGGGAAGAGAAAAGGATAATCGTAATGAACAACGCTGCCACCCGTAATGTTTATAGTCCTGTTCCAGTCTCTGTAGCCTGATTTAGTCAATTTAATCTGATAAATATTGGCTTCTAGCGACAACCGGCTATTAGTAGAGGATGAATTCAATTTTCCATTCACGTAAATATTGGCCGGGTTAGGTTGGCTCGAGAAAAATACAAGTCCACTTTGTATGACGGAGCCGTTCTTACCAAGTCCAAAGCCATAAGCTTCATACAGGAGCACTAATGCACTGACTACTATAGCCAGCATTATGAGCACATATCCAACGAGCAGAATCACGTTGTTTCTATAAGTTTTTTTGCGATCAAGATAATCCATGGGACTGGCATTAATTATAGACTGCTTGAACTCAAATGCAGCCCAGATTGAGTAATATATCAATTATTTCTTACCAAAGACTGAGGATTATTTACTTTTAAGCTAAATTCGGCGGCTAAAATCCAACTAAAATACTTGCTCCCAAACATAAGAGGGTTTAAGATGTAAGTAAGCAATTAAAAAGGCGCGAATAAAGTGTCAAAAACAAAGACAACAATGCAAATTAATCATCGTACGGTAGAGGCAGTAAGCGGTAAGTTTGTTACCGACGTTGCAAACGACAACTCTCCTCATGCTAAGAGCGTTAAGAAGCACTCTGTGGCGGCACCTATAAAGGCACATCAACCAGTTAGGTCAAAAACTCTTATGAGGCACGTGGTTAAAAAGCCGTCTGGCTCCGATAAAAGACTTCGCGCAGTGTCACAGGTAGAATCCGGCCTTCAGTCCGTTGCTTTAGGCGTAGTGAAAACTCCCGAGCACTTTAAATCGAAACACCTCGCCCATGCTAAGCATATTGCTAAAAGTGCATCCGTAAAACACTTCTCGGACAACATAAGTCTTTCGTCGTTTGTGCCTACAATGCCCTCAGTGAGCGTTGCAAAGCCATCACCTAAGCGGGTAGAGCCTGCCAAGAGCACCACAGTAGCCGATCTTCTAGAGAGAGCCATAAATGCTTCAACAAGTCACGAACAACCACCTTACAATCCGCCTAAGAAACACCGTAAGATTGGTCTTCTAAGACGACGATCCATGCGCCACGCATCTTCTTACTAATACTTATCTAATGAGATTGCCTATAATCTCAGCTGTTTTTCTCATATAATGAAACTAATACATGAGTAACGTACGTACACGCTTCGCACCCAGTCCAACGGGCTATATGCACGTTGGTGGGGTAAGAACCGCGCTTTTCGCCTGGTTAGTGGCTAAACAAAACGATGGAAAATTTGTTCTAAGATTTGAAGATACAGATAAAAAAAGGGAAGTCGAAGGCGCCAAAGACCATATTATTAAAAGCCTTGATTGCTTAGGGATAACTCACGATGAAGGTCCAGATGTTGGCGGACCATTTGCTCCATATACTCAAAGTGAGAGGCTAGACAGTTACAACAAATGGGCTCAAAAACTGATAGAACAGGGAAGAGCCTATGCCGATCCTTACACGCCAGAAGAAGTACAGGCCTTCAGGGATCAAGCTGCTGCAGCCAAAAAACCTTTTTTGTACCGCAATAATCGTCCGGAGAATCCACCTGCATGGGACGGCACTAAGCCACTTCGTTTTAAATCCGACCCTAAATCATACTCATGGCATGATGAGGTTATGGGAGATCTTAAGACCGGACACGAGGTAATAGACGATTTTGTGTTAATAAAGTCCGACGGCTACCCAACTTATAATTTTGCCCATGTTATAGATGATTACGAAATGCAGATTAGTCATATTATGCGTGGCCAGGAGTTCCTGTCCAGTATTCCTAATTACTTGAACCTATATGAAGCTTTAGGCATTACACCACCAATAATGGCGACATTGCCTCATATTTTGGGACCTGAAGGCAACAAAAAACTGTCTAAACGTGATGGCGCTAAAGATGTTTTAGATTACGTTAACGATGGCTATTTGCCAGCTGCGCTTGTTAATTTTATTGCCACGCTTGGTTGGAACGACGGCAGTGAACAGGAAATCTTTAACTTAGACGAGCTAATTGCAAAATTCCGAATCGATAAAATTCAACGCAGCGGAGCCAGGTTTGATGAGCGTCGTTTACTATGGCTAAACGGTCACTATATTCGCCAAATGAACCTGGAAGATCTGTATAACGATGTCCAGAAATACTGGCCAGAAGAGGCTCTAGAGTACGATGACGAATACAAAAAGCAAGTTCTGGCTTTGGTCCAAGAAAGGCTTAAATACTTTGCAGAACTAGGCGAACTTTCGATATTCTTCTTTATAGATCTGCCGGTAAACCCCGAACTTATAACTCAGAACAAGCAGCTCAAAAAATTGGATCAGCAAGATATTAAGGGATTATTGGAGCAAGCTCGCAGTAGTCTAACAGATAGTGATTTCTCGGAAGTCGATTTAACGAATCGGCTTAACGCATTACTCGAAGCAACTGGTCAAAAACCAGCAGTTCTATTTAGCCTTATCCGGATTGCTACAACTCAAGCGCCGGCCAGCCCCGGCCTGGCACAAACATTAGCCGTTTTAGGCAAGGAACGCAGCCTTAAACGGCTAAACGAACAAATAGACAGCCTGGCTTAGAAGCATAAGCATTGTTATACTGTAGTCATGGATCCTGACTTCGAGCCTAAGGCCGGGTCGGCCGGGCATTCTCAAGATAATTCTGAAATACCAGCCGCACAAAACACAACTACCAAAAAAACTTTTCGGACTCCAAACGAAGTTGCTGCTGCTGATGATTTACAAAGACAAGCACCAATAGTAAATTCAGACCCTGATGGTGATGTGCTCGTGAGTGGTAGCGACGAGAGTTTGGCATCTAAGTTAAAGCCAACCTGGCCACCTGGAGTTAAAGAATATATTGGCATATTTATTCTTATCGCTTTGCTTGTAGGAGGGGGACTTTTTATGTCTGGACGCCACACAACAAAGCCCACCACTGTTACGGTAGTAAAGGTCAAAGCCAAACCAGTACCTAAGCCTCTTATAACTTATTCAACCCTGAGTGGCTTACCCGTTGACCCTAGCGTTAATCAAAGACCGGTAACGGGCGTAATGATAGAGAACAGTACATTTGCGCGTCCGCAATCTGGCCTCAGTCAAGCAAGCGTAGTTTTTGAAGCCATTGCCGAGGGCGGAATTACTAGATTCCTGGCGCTTTATCAAGATACTACCCCAGACAACGTCGGGCCTATTCGAAGCGTAAGGCCATACTACGAACAGTGGGCACTTGGTTTTGACGCCGGTTTAGCCCATGTTGGCGGTAGTCCAGAAGCTCTAGCCGACATAAAGTCGTGGAACGTCCGCGATCTTGATCAGTTCTATAACAGTGGTTCTTACCACCGCATAACCAGCAGAGCCGCGCCTCACAACGTGTACACCGGTATAGTTACCCTTAACCAATTGGAAGCCAAAAAAGGCTATAACTCGAGCAATTTCACGGGCTTTACGCGTAAAGATGATCAGCCCTCCAAAAAACCAACCGCTACTAGAATCGACTTTAGCATCTCTGGACCTGAGTACTCAGTTCACTATGACTACGCACCTAGTACTAACACTTATAACCGAACTCTGGCAGGAGCGGCTCACATAGATGCCAACACCAACGCGGTGATCAGCCCTAAGGTCGTTATTGGCTTAATCATGCCATATAGTCTTGAAGCCGATGGTTATCATTCAGACTACAACACTATTGGTACTGGGCAGGTCTACATATTCCAAGACGGACTCGTTAGCAAAGGCACCTGGACCAAATCATCATCAACAAGTCAATTTGTATTTAAAGACGAAACCGGCAAGGAAGTAGGCTTAAACAGAGGCCAAACTTGGTTAACAGCCCTAAGTGATAACGGCAAGGTAACTTACGCACCATAAAAGGAGAATAGGGTGGATGATCTTCAGAAGTACCGCAGCCGCCTAAGACAATTAATCTTTTGGCTGTTGATTGTTGAGAACATTGTTCTTATAGCTTCGTGGTGGGCACTCGACCAGTACCTGAACCTATCTAAGGGGATAGTTATTGGCATTAGTTTGGTAGTAGCAGTTGTAACCAGCCTGTTAATAATGATGATTGCCAGTGGTGCCGCCACCCAGCCACTTAAAGCCATTTGGCAACTAATACTACACTTAAGCCCAAGCGAACACGGTATTCCTAAGCCCCAGATCAAAGATGTGAAGTTTGGCTTAGAATTGGCTTCCAATATGGCCAATCAAATCTATCAGTTTGCCGAAGTTACTAGTAAAATCGCTACCGATAGTGAACACCAAGTACACGACTTATCTTTGAACTTCATAGCCCAAAACATGCCTCTGCCACTTATAGTTTTAGATCCCTCAGAAACTATTAACTTTGCTAATGAGGCCGCAGCACAATACCTTGGCTTAAAAAGCGCTGATATGAAAGGCAAGAATGTGTACATGGTGCTAGACATGTCGTTCCCAGCCGAGCCAACATTCGACACCTGGCTAAAAGAGGTGAAGACCAAGAACGCTACAGCTACTAACAGCTGGGAGAGAGTCCGAATGAGTGTTGGCGACGGTCATCCGGAAAGACTGTTCGACCTAGCCGCTTACTATAACCGAGAGAATCCAGAGGGCAACGAAACTATGCTGGTACTGTTTGATCACACTAAGCAGTACAGTCAGGACGAGCAAGCGGTTAGCTTTATTGCCCTGAGCGTACATGAGCTAAGAACGCCCTTAACATTGCTAAGAGGGTACATTGAGGCTTTCGAAGAAGAGCTCGACACCTCGGGGAAGCCTGAACTTGCTGATTTTATGGAGAAAATGCGCTCTCAGGCCGAGCAATTGGTAGCCTTCGTAAATAACATTCTAAATGTGGCGCGGATCGACAATAATCAACTTGAGTTACATCTCGAAGAAGCAGTCTGGCCAGACACGCTTAAAAAAGCTATTGACGGTCTATCGCTGCGAGCCAAGGTCCGCGGAATTAGCTTGCATTGTCGTTTTGCCAAAGATCTACCTAAGGTTGGCGTCGACAGAATTAGCATAACCGAAGTAATTAATAATCTAATCGACAATGCCATTAAGTACAGTGGCAAGAGTACAGTTATCGACATAGAGACCAAACTTACTAATGATGGCTTAGTGGAAACTACCATAAAAGACTACGGCGTTGGAATACCAAACAGTGTTATGAATAAACTGTTTACAAAATTCTATCGTGATCACCGTAATCGGGCACAGATTGGTGGGACCGGGTTAGGGCTTTATCTGAGCAAAGCCATAGTATCGGCACATGGCGGTAACCTGTGGGTGCGCAGCAAGGAAGGCGAGGGCAGCACGTTCGGCTTCACGCTCATTCCATTTGATCAGCTTACCGACAATGCCAAGAAAGCTGGCGCCGAAGACCTTGTGCGCGATGCCCATGGCTGGATAAAGAACCATTCACTCTACAGACGCTAAACAGCGTGATATAATCAGTTATATGCAACCTGACCAGCCAGCCCCCGGACGCAAAGTACTGTGCATAGAAGACGAACATTTTATTGGTGAACTCTACGACCGCGCTCTTTCTAAGGCTGGTTATGTAGTTACCATCGAGCCTGATGGCGCCAAGGCACTAGAAAAGGCTGAGACTAACGATTACGACATTATTCTGCTCGACTTAATGCTGCCTAATCTTACTGGAATAGAAATTCTGCGTACTCTGCGCGACCCGGCAAGGGTGCCACCACTAAAGTCCAAGATAATTATTATCACCAACTTGGAGCAGCGCGACGACGTACGCATGGATATCGAGAAACAAGCCGACGGTTACGTGGTAAAAGCCGAGCTTACACCTCATGAACTAGTCGAATTCCTGAACAACATTAAGTGATCAAAATCACTCTTTACTAGCCGACTGGACCGGGCGTATACTTATGCTTAGCCACGCGGAGACTTCGTTATAACGATTTACTCTACGGACTTATTTTAAGAAGGTAAACCACGGTCCCTGCTTTCTTCAACCAATTTTAACTTGCAAGTGCTAATAGGTAACCTCTTAAGCGGTAGCGTTAACCTAAGCTTCAAGTTCATAACTCCAAAATCCGTTTACTGGCCTCTGCCGGTTAATTTTATTATTTCAAATCTAGGGAGATAAACTATGAAAAACGCTGATTTAAAGACCGAAGAAATCGAAATCACATCTGTTCAATTTAGTAAAAATGGCACTCAGCTGCGCTTTGTAAGCTACCCCAAGCTCCTGGTATACAAGGGCCGCAAATATGTACTGGCCGAAGCTTAGTTACTCGTCCAGGGCATATATTAAGCGCGGATCGTTGTTCCTGGTAGAGTTAACCTCGCTGCTAACCTCGTATATATCCAAACCATTGTCTTGGTATGGCAGTAGCAGGGGTTCTATACTGGCCCGATCGTTTCGTGCCGACTCTAGCCACGAAACTTCGTCTTCTGGGTGTAATATAACCGGCATGCGATCGTGAACTGCCGACATTTCCTTATTGGGTTCAGTCGTGATGATCGAGTATGTCTTGAAGACCTTGCCCTCAACGTCTTTCCAGGCCTCCCAAACGCCTGCAAAGCTAAATATGTCGAGCTGCTTGGGATGAATGTAGAAAGGCTTCTTGGAGCCTTTTACGTTAGCTCTTTTCCATTCATAAAAGCCGTCGGCCGGAATCAGCGCTCGTTTCTTGAGAATAACGTTACGCCACATGGGTTTGTCGAAAATAGTATCATCACGGGCATTAATAAGCCTGTAGCCAATCTTTGGGTCTTTAGCCCAAGCAGGCACCAAACCCCACTTCATGAACTCCAGTTTGCGGCCGGATTCGTCTTCTGTAATTACCGGCATGATCTGACCAGGAGCCACGTTAAAGTTTTCGGGAATATCCTTAGGAACACTGGCCAAGTTGTAACGCTTGGCTATCTCGTCGACTTTCTTATGAAGCGTGTAACGTCCGCACATAAAACTAATTGTACACTCGGAGGAATCTAATATGAGAGAAAGAATTAACGAAGAAGTAAGTGTTGTTATGTATTACAGCGCTCGAAAACGGCTAGCTTTGCCGCATTTAATCGACTGGCGCAACAAACAGTACGCCGTCGGCAAGGTGGGGTACCATCACACGGTTAAGGAGGGGCAAACTCTGCATCACATTTATGAGTTAGTCGACGACACTCAAACGCTGTGGTTTAGGCTAAACCTAGACACCAGCAACCTCCACTGGAGCTTGGAGGCGATAAGCGATGGACTACCCAATTAACTACAACCGGCCCATGATAATGCACATCGATCTTAACTCCTGCTTTGCCATTATTGAGCAGCAGGCCAACCCTCTCATAAGACACAAACCTGTTGCCATAGCGGCCTACGACACGCCCCGAGGTGCAGTCATCGCCTCTTCCTACGAAGCCAAGGCTTTGGGCATTAAGCTAGGCGTAAATGTTAGAGAGGCCCGTATGCTGGCCAGGGACGTTATAGTTATGATGCCAGACCCCGAGAAGTACTTCGACGCCCATCGACGGTTTAAGAAGGTCCTGCTCAACTACACAGACGAAGTCGTGCCAAAATCGGTAGATGAGTTCGTGATTGATTTTACCGGCTCTATAGCCGTCCAAAGAGGCAAGAGTCTAGAGGAAATCGGCCTGGAGATTAAGCAAGACATTAAAGATGCTCTGGGCGAATACGTGACCGTTAATGTAGGCATCGCCACTAATCGCTTCCTGGCTAAGCTAGCCGCTGGGCTCAATAAGCCGGACGGGCTAGACGTAATCACCGGCGACAACCTCCAATCGGTTTACGAAAAACTAACGCTTACAGACCTGCCAGGGATTAACAGGCGCTACCAGGCCAGGCTGAACATGGCCGGCATATACAACCCTCTGCAGTTTCTGGAGGCGCCAGTATGGAAGCTAAGGAAAGAAGTTTTTCATAGCATTGTCGGCTTCTACTGGTACCTGAGGCTTAGGGGCCACGAAACCGATTCGGTAGACTTTGGTCGCAAAAGCTTCGGGCAGCAATACGCACTAGGCGACAAGACTAGCGACAAAGAGCAGCTATCTAGATTACTTATGAAATTATGCGAAAAGACCGGCCGGCGTTTGCGCAAGGCAGACTACACGGCCGGTGGCGTTCACCTATGGCTCAACTTCGAGAACCGTACATACTGGGCCAAGGGTCGAAAAACTAAAGCGCCAGTCTATTCGACTCAAGATATATACCTGCACTCTCAGAGGCTCCTGAACAGTATCGATATCCCATCCAGAGTAACCAACATGGGCGTGACCGTCTATAACCTTGAGCCGGCCAAGCCGACCCAACTAGGCTTGTTTGACGACTCGCGGCTCGACAGCCGATCCCTAGCCAGGGCTGCCGACATGGTGAACGACCGCTATGGCGAGTTCACGGTTGTACCGGCTGTTATGGCCAACATGCAAGACGTGATCCTAAAACGCGTGGCCTTTGGGAGCGTTAAGGACTTATAAAAACTAAAGCTTCACGAGTGCTAAAGTAAACCAATCTACACCACCAATGTGTTGATGGTCTTCGTAAACGACGGAGAACTGGTTACCAGCGATACGAGTAACTAACTGAGGCGTGTAATAGTAGAACATTCGATCGCCAAAACTGTCCGACTTAACCTCTTCAACATATCTATCACGTTCTTTTAGAGAAAGGTAAATAATGCCTCCTTTGCGAAGTGACTTATGAAGATTCTTAAGCACCACGCCAAGGTCTGATTTATTTACATGGAGTAAGGATGCAAAGGCATAGACAACATCGAGCTTTTGTGGATATTCGTAACTAAGAGCGTCAGCTAACACAAAAGAAGCTCCTGGAACCTTTCGCCGCGCCAATTTAAGAAGTTCTATAGATGGATCAAAACCTTCATACCAAGAAACGCGTTTGAATAATTCATATGCGTCGCGTCCGTCACCGCAACCTATCTCGACCACGCGTGCTGAGTCGGAAACTTTGGCTAGTTTAAGACCAAGCTCAATGTCGAATATTCTGGCGCCTTTTGAGCCAAAGTATTCCTCCATACCGGAAGCAGATTTATCATAAGTTTTTATTGTTTTATCCGCCCAATTCATATATAGCAACAATTATAATCTAACTTGGTGACCTCACGGAGAATATAGCGCCAGATCGGCGCATATAACCTGCGACCATGCTCGAAGTAAACTTCTGCGCGTGGCCTTGCTTATCGAACTGGAGTTCGAAGCTTGCTATGCAAGCCAACCAATTAAAAAGACCATTCAATGAATGATCTTTTTAATTGGTGACCTCACGGAGAATCGAACTCCGGTTGCTGGGATGAGAACCCAGTGTCCTAGCCGCTAGACGATGAGGCCATTCTGGCAAAGTGGAAACATCTTATCACATCTGTTAGGAGTCGTCCAGACGACCAAAAAGCCGTAACCGCTTTCAACAATTTTTTGCTAAACTGTTAGTTATGAGTTTATTAGGGTGGGGCAGTAGTAATTCCACCGGCAAAAATAAGAAGCGCTTTCAGGCCAGTCTTAAAGACGTCAACCTTCAGTCAAAAGTAATCATAGACAATATTGATGAGGGTGTAATTCTAATTGATCATGAAGGTACGATTCAGCTTATTAACCCAGGTGCAGGCAAGCTGTGTGGTTGGACACCCGACGAGGCAACCGGCATTAATGTCCACAGCGTAATTAAACTTGTAGACGAAAAAGGGCAACCTCTTAACGACGATCTTAACCCTTTTAAACAAGTATTTTTCTCGAAACAAAGTACACGAGGTAACAATATCTTTCTGGCTGATAGATCCAATCAGCAAGTGCCGATTGCGTTAAACGTATCACCTCTACTTGATCAGTATCAAAATGTGACCGCTGCAGTGGCTGTACTAAGTAACGTAAGTAAAGAAAGGGCAGAGGAACAAAAGAGAGCCGACTTTATTAGTACCGCCAGTCACGAAATGCGCACACCGGTAGCAGCCATTGAAGGCTACTTAGCCCTGGCATTAAACGACAAAGTATCAACCATAGACAGTCGAGCCAGAGGTTATTTAGAGAAAGCCCACGAATCAACTCAACACCTTGGCCAGCTTTTCCAGGATCTTCTAAGCAGCGCCAAGGCTGAAGATGGTCGCCTTACAAGTCACCCAGTTGTAATAGAGATGGGCGAATACCTAACTAAACTCAGTGAAGATCTGCGCTTAGTGGCAGAAAAAAAGGGTTTATCTATGGAATTTTCCACAGGCAAGCCGAGCGTTATTGACGCCACTGCGGAGCATGAAAGCCAAAGAGTTGTTATACCTTTGCTCTACGTTTACGCCGATCCGGACAGGCTCAGAGAGGTAATTACCAATCTGTTCGATAACGCCGTTAAGTACACGCCCGAGGGCAAAATTACAATCGGTATAAGTGGCAACGACAAAGTTGTTCAGTGCTACGTGCGCGACACTGGACCGGGTATTCCCGCCGATGATATACCGCATTTATTCCAGAAGTTTTACAGAGTGGATAACTCAGCCACAAGGGTAATTGGTGGCACCGGTTTGGGATTATTCATTGCACGCAAAATAATCGAACTTTATAGTGGCAGAATATGGTGCGAAAGCGAATTCGGTCATGGCAGTACTTTTTATATAAATCTGCCTAGACTGAGCAGCCAACAAGCCACCCAAATGCTGGCTAATGGCCACGATGCTAATCTAGTCAAACCAATTAGTACTAGTGAGGCACCGTGATACAATTAGAACATAACCTTAAGCTTATTAATGTATAAGGATCAATGATGCCTAAATTACTTCTTGTAGAAGACGACAATAATCTGCGCGAAATCTATGAAGCCAGATTACAAGCTGAGGGCTACACCATAGTAACTGCTCGTGACGGTGAAGAGGCCTTAGTTGTCGCCAAAGCCGAGAAGCCTGACCTTGTTATTGCCGATGTAATGATGCCCAAGATTAGCGGCTTCGAAATGCTAGATATTCTACGCAGCACTGATGGCCTAAAAGGAGTAAAAGTCATTATGCTTACGGCGCTTGGTCAAAGCGAAGACCAACAGCGTGCCGCTCGCTTAGGAGCTGATCGATACCTAGTAAAATCACAAGTAACTCTGGAAGACATAGTTAAAGTAACACATGAACTTCTGGGCGACACCGTGGCCGCACCGCTGCCACCCACGCCAGGCATTACTTCAAACCCAGAAGATTTACCGAAACCAGAAGAACCTGCACCGGCAACGCCTGCTCCTAGCGTGGAGACACCAGTGGAACCAGTTTCTGAACCTGTAGCCGAGGAGCCTGTGAAGGAAGAGCCGGCTGCAGCCGAGCCCGTAGCCAGTGAACCCCCTAAACCGCTAGCAACGCAAGATGGACTAACTGACGATGCGTCCGCTACGGCTCAGGCTGCTAGCGAAGAAGCCACAAAAGACGCTGAGCCCGCATCCAAAGAAGAGTCTGAGGTTGAAGCCAGCATAGAGGATTTTGTAGCCGGTGCCACTCAAGACGCAACCCCCCCAACAGATACTGCAGACCCAGCAGCTAGTACTGCAACGGATGCCGATGCCAACACTGCTACCGAGCCAGCCGAAGAGCCACATGAAGCGCCTGCAGCTTCGGCGGAATCCGCCGTCGACGACAAGTTAATGGCTGATGCCGTTAAGGATCTTTCCTCGAACGAAGTTCTCTCGGAAGAAGGAGATTCGGCCGAAGCTGCTGTCGAAGATCCAGTAAATCCGTCTAAAGAAGCCGAAGAGGATGAGGCAAAGAAGAATCATCCTGTTGGGTCCCAAAGAGTTATTACGCCAATACCAGCTGAACCCAAAAAAGACATTAATCAACTCCTAGCAGATGAAGAAGCTAAGGAAGCTGCTGCAAATAGCGCTGTCTCTCCAGATCAGCCTAATGATGAAACTAAAGCTGATCCATCGAATATAGCCCTCTAAAGCTTAAGCATGCGCATAAATAAGTTTGTCGCCCAGGCCACAGGGCTTAGCCGTCGTGCGGCTGATCAGACAATAGCCGATGGTAGAGTGAGTATTAACGGTCAAATTAGCTCTCCCGGTCAGATCGTTAATGACAATGACATAGTGAGTTTAGACGGTAACTCAATTAATCTTCCTGAGTCAGTCATAACAATTATGATAAATAAACCTGTTGGATATGTTTGCAGTCGTAAAGGGCAGGGCAGTCAGACTGTTTATGACCTGTTACCAGAAGCTTATGCTCGTCTCAAAACGGTCGGTCGCCTAGACAAGGATTCTTCAGGTTTGCTGTTGCTTACAAGCGACGGTAATTTGGCTAACGAATTAACTCATCCTAGATATGCCAAGTCTAAGGTCTACCTGGTTACTTTGAACAAACAACTACTGCCGCTGCATCACCAAATGATCAGTGATCACGGTATTGAACTTAGCGATGGCAATAGTCAATTAGGACTAACCAAAATAGCTGAAAATGGACATGCCTGGCAAGTTACGATGAGTGAGGGCCGCAACCGCCAAATACGTAGAACCTTCGAAGCGCTAGGCTACAAAGTTGTTAAATTACAGCGTACTAACTTCGGTAATTACAGCTTAGACGGTTTAAGATCTGGTAAATATAAAATCTGTAATTAATTGTTGATCTTAATTTAGGAATATTATACACCTTTTGTCAATACTGCTTATCTGTTATAATGGGCTTTAGATGAGCAAATTACCTATCGTGGCCATAGTCGGGCGGGCAAATGTTGGCAAGTCCAGCTTGTTTAACGCCATACTGGACAGACGAGAAGCAATTGTGGCTCGTGAAGCTGGTACTACTCGTGACAGCATTATGGCCAAAGCCGAATATGGCGATCAAAACTTTTGGCTGGTCGATACTGCCGGTATAAAAGACCCCGAAGATGAGTTCGAGTTTACTATTCAGGAACAGATTATTCAGGCCGCCGACAGTGCTGACGTTATTTGGGTTATGGTCGAAGCGAATATACCAATTACAGAGGAGGACCGCCGGGTAGCAAAGATGGCTCTTAAGAGTCGTAAGCCAGTTTTTCTTATTATTAATAAGGTCGACAAAGTCAAAACTAACGATTTGAGCGGATTTGACCGGCTCGGGATTAAACCGATCATTCGCACCTCAACCACGCAAGGTAAGGGCATTGAGCAACTTCTGAGCGAACTTGTAAAGATCATACCAAAAGCTACCGAAACTGAAGACGACGACCGTTTACGTCTTGCCATACTTGGTCGTCCAAATGTGGGTAAATCACAACTGTTTAACACCTTAGCAAAGAAGCAACAGGCGATTGTCGCTGACAGGGCTGGTACGACTCGCGATATTAATCGTGCGATTGTGCGCTACAAGGGGCGGGAAGTGGAGATCTTAGACACCGCAGGCATACGTCGTAGCGGCAAGATAGAAGTAGGCATTGAACGTTTTAGCGTTATTCGAGCACTTAGTGCCATTGAGCAGGCCGACGTATGCCTGCTACTGATGGACGTTAATGAGTTGAACGTTCAACTTGATCAAAAGATTGCGGGTATGATTAAGGAAGCCGGTAAGGGTTTGATTCTAGTTGTTAGCAAGTGGGATTCGGTCGAGGATAAGGATGCTTTTACCAGAGACGAACTGGCTCCAAAGATAGCTTCTAGCTATGATTTTGTGCCTTGGGCGCCGCTTATTTTTACTAGTGCCGTTACCGGCCAGAACGTAACTAAAATCTTCGACTTGTGCATGAGCATAGATGAGCAACGTCAAAAACGAATTGCCACGCCGGCGCTTAACAAGTGGTTGCGTCAGGCAGTTGAATTGCATCCGCCAGCCGGCCTAAAGAACAGAGCTCCAAAGCTTAATTACATTGTGCAAGAATCAGACAATCCAATTCCAGCTTTTAAGATATTTGGTAGCCAAACCCGCTATGTGCACTGGAGTTACCGACGCTACCTAGAACGAAAGCTGCGTGAGCTTTATGGATACGAAGGCACGCCCATTCAACTCTGGTTCATCGAGAAACACATTAGCCACAAACATGGCAACCGGCCATCTGAGGAGGTGGTAAGTTAATGGCCTGGCTACAGAGGCGACCACAGGTAAGCGACCCGGTTAACTATTACACCGTGGGATTAAATAAAACCATACTATTAGTTGGCCTAGGGAACCCCGGCAAAGACTACGATCTCACCCGGCACAACGTTGGCTATATGTGCCTAGATGATTTTGTAGCTAAAACCGACGAAATGCAGGACTGGATGCACAAAAAGGATCTAAAGTGCCTGATTAGCACTGGAAAGCTGTCAGATGCCCGGATAATCGCGATTAAGCCTACAACTTTTATGAACCTTAGCGGCGAAGCAGTGCGTCTTGTAGTAGACTTCTACAAATTATCAAATAATCAGATTATTATCTTGCACGATGACCTAGACGTTAATTTTGGACAGATTAGGCTGCGCAAGGGAGGATCTTCCGGCGGCCACAACGGAGTAAAATCTATTATTAAAAATTTAGGCGAGGACCAGGCTCGTATTAGAGTCGGCATTGGTCCTATAACAGATAAGATGAAATCTGAAGACTTTGTGCTACAGAAGTTTTCCACTGAAGAGCAATCACAACTAGCTAATTTAACACGCGAGGTAAATTCTATACTGAGCGAGGTAATTTACGGCAGCGAGTTTCCTCAAGACACAAGAAGTTTCCTAGTCTAGTATTTTAAACAATCAAAAAGGCCGATGAGAGGGGGTGGGCACCGCTCATCGGCCTGTTTCAGGCGACAACCGAAGTTGTCGCCGAACCCTTCAACCCACCCCGGTGACGCGATCGGAGTCTTACAAAAAGTGACTCGTGCTAGCCCCCGCGAGGGAGGCAACCATTTAGGCTCACATTGATTCGGGGACCCCAGGGATTGATCCGAAGACCAACCAGAGGAATCTAGTTAAAGGGGTTAGTATGTTTTAGAACGCTCACCGGTCGAACCGGCAAGCCAAAGAAAGTGGAGGGTAACAACTTTTAAAGGCGCGTTCTAAAACAATCTAACAATTTGGTCCTAAGTCCCAAGATTAAAATTTAATTAAACCACCATTTAATCTGTTATCAGGACTGTTAGAATTGGGGTAAAAGGTGCGAGAATCCCGCCATAGCGGGACTCATTAGTTGCTATTTTAGCAAAAGCATGACCTTATGTCAATACTTTATAACATTTTTGTATGATTATCAACTTGCTAAAGCTTACCTCTAAAGACTACCCTGAACCGCTTCGGAACATACCAAAACCGCCCGGGGAACTTTATGTGGCCGGTGCCCCAATAAATGAACTCCTTGAATTACCAAGGCTGGCAATAGTTGGCAGTCGCAGCATTAGTCCTTACGGGAGGCGAATTACGGCTGAGCTGGCTGGCCGCTTGGCGGAAAGTGGGGTGGTAATTGTAAGCGGGTTGGCTCTTGGGGTGGACGCTGAGGCCCACAGCGCCGCCCTAGCGGCCGGCGGCAAGGCAATAGGCGTTCTGCCTTGTCCGCTAGATCGAATTGTTCCTGCGCTAAACCGTAAACTGGCTCAGAGCATACTAGATAACGGTGGAGCATTAGTTAGCGAGTACGCGCCTGGTACGGTGCCGCAAAAACAGTATTTTATCGCTAGAAACAGGTTAATGTCCGGACTAGCCCAAGCCGTTTTAATAACCGAGGCTGCCGAAAAAAGCGGCAGTTTACACACCGCTAACTTTGCCTTAGAGCAGGGTAGAGAGGTAATGGCCGTACCAGGCAATGTGGGTAACACTCAATCTGTTGGTACTAATAATCTAATTAAGGCTGGAGCTAGCGTTGTAACATCTTACGAAGATGTTATTCACACTATGGGTTTATTAATAGCTACCAATAACGTATTGTCACCTAAAGGTCGAAACGATAACGAACAAACAATTCTTAATCTAATAGGTAATGGCATAAGTGACGGTACTGATCTTCTAGATAACAGCGGCCTTAGCCCGTCCGCCTTCAATCAGGCACTAACCATGCTAGAAATTAGCGGTAAAGTGGTTGGTCTAGGTGCTAACCACTGGGGATTTTCATAAGCGTGTTAAACTTTAACGTATATGAAACTAATGATATTTTTAGGCGTCACCATCTTCGGTACAATCGGTGGCTGGATCGGTGCTCTAATGACCAACGGCAACTGGCTGAGCGGTTGGAGCATACTGCTAGGAACCGTGGGATCATTTGTGGGTATTTGGGTTGGCTACAAAGTCGGTCAATACATAGGTTAATTCACAGTATTCTTATATATAGTTTGCATTCTGAACAACTTAACGCTTATTATAGGAGCTCATGGCAAAGAACTTAGTTATCGTTGAGAGTCCGGCCAAGGCCAAGACTATCGAAAAATTTTTAGGCAAAGACTACGTAGTTAGAAGCAGTTTCGGCCACATTCGTGACCTTCCTAAAAAGGGTCTTAACATCGACATTGAGCACAACTTTGAACCAAAATACGAGATTAATGCCGATAAACGTAAAGTGGTTAGCGAACTAAAGAAAGCGGCCGCCGGCAGCGAAGTTTGGCTAGCATCCGATGAAGACCGCGAAGGCGAGGCGATTGCCTGGCATTTGGCATATGCACTTAAATTAGACCCTGCTAAAACCAAGCGCATTGTTTTCCACGAAATCACCAAACCGGCAATCGAAGCAGCAATTAAAAATCCTCGTACTGTCGACCTTAAACTAGTCGATGCTCAGCAAGCTCGTCGAGTATTAGACAGGTTGGTTGGATACGAGCTTTCACCGGTGTTATGGAAAAAAGTAAGAACGGGCTTAAGCGCCGGCCGAGTGCAGTCTGTAGCTGTAAGGTTAATAGTTGACCGTGAACGCGAGATTAACGACTTCGCGTCTAAGAGCAGCTTCAAGTTAACGGCTATATTCTTGGCTGACGGCCAGGAAGTACCAGCCGAACTATCTGTTAAACTGGACAATCTCAAAGCTGCCGAAGATTGGCTTCAAAAAGTTATTGGTGCAACTTATAAAATTACCGCTATTGAGCAAAAGCCTGGCAGCCGCAGTCCATCAGCACCGTTTACAACCAGTACGCTTCAGCAAGAAGCTAGCCGACGTTTAGGCTACAGTGTGCGCCAAACTATGACTCTAGCCCAGAGGCTATACGAATCTGGTCACATAACTTATATGCGAACAGACAGCACCACTTTGTCTGGGCAGGCTATTGCCGCTGCCGGTGCATATATTAATAAGAGCTTTGGCGAAAATTATCATCAGGTGCGCCAGTATAAGACCAAGAATTCCAGCGCTCAAGAAGCTCACGAAGCAATTAGACCAACCAATTTCAATAACACTTCAGCCGGTGGCGACGACCAACAACAGAAGTTATATCAGTTAATCTGGCAACGCACCCTAGCTAGTCAAATGGCCGGCGCCGAACTGGAACGTACAGAAGTTAAGATATCTGTTAGTAATCAACCAGAGATCTTCATAGCCAAGGGTGAGATTCTAAAATTTGACGGTTTTATGAAAGTTTACGGTGGCGGTAAGGACGATACGCTACTTCCACCCCTTAAAAATGGGCAAGATTTACAACCCAAAGAGCTAAACGCCACCGAAACTTTTACCAAACCGCCGGCACGCTACAGCGAAGCCATGCTAGTGCGCAAACTAGAAGAGTTAGGTATTGGCCGTCCAAGTACATATGCGCCGACCATCTCGACTATTCAAACCCGTGGTTATGTAGAAAAAACCGACCTGCAAGGTAGGGAACAATCCGTATCTGTTGCGACTCTAGTAGGCGATAAACTTTCCACAAGCCAATCCACCGTAATAACAGGGGCCGACCGGGGTAAACTCGTTCCAACACCTATCGCAGAAGTAGTAACAGATTTTCTAGTTAAATATTTCCCTAATATTATCGATTTTGATTTTACCGCTCGAACAGAGGCCGATTTCGACAATATTGCCGATGGCAAACAAGCCTGGGAGAAGATGATTGCCGATTTTTATAAGGGTTTTCATCCGTTAGTAGAGAAATCGGCCGACATATCTCGTCAGGAAGTCTCGCAGGCTAGGGAACTGGGAGCCGACCCCAAGTCCGGCGAGCCAATATTTGCGAGATTTGGTCGTTACGGTCCTATGTTACAGATGGGCGATGCTGCCGATGAGTCTAAAAAGCCTACTTTTGCACCTATGCCAGCCGAAACCACTATCGACACAGTTACACTAGAGCAGGCACTAGAGATGTTCAAGTTACCAAGACTTGTCGGTAAAACCGCAGATGGCGAAGAAATTAAAGCCAATATAGGCCGTTTTGGCCCCTATGTGCAAGTTGGCAAGGTATTTGTGTCTATTAAGCCAAAAGACCCTTTCAGTATCACCGAGGAAGAGGCTCGTGAGCTATACTCATCTAAGTTAGCCAAAGATGCTGCCAAACACATAAATGAATTTGCTTCAGGTATTAAAATTCTTAACGGCCCTTATGGTCCTTACGTTACCGACGGTAAGAAGAATGCACGAATTGCTAAAGATGTTGATCCGGCTAAGTTAACAGAGGCCGAAGCCAAAAAAATACTTTCCTCGGCTCCTGCTAAGAAACGAACTGCCAAGCGCGGCTCAAAAACACGCAAAAAATCGCGAAAATAGCTACACAAAACCAAGCCCTCTCTTTGCAGCTTAGTAAAACCTGTGGACAAACAATATTTCTACAACATAGAATGGGTGCAATTGTCAGTTTTGTGCTACAATAAATTCATAGAGGGAAAAGTATTGACTTTTAAAAACTATAGTTTTATAATTTATAAATAAGTTATATCATAACAGGGAATAAACCATAATGGCTCAGAATCTAGCGACCGCCGAACTTACAACTCAACAGATCGTAACAGACGTACTTTCAACGATTGACCGGGAACGCGAAAGAGAAATCATTTCTCGTCGATTTGGTCTGTTTGACCGCAAGGAAACTCTGGAGCAGATTGGTGACATGCTGGGGATTACCAGGGAAAGAGTTCGTCAGCTAGAAAAATCGGTGGTTGCTAAGCTCAAAGCTTCATCGGAGCAGGGTAGTGTACCCCATATTTTCGACTTCGAGACTAAAGTTGTTGAGTATTTAGAAGCCAATGGCCAGGTAGCGCGTGTATCAGAGCTTACTAAGAAGCTTAGCGACACAAACGACCGTAACGAGCAGGCCAGGGTAGCTTTCTTGAGCCAACTCTGTCCTAAACTAGTATTTATAGGTGAAGACGACAATTACTACGCTAGCGTAGGTGTGTTATCCGCCAACGACGAAAAAGCACTTAAGCAAAAGGTTGCAAAGCTTATAGAAGCCATTAAAAAGATTGCCGAGCCAAAGCCAATTGCCGATATTGCTAAAACTGCCAACGTTGGCAGCTCAGTTGAAGCCGCCGCTCTGGCAAGTACCTCAAAGCAATTAGCCACATTAAACGGCCGCTGGGGTCTTGTTAAATGGCCAATGGTTAATCCTAAGAACATTCGCGACAAGATCTACGTTATCCTTAAAGAAAACGGCAAGCACATGCACTTCAACGAGATCGCCGAAGCCATAAAAGAAAGTGACTTTAAGCGTAAAGATGTTACTACTCAAGCTATACACAACGAACTTATTAAAGACAAGCGATTCGTGCTAATCGGTCGCGGCATTTACGCTCTTAAAGAATGGGGCTACGAAAAGGGCACAGTTGCCGACATTATCACCGAAGTATTAAGAGAAGCTGGTGAACCATTGCACCGCGACGAGATTGTTAAACGAGTGCTAAAGAGTCGTTTCGTGAAAGAAACCACCATTCTACTGAACCTCCAGGGTAAGCCGCAATTCAAGCGCGTTGCCAAAGCCACCTACGCCCTCGCAGAATAGACCAGTTAATAAAGTAATTCTTTCGTCATAATGACACGCCAATCAAGAAATTGTACAGCCAATGGTGGTACTGAGCTTATTACTCAACCGCTTGACCCAGAAATGCCCTTGAGCCTTATGTGGAATGATGCTACTCCAACATACAAAGATCGTAGGCAACGTTTTAGGCTATACGGGCAAAGCGAAAGTCTTCTACTAAGATCTATTGGATTTTACTACATATCAGGTCAGGGCATGGATCTAGACGAAACTGTTCGAAAAGCAGACGAACATTTCATTAAAATTCGCTCTTTTGGTGGTGAGGTCGTTAGTCATGTAACGCAGGTTTCGCCCTTATATAAAGAGCGCTTCGAATGCCCAACTGATGATACGTATGGATACAGCGTTTCAAGATGGGTGCCAAATTCAACTAATTTAACTGGTGCACGAGTTTCAAAAAGTGCTTTTAATAAATCTGTGATTCGACCTCTGTTATCATACGCCGATTGGTGCGTAAGCCAATCTGAGACGCATATATTAGGCGATATATTCGCAAGAAGACAGTTCTCTGTACATAATCCTTCAAAAATCATATTCTTGCACGATATTGATCCAATTCTAATAGACGCAACACCGAGCAATACTGAAGAATTACTCCAAAAGCTTAATGCTAATATAGAGGCTATACATTTATAGAACAAATTACGAACACATTAAATAGTTGTTGTCTTAGTAGGCTAGACTCGGAGTTTTGTAAAAATGCTTACATAAGCCAAATGGGCAAGAGAATTACAAACAAAATAAATATGTGAAGGCGAATTCGAAAAATATTTTGTTGGTAAGCGGCAGGACAGTGTATCAAATTACACACAAACATCATGTCGTACAATGTATATTTTACGACTCGTATATACCTTGCAGAAGTGATGTATCTATACCCCCGCTGCAGGGGACTTTTTGCTAGTATGGTTGTTTGGTCTCGCATTTTTGTTTGTGATGCTACTAATAAATACTGATCGGTAGTTGTACTTTCGTGTCAGCCATAATGCGTCTAGCGTGTGCTTGTGGTTTATACCACTATTTGACTTTTCCACAGTTGTGTCGTGAAATTACTTGTTTTCTGGCTATTTTGTTCCAAAATTATCATTCCCCTCCTCGAACCCATATATAGTTAAAAATTTGACTTTTGCCCTGCTTCGTATGTTTATATAGTTATTTTAGGTATTTGTAATTATTAAATATGTGAACATTTTACGAACTGGCGGGGTAGCATAGTGGGGGTTATTGATAATATGCCCGGCCATCAACTCTAACGTCTACGTACTTATTCGGTACTATATGTTGGTTATCTAATTGTTTAATAGTCGCTAGGAACGTCCCTGCCTGTTGCCTAGCAGTATCACTATGCAAGTTAAACTTAACTATGAACGGCCTTCCTACAAGCTGTACATCGAGCTCATCGCTAGCCGGAGGCAGTATAAGACTGCCAACCTTGAACCCCTTAGCGGTTAGCTGGCCAACAACTGTCTGCACAAACGCTATATCTGTAGCCGGTAGTGCTTGATGTTCAATCTGTAACTGGAGACCGCTTAAGTCTTGAATGACCGGCAACGAGGGCTGTTTAAGTTCAGCACTATTATTAGCTGAAAGTATTGCCTTACCGGAGGCATCTATAAGATAAGCACTCGAGCCACTTACTAATATAGCTGAAGGATTGGCTAGCTGTACGTACACTATTGGTCTGTGAGCCAGTAATGGAATGGTTATGCTGGCATTGCTCAGTTCCGGAAACTGCTTAACTAGTCCTTGGCTGATTTGGCTGGTATTAATTGTTAATTTGTTATGGTTCCAGATGGACTGACTTATGATCTTATTAACAGCTGTCTCGTAGGCTTGTTGATTAGTTAATGAAGTAACCGATTTATCAGCCGACAGAGGTAGCACTTTGGCATTACTAGATAACGTTAGAATATTGATTACAGATGCCACGACAGCTATTAAAAGCACGATCATGCCGAAGCGTTTGAGTATAAAGATGGCTGTTTTACGGGCGCTATTGTCGTAGCGTTCGTTCAGATGAGCATGGCGACCAGATGATCGGTCTTCGCCAGATCGTCCACCTCTATAGGCGTATGAAGATGATACTCCGGGAGTGTCATCGGGCTCGGCAGTTCGTCTCTGACGGCCAACGGGGCTTTTTCGTCTAAGCCTCATCCGGCTTGGCCTGTTCTAGTATCAAATTACAAAGACTGGTCGTGGAATTGGGCTTGGCAAATAACGCTAACTTTTTGGCTAAATCATCTAATTTGGCTTGGTTACCTAACAATTCGCTAGCTTGTTGAGCCAGACGATTCGGATCATCAAATAGTTGTTTTTCCTGCAACACTACCGCTGCCCCCTGCTCTGCCAAATAATCAGCGTTTTTTAGCTGATGACCACCAGCTAAGAATGAACTAGGCACCACTATGCAAGCTTTGCCCTGCAAGGAGAACTCGGCCAGGTTAGTCGCCCCTGCCCTGGTAATGATTAGATCGGCCGCGCCACTATAAAGATATACATCATCTATAAATCCAAGCACGTTGAGACGCTCCATTTCTGCATCTGATAGTTTAGCCTTGTACGTCTGAAGAAGGTCTTCCCTGTTATTACGCCCAGCTACCTGTATAACGCGAAGGTTTTTAAATTCTGCTAACAGATGAGGAACAGTTTCGGCGACAGCGTTATTTACTCCTTGAGAGCCTAACCCGCCACCTATTACAAATAACACTTTGGAATCCAAGGGTAAGCCAAGTTTTTGCCTATAGTCTCGCTTTAAATCTGTCGTAACAGGTACAAAATTGGCCTGAAGCGGTATGCCGGTAGTGATGGTTTTAGAAGCCGGATAGTTGTAAACCTCGGTAGGAAGTGCCACAGCGTGCCAAATAGCCCATCTGGAGATAATTCGATTAGCCAGCCCGGGTAGAGCATCGGAGTCGTGAGTAATGTAAGGAATATGGAGCTGAGCCGCCGCCAGTCCAACTGGCACACCCACAAAACCACCTTTAATAAAGATGATGCTAGGCTTGATGCGCCTCAGTAACCTATGGCTTTGCCATATCCCGATCAATACATAAAAAATATCTCTTATGTTTTTGAAAGTTGTGGGCAAATCTAAGACTTGCTTTAGGCCCTCACCGTGGTAACGCCTAAGCTTCCCCGCCCTAATTGTGTAAACTTTATCTATTGCCGGATGCTTGGACGGAATATCACCTAAACCATCGCCAGTCTGGCCTATGTAAACAATGTTTGAAGCCGGCTCACGCCTCTTGATCTCTTCGGCCACTGCCAAGATGGGCGTTATGTGCCCTCCCGAACCACCACCGGTTAGTATAATGGTCAATAGCTTGGCCTCCGCACCGTGTTATCGCGGAAATTTCGACCAGTCGGTGTTGGTGTGTTCTCCGATTTCATCCTTGGAGTGCTATATGAGGCATATCTTGAAGCTTGAAAAGCCAAACCAACGGCTGCAACTGCAAAAACCACACTCGTACCACCGTAACTAATAAACGGCAAGGTTATTCCCTTCAGCGGTAGAATGCCAATCATCGCACCTACATTAACGAAGGACTGCGTGCTCAGCCAAGCCAGAGTTCCAATTACGAGTAGTCGACTAAAGTCATCCGGTAATCGCTCGGCTATAGTCTTGAGCCTTGAGAAAAACGCCATAAAGACCACGAGTAGAATAATCGCTCCAACAAAGCCGAATTTTTCGGCGTATATTGCAAAAATGGAATCATTAGCCGCCTCTGGAAGATAGCCATAGGCTTGCACGCCGCTACCCAAGCCAAGACCAATCATGCCACCGGAGCCAACCGCAATTATTGCCTGGCAGGCCTGGTAGCCACTGCCCTGGCAGTTAGATTGAGGGTGCAAGTATGTTTCGAGCCTAGCTCGCCTGTAAGGAGTTGACGAAACTGCCAAGATTAATCCAATCAGTATCACCGCCGATATCATAGCAATCTTACCCATCGGCAGCCCTGCAACGTAGGCCATAACAGCCATCATAATGATTATGACGCCCGTAGAGCCCAAATCACTCTGAATTCCGGCCACAACCACTCCAATTACGACAATGGCTATTATGAGCGGTCTGAGGGTCTTACTTGTGCTCTTAATATTGCCTTGAGCAATTGCTGTGGCCAAAAAACCAGCTAGCCACACAAGAACGGCAAACTTCACTAACTCAACTGATTGAAACGAAAAGCCACCTAGCCTCACCCATCGGTGGGCCGGATATGCCGGGTTAACCGGCAAAACAAGGGCTAGCAATGTGGCGAGTCCGGCTAGGATCAACAAAGGTTTGTAGGCATGATGCCACCACTTGAGTGGAACCTGAGTGGTCACCACAAAAGCCACTAGACTTAAACCAATGGCCAGAAGTTGTTTACTAACGTAGTAGCTACTGCTCACATGATTAGCTGCGCTGAGAGCCGGGCTTATGGCGTAAACCACTACCAGACCGATGGCAAGAAGTGCTGCACACCAGATTAATAACCAGTAGTCAGGCTTGTGGCGCCGGCCAAGGTTAAGCTCTTCGGAAGCCGTCTGGCTGAGAGGCCGGCGCCTGGTGCTGCGGGCTGATTGATTTGGCCACATGGCGACTTTGCCCCTAACCCTGTCGTCCCAGCAAGAAGACTAACAGTCCAATTACGCTAGCGATCTGCCCGAGTATCCAAAATCTCATGGTGACCTTAGTCTCTGGCCATCCCAAAGCTTCAAAATGGTGATGTATGGGTGATGACAAGAATACTTTCTTACCGTGACGAAGCTTACGCGAAACCCTATTGATTATTACCGAGCCAGTCTCCATCACATAGACTGCCCCAATTATTGGCAGCACGTAAACAGTATTGGTCTGCAAAGCGATAATACCCAGCGCCGTACCTAATGCGAAGGCACCCACATCGCCCATAAAGAATCTGGCCGGAAAAATGTTGAACCAGGTATAGCTTAGCAGCGCACCCACTACAGTTAAACAAAATCCAGCAAGTGCAAACTTGTGTTCTACCACGCAAATGATGGCATAAGCTACAAACGACGCCGTTAACAGCCCGCCGGCTAGACCATCTAGTCCATCACTAAAGTTAACTGAGATAGCTGTGGCGATAACCACAAGCCAAAAAAGAGCTATTACAAATATCCCTATTTGCCACTGGTGAATCCATGGCAAGTATACCGAGTGAACGCCTAATTTACTGTAGAACCACCAACCACCAAGGAGCAATAAAATACTGTATAAACCGAACTTAACTTTGGCGCTCATACCAGCAACACCCTTGCCGCTGCCGCGGATATTCATAGCATCGTCCATGAGTCCGATTGCGGCGGCACCAATTAGACCGGCCAGCGGCAGCCAAGTTTGGCCACGACTGAGGTTACCAAACAGCGTTACTAAACTGATCGATATAACGAATATCAGCCCCGCCATGGTTGGAATGTTACGCTTATGTTTCTCGGCGTGAAGCTTGGCATATACAGTAGCCTTACCACCAGACCAAGCATCGGTGCGCTGGCGCTTCCACCACTCATTTTTATAAGCCAGGTTGGTGTAGATTGGCGTGATAAGCATGCTTAACACAAAACCTAAAAAGCCGAAGCCCAAAATTTTGATTAAAACGTCGATACTTATTGCAATGTGAAGGGTGTTGTTCATAGGGGTTTATTTTTGCTTTATTATACCATCTCCAAGAAGATTCTTCGAAGTGAAACAAGCAATATGCGAGCGGGCATTAACGTTTCCGTCGGTAGCGACCGAGCTGCTTGCGAGGGAGCGCATGATTGTCAGGTAAACAATGGAGTTCATACTATTGCGCCTTCTTGGTTACGTATGAGTTATCAATCAGCATATGAGCTAGATCCGCAAAAACCGGTTGTCCGCCGTACGAACCGGCGTATCCGGCTACGCCCGGCTGCATGTTGTACACAACTATCACGTACTGCGGTTTATCGGTGCCTACAAACCCAACATAGGTTCCGTTAAACTTATCACTGTAGTAGCCTCCCCCGGGCTGAGCTATCTGAGCTGTACCTGTTTTACCACCTACCATGTAGTCAGAGCTAAAGTTCAAGTATGTGAAGCCCGCTGTTAAGTGTTGTTGAACTACGTTTTCCATTAGCGGCAGCATCTCTTGACTAACTTTAGGAGAAACCACATTGCTCTTAAGCACTTTGGGTTGAATTTTTGTGGTGCTGCCGTCGGGTCTTATTACTTGATCAACCAAGTGAGGTTGGTAATATGTTCCACCGTTAACAATGCTAGAGACGGCGCCGGCCATCTGCAAAGCGGTAACTTGTACAGCCTGGCCGAATGCAGTGTTGGCGTAAGTTAGATCAATGCCGGCGCCGTTGTCCTTAGGTGAAGGCACAATTGCAGCTGATTCATAACCCTGCTCTACCCCTGTAACTTGACCGAGTCGAAAATGATTGGTCATGTAGTCGTACCAAGCATTTCGAGCTTTGGTATTAATATCGCCACCACCCATTTGCATAAGCATCCAGGTTGCACCTGTGTTAAGCGACAGGTTTAAAATGCTGGCAATATTCTGTTGCCTGGCTCCTCCGTCTTGTTCGATGTCGGTAATATTAAATCCATCAACCAGCCAGTGGGCCGGGTCATAAAAACTGGTATCCGGTTTGATCACACCTTGATCAAGTGCTGCAGCGGTAGTTAATACCTTCATAGTTGAACCTGGCTCAATTGCGTTGGTAACAGCGGCGTTACTAAATACTTTCGGATCGGTTACGTTCTGATAATTGCTTGGGTCGTAAGATGGATAGTTTGCCATCGCCTTAATTTGACCGGTGTTAGGATCCATAATTACTGCGCTTAGCCCTTGAGATTTGGTTTTCTTGTAATCAGATTGTAGGATCTGTTCCATCTGAGCTTGCATTGGTAGTTCAATAGTAGTCACAATGTTGTCGCCGTCTTTTGGAGCTGTTTCGACATTACCCTTCGTAGCAGCAAGCGGTATTCCATTGGCGTCGGTGACCGCTTTAACCTGACCGGGCTTCCCCTGTAGATCGTTGTTAAGTGCTTGCTCTAAACCGTACTGTCCTTGCCCACCCTGATCAACAAAGCCAAGTACTTGGGCTGCAAGACTGCCCTGCGGGTATGTTCGGTAGTCTTGTGCTTGAGTTCCTAGTCCTGGAAACTTTAAAGCTGCAATCTTGTTAGCTTGGTCTTGAGTAAGTTTATGACTGAGAATCACGTAGCGCGTATTCTTGGTCTTCATTTGATTAGCATAATCCGAAGCATTTCCGCCAATTATTGGCACTATGCTATCGGCCACTTTCTGGGCATCCTTTATATATACTGGGTCGGCGTAAAGAGTATACAAGGTTTGATTGAGGACTATTGGCAGTACGCTGCCGTTGTCGTGCGCCTCGATAATACCCCTAGTAGCCGGGATCTGATACTGCTTAAGCTGATCGCTTAGCGCTGCCGCACGGTAGTGGTTATAACTAATAACCTGCACATAAAATAGCCTAATTCCAAAAATCGCCACAATAACAATAACCACTCCGTAAACAATACGGATTCTCTGCACGGCTTTTGTGGTGATATTTTTATTTGACGACGGCGCCATCACTTATAAAGTATACGCTGATAAGAGCTAGTTTTGAACTGTTCCGCTAGGGGCAACCGAAACCATGTTCTTAGCCACAGTGCTGTTCTTTGCTCGATCCAGTGACTGAAGTCGTGCCGAAGCTACCTGCAAGTCGTCGTTTTGGTGCTTCAATGAGGCCTGAGTCTGCTGAAGATTGTTTATCTGATATCCGTAGGCATTGGTTTTAGTCACCTGCGTCAAATAAAGCAGCCCTAGTAAACAAGCCAGAACGATAAGACTAATAGTGCTAGTTATTGGCCCAAGAGTCCGTGTTTGGGCTTTAAAACTAACTGAGTTCTGATTGCGTGCCTGATATCGTGAACGATTCATGGCTAGTGAGCTGGAATATGTCATATTTTTGTTTTTATTTTGATTTTTGTTTTCTTAGGTCCGAGCCCGGCAAGCCGGACCCGGAGCTTTTTCACCTTAGACCACGCGAACGTGAATCTTATAGGCGCGGGAGCTAGATCTTACCCTGATAGGCATGGTTAGTTCCCTTTCTTTTTATTTTCACTGCGGCTCTTAGTTTGGCACTTCGGGCACGCGGATTAAAAACTAATTCATGGGGGTCGGCTGTAACCGGTTTCTTAGTAAGTAACCGAAGTTCAGCGTCGTAACGTTCGCCTGCGGCATCGCTAAGTACCTGCTTGACGATTCGATCTTCTAAGCTATGGAAGCTTATGACCGCTATGCGTCCGCCTGGTGCTAAAAGACTGAGCCAGATTGGCAAAGCTTTTTCCAGTTGGCCAAGTTCGTCGTTGACGGCTATCCTGAGCGCTTGAAACGTTCTGGTAGCCGGATGAACTCGACTGTGACCGGGCCAGGCTCTGGCGGCAATTTGCGCAAGTTGGTCGGTGCTATGGAGCGGCCGGGCTGCCACAATAGCTTGGGCTATCGAAGCAGCCTTTGGCTCCTCGCCGTAGCGTTTTAGGATGTCGGTGAGCTCTGCCTGGCTATAGTTATTCACTATATGCTCGGCTGTGAGCTCCTGCGACTGATCCATTCGCATGTCGAGCGGGTTATCGCCTTTTATAGCGAATCCGCGCGAACCCTCGTTAAGGTGCGGTGACGACACACCCAAATCAGCCAAAATAAGATCGAACTGCCGCCCTTCGGCTAGCAATCCTTGCGCGGCAGACAGAAAGTCCTGCCGTCTGATATCGACACTCCGCTCATGCCCATCAGCGTACTTTTGTGTAAGTACGTTAACCGCATTTTGGTCGCGATCGATGAGTACTGCATTTGTGAGGCTACCAATACGTTCCAACACTGCCGAAGCGTGTCCGCCGTATCCGGCCGTAAGATCAAGGTATGTTTCCCCTGCCTTTGGGTCTAAATACTTCAGTACTTCTTCGAGTAGTACCGGTTCGTGTTGTTTATTTTTATTTTGGTGTTTGTTTTGGTGCATCTTGACTTGCTTTTTTATTTCAAGGTCACCTATCCGGTAGTCAACTTTTTGTTTTTTTGGAGTTTTTGTTTTTGTTGATTCAGCAAATTGTACAAGTACCGTTCGCCAAATCGAGTTTGAGAGACTTATGTGTGAGGTGGAGTTTTGGGAGGTGTTTTTCAAAAGGTACTTAGCTTTTTTTAGCGTGGTCGCTACTGGTCCACGTGCTGACTACCGAATAGGTAAACTTGAGGTTTATCTATTCTTATTAGGTTTATCTATTCTTATTAAATTGTTAAGGTTCAGCAACTACTAAGCGGTTGGTGCCGTAAGGCGCCAATACTGGCCTACGCCTACTGCCACGACATCACGGTCAATCCCGGCATAATCTAGAAGATGCTGCTCTAGAACTATGCGACCCTGTTTGTCTCCGGCGGGCGTCTGTTCTATCTTGCCCATCCTGAACTGAACATTCAGATCGGCAATCCGCTCGTCGAGGATATCGCCGGCCAATCTTGGCTCAACCAGATTTTCCCAAACATCTTTTGGGTAAAGATGAAGGTACTGACCGAAACCCCTGGTAATGACTGCCCCGCTCGCGAACTTGTCTCGAAGCTCCGGCGGAATTGTCAACCGTCGCTTGTCGTCTAGTTTTCGTTCAAAGTAGTCTACCGTGGCCATTGGTATCCTTTAAGTTGCTAGTGGTTTTTTATTTTTCGATCTGGAGCGCTATTTGGCCGTTCCATTTCTACCCACTGCCATGAGTGTACTACCCACCATCACCCCCTGCAAGCCACAAATTAGTAAAAAAGTGGTGTTTCTGACACCACTTATCCACAGTTATTTCAGAGGTAAGGCTGCCTACGCTCCATATAGCGTAAGCGCTTTACTTGCAAACGCTATTTACCTTACGGTTTATTTACACGAACACTATTGGCACTATCATTTACCGTGTTGGGGTTTGTTACAGGAGTAGTATTTTGTGAATCTGCTCTTCCTTCACCAGCATTGAATTTTGCTCTAGTGATAGGTTCAGGGTTGTGATCTGCTGCGTAGCCTATTAATGCAACTCCGACTGCCGTAATTGAACCTACAGCTATTGCACCTATTGCAGCTTTTCTACCTAATTCCTTAACGCCTTCTTTGCGGACATCGGTTCGGCTCATACTCTGAATCTGGTCATATCTTCCAGTACGATCCAACCTTGTACGTCCCATATTCTTAAGAAAGGCTTGAATCCAGTTATTGTCGCCATCTGTTACGTAATCTGGACGGCTAATTATTTTTTCGGCTTTATTACTCATGGTTATATCCTATCATATCTTTCCATTATGGTCAAGCTTATTTTATGCCTTACCTGTTCTTCCTGGTGTACGTTGAATTGCGCTGTAACTAATAAAGTGGGGAGCTGTTTCTTCCCTTTCCCTTTGTACGGGATTGTTGAATTCGTCGTTATTAATAGCGAAGGCCAAATTGGCTTGAGTTGGAACAACTACTCGGCTATTAGTGTGGTTGGGCATTTCGAGCATACCCATGGTAACTGCCAGGCTCATTAACATTAAGCCTAGTTGGGAACCAACTTCGCTTAGCGTTTCAGATTTAAATGTATTGTTTATTTTTGATTTTTGTACCATTGCTACATTACTGTAGCAAAAGTTAGGCTTTTTGTCAATGTTCTTATGTTTATATGTTTACATCTATTGGCTGGCCTGTTTCAAGCTTGTGAAAGGTTATACCCTGGCCGGCAAAGAAAGATTCTAATCTGTTATATGTTTGCTCACGGGCGGCGTCGTGCCAGTGCCAGTCATGGATTGGCAAGATATGCTGAGGTTTTAACTCTAGAGCTAAATTAACCGCTTTAACTGTGCTACCCCACGGACCTGATACCGGCAAAGCTAAAATAGGTTTAGTCTCAGCAAAACTATGACTGTCTCCAGGATGACTAATTAGGCCTAAGTAATGGATGCCCACTTCTTCCGGAGTAGAAAACATTGGCTCTACGATTTCGTGTGGAGAATTAAAAAAGCTGACGCCTTCTGGTGGTTGGGGCAACGCCTTAATTCCTTCAGCTTCGAGCATTTTGACGACCTCATTAGTACTAGAAATGCGTACGTTTGGAAACTTGGCGACTAGTTCCTTTAATAGCTTGAGGCTCACGTGATCGCCATGAATGTGCGTTATAAACACGTCGTCTAGACGACTTAATTGTTCAAAGTTCAGTGCTGATTCACTCATTGAACCGGGATCAAACAGTGCAACTCTGTCTGTTGTTTCGACTAGCAAGCAAGAATGTACAAATTTTGTAATCTTCATTTTGAGTAATTATATATCAATTAGCGGTACTCCGGATTATTAAAGTCAAAACGTGCTCCGGCATCCCATTCGCTGCGTTGATTGCCATATGCCGGAATACCATTATTGGTTTTAATAAGCTCGGCTAGGTGCATGAGGTTCCACGTCATGAATGTAACATTGCGGTTGGTAAAATCGTTATCAAGCCCTTCAAAACCACCGCCTTCTTTTGGGTCGCCGTAGCTCGGACCAGGGCCAGCCTCGCCTATCCAACCGGCATCGGCCTGTGGCGGAATCACGCAACCTAAGTGCTGGAGGCTATACAGTACATTCATAGCGCAATGCTTAATGCCGTCCTCGTTGCCAGTAATTAAACAACCGCCGACTTTACCATAATAGGCGTACTGTCCCGACTCATTTAATAAACTCGAGCAGGAGTAAAGCCTTTCTATTACCCTCTTGGTTTCGGAACTGTTGTCGCCTAGCCAAATGGGACCAGCTAGAATTATTATGTCGGCAGCCATCACCTTCTTAAAAATATCCGGCCACTCGTCGGTTTTGTAGCCATGTTCGCGCATATCCGGCCATACGCCAGGAGCTATATTGTGATCGATTGACCTAATCAACTCGGTTTTTACACCGTGCTTATGCATTATGTCGGTGCTAATTTTAATCAGTTTATCGGTGTGACTTTGACCAGGAGATTTGGTGAGTGTTCCATTAAAAATTATGGCTCTCAGGTTGGAAAAGTCCCAGCTGGTATTAGATTTCATAAAGTACTAAGCGGCCATTTGGTTTACTATATTGAGAATATTACCATCGGGATCTTTGAACCAGGCAGCTTTCATACCACCCATTACATGAATGTCACCTTCCACTTTGGCACCGGGAATATTATCGTAATGTTCAAACTCTACACCGCGAGTTTTTAAATCTTTAACTACGTCCTCAACAGATTCGACATTCCAGGATGCCGATGTAGCCTTATTGGTACCAGCAAATTCTGACGGGTAAACAAATACGCCGGTGTTTCCCGATTTAAAGTAAATACCTCCGGGAGATACCATAAATTTTTCTAGTCCTAGTACGGTCTCGTAAAATTTGGCTGACTCGTCTAGATTTTTAACTGCTACACTGGCGATAACATCGTTGTCTTTAAGCATAATGCCCTCCTCTTATATTAATAATAACTTTAGGAGTGTTGGTATTAAGGGCTTTTATTATATTACCTCGTAAATCCCTTTTACGTAAGATATTTGACCAACCAGTCTACTTCTTTTTGCGATCGCGGTAGGATAATTCGTTTCTTAACTGGTCTAATCTGATGATCTTGGGTTCAAATACCTTAAGTAAGCTGCTGTATTGCCAGTTGGGTGTCATGATGTTGGCAAGCTTGCCCTTTTCTTCTAAGTACTCTGCTAAGCTGAAAAAATCGCCATCGCCACTTACTATGATTGCCTTATTGTAGTTGTTGAGCTCTTTCATGGCATAAAGTACAAGCTCAGCATCCACGTTACCCTTTATGGTCGGTCTGTTGTCTTTTTCTGTTTGGGACGAATCTTGCTTTTTAGGTGGCGCATTATTATCTTGAGTCCTGGTTTCGGCTTGTGTTTTAGCTTGTTGAGCCTTGGCCTCGAGTGCCGCTTCCTTGTCTTTATGAGAGCTCACATCAACAGTCGGCTTTAGTACTACAAGAAAACCGAGTTCGTGCATATATTCGTAGAGGGCTTCGTTTTCGCTCATATAGCCAATGAACATATAGGCACGCGTTACACCGTGTTTTTCGCGCAGATATTGGCGGAATTTACGCCAATCTAACTTCCAACCTACTCTCTGAATGCCTAGATTAAGATTTTGACTGTCGACAAAGGCGTAGTTATTAGCGGGCTCATTACCAGGCTGCTTGTGATTATTGCGGCTTCTTTGCCTAAAACTTGGTCGTATAGCCATACTGATAGTCTATCACTGGAGCGACCATTTAATACATCTGGGAATTTGCAGCATATCTATTAGATGGTTTTATTTTCCATAATTTGTATATCTCCCAAACAATTAAGCAAGCTGCTAGCGGATATAGAATTACCATTAAGAAAAGTGGTTTTTGAACTGCATCTATAAATCTTCCTAAACCTGGCGCGACACCAATAGCCCGACCTTCTAACTTGCTGCTCAGAAAAGTTAAATCGGTCGATTTATTGGCGTCACCTTGAGTTGTTAACTCCCCGGTCTTGTAATTTACACTAATTAGCCGGTGCGAAACTTTATAGTTGAGCGTATTGTTTGGTCGATACGTGATTATATCGCCTGGTTTTAAGAGGTTGACGGTGGTTTTTTTGGTTAGTATGGCGTCGCCATTCTGGAACGTTGGTATCATACTGTTTGATTTTACGCTTTGTAAGCTTATGCCAGTTTGTTTGCAAACAACTAAGCACACAAGACTAAGTAGTGCTGCCAATATAACTGACGAGCTGAAGACTCGAGCCGAGAATCTTAAAAGTTGCCATGTTTTGTGTAGCATAGTGCTGAAAGTACTAATTGGTTAACGCTAGACCGCTGAAGGCCAGGTCGATATTACCTAAACTTGCGCTAGTTCCCGAGAAAGCGTCGCTAGACATTGATACCTGCAAACTGTACTGAGCGGTGTATCCGGGAGTTAAAGATGTTACTGCTGTAAGTGGCACTCCTCCGGTGTTGGCTGCCTCTAGAAGAGAGTTCAGGCTTATAGTCTGAATGTTGGAATTGTCTCGCAATGTTAGTACCAGGTTAACTTTGCTAAGATCTACATTATCCGGATTACTGGGTGTGCTTGCCAAAGCTAATTTAAGCTGCAAAGGCGCGCCGCCATTATTACGTAAATAAACATTTTTACCGTACTGAGGAACGGGCTGACCGCCTGGGATTAGATTATTGAAGTTGTAGCCGGGCAAACTATATGCAAAAGTGTTGCCGTCGGTACTAATTTGTAAATTAGCAGTAGCAGTTTCGATGGTATTACCAGTTAGCTTCGCTTGCTGGCTCTGCAATGCGGCATAAGTTACACCGCCAACCAAAGCTATTATTGCTGCAATTACGCCTAGGCTCCGCGCCACTGTCGCAAAGTTTGTGTTTAGCTTCATATAACCTCCTGCTTTCTTTGTTATCACAGGATGGCTCAGACTTTAAAGCGGGTCAAATTAGAGCAAAGATATTTAACTTTTAATTAATAACTTAGCGAAGTTTAGTAGTCAGCTCTTCTATTTTTACGCGTTGCTGCTCGGTTGTGTCGCGATTCCTTATGGTGACTGTACCCTGTTGATCACCCTCTAAAGTGTCGAAGTCAATCACTACACAGTTCGGAGTACCAATCTCGTCTTGGCGGCGATAGCGTTTGCCTATGTTACCATTGTCGTCCCACATAACATTGCCGAATTCATTCTTAAGAAGCGAGTAAACTTCGCGGGCCTTGCCGACTAGCTCAGGCTTATTTTTGAGAAGTGGCGAAACTGCTACTCTAAATGGAGCTAGCTCAGGTTTGAGCTTTAGCACCACGCGTTTTTCGCCGTTAACTTCGTCTTCTGTGTAAGCCGAACATAACACTGCCATAATTGCTCTTTCCAGGCCAAAACTAGGTTCTATAACGTGCGGCACAAAAGCAGTTGAGCCGTCTTTGGGCCTATATTCCACATTCTTTCCACTAACTCTCTCGATGTTTTTAAGATCAAAGTCGGTTCGGTAAGCGAGCCCTAATAGTTCTTCACGACCAATTGGATAATCGAATTCAAAATCGACGGTGCGCTTGCTATAGTGAGCCCGGTCTTCGTCGGGCACCTCTAGCTCGTGAACCATGTCGGCAGGAAGACCAAGTGCATCACACCAGTCGTGCACGCTCTTTATCCACTTTTCGAATTCTTCTTGCCATTGATCGGGGTGTACGAAATACTCGATTTCCATTTGCTCAAACTCGCGACTTCTAAATACGAAATCTCTTGGGCTGATTTCGTTTCTAAAGGCTTTGCCCTGCTGTGCAATTCCAAATGGAAAGTCCGGTTGGACGGAATCAACTACATTTTTAAAGTTTGTGAAAATTCCCTGGGCGGTTTCCGGGCGCAAATAGCTGATTGAGCTTTCATCATCTACTGGTCCAACGTTGGTCTTAAACATCATGTTGAACTGCCGAGGTTCACCAAAAGTATTTTCTTTACCACACGATGGGCATTTACCGATATCGATTTTGTCGGCTCGAAAACGGCCTTTGCAATTGGAGCACTCTACTAGTGGATCAGTAAAAGTATCGACATGGCCACTAGCCTGCCAGACTTTTTGGTTCATGAGTATTGCCGCATCAACACCGTACATGTCGTCACGATTCTCAACGAACATATCCCACCAAACACGCATAATGTTGCGCTTTAGAGCTACACCAAGCGGACCATAATCCCAAGTACCCGAAAGACCACCATAGATTTCGCTGCCTTGAAAAATAAAGCCTCTACGCTTACACAAGCTAACAATTGTTTCTAGTGACGTTTGACTCATTCTTAGCTAGATTATACGCGAAGGTAAGAAGTTAGCATAGTGTTTATAAGGGGCTCAACGTTGGGCAGATTATCGTTTAAGCCTGTTACGTTATTCAGTTTGAGCGGGGCGTGACCATCAAAAAGCAATCGTAGTGTTTTTATATCTGTAGATGTAAAGTGCCCCTCGGGGTGAATTGTGAAGGTCATGTCATCAAAGTCAAAGTTATATTTCTTCTTAACTTCTAGCTTGTTGTTTTCGGTGTCGGTGATTAAGTTGGGAGTGTGGCCAGCCATTCTTAGTAATTGTGCTTGAAACCAACATTTTATTAATATAGTTTTAATTTTCAAATCATCCAGCGCGGCAAGCGTCTGATTCAGTAGCTCAAAATACTCGGCTTCGGTTTCGTCCTCGGTGTTGCGGTTAATTAAACTAATCAGATCATATCCAAGTTGCACCCTACCCAGCTCTTTTATAATTGATCCGTAGTTAGTTTTTAATCGGCCGCTTATTAGTGTACCGATCTCGCCCTTACCCCTAATGAATGTAATGTCGCAAACACAGAAAAGCTCTATGCCCCCGGCCATTTTAGATTTTTGCTTACGAACACCGCGCGCCATAACGCGAATTTTGCCATTATTTTTAGTTAGAAAAGTAACTATTCTATCTGCCTCACCATAGTTAGTGCGACGTAGAACTATGCCCGTAGTAACAGTCTGATTCACCGCTTAACAAGGCTAACTTGGTTTATTCCAGACAACAATCTTACCAGCGTAGTATGCGGCTTATACAGATAAAGTCTTACTCCTAGCTCGTCGGCTAAAAGCTTTTTACTACGGTTGAATTCTGCAGGTGGAACAATTGTGTGTGCTATAACAGGAATATCTTGCCAATCTACATAAGATCGAAACTCATATAAAAATTCAACACCAGAGTGCTCCACCAACTGAAGCTCGAGAATGATTACGTCTGGGTGGGCTATATCAGCTAATCTAATTGCCGCCTGAGCAGTGTTAGCAACATTAACTTTATGGCCGGCATTTTCCAGAGCTTCTAGATATACATTGGCCAGATATCGATCAGGTTCAACTAGCAGTACTTGAGCCATATTAAACCAACTGCATCTGATGATTAGGCTGAAGAACCGTCCCAAGTCCGTACAGACTCTGATGCCTGGAAGCCGTTAAATTAAGGTTCATGGATTTTAATATGGCATCAGCTACAAACACACCCGCCCCGCTAGTGTGCGAAACGTTTATTAACGGCTGGCGACTAACGGCTTGGAGTTTTCTAGCCTGGACTAGTGCATCGTTAGTAAGTTTTTTAGTGTCTGAATATACCCCGGCGACTATTCCATACCGACTGCGGTGTGTGGCTAGCTTTAGACAAAGTTGTTGATTATTTGCGCCGGTTGCCGGCAAGGCCTCAATTAGAGCTGAGCCCAAGCTAACCAATGCCGCTTGAAGGCCTTGCCGGTGGGCGGCCACAGGGCCAAACCTTCCAGCTATACTCATTTGCAGTTCAACACCGTAATTCTTAGCCATTTTATCGAGTTGCTGGCATGCATCGTAAAGAACCGACGACACTGAGACAGCTTCGATTTCTAGCTCTTCGGGTACCATACTAAGTCGAACACCAAGCGCGTAATTGTCGATGAGTTTTAGAGCTGAATCAGCAATTGATTGAATTTCCAAAGGTTCGATCTTTCCAGTCATTGCCCCTAGTTCCGCCCTACGAGCAATTTGCTGAAGTGGCGTTTTAAGTTCCTCGGCTAAACCAAGTAGTAACTGCTGCGACAAAATCGGAATTTGGTTATTTTCACCAGGCATACTCGGGCACCCTCGCCTTAGTCTATTGATCAGGTTAATTATAACCTAGAAATCAAGTTACGGCGAGAAGCTAAAGTTAGGTAAAATGTAATTATTAAAGTCGTTTACAAACTGACTGCCTTCAGTCCAAATCTGAAGTGTTTGAGATCTTATTGGAATAATAACCATAGTCACATTAGTGGTATCTGAAGAAATGTTACCGATAACTTTAACCCCTGTAACAGATGGGACTTTAGGCAGAGCGTAAGCGCTAACTGTTACTTGCCCGCTCTGTTGTTGGTTAGATAAGTTTTGAAGTACTTGTGAATACGATTGATTAATAACTTGAACCCTAAGTGCAAAAATTGAAGACTTACCGGTAAGAGCTGGTACTGTACCAGGGGCAAAATAACCATCCACTAGAGCACTGCCACTACCTGTATCGTCTACGTATGCACTCCAGGTTTTAGGGTATTTAACGATAATGCTGCCATAATTTTCTGGCCCAGCGTAAGTAGCTAACGGATTTTTAATTGCTTCAGCGAAAGCGGCATCTTTTGCAGTACTCTCTTTTTGAGTTGCCACCTGAACAGCCACTGCTATTTTGGCATCGGTATTATTTTTATAGTCCTGACGGCCAGTAAACGCCCAATAACCAAAACCTGCCGAGCTAATCAATAATAAAACTACCAGAATTAGTGAAATTAGCAGACCGCTAACGGCGCCGTCCTGGTTATGCTTTATCATAGGCTCAATCTTACCTCAGTATCTGCAAACAATCAACGGCGCTCATCTGTATTCGTATAAGAAGACGCCCTTATTTTTTGATTTAGGTTTTTTGTTTGGAATTGAAAAAGCAAAACTAACAAGTTTGACTGGCCGGCACGACCAGGTCTCAATCTTATTGTCTAGTCTGGCCATGAACTTTGGCAAAATAAAAACAAAAATAGCCTGGGCGGCCGGCCAATCCGACGTCCATAAGTTGCCATATTTTACTTTGACTAATTTGCGGTATCGAAGAGTTCTAAGCCAAGCTATAAAAGCCATAATTGGATTAAGCTCGTAACCCACACTTTTTACACCACGTCGCGCCGCCGCGATCAGTACTTTTCCATCGCCACAGCCCAGCTCCAGTAAAATTTGCCCTGGCTTAAGGTCGGCAAGATCCAAAGCAATTTCAACTTGTTCAGATAGTGTTGGCAAGTATGGTGCACCAAAGATAATTACCACTCCGAAACATATAGTTAAAATAAGTACTGCAATTAGAAATATTGTCATTTATTTTCTGTGCTTAAGCTTTTTTTAAGTTCAGTGATCTTATTCTCGGCATTTTTTAGATAATCTTCTATTTGTTTAATTAGGCTTAAACCACGTTCATATTCAACCAAAGCTTCGTCAATATTCAGATCGTCTCGGGACATTTTTTCCATAACTATATCTAACTCTTGCTTTAAGCTTGAATAGTCGCTTTTAGGGTTAGGCTTTGTCATGTTTTCTCCTTGAAAATTTTACTAACTTTAGAGTCAAAACGACCGTCGAATAATTGTATGTTCACTATATCACCTGCAGTTATTTGACTAACTCCACGAACCGCCTTGCCGTCGCTTCTAACTACAGCGTAACCACGCGCCAAAACGGCTTTAGGGCTATAAGCATTTATTAATCGCTCTTCATTTAGATTAGTATTGGAAGCTGCGGTTAATATTCGTCCGACAAAATCGTCTAGCATGTCTAGAACATTAGTTAGATTGATTTTGGCAGTATTTATATGCCTCGAACTGTCGGAAGTTAACCTCACCTGCAATACTTGTAAATCACTCAACGCTCGGCCCCGATCCGGCGCGATCAGCTCGGCAGCGTTGCTAGGAGTACTGGCACGACTATCAGCCGCTAGTTCAGATAACGCTAAATCTATTTCGTGACCTATAGCCACAAGAGTAGGCACTCGGGAGGTAGCCACTGCCCTAACTACTATCTCGGTGTTAAAAGCTGCCAAGTCCTCAGCGCTGCCACCACCCCTAATTAATACCAAAACTTCGGGAGGCTCGGCCAGTGAGTTTAGTTGATTTATGGCAGACACTATTTGTTCCGGGGCAACTTCACCTTGAACCTGCACATCTATCAAACTTATATTAATGCCCCGCCAACGTGCCCCTAAAACTTTTATAAAATCTGCGTATGCCGCAGACTGTTTAGACGTTATCAGCCCGATAGTCTTAGGTGGATAAGGAATTGGCCTCTTACGATCTTCATCGAATAAACCCTCAGCCTGGAGCTTCAATTTTAGCAAATCAGCCGCACGTTTAATGCTGCCCTCACCTGCCGGCTGTATGCTCAAAACATTAACACTGAAACCATATAAATTATGAAGTCTGGGCTGACCCCGAACTTTAACCACCAACCCATCTTCTAAAGGCCCGGGTAGTTTGTACACCGAACCAAAGAATTTAACACTCGAATTATCGTCCTTGAGATCAAAATATACCCATTTATTTTTACTAATTCGAAAGTTAGCCAGTTCTCCAATTATAGTTATCTCCGGATAGGCGAATTCCAAAGTCTGATTAAACAGCGCAACGAACTCGCTTACGCTGAGTTCTATCTGATTTTGATCAGGTAACACCCTTAGGCTCCGGCGGGTTATTTCCCCTTGTTAGCGTACGGTGATAAAAGTAATAGCCTGGAGGTAGCTGTACGAGAGTGTTCAAAATTCGATACATGACTGTTACCGGCAAGCTTACCGCTGCGGGCACTCCGGTACTGGCCAGAACCGCGGTCATCAAAAATTCATAAATACCTACACCGCCCGGTAAGACTGAAATTAGCCCTGCAAAGTTAGCTACTGCATAGGCGAAAATTACAGCACCAATATTAATGAATCGACCAAACGCGATATATACGACATAAATAGCTGCAACCTCGGTGACATTGGCCAAAAAGGCGTACCAAAACGGACCTTTTAGTTTGCTCGAGCTCTGCTTAATTAAGTGGTAGTTATCGTGAAAATCATCGAACACTTGGCGAGCTTGGCTAATATTAATTGTTTCCGGATGTTTTGGTCTCACTAAGTGAATTAAACGATTAAGTATCTTAGTAAGTTCGGTAAAGAAACTATTAATACGTGTTTTGCTGCCGACAATATAAACGAAGCCGAAAGTTGCCACCACAATCAAGGTTGAGACGACTGCTGCAACCATAATTGTTAGGTTACTTACTCTTCCCATTACAGCCAACGAGATCAGCCCAAACACCAACAGTATCTCGAACGACAAAAACGTTAACCCGAGTTTCATAACATGAACTAATGTTGCCTTGGCACCTGTTAGCTCTTCGCCCTGCCTTAGCCTCATGCTGAAATATGAAAGCCCAGTTACTCCGCCACTAGGAAAAACATGATTGACAAAGTTGAGCTCTAGCGAAGCCTCGTATAGGTAGCGATACGATAATTTGTTGCCAACTATTGCGAATAGTCTTTGATATAACCGAGCCTGAGCGTGATAATTAAGCGCTTCGACCGGAATAATTAATAGCAAGGCCCAGGCGTTTACGTGGCCGAGTGCTTCGAACGTAGCCACAATTTGATCCCTGATAGCGTAGACCAAAATGACTAGGGCGACGATAGTGGCAAGGTTTAGTGCCAACTTCCAATTTTTTCGGAGCCAGTGCCTTTCGCTCATTGCCACTATTATACAGACTGGTAGACTATTAGTTAGATATGCAAAGTTTATTAATACTCGGCCGCCAGCCAGCTCTAGGTATGGCTGAAATTGAAAGTCTTTATGGTGCAGACAAATTGCAACCTGTTGGGTCTAAGGCAGTCATTGTAGATGTTGACCCTTGCCTGCTAGCTTTTGATAGGCTCGGTGGAAGTGTGAGGTTCTGTAAAGTACTAACGACACTCGACACCGATGACTGGCACAAAATAGAAAAATTCTTGCTTGATGTTTCACCTGGCCACAGCCAAAATATGCCAACCGGCAAAATGTTACTAGGATTAAGCTTATACGATTTTAATGTGCCGCTAAAACAGATTGAGGCGACTGGGTTAAAAATAAAAAAAGCCATTCGTAAAACCGGCAGACCAGTAAGATTGGTGCCAAACAAAGAAACCGAATTAAGCACCGCTCAAGTAATTCATAATCACCTTACCGGCACAAATGGCTGGGAACTAATTTTTGTAAAAGACGGTCCAAAAACCGTGGTTGCTCAAACAGTAAAAATCCAAGATATAGAATCTTATACCAAGCGTGATCGGGAACGTCCTAAACGTGACGCGAAAATTGGTATGCTGCCTCCCAAATTGGCTCAAATATTGATTAATCTGGCATCCGGCCATATTCCCGAGGACAAGCTAGAGTCAATCTGTGAAATTCCGGCTGAACAGCCCCTACCGCAACCGCTATTAGGCAAAAAAGTTCTAGATCCCTTTTGTGGTACCGGCGTAGTGCTGCAAGAGGCAATACTCATGGGTTACGGTGCATATGGGACCGACATAGACAAGCGAATGGTAGATTACAGCCAGCACAACGTTGGTGAGTGGTTAAGATCATGGTACGACTATCAAACCGAATTTGACGTTAAAACTGGCGACGCCACATCCTATAAGTGGTCCATGCAGCAAGGTCTTAATTTTGATTTTATTGCTAGTGAGACATACCTGGGACGTCCCTTCACAGCCAAGCCAACTGATGAAATTTTAGCCCAAACGGTTGCAGAGTGTAACCTGATCATTAAAAAATTCCTACAAAACATATCTTCGCAAATCAAATCTGGAATAAGGCTTTGTATTGCCGTACCGTGTTGGCAAATTCGGCCAAATGAATTTAAGCACCTACCCCTTATTGACCAGATAAGCGATTTGGGCTATAATCGTATTAGTTTTGAGCACGTCAGGGACGAAGATTTAGTCTATCATCGACCGGATCAAATTGTTGCTAGACAGCTCATAGTTATAGAAAAGGATTAATCATGGCACATGTTAAAGCTGGCGGAACAGCCAAAAACGTACACGACTCACCCGGGCAACGCTTAGGTGTTAAGCTATTTGGCGGTCAAAAAGTTAAGACTGGCCAAGTTATAGTTCGCCAGGTTGGCATGTCGAAGCGTGGCGGTAAAGGCACCAAAGTTAGCCGCAATTATACAATTCACGCAGCCAAAGATGGTATTGTTAAATATCAAACTAGAAAAGTACGATTGTTTAGCGGTCGATCAGTTGCTCGCACCGAAGTTACAGTAGAATAATTTAGTTCGCTAGATTGTGCCTAATTCGGTCAACCACATCGGCTATGACTACTTGTGATTTAACCAAGTATTCATCTGCACCAAGAGCTTCCGCACGCTCCTTGTCGCTATCCTGACTAAGTGCGGTTAGCATGATAATTTTCAAGTTGGCAGTCTCTGGAGTATTACGTAGAATGTCCAGCACATCAAAGCCACTAACTCGCGGCATCATTACATCTAGCACCACTAGGTCTGGGTGGTAGCTTAGAGCCCCTGCTAAGGCTTCCTCGCCATTAGCAACGCGCCTTACATCGAAGCCCTCGGCTTGTAGTCTAGTTACATATACATTGGCTAGCGCGTCGTCGTCTTCGACTAGAAGGATTCGCTTGGTTGGACCGCTTGGATTTGGTGGAGGTGTTTGGGTTGGTTCCATATCGCTAATGTTAGCATTTAGCCATCATAATGGCAACGCAACCAGATACTATTTTAAGGCTTTAATAAAGCCGTTAAAAACTGGGTGGGGTCGATTTGGGCGACTTTTGAATTCTGGGTGATACTGAGTTGCCAAAAAGTAAGGATGATCAATGCCCTCTATAACTTCAACTAAATCATTGTCCGGATTAATACCGGTGGCCTTTATTCCCCAGTCGGTGTACAGATCACGGTAGGCATTGTTACACTCGCCACGGTGACGGTGACGCTCTACTATTTTAGTTTTTCCATAAGTTTTTGCGGCCAGACTTCCCTTTTCTAAGACGCATGCGTAATCACCAAGACGCATGGTGCCGCCTGTCATATGTTTGTCCTTTTGATCTGCCATGGTGTTAATAACAAGATCCTTAGAATCTGGGTCCAGCTCAAACGTAGTGGCTCCATTTAAGCCAGAGTTTCTGGCGGCGCCAATTACGGCCATCTGCAAGCCAAGGCACAGGCCTAAGTAAGGCATTTTATTCTTTAGAGCATACTGGGCGGCTTTGATTTTACCTTCTAAGCTACGTTGCCCAAAACCTCCTGGTACGACCAAGCCGTCGAAACCTCTTACTGCAGAGGCTATATCGGCACGCTTTTTGTCGAACTTAGAGGCGTCAATCCAGGTGATTTCCACGTTACATTTATTGTGCCAAGCTGCAGATTTAAGTGCTTCGAACACCGACATATAGGTGTCTGTGTTGTCCATGTACTTGGCAACAAAACCAACCTTAACAGTCTTTGAGTAATCGTTGGTGCACATCTTAACAACAGCTCGCCATTCTTTTAAGTCTGGTTTTTTGGCCCTCAAGCCAAGATGGTCGACTATAACATCTGCGATCCCAGTGTCTTCCAGAGTCAGAGGAACCTCGTAGATACTGCGGGCATTTGGCAGCGATGCAATTGAATCAACCGGTAAGCCGCTAAACAAACTTAGTTTTTGTATGGACGACTTACTTGCTGTCTGCTCGCTACGGGCCACTAAAATGTCGGGTGAGATGCCTAATCCGCGCAGCTCACGCACGCTGTTTTGAGCTGGCTTAGTCTTAGTCTCGTTACTGGCATGCAGGTACGGTAAGTAAACTACGTGAACATATACGCAGTTTTCTAAACCAACTTTAACACCGAGCTCCCTAATTGCCTCCACAAAAGAAAGCGATTCATAGTCCCCAACGGTGCCACCAATTTCTACAATATGAACATCGAAGCCCTTACCGGCGTTTATAATCCAATCTTGAATTGCACCAGTCAAATGAGGAATTATCTGCACATCATCACCTTCGAACTTGCCTGCGCGCTCGTCTTGAATGAGTTTAAGCAATACTCGTCCGCTCATCAAACTACTGGCGCCAGTCATTTCTTCGTCTATGAATCTTTCGTAATGACCAAGGTCCAGATCAGTCTCGGCACCGTCTTTGGTAACAAAGCACTCGCCGTGCTCTCTTGGGTTAAGCAGTCCAGCGTCAACATTCAGGTATGGGTCACATTTTTGCAGATTAACTTTAAGGCCACGCGCCTTGAGGAGATTGCCGATTGAGGCGGCCGTGATACCCTTTCCTAATCCGGAAAGCACACCGCCAGTAACAAAAACATACTTAGTCGGCTTAGCCACGACTTACACCTCTTCTTATCCGTTTTATGCTATCTTATTTACTCTTCTAGCGCAAGCAAAGCATTTAATGATTGGCTAAGTAATCTTCAGCGGCTTGCAGCTGGGTATCGGTGCCTTCTTTGGCATCAGCATCGGAAATTTTAACGATCTTATCTGGTGTTATGCCTTTGTGATTAATGTTTTGTCCATTAGGACGATACCAGCTTGCAACAGTGACTTTAAGCTGGCTGCCATCCTTAAAGTTAATTAGTTGTTGAACTACACCCTTGCCGTAACTCTTCTCGCCGATAACATAGGCGGCTTTGTTGTCGTGTAAAGCACCGGTCGTAATTTCCGAGGCGCTGGCGCTGCCACCATTTATCAGCACAACCGTGGGTATGCCATTTAACTCATTGCCACCCATAGCCGCGTAGGTTTGTACTACGGTATTGCCCCGCTTTTCGGTAAGTACAGTTTGGCCAGCCGGCAACCATAGACTAGATACATGTACCGCTGAGTCTAGTAACCCACCCGGATTATTCCTAAGGTCAATAATTATACCCTTGTCATGATCTGCCAAGAATTTATCGGCAGCTTTTTGTGCCAGATCGTTGGTGTCGTCTGCAAAAGTGCTGATCTGCATGTAGCCAATGTTTCCGTTCAGCGTTTTGGTTGTAATACTTGGAAGTACGATATTGTCGCGAGTTATTGTAAATGTAAGTGGCTGGTTATGGTTTCTTACGACCTCGAGAGTAACCTTGGTTCCCTTTGCTCCTCTAATCTTATTGACGGCTTCGTCTACCGACATTCCACTAGTGCTAGTCCCGTTAATACTGGTGATTATATCTTGGGCTTTAAGTCCTGCTTTATCGGCTGGTAGCCCAGCTATGGGTGCTATTATCTCCAGATTTCCGTCGCTGTCCTGCCCTAACTGAGCGCCAACGCCACTAAATGAGTTATTCAACTCGTTATTAAAAGTCTTGGCTTCTTTGGCTGTGAAAAACACAGTATACGGGTCGTTGGTTGATGCTGCCAGGCCGTGTTTTAGGCCATCGGTAAGCTGGGTTTCGGTAAGCTTGCCATCGTAATTGGCTTTTAGCGCTTGGTAAACTTCGTTTACGGACGTGTAATCTAACTGATCTGGCAAATCACCGTTAACAGATTGATTTTTCCAAGGCCAGTTAACGTTGATCATACCATCACCGACGGCTTGGCCTAGCGAAAAAACTACGATTATAACGGCAACCAAGGCTGCCCTCTTAATCCAAACTCTCCGAGACGCTTTTGCTTTTAACCTCATTGCTAAAGATTATAACAGATACATTCTGTAACTAAGCTGTAAAGACTAATGGTAATTTAATCAAAAGTTAATTGTGCGGATATGAATAGTGTTTTTCGGTTAACCACCAAAGTATAAGTAAGTCAGACCCGAAGCATTTACCCAGTGATCGTAATAATTGCCATCGTAGCCATCGTTGTATGAATAGACATGAATTTGATCTCCGCTAACGCCTACAACCCACATGGCGTGTCCGTATGTACCTCCGGAGTATATTGCAACTGAGCCCACTTTAGGGGTGTACCCTGTTGAAACGCCAGATGCTTTTGCGTGACCAGGCCAGTCAACCGCGTTACCGTAGCCGGTTGTATCTATGCCGTAAGTCTCGTATACCATCCATGCTGTGTAGCTTACACACTCTCTGTTACACATGCCCCAGCTATCGTGGTACGAGCAGCCAGGTACGTAATCGCTGGTGTGAGCAAAGTTACATCCCCATGAGCCGTAATATCCCGAAGCTGTGGCCGGATAACTACCTCCGCAAGAGCCGCTTGTTACAACGTGACCAGTGCTGTCTAGTTTTCTGTTAGCGGCGGCCTGAGCAGCCCGAAGCGAAGCTATTTGACTCTGATTTGCTGCAATTTGCGCGTTATAAGAAGACTGTTGGCTTTGGTTATAAGACAGCATTTGTTGTTGCTGAGATTGATCGCTCAGCAATTGCTGATTTTGCTGCTGTTCAGTTTTAACAATTACGTCTAGCTGTTGTTTTTGCTGTTGGAGTTGAGATTCTAAAGCTGCTATTTGCTTAATTAGATCATCTATCTTGTTCTGAACGGTCGTACGGTATTCTTCTTTATCAACGTAATCACTTAGGCTTTTGCTGGTAGCTAACTCTTCAATTGTGCTGAGCTGGCCGTCGATATACATAGTTTTAATATCTTCACCCAGGAATTGTTTTTGTTCCTTAATCTTATTCTGATCATTTATAATTTGCTGCTGAAGCTCTGCTTGCTTGGCTTCGTTAGCGCTAATTGCCGCTTGCAGGCTGCTGATCTGACCCTGTAACTGGTTAATTGCGTCTTGATAACTACTAGCTTGCGACTGCAAACTATTTACTTGACTCTGTATGCCAGAATTCTTGCTGTTCAAAGCATTAATTTGAGCGTCGAATTGGTCAGCATGAGCAATTGCAAAGCCTCCTATTAAAACAGTAATAAGACTAAGCGCCAGAATTGGTCGCCAATAGGCTCTAAAAGACTTTATATTTTTTCGTTTAACCATGGTTTTTGTATCGTTTTTATACCCCTTAATTATACCATATAGAGTCAAACGATTACCCCCACTCTGCTGGAGTTAATTAATATTTAATTTTGTAGTCTTTTACTTGGTCTTGAACTTTAGGTATCGGCGGGTCGCTATAACAGAAGATACCGTACCAATAATTATACCAATACCAATTTGTAAGGTCAAAAGTTGCCAAAAATGGGCATCAAAATACTCGTTGGCGTAATTGATATCTAACAGTCCCAAGCTGCTGGCTTGCAGAGCGCTAGATGATGCAAGAAAGGCGGAGTTAATTATTAAAATTGAGAATACGGCAGCTAGTATGCCATAAATGGCACTCTCCACCACGAATGGACCCCTAATGTAACTTGTGCTCGCACCAAGCAGACGCATAATAGTTATCTCGTCGCGCCGATTAAAGATTGCCATCTGTATGGTATTGAATATTATGAGCGCACAAATAATTGCAAACACTATAACCGTTATGGCGCCGATTCGCCGCAGTATATTTGTAGCATGGGTGATGTTGTCTATTGCCTGCTTGCGATCGCCGTTATACGAAGGCGAATCGGAAGTTTGCAGCTGCGCATTGGCCGGTTTGACCAGGAAAACTTTAATTTCATTTATTTGGTTTAAATTGGCTGGATATATTTGAATAGTCGCCGGTATTGGGTTGCCAGCTTCGGTGGCGGCTGTAATTAAGTTAGGATTCTGACGGTTTTGATCTATATAACTCTGAAGTGCCTGCTGTTTATTCAAATAAACGACTTTGTGCACCTCAGGTTGCTGCTTAAGTTGCTTAACTAAGTTCTGAGCTTGAACCTCGCTAGTAGTGTCTTTTAAATAGGCCGAGACGCTTATCTTACTTGTTATTTGAGCGATTGTATTGGTGAAAGTAGCGTTGGTAATAATAGAAAACAGCACAATCGTAAGAGTTACGACCATTACCGCAATGGCTGCAACCGCAAGGGTTACGTTGCGCATAAAATTAACTATTCCAGTGTGAATTATTCTCCAAAAAGTTATAAATCGACGCTTCATGTTTATACCTTGTAGCTAGCGTTAGCGCGGTCGCTGGCAATTTTGCCGTTCTGAATTGTAACTACCCGTCGCTTTAATTTATCGACAATTTCTCTGTTATGAGTAGTAAGTAAAACAGTCGTTCCATAGCGATTAATCTTCTCGAGAACTTTAATTACGTCCCAAGCATGCTTAGGGTCTAGGTTGCCGGTTGGCTCATCGGCTATTAAAATACGTGGCTGCCTTACAATTGCTCTAGCAATTGCAACTCTTTGCCTCTCGCCACCCGATAGCTCGCGGGGCATACGATTTTCTTTCCCCTTTAAGTTAACAATGTCGAGCACCTTTGGAACTGTATGACGTATTTCCCTGTTGGAAACACCGACAATCTCAAGCGCGAAAGCTACATTCTCAAATACGGTCTTGTTTGGCAGCAATTTAAAATCCTGGAAAACAACACCGATCTTACGCCTTAATAATGGTATATCCTTATCCTTGAGCTTATCGTAGTCGATGCCGCCTACAATTATTTTGCCCGAAGTAGGTCGTTCTTCCCTGGTAAGTAGTCTTAGTAAAGTAGTCTTGCCGGCGCCGCTCTGGCCGACAACAATCACAAACTCCTTAGGATCAACGTGCAGGCTAATCCTATCTAAAGCTGCACCCATATCGCGACTATATGTTTTTGTTACCCTATCGAGCAATATCATTGGTTCTATTATACCAGAAGCATTTCGTCAGTAACGTTTTACTTCAGTGGGCTCTAAGCTTCGCTGCTTAAGTTTTGTTCAAGGTAGGCGTTAATGAAATCGTCAATGTGGCCGTCCAATACTTTGTCTGGATCTGAAGTTTCGTAGCGCGTACGCAAGTCTTTTACCTGTTTATAGGGATGTAGAACGTAACTTCTTATTTGATTGCCCCACTCCGCTGACTGGTTTGGCCCTTTGAGTTGCTCCAGTTTGTCGGTGTGTTGCTCGAGCTGAAGCTGAGCTAAACGTGATCGCAATATAGTAAGTGCTGTCTCTTTATTCTGAAGTTGAGAACGCTCGTTTTGGATGGCAACTGTTAAACCTGTTGGCAAGTGCGTCACTCGTACTGCTGAGTCCGTAGTATTTACAGACTGCCCACCATGGCCGCCCGCTCTGTAAACATCTATTTTTAGGTCTTTTTCATCAATATTAAGTTCCGCTGGTTGATCAATCTTGGGCATTACTTCGACTTTGGCAAAACTAGTCTGACGAAGATTATCACTATTAAACGGGCTTAGCCTAACTAGTCGGTGAACACCATGTTCACTCTTAAGTTTGCCATATGCGAACGGTCCACTGACTGTGATGGTGGCGCTCTTTAAACCGGCTTCTTCGCCAGTCGATTCGTCTACGGTTGTTACTTCGTATCTGTTATTTTCTGCCCAACGGACATACATTCTGAATAACATTTGTGTCCAGTCTTGGGCGTCGGTACCGCCGGCACCTGCTGACAGTGTGAGTATGGCATCGTGATCATCGTATGTTCCGTTGAACTTTAGATCTTGCTTTAGGCTATTGAACTGAGCGATTGCATCGTTTAATTGTTGGCTAATCTCAGCCTCCATGAAAGAATCACCTAGCGATACGAGGTCGATTATCTCGTTTATGCTAGCTATTAAATCTTTCCAGGGCTTTACTCTACTCTCTAACTTAGAGATTTGCTTCATAGCTGATTGGGCAGCCGTTACATCGTTCCAAAATTCAGGTTTTTGGCTTTCGACTTGAAGCGCCTCGAGCTCTTTGGCGAGGTTGTCTATCATTAAACGATCGGTGGCGGCTTGAACTTCGGAATGAAGTTCCAACGCCTTTTTTTCAACTTCTTGCATTGGCCTTAAGTATAGCAGTTTTAGGTGTTTTTTAGAGTCTGGTCAGTTCCAGCCCAAAGTGGTGCTATCTGCATTTTTAATTCGTGTGCAAAGGTTTCACCGCAATTTCCAAGTATTCCAAAACCCCACAGGTTATCGGCAAACATTGAGTTGGCAACTTCTACAATTGCCGTTTTAGTGACGGCTTTTATGCGGTCCGGTATCTGATAATAGTTTTCTACTACGTCATCAAAGAAGTAGCGGCCGGCGTAACCCGAAGCCGTGCCACCCACCGTTTGTCCGCTGCGTTGGAACCTACCGAGTGCATACTGCTTGGTGGCGCTTATCTCGGCTTCGTCGATATCGCCGGCCTTTAGTTTGTGCAGCTCGTCGACGGCAATTTTTAATAGTGCTTTAACATTCTTATCTGACACCTGAGCCCCAAACCACCAGTTACTTGCCCTCTTGGTATAGCTTATGCCGGAGCTCATGTTATATACCAAGCCCCTTTCCCTGGCTGTGCCAAGTATCTTGGAATAAAGCGTTTCAGTGAGCATGGTGTTGGCCATACTTAAAGCGTCGGTTTCTTTTTCGTTTAATCGGCGGTTCAGGAATGTGTCGATGTAAAAATATAGGTTCTCAACTGTGTCGTTAGTAACGTAAACTGGTCTCTCTAATCGCTTAGGCCACTCATTTGGTAACGCAAACCTTCTAGAACCACCCGGTAGCTCAAGTTCCTCTAGCAGTTTTACAATTTGAACACTCTTGCCTCCCTCCATATTACCAGCGATAACAAAACGCATATTGCGGGCAAAATGTGTGCGCTCATAGTGAGCTTTTATATCGGCCAGGGTAACATTGGACATAAGTTCCAGGCGCTCGGTATCGGTTTTGGAGATTAAACCTAGTTCACGGCGCATTTCTAGACTCAAACGACGAAAATGATTATTGCTTCGGGCCGCCATTTCTTCTTGCACGTTGCCAAACTCTGCAACAAACTCTTCCTCCAAAAACAAAGGCCTGGTAACAGCTACTAATAAAAGTCCGAGTACTCGATCCCACTCAAAATCAGCACATTCCGCTTCATAAGTTATATCGTAAACACTCGTGGTGGCATTGGAATAAGCACCGTTTTTCTCTAGCTCAGCCTGAAAATCTCTGGCCTTAGGAATTAGCTCATTAGCCCCAAGAAGAACGTGCTCCATAAGGTGCGGAACTTCCCATTTGGCTTGCTTAACCAAATACTCGCCAGCGCGAAAGTTTATGTCGAAGGTCATTACGCTGGCGTCTGGAACATCGATCAGTAGGCCTCGAGCGCCATTCTTAAGACTAATTTCGGAAACGCTGTGGCGCACCGACTACCTTTTCCTTCGTTTGGCAGCCGTTTTGCGCTTACGTTCCGACTTGCGAGCTTTTTTAATATTACTGGTCTGCTTTTTCTTAGCTACGCTCTCGGTTTTTTTATCGTCGAAATCTTTAGCTTGGAACTCAACTTCGGCTGAAGTAATCTGGGAAGCGTTATCGACTGAACCGCGGGCTGCCCTTGTAAGTTCGGTCTCGGTAGCTCGATCAAGTTCTTCTTGGCTCAAAGGCTGAGCGTGGAACAGAGACCTTACAACTTCGTGCCTCAAGGTACTTTGGAGTTCATCAAAAAGAAGTTGGCCACGGCGGCGATATTCCACCAACGGATCTTGCTGACCAACGCTCATCCAGTGAATTCCCTCCCGCAAGTGGTCCATGTTTTCTAAGTGCTGCATCCAAAGATTGTCTAGAACCTGTAAATATATGTCGCGCTCAACTTTGCGCATAATTTCTGAGGTAAAAGCGGCTTCGCGACCCTCGTAAAGCTCCATCGCTTCGGTCTTTAACACCTTCTCAAATTTGGTAGCATCGGAGTCAAATAATCGATCCAGAGTGTCTTCGCCAAAAGGAAAAGTCTCTCGCAACAAATCTTCGAACTGATCGGTGGTGACTAGAGGTGAAACGGCCAAAAAGTGAGCTTCGTCTTCAACCAGAATCTTAATACGCTTGCTAATATTGCCGGATCGAAGAATTTCTCGTCGCATAGAGTAGATTGCTTTACGGTGACGGTTCATAACGTCGTCGTACTGCACAACGCTCTTTCTTTGATCAAAGTGGAAACCTTCAACTTTCTTTTGGGCACCCTCTAGTGAACGACTTATCATGCGGTTCTCGATTGGTGTGTCGTCGTCGACGCTAAGTCGAGCCATAATGTTGCTGATTTTTTCGCCGCCAAAGATTCTCATTAGATCATCTTCGGTACTAACAAAGAACTGCGTTACGCCAGGATCGCCCTGACGTCCGGAACGACCTCTTAACTGGTTGTCGATACGCCTAGATTCGTGACGTTCCGAACCAAGAACGAATAGCCCACCTAGATCTTTAACTCCTTCACCTAGAACAATGTCGGTGCCTCGGCCGGCAATGTTGGTAGCAAGGGTAACAGCGCCCTTTTCACCGGCACTGGCAACAATTTTGGCCTCGCGCTCGTTGTTCTTGGCGTTCAATACCTGGTGTGGAACACCGGCTTTGTTAAGCATTGCCCCAAGAGCCTCGTTCTTTTCAATCGAAACCGTACCAATAAGCACCGGCTGGCCACGAGTGTGAAGCGTCTTAACTTCCCGAATAATGGCTTTGAACTTGGCGTGCTCAGTTCGATAAATACGGTCTGTTCGGTCTAGACGGCTAATAGAACGGTTTGAAGGAACTTCGACTACATCAAGCTTATATATCTGGTGAAACTCTTCTGCTTCAGTCATGGCGGTACCAGTCATTCCAGCAAGCTTATCGTAGAGTCGGAAGTAGTTCTGGAACGAAATCGTGGCTAGAGTCATTGATTCTTGCTGAACTTCAACCCCTTCTTTAGCTTCAATTGCCTGGTGAAGTCCTTCGTTATATCGACGCCCAGCTAGCAAACGACCGGTAAACTCATCAACAATTACTACTTCACCTTCCTTAGTGACTACGTAGTCTTTGTCGCGCGTAAACAAACCATGGGCTCTCAAAGCTTGTTGTAGGTGGTAAATTGTTCGAATATTGCTAGAGTCGTAAAGGTTATCTATACCTAAGATTTTCTGGATTTTTTCGACACCGGCATCGGTAAGAATAACCGTTTTACGCTTTTCGTCGGTCTCGAAGTGCTTGTCTTTTACCAGTTGCCTAACCACTTTAGCGAATTGTGAATAAGCCGTACCGCTAGTTACACTCGGAGCACTAATAATGAGTGGTGTACGAGCCTCGTCAATAAGAATAGAGTCTACTTCGTCGACAATGGCATAGTGTAGATCGCGCTGACGCAGCTGATCCTCTTCTCGAACCATGTTGTCACGCAAGTAGTCAAAGCCGTACTCGTTGTTGGTACCATAAGTAATGTCGGCGGCGTAAGCCTCTTGCCTGGTAGCTGGTTTTAAGTGCCTAAATCGTTCATCTTCATGTTCCTTATTAGTAAATTCCGGGTCAAATACATATGATTGATCACCAAGAATTACTCCTGTCTGCATGCCTAAAAAGTTATAAATCTGACCCATCCAGCCGGCATCTCGCTGTGCTAGATAATCGTTAACCGTAACAACATGCACACCCTTCTCGGTGAGCGCGTTTAGATAAACTGGCAGTGTAGCCACTAAAGTTTTTCCTTCACCGGTTTTCATCTCGGCCACGTTGCCTTCATGCAGCACCATGCCGCCGATCAACTGAACATCGAAATGCCTTTGTTTTAGCACGCGTGTTGAAGCTTCGCGCACAACTGCAAAAGCATCTGGTAATATGGCGTCGAGAGATTGCTTTTTGAGTCTTTTCTTTAGTACATCCGTTTGAGCCTGGAGCTCTTTGTCGGTCATCTTGGTATATTTATCGGCCAAGACGTTCACAGATTTAACTCGTTTGCGCAATCGTTTTACAGTTCGGGCTTGCGGGTCACCCAAAATTTTCTTAAAAACAACGTTCATTATTTCCTAAATGTCTCCCCTTCTATTCCGGCAGCGCTTGGTCACTGGAAAGTTATTCCATACAATTATAGACTTTTTTTACCTTTAATGCGAACGCTATTTAAGCGAACTTAGTCTTTGTTTTTCCGTAATAAACGGGCAATCCTGTGCCTATAGGTTTTACTGCTCGCATGTTTGCCTTTGTATTTTTGTAACTGCTGTTTAAGCTTAGCCTCGGCTATATCAACTGCAGCGTACATATTAAGCGCGTTCTCTTTAACGACGATTGTTTGGTGCGGCAGATACATTGTTACTTCACAACTACAATCATTGTGATTCTTGCCCTTGCCTTCTTTTAGGTGAACCTCGGCATGCGCGCTCTCGCGGTTATGTTTAGATAAATATTTATCCAACCCACCTATTTTTTTATTAACGTACTCACGTAACTTAGCGTCTACTGTAGTGTGAACGCCCGATATCTCAAATTTTTTCAGCATGTTTTCATTATACCGGATTTAAATCTGTTCACGGCCACCCATGTATGGCCTAAGTACTTCAGGAACAATAACGTCACCCTTTTCGGTCTGGAAATTTTCTAAAATCGCAATTAGTGGGCGCTCTGAAAATGCTGTAGCGTCGTTGGTGTGTAACAGCTCAACCTTGCCATCTCCACGACGCAACCTTGTTTTCATACCCTGGGCTTGAAAATCTGTTATGTAGTCTGCAGTATGTGTTTCGCGGTATTTGTTTTGCCCAGGTAGCCAAGCTTCGATGTCTACTCCTCGGGCATTGGGAAATCCAATATCGGCGGTGCACTTGTTTAAGAGTTGGTACGGAATACCAAGTTGCTGCATAAGATACTCCTGAACAGCCACTAAAAATAGGTGTTCCTGCAGTGAATCCTCTGGTCGGTTAAAAGATTCCATTTCGAGTTTATTGAACTGATGGAGTCGTAGCATACCTTCCATATCTTTACCGTAGGTGCCGGCTTCACGCCTGAATGCAGTGGTGTAACCGGCATACCTAAGCGGTAAGTCTTTTTCGTCGATTATCTCGTTTAAGTGCATCGGCGCCAGAGTGTGTTCGGCGCTGGCGTTTAACCATAAGTCTTCGTCTTCGATTTTGTAAGTTTGCTCTTCTTTATTTAACCTACCTGTGGCTTCGTAAACGTCTTTTTTGGCAACTGCTGGCGGCAAGACTGGTGTGAACGGTTTATTGCTAACATTTAGATTATTGTCGCTAATAATATGATCGATTACTTTGGGGTCAGTAAGCTTACTTAGTGCAAATTGCCAAAGTGCAAACTCTAGCAATACTAGATCACCTTTAAGGTACACGAATCTGGATGTGGCTACTTTGTTGGCGCGGTCGCGGTCAATCCAGCCTTTGGCTTCGCCGATTTGCCAGTGGTTTTTGGGAGTAAAACTAAAATTAGGTTTCTCGCCCCACTGCTTAACAACAACGTTTTCGTCCTCACTTGCTCCAACCGGCACGTCATCTAGAGGCATATTTGGTACAGTCTTTAAAAGTGCCAAGTACTCCTGTTCAATAGCCCCAAGTTGGTGTTCCAGCTTGCCTAACTTTTCTTTTAATTCCCTGCCAGCATCAATTTGTTCCTGGCTTGGCTGTTGGCCTTTAGCTTGACCTGCAAGATTGTTACGTTCTTGCCTAAGTTCTTCTACCTGACGCATCAAATCACGTCGCTCATCGTCAAAGCCAAGTAATTGAGTTACGTCGATGTCGTAACCTTTTTGCTTGGATTTTTCGGCAACTTTCTCGGGATTGTCTCGTATAAACTGAATATCTAGCATGGCTACATTATAGCTTAGATTGCAGGCTTTTTAAGGTTAGCTCAGTTCGACTTTTAGCATAGCCGCAAAACTCGCAGGAGCCTCCCATGGCAGCGGTACCAACTGGTGGCATTTCGTTACTTTCTAGGCAAGCTTTCATCTTAAGTAAAGTGGGTTCTATCCAACCGTCATTTCCGAGATAACCAATTAGCTTAGTAGTAAATTCCAATCGGTCACTGAAGTCGTCAAGGTCCATTCGGCCGTTAGTGTAAACAAAATAACCTGTGTCGCTGACCTCAAATCCGTTAGCGCGTAGCAACCACTGATAAACTTCCATCTGGCGTTTGTAGCTTATCTGCCAATCAGAGTCTATGCTTACTTCACTAGCCTTAGCGGTTGCTTTGTAATCTACTACGATCAGTTTTCCGTCGTGATCCTGCCAAACATCGTCAACAGCTCCAAAAACATGAAAGTTTGTTGGCTTATGTATAGTCGCCACCCCTGTAAAATTATGTCGCCATTTGTCTAAATCATCGTGTGAATATGGTACGGCTTTAATCTGATTATCGGTCATTATAGGGTGAGGCTGACCCTTAGACCGATAAGTATCAAACTCTTTTTTAAATAATTCGTCGATCGCCTTGTTTATGTTAAAAGGTGGGCTACTGGGTCTTTTGATCTTTAATCTGGCGTCTAGCCAAAAACAACGCGGGCACTGCATAAATAGCTCGATTTTAGATCTCGAAATTTTAAAAGCCGCCGATTGACCCGGCTGATATGGTGCGGAATCCCGCCTTGTATATGCCATTGCCTATATTGTAACAGTCTAAAGCTCTTCCAAGATAGAAGTGAGTTGGGCAGGAGTATCCGCCAGTGCTGCCGGCCCTAACTTAACTAAGCTATCCCGGCGTGCAAACCCCCAGGTAACGGCAATCGCCCTCAATCCAATGGATTGCGCTGCCTCAACGTCTCTTACCTCGTCACCAACGTATACTGCTTGCTTGATGTCCAGATTTTGTTCCTTCAAAAGCTGCTTGAGGGCCGAAGCTTTACTGAATACACCAACTCCGCCGTACACTTCCAAGAAATAATCATTAATTTTTTGATTTTTTAAGAAATTATTAATATTTGTCGGCGAATTGGTACTAAGTACAAACAGCTCATGTCCTTCGGCATGAAGTTTCTGAACAAGCTCCGTCATACCTGCAAAAGCATCAATGTGCTTAATGGCTTGTTTCATCCTGTGCCTGCCCTTATAAAACAGCCTGGGAGCGTCCCACCAGTGATATCCCAACCTCTTGGCCATACCTGCCATAGACATACCTCGTAAGGCTTGTTTTTGATCTGAAGTAAGCGGTGGTTTTCCAGATCCCGAGCTTAAAAACTCCGAGACGTAATCGAAGCTATCGGCAATCGTGCCATCCATGTCGAAAATTATTGATGCCATACGCTTACAGTCTACCTGACAACAAGAATGTGGAAAAGCCGTTGCAAAAAATACTATTAGCGCTTAAATTTAAACTAGAAACTAAGGAGGTAAGCTATGAGCGTGCTAGAACCAATAGAGAAACCACTAGAGGACTTATTCGTTAAGCAGGCTCCAGAGTTGCCTGCCGGTGCAAAAAAATGGCTAGTAAAGTACCTGCCTTGGATTAATTTAATTGCCGGTATTTTATCTTTGTTGGCAGCCTGGAGCCTATATAGTGCGGCCCACGCCGTTAATAACGCAGTGAACTACGTTAATACTCTGAGTGCAGCCTACGGTGGACCACAAGTTAGCCATCTCAACACTGTTGTATGGTTGGCGATTGCAACACTGGCACTGTCGGCAGTAATTTACCTGTTAGCGTTTCCAAAAACGCGTGCACACGAAAAATCAGGCTGGGACTTAATGTTCTACGCAATATTGCTAAACCTGGTTTATGGAATTGTGGCCGCATTCACTGACTACGGTGGAGTCGGGCGCTTAATAGGAGCTGTAATTGGTGCTGCCATTGGTCTCTACTTCTTGTTCCAGATCCGCGAAACTTACCTCAAAACCAAATCTTAATCTGATTTATTCTAGATCTCTAATCTGATCGTGGTTTAATCCATAATAGTGGGCAATTTCGTGCCAGAGTGTATGTTTAATCTGTTCTTTTAGATCATCCTGGTTCTTAGCAATTGCACAAAGCGGACCCTTGAACAAGGTGATTTTATCTGGCAACAGCGTTGTCATTCCCTGTCGTTGAGAAAGAGGAATACCTTCGTATAATCCAAGCAATGTTTGATTGGGACGCAGGTTAGATACTTGGCGCTGTTGTTCGGTTGGATAGTATTCATACAAAATTGCCACATTTCGAATGTTTTTTACATGATCACCAGGAAGCTCAGTCAATGACTGATCTATTAGTGCCTGAAACGCCTCATCGCTTATTTCTACCACTGTTTAAAACTTAATGTCCGGATATATTGTTTTGGTTACTGAATCGATCTCGTATCGAAGCTGCGGAAATGGTACTCCCTCACGAGCACTAACCCCCTCAAAAATCCAGAAAACCCTTTCGCTATAGCCAAGTCCGCAGGCTGGCGGCATACCGTATTCCAACATCTCTATATAATCAATATCTAGCATCATAGCCTCGTCATCACCTGAGTCACGCATCTGCTGCTGCTCGGTGAATCGATTAAGCTGATCGATCGGGTCGTTTAGCTCAGAAAAGCCATTGGCTATTTCGGTGCCAGCAATCACAGCTTGGAAACGTTGCGTAGTGTTTGGATTATCTGGGTTAACTTTGGCCAAGGGACTTATAAATGTCGGTGTATTAATTAACCACACCGGACCAGCCACGCCAGCACGAATATTCTTCCAAAGCTTATCTATGCCTCTAGCTTTGTTATCGCTATTCTCTACCTCTAACTTAAGCTCTTTTAACTTAGTCTTAATGTCGTCCAACGAACAATTGAAGATGTCTAGGCCGTAATGGTTTTTAATGGTTTCAGCGTAGTCCCACTTTTCCCATTCTTTACTTAAATCAATATCAAATTCACCAATTTTAAATTGTAATTTGCCAAACGTACCCTCTATAACCGATTTAAACATTTCTTCTTGAAGCTTCATTCCCTCTTGCCAGTCAGCAAAGGCCCAGTACCACTCCATTGCTACGTGCTCAGGTAAGTGTTCGTCTGAATAATTCTCGTTACGAAAACGCGGCCCAACGTCGTAAACACGTTCAAAACCGGATCCTATAAGACGTTTTAGTGGTAGTTCGTGGCTTATTCGTAGATAAAAATCTTGGTCTAGAGCATTCATGTGAGTAACGAATGGATTGGCGTCAGCCCCACCGGTACTATGTTCCAAAACTGGTACATTTATTTCAACGAAGTCGTGTTCATTTAAGAATTTTCTGGTTAATGTCCAGAATTTACTCCGCCTTATAAAGCGCTGCCTAACATCTTCGTTGACATTCATATCTACGTATCGACGTCGGAGCCTTTCTTCTTTATTGGTAAAGCCATCTTGCTTAGTTGGTAAAGGCCTCAGCGATTTAGCTAACAAACGAAGTTTGCCTATCTCAATAGATTTCTCACCAGTTTGAGTCTTCATAACTTGGCCGCTAGCTTCTACAAAATCACCGGGGTCTAAAAGAGATATATCGCTTAACAATACCTCGCTGTTTGATCTGTTAGCTTGAGCTTGATCATCGTGACGCCACACGAGCTGAATTTCGTTGCCATCATCCTTAATGACAATAAAAGCGATCTTGCCAAACTTGCGGATCGATACAATACGCCCGACAGTTGTAGATTGCTGACCTTCTAGTGAATCAAAATCCGTAAGTAAGTGTTGAATGTCGTGAGTACGGCTTGAATTGGCAGGATAGGGATCGATACCAAGCTCTTTAAGCTGTTTGAGTTTACGAAGTCGTTCATCCCGAAGTTCTTTAAGTGTTGCCATAATTAACCACCATTATAGCTTAACTTGGTGCCTAAAAAGACTAAGAGATGTCGACAATCTTGTAAGAGTTGGTCTCGATAGGCGTCTTAATGTCGACTTTGTCACCTTCTTTTTTGCCGATTAAGGCCCTGCCTATAGGTGATTCGTCGCTTATCTTGCCGTTTAGTGGATCAGCTTCAACTGTGCCAACAATTTGAAACTCTTTAGGTTTGCCGTCGCCTTTAAGCTTTACGACTGAACCAAGTTGCACCAGGCGTGCACCACTAGGTTTCTTGATCACTTCTACATTAGTTAGAATATTTTCGATTTCTCCTACACGTGTTTCGTTGCGGCTCTGTTCAGCTAATGCCGACTGGTACTCAGCATTCTCGGCCAAGTCGCCCTGCTCACGGGCAGATTTAATAGATTCAGCTATGTCGATACGCTTAGCAATCAGCCCGTCTAATTCGGCCTGTAGTTCATCAATACCAGCTTGGGTTAGTCTAAATAATTTATTCATTGGGCACCCTCCTTTCAGGCTGTCCGGTAATCTTACGTCTTCCCTGTAACAAATTTCCTTATATTATAGAACGCTTAATCGCTAACACCTAATACTTTTAACAATTCATCTTGGCTAAGCATTTCGGTGTCTGCCGAAGTACGCCTTTTAAGCTCATAAGCATTGGCTGTGATAGTCTTGTCGCTCACCACTAACCTATAAGGTACGCCGATCAGATCAGCATCAGCAAATTTCTCGCCAGGACGCATATCTCGGTCGTCATATATTACCGCAACACCGCTGCCTGTCAAGCGATTATACAACTCATCGGATTTTGCAATTACGTCTGGATTATCGCCTAGTCTTGCCAAATACACTTTAGCTGGTGCAACATCTTCCGGCCAAACTAAGCCGCGATCATCAGCAAAATGCTCGGCAAGCAATCCCATAAGTCGACTAATGCCAATTCCGTAACAACCCATTATCATAGACTGCTGCTTGCCCTCGCTGTCGGTATAGTAAACATCTAGTGCATCAGAGTACTTACTACCAAGCGAAAAAGTATTGCCAACCTCGACAGCTCTTTTTTCTACTAACTCATCTATGTTTAAGCCCAGTTGAGCTAGAACTTCATCGTTATATACTTCTTTGTTAACCGCCAAACGCTTGCCCTCGTGAAGGTAAATAGTGTCTTCGCCTACATCGCTTAGGGTCTGGAACTCATCACTAAACTGGCTGAATATTCCACCGCTGGCATAGGTTCGATAGGTAATGTCGCCAATACCAAGCCGGTCGTATATTTTCTTGTAGGCCTCGGCGGCAGTTTCATAAAATTTATCGTGCTCTTCCTGGCTTCGACTAAATGAATATAGGTCTTTCATTATGAATTCGCGCCCGCGCATAAGACCGCTTTTAGCCCTAAGCTCGTTGCGAAACTTATTGCCAATCTGATAAATATACACCGGCATATCTTTGTAAGAACTCACGTAGTCTTTGAGCATGTCGGTGATTGGCTCTTCATGGGTGAGGCCAACACCTAATTCGGTGCCGTTAGCTAACTTGGTTTTGAACCAATTGTCTACTTTGGCATCGTCCCAGCGATCGGTTTTTTCCCAGATATCTTTGGGCTGCAAGACTGTCATTTGAACTTCGTTACCGCCAATGGCGTTAATTTCTTCTCGGACAATTCGACTAATATTGTCGATTACTCTTTTGCCGAGTGGCAAATAAGCATAAACTCCGGCCATTTCTTTATGTATAAATCCGGCTTGTATTAATAGCTGGGCGTTTCGAGCGGTTTCGTCGGCTGGAACTGACTTACTGGTTTTAGTGAATAACAGTGATAATCTCATATCAAGAAGTATACGCTAACGGAGGTGGAAGGCAAATAAAGCCATAAACGCAACCCCATTCTTAATAGCGTGCAGGGTCATGCTGGCCCATAAACCACCCGTGGCCTCACGGAGATATATAAGGAATAGACTAAGTATAAAAGTATCTATGCCGGCCACATACAGCAGTCCGCCTGAGCCACCCTCGAATACATGTGGCAACGCAAACACTACACTTGTAGCCAGCACGGCCCACAAAACCGGTATGGCTTTCTTAAAACTGCTATACAAGAAGCCACGTACCATTATCTCCTCGGCAATTGGCGGAAGTACAACCAAACTAATAAAGGCCATTAGAATTGCCCCGCCACCGTGAACATTGTTAAAGCCCAATTGTTGCTTTTGGTTAATATTCAAACTTGGTACTAAGTATCCTAAAACAGCAAAAACCAGTCCAAAAACAATAAAATACGGCACCACCATCGCAAATCCCCACACAGGATCGGACCACTTGGGTTTTCTTAATCCTATTACCCTAAAAGGAGTTTTGTAAAACTTCATAAATATTAGCACGGCACTAATAACGATAGTTTCGGCTATAACAACGTATATAAACTCGGCGCCTGTCGAGTTATTGAGCCAGTCGTTGGCTCGAGCGGTCGACCAGTGCATTAATAGCGGGTATACCGACAGTGCCAGACTGCTAATTAACAGGCTGACTCCAAAAATTACAATTACATAGCCTACACCCACCCACGGATTCCACTTAGGCTTCTCGAAGGGCTTGTTAAAGGTGGATGTTAAAGTTTTGAACATCGTTAATTGTTATTAGAATCATAAGGCCAATTAGAACAAAAAAGCCAATTGCATTTATTAATTCTTCTTTTTCTGGCGTCAGTGGTCTCTTAACTCCCCTGGTGGCTAGCATCAGCCATAAGCGACCACCATCAAGTGCGGGTATGGGTAATAGATTCATAACCGCCAAGACCAAAGATATGTAAGCAACTATAAATAGAATGAACTGGTAACCAAGTAAGCTTCCGCTTTTGAAAATTTCGAATATACCAATTGGCCCGGTTACTTGAGACGAGGCCTGGCACTGACCATTTTGCCTGGCTACGGAATTGCCGGTAACCAAACCGGCCCCGTATCTCCCAAGTCCAGCTAGAGCATGTCCCAGACCTTGGAAAGTTAGCGCTGTCATTTGAGCACTTAAGCCAACAGCGGTGACAGGAGCCGACCAACCGGACTTTTGAACTACATACTCCTGAGGTGGCGACACTCCCAAGTAGCCCTTTGGCAACGGTATGTTGGCGCAGTCAACAGTGGCTGATTGAACTTTCTTTACATAGGCCTTCTGGCTAGTAGTTACTACGTTTGTGGCCAAAAGAGTGGTTGTGGCTACATAATTATTGCCGCCTCGTTTGTAATAAATATTTACTTTTTGGCCCGCGTATTTTTTAGTTAGAGCTGGCAGCTCGCTGGCCGACTTGAGGGTAGTTGGAGTCTGCCCAGATACACCTATAGCGACAATTAAGTCTTCCGATTTTAACCCGGCTTTGTCGGCCGGCGAGCCCGCCTGAACGCCAGTTAAAAGAAGTTGTTTCGAAACCACTTTGGTGTCGCTATTCACCTTAAACTGGTTAGGTATCAAAACCGGCATACCGATCACTGCAATAATGGTAAATAGTACCAGTGCCGTGATTAGGTTCATGGCAACACCAGCCACCATAATCTTGGTTTTTACCCAAACTGAAGCGGCGCCAAAACTGCCCTTTTCAGTGTCGGCATCGTGCTCACCCCTAAGGCGTACGAAACCGCCGAGTGGCAATGCATTTAAACTCAATACCAAACCAGATTTAGTCTTTTTCTTTATAAGAGCAGGAGGAAAAAATATCCCAAATTCTTCGGCCACTACACCGTTCCGACGAGCGACTATAAAGTGGCCAAGTTCATGGACCACCACTAGGCCTATGAATAGAACTATGCCTAAGACAAGAAGTAAAAAAGACATTCCATACATTGTATCAGGTTAGCTTAAGCTAAAATTTGATTTTATTAAGGCTTTACTAAGCTAACTGAAAAGTCTATAATACGGCTTAAGCTTACCTCACCAGAGGTGTGGGACGGCAAACAAAGAGGTTAAAAAATGAATAAAATAGGTTTAACGCCAGGTGTGGTTGGGAATGAGTTTGTAGTACCCCAGCCCCGCATACGAATAAGTATTCCCGTTACCGCTGCTGAATCTGCAGGTGCTGGATTCAGTGAACCCATTCCCGTTAATATTCGTCCTGCAGCTGTCGAGCAATCTAATGAGACTTTTGCAGATAAGCGATTTCCCTTAGCTACCCAGGCTCTTGACCTTATGCATGGACATAGCTTAATTACTTTTGCTGTCCTTTTTCTAATAGTCGGCAGTGCGGCTGTAAAAGTAGGCAGTGGCTATTTATCCGAACAAGTAGTTAGTAATGTCAAACCGACCTCTGTGGCTAGCTTGAGCGGGCATACAATTGCCGGGTTAAACTTAACCGTCGATAGTTCTCAATTAGATTCTAAACTTCAGTCAATTGCCAGTCAGCCCGTAACGTTTAGTGTTGGCGATAACAAAGTTAGTGTTGATCAAGGCACTATTAAAACCTGGATAAAAGTTACGCCTAGTAGCGACAAAACAAAGGACTATTTGCGAGTTGATCCTATCGCCATAAAAACTTCCCTGACCGCAGTTGCTAATAAGTATGCTGTGGCTCCAGTCGATCAAGTGACTGTCACCCACCCCGATGGCAGCTCCGCAGTGATACTTGCTGGGCAAAACGGCACAAAGTTATCCGACCTCAACACTATCCAAGCTCAAATTGCCGAGCAGGCTAAAACAATAATGAACGGAAGTGGCCTGAAGTTTTCTACTCCTCTAGTAACCCAGAATTTTGCCGCCGTCACTCCAGCCGCTTTTCCTAAATTAATCGAAGTTAATGTAAATACTAAGCAAATGTTTCTATACGACAACGGGCAGTTAACTCGAAGTTACGCCATTAGCGCTGGCAAGCCCACTACTCCTACGCCTCTAGGTGAATTCCACATCTGGGAAAAACTTCCATTGCAAACTATGCGCGGCATAAACCCAGATGGCTCACCATACGTTCAGCCAAATGTACGCTGGATTAACTACTTTGATCACAGAGGCGACGCAGTTCATGGTAACTACTGGCGTCCTCTAAGTTGGTTCGGCGTTATTAACAGTTCTCACGGCTGCGTTTCCCTGCCAGATAACGAGGCTGAGTGGGTCTATAACTGGACCACTATTGGCACCACAATCATAAACCACGCCTAGTATTAGATAGTTAGGATCTCGGCTTCTTTGGCTTTTGCCAGAGTTTCGATTTCTGTTCGAGCTTTGATCATGGCGTCTTCAACCTGAGTACCTAAACGTTTAGCATCGTCTTCGCCTATGTCTTTATCTTTTTTAGACTTGTCGATGGCATCTAAGGCTTCGTGACGAATGGATCTTAAACTAATCATGGCTTCTTCTTGTTTTTGACCAACCTGCTTGGCAAGTTCACGGCGGCGTTCTTCTGTAAGAGATGGAATCGGCACTCTAACTACGCGACCGTCGTCCGACGGATTCAAACCTAGCGTTTGATTATTGCGAATAGCTTCAGCTATGGCCTGCAAATTAGATGGGTCAAATGGAGAAATCTGAATTAATTGGGCTTCCGGCACTGTAATTGTAGCGGTTTGGATTAACGGCATCGAAGTACCGTAAGCTTCAACCATTACACCATCCAGCATACTAGCGCTAGCTCGACCGGTTCTTAGACTTTTTAAACTTTCACTAAAGCGCTCAATAGACTGCTTAAATTTTGTTTGAGCTTCACTAACAGCGTTGTTGGGGTCCATATTTAATATTTTACTCTACTTCGCCCAAAGCTTGGCGGCTAAAGCGTCGAACAACAACGTTTTCGCCTAAACGTGCGGCGTGATCTTTAACATTATCACCTACAGTTTTAGATGGATCTTTAACAAATGGCTGCTCTAACAGATCTTTAACATCCTTGGGCTCGCTGGCTGCAATGTGCATAGCAACGTCTTTAACTAAGTCTTTAAATATATCGTTGCGGGCTACAAAGTCAGTTTCGCAATTAACTTCCACGATTACACCAATCCGGCCGTCGTGGTTATATGTACCAATAAGACCGGCTCGAGCTTCGCGCTCGCTGCGCTTTTCGGCTTTGGTAAGGCCTTTTTTGCGCATCGCTTCCAGGGCTTTATCGAAGTCACCCTTGGCTTCTTCTAGTGCGGCTTTAGCATCTGTTAAACCTACACCGGTTAGTTCTTTTAACTTCTTTACGTCGGAAATATCTATTGCCATTTTCTTATACCTTTACTGCCTTAACTTTTTCAATCTTCTCTGGTGCTGGAGCCGGAGCTGCCTTTATCTTAGACTTACCTTCCTCTATTGCTGCCTTAACGTAGTCCAGTATTAACTGAATGGTTTTAATGGCGTCGTCGTTAGCGGGAATTGGGTAAGTAACAGGAGTAGGATCGGAGTTGGTGTCTACCATAGCTACGATTGGAATATTAAGCTTAGTAGCTTCTTTGACTGCATTGTCGTCGTTTACAATGTCGACAATAAACACGGCACCTGGTTTTTTATTCAATTCTTTAATACCACCATAAAGAATGCTCATTTGATCGATCTCTTCCTGAAAACGTTGCACCTCAAGCTTGTTGTACTTGTTAGCTAGCTCACCGCTGGCCATCCGGTTTTCCAGATCCTGTAGGTGTTTTACGCGCTCGCCAATGGTATTCCAGTTGGTTAGCATACCACCCAGCCAACGCTCCGAAACGTAAGGCATGTTGGTAGCTTCAGCTGTAGCTTTAACGATGTCTTTGGCTTGTCGCTTGGTACCAACAAACAAAATTTGCTTACCTTCACTGGCAGTCTTACTTATAAATGCCAGTCCGGCCTCTAGACCTTCGACTGTTTTAGTAAGGTCAATAATATGTGTACCACCCCTTTTGGAGTGAATGTATTGAGCCATCTTAGGGTGCCATCGCTCAGTTTTATGACCAAAGTGCGCCCCGGCCTCTAATAATTGCTTAATGTCGACATCTGTCGCCATAATTATGTCCTTTCTCTTCGGAAGGGTGCCTAGTAGGTCCGCTCAAGGTGCCTATTAGGAGGATTTATTCCCTGCCTGCTTAATTAATTGCTCTATTATTCTAACAGATTCATAAGCTGAACACAACTGTTGACCAATACCTAACAGATGTGATAGGATATTTGAATATGAAAAAGGACTTGCACCCAGATAATTATCGATTGGTTGTGTTCGAAGATCTTAATAATGGTTTTCGATTTTTAACTCGTTCCACTGTTGCGACTGAGGAAACTACCAAGTGGGAAGATGGCAACGAATACCCAATTGTGAAGGTTCACATTACCTCAGCATCACATCCCTTCTTTACGGGCGAAGAGCGTATTCTCGACATAGAAGGCCGTGTAGACAAATTCAAAGCTCGTGCCGCTGCAGGCCAAGCCGCCAAAGATAAGCGCGCTGCCGCTGCCAAGAAGACCTCTAATCGTCAAGCTGCCAAGATCGAAAAAGCCGAAGCCCGCGCCGAAGCAGGCAAAGCTGTTAGCAAGTAGCTAAACGTCTTAAAATCTACTCCGTTCATGGATCAAAAAGAACAATCATTAAGGGATGAGCTGGCCGATATCAATGATCGGCTTACAGACCCGGCAATTTTTAGTGATAAAAATTATCCAAAAATAGCCAAGCGTCAAAGCGAACTTCAAGACATACTTAATTTGTTCGATACCAAAGCCAAGCTGTTAGCAGATAAGCAAGGCGCTGAGGAACTGCGCGGCAGCTCGGATTCAGAACTGTCTGCCATGGCGAGTTCTGAGCTTGAGGAGTTAAACTTCAAGATAGAAGCCAACGAGAATAAGCTTATAGATGCTTTAACTCCTCAAGATCCAAATAATAATCGCGATGTAATAATAGAAATCAGAGCTGCCGCTGGCGGTGATGAGTCTAGCCTGTTTGCTGGTGAACTATTTAGAATGTATAGCCGTTGGGCTGAAGCCCATAATTATAAGACAGAACTCATGAGCGAAGCGCCCAACGAAGTTGGCGGCTTTAAAGAGATTACTTTTGCGGTGCGTGGACCCGAAGCATATAAGAATCTAAAATTCGAAGCCGGCGTACACCGCGTTCAGCGTGTTCCTGTTACCGAGAGTCAGGGCCGAGTTCACACCTCAACTACCACCGTTGCGGTCTTACCAGAAGCCGAAGAAACAGATATCGATATCGACCCCAATGATCTGCGTATAGATGTCTACCGCTCAGGTGGACACGGTGGCCAGTCTGTTAACACGACCGACTCAGCGGTAAGGATAACTCATATTCCTACCGGCCTGGTTGTGTCTAATCAAGATGAAAAATCTCAGATTAAGAATAAAGCTAAAGCCATGAGCGTGCTTCGTTCACGCCTTTTACAGATAAAAATCGACGAAGAAGCCTCAGCCTTATCCGATGCTCGTAAAAAATTAATTGGTACCGGTGATAGGTCTGAAAAAATACGAACTTATAATTTCCCACAAGATAGAATTACAGATCATAGAATTGGTTACTCTCGTTCTAACCTGCCTGCGGCATTAGATGGTCAAATAGACGATCTTATAGAAGCTCTGCAAAACGCCGAGCACGAACTCATGACTAGCGAGGACTAATCGTGACCACTAATGAGTGGGTACAAGTAAGTACTCAGAAGCTCAAAACAGCAGGCATAGAATCAGCTCGGCTCGATTGCTTAATAATGTGCGAGGACATACTCGGCATTGATCGCGCTAAATTACTAGCCCACCCAGAAACCAATATTTCTTCAGCCCAAATTACAAAACTAAATAATTTACTCGCAAAACGGTCTGAACATGTGCCACTAGCTTACTTGCGCGGTACAACCGAATTTTATGGTCGCAATTTTGTGATCAATCAAAATGTACTCGTACCAAGGCCCGAGTCGGAAACAATGATTGAATTGTTAAAAGATATTGTTCAGCACGATAAGACCCTTAGTAGTAAAAAAGACCAAATAATGGTCTCCGATGTAGGAACAGGTTCCGGTGCACTTGGTATTACCGCAGCACTTGAACTACCGATTTTACTGGTTGAACTGCTTGATATTGATCAAAAAGCTGTTAAATGTGCAAAAATCAATGTAGATTTATTTACATTAAATATTTCTGAAGTATTAAGCGATTTATTGATGAATTCAGTACAACAAAGTGATATATTGCTGTGTAACCTACCCTATGTTCCAGATACCATGACTATAAATAAAGCTGCCATGCATGAGCCAAAAATAGCTCTTTTTGGTGGTTCAGATGGCCTAGATGTTTACCGTAAGCTTTTTAAACAGCTTAGTTTAAGGCCTTACAAGCCGTTGTATATTTTATTGGAGGCTTTTCCCTCTCAGCACCAGTTATTAGCTACTTTAGCATCTAAACTCGATTATGCAGTACATGGTGAACAAGATTTCATTCAAGTCTTAAAGTTTAAAAATATATAGTTATTTACTCAGAATTTCGCATAAAAAGAATGTGCAAAGTATAATATTTTGGATTTTACAAAGCGCAAATTGGTATGTTTATAGCACCCAGTGCTTTGTAAATTTTGTATTATGTAACGATTTTTAGTACTAAATTTAGTAAAAGTTTGTGTTAAAAATTTGTATGTGTACACAAATTTAATCGTTGCCCCGTTGCCTGACTACAATTTATGAAGCAGGTTTGGTGCCCAGAGTAACTTCTACGTGCCTGGTGCTGTTGCCGTTAACTACAGTCAGCGTGACTTTGTCGCCAGGCTGGTGCGAGTTCAGTAAACTTGTTAGTGAATGGTTCTGATCTATGTTTACACCGTTCACCTGGGTTATGACATCATTTACTTTAAGACCGGCACTTTCGGCTGGACTACCAGGTATTACTGATGGTGAGTTAGTTGGGTCACTGCTTGGGGCAATGAATGCGCCGTTGGTAACGCTAAGCCCGTACTGATTCGCTACATCGGCCGTTAGAGGAATGAACTCTACTCCTAGGTATGGCCTGGTGAACTTGCCGGTCTTAACTACTTGTTCAATTAATCCCTTAATGTCGTTGACTGGTATTGCGAAGCCAATGTTTTGTGAGTTACTGGCGATGGCTGTGTTCATGCCAATCACCTGCCCGTTCATATTAACTAACGGACCGCCTGAGTTGCCTTCGTTAATTGCGGCATCGGTCTGGAATAGATTATCGAGGCTCTCGGTAGATGAACTGGCTCCAGAACTATCTCCAGCCTGCACGCTTCTACCGTAGCCAGAGATTATTCCCGAAGTTACAGTGTTTTGGAACTGACCCAGAGCATTGCCTATGGCAACTACGCTATCACCCACCTGTACATTGCTGGAATCGCCTATTACTGCCGGGGTTAACTTGTGACCTTTTAGATCGTTAACTTTTAGGAAGGCCACGTCTAGCGTATCCGTATCACTGGTGCGACCAAGTACGGAGACATTTTTGAGTTCAGTTCCATCACTTAAAGTAATACTAACGTTAGTTGTGCCGGCCGGTACTACGTGGCGGTTAGTCATTATTAAGCCATCGCTTGTTAGAATAATGCCCGTACCGGCTGCTTGTTCCTGAGTTGGCTGAGCGAAACCGAAGAAACTAGATTGTGATGGAGTACTGCTGGTAATGCTAACATTAACGCTCACTACACTTGGTCCAACAGTTTTAGCTATTTCACTTATAAGTTGACTCTGGCTAGTAACAATCTTCTTTTGGGTACTCAAACTGCCACCTACAAGTGGGTTTTGGCTACTGTTGTGTGATTGAAGCCAGGCTCCAAAGTAAGCACTCAGAAATATAATGATAATAAAGGCAATCGCCATAAAAGCATGGCTACGATTATATTTTTCTGAACCCTTAATTCTTGGTTTGGGGATAGTTGGCACATTAAAAGTTACGGTCTTACCTGACGATCTCGAACCACTCGTTACCGTATAACTACCAGAGTCTTTTGCCCTTTTAGGTTTATCTTCTTCAGCCATAATATTCCCCCCTTCCTTCTAAATTACCTTGTCGCCCCAGTCAGAGAATGCCAACACGACTAGAACAATGGCTAACATAATGAATACAATCTGACGCTGCAGTCCTTTGCTCAACTTATCCTTGTGATCAAGATAGTAAAGTACAGCGAGTCCGTAGCCCAAAGCCGACAACAAAAGCGTAGGCAAAGCTATGTAGCCGTAGAACAACAGCCAGTGGCTCACCAGCCAAGCTAGTGCGGCGCCAAAGTAGCCCCAAGTATAAGACAGCATTTTAGCGTAAGGCTCGTCGTAGGCGTCCAGAAAATGTCTGGCAGCTAAGAAGCAGAATAGTCCGGTTAGAAGCGTTAAGCCGTACACTGGTCCGGCGCTCCAGGCAAGATAAAGTGCCGTAAGCGCTGCAAACTGACCAATAAATGCTTGAGTGGTCACCCATCCGAGCCCGGATGCGGGCTTAATCACTAACAACCAGACTCCGTAAGCAATTGCCCACAAAATCTGAACCATGTAGCCGCTGCTGTGAGTCATAAAGACCACTATCGACAGCCCGACCATAAGATCGACCGCATTAGCGCGGATGTTGGCTGGCCAGAATCTGGGTCTTACTGCGAACATACGCCACTTACTTAAAACAATTATGCTGAATGCGAGCTGAACAAAGTTTAATCGGACCAATAAAAGTACAGCTACAGGCAATATAAATACAAATCCCAGGTAGAAAACGTGAGAAATACCGTTAGCCGGCTTAATTCTGTGTAGCAGTGACCTCATCGCTGCCTATTATAATAACAAAATCGGCGCCATTAGTTTGAATAGAATTATCGGGAAGTGAATTTTGAGCTGTCACAGCAAACCGACGCTCGAGGTAATTCTTAGTGTATTTATCTTGTGAATTAAGGCTAATTACTTCGCTGTGCGTCCATCCGGGAGTTGGTGTATTGGCGGTGCCAACCACGTTATATCCCAAAGCTTTTAACTCGTCAGACTTTGTTGTCGCCAGACCAGCAGTACTAGTGCCATTCAGAATCATTACGCGGGCGTTCTCCTTTAATATGTATGGGTCCTTGAGTTGACCGGCTACGTAAGACTGAATATCGCTATAGTTGAACAGTCCAGCCTTAGGAATTACTACGGACTGACCATTTATGTTGCCAGTCGATACATACTTATTATTAGTGTCGTCCAGGCTCAGAGAGCTTATGTTAAGCGGATCAATACCCTTAAGAATGCCGTACATGCGATTTGCATCGCTCAAAGATATATCTGTTGCAACATTATTACCAAATGTATCAAGTAAACCAGACATCTTGAGCGGATTGCTAAGTGTACCTAAGGTATCTATCTTATCTTTTAGGGATAGTAGGACTACACGTTGTCGCGCAGCACGGGCAAAGTCGCTTGTTGTTTCGCGCGATCGTACGTAGCGGAGTGCTTGATCGCCGTTAAAGTTCTGAGTGCCAGCTTTGGCAAGTATTGGGTTGCCGCCGTTTTCCCAGGCCATTGTGGGATCCACCAGGTCGGTTGGCACATTAACAGTTATACCGCCAACTGTATCTACTGCTTGCTTAAATGCCTGGAAATCTACTAGAACGTTATAGTTTATGCTCACGCCCAAAACTTGGCTAACCGTTTGATCAACCATATCGAAGCCGGCCTGGATTGCCTTAGGATCGGTACTACCCGGTGCAACCTTGCCAATGTACTTGAACTCACCAGTTTCCCAGGCAGCATTGATCTTCATAACACCTTGGTTGGGCACATTAACCCAGAGGTCACGAGGAATACTTAATAATGTCGTAGTGTGATTAACAGGATCAATGCTGGCGAGCATTAGAGTGTCGGTAAGGTCTGGGCCATCGTGGTTGCCACCACCGCGACCAAGTAGCAGAACGTTTACACGGCCGCTGCCTTCGCCCTTTAATAAGTCTGGCGCCACGTTTGCCCTCAGGGCAGCAGCCGTGCCGGCCGATCCATTAAAAACTTTGTGAAGCTTAAGGTAACTTTGCGAAAATACTAAGCCGCCAAGAGTCAGAACTAGTACCAAAAGTACTGCGGTGGCTCGAAGAGTAAATTTTTGCCAGGTTAAACCGCGGCGTCGCTTAATTATGCTGTCGCCATCGTGCGAATCGGCTTCTCCAGGCAAATCCATGTCGATAGGTTGCTGCCTAGCGAGCATCGCATACTGCGAAACTACCATGCGTGGGGCGGCCATTCGTGGAGTTACGGCTGGCACAACTCCAACGGTACGTGTTGGCATAGCCTTCGGCGCAGGTACAGAATTTCCAAAGGTTTGTGTTGGTGTTTGGCTCGGTTTTTGTTGTCCAGGCCGTTTGTATCTTAACGGATCCATCTCTTTAGACTACTTCAAATATAGCAGCATTGCGCTTATGAGTAAAGTCCGTAAAGTTTATGCTATAGTAATAGCCTGTGACTAGTTACGATCCATTAATCAACATGCAGCTCGACCCCGTTACACCTCCAGGAAGCGGAGATGATTACAACGAGCCCGAAGACAGGGGCTTTTTTTATAAGTGGTTTATTCAGCTGCCCCTAGCCATGTTATCGCCCCTGGCGATGATACTTACCGCGTTCTTGGTGGCTTTCTTGATTATTTCGTTCGTCTTTAGGTCATATCAAGTAGACGGGCCAAGTATGCAAAACACTCTTATGAATGCCGACAAGCTCATTATATGGAAAGTGCCTCGCACTTGGGCAAAAGTTACCGGTCACCCGTACATTCCCGACCGCGGTGATATTATTGTATTTACAGAGAGCGGCCTCAGCCAATACGGCCAAGACGACACCAAGCAGTTAATTAAAAGAGTGATCGGCCTGCCAGGCGATCGCGTGGTTGTAAGTAACGGCCAATACACCGTATATAATAAGGCTCACCCGAACGGATTTGACCCTGATAAAACCCTGCCCTATGGCAAAAATATACCAGTTACCAGTGGTGACGTAGATGTTACACTTGGCCCAAATCAGCTATTTGTATCCGGCGACAACCGACCCGACTCTCTAGACTCCAGAGCCTTTGGACCAATCAACGCTGATCAGGTTATAGGTAAATTGGTCGTTAGAGTTTTCCCTATCGGCCAAGCCAAGTCCTTCTAGCTGTGATATATTCATAATATGAGTCAAGCACCCAAGCGCGGTTTAGGCAGAGGTTTCGATTCGCTAATCTCTCAGGATTTCGACAAGAGCTTACTCCTTAGTGCCGAAGATCGTGTCGAAAAGATCCCCGTCGAACAACTTCAGGCAAACCCTTTGCAACCGCGCCGACATTTCGACGAAACAGCGCTGTCTGAACTAGCAGAGTCTATAAAACGCCACGGAATAGTCCAGCCTTTGGTTGTAACACCGCTCAAAGATGGCAAATACACCATTGTGGCTGGTGAACGTCGTTGGCGTGCTGCCCAATTAGCCAAAGTGGCTACTGTACCGGCAATAATCCATGATCGTAAGGAGTTAGAGCAACTCGAAATTGCAATTATTGAGAACGTTCAAAGAGTCGACCTCAGCCCTCTCGAGCAAGCTGTAAGTATCGAAAAACTACATCAGCAGTTCAATTTATCTTACGAAGAAATCGCCAAGCGACTCGGCAAGGCCGTATCTACTGTCCATAACATTGTAAGGCTGCTTGGATTACCTGACGATGCCACAAAAGCCTTGCTTGAAGGCAAGATTAGCGAGGGTCATGCCCGGTCAATTTTGGCTCTAAAGAGTGATCCGCAGCGTCAAGCCTATCTGTTAAAAGCCATTATTGAACATGGTTGGAGCGTTCGTCAGGCCGAGCGCTTTGTAACCAGTGTTAAGGCCGGAATCAAGCAAACTGAACAGGCTCACAAACGAACCGAAACCGAGACACCAGCCACCAAAGCGCTCGGCAAGAAGCTCGGCACCCCTGTTACAATCCGCCGAACAGCCAAAGGTGGTAAGCTCGAGATTAGTTTTAAAACCGACGAAGAGCTCCAAAACATAATTAATTTGTTCAATTAATTGTAGTTGTTTAACTAATTTAACCGCTATTTTAGACGATCGCGAATTTCTTTAGCCAAGGTTTTGTAGGCTCTGGCGCCTTTGCTCCAGCGATCATGTTCGTAAATTGTGCGGCCGTAGCTTGGTGCCTCTGCCAATCGCACGTTTCTAGGAATAATCGTATTAAACAGCTTGTCACCGAAGTAATTTTTGACTTCTGTCTCGACTTGTTCACTTAATGAGTTACGTTTATCGAACATTGTAAGCACAATTCCGAGCAAATCTAGCGACGGATTAGTGCTACCCCTCACCGCCTGGATGGTATTTAACAGCTGACTTAGTCCTTCCAAAGCGTAATATTCGGCTTGAACCGGTATAAGAACAGAGGTGGCGGAGGTTAAAGCATTAATTGTTAGTAATCCTAGCGACGGCGGACAGTCAACTACTATGTAATCGTGGCTTGCCGACTCCAAAGCTTTCTTTAGGGCGAACTCTCTTTGCAGCATTCCAACCAATTCAACCTCTGCCCCTGCTAAATCGTTAGTGGCCGGTAAAATAAATAATTGTGCGACATGCGTAGATTGCACTGCGTCGGCCAAAGATACCCCCCGGCACATAACATCATAAGTCGTAATTTTGGCTTGGGCTTTAGTTATGCCGAGTCCGCTGGTTGCATTACCCTGCGGATCCAAGTCAACCAAAAGCACCTTGGCATTATCGGCAAGCTGCGCGGCAACATTAATAGCCGTGGTAGTTTTACCTACCCCGCCTTTTTGATTTACCACGGCAACAATCTTCTGTTTCATAATTCCTACTATCTTAAGACCAGTATATCATCCGGGAATTAAATAACATTAACAGATCCATGTAGCCGTCTAGTATTGGTATTATACGGCTAGTTTAAATTATGCAAAAACCCCTATTAAAAAGGGCTTATATTGTCTTAAAAATGGGGTCGTTCATAATCTGCTGGCGCAGATTTTCTTGTTGTTTGCGTTCACTTCTTCGTAGCTGTTTGAGTAGTCTATCGTCTTGTTTCTTCTTGGTTTTTGTCATTTTAAATGTCTCTTTGGGTTAAGTTTTTGTATTTTTTGTTTTTGGTTTAGGTAACTAGTGAGGAAAGGCGGATCAAAATCCCCTAATAAAAAGCAAATAGACTGTCGCAAAATAACGGTCAATTAAGTAAGTTGTGTGTAGCCATTTGTTTTTTCGTTTTTGTTAGGAATGATCCTGATTAAATTGTATCCGTTAGCATAAGCTTTGTAAAGAGTTTTTTTAGCTTTATATTTATTGACTATTAAGTGTAAGGTTTATAAAAAATTGCTTCCAGGTGTCTGTACTCATATTTTTATTTGTTTTAGCGAAGAATAATGCGCCTTTGCTGTTCATTACGGCCACCTGTACTCCTTTTAACTCCTTGGGGGTTGTAATGTCTACGGTACCGTTCGGTGTATCGAATGTATCCTGAGATTGTAAACTAGTAACCAACGTTGAGTACGCCTGGGGTACATCTGAGAATTGCTGAGGCGTAGACTGTTCGGTAACAGTAATTGTACTTCCATTATAGTTAACCTTATAGGTTAAAACTTGGGTTTTAGAATTATATGACAGATTGCTAAGTCCCGACGGAGCCTCGGTCTTATTTGGTACAAATGGCACGAAATTAAGCTGCTTGCTAATCTGTTTTGGTAATATTGGACTAGTCTTTAATAAAGTATATGTTAGTAAACTACCAATAATAATTATCAATAAACATGCCACGCCAATAATTAAAATCTTTTTATTTCTCAAAAAACCCATCAAGTTAAATATAACATAAGATGATGTCGAGCCGGCAAAAGCAAATTTGACCTATATACCCTATTTAAGGTGAAGAATTGTGAAGACGGCGCCGCGACAAGTATCTGCAGTAACTCCACAGGTTGTACTTACGTTAGACTGAGCTAGCCCCACGGTTCCGTAACCATTTGCGGACACCGCCGCTAACGTTTGTGAATACCCGGCCACAGAGCTGTTCTCTACATAGTCATTTATAGCGTTAGTCGTAGTTCCCGTGCCAGACGGAACGGCCGATATATAGGCCGGTCCTTCGGTGGCTATTATGGCATTTATTGTATTGGCGGTCGTTCCACCTCCGGTTGCCACAACCACACCTGCTATTTTACCCGTACCAGCGGTTGTGCCAGTAGGAGTATACGATCCAGCCGTAGCAGTATTAGTAACAAGCCAACCATACGAAGGTGCAGTTGTGATTATGTTTACCAATTGCTTAGTAGTAGTCGTAAAGACGCGATTATCGTATATGGCTGTTATACCCGCGGCGCCGTACTTAAGTGTGGCCAAACATAGTATAGGTGCTGTTGCGGAGAAGGTTGGTAAGTTGGCTGTTTCGGTAGCGCTAATTGCAGTAAGTGTAGGTGCGCTTCCTGGCGTAGTTATACATAAGTGCTGGAAACTACCACTCGTGGTCGTAGCTATTGCTAGGTCAGTTGATTTGGCAGCTATAACTTGCTTGCGGCCACTAGAGTATACAGTACACCCAGTCCATCGTATTGAGGAGTTATTATTTGCATTCACAGAACCCACATAAACTTTACACGGTCCGTCGTTGGCAATAGTTCCGTTAATACCTACGAGATCACCGGGAGTTGGACCACTGTCCGGAATAACTCCGTATAGAATTGCATTGAGACCTTCTGTAGAAGCCATGTCTTCCCACTGATAGGTGCTGCCATTTGCATCGTTACAGAACCGAAGACTATTTGTGGCAGTGCTGTAGTAAAGTGAACCGACTAATGTATTCGAGCAAGCATTTGTTGCTTCTGAGTATGTATTATATTGATCCACCTGGAATAATATCTGGGTAGCGTCGCTAGTAGCTGAACCGACCAACACCTTGCTTTTAGTAGTGTCGACGCTAAACAGGTTCACAGCCGTGGAGCTCTGTATTAAGAAAGCATTAGCAGAGTTTGAGGCGGATTGAATTAATACGCTGCTGCCAAAGCTCGAGGTACCACCCACATGCAAGGAGTCATCAACGTTCAATGATGACGCTGTGCCGTTTGTTACAGTGTCTACAGATAAGTCATCTAGGTAGAATGTGTTGGTTGAGGCGGCTGTATTCTCTCCAAACTGCAATGCATTAATATTGGTGGTGCCCAAGTTCTGAGTAGCACCGGTAGTAAAGGCTTGAACACCATCAATCCAAAGTGTTAATACACCTGTAGATATTGTGGCAACGGTGGCCTGCATCTCCACTTGGTGCCAAGTTCCGGTGGAATAAACAGCGTTAGAACAACCGGCGCTGGCATTAGAGACCCAGTTCCAAATACAGAACTTACCGCTAGATTGTTGGTAGTAGACATTAGCAATTTGCGTACCTCCTATACCTACGTAGAACTGAGCTAAATCTGCTGATGTAGTTACGGCACTAACATTGGTCCAGAATCGTACGTACTTAGTTGCACTGGTGTTATCTAAGGTAGTAGTGAGGTAGCTCGTTGAAGACGCTGGATTTATCTTTAGTGCGTATTTACCGGCGTGAACCGATCCTGTGGCAGATGTAACAATAGTCGGTACTGTGGCACCGGCACTACCACCAGACCATAAGCCAAAGCTGTTAGCCTCAAAGTCATCAGAGAATAATCGGTTACCAAACCTGTTACCGGTGTTTACGTTTCCTACAGCAGTTGTGTCGGCCAGTGCTGACGATCCGCTTACAGCAAAGTTGCCGTTAACCTGCATGCTCTGACCAACCGTTAAGCCTCCCTGAATATTTGCATCACCGGCAAAGCTGGCATTGCTGTCTACGGTAAGAGTTCCGACCTCTGCGCCACCTGCCTGAAGTTGCTGAGTATAGGCTCCACCAAGATCAAAGATCTGCAGTGTACCATAGCCACCAGGGTTAGTAATGTATGCGTAGCGACCCTGTACAACTACGTTTCTAGGTACCGAAGACACGCCAAGTCCCGTAGTAACGCCACCACCTGTGACTTCTATAGGCGTGCCTGGGTTGCTAATGTCCCACACCTGCATTCGGTCACCAGCACCACCGTTACAAAGTACGTAGGCGTAGCGACCCTGTACGTATAGGCCGGTTCCAGTTGCTGTACCAATTACTCCAGTAGATGAACTACAGATAGTCGCACGTCCGCCCGTTACATCTACAACAGACGTGGGATTAGAGACATCAAATATTTGAAGCTCATTACCCGAGAAGCCAGAGTTGTGAGTTGTTACGTAGGCGTAGCGACCTTGTACATATATGGACCAAGGGCCTGCGGCTGTGTATGTAAAGCCCGCTGTGGCGCTTCCACCAGCCGTAATTTCTACCGGAATAGCCGGGTTAGATACATCTATAATCTGTAAAATGTTGCTACCGTAAGACAATAGATATGCATAGCGACCCTGTACAAAAATTCCCTGTGGGTTACTGCGTGTGCTAAAGCCACCATTAGTAACATCAACTGGTGAGGCTGGGTTTGAAACATCGAATATAAAGAGCTTATTAAGGTTATAGGCAGTTACGTAGGCGTAACGACCTTGTACATAGATCCGGCGTGGTTGTCCGGCTGCGCCGGTTGCTACACCACCGACTGGGCTAACTTCCACAGGCTTGGACGGATTAGATATATCAAAGATGCTGAATTTTGAGTTGTCGTAATCTGTTACATACAAGTATTTACCAGACACAGCCGCATCATAAACTCCACCACCACTGCTAGGCACAATCGGTCCAGAAACATCTACTGGTGCGGCTGGATTAGAGGTGTCGAAAACATGGAAGTTGTGGTTGTTGTAGTCCGTAACATAAGAGTAGTTGCCTTCTACGGCGACTCCGATTGGGTTGCCTGTTATCCCGGGGCCTACATTGGTGTTGCTTACGCTAGTAGGTTGTGTGCCACTTACATATAGCTGGCCTGTTGGCGTACCCATATTACCGATCGTAAGCTGCCCGTTCTTAATATTGGTAGTGTTCTGAGTGTAAGCATTGCCCGTTGTTGGTGGTGTGGCGGTGGTATTAAACATGGCTGAACCAGTATCTGTATAAGTAAGCGGTCCCGCACCTGTACCAGCAGTGGCATAGTAACCTGTCTCAGCTCCGGCACCGGTTCCTCTATATATTCTATAGCCTGCGGCACCGGATATAGCTGGGAAAGTAACTGTCATTGAGTTAATACCGGTACCAGCCGATGTTGTGTTGCTAACTTCGTTAGATGCAGCCGATTCTCCACCATAAGCATCTATAGCAGTAATTTTGTAGTAATAAAGTGTGCTATTCGGCAAAGTACCACCGCTAGCAACAGGTGTTATTGACGTTAATGTTGGCGTAGCTAAGGATGTTAAGTTAGTAATGGAATAAGCTGTATTGGCTGTTGGCGCAGTTAATGTGGTTAATGTGGCGCTTCCCGTATCTGTATAGTAGTTTGTCGTCGTGCTTGCCAAATAAAATTCACTTCCGCTCGCGCCGCCGGCAGCTGTTCTGTAAATTTTATATCCATAAGCACCACTTACAGTTTGCCAACTAACATCGATAGTTTGAGTTGTATTTGCACCTGCGCCCGTTGTTCCTGAAGCTTCAACTGAGACTGGGGTTTCACCCCCAAGTGCATCTATAGCGGTCACTTCATATCTGTAAGTTGAGTTAGTTGCAAGACCACCACCTACCGTAGGTACTAGAGTGGTAGTTGAGCTAAAGCCAGATGTTGAAGTACCAGCTTGCAGCTGTACGTTATCTATATATACAGTTTCGGCAGCTAAGACTTGAACATATATGTTGGGGTTAGTTATTGTCAGGCCAGTAGTAAATGTACATGTGTATCTTGCCCAAGCAGTAGTTACGCTTTGAGCACTAAGACAGTTTATGTCTGTGCCAGATACATCTTGGTGACCTACAATAAAGTCACTGTAAGAAGCCAGGCCTTTAGCATATAGACTTAATGTATAGGTGGTGCTTGGAACAAGTACACCGTTGAGTGTCGAATCACTGGAACCGCCAGCACCAGTAGTAACTACAGATAATGCGTCGGCTCCCTGGTAGTGCTGTGCTGAAGTCTGACTAGCTGTACCAAGAGCTTTATTGCCCCAACCGGTAAACCCGGCTTCTAAATCGCCATTGCTCACATAGTTAGGTGTTGTGCCTGGTAGCCCAGTATCGTTGAACGTTGTTGGTGCTGCGTTGTTTGAGTTAGATCCACCTGTGCTGCCGATTAGACCAAAGCTGTAGCCTCCAAAGGTTCTATATATCTGATAACCAACTGCTCCGCTGTAGGCTGTCCAAGATAATGCGTTGTAGTTAGTTGTGCTTAGAGCACCGTTACCTGTTGCTGTAGATCCAGCCACAGATGCAGCAGACTGGCCATTGGCAGTAATCGCAACAATCTCATACTTATACGTGGTTCCGCCAGTAGTACCTGTGGGAGTTACCGTTGGAGTTGCGCTCTGTGACGGAACGGCTACTGTAGGACCGGTTCCGGCTGCACCGTTAGGTATAGCAAGTTGAGATGAGCTGTTATCGATAGCTATGCGCATATTTGCTGTGTCACCGTTTAGCAAGCTGGTACCGGCGGCATTCTGAACCGATATGCTGTTGGTTGAATCTTGCTTGTTCTGGATTGCAACTGGAGAGTTAATCAGTCCAGCAAGTTGAAGTGCTCCACCTGGGTTAAAGGCGGTGGCAACCGAACCAGTTTGAAGCTGTACGCCATCTATAAAGAAGGTTTCGGCAGCAGTTCCAGACTTCTGAACGTATATGATTGGGCTACTAACAGTACCGCCAGTCGTAAACGTACATGTAAATTTAGTCCAAGTTGTGGTTAGTGTTTGGTTGGTCAAACAGTTTATATCTGAGCCATTGTCTTGGTGGCCGACTACGAAGTCGCTAATTGTACCCGAGCCAACTTTGGCATATAAGCTTAGCGTATAAGTGGTTGCAGTGGTAAGAGCGGAACTGAATGTAGAGTCTTTGGCGCCATCATTTGCCGCAATTGTAGTTGCTACAGACAGCGAGTTATTACCCTGATACTCCTGAGCTGCTGATTGGCTAACTACAATTCCGGCGTTGCCCTTTAATACCCAGTTTGTGAAGCCAGCCGAGAAGTCACCATTAGTGACGAGGTTCACAGTGGCCGTACTGTCTATATTGAGAAGTGCTCCGGCAACGGTGTTCTGTACCTGGAATGCCGTCGCTGAGCTTGTAGTTGATTTGATAATATCACCCGCATTGGAAAGTGCTTGTGTTGTAGCTCCTGCCTGTAATGTCACAACGTTGGTGCTTTTAGCTGTTGATCCAATTGTTACAGACTGAGTGTTAGTTGTGTTTGACGTATCAGCTATGTGAACAGTTGATGCAAAAGTAGTACCCGATCCTGTATTACCAATGTTTATCAAGGAAGCTGTATTAACTGTACCAATATTTATTTGACCAGCTGTACCAGTGGCGGTACCGACATCAATGTTAAGGTTACCAGAGTTACTGGTAGATCCGGAGGCATTACCAGTTCTTAAGTTAAAGTTCTGTGATGAAGTAGATGTTACGGCAGTACTGACCGTTCCCACTAGACCGCTTAGCGTATCTACATTGAATATACTGGTACCTGCCGCGTTTTGAATTTGAAATGCTTGGAAATTATTAGTCGGCGTTTGAATTAATACTTCATTATCGAACGTCGTGGAGCCACTAACGTGCAGGGAATCACCAACGTAGAGTGAGGCTGAATCACCGGGTCTTACACTGTCCACAGCAATATCGTCAAAATAAGCAGTGTATACACGATTGGCAGTTTGATCACCTATACCTACAACTGAAGGCAGAGTGCTGCCAGTCTCAGTAATAATACCGGTTTGGTTTAATACCTGGACACCGTCCAGATACAACACAACAGAACCGGTAGCTGTATTGCTGAATGTCACAAACATTTCTATCTGGTGCCAAGAACTTAGGGGCAAAACTGTAGAACTTGCGTAAGAAGTAGCATTGGCCTGGTCGTAATATGTTAAAAAGCCCGTAGTATTATTGCGCCACATAAAGCCTGTATCAAAACCTAGTAATTGTAGATCTTGGCTAGTGCTAGAAACGTAAACATAGCCTCTGGTATCCGTTGTAGTTGCACCAGCTATGGCAGAAGTAACCACGGCCGAGCCAGTAGCAGAGCCGACTACTTTCGCTGAATATTTTCCATTTCTTACTGGACTTGGACTAGCTACAACTGTTGCTGAGCTAGCTGTTCCAGTGGTGGCTACGCCTGAAGTCCAAAGGCCAAAACTTCCGCTTTCAAAGCTATCGGTAAACAAGCGCCCAGCAGCACCTGTGTTCGTGCCTGATCCAATATTATGATCATACGTAGTTATTATTTTCTTAGTTGAGTCGGCAGTGAAGAAACTCGAACCGGTGGCATTCTGAATCAAGAAAGCTGAAGCCGAGTCGGTTTGTGGTTTAACTATTACCTGGCCTGGAGCACCATTATTTACCGATGCACCACCCTGAAGAGTAAGATTGCCGCCGGCGTTATCGCCAGACCCACCTGCACTACCACCTTTTATTGTCACCGCTCCACCCACGCTTCCGGCGGTTGCAGACGAACCAGCACCACCAATAATACTTAATGCTCCGCCTGGAGCGCCAGCCGCGGAGCTGCCTGTACCATTAATTGTTGATGCGACTGGTGCAGCGGCCGTACCAGCCGAGCCTGCATTGCCAAGATACAAACCACCTGCGCTGTTAATAACAGTGGTGCCTGCAATGGTAGAGCCAATTATCACATTCGTGGTAGATCCGGCAGTCGCACTAGTACCAATGTTTATTGACTGGGTGAATGTATTTCCAGCCGCAGTACCAATGTTAATTATGTTTGTGGCAGTAGACTGGCCCAGAGTTATGGTGCCGGTGCCAGCAGAGGCGCCAATCATTATGCCACCGGCTGTATTAGGTGTTAGCAATATAGCAGAGGTTGTGTTACTGCCGCCTTGAATAGTCGTTACGTCAGAGGTATTCGCTGCGGTTGAACCAATGGTTACTACCTGGTTTGTCGTAGCATCTGAAGTATCTGCGATGTGAATAGTGCTTGCTCCCGTAAGTGCACCAACAGCACCTATGTCAACGGTTTTTGTAATTGCAGTGGTAGTTCCAATACCAATGTAACCACCAGTGGCAACTTGAAGTTGAACAGTTTCGTTAGTGCTGTTAACACCACCCTGAATAGTGGCGGTACTGGTTGTATTAGTCGATCCTAGCAGAACCTTGTTAACGGCCGCGGTGGTACCGATAGATATTGCACCGGCACCGGTTCCACCTTGTATAGACACAGTTGTTCCCGTGTTTGCTGCAACACCGGTGCCAGTGCTGCCGATGGCTATAGCTTGAATACCGGCTGCATTGGTGCCAAATTGATAAGTTGTTTGAGCAGTATCACCAGAATTGGGTCCAATTTGTATGGTTTTGGCGTTGTTGCCAGTGCCCGCACCAATCAGAATGCTACCTGTCGTACCACTGTCGATAGTAATACCGCCTGCCCCGTTAGTTCCGAGGGTCACGGCCGTGTTAGCTGTTGTGCCTCCTTGGAGATTGATCAAAGTGCCTGCCGCAGCTGTGCCTGCGCCAGTAGATCCAAGGTTTATAGTTTGTGTAGCTCCTGTGCTGGTACCTATGTTAACTGTGTCTGCATTTGCTGCAGACCCGACCGCACCAATGGTAATTGTGTTTGCTGTAGACGCAGTCTGGCTACCAATCTGGATAGTTCCCGTATTTGCGGCCTGAACAACTACAGAGGTGCCCGTACCACCTTGTATAGTTGTGGTTGAGGCTGCTGCGTTATTGCTTCCAATGGTAACTGTAGAAGTGTTAGATCCACCTGTTACTCCAGAACCAATGCCTACGCTAACGTTGTTAGCACCGCTGGCATTAGCAATGTTTACGGTGTGAGCCGAGGCTGTGTTGCCAATAGCAATAGTGCCGGTGTTACCTGAGTCTATGGTGACAGCGTTGTTAACGTTGTTATTACTACCTATGGTCACAGCGTCTGTAGCTGTAGCCGCATCACCAATGTGGATGGTGTTGGTGGCTCCGGATGTGGCATTGTTGCCAAGGTAGATGGTTTGGTTGACCGCTCCTGTTGTATT